>Ga0079305_1000011_pt1 | contig 375822 bp, 333 predicted proteins | sample LMS_cellobiose_e_FD_79183 | JGI IMG/M metagenome (GOLD analysis project Ga0079305, IMG submission 79183) | Rumen-fistulated moose microbial communities from Alaska, USA - LMS_cellobiose_enrichment | ecosystem: Host-associated > Mammals > Digestive system > Stomach > Rumen fluid ... | reverse complement strand
CTATGCCGAGCAGGGGCTTCCGACGAGGCCTGCGCTGCCGGCGCCGAATTCATCGTAAGCCCGGGGTTCGACGAGGATGTGGTCCGAGCCTGCATCGATCGCAGGGCTCCCGTCTTCCCCGCCGCCCAATACGGCGGCCATCGCTGCATGCCCACGGGCAGCATCTCCGCAAACAACTTCGCCGACCACCTCGCCTGTCCGCACATAATCGCATGCGGCGGCACCTGGATGGTCAAGCCCGGCCTCATCCGCGAGGGCCGTTTCGATGAAATCGAACGTCTCGCTGCGGAGGCCACGGAAATCGTCCGGCTTGCCCGGAGATCCCTGCAGGTTTAGCCGCATACCACCCGCATGGTCCGCATTTCATCCTTTGGGGGAGTATCCCCCAAAGGAGGTGCCCGTCGATGGAAACCGGCTCGCCGTCTGCCCTCACGCCCACGATTCCCGCAGCATGCAGGGCTATCCGTCCTCGGAGATCCGGTATCGTTCCACAGCCTCCGCAAGGGGCATGCCCTGCTCGATAGCGCGCTTGCGCTCGGCGTTTACCGCCTGGATGAGCCTCATGCGCTCGCCATCCAGCCGATATCCCCTCATGGCGATGAGCGTGAGAACCCATGCCGTAAGCGGTATCACGCAGAACAGCACGATGGTGAGCGGCTGCATGCCCTCCATGTAGGGCGTATGGGCATCGGGCAGGGTGGTGAGGCCCACGGCAGTCACGGCGACGCCGACCACGGTCGTGGAGAGGGAGCTCACCAGTTTGTCGGCAAAGGAGAAGAGCGTGCCGATCACGCCGGGCACGTAGCTGCCCGTGCGGTAGGTCTCGTAGTCGGAGACATCGGCCACCATGGGGATGGACATGTCCGCCGTAGAGTAGTACGCGCCGTAGCCGATGCCGTAGAGCAGTACGAACATGATGGTGTACGCATTGAGCGTGAGGTGGAAGCCGCCATCCGTGCTGTAGAGCGAGAGGTTGTACGCGGGATCGCCCTGCCGCCAGAGGCAGAGCAGCGCAAATACTCCGAGGTACATCGCGAGCGCCACCCAGGTGAAGGTGACCAGGGTGCGCTTCTGTCCATGACGCTGGCTCATGCGGAGCCCCCCGATGAAGAACGGCGCCGAGAAGGCATATCCCAAGGCGTACATGGGCATGTAGAGATTCTGATAATCTCCCATGAGGCAGGCGTAGAGCAGGCAGCCCACCGCGGTGTTCGTGGCCACCGCGAAGGCGAACTTGGTGCCCGAGGCGGCCACGATCAGGCGTTGGAGCTCGCGGTTCTCCTTGAGGATGGGGAGGTAGTCGCGCAGCCTCATGCGCCCGGAATGCTGCCCCTGCTCCCCGAGGCCGTAGAACTCGGGACGATCCTTCCCGGCGATGCCTATGACCGCAAGCGTCGTGAGGGAGGCCGAGAGCAGGACGCATAAGGGTATGAGCGCGTTGAAGAACTGCTCCGAGCCGTAGCCGTAGATGCCTCCGAACACGATGGCGACAACCTGGGTCACGCCCATGCCGATAAGCGATGCCACGGTATTGACGAGCGTGAATGTGGGTCGCTGCTTGGGATCGTTGGTGAGGCAGGTCTGACCGGAGCGCGTGCAGGAGGTCTGTATGGAATAGCCGATCATGAAGAGCACGTAGACGATCGTATAGGCAACATAGCGCAGGATCTGGGGCTCGGGCGGCACGAGGCGCGTTCCGAAGAACATGAGCAGCGCGGATACCACCATGGCCAGGTTCCCCAGCACCATGAAGGGGCGGAATTTGCCGAGCCTCGTGCTCGTGCGGTCGATCATCATGCCCACGATCGGATCGACGAACGCATCGAAAGCGCGTGTGATCGTGACCATGGCGGTCGCAAAGGCCACGGCAAGGCCGAGCACGCCGTTGGCATGGTACATCGTATAGTTCATGAGCAGTACGAAGTAGACGTTCGTTGCGCCGTTGTTGAAGGGAAAGAGGATAAGCTGATAGAGCTTCGCCCTGTTCAGGCCCGCGTCAGTCGTATCCCTTTCTGCCTCTGCGGCCGTATCGGCTCCTGCAGACACTCCTGCTCCTTTGCTCGATGGTTGAAACGGATGGCGGCCCGGCCGGCATCCGGGCCGGGCCGCCGATGAGCCAGAATCCTACCTGGGCTTCTTGGGGACGGCCGGCTCGTTGCGCCTGACGGCACGATACGCCATGAGCGCCGATCCGAGGGCGAGCACGCCGAAGGCGATGTTGATGCCCAGCAGGGCGTTCTTCCACCAGGGCGTGATGACCACGAGACGGTCGTTGGGACCCCAGCCGTTCATGGCATTGCTGTTGGCAACGGTGTAGAGGATGCGATGCGATGCGCGCCTCATGGCCGCAACGATGGTGGGGTCGTTGGAGAACTGGGCAAGCTTGACGGTATGGATCATGCTGACCGTGCTGTCCCAGAGGTCGGTGCCCGCAAGCACACCGTCGGTGGAGTCCATGTAGGAGTTGTATCCCGAGTAGTCGGTGATGTTGATGCCCATGGCACCCCACTCGTCGCGCAGGATGGTCGTCTGCATCCCTGCGCTCGCGCCCGTCCATGTGCAGCCGATGCGCACGAAGGCGTTCATCACACCGATACCCTCGCCATCGTTGCCCACGACGGTCAGCTCGAAGGGCTTGAGGTAGATCTCGCGGGCCGTCTGCTCGTTGAGCCAGATGCTCTGACCGTTTCGTCCGGTCTCGATCTCGTTCAAGGCATAATGCTTGAGGTAGACGTACACGCCCTTCGCGGTGATGCCCCTGCACTCGGCGGCGCAGATGCTGCCGGAGATGAAGGGATCCTCGGAGAAGTACTCGAAGTTGCGGCCGCCGTAGGGCACGCGGTGCATGTTGAGGCCGGGACCGTACAGGCCCGAGTAGCCCGCATGCAGGCAGTCCTCGCCGATAAGAGCGCCAACCTCGTAGATCAGCTCGTCATTGAAGGTTGCGGCCATGACGTCCTCGGACGTGAAGGCCATGCCGGTGACCCCGCCGAAGAGGGCGGCGGTGAGGCCCTGCGGGCCGTTCTCATCTTTGGTAACCGGCTTCGAGACGCTGACCAGGCCCAGCGTCGTATGGCCGCCCAGGGTGATGAGCTGGTTCATATCGTCGAAGGTCAGCTGGTCGAGCAGATCCTCCCATGCGGGATCGTTGTAATCGCGGCCGATCATCTGCGCGAGGGTGAGATCGCCGCCGGAAGCCTGCGTGGGCATGGTCCCCTCGGTCACAGGCTCGGTATAGGCGGAATCAGCAAGGGCGGAGATGACCTCGTCGGGGGCAGTCCATGACGGCCGCTCGGGCCAGGTGCCCGTCCAATCGGCGCGCGAGAGATAGGTAACGCTGCCCGGCGTGGCATCGGCGCGGTTGGGATCTCCCCCATCGAGGACGTTGGTGATCTTCTGGCCGGTGGCGGAGATGCTGTAGGTGGTCGCATCGAGCTCGGGATTGTTGAACGAGCCCACGAGCGCGGCGTCGCCCGCCGCATCCATGCGCCCGCCGGTGCTCTCGGGAGTATGGCCCTTCGCGGCGAGGATGTTGTTCAGCGCCTCATGCGAACCTGTGGCAACGGTGAGGTAGTAGTCGCCCGCATCGAGTATGTAGGTCCGAGCACCGTCTGCATCGTAGCTCGTTAAAGAGGCCTTGTCGACGGTGATCGTCACGCTCTGGCTCTCGCCCGGCTCGAGCAGCTTCGTCTTGGCGTAGCCCACGAGCTGGACAGCAGATTTCTCCACGCCATGCTCCCGGTCGTAATCGGTATAGGGCTGCTGTCCGTAAACCTGGACGGCCTTCTTGCCGGCAACCGTCCCGGCATTGGTCACGGTAACCGACACGGTGAGGGTATCGCCCTCATCAGACATCGTGAAATCGCTGAAGGAGAAGTCGGTATACGAATCGCTATGGCCGAAGGGGAACGCGACGGTAGCTGTATAGCTGTAATCGCCGGCGTTGCCGATGCCCAGCACGTAATCCTCGTAGCGGGTCTCGTAGTAGCGATAGCCCACGTAGATGCCTTCGGCATAGAGGGTGTAGTTGAGATTCGAGGTTCCGAACCCCGCCTCTTGGGCATTGGTCCAGGATGCGGGATAGTAGTTGACCATCGCAGGGGCGCTGGCATTGTCGTAGACGAAGGTGTCCACGAGGCTGCCGGAGGGGTTCACGGCGCCGACGAGGATCTTCCCCACGGCGTTGAGGCCCATCTGGCCGGGATCGCCGATCCACAGCGCCGCATCGATGCCGTAATCGACACCGCCGACCTCGGGGTTGAGGAAGCTGCAGTCGAGGGCGTTGGATGAGTTGATGATGACGATGATCTTGGAGATGGTCCCCGCATCCTTGAGCGCTTTCAGGCCGGCCAGGTTCTCCTGCTCCTCTGGGGAGAGGGCGAGGTAGTCGCCGTCAGGGGAGTTCGAGAGGATCCACGCCCTCATGGCAGCGGTTTCGGCCATATCGGTTGGCGTCGTGCCGTCGGGGAGGTCAGCGCCCTCGCCCCCGGAGCGGGCGAGCACGAAGATCGCCGCATCGCCGAAGCTGGCGAAGGAGTCGCCTGCGGCCGTCTCGACCTCGCTCCAGGGCACTTCGTTTGCCGCATAGGCCGATGTCGGCTCTGCGCTGCTCGCGCCGATGATGTTCTCGGGGATGATGCGCGAGTAGCTGCTTTGCACGTCCTCGGAGCTGTAATAGTCCCAAAGCGTATCGTTCACATTGAGACCCGCATCGGTAAGGGCGCTCAGGAACGTAGGAGCCGTGGAGGCATCGATCTGGCCAGACCCCGTGCCCCCGTAGACGGGATCCACCGAGGAGTGGCTCACGAGGCTTACGTTCGAGCCAACGGCGAGAGGCAGCGCATCTCCCTCGTTGAAGAGCAGAACAGCCCCTTCGGCCTCGAGCCGCTCCGCAACCTCGGAGCTGGCAGCGGCGAGCTCGTCTTCGGTCTCATAGTCGCTCCTGAAGTAGGCGGTGTCGACCCCATCGTCATCGCCCCGCCTATGCTCGGTCGTCGGCGCATCCAGAAAGACGTTGATGGCGGTCTCATAGTCATCGGCGATGCTGCGTCCCGCCACGAGGCCAGCGCACAGCAGCGCGAAGACGGCAGCAAGCGCAACCCAAAGCCGGACCCTCCTCTTTCTCGGCTTTCTGTCCTTATTCGTGCCCATCCGTCGCTCCTTTCTGCCATAACGCATGCCAACGAGACGATCTACGGCGCAAGGTCACACCCAATTGCTGCTCTTCTGCCGCCCATGCGCCTCGGGAAGCCGATAACGGGGGTTGGGCTTGTCCACCCGTACGAAACGCGCCTCATCGCTCAACCCGCCCGCGCGCGCTTCGATGCGCGTCTCGCCGGGTCCGAGCGGGACGTTGAAGAGGAACACGCGGGGATTGCGCGGGTTCTCCCTGCTCGTAGCCGTCTTTTTCCCGTCAATCCAGAGGGACACCTCGGACTGGTTGGAATAGACCTTGACCATAATGCGCTTCTGCGCCCGCTCGACGAAGCGCTTCGAGCAGATGTGCACCATCGGCTCCGGATTCCACCAAGCCTTGTAGAGGTAGAAGGCATCCTTCTTGACCTTGCGGTCGAAGCTGGCGAGCCCTTTGTGGTTCATGCCGGGCTCGCCGCCCTGGTCGCGGGCATCGGCGGCGAAGTCGAACATGTTCCAGACGTGCGTGGCCCACAAGTACGGACGCCGCGCGAAGAAGCGGAGCATGTACTCATGGTAGATGCACTGGTACTCCTCGCTATGGTCGCCTCGGTGCGGATGCTCGGAGTGGAGGTTCGGCATCGCCTCGCAGCCGTACTCGCTCATCCCGACGCAACGCTTGGGGAAGACGAGGCGGAAGAATCCAAACCAAAGGTCGTTGAGGAAAAGCCCTGGCACATACCAGCCGAGATAGAGGTTCCAGCTCACCAGATCGCTGATATGGGCGGAGCGGTTGAAGGGCCCGCACATGGCATAGCAGGCCAGCGTGGTCTTGCGGGTGGGATCCATCTCGTGCACGAGCTCGTTGAGCACGCGATGGTTCTCGAGCATCCCCGCCTTGTCTTTGGTCGAGATGGTGATCTCGTTGGAAAGGCCCCAGCACACGATGGAGGGATGGTTGTAATTCTGGACGATGAGCTCACGCATCTGGGAGAGCGTGTTGTCCATGCCTGCTGGCAGATGCTCGGAGATATAGGGGATCTCCGCCCACACCACCATACCGTATTCATCGCAGAGGTCGTAGAATTCCTGCGCATGCTGGTAGTGGGCGAGGCGGATGGTGTTTGCCCCCAGCTCGCGGATAAGCTCCATGTCCTCACGGTGCATCTCGGATGTGAGGGCATTTCCGATGCCCTTGCGATCCTGATGGCGGCTCACGCCGCGCAGCGGATACGGGCGACCGTTCAGGAAGAAGCCGCGTGCGGGATCCACCGAGAAGGTCCGTATCCCGAAGCGGGCGCTCACCTCGTCGACCGGCTTGCCGTCTACGCGAAGCGTCAAGCGCGCCGTATAGAGATATGGATCGACCGTGCCATCCCAAAGATGGGGCTCCTCCACGTCTAAGATAACATCGGTGCCGGAGCCCGAGGACACTTCGGCGCCCTGCGCGTCGAGCACGGAGACGCCAACCTCGGACCGCCCGGCATCCGGTCCGTCCACCCAGCTCTGGACGCGGACTTTCCGGATGTCGCCGCCAAGCGCGGGCGTGACCTTGAGGCCGTTGCCCCCCTCATAGTCGAGGGAGAAGTGCGTGGCAGACACCGTGAGCAACATCACCTCTCGGTAGATGCCCCCATAGAAGGTGAAGTCCGCTTTCTGCGGATACACGCGATCGTTCATCGAGTTGTCCACGCGAATCGAGAGCTCGTTTTCCTCACCCGAAGGCAAAAGCGCCTCGGTGATATCGGCGCGAAACGTCGAATAGCCGCCGTCGTGATGAATAAGCGCCTGTCCGTTGAGGGCAACGTCTGCCGTGGCATTGACCCCATCGAACTGGAGGTAGACGCGCTGGGTCGCAGGGTCGAAGTCGGGACGGGAAAGCGGTCGCGTATAGCGGCAGCTGCCTCGCCAATAGTCATTGCCACCGTCCTGCCCATCGACGGCGTTCCATGTATGGGGAACGCTCACCGGCTCGGCCGATCCTGTCGGCCCGATGAACGTCCACTCCTCGTCCAAGCAGCGTATCACCCTCATGGATGCAACCCCTTCGGCCTGGCATGCACGTCCCGTGCACGCAGCGGTACCGGACTATGGGTCTTAGTTGAGTCATTTTATCAAATAATCCGGTTACCGCGCGGGCTCACCACCCTGCGGCATTCTGTGGAAGGCGCTTTTGCGCGTGCAAACGCATGGGTAGATGGCAGGCGTCTAGCTCTTGCGCGGCCCGCAAGCCCATGGCCGTATGCGTCATGACGAGAACGAGCTCGCGAAATGCGGCGCCAATCGCCCAAACCCCCTTGAAAATCAAAGTTGTGTACGGTTACTTTGATGGCAGCCCGGTACGCGCACATGCTTATCTGGGCATACTGGCCGCATGTAGCGGATAGGCCTTCATTGCATCGTGCATAACTTTGAATTTCGAGGGGGTTTGAGGGCTGGAAGGTTCCTCGGCCGCCGGCTCCGCTTCCAACAGCGCATGCGCCGACCGCATGGACGTGCATGCAAGCGCCTTCGACCCTTCTGAAATCGATTTACCGCCGAAAGAGGCATATGATGCTCGATAATCCAATAAACAGGGGCTGAGCGGAAAGAGGGGCGGAAGCATGAAGAAGGCGCTGGGGAGCCCGTGCAATCTCAGGGAGCTTTTCAGGGAGCACGGAGCGGCGGGGCTTGATTTCGTGAGCATGAGCATCGGCTATGACGGAAAGGCGTATTTCCTGTTCTCATCCCGAATCCCCGCGCGTATCGACGGGATGTTCGTCAACACCGTCGCGAACGCGGAATACACTGCGGTGGTCGTCACCCCGTCATGGGAGAGCGGCGCCGTGGCAAGCACGGAGAGGATCGATTTCGGAACGCACGAGATGAACTTCCACTTCATCCGGCCCGTTCCCGACGGCTCATTCCTTCTCCTGGGATCAAGATGCAGGTATTCGAGGAAAGACGGGCCTGAAAAGAACGCCGTGTTCACCGACAGAGAAGGAAGCGTCTTGCGGACGCTCACGTTTGGAGACGGTATCGCAGACTGCATCGTCAGAGATGACGGGATCGTTATCACGAGTTATTTCGACGAGGGCGTGATGGGAAACTACGGCTGGGAGGATCCGATCGGCAGCTGCGGCCTGTGCGCCTGGACGACGGATGGCGAGGTCATCTGGCAATCCGAACGAGACATCGTTGACTGCTATGCCATGAATACCGATGCGGGCGGAAACCTCTGGTATTACTACTACATTGATTTTCGGCTGGTTCGCACGGATTTCAGAGCCGAGACAGAATACGATCCGATGGTGGAGGGGGCCAGCATCCTCACGATAGCAGGAGGCGGCAGATCCCTGATCATGGATGGCGGATACGAGGACCCCGATTCGTTCTACGTGAGCAGGATCAGCGGAGATCGGATAGAGAATGCCGAGCCGCTGGAATTCATCGGGGAGGACGGAGCTGCCGCCCCGGCAGTGCCCAAGGTTTTCAGCGGCGCGAAGGCGCTCGTTTTAACCGAGGACGAGGGCCTCTGCTTCGTTGATTTCTCCACTATGGAATGATCCGGCGCCCCAACCTACCGGCACCCTCGCCGCATCGCTCGCCCCCCGCCGACCAGCGGTAACAGCGGACGGGCGGGCAGAGGAAGCTGCTGCCCTGCTGCAAGGAGACGGAGGCCATGTGAGAAGAGAGTGGGTAGCTGCGGGGGCGAACATCCTCCTGCCGACCCTGCTGTTCTATGTCTGCTACAAGGCATGGGGCGTCGTTCCTGCCGCCTTTATCTCGATGGGATACTCCGCAGCAGCAATGCTGTTGAGCTGGATCCGCAAGAAGGAGGTCGGCAATACGCAGGTATTCGGCATCGTGGCGTCGCTTGGAGCCGCCTTCGTGATCGCCTGCACCGGAGAAGGGAAATACTATTACGTGCCGGCGCTGATCCAAAACGCAGTGCTCCTCGCCTTCATGCTGGCACTCTCGATCAGGCGCAAAAGCGTTCTCCACTTTCTGGCCAAGGATTTCAAGATACCGTCCCTCTCCGCAGTTCCCGAGGACAGCATGCTCGGGGTGAACATCATATGGATCGCCTCTTCTCCATAAAGATCATTTCCAAAGTGCTGGGCATGCTGTATTTGGATTTCGAGAAGCTCTATTGGCTCGTCTTTCTGCTCGGCGACCCGATGACGTGCGCCGTGATCCTGCTGTCGATATATATGGTCAGAAAGCAGTACAAGAAGGATCGGCCGCATAATGCGGAAGCTGATGGCACGGGCTCCGACGTGCAGGAGAAGGCCCGGTGTTTGTTGCGGTAGACCAGACGAACCTCCTGCAAGCCGCCACCGTGCACGCCATATCTTGGCGGGAATCGCACCGCTCCTTCTGCCCGGTCGATTTCGTCGATCTGCACACGCCCGAGCGCCAGCGGGAGTATATGCTGAAAAAACTGGCCGCCGGAAGCAGGTTCTACCTGCTTGTCGAGGATGATCCCATCGGAGTCGTCTCCGTGAGCGGATGCCTGATCGAAGATCTCTACATCCTCCCGGATAAGCAGGGCATGGGCTACGGAACGGCGCTTTTACGGTTCGCAATCGGGAACTGCACGGGCACCCCTACCCTATGGGTGCTCGAGAACAACGTCAAGGCGAGGCGCCTGTACCGTAGAATGGGGTTTAGGGAAACCGGTGCGGTGCATACCGTCCCCGGCGGGTTCGATGAGATCGAGCTTGCGCTGACCTGATCCGGATCCAAGGAGCTGAATGGCATGAAGAATGACGAGGTAATCCTAAAGAGGCAGTCTGCAAAGATATTCTTCAACAATGGCGATACCGATTTCTTCTTCAACTGGCTCTTGGGAATCTGCGAGGTCTTCGGCCTATCCCATGGCGAGCTCTACCATCTTGCACAAAGATTGGGGCCGTCGCCAAAACCCGATGCATGGAGAACCGCGTTTCTATCCCATGCCGAATACCTTGATCGAAAGCTGAACGGCTCGCGTCTGAGCAGGCATGCAAAGGCGCAGAACTGTTTGGCGCAGACGTATTCCGTCCGCTCGGCCCTGCAATTCATCGATCCGTTCTCCGATGAATATGAGATGGCCATCCAGATGATGGAAAGAGCCTTTAAACAGGCGATTCATCATCTAGGGGCGCCGATCGAGCCGCTTGCCATCGACTATCGGGACTCGTATCTGCCCGGATACTACGTGCACAGCGGAGACGGCTGCCCCACCCTGGTCATGGTCGGCGGCGGGGATACATACCGCGAGGACTTGTTCTATTTTGCCGGCTATCCTGGATGGAAGCGGCACTATAACGTGCTTATGGTCGATCTTCCCGGCCAAGGCGCGAACCCGAGCAGAGGGTTGACCTTCGATGTTGACGCCGGCATTCCGATCTCTTTGTGCATAGATTGGCTGGAGGACAGAGGCCCAAAGCCGAGCCATCTTGCGCTGTACGGTGTAAGCGGAGGCGGCTATTTCACCGCACAGGCTGTCGAGCAAGATCCGAGGATCCATGCATGGATTGCCAGCACGCCCATCTACGACATAGCAGAGCTGTTCAGACAGGAATTTGGGTCGAGCTTGAAAGCCCCCGGCTGGTTGATGAACGGCGTCTTGAAGCTTGCCGGAAACCTGAATGTGTCTGCAGATTTGAATCTGAAAAAGTATGCATGGCAGTTCGGCACATCCGATTTCAAGAGCGCGGTCGACGAGGTATTCCGGCGCGCAAGAATCGTAGACTATCGGAAGATCCAATGCCCCTGCCTGCTCCTCATGGGAGAAGGAGAAGGCGCTGAGCTGCAGCGCCAGACCAAGGTGGTCTACGAGGCCCTTCGATCGAGGTCGCCCCATACTGAGCTCCACGTTTTCGATGCGGAGAGCGGGGCGGACGCCCATTGCCAGGTCAATAACCTGAGGCTTGCGCATAACGTCGTCTTCGATTGGCTCGACAATCTCTTTGATTGGAGCCAGGAGGATTGAGGCGGCCGATGAGATTTATATCAAGAGGGAGCATGCGCATGGCCGCCTCTTATGTCCGCGCCCCCTTGCAGCTGGTATCCGGATTTGCATGAAGCCCTCGGGCGGATCCCAACACAACAGCGAAGCTGGAAAACAGGCACTTGTTGTAAGGATGCATATGAGTTAGTATAAGCTAACTTATCTGTTTGCATCTGCTGCGAAGGGCCGCCATGAGGATCAACCCCATCGTCATATTGCTGTTCAACCTGGTGCTGCCCATCAGCATCATGTTCCCCGGAAACGCGTACCAGCACTATTTCTTCCTGACGTTTGCGGCAGGCGTTCTGCTGGTCACGGGAAAATGGGGACGCCTCATCAAGTTCGCGCTGGCCTACGGCGTGGTTCTCCTTCTGACGCGGCTGCTGGAGATGCTCCCGAGCCAGGTGTCCATGATCTTCTCCATGCTCGTGCTGATATCGGTTCAATTCATCCCCTGCCTGATGATGGCCAGCGTGCTGGTGCTGGACTACACCGCAGGCGAGATCATCTCCGCCGTGGAGCCTCTGCGGCTTCCCAAGGCGTTCGTGGTTTCCCTGGCGATCGTGGTGCGCTACATCCCCACATTCCGGAAGGAATTCTCCTTTATCAGGGAGTCCATGCGGCTGCGCGGCGTTCCCTACAGCCTATGGCATCCGGTCAGGAGCTTCTCCCTCTTCCTCGTCCCCCAGCTGTTCCGCTGCTCCATCCTGGCCGACGAGATCACCTCCGCAGGGATGACGAAGGGGATGACGAATCCGACGCGCCGAAGCTCGTACGTCGATATGCGGATGCGGACAGCGGACTACCTGCTGTGCGCCGTCCTGCTTGCAGGAATAGGAGGAGTCGTCCTATGGAGATGATGCGGGCGGTGGATTACGCCTTCACATACAGGGGAAAGGAATCGCCGGCGCTCCGAGATGTCCGTTTTAGCGCCTCCGACGGCGAGGTCATCCTCGTCGCCGGGGACAGCGGCAGCGGCAAGTCCACCTTTCTGAAGTCGCTGAACGGCCTGATCCCCGAGATCGCGGAAGGCAGGCTGGACGGCAGCCGCCTGCTGAAGGGCGAGGATATGGACAAGATGCCCATCTATGAGATCAGCCGGAGTGTAGGCTCTGTGTTCCAGAACCCTCGCAGCCAGTTCTTCACGCTGCACGCCACCAGCGAGCTGGTATTTGCCATGGAGAATTACGGCCTTTCCCGTCAGGAGATGGAGAGCCGCATTGGCAAGCTGAAGGCGGCTCTGCCTATCGCTCCTTTGCTGGACCGGGAAATCGCACAGCTCTCCAGCGGGGAGAGGCAGCTTCTCGCGCTTGCCTCGGCCATGACGTTGCTTCCCGATGTGCTGCTCCTCGACGAACCCTCCGCCAACCTTGATTACAGCAACGCCATGCGCCTCAAAGAGATCATGCGGACGTTGAAAGGGCAGGGGAAAACGATCCTCGTAGCCGACCACCGGTTCTTCTACCTGAACGGCTTGGTGGACCGGGTCTTCCTGATCGAAGACGGGACCTTGCGCGTCTTCGAAAGCGAGGAGTCGTTCCGCGCCTCCGGCTACAACACGCGCAGCTTCGATCTCTTCGGTATGGATGTGCCGTTCCACCTGCACCAGCCTCGGGGCGACCCCGTGATCTGCGTAGACGGGATCTCCAAGTGGGACGCGCTCCAAGATGTCTCCCTCTCCCTGTATGGCCGGGAGATCGCAGCCATCGTGGGCGTCAACGGGGCGGGCAAGACCACGCTCGCCCGGCTGCTGACACGCGCCCTCAAGCCGGATCGGGGCTGCATACACGGCGAAGGCCTGCCGTTCTGCGTGATGCAGGACGCGGATTTCCAGCTCTTCGGAACGTGCGTGGAGAGCGAGCTGGACATCGGCCATAAGGGGCTGGCGCAGGAGAAGAAACAGGGGGCTCTGGAGCAGCTTGGGCTGTGGGGGCTTCGCGATACCCATCCCTTCGACCTGAGCGGCGGGGAAAAGCAGCGCCTGCAGATCGCGGTGGCAGCGCTGTCCGATGCGAAGCTCGTCATCTTCGATGAGCCCACCAGCGGTCTGGACGCCAAGTCCATGGAACGCGTCGTACGGGAGGTCGAAAAGCTGGCACGGGAGAAGGCGGTCTTGGTCATCTCCCACGACTACGAGTTCATCCGCCGGGTAGCCGACCGCGTGCTCTATCTGAAGGACGGCCGGCTCCAACAGGATTTCATGCTCGGGCCGGAAACGGTGGGGGTGCTCAATCAGATCTTCGTTGATATGGAGGCAGGAAGTGGCTAGCAAGCTGAAAATGAAGGATTTCGTGCAGATCGCATTGCTGACAGCGGTATATCTGCTGCTGTATGCCGCTGCGATGCTGATCATCACCCCGTTAGGCCAGATCGGCCATGCGATCAGCCCGGCCGTGTGCGGGCTTCTCTCCGGCGCGGCCATCGTGTTCATGAACCGCAAAGTGGGCAAGATGTGGGAATACACCGTCTTCACCCTCCTTGTCATGGGCGCATTTGCGCTGATGGGCGGCGGCTATCTGCCGTGGCTCATCACATCCGTGACCATGGCGGCAATCGCCGATCTGATCGCCTCGCGGTCGAACCAGACATCCGTTCCGCGCCTGGCGGTGGCATCCGGCCTGATGCATGTGGGGCAGGCTTGGGGAGCGATCATCCCCTCCACCTTTTTCCTGGAGGCGTACCGCAGCCATTGGATCGAGCGGGGAATGACGCCCGAGGCCATGGACGAGCAGATCAGCTTTACCCAGGGGCTGATGGGCCTTGGGTCCACCATCTTCACCTTTGTGCTGGCCTTCGTCGGCGTTGTTCTCGGCTATCTGATCCTGAAAAGACATCTGGAGAAGATGAAGCGGTAGGCGCAAGCGTCTGCATGCTGCATCGTGGAAGGGAGACCGTATGATCTACGGAAAGCTGAAAACCTACGTGCCGGAACGGCTTGGACTTGCCTACGTCGGCATTTTGCTGGCGCTGGCAGCTGCGGCGCTCTCCACCGCCAGCTATTACTATCTCTACGGATTCCTGCAAAAGATCATCGTCGATGTCGATGTTGCGGGGGCCGTTCCCCTGGCGGCACGCGTCGTGGCATTCCTCATCGCCAATACGCTGGTCTATTTCCTAGCGCTCTGGACCACGCACGCGCTGGGGTTCCGGTTGGAGACCAATCTCAAGAAGCAGGGCATGCGCCACGTGATGGACGCCTCGTTCAGCTTCTTCGACAAGAACGAATCCGGGCGCATCCGCAAGATCATCGATGACAACACGGCGCTGACCCACACCAGCGTGGCGCACCTGATCCCCGATCTGACCACCGCTGTGTTCACTCCCCTGCTGGGCATCCCGCTGGCCTTCTATGTGGACTGGCGGATGGGCGTGCTGTTCGCCGTCAGCTTTGTATCGGGGATGCTCTTCATCCGCAAGATGATGGGCGACCAGAACTTCATGGCGCAGTACATGGCAGCCTCCGATAAGATGAACTCCGGTGCCGTGGAGTATGTGCGCGGTATCCACGTGCTGAAGGTATTCAAGGCCAGCGTGCGGTCGCTGAAAGAGTTCTACCGGTCCGTGGCGGAGTATTCGGATCGGGCGCTGCAATACAGCATGAGCTGCCGGAGCTGGTACGTGCTGTTCCAGGTCTTCTACAACGCGGTGTTCCTCGTCACCCTGTTCTTCGGTTACGGGGGCGAAGCGGATCCGCGGGCGCAACTTGCCAAGTTCCTGTTCTACGCCCTGTTCAACGGCGTGCTGTACCTGGCGCTGAACAAGGTAATGTATCTGTTCATGCATATCTTCCAGGCGACCACCTGCATCGAGAAGATCGAGACGCTCTTCGGCGAAATGGAGGAGAAGAAGCTCTCGGCCGGCAACCGCGAAACCATGGAGGGGCACTCCATCGAGTTCCAAGATGTGACATTCGGATACGAGGACCAGAACATCGTCGAGCATCTCTCCCTTACGCTGGACGAGGGCAAAACCTATGCCCTGGTGGGCGCCTCCGGTTCCGGCAAATCCACGTTGGCGAAGCTCGTCTCCGGCTTCTACCGCCTGGGCGGCGGGCAGATCCTCATCGGAGGCCACGGCATCGGCGAGTACACCGAGCGGGCGCTGGCGCGCGACATCGCCCACGTATTCCAAGATGCGAAGCTGTTCAAAAAGAGCATCTACGAGAACGTGCGGCTCGGCCGCCCCGACGCAACCCGCGACGAGGTGATGGGGGCGCTGCATCTCGCCCAATGCGATGAGATCCTGGACAAGCTGGAGCGCCGCGAGGACACCGTCATCGGCGCGAAGGGCGTACACCTATCCGGCGGCGAGGTGCAGCGCATCGCCATCGCTCGTGCGATCCTGAAAGATGCGAGGATCGTCATCTTGGACGAAGCCTCCGCTGCGGCGGATCCGGAAAACGAGTATGAGCTGCAGCTGGCGTTCTCCAACCTCATGAAGGGCAAGACAGTCATCATGATCGCCCACCGGCTCAGCTCCATCACAGGCGTGGACGAGATATTGGTCATCGACGGAGGAAGGGTCGTCGAACGGGGCTCGCATGAGCAGCTGATGGCCGCCGATTCCGCATATAGGAGGCTGCAGGACGAGTTCACGCAGGCGAACGAATGGAAGGTGAGCGCATGAGAGCGTATCTGAAGCGGAAACTGGGCCTGACGGACAGCGGCGTGGCGGCGGTGCAGCGGGCGGCCGTGATCTCCTTCCTGGTGAACATAGGCTACATGGCGCTGATGCTCATCGCCATGCACTACGGCGACAATGTGCTCCGGGGTGTGGACAAGCCCGCCTGGTATTACCTGCTCATCATCATACCCACCTTGCTGGTGCTCTACGTGCTGGTGGATCGGGAATACGTGCTGACCTTCAACGCCACGTACAAGGAGTCCCGCAACCTGCGCCTGGAGATCGCCGACCGGCTCCGCGAGCTGCCGCTGTCCTATTTCTCCCGCCATGATCTGAGCGACCTTGCGCAGACCATCATGCAGGATGTGACGGACATCGAGCATGCCATGAGCCATGCCATGCCCCGCTGCATCGCCTACGTTTTCTTCCTGCTCGCGATGTCGGTCCTTTTGCTCATCTCAAACCTCATCCTGGGACTTGCCGCTTTGCTCCCCATAACGGCAGGGCTTCTGCTTATGCTCCTATCCCAAAGGGCGCAGAAGCGATGGACGGAGAGGTACTTCTGGAAGACACGCGAGACCACGGAGGCCTTCCAGGAGGCCATCGAGCTGCAACGGGAGATCAAGAGCTGCGGCTTTGAGGATAAGAACTACCAGGAGGTCTCGGCCTCTTTGGATGCAGCCGAAAGGCTGCGGCTGCGCGCCGAGATCACCCAGGCGATGCCGATCCTGCTCTCCACCACCATCATGAAGCTGAGCATCGGCATCATAACCGTGGTCTCTGCGGCGCTGCTGCGGGCTAACGCAGTGCAACTCATCTTCATCATCGGCTTTTTGCTGGCCTCCGTGCGCCTGGTGGATGCGGTTGGGGCGATAGAGGAGTATTTCGCGGAGCTTCTCTATCTGAACGCACGGGTGAAGCGCATCGACGAGCTGCGGAACACGCCGGTCCAGGCAGGCGAGGCCGTGGAGCTGAGGCATTTCGACATCGAGCTCCGGGATGTGGGCTTTGCCTATGCCGATGAGGCCAAGGTGGTCGACGGCGCAAACTTTACGGCACAGCAGGACCAGGTCACAGCCATCGTAGGGCCCTCCGGCTGCGGAAAGTCCACTATCCTGCGGCTGATCTCGCGCCTGTACGACTACGACGGCGGGAGCATCCTGATCGACGGGCGCGACATCCGGGAGATCTCGACCGACGCGCTGTTCGACAAGGTCTCCTTCGTGTTCCAGGACGTGGTCCTGTTCAATGCCTCCGTGCTCGACAATATCCGCATGGGACGACCGGATGCAACAGATGATGAGGTCAGACAGGCAGCTAGGCTTGCCAACTGCGACGAGTTCATCCAAAGGCTTCCGGAAGGCTACGACACGCCCATCGGAGAGAACGGCAGCAAGCTCTCCGGCGGCGAGCGGCAGCGCATCTCCATCGCAAGGGCATTGCTGAAAAACGCCCCGATCCTGTTGCTGGATGAGATCAGCGCCAGCTTGGACGTGGAGAACGAGCGCAAGATCCAAGACGCCCTGAACCGCCTGATCGCCGGCAAGACCGTCATCATCGTATCGCATCGCCTCAAATCCATCGAGAAGGCCGATCAGATCGTGGTGATGGACGCCGGGAAGGTTGACGCGGCAGGGACGCACGATGAGCTTTTGGAAACATCCACCCTCTACCGCAGGCTGATCGAGAAGTCCAACCTGACGGAGCGGTTCACCTATTGAGGAAAAGCCGCTGAGAAAAGCGCTCTCTGAGACAGGACGGAGGCCCGCGCCCTTCATATGCAGACACAGGCCTGGCAGAAGGTATGCTTAGATCTCGATTTAGATGTCGGAGTGTTGAGTTGCTGGATTGGATGTCGGCGGAAAAGTTTCCGCGAACAAGCAGGCTCAAGTGGCATCGACATCGAGGTATCGAGCCACGTGGAGACGGTGGCGCTGCTGTCACGGCGGGCGCATAAGATGTCCGGGGAACCTGAAGCTCGAAGCCCATCCAGCCCAGATTCCCCTCGAAATTCGAAGTTATGCACGATCTTGCGAAGGCCTACGCGACAAGCGCATCAGATATGCCCAGATGCACATGTGCGTCTATCGTACCGCCGTCAATCTAATCGTGCATAACTTCGAATTTCGAGGGGAATCTGGAGGTGAACAGGGCCTCGCCGGAAACGAGCGCCGCCCCATGCCCCGTCGCAAGCGAAAAGCCTAGCCTCGATTGGACATCAGCTCTCCCAGGGTCATCTCTCCCCAACTGTAATTCGTCAGATAGCTCCCCTTGAACAGATGCGCGTACTCCTCTTTGCCGGAAAGGTAGTTGTACAGATCGCACTCGACCTTATCCGACACGATGCGGCGCTTCCCGCCCACCGCCTCGACGACATCGGAGATGCCGTATTCCTCCAATGTGTTCTTCAGGCGGAGGGCGACCTTGCGATACCGCGATAGCGTCAATGTGCTAACCGACTCGTCCTCCCACAAGAAGCCGATCGCTTCCTCCGATGTGATGTATCCGCCCCTGCGATCGACGAGCAGGGCGAGCAGTTCCTTGGCTTTTTTATTGCGGAACGCAATCGGATTGCCGCCGACGAACACATCGAAGTATCCGAAGGTGCGGATGGACACGGCACGGCCCTCCGGCAAAGCCCGCCCATCGACCGTTCCATCGCCTTCCACGGCGTAGAGCATGACGTAGCGCGAGGCGCTGATATCCAACCCCTTCTCGGAACAGATCGCCTTGATCGTGCGATCCTCTCCCGTGCGGTAATCATGGTATCTGAATTCCGCTTCCCCCGCTCGTAAGAGCTCCACATAATCCTCGTAGGCAGCCTCGCCGCGCGCCACGAACCTGTCCAAAGGGGTAAAGCGCTCTGTCAGAGGCAGCCATTCCTCATTGGTATAGCCGAAGAACATGCATACGTTCTCACTTGCATACAGCGGCTTCACCGACCCTTCCGGAGATACCTCGAACGCTGCAAGGCCATCGGAGAACTGCATGACCAGATCACGCATCTTCTCCCTCAACTGGATGTTCTCCAGTTTCAGGGCCTCGGCATTGTCGAGATCCCGCGTCTCGCGGCAGCAATACAGGCTCACGGATTCGTCAACTTTGATGAACACGCCCGTATAACGCTTGATGCAACCATCGGACGAGAGGGCCTCATAGGCAATGTGCGGCGGCGTGCCATCCGATCCCTGCATCCTTTTCTGGCAGAAGTCCTTGAAGAACCGGCGGACGGCATCTTGCTGCTCGGGAGATACGGAAGCGACCAACCACTGCTCCAGGGCATCCTCGATCTGCATCGCTATGTTCTCGAAGCGCTTGAAGAAGGACGCCTCGCTGGAATGCACGCATGTCACGGTATGGGCGGCAAGGTCGAATTCGAAGATCTTATCGTACACGCCTGCAATGGCCTGCAGATAGCGCTTGCCCTCCCCTGCCCTGCGCACTTGGTAGCGCTCGGTCACATCCATGCACACGCTTTGGAACTCGGCTTCCCCATGCTCGTCGATGCATTTCGTGACCCACCCGAAGACATGGGCACGCGTTCCGTCGCAGCGGAGCAATGCCATGTCGCCGGCGAGAGGAGCCTCTGCGGAGTAGACGCGGTCGAGATATTTCGAGAACCTGCGACGCTCCTCCATGGGGATCATCAGGAACAGGTCGTTTCTGTACATTTCCAGATAGTCGATCTCGCCATCTTTCGCCTCGGGGAAGCGCAGGAGCTCGATCATCTTCTGGTTGATATAGGTGATTCTCGGCTGCTTCTCGCAGGTATATCGCAAGAAGCCGCAGGGAACCGTATCGTTCAGAAAGCGAAGGCTGTCATTCTCGGCCTTTAGATCGGTTATATCAGTCAAGACGGAGTACCCGACCAGGGTTCCATCATCCAGCCGTTTGGACGTGATGACATCCCGTACATAGACGACGGTACCGTCCTTCTTGACGAGGCGGTACTCCCCGGTACGGGCCTTCTCCCCCAATGTTGTGCCCTGTATGAGACCGGCATACGCCTCGCGGTCCGCAGGATGCACCATCCGCGCATACAGATCGATCTCATCATCCACCAATTCACCTTCTCGAACGCCGAGCAGCTCGCAGAGATTGCGGCTGGCGTAGCTCAAATGGGCAGGGGGCGTCAAGACATACCGATGGAAGCCGCACACGTGCCGGCTGAGGATCTCCTCCATATTGTCGAGCGCACGATCCATGTGAACTCCTTTTTGCAGAGATCCCGCCCCTGCAGGCGGAGCTGCATACGAAGCTACATTATAGTATGAGTTCGTAACGGTTAATTTGCTTTAGGTTAAAATGACGCGGGAAGCCGAGACTGCGAGAACAACGCCGGAGGCGAGAGGATGAACAGGATTTTAGTGATTGACGACGATCGGGAGCTGTGCGCCCTGATCCGCCGTACCGCCCTGCAAGAGGAGCTAGATGCCGATTGCTGCCATTCAGGCCGATCCGGGCTTGAAAAGCTGGGAGAGCATGAATACCAGCTCGTCATCCTGGACGTGATGATGCCCGGCTTCGATGGGTTTGAAACGCTGGAGCAGATCCGAAAGGAAAGCAGCGTCCCCGTTCTGATGCTCACGGCGAAAAACGACAGCATCTCAAAGGTGCGCGGGCTTCGAAACGGAGCCGATGATTACCTGGCAAAGCCCTTCGTCATGGAAGAACTGCTGGCGCGCATCACCTCCCTGATCCGCCGCTACACACGGTTCAACCAGAGCGGGAGCAACGCGGAGACGCTTTCCTATGACGGCCTGCTCATCGACCTCGGCGCCCGCTTGGTTACAACAGAGAACGGAACGTTCGAGCTTCCCCCGAAAGAATTCGACGTGCTGCTGCACTGCGCGAGAAACCAGGGGCGGATTTTGACGAAACAGCAGATCTACGAGGACGTGTGGGGCAAGCCGTATGTCTATGACGATAGCAACATCATGGCCGTCATCAGCCGCCTGCGCAAAAAGCTGGAGGCCGATCCCGGAAACCCGAAGTACATACAGACGGTGAAGGGCATCGGCTACCGTTTCAACAGGGAGGTGTGATCTTCTGCATGGAGGTCTTGGCTATCATCTTGCTGGCCGTCGCCATGGCTGCCACCGCATCCGCCGCCGCCATCCTGCATAAGGAGCGACAGCAGATCGAAGAAGTTGCCGAGGCCCTTGCCGACGTGAGACGCGGGAACGGGAACCGCCGCGTCCTTGCCGACTCCAGCCACATCCTCTCCCCGCTCGTGTATGAGGTCAACGATATCATCCGCGCCTACGAGGATCGGATCGCGGCATTTCAGCAGACGGAAGAGGCGAACAAGCAGCTGATGACGAGCCTCTCCCATGATGTGCGGACACCCCTGACGACGCTGATCGGGTATCTGGACGCCGTGCATGCAGGCGTTGTCGCCGGGGCGGAGCGGGAGGAATACGTCGAAACGGCCAGACGGAAAGCCTATGACCTCAAAGGCTACATCGACGTCCTGTTCGACTGGTTCAAGCTCAATTCCGACGAGTTCGCCATGTCGATGCAGCGGGCGGAGGCAGCGGAGCTGACCCGCAGCATTCTCATCGACTGGATACCCCTTCTAGAAGATCAGGGAATCGAATACTCGATAGAGATACCGGATCGGACCGTTCTCGTCGATCTTGACCCTGACAGCTACATGCGGATCATCAACAACCTGCTGCAAAACGTCGTTGCGCATAGCAAGGCAAGCGCCGTAACGGTGCTCCTGGAAAAACAGGCCGGCACCATGCGGCTTTCCGTAGCCGATAACGGCATCGGCATCGAAAAAGAAGATCTGAAGCGGGTTTTCTCCCGCCTCTATAAGTGCGACAAGGGCCGGAGCGAGAAAGGCAGCGGCCTTGGCCTGTCGATCGCATACCAGCTGGCGGAGAAACTGGGCGGAAGGCTTGCCGTCGAGAGCAGCGCCGGCGAGGGCGCGACGTTCATCCTGACCCTGCCCCTGGCACTATAGGAGCCCTGTTCAACCAGCCGCTTGCCCAGCTGATTATAAAGCTGCAAGGATTATACAAGGTTGCCGCAAGGTTACTGCAAGGCCGGAGAGCCACCATAATGAGGGCAACGCGAACACGGAGGCTTTCATTATGAGCGAAACAATCATCGAAACACGACATCTGACAAAGCAGTATGGCGCGCAGAAAAGCGTTGCCGATTTGAACATCCATGTACGGAAAGGCCGGATCTACGGCCTCTTGGGGAGGAACGGCGCGGGAAAGACGACAGCCATGAAGATGCTGTTGGGCCTGACCGAGCCCACTGCCGGAGAAGTCCTGCTCTGGGGAGAGCCGCTGCATGGGAATGAGAAGAAGGCGCTTCCCCGCATCGGCAGCATGATCGAGTCGCCCGGCTTCTACCCCAACCTGACGGGGACGGAGAACCTGCGTATCTTCGCGACGCTGCGCGGCGTTCCCAATGCCCACGCCATCCAGGACGCGCTTGAGCTTGTCGGCCTGCCGTATAAGGACAAGAAGCTGTTTTCCCAGTATTCCCTCGGCATGAAGCAGCGCCTTGCGATCGCGCTGGCCGTCATGCACGATCCAGAGCTCTTGATACTGGATGAGCCGATCAACGGACTCGACCCCATCGGGATCGCCGAGGTGCGGACGTTTATCCGCGATCTGTGCGAGAAGAGGGGGAAGACGATCCTTCTATCCAGCCATATCCTCTCGGAGATCGCCCTGCTTGCCGATGATATAGGGATCATCGACCAAGGCGTGCTGCTTGAGGAAGAGACCTTTGCGGAGCTGGAGCAGAAAAGCAGCCGCCATATTCAATTCGTCGTCTCAGATGCGGCACAGGCGGCGCGTATCTTGGAAAGCACGTTCCATGAGACGCGCTTCACCATCCAGGACGATCACCGCATCCGCCTGCACAATCTCGACCTGCCTGTTGGGAAGATCGTTGCCGCATACGTCGGAAACGGGTTGGTGGTATCCGAAGCCCATACCTGCGAGGAAACGCTGGAAGATTACTTCAAGCGGGTGACGGGGGGCGAGGGAATTGCTTAGACTGGTCCGCTGCGAGTTTCAAAAGCTCAAAAGAAGGAAGTTCGTTGCCCTGAGCATGGTCGTGGCGTCTCTGCTCCCGATCCCCCTCCTGCTCCTTGTCATCAGGCAGGAGCAGCCGTTCAACATGCTTTTCAGGATGGTGTTCATATATGGCGAGATGCTGTTATTGCCGTGCGTGCTCGGCGTCCTGGCAACGATGATCTTCTTGCCGGAAACGGAGCATGACGTGTTGAAGAATATGCTCACCGTTCCGGTAGGCAAAACGAGGATATTCATCTCGAAATGCATCGCCCTCATGATACTGTCAATCATCTATTGCCTGCTGGAGCTGAGCATCAGCATCATCGCCTCATATGTTGTCGGAGGGGCTGTGCAACAGGTCGCATCGTACCTATGCTTCAGCATATTGAGCGGCATGTTCATGTTTGCCGCTTCCTTGCCGGTCATAGTGTTCGTCGCTGCATTTGGCAGAAACTTCACGATATCGAATATCGTATCGTTTATGTATAACGTCATCTGCTTCGCCTTGGTCTATCTCTGCATGGGATATGGAGGAGAGGCCCTTCTCAAGACCAGCATTGCAGTGCTGCCGGTGGTAACCGTGTTCAGATGGTATCTGGGATATTTCCCCGTGGGATCGCACTTGCAAGTGTATATGCCGTATGCGATTTCCACCGCCGGCATCGTGATCTACATGGTTGCCTTCTCGCTCATCATGCTTGTATCGGGAGCAATCATGTATAGGAAAAAGGAGGTATAGGAAGCTATGCTGCACCTCGTAACCTGTGAGGCATGGAAGCTTAAAAGGAGCGCCATCGTATGGATCATACTTGCAGGCGCCTTCTTCTCGGCGTTTATAACCTTCCTGCAATTCGTCATGGCGCAAAGTATCGATAGCCAGAGCGTCAATTTCGAAGAATTCTATACGGCTACCATATGGAATGACTTTTCCATGGCCTTTCCCGTTGTCATCACCATCATGGGAGGAATGGTTTTCAACCAGGAGTACAGCAATGGGACATTGAAATCGATCATCACGATTCCGATTTCGATAACGAAGCTCTATGGTGCCAAAGTGATTGCCATAGGCATTTTGACCCTCGCGCTATCGGTGGCAAGCTACCTGTTCGTGATTGCTGGAGCGCATGCATTGCGCCTTGACGGAATCGATGGGTTCCACATGGTGAAATCGTTTCTGCAGACCTGCGGCATGGCTATATGCATCTTCATAGCCGTCTTGCCGCTTATCATCTGGGGATTCAGAAAGGTCAACGGCTATTATCCGCTGCTCAGCGTCGCGTTTATGTATGGGTTCTTCGGAATCGTCTTCATCTCAAGGGGGATTGGCGATTTCTATCCGATAACCGCCGGTTTGCGGATCATCGGATATGCCGGTCTGCCAGAGGGAGGCATGCTTGCGGCATGTATGGCCATGGCAGCGATGATATGCATCTCCGTAGCCATGATATGCCTCATACCGTATTCCTATGAGAGGGCGATCCAGGTAGAGCGTCGGCGGTCCTCTAGCCAATCACGGCAAACGCCAGCGCCTGCTCCGCCTCATGGGAAATGCTGACGTGCACGCTCGCAGCACCGATCAGCTCGGCCCTCGCTTCGGCTCCCCGGCGAAGCGCTATGCGCGGCGCTCCGTTCTCGTCGTGGCGCACCTCGATGTCTTTCAGGCCGAACCCGACGCATCCCGTGCCAAGAGCCTTGCTGACCGCCTCTTTCGCCGCCCACATGCCCGCCGCGGTCTGCGCGCCTCTTCCGCTGAGGTAGCCCTGCTCGCGCTCCGTGTACACCCTATCGAGAAACCTCGTGTCGGCAATCAGAGCCGCGATGCGGGGTACGCTGACGATGTCGCACCCGATTCCCTTGACCGAGCCATCCATCTTCTCACCTGCCAGCCGCTTCGAACGACGTGAACGTTATATCGCCGGAGCGCAGCCGCTTGTGCACGGTGCCTTCAACCACCAGCAGCTCTCCCCGATCGCCGATCCCCTCGATCTGCGCCGTATGCGCCTGCCCGTTCTCGACGTAGCGTATCGTTTCGCCGATGCCCATCATATGGTCCCGGTAGTATCCCAGATAATCGGTTGCCGAAGGGTCGTCTGCAAGCTCCGAGAGATTGTCGCATATCGCGGCTATCGTCCGCTCCTTGTCGAGCGGCCTGCCGATAGAGCCTGCCTTCTCGCGGATATCCTCGGGAAAATCCGTGGTCGTGAGGTTCACCCCCACCCCGATCATGGTGTAGGAGCGCTCTGCAGCCCGCACCGTCTCGGCGAGGATGCCGCACACCTTCCTTCCCGCGCAATACAGATCGTTCACCCATTTGATCTGGGCTCCGCAGTCGAGCGCCTTCGCAACCGCCACGCTCGCCGCCGTTGTCACGCGCACCGTGTCGGCGCCCATCCCGTCGGATCTGAATGCATAGGTCATGTATATCCCGGTGCCTGCCGGCGAGTAGAAGCTGCGCCCGCGCCGTCCCCTCCCGGCCGTCTGCCCGCGCGCGATGAACACGGCCCGCTCGCATGGATGCGCCATCAGGTGCCGCCGCGCCTCGTCGTTGGTGGACGGGATGATGTCATACACGTACACCGCGAGATCATGTTCCAGATACCGGTGTATTGCGCCCGCATCGACCATGGCTCACGATCCTGATTCAAGCGCATCGAAGCCGATGCGGCTTTCGGCGTAGCGTATCGCCTGGAGAATCGCATGTCCGAAGGCAACCGCGTCGGAGGAACCGTGCGCCTTCACGACGGGCCTGGATATCCCCAGAAACGGCGAGCCGCCATATTCCGACGGATCGAAGCGCTTCATGCTCGCACGCATGCGCCTGCGCACAAGGGCATACGACAGCTTCGTCATAAGGTTTTCGGAATACACGTCTTTGAGCGCGGAGAGGATCAGCCGTCCGGTGCCTTCGGATGCCTTCAAGAACACGTTCCCGGTGAATCCGTCGCACACGACCACGTCGCACGCGCCCGCCATGACTGCAGACGCTTCGACATTGCCGATGAAGTTGATGTCCTCACGCGCCCGCAGCCGGCCTCCGGCCTCGATCTGCAGGGCGGTTCCCTTGCCCTCCTCGGTGCCGTTGTTCAACATGCCGACCTCGGGATCGGATATCCCATGCATCTCCCTCATATAGGACGAGCCGATCTGGGCGAACTGCTCCAGATACTCTGCGGTAACCGTGACATTGGCACCGGCATCCAGCAGCAGGCACGGCTTGGCACCGGGCAAAAGCGTTCCTATCGCGGCCCGCTTGATGCCGCGCGCCCGCTTCACCAGCAGCGTTGCACCCGAGAACAAGGCGCCCGTATTGCCCGCGCTGACAAGGGCATCGCCCTCCCCTGCCGCAAGCAGCCTCAACGCCACGACCATCGACGAACGCCGTTTGGTTTGGATGGCGGTCAGCGGGTCGTCTTCCATCGTGATGGCCTGCTCCGCATGCACGAGCTCGAATCGGCCGGCCTCGGCATCGGCGCGCCCGAGACACTGCGACACCGCTTCCCTATCGCCGACCAGCGTGAATGAGGCATCGGTTCTTGACGCTGCGTCGAGAGCGCCTTGCACGATCTCGCGGGGGGCATGGTCGCCTCCCATGGCATCTATGATCACGCGCATAGGGCACCTATCCCTGGCTGCGGAGCACGGTCTTTTGGATCTTGCCGCTGATCGTCTTGGGCATCTCGGCCACGAACTCGACCAAACGGATCCACTTGTATTCCGCAAGCCGTTGATTGCAGAAATTCTTGATGTCCAACTCGAGCTCCAGCGAAGAGGCATATCCGGCGCCGAGCACGATAACGGCTTTTATCGCCTGGCCCCTGAGCGAATCCGGAACGCCGATGACGCTGCACTCCACAACGGCGGGGTGCTCCATCAGCACGTTCTCCACCTCATACGGCCCCACGCGGAACCCGCCCGTCTTGATGATGTCATCGAAGCGCCCATGGAACCAATAGCGGCCGCCTTCATCCCTGTAGGCCGCATCGCCCGTATGGTACACGCCGTCCCGCCACACATGGCGGTACTGCTCGTCGTTGTCGAGATATGCGGAGAACACGCCGGGCTGCCTGCCCGCCTTCTCCGGCACGATGACCACCTCGCCGATCTCGCCGACGCCGACCGCATGCCCGTCCTTCCCGCGGAGCTCGATATGGTAGAAGGGCGAGGGCGTCCCCATGGACCCCTCCACGGCATCGCAGCCTTTGAAGTTCGCCGTCAGAAGCGTCGTCTCGGTCTGGCCGTATCCCTCGCACAGCTGGAGTCCGGTACGCTCTGCGAACGTGCGGAACACCTCGGGCGCCAGCATCTCCCCCGCCGTCGTCGCGTGCTTGAGCGTGGGCATATCGGGAATGCCCTTGCGCACCAGATAGCGATACACGGTGGGAGGGGCGCAGAAGGAGGTCACGCCGTAGCGGTTGATGACGGTGGTGAGCTGCTTGGGCTCGAAATTGTCGAAATCGTATGCCATGACCGCGCTGCCGACCAGCCATTGCCCGTACATCTTACCCCAAGAGGCCTTCGCCCATCCCGTCTCTGCAACGGTGAAGTGCAGGCCGCCATCCTCCGCCTGCTGCCAATACTTTGCCGTGACGATATGCGCAAGCGGATAGCTGTGCTCGTGGATCACGCCTTTGGGATAGCCGGTGGTGCCGGAGGTGAAGTACAGCATCATCGGATCGGTTGCCAACGTCTGCACGCGCTCGAGATCGCCGGAGGCGGATTCCATGGCACGCGTCAGATTCTCGAAGCCGTCCGCATCCTGCTGGACGCACCAGAGCTTCGGCGCCGTCCCGGCTTCTCCAAGCGCCGCGAGGATCTTCTCGGGCACCTCGTTTTGCGTGGTGCACACGATGGCCTTGGCGTTGGAGGCCTTGATGCGGTACACGAAATCGCCGACCGTCAGCATATGGGTTGCCGGTATCATCACGGCGCCCAGCTTATGCAGGGCAACGGCTGCGAACCAATACTCGTAGTGGCGTTTCAGCACCAGCATGACGCGGTCGCCGCGGCCGACCCCTGCGCTGCGGAACACGTTCGCCATCCGATTGCTGTGCATCTTGATGTCCGCAAACGAGAAGATATGCTCCTCGCCCTCGACATTGCACCAGACGAGGGCGCGTTTTTCCGGGGTCGCATCGGCGATGGCATCGACGACGTCGTAGCCGAAGTTGAAGGTGTCGGGATACTCAAGCGTCATCCTCACCAGCCTGCCGTCCTCATCGACGATCTCGTTGCAATACTGTTTATATATGCTCATGCCTGCACCTTGATAACTGCGCTGACGCCCGCATTGCGGAACCTGTCATACCGGCTCTGCGCCAGGTCTATGTCGCGTGACAGCTCGTCGAGCTCTTCCGTCAAAAGACTGCGGATGCGGTCGTAGAACCCCGCTTTGCCGATGCCATGCTCGGACAGGATGCGCTCGACCACGCCGAGGTTTTTTGCATCCTCGGCCGTCAGCTTCAAGCTCGCCGCAGCCGTCTCCGCCTTTGCGGCATCCTTCCAGAGGATGCTCGCACACCCTTCGGGGGAGATGACGGAGTACACGGCGTTCTGCAGCATCCACACCCGGTCCGCAACGGCGAGCGCAAGGGCGCCGCCGCTGCCTCCCTCGCCGATGACGATGGAGATGATGGGCACGCAGAGCGTCGACATCTCGAGCAGGTTCTCTGCGATGGCCTGCCCTTGGCCGCGCTCCTCGGCACCTATCCCGCAGTACGCACCGGACGTATCGACGAAGCAGACGATCGGCCTGCCGAACTTCTCGGCCTGCTTCATCAGGCGCAGGGCCTTGCGGTACCCCTCCGGGTGCGGCATGCCGAAATTGCGATGCGTGCGCTCTTTGGCGGTATGGCCCTTCTCGATCGCGATCACGGTCACCGGGCGATCGTCCAGCCTTGCGATGCCGCCCACGATGGCAGGGTCGTCTGCATACCGGCGATCGCCATGGAATTCGATGAAGCCCTTGAAGATGCCCTTGATATAGTCGAGCCCTGTCGGCCGTTTGCTGTCGCGGGCAAGCTTTACGCGCTCGTACGCGGTTCCGCTCATGCAATCGCCCTCCCATCGTGCAATGCCAGCAGGTCGGTCAGGTAGCTTCTCTGCTTGGGACGCGTAACGATGCTGTCGATGAATCCGTGCTCGAGCACGAATTCCGATGTTTGGAATCCATCGGGAAGCGCCTTCTTCGTCGTCTGCTCGATGACCCGCGCACCCGCAAAGCCCACGGTTGCGCCGGGTTCTGCGAGGATGATATCCGCCTCCATGGCGAAGCTGGCGGTCACGCCCCCGGTCGTCGGATCGGTGAGAACCGCAATATAGAGCAGCCCCGCGTCGCTATGGCGCTTCACCGCTGCGCTTGTCTTCGCCATCTGCATCAGGGACAGCAGGCCCTCCTGCATGCGGGCGCCGCCGGATACCGTGAAGCCGATAACGGGCAGGCGGTGCTGCACGGCATGCTCGAAGAGCGAGGTGATCTTCTCGCCGACGGCGCTGCCCATGCTGCCCATCATGAAGTAGGACTCCATGGCGAACAGGCAGCATGCATGCCCGCCGATTGCAGCGGTACCGCACACGACGGCCTCCCTCTCGCCGCTGACCACGCGGACGGTTTCGATCTTGCCGTCATATCCGGGAAAGCCCAGCGGGTTGTCTGCATGCATATCGGCATACAGCTCGTGGAAGCTCTCCTTGTCGGCGATCATCTGGATGCGCTGGCGCGCCTTCATGCGGAAATGATGGCCGCAGGAGCAGACGAGGTCGTTCGCCCAAAGACGGCTTACCGGAAACTCCTTATGGCAGTTCGGGCACTTCTTCTCCGGCTCGCCGTCATCGCGCTGCACGGGTGCGGAGGTGCGCCCGCCCTCCTCCAATGCGTTCTTGGGCTTCAGAAAATTCAACAGTGCCATGTCATTACCCGTTTCCCATAAACGTCAGATCGTAGTTTCCGGACGTAAAGCGCTCGTCCTCAACGATCCGCAGCTGCTCCTCGATATTCGTCGGTATGCCGTCGATCTTGAGCTCGCACAGCGACGCCCTCATTTTGCGAAGCGCCTCTTCCCGTGTCTGGGCGTGGACGATCAGCTTGCCGAGCAGGGAGTCGTAATAAGGCGACACCGTCGTGCCCGCGACCAGATAGGTGTCGAACCGCACGGACGGGCCGCCCGGGACGTGGAGCATGTTCAGCGTTTTGCAGCTTCCCGCATTGATGCGGCACTCGATGGCAGAGCCCTTCATCTTGATATCCTTCTGCGTGAAGCTCAGCGGTATGCCTGCGGCGATGCGGATCTGCCATTTCACCAGATCGAAACCGGTGAGCATCTCCGTAACGCAATGCTCGACCTGCAGCCGCACGTTCATCTCCATAAACCAGAAGTTGCCGTCTTGATCGAGAAGGAACTCCAGCGTTCCCGCGCCGACATAGCCGATGCTCTTCACGGCATCCACCGCAAGCTCCATGATCTTCGCGCGCTGCTCGTCATCGACGGCAGGAGACGGCGTCTCCTCCAGCAGCTTCTGGTTCCTTCGCTGCAGCGAGCAATCGCGGTCTCCCAGGCACACCGCATTCCCGTGCTCATCGGCCAGGATCTGCAGCTCCACGTGCCGCGCGGGAAAGATGTACTTCTCAAGGTACACGCTGCCATCGCCGAACGCGCTCGCGGCCTCGCTCGTAGCCTGATGGTAGGCGTCGTCCAGCTCGCCCTCGTTGCGGATCAGGCGTATGCCGCGGCCGCCGCCGCCCGTGCAGGCTTTCAGCATGATGGGATACCCGATCCTGCGCGCCTCGCGCTTCGCCTCCCTCGCAGAAGATACCGCCTGCGTTCCCGGGATTACCGAGAGGCCCGTGTTGCGGACCAGCTCCTTGAGGCGCGCTTTATCGCCCAGGCGCTCCATGCTCTCGGGATCGGGGCCGATGAACACCAGCCCGTTCTTGCGGCACGCGCGGGCAAAATGCGCGTTTTCTGAAAGGAATCCATAGCCGGGATGGATCGCCTGCGCCCCGGCCAGAATGGCGGTGCTGATGATCTGGCTCTCATTCAGATAGCTCTCGGAGGCCTCGTGACCTCCGATGCAGTAGCTTTGATCGGCGAGAGACACATGGAGGGCGCCTCTATCGGCCTCGGAGTACACCGCGACCGTGGCCACGCCCATCTCCTTGCAGGCCCGGATGATGCGGACGGCGATCTCGCCTCGGTTGGCGATCAAGATTTTCGAGAACATAGCCTACGCCTCCGTGATCGCGAAGGAGAACTCGGCCGATACGCAGAGCCGCCCGTCCACGGAGATGGTGCCCTCCGCAAAGTAGAAGGGGTGCTTTGCCCGCTTGATGCGGCACTGCGCCTCGACCGTATCGCCCGGTTTTACGGGAGAGCGGAACCTCACGTTGTTGAGCCCCGTATACACGGGCAGCTTTCCCTCGTCCAGCGCATCCTGCATCAGCACGCATGCGGACTGGGCCAGTATCTCGCAGAGGATGACGCCCGGGACGATGGGGTTGCCGGGGAAATGGCCCTGCAGGAAGAACTCGTCGCCGCGCACGGTGTAGTGCCCGATGGCGGTGCCGTCCTCCTGCCGCGCATCGTCGAGCAGCAGCATAGTGTCCCGGTGGGGCAGGATGCCCATCAATGCTTCTCTGTCCATATCATCACCGCTTCATGCGGAACAGCTCGGTGCCGTATTCCACGACCTGCCCGTTGGTAACGCAGATTTCCGAGATCACGCCATCTTCCTCGGCGGCGATCTCGTTCATCAGCTTCATCGCCTCTATGATGCACAGCGTTTGCCCCTTCGTCACGGTATCCCCGACGGCAACATACGGATCTGCATTTTCTGCGGGAGCCGCGTAGAACACGCCGACGATAGGCGACTTCACGCTGATATAGTCCGTCGGTTCAGGTGCCGTTTGCGCCTCGTCGGCAGATTCGGGAACGGCGTGCACGGCTTCCGCTGCCGGGACGGGAACGGAACGCTCTAGGCGGACCACGCCCGTTTCCTCCGTGATCTCGAGCCCGGTCAATCCGAGCTCCTTCATGAGCTCGGCATATTTGCGAATATCCGTCTCTTTCATCGCTTATACCCTTCTGAAGGCAAGGCAGGCGTTATGACCCCCGAATCCCAGGGAGTTGGAAAGCGCCAAGGTGACATCCGCATGCGCCGCGGTGTTCGGAACGCAGTTCAGATCGCAGGCTTCATCCTGCTCGTTCAGGTTGATCGTGGGCGGGATGATGCCCTCGTTCAGCGCGAACAGGCACGCCAGCGCTTCGACGGCGCCTGCGGCGCCCAGCATATGGCCGGTCATGGACTTGGTGGAGCTGACGTACGCCCTCTTCGCGGCATCTTCGCCCAACGCCTTCTTGATAGCCGCCGTTTCGATGATGTCGTTCATGGGCGTGCCCGTGCCGTGTGCATTCACGTAGACGACGTCGTGCTCGGTATAGCCGGCTTCGCCCATGGCGTTCAGCATCGCCTGGGTGCCGCCGCGGGCGTCGGGGTGGGGTGCGGTGATGTGGTAGGCATCGCAGGTGGAGCCGTAGCCGCACACCTCGCCGTAGATCTTCACCCCGCGGGCTTTCGCGTGCCCGTGGTCCTCGAGCACGAGCGCCACCGCGCCCTCGCCCATCACGAATCCGTCCCTGCGCCTATCGAACGGCAGGGATGCCTCGTCGGGGCTGTCGGACAGGGAAAGCGCCTTCATGTTGGAAAACCCCGCAAGGGCCGAGGGAACGATGCCCGCCTCGGCGCCGCCGGTGATCACCGCGTCTGCGTACCCGTGGCGGACAAGACGCAGCGCCTCACCGATTGCATCGGAGCCGGAGGCGCAGGCGGTGACCGCAGGCATGGCAGAGCCGCGGCAATCATGGCGGATCGCGATCATACCGGCCGCCATATTGGCGATCATCATGGGCACGAACAGCGGGGATACGCGCCGGGGGCCTTTCTCCATCAGCTTGGCATGCTCTGTTTCGAACGTGCCGACGCCGCCGATGCCCGAGCCGAATATCACGGCGAAGCGCTCGGGTTCGACAGCCCCTTCCACGCCGCTCTCGTCTACCGCCTGCTGCGCGGCAGCAACGGCGAACTGCGCATAGCGGTCGGTGCGGAGCACATCGTTGACCTCAAGATACTCCCTCGGGTCGAAGCCTTTGACCTCGGCGGCCAGCTTCGCCTTGAACTTCTCCGTATCGAACAGCGTGATGGAGGCAATGCCGTTCCTGCCGTTCTTCATGCCGTTCCACGTATCGGCGACCGTATTGCCCAAGGGGCTGATCGCGCCGATGCCGGTAACAACAACTCGCCTGTTCTCGCCCATAGCTCTTCTCCTTACATGGCGATGCCGCCGTCAACGCGGAGCACGTCGCCGGTTACATATGGTGCAGTTGCAAGATAGGCGACCGCATCCGCCACGTCCTGTGCCTCGCCCATCTTGCCGAGGGGGATCATGCTCAGAAGCGGATTGTCCGCCTGGCTGCCCGTCATGTCCGTTGCGATGAAGCCGGGGGCAACCGCATTGCAGCGGATGCCTTTGGGCGCGAGCTCCTTTGCCACGGATTTCGTGAGCCCGATGAGACCCGCCTTCGATGCGGAATAGTTGCATTGGCCCGCGTTGCCCATCATGCCCGAGACCGAGGTGATGTTGATGATGCAGCCTTCGCGCCCCCGGATGAACAGGCCCGACATATGGCGGATCATATTGAAGGCACCCTTCAGGTTGGTATCCACGACCGCATCGAAGTCTTCTTCTTTCATCATGGCGAGCAGGCCGTCGCGGGTGATGCCCGCGTTGTTGACGAGGATCTGAGCGGTGCCGAAGTCGGCCTTGATCTTTGCGACGGTATCCTTGGCTGCCGCAAAATCTGCGACATCGCATCGATACGCCTTTGCCTCCACGCCGTGCTGCTGCCTGCACTGCTCGCACACATGCTCTGCGGCGGCCGTGTTTCCTGCATAGACGATGGCGACATCGGCTCCCAGCGATGCCAGCTTGTACACGATCGCCTCGCCAATGCCGCGGGAGCCGCCGGTCACGACCGCTGTCTTTCCCTTTAGCATGCCTCAACCTCCGCAAGGTAGTCCGCAACGCTTGCGGCGCGCACGTCTGCGCTGATCTTCTTGACCATGTTTGCAAGCGTCGTGCCGGGGCCGACCTCGATGAAGGTATCCACCCCGTCCGCGATCATATGGCGGATGATGCGCTCCCATTGCACGGGATTGCAGATCTGGGCGGACAGCAGGCCCGCGACATCGTCCGCATACGGCTCGCCCGTCATATTGGAGTACAGGGGGATGGTGCGCTCCCGTATATCCGCAACCGCCAGCTCCTTGGCAAAAGCCTGCGCTGCCTCATCCATGAACGGAGAATGGAACGCGCCGCGCACCTTGAGGGGGATCGCCCTGCCGCCCGCTGCCTTCACATCAGCGGAGAAATCCGCCATCTGCGAGGAGAGGCCGGATACGGTGATCTGTCCGGGGCAGTTGAAGTTCACCGGGTACACATCGGAATAGGCGCTGCACAGCTCCTTCACCTGCTCGGATTCAAGCCGTACAACAGCGGCCATGGAGGTGTCGAGCTTCTCGGCCTCACGCTGCATCAGCTCTCCGCGCGTGCAGACAAGGCGGAAGCCCGTCTCGATGTCGAATGCCCCGCTGACCGTCGCTGCAACAACCTCGCCGAGAGAGAACCCGGCAACCGCATCGGGGGCGATCCCCTTCTCAAGCAGCACGCGCGCAGCGGCAAGCTCCATGGCAAACAGGCAGGGCTGCGTGTTCCCGGTTTCCTTGAGCTCGTCCTCCGTGCCGTCGAAGCATTGCACCGACGTGCCCGGGCGGATCGTGTCGCACAGATCGAACGTTTCTCGTGCAACCGGATATGTTTCATACAGGTCTTTTCCCATGCCGGGATGCTGGTCGCCCTGGCCGGAAAAGATAAATGCTAGCTTACCCATTGCGATGCCCTCAAAAGAATAGGTTCCGCCTCTTCAACAACTTCCCTGACGATCTCCGCCGCAGGCTGCTCTTTTCTCACCATGGCGGCAATCTGGCCGGAGAGGAAGCAGCCCTTCGCGGTATCGCCTTCCTGAACAGCCAGCCTGAGCGCGCCTGTTGCCAGCGCCTCTAGCTCGTCGTCGGGCATTCCGCCGTACTCCGCCTTGGAGTACTCGCGTGCGAACTGCGTTCTGAGGCTTCGGACGGGATGGCCCAGACGCTTGCCCGTCACCATGGTGCACAGGTCGGTGGCCTTGAGGATCTTCTCCTTGTACACAGGGTGGATCGTGCACTCGCGCGCACTGAGGAAGCGGGTCCCCATCTGCACGCCCTGGGCGCCGAGCATGAACGCCGCCGCGACGCCTCTGCCGTCGGCGATGCCGCCCGCCGCAATAACGGGCAGGGTGGTCGCGTCGCAGATCTGCGGAACAAGGACCATGGTGGTGAGCTCGCCCACATGGCCGCCGCTCTCGCCGCCTTCGGCAATGAGGGCGGACGCGCCGAGCCTGGTCATGAGCTTTGCCAAGGCAACGGAGGCGACAACGGGGATCACCTTGATGCCCGCAGCCAGCCATTTCTTGATGTGCTTGGACGGGTTGCCCGCACCTGTGGTTACGACCTCGACGCGCTCTTCCACGACAACGTCCGCGACCTCATCCGCAAACGGGCTCAGCAGCATGATGTTGACGCCGATGGGCTTATCGGTGATGCCCTTGGCAATCTGGATCTGCTGCCTGACATAATCGCCGGGGGCGTTTCCCGCCGCAATAATGCCGAGGCCGCCGCCGTTTGAAACGGCCGCGGCCAGGTTGCCGTCAGCGATCCAGGCCATACCGCCTTGAAACACCGGGTACTCGATGCCCACTATTTCGCAAATTGCCGACTTGATCACAGGCGCTAACCCTTCTTGCTCTGAATGAACTTGTCCAGGTCGTCGACAGTCTCCACCTTCTGGTCCAGCTCGATCTCGATGCCGATCTCGTCCTCCAGATTCATGAGGAGCTCTACGGTGTCGAGGGAGTCGATGCCGAGTTCGGAGAACGTGCTCTCCGGCTTGACGGCGGAAACATCGCAGCCCGTGCGCTCAGAAACGGTTTTTGCAATAGCGTCAAAATACATAACGAGTTCCTCCAAAATGGTTTTCCAGAGCAGCTTTCTGCCACCTGCTGTTATCTGTTATACTGGCCTGCCGTTCCATCGAAGAAACCATGGCGTTCCAAAACCGTTCCCACGTTGTAGGCAATTTATGAAGTTGGCTGCTTCTTCAAGAAATGGGCTTGTTTGCTCAGCTGCGTCGTTGCTGAACGGGTGCTAAACCGTCCAGCCCCAAGTTCCCCTCGAAATTTGGAGTTATGCACGATTGTATTGACAGCGGTACGATGCGCATACGGGGCTATCTGGGCATATTGGACGTGATTGGCATAGGGGCTTCCGCCACACCGTGCATAACTCCAAATTTCAAGGGGAACTGAGTGGGTGCGCTCGTCATTCAGGCGATACTGGTTGAATCCCGTATCATTCTGTCACGATAGAAAGCCCGGGCCGGGCCACCCGCCTTCGCCCTCCGCATCTCCCCTGCCGCCGCTGAGGTTATAGGCCTCGTAGCCTAGATCGGAGAAGGCCCCGGAAAGATACTGGAGTACGGGTTGCGAAAGGAGGGCCTACACGGGCGGATGAAACACGCAGCGGAACCGTGTCCTTTACAGAACACGGTTCCGCTGCTCAATGCGCCCAAACATAAAGAAACCGGCGCTACACCTTGTTCAAAAGGAGCGCAACAAGGCCAAGGATGATGAGCATGCTTCCGCCGGCAACATATGCGATCCTGCTTCCCTTTGAGAGCTCTAAGGACACGGGCCCGCCAGGCACACCTTGAGCCGCAACCAGCAAGCCAACGAGCATCAACAATATCGTCCTGACTTTCGGCCACAGATCCGCAAGATCCAAAATAAGCGTGCACAACAGGAGGATGGCAATCATCACCTGTACAGTGCGCGTACGTTCCTCGCGATCCATATCCCCTCCCATCATGTTCGGCGTATGCAAGGATCGTATCGTTACGCTCAGGCGAAATATAGACCTACAGTGATAGATAGCCCATGCTGCATCCGCTGCACAGAATATCGTTCTTTCCAGTCAAACGGCAGACGAGCGGACATTGCTCGCTCTCAAGGATGGGGGCACGCCAACTATGAGCGCAGTCCCAATGGAGCGATACATGTCTTGGGGTTCTTCCCTGCAATCAGTAGACTTCTATGCCGGTGATCTTGCGTCGGGCATGATAGGGTACTCTTCGCAATACGGTTGTCATCACCGTCACTTTCAGCCCATGGTGTTTGTCGTCGGGAATTACCCCTCCGACTAGGCTAAGAGCTGCCAAGATAATTGAAATAACAGCTGCATCGGCGCTGCCAGCTCCGCTGAGCGCCAATATGCCTGCAAGAATCGCCGATGCATCCTTTGCCGTTCCAACGGCAGCCTTGATGCTGCTCCATGAATACCAAGAGGTGGTGTATGTCGTTTGAAGCGCTTGGGTATCCGTGCCAACATTGGTGCTTGCGATATCGACAAATACCGTCTCACCGGTATAGCTTGAATATAGCCGCCCGGAAGCTTTGTAATACACGATTCTGTTTGTTTCGCCGGTCTGATGGTCCAGCACAGTAACAACCCGAAATAAATCATCCTCAACCATTGTGATGGTTGAGACACCGCCATCCTCGTTGGCAACATCAATGCTTACGGTTTCGAGCTCGGGTGTCCCAGCGGCCCCGCCGATTATGGACTGCGATACCGCGCGGCGCTCGTTGGCAGCAGCAAGCGCCACAGCCGCAGGAGTCATGCACTGCATGAACATGACCGCAGACAAGACAGCTGCCACAGTTTTAATTTTAACGCTGCACATGATACCTCCTATACAATAAAGTTGCGTGCATGCAGAGCCGTTGGATAACGACGGCTTCATCCATCAATCCGACTCTCAGGCGGTGCCGATGGAATATGCCTATAAAACACCTCCTCCCGTCGATAAGACCTATCAGGTCACTGCCTCGATGATTTCGCCGCGATAGCGAGAGCCAGTATGTTGCATATCTGATAAGTACTCGTCCCGAGCCTTGAGAGGATGGCGTTCAGCACGGCGCTCGAGGGCATCTGCCCGCCATTAAAGGGCTCAGCTAGGCTCGAGCAGATAGTTCCACAGCCTTCACGACCTTGATTCCGTCCTCCGCCTGCGTCATGTCGCGATCCTAGGCAATAACGATCTTTCATGGGCGTTTTTTCTTGCCATGCCGTTGGTGCTGGGTTCGGAGATCCCGTTTGCGATCATGCCGCCCTGCATTATGATCGTCACGTAGCGCATCAGAAACGGGCAAGCGGTTCTGGAAGAGCGGCTGAACTGCTATAGGGCGTATAAAAGCGCGCCAGGTATAAGGTCATCCCGCTTGTCTGGTAAGCCGGAATTCCCTGCGACAGAACATGAGGCAATGGGTATACCAAGAATCACGTACGGTTGCAAGGAACCGCTCGAAGGATGTACAGGAGGCGTATGCGATGATGGATTTTCTGGAACTCGCGAAGAACAGGTACTCGGAGCGTCATTTCGACGGAACGCGCCCGGTAGAAGAGGAGAAGCTGTCGCAGATCCTCGAGGCGGGAAGAATCGCCCCGACCGCCTGCAATTATCAGCCGCAGCGCGTCTACGTGCTGGAAAGCGAAGAGGCCCTGAACACGGCCGCGCGGATGACGCGCACCTTCGATGCACCGACGGTTCTCTTGGTCTGCTATGACATGGATACGGTCTGGACGAACCCGCATGATCAGCGGTACGAGAACTTCAATTCGGGCGAGCAGGATGCGAGCATCGTCGCCGCATCGATGATGTTCGAAGCGGAGGACCTCGGGATCCACAGCATCTGGCTCAGAGGATTCGACTCGAAGACCGTGTCGGAGGGCTTCGACCTGCCCGACACCATCGTCCCCGTCATGATGCTCGCCATCGGCTATCCCGCCGAGCATTCCAAGCCCGCCCATCTGCACGCGACGCGAAAAGACCTCTCGAAGACGGTGGTGCGCCTGTAGGTTCGGCAGGAAACGGCATCAATCGCCGGCTGCGCAATACTGCGCCTGAGCGTTCCACAGCGCGTGGTACGCGCCCTCTTCCTGATGCACCAGCTCCTCATGCGATCCCGTGCTGCTACGCTCGAGCAGAACGGCTTCATGCTGATGTCAGCTGCGGCGGAAAGGATGTCGCTCAATCGCGGATATACGGAAGAGGAATTCGCAAAGAAGGTCTTCCATGTGCATCTCCGCTATGCTGGGGATAACGACGAGCTGTACTTCAGGGACTATCTGAACGACCACCTGCAGGCGGCCAAGGACTACGAGGCGCTGAAGCTGCAGCTCTGGAAGCAGTTCGAGCACGATCGCGATGCCTACACGGATGCGAAGACGGGCTTTGTAAAGAAATGGACATCCGAGGCGAAGAAGCTGTATGGAAGACGGTATTGACTGATCCCGGCCTCACGCCCAGAGGCCGCGTGGAAGGAGAGCGCACATGATAGCCATCGAGGAGATCCCGCTTGGCAGCATCGGCGAATTCTGGGATGCCCATATCGCATACCTGGTCGATGATGGAATCATCACCGACGACGAGGACATCGCCTATTTCATGGGCGAAGCCTATCGCGGCATCCTCCAAGAGCACATGGTCCGCGATGCCGACAAGCAGCACATGGTCTATTTTGTCCGGGACGGCACAAGGATAGGCGCAGCATCGTTTTGCACGTACCAAAGCGAGGATGGCATGTGCTTCATCTTGGATTTCTGGGTGTTTCCCGAGCATCGCGGAGGCGGGACGGGGCATCGATGCTTCGAGGCGCTTGAGCGCTATGCCAAGGCTGACGGCGCAACCTGCTTTGAGCTCAACAGCTCCAAGGAGGACTCGATCCGATTCTGGAAATCCCTCGGCTTTGCCGAGAACGGCGTAGACGAGTACGGCATGCCGCTACTGGCAAGGAGATGACCGCAGCGGTTGGGCCGGGCATCTGGGGAGGTGGCACTATGAGGGCAAGGCCTGCGGATATCATACCTCTGCTGGTTCTGGCTGCAGCATACTGCTTGCTCCGCTATCCGCTCTTCTATCTGCACGGAATGAGGCAGTGGCCGCTTGCCCTCTTCGTTTGCGCGCTTGCGGTGTCGTGTGTCGCGGCACGCTTCAACTGCGCTGCCGTCTCCATGCTCGCCGCGATCGGCTATGTTGCAGGATTTGGAGCAGGGCTTCTGTTCCGCAGCTACGGAACGGACGCAGGCGGAGGATCGACGGACAACCTGTGGCTCATCTGGGCAGCGGTCATGGCATGCTTCATCGTGGCGGGCGTGCTCGTAAGCGCCATACGGGTCAGGCGGGAGTAGCGCGCGCAGACCGGCACGCGATGGTTTTCATCGGGATAAGGGCGCCATCAAACTCCCCGTCTTTTCCCGTTCACGATAGGCGGCAGCATCTCAGGATCGTTGCCTGCCTGCCTCGACACGGAGGCCATGAGGATGCAGCAGAATGCAAGCATGGACGTCATGGGCTCTATATAAACTGGATAACGCTCCGTCTGCCATGTAGGCAGAACCACGAATTCGTCGACCATCTTCCGTAGCGGATGCGCCGCGGTATGGGAGACCATGACCGTATGCGGACGTTTGGCGGCAGCCATTTCGCATATTACATTCAGCAGCATGCGCTGGGTATCGTTCTTCGACGAGAAGATAAGGATCAGATCATCCGGACCTGCAACGTGCATATGGATCATCTCTTGCCCACCCTGCATGTAGTAGCAGGGCACCTTGTACTTCATAAGTTCCATGGACAGCATGAGTGCGGGCGGTGAGCTTAAACCCGCTCCCCCCGTGTATACGGTGCTAGCAGAGACAATTCTGCCAACAAGGTCTTCAACGACTCCCTCGCCGAGGGCGTTGTTCGTGGCCCTCACCATCTCGCAGAGATAGTCCACCGCATCCTTGCTGCCATCTTCCGCAGAGGCGGGTGTGCTGCTTGAGAGCGACAGCATGAGGTTCATCCGAAAGTCTCCGAAGTTCTCGTACCCCGCCTTCTGGCAGAAACGGCTCACGGCGCTCTGCGAAACGCCTATCTGCCGCGCCACCATGGTCGTCGTGCTTTGGAGCACCGCCTCGGGATTGTCGATGACAGCATCAAGGACCTTCCGCTCAGTGGGGGTCAACTCATCCGCGTGAAGCCTCATCTGCTTGAATGCATCCATGCCGACCTCCTTATTATTGAATGAACAATCCATTCAATAATAAGATATGAGGGCTCGCTCAGAGAAGAGATGCGGGAAACGTATCGCTTTATGGTGGCATTGCATCGTTTTATAACGCTCACCGCTTCATTCCTACCGTTTAGAATGAATCATCCATACTTTATTGAATGGATGTTGCAGCCAACATAGAATCTGCCCTGAGGCGATTCGATTCGCTGATGCAGCCGAATATAACACGAGCGCAAAGGGGACGGTATGAACATCGTGGCAGCAAGGGTTGATGACCGGCTTATCCACGGGCAGGTGATGGCTTCTTGGTCGAAGAGACTGCAGCTGAAGCAGATCGTAGTTGTCGATGATCAGATAGCCGAGGATGACTTCATGAGGGGCGTGCTCGCCATGTCCGCCCCGTCTGGCATGAAGATCAGCATCCTTTCCGTAGGCGATGCGGCAAAGCTGGTTCGAGAGGATTCCGCCGGCGAGAACACGATGCTGCTCTTCAAGCGCATCGGCGCTGCTCTCGCCCTCATAAAGGAGCTTGAAAACTCCGGCAAGGAGATAGGCGAGCTCAATCTCGGCAACATTGGCTCTGCCCCAGATCGCATGCAAATCGCCAAGAACATCTTCCTCTCCGATGATGAGAAGGGCCAGATTGCGATGCTGCAGGCTATGGGGGTGAATGTCTTCCTGCAGATGCTCTACACCGACCCAAGGACCTCGGTAGAAAGCGTCCTGTAAATCCAAGAAGACCATACAGATTGGGAGGATGGGCATTATGCTGGCACTGCAAGCACTTATCGTTGCCTTATGCACGTGGTTTACGGCAACGGCATGCCCCATGTGGCTGCGCTGGTCCGTGTACTTTGGCGCGCCATTAGTCGCGGGCCTTGTAAACGGGCTCTTGTTTGGAAATCTGTCATACGGCCTTGCCGTAGGCTCGAACGTCATGCTGGCCTATATCGGGATGGTCGCAATTGGCGGCTCCCTTCCAAGCGACTACGCGCTCGCCGGCTACCTTGGCGTTGCAATGACCATGCTCGCCGGGGCAGACCCCTCCGTGGGCCTCACCATTGCAGTGCCCCTCGGGCTCCTCGGGCTTCTGAGCTTTAACGTCAAGATGTCGCTGAACTCGATCTGGGTGCACAAAGCCGATAGGTATGCAGAGGAAGGCAACGTCCGCGGTGTTGCCATGATGAACCTCTTTGCCTCGCAGATCTTTCCGTTCATCACGTACGCCATCCCGTCTTTCCTCTGCGTGCTTCTCGGCGCCTCCGCGCTCGAGTCGCTTATGGCGGCCGTTCCTCCGCAGGTGACCTCCATACTTTCCCTTGCAGGCCACCTCATCCCAACGCTTGGCATCGCAATGCTCATGAACGTGCTGCGCAAGCCGTCTCTCATCCCGTTCTTTGCAGCCGGTTTCGTGCTCTCGGCATACCTTCAGCTTGGAACCATGCCCATCGCCATCATGGGCGCCGTTGCAGGCACGCTGCATCTCATCTACACATCCAAAGACAGCATCGGCGCGCTCGAGGGACTCTCATTTGGCGCTGCAGAGGCATCCTCCCCTGACGATGATGCGGCGGACAAATCGCACAAGCTGCTGAGCAAGAAGGCGCTGCGCAGATCCTGGTTCAACTGGCAGTGCTGGGGCCAGATCTGCTACAACTACGAACGCATGATGGGCCTTGGCTTCTGCCACAGCATGGCGCCTGTCCTCAAAGAGCTCTATGGCGCCGACACGAGCGCCATGGCCGCCGGCCTCAAGCGCCACCTCGCCTACTTCAACACCGAGAACACGTGGGGCTCCATCATTCCCGGCATAATGGCGGCGATGGAGGAGGAACGGGCCAACGGTGCAGGCATCGACGATGACATGATGAACAATCTCAAGACCGCGCTCATGGGTCCCATGGCCGGCATCGGCGACTCCGTTACGCAAGGCCTTGTGAAGGTCGTGCTCCTTTCGATCGCCATCGGGCTCGCCTCTCAAGGCAGCGCGCTCGGCCCGATCCTGCTGGTCGCCCTCTTCAGCATCTACGCCCTCGGCGTGGGCTACTTCTGCTATAACGCCGGATATCGTTTTGGCAGGAATGCCGTCACCAAGCTTCTTGCCGGCGGGCTCGTGCGCGAGCTCACCGAAGGCCTTGGAGCAATGGGCATGATGGTGCTGGGATGCCTCGTGGCAACGGTCATTCCCATCGCCTGCCCGCTCACCCTCGAGCTTGCCACGGGCACCATCGAAATACAGTCTGTCCTCGACACCATACTCCCGAGGCTCCTGCCGCTCGCCTCGTTCCTCGTGACCTATCGCTTTATCAACAAGGGCACCAAGCCCACCGTCGTTATCGTTGCGATATTCGTCATCTCGGCCATCCTTTCGCCCCTTGGGATCCTTGCATAGGCCGATTGGCGGAAAATCGATATATACCTGGAGTGATACGCATGCCTACATTGATGGAGAAACACATTGAGACCTTTGGGGTGGCTAGGCCCGTGATCGGCTGCCTGCATATGCAGGCGCTTCCCGGAACTCCCTACGCCGATCCTGCGATGACTTTCGAAGAGCAGATCCGCAGGCTTAAAGAAGATGCGCGGGTTCTTCAGGAGGCCGGCTTCGACGCCCTTGTCTTTGCAAACGAGGGAGACAGGCCCTACCTCACCCCCGTAGGACCTGAAACCGTGGCCAGCTACGTGAGGATTGCGACCGAGGTTTCTGCAGAGATCCATGTCCCGTTTGGATGCGGCGTGCTGATCGATCCCATCGCAACGCTTGCTGTCGCGGTGGCAATCGGCGCCACGTTCGTGAGAACGTATGTAAGCGGCTCGTACGAGGGGCTGTTCGGATCGCAGACATTCAATCCGGGAGAGATTTTCAGGTACCAGCGAGAGATCGGCGCCTCTGATGTGAGGGTCTATACCTATTTCGAGGCTCACGCGGGAACGTGCCTGGACGCTCGCCCGAGCGAGGAGATGCTGGAGGCAGGCGTTGCAAACATGCCCATCGCCGGCGCTCTCTTCGGCGGCGCGCACGCCGGCTTGCCACCCGAGCAGTCCCACATCGCGCACCTCAAAGAGCGTTTCCCCGAAGTACCCATCCTCATCGGCAGCGGCGGCAGGACCGGCAATATTCGCGATCTGCTTCCTCATGCAGATGGCGTGATCGTGGGGACGAGCATAAAATACGACGGCCTCCTCTGGAACAACGTAGATCCCGCTCGAGCGGAGGCGTTTATTGCTGCTGCAAAAGGCTAGAAGCAAACAGGCAGGGCAGCTTTAACGGATCGCCTTCCTCATCCAAGCATCGAGGAAGGCGATCCGCTCATCGGTATGGAACCAGTGCCCTCCTCCCCCCAGGACGGCAAGGCCGGCATGGTGGTCGCAGGCGAAGCAGTCCACCGTCTGGCGGGTCACGATATCATCGTCCCCGCCGTAGAGGATCTCCGTGGGGATGTCCCACGCTATCGGATGCTCCCTGGCAAAGCACAGGTATTCCCACGACAGCGTCTCGCTAGAATCGGCACAGACCTCGCCCTTTTCGCGAAGCTCCTCCTCCGAGACGCCCGCCCGGCCCATCATGCCGAAAATGAGCTGCTCCATGTCGAGCACGGGGAGATATGAACAGGGCCTTTTCGATGGCGCAGCCCCCCAAGGAGAGCATGGCGAAGTACGACCCCTATGCTGTTGGCGATAGCGCAGAGATGGCCATGGCCTCCGCGAACCCTGTCGTAGACGGCCCGCATCTGATCGCATGCCGCCCATGCCATGGATGTAGAGGACTGCGATGGATACGGCAGCCTATCTCGGCGAATCCCCGCGTTCCGGCATTGCGGCCTCTGTCATAGGCTATCCACGTAGTCCTTGGCCTCTTTCAAGCTCATCCCCGTCTCTTCCCGCACATCGCGGATCGCCTGGATCTTCTGGCCTTCGCGTATCAGCTGCTGAACACGGTCCAACGCCTCCTTCGACAGCATGTTCAGAGGATCCCCGCCTCCCAGCAGACGAAGGGCCTTGTCCAGCCGCCTGCTCTGATCAGCAAGCTGCCGCTTCAGCGCGCCTAGAGACGAGATTTGGATGAGGCATAGTACGGCGATTGCAAGCATGAGCGCTGATTCGATGGGTATACGATCCATGAAAACACCGACCTTTTCTGCAGCAACATGAACGCGTTAAGCGCTATCGTGACCGAGCTTTCTCGAACCCGACCATCGCTACCAGACTCCGATGAGCAGGTCCCCTCTTAAGGCTATAGCAAAAGCAGGAACACGACCAGCGGCGATACGATGTTGACCGCCGCATGCACCGGCCAACCGTACAGGATGCTCCCCTCCGCCCTTTGCAGGCAGAGCCACCCGAGCAGAAAGCCAATCCCGCCGGTCATCAGGAAGACGAGCGCAACCGCAACGATACCGTGCCCCCACACCGACGCAACATGGACCAGGCCGAAGATGACCGCCTGGATCGCAGTGCCCGCCTTCCAGCCGAGCTTATCGCTCAGCCGTTTTCCGAGAAAGCCCCTGAAGAAGATTTCCTCGGACAGCGATGTCTGAACGATTGCCCAAACGAGGATCGTCGCAATCGTCGGCACGCTCCACCCGTACGCCCGGTAGGCGTCGACGGTAAAGCCGGTATAGGCAAGGGCGCCCGCCCGGTACAGCCACAGGTACGGCAGGGTGATGGCGGCGATAAAGCCGATGAAGATGGCGGCCATCTCCTGAGCGGGAACCGTCTTCGCGCGTATGAAGCCGAGCCACGCCCAAAAGCCCCTTGCCTTCCCGTGCGTGAGCAGGTAGCAGGCAAACGGGACGAAGGCAAATACCGCGACCTGTATAAGCGCGCTCGTAAGCTGGTTGAGGAAAATCATGATCGTCTCTCCCCCATCTATTCCGTCGATACCGCACGCATCAATACACGAAGCGGGCGATGAGGAACAGAGCGATGCCGAACCAAACTGCGGTGATGCAGGCGCCGATGATCAAACCCCACTTCACGATCCTTTTTGCAGTCTCCACATCGTTATAGAGCGAGCCGATCCGCTCGTCGTTGAAGTTTTTGTCGCGGACATCCTGCACGTCGATGCCCTTCACCAGCTCGTCCAGCGTCAGCCCGAAGTAATCGCTCAGCAGCACCAAACGCTGGAAGTCGGGGTAGGACTGGCAGCTCTCCCACTTCGAGATCGTCTGCCGCGACACACCCAGCTCAATCCCGAGTTCCTCCTGCGACAGCCCCTTTGCCTTTCTCAGCGTAATCAGCTTCTCGTTGAAATTCATCCCTGCACGCTCCCTTCGTGTCCTGTCGTACTCTTTATACGGGAACCGGCAGCGTGCAATCCACCAACCAGGGTTTGAAATCTGTCAACCGACAATGACATTGCAGGAGATCGTTCTGGATTGCATATGGTTCCCGAGAAGCGCTCCTCTAGGTGCGGGGCGGTTCTCGGCAAGGTAGGGCATACTAATGGTACACCGTACGATACCCGGCCAAAAAGCGGCGGCGTCGCCGCAAGAAAGAAGGTGTGGCATGACAGGAACAGTTCCCGTCCTCTCCATCGTATTCATGGTCATCTCCTGTTTAGCCGCATTCGCCCTCCCGATCGTGCTCCTCGTCTATTTCCGCACGAGGAAAGGCGCCGACGTCCTCCCGTTCTTCATCGGCTGCGCGGTCATGCTGCTGTTCGCCCTGATCCTTGAGAGAGCGATCAATAACGCCGTGCTGTCTTCCAGCCTGGGTGCGGCCATTCAAGGCAACACCTGGCTGTACGCCCTGTTCGGAGGCATCATGGCCGGCCTCTTTGAGGAAACCGGACGGTTCATCGCCTTCAAGACCGTCCTGAGGAATCGGCAGGGCAACGATGCCAACGCCCTCATGTATGGAGCCGGCCACGGCGGGTTCGAAGCTGTCGTGGTTCTCGGAATCAGCATGGTCGTCAACATCGCCTTTTCCCTGACGATCAACAGCGGAGGCGTGGAAGCGCTCACCGGATCGCTCCCCGCAGATCAGGTTATCTACTTCGAGACTGCGATCAAAGGGCTGTTCACCGCGCCGTCGTATCAGTTCCTCCTTGGCGGCGTCGAGCGCATCTTCGCCGTGGTGCTGCACATCGCACTGTCCGTCTTGGTCTGGTTCGCCGCGAAGACGCCGGGCAAGGGACATCTCTACCCGCTGGCGATCCTCATCCATCTTGCGGTTGATGCCGCAGCCGTCCTGCTTGCCCGCTTCGGCGTCCAGGCTCTTCTCGTGGAAGCTGCCGTGGGCATCTTGGCGGCGCTTACAGCCGTCTATGCGCGACGTGTATGGATTGCCAACGCAACGCTTCCGCCTGAGCATACCGATTGACATTCGATGAGCCGTGGGGAGCTATTCCCCATATTCCCCGCGGAGCACGACGAGAGCCGATGCGCGATACGTCGAAATCGAGGAAGCCGCGAGGGGTTCGCGTACACAAAATGTCTCTGATGCTGCACGGTTCCGGCCACAGGCTGCCCGGACAGGTAATTCTATGCAACTTGCGCAGCATAAACGCCGGGTTTATGCAATCCTCCGGAGCAATAACCGCTGCGCAGCCGAAACCGTGCAGCATCAGAGACATTTTCGGTTCACGCCGGGCCCGCTCACATGGAGAACGCCGGCCAGCGCCGTCGGCCTGCATCGTATGCGGTTGCGGGAACCGGGTTTGAGCTGATCATCTCACGTGGAGGAATCACCGACATCAGCGCACTGCCGGATTAGTCGCATATTTCGGTTGCGCCATCCTTGGAAAAAGGGTACAAACATATTGGACTTGGGTTAAAGGGGCCCAAGGGTGTTTTTGAGAGAGGAACTCACATGAAGGCTACTGTTAACGAGGATTGCATCGGCTGCGGCGTGTGCGAGGGTACCTGCCCCGACGTCTTCACCATCGGCGACGACGGTCTTGCTCACGCAATCGAGGATGAGATTCCCGAGGAGCTCGAAAGCGACGCTCAGGATGCCGCCGACGGCTGCCCCGTTGCTGCAATCGAAATCGACTAATCGTTCGATCAAAGACTAGAATTGAGGGAGCCGGTCCGCGCCGGCTCCCTCTTCGTATGTAAGGAGCACCATGATCCTCGCCTCCCAGTCGCCGCGCCGCAAGGAGATTCTCGCCAATGCAGGCTTTATGTTCACCGTGCATGCGCCGCATCTCGATGAGACGCCCCTTGAGGGCGAGACCCCTCCCCAGATGGTCGAGCGACTTGCGCGATCGAAGGCCCATGCCGCGGTGGCCTACGCGCGCGAACAGGGCGAGCACCTCATCGTTGCAGCCGATACCGTCGTGTGGTCGTCCCATACAGGCGTGCTCGGCAAGCCCGCCGACGAGCAGGATGCCCTGCGCATGCTGCGGCTGCTCTCGGGCCGCACGCATTACGTCACCTCGGGCGTGAGCATCATCCGCGTCGAAGGAGCCTCCACCATCGAGCACACGTTCCACGAGACGACCGACGTGACCTTCCATGCGCTCGAGGACGCTTGGATGCGCGCCTACGCCGCCTCGGGCGAGCCCCTCGACAAAGCGGGTGCATATGCCATCCAAGGGCGGGGCGCGGTTCTCGTCAAATCCATCAGCGGCGATTATGACAACGTGGTCGGCCTACCCCTTTCACGCCTTGTACGCGAGCTCAACGTTGTGTTCAATGGCGATACCGACTATGTGCTGGAAACCTTGGGAGGGTAGCCTGAACGGCTGCATCGTCATCGCATGCCGTCTTGCAAAGTGCTGAGCTATACCCCGAGCGTGTCTCCCGAGAAGGGAACGAGATGATAGTCCACCTCGGCATGCGGCTCCACCCTATCGACAGGCACGATCGAGAGAACGACCCCGCCCACGCATAGGCTGATGATAAACAGAGCGACCACCATGTATCTCACCCTCTAACTGCAGCGTTTCGTGCTACGAAATCATTCTGAAACAATTACAAAGCCATCGTAACATGTTGGAAACAGAACAACAAGACGGTCCTTCGACGCTTCACATAGCGCTGCGATAAGAAAACCGGGCCGACGGAATCTCCGTCGGCCCGGCCGCTCGATCCCCTGGGGCCGGGGATCTCTCGGGAAGGGGGTTGGCCTAGAGCTCCCCCCGCGTCCTGCGCCACAGCAGCAGCGAGACCGCCGCGCCGCCGAGCAGGGCCGCGGCCCATGCGCCGGCCGCGGAGGCCGCGTCGCCGGCCTTGGGCACGGCGGGGGGCGCGGACGGCGGGGGCGTCGTCTCCCTCGTGTTGGTGACGACGAAGCCGGAGGCCGCGTCGCCGGCCACCTTCGAGGCGTATCCCTCGACGGGGACCTCCTCGACCGTGTAGGCGATCTTCCGGCCGCCCTCGAACTCGGGGAGGCCGTCGAAGGTGGCGACCCAGCCGTTGGCCTCGGAGAGCTCGACGGTCCTGCCGGCGTCCTCGCCGTTCGCGAGCAGGCGGATCGTGACGGACGCGGGTCGCTTTCCGTCGGCGTCGTCGCCGTCAACCCAGGCCTTGGCCACGGAGACGCGCGTCGTGGAGGGCGTATGGGCGTTGGTGACGGTGAAGCCGGACGCGGCGTCGCCGGTCACCTCGGCGGCGTAGCCGGTTGGAACCCCGGACTCTTCGACGGTATAGACGATCTCATCGCCGGTATCGGCGTACTTGGGTAGCTCAATGAAGCTGCCGGCCCAACCGTTGTCCTCGGAGAGTTCGACGGTCTTGCCGGTGGCCGCGCCGTTCGCGAGCAGCTCCACGGTGACGCTGGCCGGACGGATGCCGTCCTGATCCCCGGCGTCGTCCCAGGCCTTCTCCACCGGAACCTCGACGGTCTCGGTGTTGTAGTTCGTGATGGTGAAGCCCCTCTCGGCATCCCCATCGATCGAGATCAGCGTGTAGCCGTTCCCTTCCTGCTCGGTCACGGAATAATCGATGACGTTTCCCGCAGCGTCGTATTCCGGCAGATTGTCGAACGTGTGCCTCCATCCGTTGCCGCTGTTCAGCTCGGCCTCGTCAAGAACCACGCCGTTCGCCAGGAGGCGGACGGTCACGGGTGCGACGGCAGACCCGATCCAGCGTTTTTCAACGGAAACGGATGTCTTCTCGCGTTCGTTCTGAACGTTCAGAGAATCACCGGTGATGCTGTACTCCAGCTGCCCCGCAGGGAACTCCTTAAGGACGAAGGGAATGGGCTCCGTGCTCAGCTCATAGCCCGCCGGGGCGACCGTTTCCACAAGGTAGTACGTCCGACCGGACCAGAGCGTCCAGCCGAGCGTCGTCTGGTTGCCGACGATAAGCACCTTGCCGTCCGCACCGGTGGTGAAGGAGACCTGACGACCGTTCCTGTCGGTGACGGGAACCATGGCGTCTCCCTGCATGTAATACAGGTCGAATGAAGCTCCGGACAGCGTGGTTGAGAGGGATTCGGCATCCCGCTTCACCAGCGTGATGCTGGGGTTGCTGGCAGTGCCTCCGCCGGAGGACTCCACGGTGGTGGTCTCCTCGATGGTCTTCTCGTACGTTCCGTACTGGACCGTGTTGGAGTAGGTGATGCTCCCTGCCCCAGCACCCTCGCCTGGTAGGTGACCTCGAATCGAATTCCATCCGGGATGTTCAAGAAGGTCAGCGTGTTCGTATCCGCATCGTGCTGCACATCGATCTCGTACCCGGCGGGCGAGACGGTCAGGGAATCCGGAAGGAACCGCAGGTTGTCGGACAGGATATCGCGGATCGCCAGGACGTCGGAGGCGGGATCGAGATCCTCCGCGTACTGGTTGATGATGATCTTGAATTCGGCCACATAGCCGTTGTCGGCGGTAGGGCTGGAGAGAAGCTCCTTATCCACGTAGGGGAAGTATGAGTACACGACCTCCTCGTCGGAGGACAGGCCGCCCCATGTCGCAACGTTCCGCAGCGCAATCCCCGTTGTGGATGCCGCAGCATCCGCGTTCAGCGCTTCGAGCGCAGCTTGATCCTTGACGATCAGCGAGTACTCGATCTCGTAGAACGGGTAGAACTCGTGCGGATAGAGCGCTGGATCCGTGTTCTTCGGGAAGCTGCCTACCGTGATGTCGATGCCGTCCGCGGTATCTGCGGCGGACGCGGAGCCGTTGCTGTCGAACATCGACGTCGTGCCGCCGGTGATCTGCACGCCTCCCGCTTCGTAGAACTTCAGGTACTCCGTGTTGAACGCGTCGTGAATCACGATGCCGTCTTCCACGGGGCCGGCCATCCGCAATGTGTAGCGGAAGACCGGATAGGTCACGCCGTCGATGACGACGTCGGTCCGTTCCGCGAAGGACTTCTCGAGATCGGGTTTGACGGGGAAGGCCGCGTCGGACGCATTCGGCGTACGGAAGTCCCCCGACCTTGCATTCGCCACATTCGTATGCCAGATGAGGGCTCCGGAGGTGTAACCATCCTCGGCAGCCAGGTCCAGCCAATCCTGGTCGACCTCCGTCTTGAAGCGGATCACGATGTCGCGCGGTTGGCCGTCTGCGGTCGGGAGCACGCCCTTGTTGGCGTCGGTCTGCTCATTGCTCCGGTAGAAGGTGATGGTGTAGGTCCTGCCATCGCTCCCTATGGAGAGCCTCCAGGACTCGTTCTCCATGAGCCCCTCGACCTCGAACGAATCCTCGATGAATTCATCGATGTAGGTCTGCCCCTCGTGCGTGAGCTTGGGTGCGTCGTCGACCACCCGGAGGTCGGGCAGGCCCGTCCCGGGCACGGTGACGGTAATGGCCCAGTCCGTCTCGGTGGAAGTCGTCCCGAGCGCCTCCTTCTCGATAGCGAGGCTTTCGCCGACGACGTCGATGCCCGTCGTCCCCTCGACGTAGGTGCTGTGGATCTGCGCCCCGTTGACCAGCGAGAGGTCGTTCAGGGCGTTCGTGGCATCGATGAGCGTGGTGCAGGTGATCTCGTAGGATGCCTTGCCGTCTGATTCCGGGGTCAGGTAGCCCCAGCCGAACCTGCCATGATCGCCGATATAGCGCGTCAGCTCATCCCAGCCCAGCGTCCTCGTCTCGGTGGAGCCGTTCTCGAAGGTCACCTTGACGGTGATCCCGTCGCCGGTAAACTGCATGAAGGGGCGGCTGTTCGTGGCAATCCAGTCGCTGATCTCCGTCCCGCCGACCTGCATCTTGTGCTCGGCGTTGACGGTGATCGTCCAGTCCTGCTCGTACAGGTTCTCACCGATCTGGACCGGTTCGCCTGCGGCGGTTTTCTTGATCCGCTCGTACGTCACCTTGCCGTGGAAGTCGGCGCTCGCCTCCTTGCCATCGGGAACCTGATCGCTGGTGACGCGGGCGGTGTTGTTGGTCTGCTCGACGCTCCCCTTGCCGGTGACCTTCGTGTAGTCGACCGATGCGGTGTATCGGATCGTGAGCACTTCGCCGTTCTCTAGCTGCGGAAGCCCGACGCGGAAGCCGTTCTCCACGGCGGAATAGTCCGGGGCGGCGGAGATCGGGCCGTTCAAGTTGGACTCGATGGAGACGTCCTCGTTGAAGATCAGCGCGGTGCCGGTCAGATGGTCCTCTATGACCACGTTCTCGTTCAGGCCCGCGGAGCTCACCTGCAGGACGTACGAAGCCGTGTTGGCATCCGCATCGTACGAGACGCTCTTCGTGATGTTGACGTCCGCGCTGTTATCGACCGTGAACTCCTTCACGATGCCGGGAGCGAATTCGATCTGCCCCGAGCCCTGCTCGTAGCTCGACGCGATCGTGATGTCGAACTCGACGTTGGCCGTCGCCTTCAGGCGCTCGTAGTTCGGGTCGTTCTGATCGAAATGGACGCGCAGCCGGCCATCCACGACCTCGTAGGTGTTGTTGTGGATGGTCACGGTTCCATTCTCGTCGCGCACGTCGATCGAGAAGGCGGTCGGTCCGAGGTCGCCGACGACGACCCCGTTGGGGAAGTCGTAGACGAGCGTCTCATCGTCGGCGAACTGCAGCCCCTCGTTTTCGCTGAAGCTCAGCGTCATCTTGTACGTGCTGCTTGGGCTGATGACGTAATTGCCGTTCTCGTCCGTAGGGGCATCGATCGCCACGTCGGCGAGAAACTGAGAAAGATCCGTGCTTGTTGCGGCACGAGCACCCCGTTCCTGCCCGGCCGGAACCGCATCCTCTTCGCTCGGCGCGGCTGCCGCACTGAACGCCACCGGTTCGGGTTGCACGGCAGGCTCATCCATCGCGGCGGGGGCCTCTGCAGGAGCCTCGTCCTCGACGACAGCCTCGCTCGGCGCGGGACCATCATCGTCGGCTTCGAGCTTCGGCGCGTCAATCAGGTCATCGCGAGCGCCTGCCTCATCCTCTATGTCTTCAGCGGTGTCCGGCGGGAGGATGTGCTCATCGGCAGCCGCCGAACCCTCCCCCAGCTCTTCTGCGATTGCCGCAAAAGGCCCGCCCCCCAGCATCGAGAGCATCAGGCACAGAGTGCAGACAATCGAAAGAGCCTTCTTGAAGCCTCTGTTTTGTGTCATGTTCCTTTCTCCATCTTCTTTCATCCGATTGTCGGTATGACGTGCGGTGCCGTTCGTATCAGCTGCGGCGCAGCGGAGGCGTTCACATGGTTCTCACTTGTGCCCAGCCTTCCTTCTTGCAACGGCGATCAGGCTTCGCCGTTGCAAACCTCGACGAGAATTCATAGAGACACTACATAATGATAAATAATCACTCCTTCCCACAAACACAGCACAAACGCTCATGGCGTGCTCCAGCCGTCCATGGCGTGCTCCAAGCGCTCACAGCACGCTCCCGACCCAGTCTATTTCATTTTTTTGAAAGAAATATAATTTTCAGAAGAGCAGGACGGGACCGCGCCTCGGATCGCAGCGGCTCCCTCGCTCCGTGAACCCGTGGCGTCAAACGGCTTATTCCTGCGGTTCAAGCCACCCTAGTTGAATTTGACGATCTTGCGGGCGATGCGATAGACGCCCCTCGTGATGCTCTCGCCCGCTGCACCCGGCAGATTGGTGGCGATCCCGACGATGCCGCGGCGTGCACGGCGATACATGTGCGAATCGTAGTCCTTGAGCTCCTTCCACAGAGCGTCGAGCTCCTCGGCAGCGTCCGCACGATCGGAGAACTTGGAGAAGACCGAGCAGATGGCCATGATGATGGTGAAGTAGCCCATCATGTAGTCGCGCAGCAGCACCGACTCCACATCCTCGTACAAGTGGTAGGCGTGCATCATGACGCGCGCGACGCGCCAGTAGTGGTCGATGCGGCTGGTCAGGACCTTCTCGTTAACCGACTGGTCGTCGCGGCCGATGAAATAGCGGTAGAGATCGACGTCGAGGTAATACAGCTTCTTGCACAGCGGGAACGGCACGTACGCGTAGATGTTATCGACGTAGAAGGTGTTCGCGGGCATGTCGAGCTGCGCAGCGCGCAACACCTCGGTGCGGTACGTCAGCGCATGCATGAGCAGATACTGCGTCTTGTTGAAGCGCCCGATCTCGTCCCACGTGAACATGCGGTCCACCGGCAGCTTACGGCGATACTTGACCGTGTGGGAGGTGCCCTCGTCGGCATGGTCGTACACGAAGTTGGTGATGATCAGATCGGGCAGATCCTGCGCGGTGACGAATGCACGGATCTTCATGAGCAACGATGCAAACGCCGCGAGGTCCACCCAGTCATCGGAGTCGATGTTCTTGAAATAGAGGCCCGTCGCATGCTCGACCGCCTTCATAACCGCCGTACCGTGGCCGCCGTTTTCCTGATGGACGGCCTTGATGATGGCAGGATGGCGCTTCTGCCACGTGTCGGCCTTCGCGGCGGTGCTGTCGTTCTGCGATCCGTCATCGACGATGACGATCTCGAGGTCATCGGAGTAGCACGAAGCCTCGAGCAGCGTCGTGATGCAATGGTCCATATATTCCGCCGAGTTGTAGCACGGAATGCCGATGGTGAGTAGCTTGTTCATGTGCAATCTCCTGGGCGGGTTAGTGCTGGGCGATGATCTCGTCGGTGAGGTCGAGGGCGGAAACCACGACGCCGTCCATATCGTAGTAGCGGTATTCCGCAAGCCTGCCCACGCAGTGGAAGTTGAGCAGATGGGCCACGCGCTCGCGATAACGCTGGTACAGGTCGATGTTCTCGTCCTCGATGATGGCGTAGTACGGCGTCTGTCCGCTGCCGGGCTCGTAGGCCTTGGAGTATTCGCGCATGATGGTGGTCTTGCCGGGAAGCACCTGGCCCGTCATGTTCTTGAACTCGGTGATGCGCGTGAAATCCTCGCTCGTGGTGTAGTTCACCGTGCCGACGGGCTGGAACTGGTCGACGTCGAGCGTCTCGAACTGCATGTCGAGCGTGCGGTACGGCAGCGCGCCCAGATCGTAGGAGAAGAGCTCGTCGAGCGGGCCGGTGTAGATGATCTCGCCTGCATAGGGCTTGCCGCAGATGGAGACGCTCGTCTCCCCCACCTCCATGAGGTCACGCGCATCGACGTCGAGGAAGACGGAGATGAGGTCATGGTCGAGCATGTTCTCGAAGAGCTTGGTGTAGCTCTCGGCGGGCATGCCCTGGTAGGGCGCTGCGGGGAAATACCGGTCGTCGTCGCCCACGAACACGGGGACGCGCCCCGTGATGGAGGGATCGATCTGGTCGGGCGTCTTGCCCCATTGCTTCATGGTGTAGTAGAGGAAGATGTTCTCATAGACGAAGTCGGCGACCTCGGTGAGATCGGGGTCGTTCTGCTCGCGCAGCTCCATGATGGGGACCTTCTTGTTCTCGCCGAAGGCGCGCACGAGCTTTTGATAGAGCGACTCGCCGCGCTCCTCGCCGAACGCGAGCTTGAGCGCCTGGTGGTTGAAGGGCACCGGCATGAGCGTGCCGTTGATGTTGGCGAGCACCTTGTGCTGGTAGGGCGTCCACTCGGTGAAGCGCGACAGGAACTGGTGCACGCGATCGTCGGTGGTGTGGTAGATGTGCGGGCCGTACTGGTGGATCAAGATGCCCGCATCGTCGAGGCAGTCGTAGGCATTGCCTGCGATGTGGTCCCTGCGCTCGATGACGCATACCTTGGATCCGCAGGCTTCCGCAAGGCGGCGCGCGCAGACCGCTCCGGCATATCCCGCGCCGACGATGATGGCATCGTAGGAGTCGGGAGAGAACGTTTCGGGAAGGCCGCGTTGAATACCCATAGCAAGTCCCCTTTTCGAAAACCAGACGGATGAGCTGAACCGATTCTACCACTCAACATTATAATGGTAGGTGTTTCGCAAGCGATTCAGGGTGAATTGCGGCCCAATCGCCGTGCGTCCATCAATACAACAGGAGCAAGCGGAGTATGGAGGAAGCTATGAGCGCATTTCTCGACAGGATCAAGGCACTGGCCGCAGGCGATGTGAAGACCATCGTCCTGCCCGAGGGAGAGGATCGGCGCACCATCGATGCGGCCACGCAGATCATACGGGAAGGCATCGCCAAGCTCATCATACTGGGAGATCCCGCCGAGATCGACGTGCCCGGCGCCGAGATCATCGATCCCGCCGCCTCCGAGAAGCGCTCGGCATACGCCGACGCGTTCTACGAGCTGCGCAAGGCGAAGGGCGTCACGCCCGAGCAGGCATACGACCAAATGGCCGACGCCACCTATTTCGGCACCATGATGGTCAAGCTCGGCGATGCCGACGGGCTCGTGTCCGGCGCCTGCCACTCCACCGCCAACACCCTGCGCCCCGCGCTCCAGATCCTGAAGACCGCACCCGGCACCAAGCTCGTATCCTCGTTCTTCATCATGTGCACGCCCGTCGCCGAGTACGGCGAGGACGGCACGCTCCTGTTTGCCGACTGCGGGCTCAACATCGCCCCCAATGCGGACGAGCTCTCCGAGATCGCGCTGTCCTCCGCCAGCACCTGGCGCTCGTTCATGCACGACGAGCCGGTCGTGGCCATGCTCAGCTACTCCACCATGGGATCCGCCAAAGGCGATACGGCCACGCTGGTGCAGGAGGCGACGGCCCTCGCCAAGCAGAAGGCGCCCGAGCTCTTCCTCGACGGCGACCTGCAGCTTGATGCCGCTCTCGAGGCATCCGTGGGCCTTCTGAAGGCGCCCGATTCGAAGGTTCCCGGCAAGGCCAACATCCTGGTGTTCCCCAACCTCGATGCCGGCAACATCGGCTACAAGCTGGTCCAGCGCTTCGCCAAGGCCGATGCGTACGGACCTTTGCTGCAGGGCATCGCCAAGCCGGTCAACGACCTCTCGCGCGGCTGCTCCGCCGAGGACATCGTGGGCGTCGTGGCCATCACCGCCGTCCAGGCGCAGATCGCCTAGGCTGGAGACATCGCGCCCGCACCTTCTGCGCGTCTCGCTCAATCCATGACCACCCGCACATTGCGGGTGGTCTTTCGTTGCGCACCGCATGCAGCACAGGACCGTGGTCCCTGAGCTGCTCGTTCCCGCAGCCGCCGAACTACGCATTAGTTTTCTCTCAGAGAAAAAAGTCGCAACAAAACACCAGATGGCGTGTGAAAAAGCATCTGGAGAGAAAACCGATGCGTAGTTTTTGATGGAACGGAAGCGCACTCCCAGTGGGACGGAGAAAGGTTCCCTGGTGGAACGGAGGCGCACTCCCCGGTGGCACGAGGAAGACGGGCTCCCACCTTATGCGTGAGCCCGTCTTCGAGAACGTCAGGAAGCTGCGTGCTACGCAAGCGGCTTGGGACCTGCAGCCTTGACCTCGGGAGCCATGCCAGGGTGACGCGTTTCGGCGTTGTTGACGAACATGGCGGCGAGCTTGTTCGCCATCTCGTCATAGGCGTCCGGATCGCTCCACGTGTTCCTGGGATTGAGCAGCTCGGAAGGAACCCCCGGGCACGACGTGGGCACGTATACGTTGAGGCGCTCGTCGTGCACGAACTCGGCCTCGTCGATGATGCCCGACTGGCAGGCATCGACCATCATGCGGGTGTAGGCGAGCTTCATGCGGGCGCCCTCGCCGTAGGGGCCGCCCGTCCAGCCGGTGTTCACGAGGTAGACGCGCGTGCCGCCATGCTCGATGCGCTCGCCGAGCATCTTCGCGTACACGTTGGGGTCGAGCGGCATGAAGGGCTCGCCGAAGAGCGATGAGAACGTGGGCTGAGGCTCCTTGATGCCGCGCTCGGTGCCGGCGACCTTGGAGGTGAATCCGGTGATGAAGTGGTACATGGCGGAATCGGTGTCGAGCTTGGAGACGGGCGGGAGCACGCCGAAGGCATCGGCGGTGAGGAAGATCACGACGTCGGGAATACGGCGGGCGAAGCCGCGAGTCACTGCGTTGGGAATGTATTCCACGGGATAGGCCACGCGGCCGTTCTCGGTGAGGGAGTCATCGAAGTAGTCGGCCACGCGCGTCTCGGGGTCGATCACCACGTTCTCGCAGATGGAGCCGAAGCGAATGGCGTTGACGATCTGCGGTTCCGCCTCGGGCGTGATGTTGATGGTCTTAGCGTAGCAGCCGCCCTCGATGTTGAACACGGCGTCGTCGGCCCAACCGTGCTCGTCGTCGCCGATGAGCATGCGATCCTCGGCGGCGGACAGCGTGGTCTTGCCGGTGCCCGAAAGGCCGAAGAACACCGTGGTGCCGTGGGAACGCGGGTTCATGTTGCAGGAACAGTGCATGGGGAGCACGTTGTTCTCAACGGGAAGCAGGTAGTTCATGGTGGAGAAGATCGACTTCTTGATCTCGCCGTTGTACTGGGTGCCCACCACGAGGATCATGCGCTCCTGGAAGTTGATGATCACGGCGCACTCGGAGTTGGTTCCGTGAACGCGCGGGTCGAGCTTGAGGTTGGGAGCCGCGAGCACCACGAAATCGGCCAGGCCGAAGTTAGCCATCTCGTGCTTGGTGGGGCGCACGAGCATCTGCTGCACGAAGAGCGCCTGGCTGGGAAGCTCGCACACGGCGAGCACCTTGCGCGCGAAGCGGCGGTCGGCGCCTGCGATGCAGTGGACGATGAAGACGCGGCGTTCGGAGAGATACGCAACGACTTCCTCGCGGATCTTCTGGAAGCGTGCGATGGAGAGGGGCTTGTTCACAGAGCCCCAGGCGATGTTCTCATGCACGTCGGGCGTATCGACGATGAAACGGTCCTCAGGGCTGCGGCCGGTGTATGCGCCCGTGGTGACGGCGAGGCAGCCGGTGCTGGCGAGCTTGCCTTCGCCCCGCCCGATCGCCATCTCGACAAGCTCGGCCGGACTGGCGTCCACCGTGACCTCGCTGTCGGTATGGGCAATGCCATACATCTGGAGCTCTGCATTAACTGCCATGTTTGCCTCCTTCTTCGCTTCACACGATCATGCGTGTTGGTTCACATGGTTGACATGGGCATGTGCGTTGAACTGTTTTCAACATTTCCATGATATGGGCACCGCGCGGACGACGCCGAGGATTTAACAAAGCACCTTGTCGAATTAACCCGCCTGTATCACATCTGCGCAAGAACACCACGATTGGGTATAGTACCTGTCGTAACGCTGGTAATTTTCCGAGATGAGAGGGCGGCGGCGCGCCATCTGCCGCAGAAGGAGAGCAACGTGGAACCGATCATCCGCCCGGGAACGCTCGATGATGTCGACGCCGTGCTCGCGCTCATCGATGCGGCCCGAAGCTTCATGCGCGCTCAGGGCAATGCGAAACAGTGGGCGAACGGGTACCCCTCCCGCGTGAACGTGCTCGACGACATCGCGCATGACGCGCTCATGATCTGCGAAGACGCTTCCTCGGGCGAGATCGCGGGCGCGTTTTGCATGCAGACGTGGCCGGAGCACACCTACAGGCGGATCTTCGAGGGCACCTGGCCCGATGAGATGCCCTACGGAACGATTCACCGAATCGTCAGCGCATCCCCCGGCCAAGGCATCGGAAGCTTCTGCCTTCGCTGGGCGCAGGAGCGCTTCGGATGCCTGAGGGCCGACACGCACGCCGACAACGCGCCCATGCAGGCAGCCCTTCAGCGCGCTGGATTCGTACGCTGCGGCATCGTCTACATGGATGACGGGTCGCCCCGCATCGCTTTTTTCTGGAAGCGCGAGCCGACGGCTCCTAGAACGGCTTGATCGAGAAGGAATACGTCTTCTGCTCCCCCGGTCCGGCGAACTGCGTGTTGCGCTTATGCTCGAAGACATCGTCGTCGTCGAGGCAGGTGGCGATGCCCGTCCAAGGCTCGATGGCGATCATCGGCGCGTCGGCAGGCGACCAGATGCCCAGATACCTGAAGTCTGCGAAATCCACCGTCACACCATGGGCGCCGTCTTCGGCAAGGGTGAGGGTGGCCGTCCGTCCGGGAACATCCTCGAGGATGATCGTGTCGTGGTCGAACGGCGCACGGTCGAGCCGCCACACGGCGCTGTTCTCAGCGATCGTCGTGGAATGCGCGCAATCGATTAGCCCGGTGCCCTTGTCGAGCCAGGGCGTGGCAGAAGACCACGGCTCGGCAAACCGGATGGCGTGGTCCTCGAACGCCCCCGCCGTCCCGGAGATGGGCACGTTGAAGGCGGGGTGGCCTCCCACGGCGAAGGGCATCGTGGCGGCTCCAGCGTTGCAGACCTCGAAGGTCTGCACAAGGCCGCCTGCGCCCAGCTCGAAGGTCGTGCGCAGGCGGAAGGGATACGGATACCGCGCAAGCATCGCATCGGTCGAGGCGAGCTCGAACACGACCCTCGTATCGGTCTTCGAGAGCACCGCATGCTCGTGCAGACGTGCAAGGCCATGGCGCTCCAGGCTGACGGGGCCCTCGGCGCTCATGGCCTTGTTATCGCGCAGCGAGCCCACGATGGGGAACAGGATGGGCGCGCGGCCCTTCCACCACCGGGGATCACCCTGCCAGAGATACTCGCGGCCCTCGAAGGCAAGGTTCATGAGCTGGGCGCCCATGCTGTCGATGACGGCCCTATACGGACCTCGTCCGATGGTATGGAGCGCCATGGCCTCTCCTTTCGTAGGGCGAGAGATGCCCGTTTCGCTTAACCGAGCAGCTCGGCGACGTCGAGGGCGATCATGTACTCCTCGTTTGTGGGAACCACGAGGACCTTGATCTTGCTCTCGGGCGTGCTGATCGTGCGCACGTCATCGGAACGGATGGCGTTGAGCTCGTCATCGATCTCCACGCCCATCCACGCGAGCTTCTTGGCAACCTCGGCGCGCATGCGCGATGAGTTCTCGCCGATGCCTGCGGAGAAGGCGATGGTGTCGACGCCCTCGTTGGCCTGGGCCATCTCCATGATGAGCTGGGCAGCACGGTAGGCGAACATCTCGATGGCCATGGCGCACTTCTCGTCGCCCGCATCGGCGGCCTCCTCGATGTCGCGCGAGTCGGAGGACAGCGCGGAGACGGCGAGCAGGCCGGACTGCTTGTTCATCATGGTGTCGACCTCATCGACGGTGTAGCCGCCCACGCGCTGCAGATAGATCACGGTGGCCGGGTCGATGGTGCCGCAGCGGGTGCCCATGATGAGGCCGTCGAGCGGGGTGAGGCCCATGGTAGTGTCCATGTCTTTGCCGTCGGTGATGGCGCACAGCGACGCGCCGGAGCCGAGATGGCAGCTCACGAGCTTGTGAACGCTGTCGCCGAGGAACTCCTTGGAGGCGCGCCAGATGTAGCGGTGGCTGGTGCCGTGGGCGCCGTACTTGCGGATGTGGAGGCTATCGACCACGTCGCGCGGCAGGGCATAGCGGTGCGCGCGCTCGGGAATGGCGTAGTGGAAGGAGGTGTCGGCGACGACCACGTTGCCCTTGTCGGGGAAGAGCTCGCGGCAGACCTCGATGGCGTCGGCCTCGGCGTAGTTGTGGAGCGGCGCGAGCGGCGCGACCTCGCGCACCCAGCCCAGGCTCTCATCGGTGACGACCTTGGACTCGGGGAAGTACCAGCCGCCCTGAACGACGCGGTGGCCGATGCCGATGAAGTCCTTGCCGGTGGCGTCGATGATGTCGATCACGAACTGCATGGCGGTTTTATGATCGGGCAGCGGCGCCTCGATCTTCTGCTTGCCGTCAACCGCGATGGACTCATAGCCCACGAACGATCCGTCGATGCCGATGCGCTCGCAATTGCCCTTGGCATACACCTCGCGCGTGTCAACATCGAGCAGCTGGAACTTGAGCGAGGAAGAGCCTGCGTTGATAACGAGAACGTTCATGGAGCTCCTTTGTTCAGGAATGTGTGCCGACTTTCTTATGATAGCGCAGAACCGCCCGGAGGCGGCGGCCAAGATCGCACGCTACGCTTTGGCGATAAGACCTTCGCCGAGCGGCGCGCCGCCGAGCACGTGCATGTGGAGGTGCATGACGGTCTGCCCGGCGTCGGCACCCGTATTCATGATGCAGCGGAAGCCGGATGCGTCGATGCCGCACGTCTGTGCCACGGCCTCGGCGGCCTTTGCCATGGAGGCGAGCACCTCGGCGGGCACGCCGTCGATGATGTTGGCGTAGTGGGCTTTGGGAACCACGAGCACGTGCACGGGAGCCTGGGGGCTGAGGTCTTTGAACGCGACCACGTTCTCATCCTCGTAGAGGAACTCTGTGCCAAACGATCCGCTGGCAATCTTACAGAAGATGCAGTCGTCCATGATGATCCAATCTCGTGAGAGCCGCAGGACGCGCGGCGGCGTCTACTCCGTGGGCGCGCCGTCGTCGAGCAGCTTGTGCACCTGCTGCTCGGCCTGCGCGATCCGCGCCTTCAGGCTCTTCAAGAGCTCGACGCCGCGCGTATACGTTTTGAGCGAGTCCTCGAGCTCGAGATCGCCCGTCTCGAGCGAGCGCACGATCTGCTCGAGCTCGATCGAAGCCTCCTTGAAGCTCAACTGGTCGATGTCCGTGGTCTCGACGTCACTCATGGTCGACTCTCCCCTCCTGGCTGCGGGTTACCCGGGTTTGGATGCTGCCGTCTGCAAGATGGATGGTGAGCGCGTCGCCCACCTCCGCCTGCGCATACGACGTCACGATGCGGCCCTCGTCCGAGCGGACGATGGCGTAGCCTCGGTTGAGCACCGCAAGCGGCGACAGGGCGTTAAGCGATGCAGCGAGGCGGTCGAGGCGGGCTGCGGGCTCTTGGCAGATACGGCTCGCCGCATGGGCGAGCCTCTGGGACATGCGCTCCATGTCGCTGCTCCTGCGCTCGATGAGGGCTGCGGGAGCGGCGGATAAGCGCTCCTCGGCGCGCATGATGTCGCGCTTGCGCTCGTCGATGAGGGCGTAGGGGCTCGTGAGGCACGGGCGCGACGCCAGCGCGTCCACCTTCTGGGCGAGCGCTGCGAGCTTCGCCTGCATGGTACGGTGAAGGCGGACGGCGCGGTTGTCGTTTATCTCGATAAGCTCGCCGATGCTCGGCGCCACCTGCTCGGCTGCCGCCGTGGGCGTGCTCGCACGCAGGTCGGCCACCAGATCGGCGATCGAGGTGTCGGGCTCGTGGCCGATGCCCGTGACCACGGGAACCGGGCTCGCGGCGATGGCGCGGGCGACCTGCTCGTCGTTGAAGCACATGAGGTCCTCGAACGACCCGCCGCCGCGCACGAGCAGGATAGCATCGGGCTTTGCCCGGGCGGCGATGGCGAGGGCGCGCACGATGGAGGCGGGAGCCTCGGCGCCCTGGACGGCGCATTCCACGGTCTCGATGACCACGAGCGGGTTGCGCCGGGCGAGGGTTTGCGCCACATCGTGCAGGACGCTGCCCGAATACGACGTGCAGACCGCGATGCGCTCGCAGAATCGGGGGATCATGCGCTTGCGCTCGGCGTCCATGAGGCCCTCGGCGGCCAGCTTCTTGGCGAGCAAGGCAACCTGCTGGCGCAGGCGGCCCTCCCCCGCGATCTCGGCATGCCGGATGATGAAGGACATCTTGCCCGAGCCCTTGTACACGTCGAAGGTGCCGTACATGATGAGCTGCTGCCCATCGGCGAACTCGAAGCCGAGCGACTGGTACGAGCCCTTCCACATGGTTGCCGCGAGCGTAGCTTCCTCGTCCTTGACCTCGAAATAGCAGTGCCCGGAGCGCCAATTGGGACCCTTGAACCCGCTCACCTCGCCCATCACGCATACGGTGCCGAGGCTCTTGAGCGAGCCGTTGACCAAGGCGACCGCCTGCGAGACGGTCAGGGCGCTGTTGCGAGGGCTCTCGTCGACCATCAGCGTCTGCGCATCCTGCTCATGAGGTAGAGGAGCTGGACGACCGAGGTGAGCGCCGCAGCGACGTAAGTGAGCGCCGCAGCCGTGAGAACCTCCTTGGCTCCCTGTTGGTCGATGGCCTGGCCGTGCTGGCCGAGATAGACGATGGCGCGCCGCGAGGCATCGATCTCGACGGGAAGCGTGACGAGCTGGAAGGCCACGGAGGCGGCGAAGAGGATGAGCGCGAGTTGGACGAGACCCGCCATCTGCATCATGATGCCCGCGAGCAAGACGAGCGACCACGTGCTCTGGGTGAGATTGACCACGGGGACGAGGGCCGAGCGGATCTGCACCGGCACATAGGCGTGGGCATGCTGGACGGCGTGCCCCGCCTCATGGCAGGCGACGGCAACCGAGGCAACCGATCCGCCGTCGCAATTGGCGTCGGAAAGATGCAGCGTGTTATCGCGCGGATCGTAGTGGTCGGTGAGCGTGCCGCCGATGCGCGCGAAGCCCACGCCCGAAACGCCCGCATTGCGCAGCATGTCCTTGGCAACGTCGGCGCCCGTTGCGCCGAACGAGGCGTCGACGACCGACCATTTGGCATACATCCTGTTGATATAGGCCTGCGTGGCGAGGCCCAGCACGGTGGCGAGCAGCGCGATGAGCATGTACCCCATGTCGTAGTAGTAGAACATCTGCCAACCTTCCGAACGGAGACCGTACGTTGGAGCGCAGAGCGCGTCCCTTATCGTGATATACCCACTACAGCAGCTCTATTGTATTCCCTTTGACGGTGAGGCCTATCTCGCCCGCCAGAAGTTTCTCGAGATATCTGCCGGCCACCTCGTAGCGCCATGACGATGAGAGGCGCGACGACTCGCGGGAGACGATGAAGTCGAGCAGATCGTCGCGCGTGGCGATGACCTGCGTCGCCACGCCCGTGCGCGCGGAGATGATGCGCAGCAGCGCGTACATGAGATCGATGATGCTCTCCTGCGCCTGCGTGGGACGCTCATGGCGCTCGATGCGCGGGAGCTCGTCGGGAGCAAGCGACTCCGCTTCCTCGATGGCGGAGAGCACCGCTTTAGCGTCGCGGGCGCTGAGCTGCTCGGTTTGGCGGATGCGCCGAAGCGATGTCTCGTCGGAAGGCATCCGCTTGCAGATCTCGAGGCACACCTCGTCGGAAAGAACCCACTTGCGGGGCACGTCGCGTCGGGCGGCAAGCCGCTCGCGCCATGCGCACACCTCGCGGGCGACGCCGAGCTGGCGCCGTGTGAGCGACGTGACGCGCTTCAGGCGCACGAAGGCGTTTCTCGGATCGCGGGACGTGGCGACGCCGTCGAAGAGGTGCTCCATCTCGGGCAGGACCCATGAGAGCCGGTCCTTCTCCACGAGCTCGGCGATCATGGCGTCGTAGATGCCGGGCAGGTAGCGCACATCGTCCTCGGCGTAGGCGAGCTGCCGCTCGTCAAGCGGGCGCAGGGACCAGTCGGTGAGCGACTCGCCCTTGGGCAGATGCACATGCGCGTACGCCTCCACCAGGGCACCGTAGTTCACCTGCTGGCGCAGGCCCAGGAACGAGGCGGCGACCTGCGTGTCGAAGAGCGGCGCGACGGCGCAGTCGAGCACGTGGTGGATGACCTCGAGGTCCTGCGAGCACGCATGGAAGATCTTGGTGATCGAGCCGTCCTCGAACAGATCGCGCAGCGGCGACAGGTCGCGGATGGCGAACGGATCGACGGCGACCGTCTCGCCATGCGTTCCAAGCTGGATCAGGCAGAGCTTGGGGTAGTAGCTCTTCTCGCGCAGAAACTCGGTATCGACGGCAAGGACATGCGATGAAGCGGCTCGCTCGCAGAAGGCGCGGAGCGCCCGCCCGTCTTGTATATACAACCTGAACTCCCCCATGACCGATTCAACGTTTAGCGATACCATCTTAAATGTATTCGGCTTTTGTTTCTATAGGGACGGACCATGCGCAGCCTTATCATCCATAATCCAAGATCCGGCTTCGGATCCGACGCCATCTTCGAGTTCGAGCGCATGCTCGTGGACCCGGGCGACGAGTGCTGCATCCGCCTGCTCGAAGACGATACCTCCCCGGCCGAGGTGCTCGGCGATGCCGAGGAGTTCGACGTCTGCGTGTTCTCGGGCGGCGACGGGACCGTATCCAACATGCTCTGCGCCGTCGCCTACCGCGACGTCACCGCCTGCGTGTTCCCCTCGGGCACCGCGAACCTGCTCTACGCCAACATCGGCAACGCCTTCGAGCCCGCCGCGCTCGCCCGCGCATGCAAAAACGGCGTGACATGCCCGATCGACCTGGGCGAGATCTCCTGGATCGACGAGCAGGGCGCCGAGCGCACGCGCGGGTTCGCGCTCATGAGCGGCATCGGCTACGACGCCCAGCTCATGCGGGCAGCCGTACCCAACAAGCAGACCATGGGGCAGGCGGCCTATTTCGCCGCTGCGCTCTCGCAGCCGCGCGTCGCGCACGCCGACTTCTCCCTCACCATCGACGGACGGACGTATGCGCATCAGGGCATCGTCTGCCTCGTCGCCGACACGGCCACCCTGCAGGGAGATGTCGAGCTCGTCCCCAACTGCAGGCTGAACGACGGCATGCTCGATGTTGCGCTCGCCGAGACCAAGCACGTGGGCGGGCTCGCCCGGCCCATCCTCGCGAGCCTGCTGGATAAAACCGGCAAAACCCTGGGACGGCCTGCGATCGTGCATCACCAGGGGTCCGTGATAGAGGTGCGGGCATCGGAAGCGCTTCCGCTCGAGATCGACGGAGAGGCCATCGAGGGCTTGGTGACGGGATACACGGCGCGCGTGCTCAAGGACGCGGTGCGCATCATCGTGGACCCCTCGAGCCCCTACTACCCCGCCAGCGACAGGCAGTAGCTCAAGGCCGCATACGCGCATACCCCGACAAGCGCCGACAGCACGAGCGACCCGCTCTTCTTGGCGATCGGAACCACGATGAGCGCGGCGGCTATGGGTGCGAGGCCCTTGAGCAGGGATGCGGTCCAGTACGCAGGCTGCAGCACGTCGTTCGCCACGAGCGCCGCGAAGGCGGCGGAGGGAATGAGCCCGAGCGCTGCCTCCACGCGCTGCGGAAGCTTACGTCCTTTGAGCACGAGCATGGGCGCCACGCGCCACACGAGCATGGGGATGAGCAGGGCGAGGTAGAGCGCGATAAGGTCAGGATCCGGCATGGCCGCGCACCTCCTCGAAGATAAGGCCCGCGATGATGCCCGCCACGGCGCCCGCGAAGATGGCGACGCCGCCGAGTCCCGCCAGCTTGAGCGCTCCCACAGCGATGAGCGCCACCGCGCACACCACGCCGCTCGCCGCGCTGGCAAGCTGGCCCACGAGCAGGCATACGAAGATGGAGGTCATGCCGAACGACAGGATGTCGGTGGGGAACGCGATCACGGCGCCCAAGGCCGACCCGATGGCGTTGGCCGTACCCCAGGAGAGCATGGAGAACAGGTTCACCAGCGTCGCTCTGCGCTCATCCCATGGTTCCGCTGCAAGAAAACGGTCCATGTTGACGCCGAACGATTCGTCGGTGACCGTCGCGGCGAACAGCACGGTGAGGCGCTTGCGCACATGCGTGAAGAACGGCGAGAAGGCGGCCGCGTAGAGCATCTGACGCGATGAGACGAGTCCGATGGAGAGCGCGATGGAGGCGAGCGGCGTCCCCGCGAGCACCATGGGCGACATCATGAACTGCCCTGCCCCCGAATAGAGCGTGCAGGAGATGATGAACGCGAACGCCGGCCCGATGCCGATCTCGTTCTCCATCACACCGCAGGGCGTGCCGATGACGATATAGCCCAGCATGATGGGCAGCGCGGCTTTGAGGGCGTCTTGTATGTCTTTACGGGTAACCACGGCAAAGAATTCTAGCTTTGCGATACGATATGAATTCGAGAATTCAACATTCGGACATAATGAAGAGGAGCCGAGACAGAAGCCATGTTCTCATTCACCAGCACCGTGCGCTTTTCCGAATGCGACGAAACGAGCACGCTCGCGCTCGTGCCGCTCATCAACTACCTGCAGGACTGCTCCGCCTTTCACACCGAGAGCCTCGGCGTGGGCATCGGGTTCCAGCGCGAGCGCGGCTTTGCCTGGGCCATCACGTCCTGGCGCATCGAGATCGACGAGCTGCCGAGGATGGGCGACCCCATCGAGGTGAGGACCTTCTGCTACGACATGAAGAGCACCCACGCGATGCGCAACTATGCGCTGTACCGCCCGTGCGGCACGCGGCTCGTCGCGGCCGATGCGAAGTACGTGGTGTTCGATCGCGAGACGGGCAGGCACCTGCGCATCCCCGAGAGCGAGCTCGTCTATGTGGAGGACACGCCGCGCCTCGACATGGGCCCGCTCGAGCGCAAGATCCTGCTTACGGGCGCCTATGAGCCGTCGGAGCCCGTCGTCATCTCCCCGCAGCACCTCGACTACAACGATCACGTCAACAACGCGCAGTACGTGCTCATGGCCGTGGAGGCAGCCGGATCGCACACGCGTATGAGCACGCCGCGCGCGCTCGACGTGCAGTACCGCAAGATGGCCTTTCTCGGCGACACGATCATCCCGCGCGTCTGCATCGAGAGGTCCCGCATCTGCGTCGACCTCGCGTCGGAGGACGGGACGAGCTATGCCATCGTCCGCCTCGAGTGCGAAGCGGAATCGTAGCATGGAGACGATCCGCGCCGTGTGCGCCATCATCTACTGCGACGGCAAGGTGCTCGCAACCAAGCGCGCCGATGCGGCAGGTCCCGGCTGCTGGGAGTTCGCCGGGGGCAAGATCGAGGCGGGCGAGACGCCCGAACAGGCATGCCGCCGCGAGCTGCTCGAGGAGCAGGGCATCGCGCTGCAGGTGCTCTGGTATCTCGACACGCTCGAGCACGACTATCCCGAGTTCCACCTCTCGATGGACATGTTCGTGGCCCCGCTCTCGGGCGTGCGCGACCGTATCGCAGACGACGAGGACCGCCGCTGGCTCTCGCAGGATGCGCTTCTCGACGTTGCATGGCTTCCGGCAGATGAGCGGATCGCGCACATCCTCGGAACCATGTGGGACCAGCTCTTCGCGGAGGAACATCTCTAGGCGGGCGGCGCGGACGCGTTCGCTATACTGATAGGCGGCTTGGCCGCACGGCGCGGATGTAAAGGATGGACGAGATGAGCAAGGCAGATGCGATCTTCATAGACATGTGCTCCGACATCATCGAGCACGGCACCACAACCGAAGGCCAGAAGGTCCGCCCGCGCTGGGAGGACGGCTCGAGCGCCTACACCATCAAGAAGTTCGGCGTCTGCAACCGCTACGATCTGCGCGAGGAATTTCCCGCGCTCACGCTGCGCCGCACGGCCCTCAAAAGCTGCATGGATGAGATCCTGTGGATCTACCAGCGCAAGTCCAACAACATCCACGACCTCAAGCCCCACATCTGGGACGAATGGGCCGATGAGACGGGTTCCATCGGCAAGGCCTACGGATACCAGGTCGGGCAGGTCAGCCACTATGCCGACGGCGACTTCGACCAGATGGACCGCGTGCTCAAAGACCTGCGCGAGAACCCCTATTCGCGCCGCATCATGACCAACCTCTACACCTTCGCCGACCTCTCCGAGATGCACCTCTACCCCTGCGCGTTCAACGTGATCTACAACGTCACGCAGGATGCGGGCGCACGCAAGCCCACGCTCAACATGCTGCTCGTGCAGCGCAGCCAGGACGTGCTGGCGGCAAACAACTGGAACGTGTGCCAGTATGCGCTGCTTCTCATGATGGTTGCGCAGGTGAGCGGCATGATCGCTGGCGAGCTGGTGCACATGATCGCCGATGCCCACATCTACGACCGCCACGTCGATATCGTGCGCGAGCTCATCTCCCGGCCCTCCTACCCCGCACCCAAGGTGTCGCTCAACCCCAGCGTCACCGACTTCTACCGGTTCACGACCGATGACCTGATCGTCGAGGACTACCGGTTCGGTCCGCAGGTCGCGAACATCCCGATTGCGGTGTAGCCATGGACGCCATCGTATCGGTCACCGCGGATTGGGGCATCGGGCGCGACGGGCGCCTGCTCGTGCGCAACCGCGCCGACATGCGGCGCTTCAAAGAGCTCACCATGGGCGGAAGCGTCATCATGGGCCGCAAGACGTTTCTGAGCCTGCCCGGAGGCCCCCTTGCAGGGCGCGCCAACATCGTGCTCACCGCCAGCAGGAGCTTCTCGCCCGAGGGCGTGCTGATCGCCCACGGAATCGACGAGGCGCTCGAGTTGGCTGCAGCGCAGGGCGCGCCGGCATGGCTGATCGGCGGCGCGTCGCTCTACGAGCAGCTCATCGACATCTGCGACCAGGCGTATGTGACCGTCCACGACACGGTGCTCGAGGCCGACGCATACTTCCCCAATCTGGATGAGGATGATCGCTGGAGGTGCATCGAGGCCTCCGAGACGGACTATACGGCGGACGGCGTTCCGTTCCGGTTCACGCGGTATAGCCACGTCTAGGAGCAGGCGTACGGCAGGGCGAGACGGACGCGGGAACGCTAGAGGCTGAGCTCGGCACCGCCGTAGAGCGCCTTGAAGAACGCTTCGTTATCGGGATCGATCTCCCACGAGCCGTCCTCGTTCTTAAAGACCTCGAGCGTCACCTCGCTGGTAGCGGTCTCGACCTCGTCCGCATCCATGATCTCGTAGAAGAAGTCGAAAAGCCTGGTCACAAGCGCGCTCTCCCCTTCCTCATCGAACAGCTGCTGCGCCTCGTCCGTCTCGGCGTATGCGTCGAATCGATCGCCCGCGAGCTCGAACGCGCTGTTGAGATCGGCGTTGGTGATGGTGAGAGAGACCGTTCCCGTGTCGCCCGAGAGCTTGATGTCGCCGATCTCCCAGGAAAGGTGCTTGAAGCAATGGCTGAAGAACTCGTCGGCATCCACGCCGTACGAGTTCAGGGTATCTACGAAGCTCTGATCGGCGAAGCTCGCGATGTCATCGCCCTCGGTGGACTTGAAGATCTTCATGGTGTCATCGACCATATCGTGCACGACCGCCTCATCCCCGCTGAGCAGCGAGCAGGAAGCGAGGGCGATCGAGAGGGCGAGCGCGCCGAGCAACGAGCAGGCGAATCTGAGCGAACGCTTCATGGAACGGTCCTCCCTGTACGGAACCATCATCATGCACCATTCTACGTCAAAGCACGGGCCCTGCACCGCGTGGGTGCAGGGCCCGGCAGGGAGGAAAGGCCTCGAGGCGGCCTATTCGAACTCGCCCACGCCTTCGACGAAGGAAAGCAGCGTATCGTGCACGCGTTCGCGTCCGCGTGCAAGCTCGGCCGCCGCAACAACGGGAACCCAGTAATCGATGACCTGCTTGGGCGTATCGGTCTTCTTGGAATAGACGTCGAGGTACGCGTCGGCGAGATCCGGGCGTCCCGCCCGCAGGATGATATAGGTGGTTGCCGCATCGGCGGCGGCGACGCCCTTCGTGACGTGCGTCCAGTCGCACACGTAGAGCTTGCCATCATCGCCCACGATGACGTTCGAGGGGATGAAATCGCCGTGGCAGATGTTGCTCGCGCCGCGCATGCGGTCGGTACGCATCTGCAGGTCGTAGCGCGTGCTCGGATCGATCTCCTTAACGCGGCCGATCATGCCGGCAAGCTTGTTGCGCTGCTTGTTGAGCAGCCGGGGCGCCTCGGTGTTCATGATCTCGATCTGCAGATCGACGAACGTGTCGAGCAGCTTGGCGACCTCGGCCTCGTTTGCAGCCTCGTCGAGGAGCTGACCGATGGTCTTGCCGGGGATGTACTCCGTGGAGAGCGCCCACGCGCCGTCGTCCATCTGCGAGACCTCGAGGATCCGAGGCACGTTGATCGTGGTGTCCTGGATGCGGGAGAGGTTCAGCGCCTCGTTGAAGATGTCGGACGCCGGCTTGGTGCTGTTGAACACCTTCACGATGCGGTCGCCGTCGCGATAGACCACCTTGTTGTGGCGCGTCTTCAGGACCTCTGCGTTCTTTGAAAGCTTCATGTGCTCATGCCTCCTTCAATGCTGTGTATCTCGCTGCCGCCTGCTCTAGTCCTCGTAGGTGCTCGGCTCGCGGCCGTAGTAGGCGTCGAGGTAGAGCTCGCGGATCTCGGAGATCAGCGGATAGCGCGGATTGGCGCCGGTGCACTGGTCGTTGAACGCCTGCTCGCTCATGGCGTCGAGGTTGTCGAGGAAGTACTGCTCGTCGACGCCGTACTCGGCGATGGTACGGTGAACGCCCACGCAATCGAGCAGCTCGGTGATCTTGGCGATGAACTTCTCGAACACCTCGGCGTCGTTCTTGCCGGTCACGCCGCAGAAGCGGGCGGCCTCGGCATAGCGCGCGAGCGTCTTGGGGTGGTCGTACTGCGGGAACGTGCCCATGCGGGTGGGACGCTCGGCGGAGTTGTAGCGCATGACGCGCGTGAGGATGACGGCGTTGGCCCAGCCGTGCGGGATGTGGTGCCAGGCGCCGAGCTTGTGGGCCATCGAGTGGTTGACGCCGAGGAAGGCGTTGGCGAAGGCCATGCCGGCCAGGCACGAGGCGTTGGCCATGTGGTCGCGGGCTTCCACGTCGTCGGGGTTCTCGTAGGCGCGCGGCAGATAGTCGAAGACGAGCTTCATGGCGCGCAGGGCGATGCCGTCGGTGTAGTCGGATGCCATGACCGAGACGAAGGCCTCGAGCGCGTGCGTGAGCACGTCCACGCCGGAGGCGGAGGTGAGGCCCTTGGGCTGGGTCATCATGTTGTCGGTATCGACGATGGCCATGTTGGGCAGCAGCTCGTAGTCGGCGATGGGCCACTTCACGCCGGTCTCGGCATCGGTGATGATGGCGAACGGCGTAACCTCGGATCCGGTGCCCGAAGACGTGGGGATGGCCACGAAGAAGACCTTCTCGCCCAGTTTGGGGAAGCCGTACACGCGCTTGCGGATGTCCATGAAGTCCACGGCCATGTCTTCGAACGCGGCCTCGGGGTGCTCGTACATCATCCACATGATCTTGGCGCAGTCCATGGCCGAGCCGCCGCCGATGGCGATGATGCAGTCGGGCTCGAAGGACTCCATCTGGCGCAGGCCCTGCTGAGCGCACTGGAGCGTGGGGTCGGGCGTGACGTCCCAGAAGCTCGCATGGACGATGCCCATGCCGTCGAGGACGGTCTCGATCTGCTTGGTGAAGCCGCTCTTGTACAGGAACGTATCGGTGACGATGAAGCAGCGCTTCTTGTCGTAGACGTCTTTGAGCTCGCGCAGCGCCACCGGCATGCAGTCCTTCTTGAAGAACACCTTCTCGGGTGTACGGAACCAGAGCATATTCTCACGCCTCTCAGCGACGAATTTGATGTTGAGCAGGTTCATGACGCCGACGTTGCCGCAGACGGAGTTGCCGCCCCAGGAGCCGCAGCCCAGCGTGAGCGACGGGGTGAGCAGGAAGTTGTAGATGTCGCCGATACCGCCCTGGGCAGCGGGGGTGTTGACGAGGATGCGGCAGGTCTTCATGGTCTCGGCGTGGCGGGCGATCTTCTCGCGATCGCGCGCATCCGCGAAGAGCGATGCCGTGTGGCCGTAGCCGCCGTCCTCAACCAGGCGCGATGCCTTGGCGAGCGCGTCTTCGAAGTCCTTGGCGCGATACATGCCGAGGATGGTGGTGAGCTTCTCGTGCGCCCACGGCTCGGAAGGCTCCACCGAGCTGACCTCGCCGATGAGCACCTTGGTGTTCGCAGGCACCTCCACGCCGGCGGCCTGGGCGATGTAGGGAGCGGGCTTGCCCACCATCTTGGCGTTGACGCCGCCGTTCACGATGACGGTATTGCCCACCTTGGCGATGTCGTCGCCCTGGAGGAAGAAGCATCCGCGGCGCTCGAACTCGGCCTTCACCTTGTCGTACACCTTGTCGAGCACGATGACGTTCTGCTCGGTGGCGCAGATCATGCCGTAATCGAAGACCTTGGAATGGATGATGGAGTTGACCGAAAGCGCGATGTCGGCCGAGTCGTCGATGATGGCGGGATTGTTGCCCGGGCCGACGCCCAGAGCGGGTTTGCCGGACGAATAGGCGGCGGTGACCATGCCGGGACCGCCCGTGGCGAGGATGATGTCGGCGGAGTGCATGAGCGCGCTGGTGAGGTCGAGCGAAGGCTGCTCCACCCAGTCGATGATGCCCTCGGGGCAGCCTGCGGCAACCGCAGCGTCGCGGATGATGCGCGCGGCCTCTATGGTGCATTCTTTGGCGCGCGGGTGCGGGCTGATGATGATGGCGTTGCGGGTCTTCAGGCAGATGAGGCACTTGAAGATGGCGGTCGACGTGGGGTTGGTGGTGGGGATGACCGCCGCCACGATGCCGATGGGCTCGGCGATCTTGGTCATGCCGCCGGCCTTGTCCTCCTCGATGATGCCGCAGGTCTTGGTGTCTTTGTATGCGTTGTATATGTATTCGGCTGCATAGTGGTTCTTGATGACCTTATCTTCGACGAGGCCCATCCCCGTCTCGGCAACCGCCATCTGAGCCAGAGGGACGCGCGCCTTGTTGGCGGCGAGAGCAGCCTCGTAGAAGATCTTGTCGACCTGCTCCTGCGTGAACGTCGCGAAGACTTCCTGTGCCTCGCGCATCTGCTTCATGCGCTTGGCAAGGGCGTCGACGCTGTCGATCACAATCGGTTTCTTAGCCATTGCTACCTCCTTGTTCTCAAACATCGCGTACGATGCAAGCCGTTGAGGAACCTACCGGAACATGAGCTCCGCATACGACGAAAACGTTTCGTCGGCATGCGAGAGGTCGAGCGTGCCCGAGCCGTCGTCGCGTGCGCAGACGTACATGCCCGCAGCACGTGCGGCGGCGATGCCCGCATCGGCAGCGGCGATGACGACGCACGATGCGGGGTCGACGTCCAGGAGCCGCGCCGCGAGCAGACAGCCTTCGGGATCGGGTTTGTGCCGGGTGATCATATCGGTGCCGATGACGGCATCGAACCGTGCGAGCATGCGGGAGCGCCCGAGCTCATGCAGCAGGGCATGCGACGGCATAGAAGACACGAGCGCGCAGGCGATGCCATGGGAGCGCAGCTCAAACAGCAAGCCGCCGATATCGGTGCCACCCGTATCGAACAAAACAGCGCGTACGTGTTCCGGCCGATCCATAGCATGCCTCTCCATGCACGGTACGAGCATTACCCGCCCGCGCCGCATAAAAAAAGCGACGCAGCAGTTGGTCGCACTGTTCCCGCCTATTCCCTGGCCACGTGCGCAGGCGCAGAGCTCCCTTATGGGGATAACGGAAACCCGTCAAACAGCGGGAGAATCGCATGCCCATGATAGCGTAAGGAACGGCTTCTGTTCCACCCCTGCGATCCCGTCCCTGAATTCTGCAAAACCGGCTCCGACACGGCGCGCCCAGACTCCCCCATCAGGGGATGCTCCCCGCGTGGGGCCATGGCACCGAACGGGCTTATTCCTGCGGGTTTTGCCCCCAGATCGCCTTATTCCTAAGGAACAAGGCCGTTTGGGGGCTCGAGGCGAAGGAATAGGGCGATTCCGTGCCACGGCGATGAGCACCCATGCCACGGCGATGCATGCGCGGGGCGAGGCGTGCGTGCCGTTATCGCGCGAGCCGCCGCTCCAGCGCGGCGATCTGCTCGAAAGGATCGCCCTCCGAAGCGAAGAGACGCGTCAATGATGCAGCGCCTTCCATACGGCAGTCGATCGCATTGCCGAAACCATGCGCAAGCACCTGCGCAGCCGTGACAAAGCTCGCGTCATCCTTCAAACCGGGATAGAAGACCTGGGAGATCGCGGGGTGGCATACGAGGTAGCAGGCGATGGTCGCCGCATTATCGTTTTGCGCGCGCATCCGAGGGAGAAAGGCATCTTGCAGCGCCTCCAGCTCGACGGAGCGTTCCAGAGGCAGTGGCTCGAGCGCAGCGCCATCCGGGTTGCCGTACACGGCGAACAGCGACGATCCCTCATCGCCGAGCATGCGGCCCATGTGCTGGATGAGGGCGCGCGCCTTGATGCGCTGGGGATTGATGCCCGCAAGGGTGGGCAGCGAGATGTCCGCAATGCATCCGGCGGCAGGGCAGGCGCATGCAAGGGGTTCTCCCCCGAGGATGACCTCGGCCTGCTCGCCGAACAGCACGCTCGACAGCTCCTGTACGGTGCCGGAGAACTCGTAGAACGAACAGGCGATGCGCACCGCCGCCACGGCCTGCAGCCTAGCCTTCGCGCAGAGAGATCTCGCGGAGGATCTCCTCGATGAAGGCATCGAGATCCTTCTGCACGGTCTCGTTCGAGCGATCGCGCACCGAGATGTTGCCCGCCTCAGCCTCCTTCTCGCCGAGAATGAGCATGTAGGGCACGCGGTCGATGCCACGGGCCTCGCGGATCTTGTAGCCGATCTTCTCGTCGCGCTCATCGACCTTCACGCGGATGCCTGCCTTGCGGAGCGCGGCGCCGACCTCGCGCGCATAGGCGCGGGCTTTCTCCGAGACGGGCAGGACCTTGACCTGCAGCGGCGCGAGCCAGGTGGGGAACTTGCCCGCATACTGCTCGGTGAGCATGCCGATGAAGCGCTCGAAGCTGCCGAAGCCGGCGCGGTGGATCATAATGGGGCGCCGCTTGGAGCCGTCGGAGGCCACGTACTCGAGCTCGAAGTTCTGCGGCAGCTGGAAGTCGAGCTGGATGGTGCCGCACTGCCAGGTGCGCCCCAGGCAGTCATTGAGGTGGAAGTCGATCTTGGGCCCGTAGAAGGCGCCATCGCCCTCGTTGAGGATGTAGTCGACCCCCATAGACTCGAGCGCCTCCTTGAGGCCCGCTTCGGCGACCTCCCAGTCTTCCTCGGAGCCCATCGAATCCTCGGGACGCGTGGAGAGCTCCACGTGGTACGGGAAGCCGAACTGCTCGTAGTAGGTGGTGATGAGCTGGGCGGTCTCGGTCACGAACTCGGTGATCTGGTCGGGACGCACGAACAGGTGCGCGTCATCCTGCGTGAAGGAGCGCACGCGGAACAGGCCGTGCAGGGCGCCGCGCATCTCATGACGGTGGTCGAGACCCGCCTCGGCGAGCTTGAGCGGAAGGTCGCGATAGCTGCGGGGCCTGCTCTTGTAGATGAGGCACGCGCCGGGGCAGTTCATCGGCTTGACGGCGTAGTCCTCATCGTCGATGAGCGTGGTGTACATGTTGTCCTTGTAGTGGTCCCAGTGACCGGAGGTCTCCCACAGCGTGCGCGACAGGATGACGGGCGTCTGCACCTCGTCGTAGCCGTAGGCGTCCTGCATGTCGTGCCAGTAGTCCATCAGGGCGTTCTTGACGCGCATGCCGTTGGGAAGCCAGAACGGAAAGCCCGGCCCCTCGTCGGCGAACATGAACAGCTCCATCTCCTGGCCGATCTTGCGGTGATCGCGCTTCTTAGCCTCCTCGAGGAGGGCAAGATGGGCGTCGAGTTCCTCCTTGCTGGGGAAGGCGATGCCGTTGATGCGGGTGAGCATCTTGTTATGGGCGTCGTTTTTCCAATAAGCGCCTGAGACGGCCGTGAGCTTGAAGGCCTTGAGCGCCTTGGTGTAGGTGATATGCGGTCCCACGCACATGTCGATGTACTCGCCCTGGCTGAAGAAGGTGATGCGCGCGTCGGGATCGAGGTCGTCGATATGCTCGGCCTTGTAGAGCTCGCCGCGCTCGGCCATGAGCGCCTTAGCCTCGTCGCGTGGAAGCTCGAACGTGGTGAACTTGAGGTTCTCTTTGACGATCTTCTTCATCTCGGCTTCGATGGCGGGGAAATCATCCTCGCTGATCTTGGCGCCCTCGGGGAGATCGACATCGTAGTAGAAGCCGTTATCGGTGGCGGGACCGTAGCCGAAATGCGCACCGGGATAGAGGCGCTTGATGGCCTGGGCCATGATATGCGCTGCGCTATGGCGGATAACATGCACGGCTTCCTCGGGAGCGCACTCCCCCACCGTGCCATCGTTGAAAAGAACCTTCATGCAAGCCACTTTCTCGTTTGCTGGGATTACTCCTGAACCTCGATGGTGCCGAACGCCGTGTTCAGATACTGCCCCTCGGAGAGCTCGATCGTGACAGGTTCGTCGGTCATGGTGTTCACGATGGAGTTGCCGAACATGGCGGTAGCGTCCGAGGTTGTATAGATGGCGTAGAATGCCGGATACTTATCGCTGGCGGGGCTGATGATAACCGTGCCCGCCGGTATATCGAAGCCGACCTTGAACATGCCGCCTGTACCGTAGTCGGTGGTAGGAGAGCACGAGGCGACGGGCTCGGCCGTGCACCTCACGAATTCGACGTACTGGCCATCCCGCAGCGTCACATAGGAGCAGGTGTCGAAGTTCTCGTTGTAGATGATGTTATCGATCTCGGTGGATGTGTTATCGGCATACACGGCATAGTAACCGGCGCTATCGGAATCGGAGTCGAGCTTGTACTCGCCGGCAGGCAGATCCTCGCCCACGGTATAGAAACCCGAGGCCACAGAACCGACGGCACCCTGCGAAGGGGTGCCGACGGTGGAAGTGCTCGGTGCGGTGACGGTGGGAACCGCAGACGCAGTTCCCCCGGTGGGTTCGATGGACCTCCCGGCGACGTTGTTCCAAATCTCCTCGATAGAACGACCGAAGCCTTCTCCGACGAACTCTTCGAACAGGCCGGAGGAGACGGCTCGCTCGTTGAAGACGTCGAGCACATACAGGCCGATATCCTCATTGACGTCGATAAGGACGAGGTTGACGGTGCCGGAAGGGCTCTTCACGACTGCGATGCCGAGGTCATCCTCGAACCACTCGACGTCGACCACCTCGATGTTGCAGAGCTTGTTGAAAGCGTCCTTGCCGTTCCTATAGTCGCGGTCGTCGACGACGATCACGTACACGCAGGAATCGCTTCCGCCGTTGACGTCGAGGTCGACGATCTCGGGACGGAGGAACTCATACTGGTTGTTGCTCGAGACGTAGAAGGCGTCGTTGCCGTCGGAGGACAGCCACCACTTGCGCTCGTCCTCCCATGCGAAGCCCTCGTTCTCGATAGCGCTGACGAGGTCGGCGCCGTTGAGCTCGAGCACGCTGTAGAGCGTGGGATTGCCCTCTGCGTCGACCAGCTCGTAGCCGGCCTCCGAACCTCCGCCGATGACGGGTCCGCCGCCTCCTCCGGGGTTGTTGCGGCCGAACGCCCAGAACAGCAGGAAGCCGGCAAGCGCGAGCGCCACCGCGGCGATGGCGATCTTGGCGACCGGGGACTTCTTGGCGGCCGTGGCGGCAACGGGACCGGCAGCGGCTGCAGGCTGATACGAATAGGAACCGGGCTGGGAAGCCGGCATGGAGGGCGTGTAGGCCGACTGCTGCGAAGGAGCGGGAGTAGGCACGGGTGACGGCATCGTCTGGCCGGCAGGGGCTGCATAGCCCTGAGCAGGCTGAACGGGCTGAGGGGGCTGAGGGGGCTGAGCGGGTTGGGCGGGCGCAGACGCGGTCGGCTCGACAGGCGATGCGGGCTCGGAGGGAGCCGTAACCGGAGCGACCGTTGCAACCGTCGCCGCAGCGGACGTAGCGGCCTCGGCGGCGGTCTCCACGACCTCGGTGACGGACTCATCGGCCTCGGCAGCGGCCTCGGCGGAAGGCTCTGCAGCAAGCTCGCCGGCTTCCTCCATCTCTGCCTTAAGGCGCGCGAGGGCGTCCTCCGCCTCGGTGGAAGCAGCGGCGGCAGCGGCCTCAACCGTCTCGGCAGCCTGCTCGACGGTCTTCTCGGCAGCCTCTGCGACGTCGTGCTCCGTCACGTCTGCAGCAGCCTGGACCGGCTTGCCGCAGCTGGAGCAGAACACGGCGCTATCGGGGATCTCGGCGCCACAATGCGAACAAATCATCGTCAATCCTTTCTCTTTCTACCACGGAACGAAGCTGCGAATGCGGCTCCGCGAAAGAACGCGCGCAAGCGCGCGGCCGGGACATATGGTTACTGGATGCGCGTGCGGCAGTAGGGGCACACCTTCCAGTCGGCGTTGAGGGGCCTGTGGCATGTGGGGCACACATTGCGCACCTGCGTGTTGCAGATGGGGCACACGACGAAATCGCGGTCGATGGGGGCTCCGCACTTGGGGCAGATGCCGTAGTGGGAGAGCTGGTGCTCGCGCAAGGCGATGTCGAGGTCCTGCTCCTCGCGATCGATAAGATAGGAGCTGGGGCGCAGGATGACATAGGCGAGCAGGCCGATGACCGGGATGACCGAGATGACCGCCCACATCCACCATGGCTCGGCGCCGCGGCGCTGGGCGTCGCGGATGACATAGACGATGGAGAGCACGTACAGCATGACGACGCAAGCCACCATAAGGTACAGGACCATACGTACTTCGGGCGTGATGAGCTGATCGAGAATCTCTTGCATTTCCAGTGCTCCTTAGCGCAAAGCCAACATGAGGTGCAACATACGGGGAAAATTGTAGCAGAGTGCTACGCCAAAATGCCCGCGACCTCACCGGCAAGCGTAATCGACCCGCACGCGATGAATGAATCTTCACATAATGCAGATACGGCCTCGCGCACCGTGGGATAGGAGCCCGCAACGTGCGCGCCCGCCTCTCTGAACAGCGACGCGAGCTCGTCGGCGGGCAGCGCGCGCGGCGAGGAGGTCTGCGTGCAGACCACGCTGGGGAACGCGCGCGCGAGAAGATCGGCGATGCCGCGCACGTCCTTGTCGGCGAGAACCGCGCAGAGCAGTTTGGGGCGGTTGCGCACATGCGGCTCGATGGCGCGCACGGCCGTGAGGAAGGTCTGCACCGACTGCGGGTTGTGGGCGGCATCGATGAGGATGGGCGGGTCGGGGCGGAGCAGCTGGAAGCGGCCGGGCGTGGGGCAGCTGACGATCGCCATGTAGAGCTTGTCGGCATCGAGCTCGCGTCCGACGAAGTCCTCGGCGAGGCAGACCGCGCACGCGATGTTGGCCGCTTGGTAGGACGGTTTGAGCGCGGCCAGTTCGCGGTAGGCAGCACGCGACGTGATCACGTCGAGCTCGAGCGGCTGGCCCAGGCGCGCGGGATGCTTGGTGACGAGATAGCGTGCATGGGGCAGTTCCGCATGCACGCGCACGTCGTCTCCCAGCATCTCCCCCTCGGCATCGGCGAGCTTCTCCGGGAGCAGCAGCGTGGGCACGACGCCCAATGCGGTGCAGCGTGCGAGAAAAACGTCCTCGACCGATGCGGGCGTTGCGGTGCCGACGCCCAGCACGCAGGTGCGCCCCGCTTTGATGATCGCGGCCTTCTCCCCCGCGATGGCCTCGACGGTTCCGCCGAGCACGTGCATGTGATCGAGGCCCACGCCGGTCACTGCGACGGATCTGATGGATTTGACGGCGCTCGTGGCGTCCCAGCGCCCGCCCATGCCGCATTCGAGCACGACGACCTCGACGGCGGCCTCGGCGTAGATCACGCAGGCGGCCACGGTGATCAGGTCGAACTCGGTGATGTCGTAGGGACGCTCGCCCGCAGCGATGCGCCGCGCATTGACGCGCTCGCCGGCGCGCCGTGCGGCGCTGATGCCGTGCGCGAACTGCTCCTCGGAGACGGGCGCGCCCTGCACCTCCATGCGCTCGGTGTAGGAGACGAGCTCGGGACTCGTGTAGAGCGCCGTGCGGAATCCCTCGCCCTTGAGGATGGCGGCGGTGTAGCGTGCCGTGGAGGTCTTGCCGTTGGTGCCGGCGATTTGGACGGCCTGGAAACGGGCGTCGGGATCGCCGAGCTCGCCGAGCATGTCCTCGACGGTTTCGAGCATGGGGCAGATGCCGAACTTGAGCACATCGTGAAGTACCTGGAGCGCCTCGTCGTAGGTGAGCGCGGGAACGTCGAAGGGGGGCCGGTAGGTCATCGATCCGCATCCTTTGCGCCATAGGCGAGCCAATAGGCACCTGCGAAGAGCAGCGCTCCGCCCACGATGTTGCCGAGCGTGGCGGCGACGATGTTCATGAGCGCGGCGTCGGGCGCGACGGTTCCGCCCGAGAGCGCCATGCCGAACGGCAGGAAGAACATGTTGGCGACGCAGTGCTCGAAACCGCAGGCCACGAAGGCGGTGACGGGAAGCGCTGCGGCGATGAGCTTGTCGACGACGCTGGTGCCGGCAAAGGAGATCCATACGGCGAGGCACACGAGGAAATTGCACATGATGCCCCTGAAGCACACCGTGGCGAAGGGCAGGGAGGTCTTCGCCGTCGCCACCGCGACGGCGGCTTCGCCCACGGCGCCGCCGTTCATGCCCGCGAAATCTGCAACGAGCAGGATGGCGGCCAGCACGAGCGAGCCTGCGAGATTTCCCGCATAGACGATGACCCAGCTGCGGACGAGCTGCGAGGGCGCATACGCTCCGCGCAGGCAGCCGAGGACCATGAGGTTGTTGCCCGTGAAGAGCTCGGCGCCTGCGACGAGCACCGCGAACAGGCCGACGCTGAAGCAGAGGCCGCCGAGGAGCGCGCTCGGAGCGAAGGAGAGCGCGGCGTCGGATTTCACGATCAGCATGAACATGCCGCCCAGGCCGATGAGGAAGCCCGCGAGCATGGCGCGCATGAACGCCCTGCCCGGCGGCAGCGCGGCTTTGGCCCGGCCGGCCTTCTCGGCAGCGGCCTCGATCTCAGCTGGCGTCATCACGCTCCCACCCCGATCAACTTAAGCGCCTCATCGCGGGCCTTGAGGTCGGACTTGAACCAGCCGCGCACGGCCGAGGTCACGGTCTTGGATCCTGCGGCGCGGATGCCGCGCATGTTCATGCACGAGTGCTCGGCCTCGAGCACCACGAGCGCGCCGCGCGCGCCGAGGCGCCCGACCAGGGCGTCGGCGATCTGGTTGGTCAAGCGCTCCTGCAGCTGCGGCCTGCGTGCGAAGCCGCTCACGCAGCGGGCGAGCTTGGAGAGGCCGACGATCCTGCCGTTGTCGGGCAGATAGCAGACGTGCGCCCTGCCCACGAAGGGCAGCAGGTGATGCTCGCACATGGATGCGAAGGGGATGTCCTTCACGATGACCATGTCCTCGTTGCCCGGCTCGTTGAACTGCGCGAGCAGATGGGCGCCGGGGTCTTCCTGCATGCCGCCGAAGATCTCCTCGCAGGCGCGTGCAACGCGGGCGGGCGTGTCGAGCAGGCCCTCGCGGTCGGGATCCTCGCCGATGCCCAGGAGAAGCTCGCGCACGGCGGCTTCGATGCGGGGCTTGTCGATGGGACGGTAGGAGAGCTTATCCAGCATGGCGGGCAACCGTTCTCTCGGCGGCCGCGACGACATGCTCGGCGAGCACGGCCGTCGTAACCGAGCCAACGCCGCCGGGGATCGGCGTGATGGCTTCTACGATAGGAGCCACCTCATCATAGAGCACGTCGCCGACGAGCTTGCCTTCTTTTTCGTCCCAGTTGATGCCGACATCGACGACGACCTGGCCGGGCGCAACGCATTCTTTGCTCACGCAGCCTCGGGAACCTGCGGCGACGACGAGGATCTCGGCTTGGGCGCATGCTGCCGGCAGGTCGCGCGTGCGGGTGTGGCACATGGTGACGGTGGCGTTTCTCGCCTGAAGCATCATCGAGACGGGCTTGCCGATGACGAGCGAACGGCCGACCACGGTGACGCGGGTTCCGGTAAGGTCGTAGCCGTAGAATTCGAGCAGTTCGATCACGGCCTGAGCCGTGCACGGGGCGAAGCCCGCCGCGCGGTTGGCGAAGACGCCGTAGAGCGACTCGGACGTGATGCCATCGATATCCTTGGCGGGATCGAGCGCGGCGCAAGCGGCATCCTCATCGAGGGATGCGGGAAGCGGACGGAACATGAGGCATCCGTGGATTGCCTCGTCGGCATTGATGCGGTTGATGGCGGCCATGAGCTCTGCTTGGGAGCAGTCGATGGGAAGCGCGATGGACTCCGCATCGATGCCCACGACGGCACAGCGCTTGAGGGCGCTCCGCTCGTAGGAGAGGTCGTCCGCCCGGGCGCCCACGCGCAGGATCGCGAGTTTGGGGGTTATGCCCGTGCGCTTCAGTGCGTCGACGCGGGCGACGAGCTTGTCGGTGAGGGCGTCGGCAACGGGTTTACCGCGCAGTTCGCGTGCCATCTCCATTCTCCTTTTCCACCCCCAACGGGGGATACTCCCCGAGCGGGGTTACGCGTGGATGCGGGACAGGGCGGAGGCGGCGCAGGCCTCCGCGCGCGGGACATATGCGGCGAGAAGGGCGTCGCATGCAGCTTCGAGCTCTTCCGCCCATGCAGAGCACCGATACGACCCCGTGTTGACGAACACGTTCATGCTCGCAGCCTCGAGGGCGGCACGGGCGAAGAGGGCGCCGCAGCCCACATCGGAGACGAGCATCTTCGAGCCCTTCTCCCCCATCTCCTCGAGGAGTTCGATCGACTTGGCGATCTCGACCATCATCTCGTAGGGCGCTTTGCAGGCCTTCCTGGTGGCTGCCTCGAGCGTGGCGGCGCGGGTCGGGTCGTCCTGGGGGATGCCGTAGGCCTGTGAGAGCGGGAGGAACGCTGAGGCGTCTTCGGCCACGAGGTCGATGAGGCGCAGGCGGACGGCCTCGGCGTCTGCCAGCATGCGCTGCACGTCATCCTCGACGGCGGCATAGATCTTCTTGCCGACGGTGTAGTTTCCCACCATGGAGCAGAGCGCGACGCCGAGCGCACCCACGAGAGCCGCAGCGCCTCCACCGCCGGGTACGGGCTGCTTCGCCGCGAGCTCGGCCGCAAAGTCCGCGCAGCTCATGTTTGCAAGATCGTCAGGCATGCATGATCTCCAATCGCAACCATTCGGGGATACTCCCCCCGATGGGGGTTGAATGGGAGCTAGAACAGGCCGACGATCTTGCCGTCGGCGGTGACGTCGATCTTCTCGGCAGCGGGCACCTTGGGAAGGCCCGGCATCGTCATGATCTCGCCGGTGAGCGCGACGATGAAGCCGGCTCCGGCGGAAACCTTGAGGTTGCGGACGGTGAGGCGCCAGCCGCGCGGCGCGCCGAGCTTGGCCTGATCGTCGGTGAAGGAGTACTGGGTCTTGGCCATGCAGATGGGAAGCTTGTCGAACCCCTGCTCGGTGAGGTCTTTGAGCTGCTTGGCGGCGTTCGCGGTGAGATCGACGCCGTCGGCATGGTAGATACGCGTTGCGATGGCGTCGAGCTTCTCCATGATGGGCGCATCCGCATCGTAGGAGAAGGAGAACTCGTTGGGTTCGTCGCACAGGCGCACGACCTCATCGGCGAGCGCACGGCCGCCCTCGCCGCCTTTGGCCCACACCTCGGAGAGGGCCACGTTGACGCCCAGCTCGTTGCACCTCGCCTCCACCAGATCGAGCTCGGCCTCGGTGTCGGTCGGGAAGGCGTTGATGGCGACGACCACGGGGAGCTTGAAGACATTCTTGATGTTGTCGACATGCTGGAGCAGGTTGGGCAGGCCCGCCTCGACGGCCGCGAGGTTCTCCCTGCCCAGGTCGGTCTTGGGCACGCCGCCGTTGTGCTTGAGAGCGCGGACGGTGGCGACGAGCACCACGGCGCTGGGCTTGAGGCCCGTGGCGCGACACTTGATGTCGAGGAACTTCTCGGCGCCGAGGTCCGCGCCGAAGCCGGCCTCGGTGACCACGTAGTCGGCCATCTTCATGGCGGTGGCGGTGGCCATCACGGAGTTGCAGCCGTGGGCGATGTTGGCGAACGGACCGCCGTGGACGAACGCCGGGTTGTTCTCGAGCGTCTGGACCAGGTTGGGTTTGACGGCATCCTTGAGAAGCGCGGTGCAGGCGCCCTCGGCGCGGATGTCGGAGACGGTTACGGGTTTGCGATCGTAGGTGTAGGCGACGACCATGCGCCCGAGACGCGCCTTGAGGTCGGTGAGCGAGGTGGCGAGACAGAACACGGCCATGACCTCGGAGGCGACGGTGATGTCGAAGCCGTCCTGACGCGGCATGCCGTCGGCGATGCCGCCGAGGCCGTCCACCACGTTGCGCAGCTGCCGGTCGTTCATGTCGACGCATCGGCGCCAGATGATGCGGCGCGGATCGATGTTGAGGGAATTGCCCTGCTTGATGTGGTTGTCGAGCATGGCGGCGATGAGGTTGTTGGCTGCGCCGATGGCGTGGAAGTCGCCGGTGAAGTGCAGGTTGATGTCCTCCATGGGCACGACCTGCGCATAGCCGCCGCCGGCGGCGCCGCCCTTGACGCCGAACACGGGGCCGAGGGACGGCTCGCGCAGGCAGAGCATGGTCTTGCGACCGGTGAGGTTCATGGCGTCGGCCAGTCCCACGGACGTGGTGGTCTTGCCCTCGCCCGCAGGCGTGGGGTTGATGGCGGTTACGAGGACGAGCTTGGCCGATGAGGGCATATCCTCCATGGCGTGGATGTCGACCTTGGCCTTGTACTTGCCGTAGTGCTCGAGTTGATCTTCGGAAAGCCCGGCCTTGGCCGCGACCTCGGAGATGGGCAGCATCGTCGATGCCTGTGCGATCTCGATATCGGATTTGATCTCTGCCATGCTCATATCCCCTTCTCTTTGAAAACCGCCACCGAACATGATACCAGTACGCGCCCCTACCCTGCGGCTTCAACGATACACGGACACCGTGGGCAGACACGTCCGGCATGCGGCTGTCACCGCAGCTGCGGGCGCACAGCGAGATACAATGGATTTCGTGAGTACATCGCTATTGCCGTAGAACCTGCAAGCGTTTCCGTGAAGCCGGCATGCCGAAGGAGACCTCATGATCGATTTCTCGTCATTCGAATGGACACGCGAGCCCGCCAGCTGGACGATCGCAGACGACGGCATCGCGATAACCACCCGACCCGGAACCGATCTCTGGCAGCGGACCTACTACCGCTTCCGCAACGACAACGCGCCTGTGCTGCAGCTAGCAACCGATGAGCGCTTCTTCACATTCTCTGCATGCTGCGACTTCTCCGAGGCGGCGCATCGGTTCGATCAGTGCGGTATCGCGATGTACCTCGACTCGGATAACTGGATCAAGGCATCGGTCGAGTATGAGGACGGCGTGATCCAGCATGTGGGCAGCGTGGTCACCAACCACGGCTGGTCCGACTGGGCAACCGTCGAGATGCCCGCAGACGTGCGCCGCATGCACTACCGCATCAGCCGCCGCGAGGACGATTTCCGCATCGACAACTCCTTCGATGGCACGATCTGGCACCAGATGCGCGTCTGCCACCTCCATGAAGGCGCGGGAGAGGTGCGCGTGGGCATCTACGCCTGCTCCCCCGAGGATTCATCATTCACGGCGCGGTTCACCGGCCTCGATCTCGGCCCCTGCGTCTGGCAGGCGCACGACGGCCAGCAGCCCGACGAACCCTAGGTTCTGGAACAGCGTTTCCGAATCCTCGAACAGGTTCACAACTTGATCCCAGCCGCCGCGGAGCGGGCGCGCTCGATCGCACAATTGCGGTGAGCTCAGAGGGAGACGGCCGCGGACCCCCTCCCTTCCATCTGTCATTTCGCAAGAAAGGGATCACCATGGAAGCATCGAGAAAGAAGGTGGACTTCTCCGGCCTCATGAAGCGCTTCTCGGGCGCGATCATCAGACCGGTCCTGTTCCTCGCCGTCGCCGGTATCCTCCTGGCTTTCAGCGTCATCCTGCGTATGCAGGGCATGCCGGCTCCTCTGGTGGCAACAGGCGATTTCGTCTATAGCGTCATCATGAACGCCGTCATCGGCAACCTCGGCCTGATCTTCTGCATCGGCCTCAGCAGCGCGCTCGCCGACAAGAGGAAGGGGGATGCCGCCGTCATCGCCGCGTCCACATTCCTCGCATTCTTGTTCGCCAACAATTTCTGGCTGTCGAACAACGGCATGCTGGTCGATCCGTCCGGAGGCCTCTACGGCACCGGCCAGGGCATGGTCCTCGGCGTGCAGGTCGTCGATATGGGCGTCTTCATCGGCATCATCCTCGGCTGCGTCAACGGCTGGCTCTTCAACAAGTTCGTCGACACCAAATTCCCCGAGGTCATCAGCACCTACGGCGGGACGCGCTGGGTGTTCTTCCTCTCGCTCGCCGCCGCCAGCGTGATCGGCATCGCCATGTGCTACGTCTGGCCCACGGTCAACGGCTGGATCAACAGCCTGCAGGGCTTCATCGCCGCATCCGGCTACATCGGGCAGGGCCTGTACGGCTTCCTCAACAAGGTCCTCATCCCCACCGGCATGCATCACCTCATGTGGATGCCCTTCCTCTACACCCCCGTGGGCGGCTCCGCCCAGATTGCGGGCGAGACCTTCACGGGCGCCTACAACATCTTCATGGCGGAGCTCGGCAACGCCGGTTCCATCACCGCCATGGACGAGTCCATCCGCTATGCGATGCTCGGCTTCGGCAAATGGTTCGGCACCATCGGATCGATCCTCGCCTTCATCAGTGTGGCCAAGCCCGAGCAGCGCGCCAACGTGCGCAACATGCTCGTTCCCGCCGGCCTCGTCGCCATTCTCGCCGGCATCACCGAGCCCTTCGAGTTCATGTATCTCTGGGCCTCTCCCCTGCTCTTCGTGGTGAACGCCCTGCTCGACGGCATCTTCCAGTGCATCCTGTTCCTCTTCGGCTGGCGCGCCCTGCTCACCGGCCTCATCGAGACGATCCCCGGGCTCATCGCGCTTCCGGCGGAGCTTTCGCACTGGTACGTGGTCATCCCCGTGGGCATCGTCGCAATCGCGGCCTGGTTCTTCGTCTTCCGCACCCTCATCCTGAAGCTCAACCTCATCACGCCGGGTCGCGAGGATGAGTTCGACGCACCGCTCGATGAGGGCGATCCGTCCGGTGCGGGCGCACGCGAGGCCGCCTCGCCCGAGAACGTCCTCACCATCATCGAGGGCCTCGGCGGCACCGGCAACATCGAGCGCGTCACGAACTGCTTCACCCGTCTGCGCGTGGACGTCAAGGATATGTCGCTCGTCAACGAGGATACAATCAACAAGGTCAAGAACTCCGGCATCGTGCACGGCAGCCCCACCAACCTCCAGATCGTCATCGGCATGAAGGTCGGCGAGGTCGCTGAGGCGGTCAACAAGGCGCTCGGCCGCGAGGCGGAATAACGCGAACGCCGCCGGCTCCATGGCATGTGCGAGAGCGGCGTGCCATGGGCCGGAGCCCTCTGCACCATTCGGCATTGATCGAGAAAGGAAGCATTGTGAGCACCAAGAAGAGTTTCGTCGTCTGCATCGCCGGAGGCGGGTCGCGCTACACCCCGGGCATCCTCAAGATGCTCGTGAACGAGCGGGAGCGCTTTCCCCTCTCCAAGATCATCCTGTTCGATAACGAGGCCGAGCGGCAGGCGCGCATCGGCGCATACGCCCGGATCCTGATGGGCGAGTATTATCCCGAGTGCGAGGTCGTCGACACCTGCGACCCCGAGACCGCCTTCACCGGCATCGATTTCTGCTTCATGCAGATCCGCGCGGGCAGGCTCAAGATGCGCAGGTCCGACGAGCACATCGCCCTCAAACACGGCTGCATCGGGCAGGAGACCTGCGGCGCCGGCGGATTCGCCTACGGCATGCGCTCCATCCCCGCCGTCGTCGAGATCATCCGCAACGTCAAGAAATACAGCCCCGACGCCTGGATCCTCAACTACTCGAACCCCGCCGCCATCGTCGCCGAGGCCACCAAGCGCCTCTTCCCCGGCGACAAGCACGTCATCAACATCTGCGACATGCCGGTGGGCATCATGAACCAATACGCCGACGAGCTGGGCGTTCCGCGCAGCTCCATCGAAGCGCGCTACTTCGGCCTCAACCACTTCGGCTGGTTCACCGCCGTGCTCGACCGCAAGACCGGCGAGGACTACCTGCCGCGCCTGCGCGAGATCTTCTCGCAGCCCCTGCCCGACGACTACTTCACCGACATGGACCCGAGCTGGCGCGAGACCTTCGAGTTCATGCGCAAGATGGTGCGCGAGGCGCCCGAGGGCATGCTCCCCAACACCTACCTGCAGTACTACCTCTATCCGCGCCACATGCTCGCGGGAGAGGATCCCGAGTGGACCCGCGCCGATCAGGTCATGGCCGGACATGAGCGCGAGATCTTCGAGATGGTCGACGAGGTCGTCGCCGCCGGCAAGATCAAGGGAACCAAGCACGGCTTCACCTACGAGGATCTGAAGGACGACGACCACGCCTCCTACATCGTGGACCTCGCCACGGCGCTTGCCTTCAACACCAAGCAGGTCTTCCTCATCATGACCGAGAACACCGGCATCGTGAGCAACCTCACCGAGGGCATGATGGTCGAGGTTCCGTGCATGGTGGGATCCAACGGGCCCGAGCCCCTCAACGTAGGCGAGATCCCCACGTTCCAGAAGGGTCTTCTCGAGAACCAGTTCGCCTACGAGAAGCTCACCGTAGACGCCAACCTTGAGGGAAGCTACCGCAAGGCATGGGAGGCCCTTACCCTCAACCGCCTGGTCGACGATACCGATACCGCCAAGGCTCTGCTCGACGACTACATCGAAGCCAACAAGGAGTACTGGCCCGAGCTGCGGTAACGGTAACGTTCGAAGCAACAAGCTGAGCCGCGAGGGCGCCCGGGTTGCCGGGCGCCCTTTCCGTTTGCAGCGCGGGGCGTATCCCCTGGACGGGGACGCTGCCGCTTAATCCTGCGGGCCGCCCTATCCCCTGCCGAGGGACTCCTCGACGCTGATTCTGCGAAGCACATGGGCGAGAAACGCGAGCGTGCCCGCCGCGAAGTAGTTGGGCTCGTATGCGGCGATGGTCGATTTGTTGTTCTTGATGACGACGTTCATGGAGCTCACCTTCGACACCGGCGTATCGTGGCTCGCGGTGATGGAGACCACCTCGAATCCCTGCGAGGCGGCCGTCAGGCAGGTGGGGAGAAGCGACATGCCGCTCTCGTTGATCGCGAGAAGCAGGCCCGCGCCCTCCACGCCGCCGCCCAAGGCGAGGACGCCCTCGCTGTACGGAAGCGTCGTGAACCCGCGCTCCGCGAGCCTATGCACCAAGAACATCGCGCATATCTCGGCATCGCCCACCGCCTCGATGAGGATGGGGAGGTTCCTGTAGCGGTAGAGCGCCTCCGCCATCGCCGCCACGGTCGTCGTCACCGCATCCTGGCCGTCGAGATCCTCGAGGGAACGCACGACGCTGCTCGTGAAGTCGAGCCAGCTCTTATAGCCGAGCTTGCGCGCCGCCCGGTGGATGGTGGAGCGCGCAGCCCCCGTCTGCTGGGCGACTTCGCTCACCGTCGCGCGCCTGTGCTCGCCTGCAGCGGCGCGCACCGCCTGGAGAATGGCCTCATCGAGCGCCTTCATGATGCGCCCCGACCTTCGGCGCGATACCGCGACAGGCCTGCCAGCGCGCGCTCGAAAACCATGATGACCTTCGTCGCGAACAGGTCGAGGTCAGCTCCGGCATCATCGGCGATACGGACGAGCACATCAGCATAGGATGAGACGTTCGTCTCGTCGCCATCGGCGAACACGACCGTCCGGAACCCGTGGGCGCGCACGGTCTCCACCATGCCCTCGCCGATGCCCGATGAGACGGCCTCTTCGCCGCTATGCAGATGATGGAAGAAGAAAAACGCCGCGCCGCACGCCATGCGCGACTCGGTGACCATGGCGTAATCGTAGGATGCCGGGGCGAAGATGTCGAACAGCGCGAGCTTGCGCGACACGTAATCCGCCAGAAGCGGCGCCCAGAGCTTGCCGTCGCAGAAGACGATGCTCTTCTTCCCGGCGCACCAATCGAGCGTATCGACCAGACGCTCCATGACCTCGGCATCATCCCCGTCGATCACCTTGAGGGGAAGCAGGGTTCCCCGTTGGATATCGCGGCTGATGCGGTAGTTGTAGGTGAACTCCCGGTAGCCCTTGAAGCCCAGGCGCTTGATCGCCTTCACCACGGTGCTCTTCGCAACGTGGCATTCCTCGGCGAGCTCCGTCAGGGAAACCTCCTCGTTGCGCGTTATATGCGCATTGAGCGCGGTCATGATCGCACGCTCGGTCTGCGAAAGGTTTCGCATGGCTACCCTCTCCTCATACAGCCGGGCGGAGCCGGCTGCGGCACATACGACCCTCGGCGTATCCGCACCCATTCTACCAATCCGGCCGCAGGCGATGAGGGCAGGGCAGGCCGAGCGGGGGGCAGCGGCGCAGGGCACGCGTCACAGCGTTCGATGTGTCGCGGGCAAGCCCGAACCCGAGCTGATAAGCTCGCACACGAATGCGGCGATCTGTGCAGCATCGGGTTCGTAGCCGTCGCGCACCCACGCATTGAAGATGTTGTAAAGGCCGCCTGAGATGAAGCGCCTGCGTGCAGAGTCGCGGCGGTCCACCCCGCCCACACCGAATGCCCGGTCGAACTCCGCGCGCACGATGTCCATGCGGTCCGCCTTCATGACAAGCCGCACCAGATCGTCCTGCGCGCGCATATGCTTGAGCAGCGCCAGCACGAAGGCGCACGAGTCGTATGCTCGCAGGCTCGGATCGAGATGTGCGAGGAAGTCCTCGGTGATGCGCTGCGCGCGTCTGCGCAGCACGTCATCCTTGGAGTCGAAATGGCGGTAGAACGAAACGCGGGCAACCCCGGCGCGCGCGGCTATCCCCTTGATCGAGATCTGATCGTACGGCATCTCGCGCATAAGGTCGAGCAGGGCTGCGGAGAGGCGCTCCGCAGCATAGGTGCGCGTCTTCTTGGTCTTCTCCATGAAACACCCCACCGACCTTTGTTTCATTTTCCCTTGGCAGCGTCCCCGAAGGTGGGAAACGGTGCCGCCTTGGGCATACTCGTATCTGAGCAAGTGTATCAAACAGCCTGCCCCTCGGGACGGAAAGGATGTGTGCCATGGATTACAAGAAGGTCGTTGTTGCCGGAGGCGGCGTTCTGGGCAGCCAGATCGCGTTCCAGATCGCGTACTCCGGGTTCGATACCACCATCTGGCTGCGCGAGCCGGGCTCGATCGACCGCTGCCAACCCAAGCTCGACCGTCTGAAGGGCATCTACCTCGACACTCTCGAGACCATGAAGACCAATCCCGCCGCCTACGCCTACGGCCTGCTCTCCAAGGAGGATGTCACGCCCGAAAGCTGCGATGCGGCCAAGGCGCGCGTGGAGGCCGCGTATGGAAGCCTCAAGCTCACCACCTCCTATGACGAGGCGTTCTCCGATGCCGATCTCGTGATCGAGTCCATCGCCGAGAACCCGCAGGAGAAGATCGCCTTCTACACCGAGATGGCCAAGCACCTCCCCGAGAAGACGGTGGTGGCAACCAACTCGAGCACGATGCTGCCCTCCACGTTCGCAGCGTATACGGGCCGTCCTGAAAAGTACCTCGCCCTGCACTTCGCGAACGAGATCTGGAAGAACCCTACCGCCGAGATCATGGTGCACGCGGACACCGACCCTGCCTACATGGACGAGCTCGCGGCGTTCGCGGCCGCCATCCGCATGGTGCCGCTCAAGGTCATGAAGGAGCAGCCGGGATACCTGCTGAACACCATGCTCGTGCCGTTCCTCTCCGCTGCCGAGTACCTCTGGGCCGAGGGCATCGGATCGGTTGAGGATATCGACATGTGCTGGACGCTCGCCACCGGTGCCCCCGCCGGTCCGTTCCGCATTCTCGACGTCGTGGGTCTCACCACCGCCTACAACATCGGCCGCATGAAGCCGGGTGCCGATGACCCCACCACCACAGCCGGTAAAATCTGCGCACTGCTCAAGGAGAAGATCGATCGCGGCGAAACCGGCGTCAACGCCGGCAAGGGCTTCTACGACTACAGTGCGTAGACCCGAGATGCCGAGGCGCCGAGCGGGCAACCCGCTCGGCGCCTTTTCGTTACCTACATGAGAGCGCAGACGTTCTTGGCGAACTCCACCGGATCGTCCACGGGAAGGCCCTCCACCAGCAGTGCCTGATCGTAGAGCAGGCTCGCATAGAGGGCGATCTTGTCGGCCTCCCCCGCCGCGTGCGCCGCGACGAGCTTGGCGAACACCGGATGCTGGGCATTGAGCTCGAGCACGCGCGCAGCCTTGGGCAGCATGCCCGCTTCGGGGCCGTGCGAGAGCACGCGCTCCATCTCGAGCGAAATCGGACCCTCTGCGGTGATCACCGCCGGTGCATCGGTGAGATCGGCCGAGACGCGCACGGCCGCGACCTTCTCGCCCAACGCGTCCTTCATGGCCGAGAAGAGCGGCTCGTTGTCTTTGGTGGCCTGCTCGGCGGCCTCCTTCTCCTCATCGGTCGCAAGGTCGAGATCGGCCGTGGCGACGTTGGCGAGCTCGAGATCGCAGGCATCCTGCCCGGAGTTCTCGGAATCGCCCGCCACGGAGTCCATGTGGTATGAGCGCATGGTCTGGAACATGAACTCATCCACATCCTGCGTGGCGAGCAGCACGTCGTAGCCGTGGGCGAGCGCGCTCGTGACCGTAGGCAGCTTCTCGAGGCGCTCGCGCGCGTCGCCACAGGCGTAGAGGATCTTGTCCTGGCCCTCCGTGCGGGCGCGGGCGTACTCGCGCAGCGTCACCATCTTGCCCGCGCGCGCCGACCAGAACAGCAGCAGGTCGGCGAGGTCGGCCGCCTTGGCGCCGTAGCTCTCGTAGATGCCGAATTTGAGGCTCCGGCCGAAGTTCTCGAAGAAGGTCTCGTAGGCCGAGCGGTCGTTTGCGAGCATGGTTGCAAGCTCGTCGCGGATCTTGCGCTCCACGCGCTTCGCGATGGCGCGGAGCTGAGCGTTGTGCTGCAGCGTTTCGCGGGAGATGTTGAGGTGCACATCGGGGCTGTCCACCACGCCGCGCACGAAGCCGTAGTAGTCGGGCAGCAGATCTGCGCACTTCTCCTGGATGAGGACGTTCGCCGAGTAGAGCGCGAGGCCCTTCTCGTAATCCTTGCTGTAGAGGTCGAACGGAGCACGGCTGGGGATGAAGAGCAGCGCATCGTAGGAAAGCGTGCCCTCGGCGTGGAAGCTCACCGTGCGCGCCGGCGCCTCCCAGTCGTGGAATGCACCCTTGTAGAACTCGTCGTAGTCCGCCTGCTCGACCTCGCTCGCGCGCTTCTTCCAGATGGGCGTCATGGAGTTGAGGGTCTCGAGCTCCGAATAGCGTTCGTAGGCGGGCGGCTGATCGTCGGGCGCGTCCTCGGCGCGGGGCAGCTCGCGGCTCTTCTCGACCATCATCTTGACCGGATGGCGCACGTAGTTGGAGTAGCGCTTCACCAGATCGCGCAGACCGTGCTCGGAGAGGAGGCGGTCGAGGTCGTCGTTCTCGTCTTCGCTGCTCTCACGCAGGTAGAGCGTGACATCGGTGCCGTGATCGTGGGCGCCGTCGCGCTCGCCGGCCTTCGCGGCTCCGATGGTGTAGCCGCGCACGCCGTCCGACTCCCAGGCGAAGGCCTGGCCGGCTCCCAGCGCACGGCTGACCACGCGCACCTTGGAGGCGACCATGAAGCTGGAATAGAAGCCCACACCGAACTGGCCGATGATGTCGATATCGGCGCCCTGATGCTCGGCATTCTCGTCTTTGAACGCCTCGGAGCCGGAATGGGCGATGGTGCCCAGGTTGCGGTCGAGCTCGGCCTCGGTCATGCCGATGCCGTTGTCCGACACGGTGATGGTGCGGGCGTCTTTATCGAACGAGAGCGTGATGGCCGGCTCCTCGGATCCCAAATCGACCGAGCTGTCGGTGAGCGCCTTGAAGCTGAGCTTGTCGATGGCGTCGCTCGCGTTGGAGATGAGCTCGCGCAAAAAGATCTCGCGGTTGGTGTAGATGGAGTTGATCATGAGGTCGAGCAGCTTCTTGCTCTCGGTTTTGAACTGCTTCATGGGCGCTTGCTTCCTTCTGGCATGAACGGGGCGGCACGCGGCCGCCTGCGATTGGATACATGTCGTTATACCCCTTATCGAAGGCGCGCAACGCGTGAATCTTGCAGACGCCGCATTCTATGCGCAGCCTCGAGCGTCTCAACCGGAGAACGGCCAGCCTGTCGAAGGCGCCCTCATACGCGAAGCCGTGCTTGCGGGCTATGTGCTTGGCCGCCTCCTGTTCGGGAGAGCGCTCTATCACCGCCCGCTTTCCCGAAGACAGCGCCCTCTCGGCCAGCCGCTCTGTAAGAAGCGAGGAGCAGCCCTTCCCCCAATGATCGGGATGCAGGACCCACCCGATCTCGATGCTTCCCTCATCGTAGCCATGGCAGGCAACGTATCCGATGAAGGAACCCCGCTCGATGATCCGCACGAACCAGACGAGTGGGGAAGGAGGAGCCGGACCAGCTCGCGGTCGTTCTCGGCTCCCACCTGCTGGGTCAGGAACAGGCCGCCCGGCTTCAAGACGCGCGCGAGCCCCACGCATCATATGTGGATATGGGAGAAGTCCCATCCGTGGATGTGGGCGATATCCTCTTCCCGTTTCCAGGCTTCCCTCAGCAATTCTGCGTTCATGCTTTCGCTCCTCTCAAAGTGAAGGAGCTCTACCCGGCCATGACGGCGTCGATCAGGGCGTCGATGTGGATCTGCAGCGTGTCGAGCGCGGGGATGGGCAGCTCGAGGCGGTCGGACAGCATGGGTAGCTCGGTGCAGCCCAGAATCACGCAGTCGGCCCCATGCTCGGCGGCATCGGCGATGAGGACGCCGAAGCGCTCGACCGTCTCGTCGCGGACGATGCCCATCTCGAGCTCCTCGTTGATGATGCGGTAGAGCCACGCGCGCTCGGCCTCGGGCGGGCGCATGACGCCCATGCCGCAGGCGATGAGCGCCTGCTTGAAGAAGTCCTTCTCCACGGTGGCCTTGGTGCCGAGCAGCAGCGGGCGCTTGAAGCCCTGGGATCGGGCGGCGGCGCACGTCGCCTCGACGATCGAGACGAGCGGGATGGGAGACCGGGCGGACACGCGGTCGAACACGATATGCCCGGTGTTGCAGCCGATGGCGGCCACCTCGCAGCCCGCACCGGCGAGCACCCGTATGGCTTCGAGCAGGTATTCCGCCAACTCGTCCAGCTCGCCCGCCTCGGCCATGCGCATCACGTCGAAGCAGCTCTTGCTCTCGATCGTGAGGTTGGGAAAGAAGTTGAACCCCATGCGCTCGCGTACGCCCTGGCAGATGCGCAGGTAATACGCGACGGTGGATTCGGGTCCCACGCCGCCGATAAGGCCGAGTTTTCTCATAGATCGTTCCTTCCTCTTTCGTCGTTCGCCCGAAACGCGGGCAGGGCATCAGCGCACCGCCAGCTCTTCGCCCATGATGAGGCCCATGACCGAGCTCATCATGAGACCGCGCGTCCATCCCGAGCTGTCGCCCAGGCAGTGCAGGCCGGCGATGTTGGTGTCCAGATGAGCATCCATAACCACGCGGTTGCTGTAGAACTTGAGCTCCGGCGCGTACAGCAGCGTCTCGTTTGCCGCGAATCCGGGCACCACCTGATCGACCAGCTTGATGAACTCGATGATGTCGGTCATGGCGCGATACGGCATGGCCGAGGTGATGTCGCCCGCCTCCGCGTCGGCCAAGGTGGGCACCACGTTGCTGCGCGAGAGCTCCTTGGGCCAGGTGCGCTTGCCATCCATGATGTCGCCGTAGCGCTGCACGAGGATATGGCCGTTGCCCAGCATGTTCACGAGCTGGCCCACCTGCTGCGAATACGCGATCGGGCGGTTGAACGGCGCGCGGAAGTGCTGCGTGGCGAGCACGGCCAGATTGGTGTTGCCGCTCTTACGGTCCTTGTAGCTGTGGCCGTTCACCACCGCGAGCTCGCCGTCGTAGTTTTCCTGGGAGACGAACCCGCCGGGATTCTGGCAGAATGTGCGCACCTTGTCGCGGAACGGCTCGGGATAGCCCACGAGCTTGCTCTCGTAGAGCACGTTGTTCACATCGTCGAGGATCTCGTTGCGCACCTCCACGCGCACGCCCATGTCCATGGGGCCCGATTCATGCGCGATGCCGTGCCGTTCGCAGAGCTCGTCGAGCCAGGAGGCGCCGCGCCGGCCCGCAGCCACGACGGTTTCGGACGCGCGGATCTCGCGCACGCCCGCGCGGCTCGAGACGACGGCGCCCCGGCATACGCCGCCCTCGACCAGAAGATCGAGGCAATCGTGCTCGAAGAGCAGCTCGACGCCCGCCTCGGCAAGCGTGCGCTCGATGCTGCCGTACAGGCTCTGCGCGCGCTCGGTGCCCAAATGGCGGATGGGGCAGTCGAGCAGCTTGAGGCCCGCGCGGATGGCGCGGCGGCGGATGTCGGCAACCTTGTCGGGATTGTCCACGCCCTCCACATGGCCGTCGGCTCCGAACTCGAGATAGATGGCGTCGCAGCGCTCGATCATCTCCCGCGCCCGGGGCACGCCGATCAGCTCGGGCAGATCGCCGCCCACCTCATGGCTGAGCGACAGCTTGCCGTCGGAGAAGGCGCCTGCGCCGGAGAAACCCGTGGTGATGCGGCATGGTTGGCAATGCACGCATGCGCCGGTCTCGGTTTTGGGGCAGAAGCGCTTCTCGATGGGAAGGCCCTTCTCGACCACCGTGATGCGACGCGCGTCATGTGCGCGCACGAGCCCCAGCGCGGTGAAGATGCCCGCAGGGCCTGCACCGATGATGAGGACGTCGGTCGTTGCCGTCGTGCTTGTTGTTCCGCTCATCGCCATCCCACTTTCCCCGCCGTGCGGACCGCGAAACGATATGCTCGAGGATTGCTCCACTGCTATGGTACAACCTTCGAGGATCGCATGCGGGGCGTGGCGTCGACAACGTGCACGCCCCGCACGGCGGCAGCGTGGCCCTGCCAGCTCACGTGCAGAGGAAGTTCATGGCGAGGCTCACCATGGCCTCCTTCTCATCGGGCCGGCTCTCGGCGATCATGATGGTCAGGGCAACGAGAACCTCGTCTGCCAGGCGTTTGTTCCCTTCGCCATCGAACAGCAGGCCGTTGCGGCCGAGGAAATAGAGGAAGAGCGCGGCGGCGATGCGCTTGTTGCCGTCGAGGAAGCTGTGGTTTTTGACGACGAAGTAGAGCAGGTTGGCGGCCTTCTCCTCAACCGTGGGATAGGCCTCCTGATCTGCGAAGCCGGCGTAGATATCGCCTATGCTCGCACGGAACGACTCATCCTTCTCCACGCCGAACAGGCTGGACTCGCCACCGAACCTCATGTGCGAGATGACCTCGCGGCACTCCTCGTACGTGAGGATGTGGACGCCCGAGCTGCCCTGCGGCCGACCGATGGACTGGCGGTCGTAATCGTCGAGCAGATCGAGTGCGGGCGCGTAGCTGCGAACGATGTCGAGCACCTGGCGTGTTCCCATATCGCCCTCGGGCAGGCGCGCCATGACGTTGACCACCTGCCCGAGCTCGTGCAGGCGCCGCTCGTTTGCAGCGTAGCCATCGATGATGAAACGATGCAGCACATCGGTTGCCCAGCGGCGGAACTCCACACCCCTCTGCGACTTCACGCGATAACCCACGGAGATGATGGCGTCGAGAGAATAGACGTTCGTTTGATAGCGCTTGCCGTCAGAAGCAGTTGTCAAGGATTCCTTGACAACTGCCTCGCGCTCGAGTTCCCCTTCTTTGAAGCAGTTGCCGAGATGGAGGCTGACATTCTGCTTGGTTGTATCAAACAGAAGCGCCATCTGCGCTTGCGTGAGCCAGACCTCGTTTCGAACAGCATCCACCTCCACCGGCAGCGACACGGCCCCATCGCTCGACTCGAACAGGACGATTTCTGTAACAGCCATAGCAACCTCCCCTTATGAAGGAAACCAACAGAACCGGGATGGGATTGCTACCGAGACGCTCACTGCGGAGATGAAAGCGCAGCCTCTCTTTAGAGAGGAGTGCGCCCCGTATACGCACGCAGGCTCTCGCGTCAAAGGATTGGGGCCCGTACCACTCTCGCTCCCGCGCAGCTGCTCAGACGGCCCCGCCTCTTATAGCGATACCATTATAGCACACGATAAGAACGTATGTTCGATTATTTTGATGTTTTGTTCTGCGCGAGGAGATGATGCGGCGCTTCCATCGGATACCATACTCATGAGGGAACCACCTACCCTGAGAGGAGACCCATGGCAAAGCTACTGTTAACGGGCGTGGACGGCAATCTGGGCGGCGAGGCCGCACGCGTCCTGCTCGAGCTCGCCGATGCAGGCCGCATCGCACAGGACGACCTTATCTTCTGCGGATACTCCGAGGCCGCGCTCGCACCGTATGCGGAGATGGGCATCGATACACGCCAGGCGAACTTCAACAGCGCCGACGGTCTCGCCGAGGCGTTTGCGGGCGCGGATCGCCTCGCGCTCATCTCCATGCCGTTCGTGGGCGCCAAGCGCCAAGCGGCCCATACGAACGCGGTCGATGCCGCCAAAGCGGCCGGCGTCACGCAGATCGTCTACACCTCGCTCGTCAACGCAGACGACGAGACCAACCCCTCCGTGGAGAAGAAGGACCATATCTTCACCGAGCGCTACATCCAGGAGCAGGGCCTCGACTACATCTTCTTGCGCAACTCGCAGTACGCCGAGGCCATGATCATCAACTACTACACCTATGCCCACACCACGGGCGTGCTCACCAACAGCCAGGGCGACGGCCTCATGGCCTACATCTCGCGCAAGGACTGCGCCAAGGCCGTAGCCTGGGCCCTCGTGCGCGGCGACGAGTACCGCCGCACGGCGCTCGACATCAACGGCCCCGAGCTCATGACCATCGCGCAGTTCTGCCAGATCGGCAACGAGGCCACGGGCAACAACGTCACCTACCAGGAAGTCACCGACGAGGAGAACTACCGGATCTTCGATGCCATGGGCGTGCCCCGCACCACCGACGGCGTGTTCCAGAAGGGCTCCGAGGCGCCGTTCTCCTCCGACGGCATGGTCACCTTCGCGCAGGCCATCCGCGAGGGCAAGATGGACAGGTTCACCGATGACTTCAAGAAGCTCACCGGCGACGATCCCATCACCGTGCGCTTCATGTTCGAGCACTCCGACGAGTTCCAGATCGGCGAGCGCCACTCCCAGGACGCATAGCGGCAGCGCACCGCGCACACGTGGCGTACGAGAAGATGCCGGATCCCTCGGGATCCGGCATCTCTGCTGCGGCGCGTGATGGGAAGGGCTGCGGGATTCCGCAGGCGATGCCCTTCTCCCCTATTCGTAGCGCTCATCGAAGACGCGCTTGGTCTTCTTCTCGCTTCTCGGCAGCATGCCCAGCTCGACGATCTTGACGAGCGGCGTGAAGCCGATGCGATGGCGCACACGGCGCTCGACCGCATGCGACATGTCGGCCCAATCCACCGAACCGCTGGTTTCGACGTAGATGCGCATGGTATCGCGTCCGTCGAGGTGCGACAGGCGGATCTGGTACTCGCTCGAGAGCTCGGGAAACGTTGCGAGGATCTCCTCGATCTGGGCGGGAAAGACGTTGACGCCGTGGATCTTCATCATGTCATCGGAGCGGCCCGTGATGGTGTCGATGCGCGGGTGCTCATCGTGGCCGCAGGTGCACGTGCCGGGGATGATGCGGCTGAGGTCGTGCGTGCGGAACCGGATGAGCGGCGCGCCCTCCTTGACGAGCGTCGTGAGCACGATCTCCCCCCACTCCCCATCGGGCAGGATCTCGCCCGTGTCGGGATCGATGATCTCGATGTACACGTAGTCGCTCCATACGTGCATGCCGTGGCCGTGCTGGCAGTTGATGCCGATGCCGGGGCCGTAGATCTCGGTGAGGCCGTAGATGTCGAAGTACTCCACGCCGAGGGCGTCGATGATGCGCTTGCGGATCTTGTCGCCCGCGCGTTCGGAGCCGGTGATGAGCTTCTTGAGCTTGATCTTGTCGCGCAGGCCGCGCCGCTCCACCTCTTCTGCGATCAGCAGCGCATAGCTCGCGGTGGCGGTGAATACGGTGGTCTGCAGATCGATCATGAACTGGAGCTGCTTCTCGGTGTTGCCCGGACCCATGGGAACGGCCATGGCGCCCAAGCGCTCGCAGCCTGCCTGGAAGCCGATGCCGGCGGTCCAGAGGCCGTACCCCGGCGTGATCTGCACGCGATCCTGCGACGTGACGCCCGCGTACTCGTAGCAGCGCGCGAACTGGACGGCCCAGTCCTCGACGTCCTTCTGGGTATAGGGGACGATGACGGGCGTGCCCGTGGTGCCGCTCGATGAGTGGATGCGCACGACCTCGCGTTCGGGCACGGCGGAGAGCCCCAGCGGGTACGCCTCGCGCAGGTCTTCCTTCTCGCAATACGGCAGCGCGCGGAAATCATCGACCGAGCCGACGCCCGTGATACCCGACTCGCGCAGGAGCCTGCCGTAGAAGTGGTTGGATGAGAGCAGGCGCTTGACCTGGGCATCGACCTGTTTGAGCTGGACATCGTTGATCTGCATCGTTCATTCCTTTCCGTAGTCCCCGCTCGGGGATACTCCCCCATTGGGGGATACTCCCCCGAGCGGATATGCGAGGGCGCGGAGGTTGAGGTCGTGGAAGCGCGCGGGCAGGCAGACGGGGATCGCGGCACGGATATCGTCGATGGAAAGCGCGAGAGCGCCCGTGCGAACCGCAGCGCCGAGCAGCACCGTGTTAAGGCATGTAGAGCTCCCGAGCTCTGCGGCGGCTGCATCGGCATCCACCGCCACGAGCTTCTCCCCCACCCGCTCGCGCAGGTAGGCCAGGATGGCCGCACGGTCGTAGGGCACGCCGCCGACCGTGGACGAGACGGGCACGATGGCCCGCCCGCTCACCACCAGCGTGCCTCCTTCGCGCAGGTACGCAAGCTGTCGCACGGCTTCGGCGGGCTCGAACGCGATGATCATATCGGCGCGCCCGCGCCCGATGAGCGGAGACGAGACGCCCGCGCCGATGCGCACGTGCGATACCACGCTGCCGCCGCGCTGCGCCATGCCGATGGTCTCGGCGCCTTTGACGGCGAGGCCGCGCTCCATGGCGGCCGCCGCCAAAAGCTTCGAGGCGAGAACGGTTCCCTGACCGCCCACGCCGCAGAGGATGATGCTATCGCTCACAGCCGCTCGCCTCCCGAGATGGCGTCCGCCGGGCAGAGCTGCTCGCAGAGCGTGCAGCCGGTGCAGAGCGCGTCGTCGATGCGGGCCTTGCCATCCTCCAAAAACAGCGCAGGACAGCCGATCTCGCGGATGCAGCGCTCGCAGCCGATGCAGCGTTCGCGATCGACCGCGCTTCTCGCCTGCGGTTTTTCGAGCATCACGCACGGGCTCTTGAAGATGATCGCCTTGACTCCCGTCTGGTCCGCCACACGTCGCACGCACGCAACGGCTGCATCGTGGTCGAGCGGATCGACGGTTTCGACGCAGGTGAGGCCGATGGCGCGCAGCACCGCCTCGATGGAGACCTTCTCCACCGCCTGGCCCATCATGGTGCGGCCGGTGCCAGGATGGGGCTGGTGGCCGGTCATAGCGGTGGTGGAGTTGTCGAGCACGCATACGGTGAGGTCCGCCTGGTTGTAGAACGCGTTGATGACGCCCGTGATACCGCTCGCGAAGAAGGTGGAGTCGCCCACGAAGGCGAAGCAGACGGTATCGGGCTCGGTGTGGAAGACGCCCTGGGCTATGGTGATGCCGGCGCCCATGCACAGGCACGTGTCGACCATATCGAGCGGCGCAGCATTGCCCAGCGTATAGCAGCCGATATCGCCGCAGTAGACGGTTTTGCGGCGAGCCATGGCCTTCTTGACGGCATAGAAGCTCGCCCTATGCGGGCACCCCGCGCAGAGCACGGGCGGACGCACGGGCAGCGGCGGTGCGGGAGGGGCGCTCGGACGCGCCGGTACCTTGTTGCCGAGAAACGCGTTGATGGCAGCACCCACCGACTCCACGGTATTCTCGCCCGCAGCCTGCACATCCCCGGTGAGCTTGCCTCGGATCGTGCACGCGATGCCGTGAGCGCCGCACACCTGCAGCAGCGCGCGCTCGATGACCGGATCGAGCTCCTCCACGCACAGCACCTCGTCGAGGTCCGCGAGAAACACCCGCGCGAGCTGCTCGGGAAACGGGAACGGCGTCGCCACGCGCAGGACGCGCGGGCGCGTTACGGCGTCGAGATTCTCCTCAACATAGGTTGCGCTGATGCCATGGGTTGCAATGCCCACGCGCGGCGCGGACGATCCCGCAGGCAGGATAAGGTTGCGGGCATACGACGAGAACTCGTCGGAGAGCGCGGCATTGCGCGCCTCGATCTTGGCGTGGTTGGCCTGCGAGAGGCGCGGGAAAATGACCCAACGCCCGGAGTCTTTGACAAACCCCGCGGGCTGCACGACGCGCCACGCGTCCCGATCCGCCACGGATACGGCCTCATAAGCGTGGTCCACGCGCGTGGTGGCGCGTAGGATCACCGGGCTCGCGATGCGCTCGGACAGATCGAAGGCCTCCTGGATCATCTCGTAGGCCTCGGCGACGCCCGAGGGATCGAGCACGGGAATCTTGGCGAACTGCGCGAAGGTGCGCGTGTCCTGCTCGGTTTGCGATGAGATGGGGCCGGGATCGTCGGCCACCATGACCACCATGCCGCCCTTCACGCCGATATACGCAAGGCTCATGAGCGGGTCGGAGGCAACGTTGAGGCCCACCTGCTTGCAGGTGACCAGGGTGCGCCCGCCCGCATAGGCGGCTCCGGCAGCCACCTCGAGGGCGGCCTTCTCGTTGACGGACCACTCCACGTAGACGGTGCCCGGATTGCGCTTGGCAACCGTCTCGAGCACCTCGGTGGATGGCGTGCCCGGATAGCCGGCGACCACGTTCACGCCAGCGGCGAGCGCCCCCAGCGCGATGGCCTCATTGCCCATCAGGAACTCCTCGTGCATGAACCCTCCCCTACGCATCTGCGCGTCTGACACAGCTGAACCTTAGCAGGTTTGGCTCCATGCGCTACGCTTGTTCACATGTTCGAAAGCGAAGGAGGGCCCATGCGCATCACACATCTCTTCCATTCCGGCTTTCTCATCGAGCTCGACCGCACGGCGCTGCTCTTCGACTGGTATCCCCCGAGCGAAGAGCGCAGGACGGCGGATATCGCGCACCTGGGAAGCGAACGCGCCGAGAAGCTCTATGTGTTCGTATCGCACCTGCACCACGACCACTACACGCCGGCCGTATGGGATCTGGGCGAGACCGAGAAACTGAGCGGCACCGAAATCGTCTACATCGTGGACGCGGCGGTGGCGGAGCGGGCGCCCGCCGGGCGCGCCCTCAACGTGGTGGCATGCGCTCCCGAACGCACCTATGGCATCGATGGGCGCCTAAGCGCGAGCACCCTCGACTCGACCGACGAGGGCATCGCCTTCTGCGTCGCATGCGACGGCCGCACCATCTACCATGCGGGCGATCTCAGCGTGTGGTGGTGGCCCGAGCGCGATGAGGTGCTCAACAGGCGCAGCGAGCAGAGATGCCGCCGCTTCCTCAGACCGCTCGAGGGCACGCATATCGACATCGCGATGCTCCCCATCACGCCGCGCGCGGGATCCGACGGCGATAGGGGCATCGAGCTGTTCATGCAGATGATCGGCGCCGACACGGTGGTGCCGATGCACTACCGCGACGACCGCGCGGGCGCTCTGGCGCTCGCGAACAGCGCGCGTCTCGCGCCCTGGAGAAGCCGCATCCGCTTTGACGAGTGCTTCGAGCTGTAGGCTCTCGTGCGCCGATCACGCCTTGATGAGGAACGCCGCCAGCGCTCCCTCATGGCAGGTCACCTTGGCGTCCGCCGCCTCGATGATGTTCGAGACGCCCGTATCGCCTAGAAGCGGCAGCTCGGCGCCATCGAGCTCCCAGCGCATGCCCTTCTCGGATACCACGGTGCCGGGCTCAAGCGCGATGGCCGAGAAGGTCTTGCCCTGATCGCTCTCGGCGAACTCCCAGCTATCGCGTCCCTCGGGCGAGAGGACGACAAGCTCGAAGGCGTCTTCGATGAGCACGGGGCCCGTGTCTTTGAACGACAGCATGAGCCCGATCACCGCAAGCGCATGGTCGGGGCGGCCGCCCGTCGCGCAGGTGATGGCGGGGTCGAGCTTCGCCCCGCGACGAATGGCCTCGGCGCGCGCATAGTGCAGAGCGACGGAGAGGTCGGTCGCGTACTTGTCCACCTCGAGCGCGATCTCGCGGCATGCCCCGGAGTGCACCCACGCGCTGGATTCGGCATCGATGGAGTCCTCGTCTCCGCAGAACAGATGCGGCGCCACCCCCGCGCGTCGGCACACCTCGGCGCCTCGGTCCACGGCGATGATGAATTCGTACCCCTCGGCGAGCCGCGCCACCAGCTCGGGCGACGACGGTTCGGGCGACCCGTTGACGATAAGTGCTTTCAAGACTGCCATTGCAACTCCTTCCCGGGCGCGCTATGCGCGCGCCACAAGCTCGCGACGCAGCTCGGCGACATCCGCGAACACATAGTCGGGCCTGCGCTCGGCGGCGGAGACCATCCGGGGCGTCGTCTCCCCGGATAGCACCAGCACCGAAACGCTTCCCGCATTGTGAGCGACGGCCATGTCGGTGTAGAGGCGGTCGCCGACGACGCAGATACGCTCGTTGGGGACACCGCACATCGTGGAAACGGCATCGATCATGGCGCGGTCGGGTTTGCCGATGTAGACGGGTTCGCGGCCCGTCGCAGCCGTGAGCGCAGCGCAGATGCTGCCGCAGTCGGGCAGCACCGCGCCGGCGGGCATGGGGCACACCCTGTCGGGATTGGCGGCGATGAACGCCGCGCCCTGGCGCAGAAAACGGCAGGCGCGCTCGAGCTTCTCGTATACGAGCTCCGTGTCGAAGCCCTGCACCACCACGTCCACCGCATCCGCATCGGTGTGGCCGTTCTCATCGTTGACCAGATCGATGCCATAGCCTGCGAGCTCGCGATGAAACGCGCGCGTGCCAGATAGGTAGACGCGTGCGCCGGGATAGTTGCGCTGCAGGTACATGCCCGTTGCCATGCTCGAGGTGAAGATGTTCTCGCGCTCGCAGGGAAAGCCCAGGCGCCGCAGGCGGACAAGGTAGTCCTCGCAGGACCGCGAGGAGTTGTTGGTGAGGTACATGAAGCGCTTGCCAAGCCATGGAAGGTCTTCCATGAGCTCGATGGAGCCCGCGCAGACCTCATCGCCCAGATAGAGCGTCCCATCCATATCAAGGAGGAAGAGCTCGCAGTTTGAAAGGCCGTCGGCGGCGGACATGAAAGGCTCCTTGCTCATGGCTGAGACGATGCATGTATCTTCGATGATACCCGTGATCGACGGCAAAGTGTATGGCGCTCGCCGTGCAACTTGGCTAAAGTAGTCCGTTAGCACTCCCCTGAGCACCCCGCTCATCTTGAGACGAGAAGGATCCACTATGGCGCGTTACGACTACATCTGCACTGCTTGCACCTGCCCCTTCGAGGTGGAGCATCCCATGGGCGAGCATCCCGATGTCGTCTGCCCCCGGTGCGGTGCTCCCGCCGAGCGCCATTTCAGCGCGTCGGCCGTCATGTTCAAGGGGTCCGGATTCTATAACACCGATCGGCGCGATAAGGGCGGCTCGAGCGGCGAGTGATGGCGGGGCCGCCGCTGTTGGCGCTCTTGACCCTGTTGCCGCTGCTGGAGCCGTTGCCGCGTTTTGCTGCGTTTTGCCGCTGGTGCCGCTGTTGGAGCCGTTGCCGCTGTTGCCGCGTTTTGCCGCACAACTCTTTGGTTTATCTTTTTAACGAACGACCTACCTGCAGGATGTTCTTCTCTGCCGCACAAGTGTCGAGGTTATGCGGCAGAACGGCGTGGCCTCGTTCATGCGGAACGGCGTGGCCTCGTTCAGGCAGAACGGGCCAAAACCGAACAGTAGTGCCCGTCGCAGGAACCCGGAGCCGGAATGGTCTGACTGTCGTCGCGGACACGGGAGAACGACGCCCCCGCCTCGCTGGCAAGAAACGCATCGACTACGCGGGCGTTCTCCTGAGCGAGGACCGAGCAGGTGGCGTAGATGAGATGGCCTCCCGGCGCCACGCGGGCAGACGCGGCGTCGAGAAGGGAGGATTGCAGAGCGGCGAGCCCCTCGATCTTATCCAGCGTGAGCGAGGACGCGATCTCGGGATGGCGTCGCATCGTGCCCGTGCCCGAGCACGGCGCGTCGAGAAACACCGTGTCGAAGCTGCGGTCGAGCTCCCTCGGCAGGCGCTCATCGCCCAGGTGCGTGCCGTCGAAGACGAGCCCGGTCACGCGATCGGCAAGCCCTGCTCGGATGACCCGCTTCCGAGCCGAGGAGACCTTGGACTCGTGCACGTCGATCGCGGTGATCCGCATGGACCCGCGCCGCGCGATGATAAGCGTCTTGGTGGCGCCGCCCTGCCCGATCTCGAGAAGCTCGGCACGGCAGAGATCGGCGACGACGGCGCAGATGCGCTGGGCGGCAAGGTCGCTCGCAACGACGGTACCCGCCTGCACGATGCCCGAGGCGTACAGCTCTCTGAGGGCATCCAGCTTATACACGCATGCCAGGTCGGTCGCGCTCGGCGAGAACGGCGCAAGCGCGGCGGCATCCTCGCAGAACACATAGACGGGTGCCGGCTCGAGATTCGAGCGGGCGAGCAACGCAGCAGCTTCGATGCCGATATCGCCTGCGATGCGCGCGAGCAGCCACGCGGGAAGCCCGGAGACGAGCCGCAGGTCGTGGATGTCGAACGCGGAGCCGGAAAGCCGCGCACGGGCAGCTTCGATGCGGGTCCTCTGCTCGGCTGCGACCCTGCGCAGCACCGCGTTCGCGAGTCCCGCAGCCCGCGCGCGCACCGAGCGCACGAGTTCGGTGCCCTGACTCACGGCAACCTCGGGCGGCGTCTCGAGAAAGAGCAGCTCGAAGGCGGAGACGCGCAGACAGTCCAGCACGCGCGGCTCCACCGACGAAGGGCGCTTTACCAGGGAGAACAGCATCTCGTCGAGCAGGTCCCTCGCAGCGACGGCGCCCACCGCAAGGCGCGTCGCCAACGCTGCGTCAGGTGCGGAGAGCTCGCGGAATGCGCTTTGGGTGCGGATGATGTCGCGGATGCGGCCTGCGCGGCGACGAGCATCGGAGCAGGCTGCGAGCGCAGCCGCCCGCGCGGGAGCGGGCCCGGTCATGCGAGGGCGGTCCACTGCACGGCATCGCGCAGCCCGGCCGCCCAAGCGGAGGCATCCATCGCGCGCTTGCCGTCGGGCTTGACCTCGAGCACTTCGAGGCTCCCCTCGGAGCAGCCCAGGAACACGCGGCCTGCCCGCACGCGCACCTCCCCCGGATCGAGCCGCTCGTGCGAGACGCGGGCGTCGAGCACGCGCACGCCGCGCCGGGCGATGAGGCAGCGCGCCGGAGCCGCGTCCCCCGACGCCTGCACGCGCGCGCGGTTGCCCGTCGCGGTGTCGGCGGGGTCGAGGAGCATCTCGCGCTTATCGATCTTATGGGCATAGGTGACGAGCGACTCATCCTGCTCGGTCCACACGGCCGTCCCCGCTTCGATGTGCGCGAGGGCATCGATGAGCGCATCGGCTCCCAGGCGCGCGAGCTCGTCGGTGAGCTCGCGGGCGCACTTGTCGCCCACCGGAGTGGATGCCTGGGCGCAGTACGCGCCCGCGTCGAGTTCATGGACGACCTCCATGATGGAGATGCCCGCCTCGGCATCGCCGGCAAGAATGGCGCGTTGGATGGGCGCCGCCCCGCGCCATCTGGGCAGCAGCGACGCATGCACGTTCACGCAGCCCAAGGGCGCGATGCCGAGCAGAGCGTCGGGCAGGATCGCACCGTATGCGGCGACGGCTATGACGTCGGGCCGCAGGGCTTCTATGAACGCGATCTCATCGGTGCCGATGCGTGCGCACTCACGTACGGGGAGCCCGAGCTCGATCGAGCGCACCTTCACGGGCGACGGCTCGAGGGTCCGGCCGCGCGAACGCACGGCGTCAGGTCGGGTGAAGACGGCGACGACCTCATGATGCGCTGCGAGCGCCTCGAGCGAGGGCACGGCGAAGGCGGGCGTGCCCATGAATACCACGCGCATGGGCCGCTCCTACTCCTCGTAGTCCGTCTCGCCGGGGAGCACGCCTTCTTCGATGGCGCGCTTGCATTCGGAAAGGGCGCGCATGCGCTCGAGAGGCCGCAGGTAATCGACCATGGTCTTGCCGTTCAGGTGGTCGATCTCATGCTGCAGGCATACGGCCATGAGGTTGTCGGAAGCCTCGTAGCGCAGGGTGTCGCCGTCGAGGTCCTCCGCCTCCACGATCACGTGCGAGGGCCGCGACACCGAGACCGAGATGCCCGGGAACGACAGGCAGCCCTCCTCGAATGCGCGCTCCTCGCCGTCGGCGACGATGATGCGCGGATTCACGAGCACATAGGGGTTCTTCGTGCCGTTTTCACCCGCATAGTCGCAGTCGATCACCACGAGGCGAACGAGCTCCCCCACCTGCGGCGCGGCAAGGCCGCAGCCATGGGCCAGATACATGTCGTCGAGCATGCGCGCGGCGAGGGCGCGGATCTCGGGCGTGATCTCCTCGATCTCGGCGCAGCGCTGGGTGAGGCGCGGATCGCCGGTGAGGACGATGTCATCGAAAGAAGCCATGTTGAAATCTCCTACATCAAATCGTATGCGTCGATATCGATCGACATGCTGCATCCGCGTTTGGCGGGCAGCGCATGTGTGCATTCGCTAAGGATAGCACCCAGGTCGGCGTCGAGGGGCGCCTTCACGAGAACATGACGCCGCACCCGATCCTTCACGCGCGCCTTCACGCACTCCGCCGGACCGAGCACCTCCCAGCCGGGCAGACCGTCCACGTGGGCGCGAAGCTCCGCCGCAAAGGCATCTGCGAGCGCGGCGACCTCCTCGGCCCGCTTGCCCCAGAAGGTGACGTTGGCGAGGCGCGAGAACGGAGGATAGCCCGCCTCCCTGCGCTCGGCCAGCTCGGCTTCGAGGAAGGGCGCACGGTCATGGCGGGCCGCCGCGACGATGGCCGGGTGGCTGGCCCACCAGGTTTGGATGATCACCTCGCCGGGCTTCTCTCCCCTGCCGGCGCGGCCCGAAACCTGCTCGAGCAGGTTGTAGGTGCGTTCGGCGGCGCGGAAGTCGGGCAGCTTGAGCATGGTGTCGGCGTTGATGACGCCCACGAGCGTGACCTCGGGGAAGTCGAGCCCCTTGGCGATCATCTGCGTGCCCACGAGCACGGCGGACGGACTGGCGTCGAAACGCTCGAGCAGCTCCTGATGGGCGCCCTTGGCGCGCGTGGTGTCGGCGTCCATGCGGATGATGTCCATCTCGGGAGGCAGGAGCATGTGCAGCTCGTCCTCCACGCGCTGCGTGCCCACGCCGAAGGCCGCCAGATAGCGGCTCCCGCAGTTGGGGCAGGCGGTGGAAGGGTCAGGGTAGGTCGTGATGGGCCAGCTCCGACCGCAGGTATGGCACATGAGGGAATGCGTGCGCTCGTGGAAGGTGAGCGACGTGGAACAATGCGGGCACTCGGGTACGCAGCCGCAGTCGCGGCACATGAGGAAGGTGGCGAAGCCGCGACGATTGAGCAGCAGCACGGCCTTCTCGCCGCGCTGCGCGACGCCTTGCAGGGCGCGCACAAGTTCCGCCGAGAAGATCGAGCGCGCACCCGCGCGAAAGCCCGCCGCCATGTCCACAACGGTGACCTGAGGCAGCCGGGCATCGCCGGGACGCTCGGGCATCTCCACGCGGGTCCAGCGAACGCCGCGATACGAGCCCGCGCGGCAGCGCTCGAGGCTCTCGAGCGAGGGCGTGGCGGAGCCCAGCACGAGCGCAGCGCCGCGTTCGGCGGCAAGGTGGGCGGCCAGCTCGCGCGCGTGGTAGCGCGGCGCCTGGTCCTGCTTGTAGGAGCCCTCGTGCTCCTCGTCGATGATGATGAGCCCCACGTTGGAAAGCGGGGCGAACAGTGCCGAGCGCGCACCCACCACCACGTGCGCCCTGCCCTGGCGCACCATATCCCATTGGTCGAAGCGCTCGCCCGCTGAGAGGCGCGAGTGGAGGATGGCCACATCGTCGCCGAAGCGCGAGCGGAAGCGGCCCACGGTCTGAGCCGTGAGCGAGATCTCGGGCACGAGGACGAGCGCGCCCCTACCCTGCGCACGCACCCGCTCGATGGCGCCGAGATACACCTCGGTCTTGCCCGATCCTGTGACGCCATCCACGAGCACCACGTCGCCGCACCCGCGCGAGGTTGCCTCGTCGATGGCGGCAAGGGCACGGCGCTGACCCTGCGTGAGCTGCTCGGGGCGTGCGGCATGCGCGCTCGAGAGGGAGGTGGCCGCTCCGCCGCGCACGCGTCGCCTGCTCGCCACGGCAACGGCGCCGCGCTTCTCGAGCGCCCTCACCGCAGCGCCGGCGCCTCCGATCAAAGCGGCGAGCTCGGCCAGGCGCATGGGGCCGGCTGCCAGCGCCTCGAGCACACGGTGCTGGCGCGATGCGTTGTTCGCAGGCTCGAAGGCCGGGTCGACGAGCTCCACCCAGCGGTCGTCGATGGCGCCCGTGCGGGTGCTCACGAGCTCCCAAGGAGCCTGCTCGTCGGCACGGACCACCTTGACCTTTTGCCCGGGCGCGAGGAACGGTCTCACGGCCTCGGAAAGCGGGCAGGCGTACTCGCGCGCAAGCCACGCGATCACGCGGGCCGCGCCCGCATCGAAGGCAGGCGGCGCCAGCACCTGCTCGATGGCCTTGATCTTCTCCGCATCGATGCCGGCGGGAGGTTCATCCGAAACGTCTGTCACGTAGCCTACGGCGGCGCGATGCGAGAAGTCCACGAGCACGGTAGCGCCCACGAGCGCCGTATCGGCCAGCTCGGGCGGGACACGGTAGCTGTAGGCGCTCTCGAGGGCGCGCGTGGGTATGTCGAGGACGATGCTGGCGATGCGCATGGGGCTCCTTCGGTCCGTTCTAGTGTAGCGTGCGGAGCGGACAGCGTAAGAAGACCTTTTCACATGGGCTACCCTTTGTATTGCTTTATACCCTCAGCATCGGAAAACGTATCGATTAGGCTGGCGTACTGCCCCTCAATCTCTTCTGGTAGGCAATTGAAAACAAAGATGTGCACGTTCTGCTTATACTTCACATCAGCATATACATCTGGGTCTCCATCACGGGAAATGGCAAGGTCTACGCCTTTGGACGCATTATCTGCCTTTCCAACAAACACGCTGACGTAGTCGGTCAAGTCCCTGTCGTTGTCGTATTTTTTATAGGTAGCTATTACATAGCATCCAGGCATGCTGTTTATCGGGCCGAAGCTGCCTGCCTTCTTCTTGGATTTAAGATAATCTGTGACCGCAATCTTAACGGTCGCGTTCGCAAGAACCGTCTGCCTGATATCTCGAACTGCTTTTGCGAGCGCTTTTGCAGCTTTCTTCCTATCGGCCTCGCTGATGGCATGGTCTTTTGCTTCAACTAATTTCCCAAGCACGTCCTGAGCGGCATTCGCCGCATCGCCGATAGCAACCTTCGCTTTGTCAGCCGCCTCTCTAGCAACCCGTGCAGCATCGACAATCGCGTTCTTTGCGGCGTCAGCGTCAAAAGCATCTGCTGCCGGCTTGATCAATGGTTCGGCAACTTTGATCAATGGTTCGGCAACTGCCATCAGAGAAACAAGGGCTGAGATGGCCTCACCCGCCCTCTTGATCTTGTCCACAGCATCCGTCTTGCCCACAACATCCATCGACGCTCCTCTCAGCAAATAATGTCCTCATCTTCAAACTCACTAGCAGGTAAAACGTAAACTGAATCGGCATCTGCGAGCAGAAGCACCGGGTCGTTGTACAGCCGGCCAACGCCATTGATTCCCTCAACAAAAGGACGAACATCGCTTGCCCTCGCGTCTACCAGCTCGCTCATCATCTGGTTCTTCAAGTCGCGCTTGAAGTCGCCAAGGCCCTTGTGCGCATTGGCAAGCATCTCGTCAATCTGAACCCTATCTCCCACTGGCGACTTCTCAATGGCCTCGCCGAGCATCTTTGCAGCCCTTGACAGCCCGCCCAATGCAAAGGCCTGCACAGACCCGTCTTCCTCAGCCTCAATGAGGTTATAGGCTTCAGTGTAGAGCTCTCGGTACTCAAGCGAGTAGCGGTCAATTGTTCTGCTGACGTTCTGCAGGAAGATTTGATCAAAATTCTCGAGCAGCATAACCTCGATAAAGGATGAGAAGGAATAGAGGTAGACCGCAAGTCGGTACTCGTCAAGCTCCGATTTAACGGCACTGACCTTGCTCGCTACATCCTTATGGAGATACACAATGCCCTTCTTTGCAAGCTTGCCACGAATCTCAGCCCTATGCTGGATAATGGCTTTCTCGGCATCGTTCCTAATCGTTTGCACCAGAATGTGCTTATTGCTCTTGTACTGGTTATTATTCCAGTTGAACCGATAATTGTTTATAATATCTGCCAGCGTTTCCAAATTGCCGCGAAGCTCTGATCTATCCTTGTTTTTGATGTACTCGAACATCTCCTTCTGGGTTTCCTGGATGTCGTCGAGCTTCGCATTGATCTCCATCAAAGCAGCAGCGATGAATATCTGCATGGGGTCGACTGGAATCTCGGTAACAACATCGACGACCTGATCCTCTGCTTTTTTGAAACGTGCCTGGCTGAGTTTGTTGGAGGCATCATGAAACGAGCCCAGAAGACCGCTCCCGTCTTCTGCACTGAAAAGCTGGTTGACATCGATTGGTCGTCCCGTCGCGTCAAATGCTTTTAGCAAACCGTCATCGGAGACGCTTACGGTTTGCTTGATTCTTCGACCAAAGCTGCACACGGAGGAAAGGCCCGCTCCGAGTGCTTCGACTTCTGCAAGCGGAAGCTTTGTGGCTTTGTCGAGTTTGATCTCGATATCAGTTGATGTTGGTGAAAATCTGAGATTCGCCATTTGAAGAGCAATCTTGGATTTGCTCGCAACAGGATGGTTGGTGCCATCAGCGTCATCTGCTTTGATAATACCGCTCATTGGCAATCCCCCAAACTCCATCGGATTATCTGGCAATTCAACACGTTTGATTGAAGCACGATCAGCGGACAACAACCTAAGTGCCTCGGTAAATGATTATAAAGCATTGGACTGCGGGTTTATTATGCTGAGAGCTGAATATGCTAACGGAAGATGACGGTGAGCAGGAAGCACGCGAGGCGGACAATCACCGTGATGATGCCCCTCGTGCAATCGGTCGGCCCGCGATTCTGCATTCCGGCACCGCTAGCTTCTCCTCGTGAACGTGCACGCCGGATAGTTCGAGCAGCCCAGAAACTCCCCGTAGCGGCCCTTCCTGTGCACCAGCTCGCCGCCGCAGAACGGGCAGATCTCGCTCTCCTTCACGCGCTTCGCCTGCTCGACGTGCTCCTCGCGCGCCTGTACCGTAGACGCCCCCGCAAGCCTCCCGAGCTCTTCCGCAAGCTCGTCGAAGCGCGCATCGTCGATGATCCGCTCGCGACGGTCGACGTCCGCACGGATCGCTTTCATCATCCTCGGACGCTTGCATACGACATAGCCCTCCGCGTCCGCAGGCACGTCCTTCAGCTCGCACCGCTCGGAGAACACGATGTAGGAGCGGAACGCTTCCTCGGGCAGGCCGAGGTGCGCGGACAGCGCGCGGACGTGGGCGCGGTTCTGCTTGATGGGGTTGTAGAAGCGTTTCTTGCGCCCGCCGGGAAGCGACTGCACCCACTGCTGCTGGTCCTCGCTGCCGAAGATCCAGCCGCTGTAGTTCTTGGACTCGATCACGTAGATGCCGGTAGCGTGGAGCATGAGCACGTCGACCTCGGAGGTGCCGGTGGGCCCGGATGCGCGCGGCACGAGCACGTTGCGGAACACCGCCCTGCGGCCGTCGTCGATGACGCCGTGCTCCAGCGCGTACTCGGCGAGGTACTCGCCGAAGCCGCCCGTATCTTCGACGTGGGACATGACGATCTTCGCGATCAGACCGGGCTCCTCGCCCAGCAAACGATTCAGAAAGCCCATGGAGCTCCTTCGGTCTTTGATCAAACGCATGCAAGAATAGGATACGCCGCGAGCCGCAAGATCTGCGCAGAGGCTTGCATGCCGCCTGCACCTCTCCCCCTCCGTCGGGTCCGATGCCCGCTCAAGCGTGCCCTGGAAGGCTACATGCGAGGTCGCTGCCACGCACGACGGCACGCTCTCCTGGGCCATCCCCTGCGGCACCGCCCTCTCCGTCATCCCCACGCTCGGCTACGCCTTCTTCGGTTTCGGCGGCATGGCGGTCGTGCGAGCCGGCCTTGCGGCGGGCATCCCCTTGGCGATGATCCTCGCTGCGAAGGTGTTCGGCGGGAGGCTCTCGCAGGTGACGGAGCGCTCCGGTCTCATCATGGAGCTGCCACCCTACCGCAAACCCAAGATCAAGCCCCTGTTCAAGACTGCATTCCGACGCTACACGATCATCCTCTGGCGCGCCTTCAAGACCATCTTCATGGACGGCGCTCATCAGCCTCTTCTGCTTCGCACTGTCGCTCGCCATCAGCTTCGTGGTGTATCGCATAGCGGTGTTCGTGATGGAGCTTCGACTGCACATCGCGTCTCTCAGTGCCCGACGTGAAGTCCCTTCCTTCCACGTCGGGCTTCTCTTATGCGTCCACCCAGGCGGCCCGTCGAAGAGGCGGCCTCCAGCGGCTAGAATGGTGTGTCGAGGTCCTGTGATCGGCATGTGCCGACGCGGTGCACGGGACGTCTGTAATCCGGCGCCCACATGATCGGAGACATGGCATGGATTTCAAATCGATGGATACCGTCGGGAAGATCATCTTCATCACGAGCGTCTTCCTGATCATCGCGGGCCTCATAAGCCTCATGCTGGGAGGGTCCGCCCTGGTAGCGCTCGCAAGCGTGACCGAGCTCGCCGAGGGCGACCCGGCAGCGATCATGAAAGCCGCCATCGCCATGCTTGCCTCGGGCCTTATCTCGCTGCTTACGGGCGTCTTCGGCATCCGCGCCGCGCTGAACCCGCGCAAGATCCTCGGATACTTCATCTTCGCCTGCATCCTGATGGCGATCAGCGTGGTCGGGCTCATCTCCGCCCTCATCCGCAGCGAGTTCACGCTAGGCGTCCTGGCGAACCTTGCGCTCTCGGGAATCGTGTTCTTCTCCGGCCTCGAGGTGTTCGTGCGGGAGCGCATGTAGCGCGGCGTGCGTCGAAATGGTCCGTGGCAGGACGGACAAGGGCAGCGGATGACGGGAGGAAAGCACGCGCGATACGCGCTGCTCGGCCCCCTACGACGACGCAAACGGCCCGGGTGCCGCACGGCTGCTCCCGCGCGATGGGTCGAAATCCATGTAGGAGCGTTGACACGGCGTTTTCCTGCTCTTTCTTTGCCTCAACACCGCATCTTGCGAGGTCATGCGGCAGGGTGCCGTTTTGGCTGCGATGCGGTAGGATAGCGGAAAGACCGCTATCAGTAAGGAACGCCATGACCGATCACACGCCCCTCGCGCCCGAGGACTACATCGAACCCGCCTGCGTGCTCTGCGGCACGCCCTACGGCACCGTCCCCGAAGCAAAACCCGTCCCCCAGCAGCGCATCATCGAGAAGATGGACGACTACATGAGCCGCCGCGACTACGCCGGCGCCGAGCGCCACCTGCTCTATTGGCTCGAAGAGGCGCGCCTAGGCCACGACCTGCGCGGTCAGCTCATGATCGAAGGCGAGCTCGTGGGCCATTACCGCAAGACGGGCGAGCGCGACCAGGCGCTCGCCCACGGCGAGGAAGAGCTGCGGCTCATCGGCGCGCTCGACTACGGCGGCACCATCAGCGCCGGAACCGCCTATGTGAACGTCGCCACGGCCATGAACGCATTCGGCGAAAACGAGCGCGCCCTCGCCCTGTTCGAGAAGGCGCGGGCGGCTTACGAGGCATCCTCCGCCGTCAAGCCCGAGCTGCTCGGCGGCCTCTACAACAACATGGCGCTCACCTGCATCGCGCTCGGCCGCCACGACCAGGCGCGCAACCTCTACGAGCTCGCCATCGAGCAGATGGGCAAGGTTGCGGGCGGCGAGCTCGAGCAGGCCATCACCTACCTCAACATGGCCGATGCGGTCGTCGCTGAGCTCGGCATGGAGGAGAGCGAGGCCAAGGTGGAGGAGCTGCTCGACCGCGCCTATGCCCTCTTCGACACCACGCCCGCGCCGCGCGACGGCTATTACGCGTTCGTGTGCGAGAAGTGCGCGCCCACGTTCGCGTACTACGGCTACTTCATCGCGGCGGATGACCTGACGGCCCGCGCCGAGCGGATCTACGCCGCCAACAACGGTGCCGAGCGATGAAGGGCCTCGAGCTCGCGCGCGCCTACTTCGAGGAGTTCGGCCGCCCTGTGCTGGAGCGCGATTTCGCCGAGGCGATGCGGTTCGCCGCCGTAGGCCTTATCGGCAGCGGCTCGGAATGCCTCGGCTTCGACGACGAGATATCGCGCGACCACGACTTCGAACCGGGGTTCTGCGTGTTCCTCCCCGGAGAAGACCTCGTGGATCGGCGCACGGCCTTCCTCATGGAGCGTGCCTACGCCAAGCTGCCCAAAGCGTATGGCGGCGTCGAGCGCTCGCTCATGGCGCCCGTGGGCGGCGCGCGCCGGGGCATCCTGCGCACCGCCGAGTTCTTCTCGAGCAAAGTGGGCAGCCCCGACGGGGTGCTCACGCTGGGCCAGTGGCTCAGCCTCCCCGAGCAGGCGCTCGCCGAGGCCGCAGGCGGCGAGATCTGGATCGACAACCTGGGCGAGGTCACGGCCATCCGCGAGCGGCTCGCCGTCTGGCCCGAGGACGTGCGCAAAAAGAAGCTCGCCGGCAACCTGCTGATCATGGCGCAGGCCGGACAGTACAACTACGCGCGCTGCCTCGCCCATGGCGAGACGGGCGCGGCGCAGCTGGCCGTCTTCGAGTTCGCCAAGGCCGCCATGGGCACGATCTTCCTGCTCAACGGCCGCTACCAGCCCTACTACAAGTGGTCGTTCCGCGCTCTGCGGGCGCTGCCCTCGCTCTCCCTCGAAGCCGAGCTCGTGGAATGGCTCATCACCACGGGCAACGACGGCGAGCTCGCCGAGGAGAAGCACGACGTGATCGAGGGCATCTGCGCCGACGTGATCGATGCGCTAGCCGATCAGAGCCTCACCAAGGCCGTCTGCGGCGATCTCGAGAAGCATGCGTATTCGGTGAACGACGGAATCGAGGATGCGGAGCTGCGCAACGCGCACGTCCTCGCAGCACTATAGTGTCGGACGCATACGGCAACCGACGCGCCGTCGAACGCGCGGCGCACGATGGGAGAAAACGTACCATGAAGATCTACGGGCTGCAGAAGATGACCCTGCTCGATTTCCCCGGCCACGTGGCCTGCACGGTTTTTCTCGCGGGCTGCGACTACCGCTGCCCCTTCTGCCATAACTTCGAGCTCGCCTGCGGCACGGCACCCGCCGTCATGAGCTCCGACGAGCTGCTCGCATTCCTCTCCAAGCGCGGCGGCCTGCTCGACGGCGTGGCCATCACGGGCGGCGAGCCCTGCCTCTCCAAGGGCCTTCCCGACCTGCTCCGCAGCATCCGCGATCTGGGGTTCGCCGCCAAACTCGACACCAACGGCGTCCACCCCGACATGCTCGGGAACCTCCTTTCGGACGGCCTCGTAGATTACGTGGCCATGGACATCAAGAACAGCCCCGCCAAGTGGTCCGCCACGGCGGGCGTCGCGCGCGCGGACCTCTCCCCCATCCGCGAGAGCATCGCCCTCATCATGGGCCAGGCCCCCGATTACGAGTTCCGCACCACGGTGGTCGAACAGTTCCACGAGGCTGCCGACTTCCACGCCATGGGCGAGATGATCCGCAACGCCAAGGCGTACTTCCTCCAGAGCTTCACCGATCGCGACACGGTGCCGTTCGCCGGCCTCTCGGGGCCGTCGGCGGAGCAGCTCCGCGCGTACGCGGAAATTGCGCGCGCCTACGTGCCGAACACACAGGTACGCGGCGTCGAATGACATGGGAACCTGTTCGGCTCCATCCCGCAAATCCAGCTGTAATCCACAAGATATTGTGCGTTCTCCAAAAAAAAGCACAATATCTTGCTATTTTCGCCCAGATATAGTGGTATGGTGATAAGGCAAAACATGCAGCATCGCTGCACACGCGCAACACCACTGGAATCGGTTCGCATCACTACGGAGGAAAGATCATGTACCAGGTTGTGAAGAGAGACGGCGCCGTAGCAGAATTCAACATCGGCAAGATCGGCGCAGCCATCACCAAGGCGTTCGACGCCTGCGGCAAGCAGAGCCACCCCAGCGTCATCGAGCTCCTCGCGCTCCACGTCACCGCCGATTTCGAGACCAAGGTCAAAGACGACAAGATCACCGTCGAGGAGATCCAGGACTCCGTCGAGAAGGTTCTCTCCGAGTCCGGATACGCCGATGTGGCCAAGGCCTACATCCTCTACCGCCGTCAGCGCGAGAAGGTGCGCAACGTCAACTCGGCGCTGCTCAACTACAAGGACCTCGTCGACAACTACCTCAAGATCAACGACTGGCGCGTCAAGGAGAACTCCACCGTCACCTACTCCGTGGGCGGCCTCATCCTCTCCAACTCGGGCGCCATCACCGCCAACTACTGGCTCTCCGAGGTCTACGATGACGAGGTTGCCGAGGCGCACCGCTCCGCCGCCATCCACCTGCACGATCTCTCGATGCTCACCGGATACTGCGCCGGCTGGAGCCTGAAGCAGCTCATCCAGGAGGGCCTCGGCGGCGTGCCCGGCAAGATCACCTCCTCGCCCGCCAAGCACCTCTCCACCCTCTGCAACCAGATGGTCAACTTCCTCGGCATCATGCAGAACGAGTGGGCGGGCGCGCAGGCGTTCTCGTCCTTCGACACCTACCTGGCCCCCTTCGTCAAGGTCGACAACCTCGATCAGGAGGAGGTCAAGCAGTGCATCCAGTCGTTCGTCTACGGCGTCAACACGCCCAGCCGCTGGGGCACGCAGGCTCCCTTCTCCAACATCACGCTCGACTGGGTCGTCCCCAACGACCTCAAGAACCTCCCCGCCATCATCGGCGGCAAGGAGATGGACTTCACCTACGGCGAGTGCCAGCATGAGATGGACATGGTCAACAAGGCCTTCATCGAGATCATGATCGAGGGCGACGCCAACGGCCGCGGCTTCCAGTACCCCATCCCCACCTACTCCATCACCCGCAACTTCGACTGGTCGGAGACGGAGAACAACAAGCTCCTCTTCGAGATGACCGCCAAGTACGGCACCCCGTACTTCTCCAACTACATCAACTCCGACATGGAGCCCTCCGACGTGCGCTCCATGTGCTGCCGCCTGCGCCTCGACCTGCGCGAGCTGCGCAAGAAGTCCGGCGGCTTCTTCGGCAGCGGCGAGTCCACGGGCTCCATCGGCGTCGTAACCATCAACCTGCCGCGCATCGCCTACCTGGCCGCCGACGAGGCCGACTTCTACGCGCGCCTCGATGCGCTCATGGACGTGGCCGCTCGCAGCCTCAAGACCAAGCGCACGGTCATCACCACCCTGCTCGACCAGGGTCTCTATCCCTACACCAAGCGCTATCTGGGCACGTTCGACAATCACTTCTCCACCATCGGCCTCATCGGCATGAACGAGGTTGGCCTCAACGCCAAGTGGCTGCGCTCCGATCTTACCGATGAGCGCACCCAGCGCTTCGCCCGCGACGTGCTCAACCACATGCGCGAGCGTCTGTCCGACTACCAGGAGCAGTACGGCGACCTCTACAACCTCGAGGCCACGCCCGCCGAGTCCACCACGTACCGCTTCGCCAAGCACGACAAGGAGCTCTACCCCGACATCATCACGGCCAACATGAACGGCACGCCCTACTACACCAACTCCTCGCACCTGCCCGTGGGCTACACCGAGGACGTGTTCTCGGCCCTCGATATCCAGGACGACCTGCAGACCCTCTACACCTCGGGCACCGTCTTCCACGCCTTCCTGGGCGAGAAGCTCCCCGACTGGAAGGCCGCGGCCAACCTGGTGCGCAAGATCGCCGAGAACTACAAGCTCCCGTACTACACGATGAGCCCCACGTACTCCGTCTGCGCCGACCACGGCTACCTCGCCGGCGAGCAGACCTCCTGCCCCATCTGCGGCAAGAAGACCGAGGTCTACAGCCGCATCACCGGCTACTACCGTCCGGTCCAGAACTGGAACGACGGCAAGGCGCAGGAGTATAAGGATCGCAAGGTCTACAACATCGGACACTCCGTGCTCACGCATGAGGGGCCCAACCCCGCGCCGGCGGATGGGCCGCAGGCCTCCGTACCCACGCGTCCCGTCTTCGCGGAGCAGCCCTCCGATGCTGTCAAGTCCGAGGTTGCCGCTGCCGCCGAGGCGGAGGCGCCGGCTGCAGGCGCCGCTTCCGGTGCCGCCAACGCCATCCTCTTCAAGACGCCCACCTGCCCCAACTGCAAGGCCGCAGGCGCCCTGCTCGACAAGGCCGGCGTCACCTACACCGCGCTCGACGCCAACGAAGAGCGCGACCTGGTTGCCGCATACGGCGTCAAGCAGGCTCCCACGCTGGTGCTCGTGGGCGAGGACGGCTCGTTCGAGAAGTACCGCGGCGTGTCCGACATCAAGGGCTGGCTCACGGCCAAGTAGGGATTTCGCATGCATGACGTTATCGTGGTCGGCGGCGGCCCCGCCGGCATGACGGCCGCGCTCTACGCGCTGCGCAACGGCAAGAGCGCGCTCGTGATCGAGAGGGACGGCTTCGGCGGGCAGATCACCCACTCGCCCAAGGTGGAGAACTACCCCGGCACGTCGTCGGCGAGCGGCAACGAGATCGCCGAGGCCATGTTCGATCAGATCATGGCCCAAGGTGCCGATATCGAGGTCGAAACCGTCAGCGAAGTGAGCGGTGAGGGCGCCGTCAAGCGCGTTCTCACCGAGGAGGGCACCGTCCACGAGGGTCGCACGGTGGTCATCTCCACCGGCGTCAAGCACCGCATGCTGGGGCTTCCCGGCGAGAACGAGCTCGTGGGCGAGGGCATCTCGTTCTGCGCGGTCTGCGACGGCGACTTCTACGCCGGCCAGACGGTCGCCGTGGCGGGCGGGGGCAACTCCGCCCTCCAGGAGGCCGTCCTGCTCGCCGATAAATGCCGCGAGGTCATCATCCTGCAAGACCTCCCCGTGCTCACGGGCGAGAAGAAGCTGCAGGAGGTCCTGCTCGCCAAACCCAACGTGCGCGCCATCTGCAACACGCGCCTCACGGGGTTCGTCACCGCAGGCGGCGAGCTCGCGGGCGTGGAGTACGAAGATCGCGAGACAGGCGCGGCGCGTCGCGTGGATTGCAACGGCCTCTTCGTCGCCATCGGCCTTATCCCCGAGAACGGCCCCTTCGCCCCGCTCGCCACCCTCACCGACGGGGGCTACTTCGACTCAGACGAGCGGTGCCTCACGCGCACGCCGGGCATCTTCGTGGCAGGCGATTGCCGCAGCAAGAGCGTGCGCCAGCTCACCACGGCCGTCGCCGACGGCGCCACGGCGGCCCTCGCCGCCTGCCGCTACATCAACGGACTCTAGGAGGGTTGCCCCCGCGCGGGGCCGTGAGCAGGCCCTGGCACCAAAACGGCTTATTCCTGCAGATTCTGGCACCAGACGGCCTTATTCCTCAGGAACAAGGCGTTTTAGGGGATCGGACCGCAGGAATAAGGCGTTCTGGTGCCATGGGCGAGAAGCCCGTCGCCCCCATTCGGGGATACTCCCCCAATGGGGGATACTCCCCGAATGGGGGTGTACTGGCCCGGAGGGTCGCTTTTGAAGAGCGTCACGCGCTCGATCGTGCCCGAGGCGGCCGACGGCGTGGGCAGCTCGCTCGCCGTAAGATCGGCGGAGCGCATGAGGGTCACATGCGCGCGAAAGCCCTTCTCGTCGAACGCGAATCCATCCCGTGCAAGGCGCGATCTGATCGCAGCTGCAAGCGCCTCGAGCGCGCCGTCGCTTTCAACCGCCTGCCAGAGCGTGGCATGTGCACGCCTGCCGAAGCTGCCGAGCGCTCCGAGCGCAACGTCTACCGGGAGCACCGCCGCGCATGCCTCCTCGATCAGATCCGCGAGCGCGTCCACGCGCGCCGCGTCCGTCTCGCCGAGAAAGGCGAGCGTCACATGGAAGCGGTCGGGTGCGACATAGCGCCCCCGCACGCGCTCGCGCAGCAGCGCCGATGTCTCGGACAGCTCTTCGACGAGCCGCTCGGGAAGCTCGGCTGCGATGAACAGGCGCATGGCTAGGAACCGAGGCGGATGGCATCGATCGCAGCCCTGAGCTCATCCACGCGATTGGTCTGCTCCCACGTGAAATCGGGATCGTTGCGACCGAAATGGCCGTAGGCGGCGGTCTTCTCGAAGATGGGGCGGCGCAGCCCGAGATCGCGGATGATGGCGCCTGGGCGCAGGTCGAACACCCGCTGCACGGCCGCCTCGATCATCGTATCGTCCGCGATGCCCGTGCCGAAGGTGTCCACCATGACCGACAGCGGGCGCGCCACGCCGATGGCGTAGGCGAGCTCGATCTCGCAGCGATGCGCGAGACCCGCAGCCACCACGTTCTTGGCAACCCAGCGCGCCGCATAGGCGGCCGAACGGTCCACCTTGGTGCAGTCCTTGCCCGAGAAGGCTCCGCCCCCATGGCGACCCATGCCGCCATAGGTATCGACGATGATCTTGCGTCCCGTGAGGCCCGTATCGCCCATAGGGCCGCCCACCACGAAACGGCCCGTGGGATTGACGTAGATATCGGCATCGCGCCACGGGATGTTCGCCCGCTCGAGCACGGGCTCGATCACGTGCTCGCGCAGATGCTCCTCGATGACGCCCATGTCGGTGACGGCGCCATCATGCTGCGTGGAGATCACGATGGCCGTTACCTCCGCAGGCGCATCATCGTCATAGCGCACCGTGACCTGCGTTTTTCCATCGGGACGCAAATACGGCAGCGTGCCGTCCTTGCGCACGGCGGTCAGGCGCTCCGCCAGGCGATGCGCCAGATGGATGGGCATGGGCATGAATGCCTCGGTCTCGTCGGAGGCGTAGCCGAACATCATGCCCTGATCACCGGCGCCGATACGGCTCGCCTCGTCCTCATCGGAGCGCGCGAAGGTGCCGTCGACGCCTTGGGCGATATCGGGGCTCTGCTCGTGGATCATGTTGATGACACCGCAGGTCTCGCAATCGAACCCGTATTTGGCGCGGTCGTAGCCGATCCGGCGCACCACGTCGCGCGCGATCGTCTGCACGTCCACATAGGCCTGCGTGCGGATCTCGCCCGCGATGAGGATCGTACCCGTGGTGGCGAACGTCTCGCATGCGCAGCGCACGTCGGCCACACGTGCGGGAACGCCCGTGGGCGACACGTACCCCTCGGCTTCGAGACGCGCCTCCTTGGCGAGAATCGCATCGAGCACCGCATCGGAGATCTGGTCGCACATCTTATCGGGATGGCCCTCGGTCACGCTCTCCGAGGTGAAGAAATAGCTGGTTCCTGCCATGATCGGCTCCTTTCGCATCGATGGGAGCCATGAAGAAGACCCCCTGCCATGAGGGAGTCCGTAGCAGGTCGCGCACTCCCCGTCTTCCAGGCGCGCCTCGCGGCCGCCTGCCGAGAATTGGCACCGTTCCCAAACGGGTGGTTGCCGGAGCATCGTAGGGCTCGGTCCCTCCGCTCTGTGCGCCCTGCGGGCGCCTCTTGACGAGTGGCTCTACTGTACGTCCTCTCAGGGGCGTTGGCAAGGGTGCGATCGTGCGTGCCTTACAGAGGCCGCATTCCTGACCGATGCGATTCTGTTCCCGCTCGGTTTCGCGCTCGTGCGCGATGGGGCGATTCGCTAAAATCAAAGCATAAGGTGGTCGCCGCATACCCTATCCAGAAGGGACTTCCCATGAAGATCGGTTGCGTGAAGGAGATCAAGAACAACGAGTTCCGCGTGGGCCTCACGCCCGACAACGTCAAAAGCTATGTCGGAGCCGGCCACGAGGTGCTCGTCGAGCGCGGAGCCGGCGAGGGCTCGGGCTTTTCCGATGTCGAGTACATCGCCGCCGGAGCCTGCATGGTCGATGATGCCGCCGACGTATGGCGCGCATGCGAGATGATGATCAAGGTCAAAGAGCCCCTGCCCGAGGAGTACCCGCTCTTCCACGATGGGCTGATCCTCTATACCTACCTGCACCTCGCCGCCGATCGCAGGCAGCTCGACGCCCTGCTCGCCGGCAACGTGAAGGCCGTCGCATACGAAACGCTCACCGAGACGGACGGCAGCCTGCCGCTGCTCGCCCCCATGAGCCAGATCGCCGGCCGCCTCTCCATCCAGGAGGGCGCGAAGTACCTTGAGAAGACCTTCGGCGGCGAGGGCGTGCTGCTCGCGGGCGTTCCGGGAACGCCCCGCGCCAACGTGGTCATCATCGGCGGCGGCACCGTGGGCGCCAACGCGGCGAAGATCGCCGTGGGCATGGGAGCGCACGTCACCGTGCTCGACATCTCCCTCAAACGGCTCGAGGCGCTCGACATCATGTTCGGCGGACGCGTGCAGACGCTCGTATCGACCGACTCGAACATCGAGCGCGCCGTCATCGATGCCGACCTCGTGATCGGCGCGGTGCTCATCCCCGGCGGCTCCACGCCCAAGCTCTTCAAAAAGGCCTACCTCAAGGAGATGCGCCCCGGCGCCGTCTTCGTCGATGTCGCCATCGACCAGGGCGGTTGCGGCGAGACGAGCCGCGTGACCACCCACGACGATCCCATCTTCATCGAGGACGGCATCGTGCACTACTGCGTGGGCAACATGCCAGGCGCCGTGGCACGCACCTCCACCATCGCGCTCACCAACGCCACGCTCGCCTACGGCCTCGAGATCGCGGGCAAGGGCCTCGAGCAGGCCATCGAAGGCAGCCCCGTCATCGCGAGCGGCGTCAACACCTATGCTGGCCACGTCACCTGCAAGAACCTAGCCGACAGCTTTGGCGACGTGAGCTGCACCGACATCTCAGAGCTGGTCTAGGCCGCCTATGAATCTTGCCGAGGCCCTTAAAATCGCCGGCGCGATCTCGCTTCCCGGTTTTCTATCGGACGATGCGATGCTCGAGCAGGAGCGCCTCCAGAACGAGGAGGCTCTCTCCCTGCTCGTGGAGACGTGGCGCGCAGCTCCGCTCGGACAGGAGCCCTTCTCGTTCGACATGGTGCTCACTCTCGCCGATAAGAACCGCGCGCTCTGCGATCTCATCGGCGCGGAGCGCCTGCGTGACGCCTCGAGCCCGCTCCTCGGCCGGCGCCTGTCCGATCGCGACCTCTGCCGTGCTGTAGCATGGCTCCAGAAGCGCCCGGTTGAGGACATCGTGCGCGCCGCCGGGCCCGACGTGCGCGACCTGGGCGTCGTCTACACCGAGGCGCCCGTCTCGGGAACCGTATGCGGATTCGATATCGAGACCACGAGCAGAGATCCGGGGCGCGGCTACATCGTGAACGTCGGCATCGCGCTCATGGAGCTTGCGCCCAAGGCCAAGCCGCAGAGCTCTCATGAAGCCTATTTCGGCATTCCCGATCTGTATGCCGAAAAGGGCGTGCCGCTCGCCGACATCCACCATATCAGCTGGAAGGACCTTGCGGGAAAGACGCCGTTTCGCGAGGATGGAGCCATCCACAAGGCGCTGCTCGCCACGTTCACCACGGTGCCGCTCGTGGCCCATAACGCTGCGTTCGAAGACGCCTGGCTCACCTATCATCTGCCCGGATACGCGCAGGCGCGCAAGGCGGGCGAGATCATCCTCATCGATTCGCGCGACATATGCCGGCGCCTCGACCCCGACGTGCGGTCGCTCCCCCGCGAGTCGAGCCCGGCATCGCTCGAGAACTGGGCGCTCAGGCGCAAGACCCTGAAGCCGGGCCAGGTGGAGAAGCACCTCGGCCTCGACGACGTGAAGCTCATGCTCAAAACCGTGCAGGCGGAATTCAAGAAGCGCAAGCTCTTCCCCGGACAGCGGGAGAAGGACGCGCGCTAGGGCCGCAGCGGACGCGCGGCATGAGGCCGGATACGGCGCGGTGCTTACGCCCGCATCGCCGCCTCCCGGCAGCTGCGGAGGGCCTCGAGGCCCTTCTCGGTAGCCGCGCCCGACATGATCATCATCAGGTACTCGTACACGATGGCCTCGACCTGGCTCTCGGACGCCTCATCAAAGGCGGGGACCGAGCCGATCGCCGTGTAGATGCAGGCGCCCGCGATGGTGTTGGCGGCGAACGAGCTCTTGAAGTCCTGCTTGATCAGACCCTGGTCGCGCGCCTCATCGAGATAGCGCACGAGCAGCGCGAGCACGCGCGAGAAGGAGCCCTTGCAGGAATTGGCGGACGAGATGGGCAGGAATAGCTCCTCAACCATGGCGAAGACGAGCGGATGCTCGCGGCGGATACAGGTGACCAGGGTGAAGACGATCGCGTAGATGGCCTCGAGCGGCGAGGAAGTTGCCTCGACCGCATGCTCCACCGACGCCACGAGCTCGCCGATGACCTGGTCGAAGATGGCGTCCATGAGGTCTTCTTTATCGATGAAATAATAGTAGAGCGCACCCTTGGAAAGATTGCACCGCTCGGAGATCTCGTTCATCTGGAAGTCGGTGGAGCCGCGCTCGGAGATGAACTCGGTCGCAGACTGCATGATGCGGGCGCGCGTTGCCTGGCTCTTACGGGAGTTCTTTGCGGGGACCACAGTCTTGCGAATTCGAGCGGACATGATGCCATCCCCCCTTCGTAAGGGTTGCCTCAAGTAAAGTTTAACATGGAATGAGCACCGCAAACAAAAGGGAGAACAGGACATTTTAATTGAAAGTCAGACTTGTAGCGTGAATAAATTGACCAAATCTCAAAAAACTTCTCAACCACGGGCAGGCGGCGGAGCGGTCGGGGCGCTCCGGGTATATACTTATGCTCGCCGTGCCTGCGCGGCCAAACGCAACCAGCGATAGGAGCCTATCTTGCCAACCGATTCCCGCGTCCGCGTGCGCTTCGCACCCTCCCCCACCGGAAAGCTCCACATCGGCGGCGCACGCACCGCCATCTACAACTGGGCCTTCGCCCGGGCGATGGGCGGCGACTTCATCCTGCGCATCGACGACACCGATCCCGCCCGTTCCACCGACGAGAACACCCGGATCATCCTGCGCGCCATGCGCTGGCTGGGCCTCGACTGGGACGAGGGTCCCGAGGCGGGCGGCGACTGCGGCCCCTATCGACAGACGGAGTGCCTGCCGCTGTATCGCGAGGCCGCACAGCGCCTGGTGGATGAGGGCAAGGCGTACCGCTGCTTCTGCTCGGCGGAGAAGCTCGCAGCCGACCATGACGCCGCCGTTGCGCGCAAGGATCCGTTCCAAGGCTACCAGCGCACCTGCCGCGACCTCGATGCGTCCGAGTCGCAGGCGCGGGCTGAGGCCGGCGAACCCTACACCATCCGCATCAAGGTGCCGCTCGACCGAGGCGATGTGATCGTACACGACGCTGTCCACGGCGACGTGACCTTCAACGCCAAGGAGCTCGACGACTTCATCATCTTCCGTTCCGACGGCACCCCCACCTATAATTTCGCCACCGTGGTGGACGATGCCCGCATGGGCATAACCCACGTCATCCGGGGCGACGACCACCTCTCGAACACACCGCGCCAGATCATGGTGTACGAAGCGCTCGGCGCGCCTACGCCCACCTTCGCGCACATCTCGATGATCCTCGGCGCCGATGGCAAGAAGCTCTCCAAGCGCCATGGCGCCACGAGCGTGGAGGAATACCGCGATACAGGCTTCCTGTCCGACGCCTTCGTCAACTACCTCGCCCTGCTCGGCTGGTCGCTCGACGGCGAGACCACCATCATCCCGCGCGACGTTCTGGCGAGCAGGTTCTCCCTTGACCATGTGAGCAAGAACCCCGCCATCATGGATCCCGAGAAGCTCGACTGGATGCAGCAGCACTACATCATGGCCATGGACGACGCGGAGTTCACGCGCGAGATCCTCCTTCCCGCGCTCGACGAGGCCGGTCTCGACGACGGCACCAAGCGCGACGGGGCGTGGTATGCGCTGCTCGCACAGGTGCTGAAGCCCCGCGTCACCTTCGCACGCGAGATCGCAGGCCAGACAGGATACCTTTACGCATCCGACGACGACCTGGCCTACGATGAGAAGGCCGTGGCCAAGTGGCTCGGCAAGGCGGGCGCGCGCGAGGCTCTGGACGCCGCAGGGGCGGCGTTAGGCACGCTCCCTGCGGACGGTTTCACGCCCGCCGCCATCGAAAGCGCGCTCGAAGCGTTACCCGAGCAGCTCGGCATGGGCAAGGGCAAGGTATTCCAGCCTATACGCGTGGCCGTGGTGGGAGGCGCCGCCTCCCCCGGAATCGGCGAGACGCTCGCCCTGGTCGGCAAGGAGCATGTGCTGGCGCGGCTTGCGCGCGCCACGTCGCTCTGCGCGTAGCGGCGGCGCGGGGCAACGCCCGCCCCCCTCGCCTGCCGGCAGGCGTCATATCACCCCTACCCCAAGCGAAAGGATCGCAATGGCGTGTTCCGCGTTCGAGGTGCTCGGCCCCATCATGGTGGGCCCCTCCAGCTCCCATACCGCAGGGGCGCTGCGCATCGCGCGCGTCGCCCGCCTGCTGGCGCCGCAGCCCATCGCCCATGTGGTCTTCACGCTCTTCAATTCCTTCTCGCGCACGCACGACGGCCACGGCACCGACCGTGCACTCGTAGCGGGAATACTCGGCCTCGATACCGACGATGAGCGCGTGCGCATCTCGTTCGCCCTCGCCGAGCAGGCGGGCCTTTCCTTCTCGATCGTCGAGGGCGGCGAGCAGGACGCGCTGCATCCCAACACGGTGCGCATCCGCATGATCGGCGACGGCGGGCGCGCCGTGGAGGTCGAGGGCGAGTCGCTCGGCGGCGGGAGCATCCGCATCAGCCGCATCAACGGCGTGGACGTGAAGATCACCGGCGAGCTGCCCACGGTCTTCGTGGCCCATCAGGACAAGCCGGGCGTGCTCGCCGCGCTCACGGGCACGCTCAGCGCGTGGAGCCTCAACATCGCGACCATGCGCACCTTCCGCGCGGAGCGGGGCGGCGCGGCCTATACCGTGTTCGAAGCCGATGAACGTATCCCCGATGCGTTGGTGGACGAGGTGCGCGGCATCGCGCATGTCGCGTTCACCTCGGCGATCAACGTTGCGGAAGGTACCGCGCAGGAGCCTTCGGACACCGCGCCGTCCTTCTCGAACGCGGCGCAGCTCGCTCGGCTCTGCTGCGAGAGACGCTGCAGCATCGGAGAGCTCATGCGCGCATGCGAGGCGGATCGCTGCAGAAGCGCTACGGAGGCGGACGAGCGCATGGAACGCGTGCTCGCCCTCATGCACGAGGAGATATGCGATACGCTGAGCACTCCGCGCGTCTCGCTCGGCGGTTTTCTCAACGGGCAGGCGGATGCGGTCGCCCGAACGGCGGGAGCGCTCGCTCTTGCGCTCATGGGAGAGACGCTTACCTGCGCCGTCGCCTATGCCATGGCTGTGATAGAGCGCTCGGCCTCCATGGGCGTCATCGTGGCCGCCCCGACGGCAGGGTCTTCGGGCGTGGTTCCGGGGGCGGTGATCGCATGCGGCGAGGCCGTCGATGCGAGCAGCGCCGAACTGGCGCGCGCACTCTGGAACGCGGCCGCCGTAGGCGCGCTCATCTCCCAAAACGCTTCCGTGGCGGGAGCCGAGGGCGGATGCCAGGCCGAGGTGGGAACCGCCGCAGCCATGGCGGCGAGCGCGCTCGTCGAGCTTCTGGGCGGAACCGTCGAGCAGTGCCTCGATGCGGCGTCCATCTCCATCGCAAACCTCCTGGGGCTCGTGTGCGACCCGGCGCGGGGCATGGTCGAGTATCCATGCCAAAATCGAAACGCCATCGGCGTGGCATCGGCCTACACGGCAGCTCAGCTCGCCTTAGCGGGCGTCACGAGCCCCGTTCCCTTCGACGAAGCGGTGGATGCGCTGGCGCGTGTGGGCAGGGCGCTTCCCGAAAGCCTGCGCGAGACGGCCCGGGGCGGGCTGGCAACCTGCCCGAGCGTGTGCGCGGGCTGCGCTTCATAAGCCCCATTCGCCCCATTCGGGGATACTCCCCCATTGGGGGATACTCCCCCAATGGGGGTTGTTCGGTGGTGCGGGACTATTTCGCGGTGCGCCTGTCGGCACCCCAGAAGCAGCACGAGACCATGCCGGGGCCTACGTGGCAACCGATGGTCGGCCCGATGGTCGAACGCAGCACGGTGAGCTCGGGATAGCGCTTTTTGAGCGATTCGGCCAACGCATCTCCATCCTGCGGGCAGTCGGCATCGCCGATGGCGACGATGGGGCCGCTCTGCGCGTCCACGTGCGCTTTGACGTAGAACTTCTCAAGCCGCGAGAGACCCTTCTTGCGACCGTGCGCGGCACCCGCCATGCGCAGCTTTCCCTCGAGGTCGAAGTCGAGCAGGGGCTTCACGTGCAGCATGTCTCCCGCAACGGCGACTCCCTTGGGGATGCGCCCGCCGCGGGCGAGGGACTCGAGGCCGTCCACCATGAAGAGCGTCTGCGCGCTCCAACGCGCCTCGAGCGCCCATGCGTGGATCTCACGCGCCGAGAGGCCCTTGTCGCGCAGCCGGCAGGCCTCGTGAACCATGAGATGAAGCGGCGTCGAGGTGATGAGCGTATCGATGATGAAGATGCGATCGCGAAGGCCGGGGTCCTGTTCGCAGAGGCGGTCGAAGGCGGTGCAGGCGCCGTTATATCCGCCCGAGAGCCCCGTCGTGATGCAGAACAGAATCGCCTCCTCGTCGGCCCCCACGCTCTGAAAAAGCTCCTCGTACTCGAGCTGGGAGGGCTGGGAGGTCATGAGCTCGGCACCGGAGCGGATGGCGTTGTAGAACTCGTGGGAGCTCACCGACGAGAAGAGATCGTCGTCGCCGGAGAAGCTGCCGTGCGCGTCGGTGTAGTGGAACGGCACGACGCGCACGCCCTCGACCTGTGCTTGGAAGCTCGAGAAATCGAACGTCGAGTCGCTCATGATGATGCATGAAGCCATGGATCGTCCTCTCAAACCGTGTTGTTCGAGGCGCAAAGATACTACAGAATCCCCTGCAGTCCACCGGAAGCGCACATAAAGCTCACAGATGCCGCGAGGTGTCGAAGCGTGCAGGAGAAGGGCGCGGCACCGAATCGCCTTATTCCTGCGGCTCGAGCCGCTAGGAGGCCCCGTTCCTGAGGAATAAGGCGCTTCGGTGCCAGAATCTGCAGGAATAAGCCGTTCTTGCCATGCACCTCTCGCAAGCATCGAGTGCCTGGTCCGGCGCGGCGCGAAAAAGCGAACAGGCCACCGGTTGCACCGATGGCCTGCGAACGTTTGGTAGCCCGTGCGGGATTCGAACCCGCGATCTCCGCCTTGAGAGGGCGATGTCCTAAACCGCTAGACGAACGGGCCAAGGTACCAGCGCTGGGCGGACACTGGCTGGGATGGAGAGAGTCGAACTCCCGTTGACGGAACCAGAATCCGCTGTCCTACCACTAGACGACATCCCAAGATGTCTGCCATGCGCGAGAACATAGATTACCGTAACCCGTACCCGAATGCAAGCGCCCTGGGAAAAAAGTTGGGCCACTGCGGGCAACCCATGCAGGCAGCCGCCACGGACGGACCGCAGCGCTACGCGCGATACTCCTTATTGAACTTCGCGAACAGATCCGACGAGTTCACCAAGAACAGCCCCAGCCGCTCGGTCAGGCGCTCGGGCGACTCGCCCATGCCGTCCTCGATCCAGATCCTGATGATCTCGAGCAGCCCGGCCGTATAGAAGCGCGCGATGAGAGCGCGGTCCTGCGGCGCGATGTCGAGCCCCACCGACGCATCCTCCACGAAGCGCATGATGTAGATGCCGACCTCCTGCTTGAGCAGTTCGTCGAAATTCCTGCTCGTGGCGCTGTAGCGGGCAATCTTCTCCATCAGCGCACGCTTCTGGTATATGCGCTCGAGGACGACCTTGATCTGCGTCTGGGCGGACTCCGCCCGCACGGGCTTCACCACCCGCATCATCTCCTGATGGAGCGTCCATGCGAACAGATCGTCGAGGGTGGAGAAATGATAGTAGAAGGTCTGCCGCGAAAGCCCGCATTCCCGCGTGAGGGATGAGACGGTGACCTGGTCGAGGGGAACGGCATCGATCATCTGAAGAAGGGTGTTCGACAGCAGCGCTTTCTTATCACTCGATTTAGACAATGCACCCGCCTCCTCACCGGCCTGCAGAGCGGCGCTTCGCTTATTCTTCATTGTCACCGTTCCGCACAGTTTCATGACAGTGGTACGACATCTTTATCCAACTGTCAGGAGAAATGCCGCGCATCACCTCGCCGAGTTCGGCAGCCGAGACGCGCCCGCACCTGCCGCGGACAGGTGCTAGGATGGGAGCAAGCAACAACACGAGGAGGGATTTGCATGGAGAAGCTCTTCAGCGCACTCGCAGCGGACATCGCAGCGCCGCCCAACCCCATCGAGGACGGCACGCTCGCCGTCATCGTCGTCGTCGCCGTGGTCGTGGCGGCGGTGGCCTGCTTCCTCATCTTCAGGCGGAAGCGCTAGACGCACCGTGCGCCGCCTCGTCGGAACCTACGCCCTCTGCCACTTCGCCGTGGATCTCTGCTGCGTGGCGACCGTGCTCTGCGTGGTGGCGCCCGCGCTCGGCAGCACGGGCATCGTCACGGCGGCCCTCGCCGTGGTGGCCTACGACCTCGTTGCGTTCATGCTGCAGCTCCCCATCGGAGCCGCCCTCGACGGATGCGCGGGCGGCATGCGGTCCGCCCTGCTTTCGTACGGGCTCGTCGTTGCCGGCGTTCTGGCGTCATACGTGCCCGCAGGCGCATGCATGGCCGCCTCCGTCGCGCTCGTTGCCGTGGGAAACGCGCTCTTCCACTGCGCGGGCGGCGTGGACGCGCTCGGCATGAGCCACGGCAGGGCAACGCCCTCGGGCATCTTCATCGCAACCGGTGCGTTCGGCGTGTTTTTGGGCGCACGGGCCTCCCTCATGTTCGGAGCCGTCCTGCGCGTCGTGCTTCTCGCGCTCATGGCGGCCAGCGCCCTGGTGACCCGGGGCCTCATGTCCAACAGCCGGACGAGCGGCATCCGGCGTCGCATCGAGGCGCCCCGCCTCGCGCCTGCGGCGGCGGGAGCCGTTGCTCTGCTCGCCGTGACGGTGGCGCTGCGCAGCTACGCGGGCATGGTCATGGCATTTCCCTGGAAGGGAGACGCCACGCTGGCGCTCGCGTCGATTCTGGGCGTGGTTGCGGGCAAGGCGGCGGGCGGGATCGTCGCCGACCGCATAGGGCTCGAACGGGCATCCGTCATCTCGCTCGGCGTGTCCGCCCCGCTGTTTCTGCTCGCGTTCGAGCACCCGGCAGCGGGCATCGTCGCAACGCTGCTCTTCAACTTCACCATGCCCATCACGCTCATCTCCCTCGCGGAGCTTCTGCCCGGCAATCGCGGGCTCGCCTTCGGCATCGCGTCGTTCTCGCTTGCCGTGGGCGCGCTGCCGTCGTTTGCGGGAATCATGGCCGCAAGCGGCCCGGCCCTCGCCGCGCTCTCGCTCGCATCGCTCGCCTTCCTGCTGACAGGCCTCGCCGCCGCCCGACGGGCCCACGATGGCTGATACGCTCGCGCTGATGGCGCTGTGCCTCGCGCTCACGCTCGCCGTCGAGGTCGCAGGGGCACGCACGCTCTTCGGCATACGCGACGCCCGTGCGCTCGCCGTGATCGCGCTCGCGCAATGCGCCACCAACCCCCTCGTCGAGGCGGGCACCGTCTGCGCCTACCTGCTCCTTCCCCGCCCCTATCCCCTGGCCTTCGTCGCGGTGCTCGAGGTCTGCGCCTTCGTCGCGGAAGCGCTCATCTACCGCGCCAAGGGCGTGGGCGTGCGACCGTGGCACATGTCCGCAGCCCTCAACACCCTCTCCATATGTGTTGGATTTATCCTGTTCCCGCTGTAAGAGCGCTTCGTCGGCTATCATGGAAAAGATATGGAACAGGGGTTTACATCGCCTGCGGTCGCGCCGTCGCATGAGGTGGCGTTTTTTTGCGCCGACCTCCTCGCCTCGCCCGAGCTGGCACGCGAGAAGGATGCGATCCAGCATGGCACGGTCACGGTCTTCGACCACTCGCTCTCGGTGGCGAATGCCTGCGCACGCATAGGCCGCGCGCTGCCGCTGCGTCTCGAGATGCGGGCACTCGTGCGCGCCGCCCTGCTCCACGACTACTTCCTCTACGACTGGCACGACCCTGCCGCCGCCTGGCCGCACCACGCCACGCGCCACGGCAGCTACGCGCGCGCCAACGCGGAACGCGACTTCAACATCACCGAGCACGAGGGCGACATCATCCAGAGCCACATGTTCCCTCTCGAGGGATTTCCCCGCACGCGCGAGGCGTGGGTTCTCACCTTCGTCGATAAGGGCGTCTCGCTCAAGGAGACCGTCGAGGGCATGCTCGTGAAGCTCCAGCTGATCCAGAGAAGGCCGTGCCCCGATGGATAGGCTTCCCGTGCTCATAGCATCCTTCGCCGTCTATTCCTTCGCAGGCTGGCTCTTCGAGTCCATCCTCTGCTCCATCTCGGAGCGGCGCGTCATCAACCGAGGCTTTCTCAACGGCCCCATCTGCCCCATCTACGGCGCAGGCGCGCTCACCGCCGTGCTGTTCCTCTCGCATGTCGAGGGCACGGCCTCGCTCTTCCTCCACGGCGCCCTCATCTGCAGCGTGCTCGAATACGCCACCTCATGGGTGATGGAGAAGATCTACCATACGCGCTGGTGGGATTACTCCGACCGCTTCCTCAACCTCAACGGGCGCATCTGCGTGCCGGCGGCGATCCTGTTCGGGGCGGCCGTCGCGTTCGTCGTCCGCGTCGCCCAGCCGATGCTCGAAGAGCTCTTCGCGTGGATCGGCCCGCAGGTGCTGAGCGGGCTGTGCGGGATCTTCCTCGCGATCCTCGCGGTCGATGTGCTCGTCACCCACATCGGCCTCTCGGGCTTCCGCGATAAGATCGACGCCTACTGCGATCAGCTCACGCTGCAGGCTCAGGGCGTCTACGCCACGTTCGTCGAGGGCGACAACGTGGTTGCCCACAACGTGCAGCGCCTCAAACGCAGCCCCATCGGCCACGTCTACGTGCGCCTGCGCACGCTCATGCCCGGGCCGGTGGCCATCGAGGATATCAGCCACGACCTCGCCGCATCCTTCTCCGCAGCGCTCACCGCGCAGGAGCGCCGCGTCATGGACGCCTTCCCGATCATGCGCGTGAAGCTCCCCCGCCTCCCCGACCTGAGCAAGGCGCGCGATATCGCGCTGTCCGCCCGCGATGCGCTGCTCGGCCAAAACGACGATGACGAGTAGCGCGGCGCGCTCTCGAAGCCCCTCCGCGTTTTGCCGGATCGTCCCGTTTCTTGACACAATCGGCCTGATGAATTGACACGGGCCGGCGCGCTGTCAGGCGATGGCGATCCTCGATGCACCGCTCCGCTCCATACGACGATTATCTGGGTAACCGATTAAGCGGCAAAGGGGGACCATCGTGCAATCGAAACTCATGCATAGGGCGGAACGCAAGGCATTCGAACTCGCAGCAGATCGATTTCTCAAGAGCGCGTCGCAAGACGGCCGCGAGCAGGCGGTCCAAGATTACCTCTCCATGGCATCGAAGCTCATCGGGTCGCGCGTTCCCGGCTTCGAGAAGGGCGTTCGCCAAGCGGTCTATCCGGGATCGAAGTGGGAGCAGTGGCTGTTCCGTCTGGTGGACGAGCTCGATCCCCACGTACTCAAGACCTTCATCATGAGCGGCGGGTACGAGGCAGCGTTCCGAGGTTTTTCTAACACGGTTGAAAACGCTGAGAAGCTCGGGTGCAACGTGCCGTGGATCATCCTCTTCGACCCCACGAGCGCCTGCAACAAGCACTGCACCGGCTGCTGGGCGGCCGATTACGGCCACCAGCTCAACCTCACCTACGAGGATATGGACCGCCTCGTCACGCAGGGCGCGGAACTCGGCTGCCACCTGTACATGCTCACCGGCGGCGAACCGCTCGTGCGCAAGGCCGACGTCCTGAAGCTCGCCGGAGCGCACCAAGATTGCCTCTTCAACATCTTCACCAACGCGTCCTTGGTGGACGAGGCCTTCTGCCGCGACGTGCAGCGTTTGGGCAACATCATCTTCTCCGTCTCGCTCGAGAGCTTCGAGCCCGAGGTGAACGACGGACGTCGGGGCGACGGCTCCTTCGACGAGGTCATGCGAGCCTTCGACCTCATGCGCGCGCATGGGCTGATGTTCGGCACCTCCACCTGTTACACGCGCGACAACATCGAGCGCGTGACCTCGGACGAGTTCTTCGATCTCCTCATCGAGAAGGGCTGCCGCTACGCGTGGTTCTTCCACTACATGCCCGTAGGCGAGGGCGCCTCCGCCGAGCTGCTGCCCACGCCCGAGCAGCGCGCGTACATCCTGCACCGCATCCGCGAGGTGCGCGGCTTCGAGGGCGGCAAGCAGATCTTCGCGATGGACTTCCAAAACGACGGGCAGTTCGTGGGCGGCTGCATCGCCGGCGGGCGCGCGTACTGCCACATAAACGCCCGAGGCGATGTGGAGCCGTGCGTGTTCATCCATTATTCGAGCGCAAACATCAAGGAGAAGAGCCTGCTCGAATGCCTGCAGCAGCCCATCTTCCAAGCGTATCGCGACCGGTATCCCTGGAACGGCAACCACCTCATGCCGTGCCCCATGCTCGAGAATCCCGAGATCCTGCCCCAGATGGTGCAAGAGTCCCAGGCTCCTTCCACCGACTATGTGGCACCCGAGACCGCAGACGACCTCTGCGCGCGCACCGCACCCTACGCACAGGCGTGGAAGGGCGAGGCGGATCGCCTGTGGGAGGAGATCAAGGCCTGACGGCAAACGGCGGAACCGCCCCGCATCAGATGCGGAGCAGGTCGAGCAGGGCCTCGCGCGTGTTGGGAACCCCGTCGTCCGCCACGGCTGCAAGCAGGCTGTGGAGCACGACGCCCACTCCGGGGCCCTGCCCGATGCCGCGCTCGCGCATGACATCGCCGCCGTCCACGGCCAGATCGCGCACCGAGAGCGGCGCGTGGGCGCCGAGCTCGCGCCGCATCGCCGCCGCAACCCCGTCCAGCTCGGAGCAATAGCCTCGGTACGCGAGGGCTTTGCCGAGCGCATCCGCGCGCTTGAGGTTCAGCAGCCCGAACGCGAGCGCCGCTCCCCTGCCCGGGCAGATCTCCTCGCACCGCAGTATCGTGCGGCGGATCGAACGTCGGCTGTCGGTCACGGGATAGTCGTGCAGGCGGATGAGGGCGCAGGCCTCGTGCGCCACCGAGACGGGAACGGCCATGCGGCCCATGATCTCGGCAGCCACGCGCGCCCCCAGCTCGGGATGGCCGAAGAAGTGGCCGCGTCCCGTCTCATCTTCGCTATAGGTTTCGGGCTTGGCGATATCGTGCAGCAGCGCCGCCCAGCGCAGCGCCTCGCTCGCGCATCCCGCCGTGACGCATTCCATGCCGCGCATCACGTGGATCGTGTGCTCGAACGCATCGTAGGCATGGTAGGGGCTGTTCTGGGGAAAGCCTACGAGCGGAGCGAGCTCGGGGATGGCCGCCACCATGACGGGGGCCTCGGCGGCAAGCGCCCATGCCATGCGGCCCGACGCGATGATGCCCGTAAGCTCCTGTCCGATGCGCTCCTGGGCGATGAGCGCAAGGTGCGGCGCGAACTCGTCGAGCGCCTCACGGGTGCCCTTCTCAAGCTCGAAGCCGTAGCGCGCGGCGAAACGCACCGCGCGGAGCACGCGCAGGGCGTCCTCGGCAAACCGATCGCGCGCCTCGCCCACGGCGCGCACGAGGCCCGCCTCCAGGTCCGCAGCGCCGCCGAACGGATCGAGCAGGCCGCGCTCGGGATGGTAGGCCATGGCGTTGATGGTGAAGTCGCGGCGGGCGAGGTCCTCGCGCACGTCGGCCACGAAGCGCACGCTGTCGGGGTGGCGGGCATCGGAGTAGGCGCCGTCCACGCGATAGGTGGTCACCTCCACGGGCAGGCCCTCTGACACGGCGGTCACCGTGCCGTGCTTCGTGCCTGTCTCGTGCACGGCCATGCCCGCCGCGCGCAGCGCCTGAGCGGCGTCCTGCCAGCGTGCCGAGCTGCACACGTCCACATCGTGCGAGGCGGAGCCCAGCAGCGCGTCGCGCACCCAGCCGCCCACGGCCCACGCCTCGTGGCCAGCGGCCTCGAGCACGCCGATCACGCGCGCGGCATAGGCGGGCAGCTGTGGTATGCATCCGTTCATTGCGGACCCTTCTCGTTCGTCCCATTCCAGAGTATAGCGTGCTATCCTCGAATGCGGTCGAACAAGCAAGTAGACAGGAGCATCCCATGAACGATATGGTCAGCATCACCTTCGACGATCTGGGAGCGTCGAGCGAGGCGTTCTTCTCGGAACGTGCCAACGTGGTGGCCAAGAACGCCGTCACCGCGCGGGGCCTGCGCGCGGTCGCACGCGTTCCGGAGGCCATTGCCGCCAACGCCATAGGCGCCTTCGACATCGAGGTCTCCCAGGGCGAGCGCACCAACCAGGAGCGCAGCGGACGCTGCTGGATGTTCGCCTCGCTCAACACCTTCCGCTACCGCGTCATCAAGAAGTACAACCTCAAGACCTTCGAGTTCAGCCAGGCATATCCGCTCTTCTTCGACAAGCTCGAGAAGAGCAACTGGTTCTTCGAGAACATCCTCGATACGCTCGACGAGCCCCTCTCCGGGCGCCTCGTCGCCTACCTCCTTGCCGACCCCATCGGCGACGGCGGCCAGTGGGACATGTTCCGCAGCCTCGTGAAGAAGTACGGCGCGGTGCCCAAGGAGGCCATGCCCGAGACCGCGAACAGCTGCAACACGCGCGATATGGACAAGTACCTCACGCGCTACCTGCGCGGCGGCGCCAAGCGCCTGCGCCAGAGCCATGAGGCGGGCGTCGCCTTGGACGAGCTGCGCGAGATGAAGAAGCAGATGATGGACGAGGTCTACCGCCTGCTCGCGACCTGCCTCGGCGAGCCTCCCTCAACCGTCGACGTGCGCCTGCGCGACAAGGACGACGAGCTCGTGCTCTCCGGAACCTTCACCCCGCAGCAGTTCTTCGCCGAAGCCGTGGGCATGGACCTCGACGCGTACGTCTCGCTCATCTCCGCCCCCACCGCCGACAAGCCGTTCGGACGCACCTACACCGTGAGCAGGCTGGGCAACGTGGTGGAGGATGGCGGCGTGCGCTACCTCAACCTCGAGCCCGCCAAGCTCAAAGAGGCCGCGATCGCGCAGCTCAAGGACGGCCTACCCGTGTGGTTCGGCTGCGACGTCGATCAGAGTTACCTGCGCGACGAGGGCATCATGGACACCGCAGCCCTCGACCTCGACACGCTGCTGGGATTTCCCGTGGAAGGCTGCATGGACAAGGCGGAGCGGCTCGACTACGGCGAGAGCATGATGACGCATGCGATGGTGCTCGAAGGCGTCAACGTGGATGCGGACGGCGCGCCCATCATGTGGAAGGTCGAGAACAGCTGGGGCAAGGACCATGGGCGCAACGGGTTCGACACCCTCTCCGATCCGTGGTTCGACGAATACGTCTACCAGGTGGTCGTCGATAAGAAGTACCTCGACGACGAGGACCGCGCCATCTACGAGACCATGGAGCCGACGGTGCTCGAGCCCTGGGATCCCATGGGGTCGCTCGCATAGCCTCCCCTTCCCCATTCGGGGATACTCCCCCGATGGGGAATATGCGTCTGAGGGGTCAGAGGCCTCGCTGAGCGAGAAAGGCGTCCACCTCCGCCGCCTCGGGAATCGAGACCGCGGCACCCGGACGGGTGACCGCGATCGCCGATGCGGCGGCGGCACGCCGCATAGCCGGCTCGGGTCCGTCCCCTGCGGCAAGACTCGCCAGCAGATAGCCCGTGAAGGTGTCGCCCGCCGCCGTGGTGTCCACGACATCGACCGCGAAGGCGTCCTGGCGCACGAGCTCGTCGCCGTGCAAGAAGACCGAGCCCTTCTCGCCCAGCGTCAGGATGAGCGTGGCGTGGGGGTGGCGCGCGTGGAGGCCGTGCAGCAGCTCGTCCGCATCCGCATCGCCCGCGAAGCCCGTCAGCATGGCCGCCTCGACCTCGTTCAGGATGAAGACGTCCACCTTGCCCAGATCGACCTCGTCCAGGGCCGCGTCGGCGGGTGACGGGTTGAGCACGATGCGCATACCCCGGCGCCTGCCCTCTTCCACGATGTGACGCAGGGAGCTGATCTCGTTCTGCAGCAGCAGCCACTCCCCGGACTCGGCGCCGGCGAGCACCTCGTCGACGAAGCCCTCGTCGATGACCCTGTTCGTGCCGCCGTAGAGGATGATGCAGTTGCCGCCCGCCCTGTCGCGCTGGATGATGGCGTTGCCCGAGCGCAGCGTGCCGCTCACGCGCGTGAGGCTCGTGTCCACGCCGTCCGCATTCAGCAGATCGACCAGAAAGCGCCCGTCCTCGCCCACCTGGCCGGCATGCGCGACGTCCGCCCCGGCACGGGCGAGCGCGATGGACTGGTTGAGCCCCTTGCCGCCGGGATAGCGGGTGAGCGCCGTCGAGGCGATGGTCTCCCCCGCCGTCACGAAGTGGTCGACGTCATAGACGAAGTCGATGTTGAGCGACCCGAAGTTGAGGATGCGCATGCGCCTGCCTCCTTTGCCGCATGGTCATTCGTAGCTGGCGAGCGTGGAGCACACCAGGTCGATGTAGCCGTCGTAGTCCAGCTCGAGCGCAGCCTCGGCGTTGGGTTCCTGTCCCTTGAACCCCGTCTGGGGCGAGCGCGCCACATCGAAGACGGGGTCGGGACCGCAGAGATGGCGATAGTCGCACACGGTCATGCCGCGCGTGAGGCTGCCTGAGAGCTCCACATCGATATGCATCGGCATCGCCTTGATCAGCGTCGGATCGATCTCCCAGGCAACGGCGCAGGCATCGTGCATGCAGGCGACGGTGGGATCGTCGAGCCGGCGGCCCGACGACATGAAGAACTCCGTGAGCTCGGCTGCGAACGTTGCCGCCTCCGTGCCGATGCTGCGAAAGCGCTCGACCGTCGCTTCGGTGAAGCCGCACTGCCGCGTGAGGTTGAGGCCCGTCATCTTGACGTGCAGGCCGCTCCTGAACACGCGCGCCGCGGCCTCGGGATCCACGTAGATGTTGAACTCCGCCGCCGGGGTCCAATTGCCGAAGGTCACCGACCCTCCCATGATGCAGATCTCCTCGGCACGCTCGGCGATGCGCGGCTCACGGTTGAGCGCGGCGGCGATGTTCGTGAGCGGGCCCGTGGCGATGAGCGTGACACCCTCGGTGCCCATGACGGTATCGACGATGTAGTCGACGGCATGCCGGTCCTGCACCTTATGCGTGGGCTCGGACCGCACGGGGCCGTCGAGCCCGCTCTTCCCATGGAACATGGGGGCGGTGACCAGAGGTGCCACCAGAGGCTGGGCGTGGCCGGCATAGACCGGCACGTCGTCGGCGCATCCGATGGCCTCGAGCACCGTGAGGGCGTTGCGCGTGACGTTCGCGAGCGGGCTGTTGCCGCCCACCGTCGTGATGCCCAACAGCTCGAGATGGCGTGCCGCCAGCATGATGGCGAACGCGTCGTCGTGACCCGGATCGCAGTCCAGGATGACCTTCTTCCTCGTCATATGGCTTCCTCCTCGCATTCGTCGGGTATTCGCTCCTAGGCCTGCTCCGCAGCGTCACGCTCGGGGCGTGAGCGCCGCCGGACGCCCTCGTGCAGGCGCTTGCGCTCCCTGCGCTGGACGTTGATGGAGAACACCACCAGGCCCACGATCGTGGCAAGATAGGGCAGGGTCATGACCAGCTGGTCGGGGATGCCCAGCGTGCTCGCATAGGTGGAGAGCGCATAGAAGAACCCGAAGAGTAGCGACGTCCCCAGAGACCCTACGGGCGTATTGTTGGCCATCGCCGTGGCGGCGAGCGCGATGAAGCCGCGCCCGCCCGACATGCCTTTGGAGAAGTACGGAAGGTAGGACATCGACAGGTACGCGCCGGCGATGCCGCCCAACAGCCCTGATATCACGAGCGCGATCATCTTGGTCCGGTTGACGCTCACGCCCACCGAGGCTGCGGCATCGGGGTTCTCGCCCACGCTGCGTATGCGCAGCCCGAGCCTGGTCTTGTTGAGCAGGGCCGCAAGCAGCGGCACCGCAAGGTAGGCGACCCAGGCGAGGATGCTCTGGTTGGAGATGATCGTGCCGATGAAGGGGATGTTCGAGAGGACGGGCACGGTGACGGTGGGCAGCGTGCCGCTGTGCAGCGACGTGGTGGCCGAACGGTCGCCTGTGAGAACGTACATCAAGAACGCGGAGAGACCGGCACCGATCAGGTTGACGGCGATGCCCACCAGGATGATATCCACCTTGAGGTACAGCGCGAAGTAGGCGACCACGAGGCCCATGACCACGCCGGTCACGAGGGCGACGAGAAGCCCCACCCAGATGATGCCCGTGTACGCCGACCCGATGACGCCGAAGAACGCCGACATCACCATGATGCCCTCCATGCCCAGGTTGGTGCTCCCCGCGTTCTCGGCGATGGCGCAGCCCAAGGTGGCCAAGAGGATGGGCACGGTGGTGCTCAGAACCGTGAAGTAGAAGTTGGGGTTGGAGAAGATGCCCCCCAGAACATCGAGGAACCCGCTCATGCCGCTACCTCCTCGCCCGCCGCCTCGCGCTCCTTGCGCTTGCGGTCGGCATCCGCGAAAACCATCTTCCTATAGGTGCCGGAGAGGAACTTCTCGGCCATGAGGAACAGGACCATGACCCCCTCGAAGACCGAGACCAGGTCGATTTGGACCCCCGCCTTGAACGACATGACCCAGGCGCCCGTCCTGAAGTACGCGAGGAAGACGGCGGCAAAGGGCAGGTACTTGGGATTGTTGCGCGCGAATATGGCCATCGTCACGCCGTCCCAGCCGAAGCCCGTGAGCGTCGTCCACTGGAAGCGGTCGTAGAGGCCGAGCATCTGCACCGCCCCCGTCATGCCGCCGATGGCGCCTCCCATGAGCTGGGCGACGAGCGCCAGCCCCGAGACGCCGAGGCCCGCGTAGCGTGCGAAGTTGGGGTTCTGCCCCACCATCCGCAGCGAGAAGCCCAGGCGCGTCTTGTACAGGAGGACGTAGGCGAGGATGACGATCGCCACCGAAAGGATGAGGCCCGCATGGATCTTGGTGCCCGGGATGAGCACGGGCAGACCCGCCGCGGGCCCGATGGGATAGGTGTGCTGGCTGGACGCGGGATCCTTGAACACCCTGAAAAGGAGGAACAGCCCCACGTAGAGGCAGACGTAGTTCATCATCAGCGTGGAGACCACGATGTTGGCCTTGAACTTGTACTGCAGAAGCGCCGGGATGGCGATGATGGCGAAGCCCACCGCAGCGCCCAGCAGGATCGAGAAGACGGGGCTCAAAACGGGCAGATCGGGCATGAGGTAGATGCCCGAAACGGCGGCCATCAGGCCTCCCAGGTAGATGGCGCCCTCGAGGCCCAGGTTGAACTGGTTCGTCGCGAACATGATGGACACGGCGGCGCCGGTCATCATCAGCGGGATGATGACCTCGATCATGTGGGAGAAGTAGGACGGCCCCATGAACGGCGCCGCGACGAAGTACGTGAGCGCCCGTGCGGGGTCCGCCGCCGTGAGCGCGATGAGCACCACGGCCACGCCCAAGCCGATCGCGACGGCGACCGCCATGCGCAGCATCTCGTGCCTGGTCTGGACGCTGATGGCGCCCAGCCGCCTGGAAACGGCCCCCAGGCCGCTCGTATCCTTAGACAAGGTACGCACCCCCCGTCTGCTCTGCGGACATCTTCCTGACGCCCAGCATGTAATAGCCCAGCTCTTCCTCCGTGACCTCGGTAAGGTCGGGGAAGTACGCCACGATCTCGCCGCCGAAGACCACGAGCAGGCGATCCGAGAGATTCAGAAGCTCGCCGAGATCGGCGGAGATGAGCAGGACCGCGCTGCCTGCATCGCGCATGCCGACCAGGCGGCGGCGGATGGAGTCCGTGGCGCCCACGTCTATGCCGCGCGTCGGCTGATCGCACACGATGAGCTTGGTCGCAGCCGTGAGCTCGCGCGCCACGACCACCTTCTGGATGTTGCCTCCCGACAGCATGCCCACGCTCTGCTCGCCGCTGTCGCACAGGACGTCGAAGTCGGCGATCCATGCGTCGGTGTCGCGCCGAATGGCATCCTGGTCTAGGAAGAGGCCCCTGTTGTAGCGCGGCAGCGCCGCCTTGCCCGCGAGCATGTTCTCGCGGATGGAGAGGTTCGCGGCGATGCCCGTCGTCATGCGGTCCTCGGGGACGTAGGCCAGGCCGGCCGCGCGCAGTTCGGCGATGCTCATGCTCCGCACATCGCGGCCCTCGAACTCGAGGGTTCCCGATCCGCCCGTGGCGAACCCCGTGATGGCATCGACGATCTGGGTCTGCCCGTTGCCCTCGACCCCGGCGATGCCCACGATCTCGCCCGAGCGCACCGAGAACGACACGCCGTTGACCACCTGCTTGCCGTCCTTATCGAAGGACACCAGATCCTTGAGGGCGAGGACGGCCTCGCCGGGCTTCGCAGGCGCCTTGGGAACCTGGGTCTCGACATCGAGGCCCACCATCAGGCGGGAGATATCGGCCTCCGAGACATCCGCGACCAGATGGGTGCCCACCGTGCGCCCGCGACGGATGACGGTGATCCTATCGCAGAGCGACTTGACCTCGCCGAGCTTGTGGGAGATGAAGATGATGGTATGCCCGGAGGCCTTGAGGGCGCGGAGCTGCTCGAACAGCTCGTCGGTCTCCTGCGGGGTGAGCACGGCCGTGGGCTCGTCGAGGATGAGGATCTCCGCGCCGCGCACGAGCGCCTTCAGGATCTCGACCTTCTGCTTGACGCCCACCGTGAGGTCGCGGACGCGCGCCTGGGGATCGACGTCGAAGCCGTAGCGCTCCGAGACCTCCCGCGTCATCGCCTGCGCGCGGGCGGCGTCGAAGCGCAGCCCGCTCGCAGGTTCGATGCCCAGCGTGACGTTCTCGGCCACCGTGAGCGACGGCACGAGCATGAAATGCTGGAAGACCATGCCGATACCGTGCTCGATCGCGACCTGCGGCGAAGAGAGGTTGACTTCCTCGCCTTTGACGATGATCCTGCCCTCGTCGGGCTGCTCGACGCCGTAGAGCTGCTTCATCAGCGTCGATTTGCCGGCGCCGTTCTCACCGCAGATGGCATGGATCTCGCCCTTGCTGGCAGAGAAGCACACGTCGTCGTTGGCCATGATGCCGTTACCGTAGACCTTGGTGATATGTTCGAGTCTGAGGAAGTCGTCCCCCACCCCGATCGCCTCCGTTCATGTTCGCAGATCGGCCCCGGCGCAAGGCCGGGGCCCCTTCATTAGAACGTGGTATCGACCGTGATGGTGCCGTCGATGATGTCCTGCCGCGCCTGCTCGATGGCCGCGAGCTGATCCTCGCTCAGCACCGCCGTGGTGGCGTCGGTCACGGCGAAGCCGACGCCCTCCTCCTCCAGGCCGTAGGTCTCGACGGAGCCGTAGGGCAGATCTCCCGCGAGCTCGCGGCCGGCCGCGCGCAGGAAGGTGTTGTTGACGTTCTTCAGCATCGAGGTGAGGGTGTGGGCCGCCTTGGCTGCGTCGCCTTGGGATGCCCAGAACTCGCCCTGGTCGCCGTCGACGCCGATCACGTAGTAGCCGTCGCCCATCTCCACCGCAGCATCGAACGCCCCCAGGCCGCAGCTGCTGCAGCACGAGAAGATGACGTCGTATCCCTGCTGGTAGAGCGCCTTGGCGTGATCGTGGCCTATGGTCGAGTCGCTGAAGCTCTGGGTCCAGTCGTCGATGACCTCGATGGAAGGATCCACGGCCGCGACGCCCTGCTTGTATCCCACGAAGAAGTCTTGGAGGACCTTGTTCTCCATGCCGCCCATGAAGGCGACCTTGCCGGTCTTGGTGGCATAGGCTGCCGCCATGCCCACGAGGTAGGAGCCCTCGTTCTGGGCGAAGAGCATGCCGTAGACGTTATCGTGGGGATTCGCATCGAAGTCCCACGACTCGTCGAAGAACCATATCTTGGTGTCGGGGTACTGCGTGGCGATCTTGTCGGCGTAGGAAACCATGTCGAAAGTGCCCATGACCATGATGTCCCAGCCTTCGGAGGCGATGTCGAGCGCCGTGGACTCCCACACCGAGGTGTCGTAGGTCATCTCGCGTACGTCGGTCTCGAACTGGTCGCCATACTGGTCGGAGATCATCTTCATGCCCTCGGCGCCCGAGTCGAAGAACGATTTGTCGCCGAGCGTGCCGTTGATGATGTAGACGATGCGCTGCTTCCCGCCCGCATCGCCCTCTCCGCCCGAAGTGCCTCCGCCCTGTTGTCCGCCGCACGCGACGAGGCCGAGCCCCGCCATGACCGCGCCGCCGACCACCAGAAACTGCCTTCTGTCCATAGTTCCCTTCATTGCTTTTCCTCCTTCTGCGCTCGCGAAAACGATTCCGCATTCCCATGGCCCGGATCCGGGCGTCATTCTTCCTGCTCGGCAAGCTCGCGCGCAACCGCCGCCGTCCTCTCGGAGAGCTTGCGGATGCTCAGCACCTTCATATCCCGCACGTAGGTGTCGAGCCGATCGCCGAAGGGCTCGATCCAGTAGCCGGGAATCGCATCGAAGCCGTGGATCGTGCCCCACACGGTCATGACCTGGGCGGCCACGCAGTCCACGTCCTGCCCGCAGCCGCCGCAGATCTCGAGCGTGCGCACGAAGTCGTCGCCGCCATACCACAGGGCGATCACCTCGATGGCTGCGTTGGGATAGGCATGCACCCAGTTGTAGCGCTCGGTGCGCCGCTCGCAGGGACGCCAGGCGTCGAGCCAGGTCTCGTGCGAAGCGCACTGCGCGAGGGCGAAATCGAGCACGTCCCTGTACTGGCTGTCTGCCGGGATGAGCCGTATGGCGTCTTTCAGCAGCGTCCGCACATCGCGCTCGGAGAAGGCCATCGAGCAGAGCAGCGCATTGAAGACCTCGCCGAGGATGCCGTTGTGGCAGTGCGATATCTCGGCGTCGTGGAATGCCGCCTCGGCCGCCCTTGCCGGGTTGCCGGGCCAGATCTGCCCGCAGATGACGCCTCGCATCTGGGCGCCTATCCACTCGCAGAAGGGATTGTTGAAGCGGCCGCTCTCGGGCGGCATGATGCCGCAGCGCAGGTTGCGCAGGGCCATGTCCTCGGCCGACCAGCCGAAGCCGATGCGGCTCAGCCACTCATAGGCGATGTCGCGGTTCGTGGTGGCCCTGCCATGGCGCTCGTACGCCGCCAGGAGCGCGAGCTCGTAGGTGATGTCGTCGTTGTAGGTGTTGGGCTTGCGCAGGTACCTGTCGAGCGTGCCATAGGCCTTGGCGATGTTGTCGGTGGTGTAGCCCTCGAGGCAGGTTCCGTAGGCCCCGCCGATGATCTGGCACATCCACCCGGCGTGGATGCGGTCGAGAAGATCCTCGCCCATGTCGATCGTACGGGCGGCGGGAAGCTCCGCAGCGGCGGCGTAGTCTTCGAAGGTGTCGTAGAAGCCGAAGCGCCAGTAGTCGGAATCGGGGTCGATCTCGGCATTGCGGCAGGCCTCGAACAGGGCGTGCGTGGCGCGATGGAGACCCGTCATGTCATCGTTGGCGAGTGCGGTGAGACCTTCCATCAGCAGCTCGTCGGCATGCTGTACGCGCCTGCCTCGGTTCTCCGTCGCCTGGATGGCGGCGACGGCAAGGACCTCCCGTGCGAGCGAGCCGGGAACCTGCGACCCCCAGTAGATCTTGATAGCCGCATCGAGCTGCTCGTCGAGAGGGGCGATCTGCTCCTCCCACAGCAGCTCGTTGTCGTCGGCCAACCGACGGGGAAGCTGGCCGTCTCTCCAGCGGCGTTCGAGCTCCCATGCCCTCATGACAACCACCGTCCTCCTCCGATGCGTGGACCGTCCGATTACGAAAACATTTTCGTAAAATGTTTTCTCTTACTGCGCACCTATGGTATAGTGGCCGTGGCTCAAGGGGCGCCGCGACCTATGGCATGAACCGCCAAACGGTACGCTTTTCTCGGGTGGACGTAGGAGGCGGCCGCCTGCGGCCGCCGTCGCGAGAGGAACCTGGATCAGAGGGGGCAGCTTGGACATCAAGGATATCGCCCGCATCGCAGGGGTGTCGCCCGCCACCGTTTCGAAGGTGGTGAACCGCAAGGACGAGAGCATCAGCGACAAGACCCGCAAGCGGGTCCTCGAAGTCGTGCGGCGGCACCACTACGTGCCCTACTCATCCGCCTCGAAGCAGGGTCCCGGTTGGTTCGTGGGCGTCGTGCTGCGCGAGCCCGTCTCGTTCGACTCGATGCTCGACGGCATCATCCAGGCCGCCCAGCGCAGAGGCTACGTGCCCCTCGTCCTCGACAGCTACTCCGACGCCGAGCAGGAGGCGAGCAACATCGACGCCGTCTGCGCGAGCGGATGCGCCGGCGTCATCTGGGAACCCGTGGGCGACGGGAGCGAGGAACTGCTCCCCCAGCTCGAACGCGCGGGAATCGCGCAGCTGCGCATCGGCACCCATGGGGGCAGCGAGTCGCTGCTGCAGCCGTACTTCGAGGCCGCCTGGCACATGACCGAGGAGCTCGTGAAACGCGGGCACAAGCGGATCGGCTGCCTCGTCTCGCAGGGGCGGCGCATCGGCGAGTTTCTCGCCGGTTATAGGCACTGCCTCGAGGATCACGGCCTGACCTACCGCGACGACCTCGTCTTCCATGAGGTCGGGCAGGACGTCGCGCGGGTGATGGCAGCTCACGGGATGACGGCGGTCGTCTCATCGCACTTCCGCAACGCCGTGCGCTTCTCGCAGCTCATGGACACACTCCACTATCACATCCCCGCCGATGTCTCGCTCGTCTCGCTGCGCAACGACAGTGCGCCCAGCGAGACACCCTCCGACGGAGCCGAGATATCAACGCTCTCCATCCGCAACGCCGACTACGGCTCGTTTCTCTGCGACAAGCTCCTAGCCGCCATCGAGGGCGACAATGAGCCGCCATCCTTCGTCCAGCAGTTCGCGCTCGAGGGCGAGGACACGATCGCGCCGCCGCTCAGGACGGGCGACGAGAAGGTGGTCGTGGTCGGGAGCCTCCACATCGACAGCTTCATGCTCATGCCGTCGCTGCCCCGCGAGGGGGCGACCACCAGCACCACCAGGACGCAGACCTGCCCGGGCGGGAAGGCGGCGAACGAAGCGGTGGGCGTCGCGAAGCTCGGACACAGGGTCGCGGTCATCGGCAACGTGGGCTCCGATCTCGATGCGGACGCCCTCTACCGGGAGTTCAAGCGCTGGGGCGTCGATTGCGCGGGCGTCCATCGCGTCGAGAAGGCCGAGACGGGGCGGGCGCTCATCTTCATCGATCAGCAGGGCGAATCGATGATCTCCATCCTCTCGGGAGCCAACGCGAAGCTCACCGCCGCCGACGTGCGCAGGCGCGCGGACGAGTTCGACAAGGCCCGGTTCTGCCTCGTCCAGACGGAGATCCCCCTCGACGCCGTGCACGAGGCCTGCCTCATGGCGCGCGAGCGCAACGCGCCGACCCTCCTGAAACCTTCCTCCTGCGGGGAGCTGCCCGACGATATCGTGAGCCTCGTCGACTATCTCGTTCCCAACGAACGCGAGCTGCACGACATCCTCCCCGGCCCCGGGAGCATGCAGGAGAAGGCGCGGATGCTCCTTGCGCGGGGGCCCCGGGCCGTCATCGTCACCCGAGGCAGCAAGGGCTGCTTCCTCTGCACGCGCGAGTTGGAGCGCCATTACGCGCCGAGCGACTTCAGCGCCGTGGACGACACCGGAGCCGGCGACGCCTTCGTGAGCGCGCTCGCATCCTATCTCCTCTACGGGGCGGAGCTCGACCGGGCCATCCGCATTGCGAGCTATGCCGCCGGCTACAGCGTCACGCAGCACGGCGTGATCCCGTCGCTGATCGACCGCTTCACGCTCGAGCTCGCCGTCGCGGACGGCACCGCAGGGATGGGAGCTGCGGAAGACGCGCAGTAAGCGGCATCAGAACTCTGCAAAACGGGGTTCGCGGGCATGGGCAAGCTCGTCGCCTGCGGCATAGGTGCGCAGCGCGTCCATGAACGGCACCTCATCGCCCGCGCGAAATGCGCAGGTAAGCTGGACGTCCTCGGCGAAGAGCGCGTCTTTGACCTTGCCGCCCGCATCGGCGACCATGCGGGACACGCGGTCGTACGACGCATACGGGATCTGCACGACCACGGGCGTGACCAGGCTCATCTCCACGATCAGACCGTCCGTCTCGGCGGCTGCGAGCGCATCCTGCACAGCGGCGGTATATGCGCGCATGAGCCCTCCCGGCCCCAGGAGCGTGCCGCCGAAGTAGCGCGTGACCACGCAGCTGACGTCGGCGAGGCCCGCGCCGCGCAGCACCTCGAGCGCCGGCATGCCCGCCGTGCGCTGGGGCTCGCCGTCATCGGAGCAGCGCTCGGCTCCGCTCGCGAGAATCCATGCGGGCACGTGGTGGCGCGCATCGTGATGCAGGGCGCGCATCTCCGCAAGGTGCGCGGCGGCCTCGTCCTCGCTCCCGGCGCGGCGGATGCTCGCGATGAAGCGGCTTCTGCGGTCCTCGTGCTCGCCGACGGCCTCCGCAGCCGCCTTGATGGTCATGTAGCCTTGATGCGGCATGGCTCTCCCCCGTTTGACTGGTGGATTGATTCTAGCATCCGGACGGCGGCGCCGCTCCCCGCAGCATCCCGCTCCGCGGCCTCCATCGCCGCCCTGCTCCGCGAGAAACCGGGGGAACCCCTTCTATTACGAGATTGCTTCGGTTCCGCCCGCACCGCTCCGGTTGCAGGGGCTTGGCGGTATCATCCCCCTCGGTTCCAACCGAAGGGAGCGCGTCGTGCTCGCGAAGATCCTCATGATGGTCGCCTTCATCGCCGCCGTCGTCGCTATCGGCCTCAAGGCCCGCACGAGCGCGGGCAGCGTCGAGGGGTTCGTCCTCGGCGGTCGCAACGTCGGCCCGTGGCTCTCCGCCTTCGCATACGGCACGAGCTACTTCTCCGCCGTCATCTTCGTGGGCTACGCGGGGCAGTTCGGCTGGAAGTACGGCATCTCCGCCACGTGGATCGGCATCGGCAACGCGTTCGTGGGCAGCCTGCTCGCCTGGGTCGTGCTGGGCCAGCGCACGCGCCGGGTGACGCATCGTCTGGGGGCCGCCACCATGCCGCAGTTCTTCGGCGCGCGCTATGGCAGCGATGCGCTGCGCGTGGCTGCCGCGGCCATCATCTTCGTGTTCCTCATCCCCTACACCGCCTCGGTCTACAACGGCCTTTCGCGTCTCTTCGAGATGGCGTTCGGCATCGATTACACCGTCTGCATCGTCGGCATGGCCATCGTGACCTGCATCTACGTCGTGCTCGGCGGATACATGGCAACCGTGCTGAACGATTTCGTGCAGGGCGTGGTCATGCTCGCGGGCATTACGGCCATCATCGCCGCGGTTCTCATCGACAACGGGGGCTTCATGGAGGCCTACACCGCGCTCTCGCACATCGAGGCCGAGAGCACGTCCATGCGCGGGGCGTTCGCGGCGTTCCTGGGTCCCGAGCCGTTGAATCTGCTCGGCGTGGTCGTGCTCACGTCGCTCGGCACGTGGGGCCTGCCCCAGATGGTGGGCAAGTTCTATGCCATCAAGAGCGACGAGGCCGTGCGCCAGGGCGCGATCATCTCCACGATCTTCGCCGTGATCGTGGCGGGCGGCAGCTACTTTCTGGGCGGTTTCGGACGTCTGTACGCCGATCAGGTCGTCTTCAACGCCGCCACCGGCGCGCCCGTGTACGACTCGATCGTCCCCTCCATGCTCTCCACCCTGCCCGACCTGCTCATCGGGCTCGTCATCGTGCTGGTGCTCTCGGCGAGCATGTCCACGCTCTCATCGCTCGTGCTGACGTCGTCCTCCACCCTCACCATCGACCTCATCAAGGGCCGCTTGGTCAAGGACATGGGCGAGAAGCAGCAGCTGTTCTGGATGCGGGGCCTGCTCGTGGCGTTCGTCGCACTCTCGGCCGGCATCGCGCTGTGGCAGTACACGTCGCCGGTGAACTTCATCGCCCAGCTCATGGGTATCTCATGGGGCGCTTTGGCCGGCGCCTTCCTCGGACCGTTCATCTGGGGCCTCTACAGCAGGCGCATCTCGAAGGCCGCCGTATGGGCGAGCTTCGTCTGCGGCGTGGGCCTCACCACCGCGAACATGTTCGTCGGCTTCATCGAGAGCCCCGTCAACTGCGGCGCCCTCGCCATGGCGCTCTCGCTCGCGATCGTGCCGCTCGTGTCGGCGTTCACGTCCGCGGTGCCCTTCGAACTCGATGCGCCCCTGGCGCCCCGCGAGCTGTAGCCGGAGCGGGAGCGAAGCCGGGCCGGGCCGTGTCAGGCCAGCTGCAGCGAAAGCGCGATGAGGATCTGCCCGATGTAGTAGAGCACGAGGTAGAGCGCGCGATGCTCGAACTGCGGGTTGCGCCCGAAGGAGTTGATGATGTGGATGATGTCGCTCGCAAGGAAGAGCAGCACCCCCGCAGCGAATGCGAACGGCTGCGCTCCGAAGCGGGCGAACAGCGCCGAGAGCGCCAGGAAGCTGAGGATCGTCAGCGCGCCTAGGTAGATGACGGTGATGGCCCGGGCCGACTGCCGCTGCCGCGGCTTGATCTGCAAGCTGATCCAGCGCATGATGACATACGTCGCCGCGACGCCGATGATCACGAACAACCACGGAACCGCCGCACGGGGCCATATGGCACGCGTATAGAGCATGTGCCCGATCAGGAACACGATCGTGCCGCAGGTGAAGAACAGCGCTTTGCGCTTCTTGTACACATATCGCAGGTTGATCAGCACATCTGCCGCAGCGCCCACGGCAAGGCCCGCCACGACGAAGCCTGCGAACCGCGCATCGGCCGCACCGCCGAGCCCGACGATGCCCAAGATGACGAAGCAGAGCGAAGCGGCGCCCTTCAGGAAGACGCCGACCACCCACATCTCGCGGTACTCGGCGACGATGAACGCGGCCATGAGGATGAGGCAGAGGACGGCAAGCCATAGATGAGTCATCGCTTCACGCTCCCGCGCCGAGGGTTTCGACCACACATCAAGCTTAGCGCGTATGCGGCGGCGTGCAGAAAACGCATCCGCGAGAGGAGCCGCTTGCGCCTTGGAAGCGCCGCCCGCGTTTTCGAACGCCTCTGCGAAGCGGCCCGCACGATACCGTGCAGGCCGCTCCCGTGGTCAGGCGAATGCGCCGTGCGCTCGGCGGGAGATCCTAGAATCCCGGGCCGCCCATGCCGGGACCGCCCATCATGGAATCGGTTATCTCATAGACCTGCTCGCCGTTGACGTAGACGGTGCCGCCGTTGAGCTCGGCGCCGAGCTCGAAATCGAAGGCGAACTGCGCGGAGATGTCCACGGTGCCGCCGTTGATGGAGAGGTAGCCGTTCGAGTCAAGCGCGTCGGTGTCGCCCTGCGCCATGCTGACGGTCAGCTCGCCGCCGTTGATCTCGAGGATGGGGGCGCCCATGCTATCCGACTTGTACGAGGCGTTGATGCCGTCGTCGGTGGCGGCGATGCCGACGGTGCCGCCGTTGATCTGCACGTAGGTCGCCTCGACGGCCTCGGCGGCGCTGATGTCGACGGTGCCGCCGTCTATCTGGACATACGTCGTGGCGTGGATGCCGTCGTCGCCCGCCTCGATGCTCAGCGTCCCGCCGCAGATATAGACGTAGCCCACCGAATCGTCCTCATCGTACTCGGCATGGATGCCGTCCTTGGGCGTGGCGAGGGCGATGCTGCCGCCCGCGATGCGCACCGAGTCGTTTGCCTCGAGCGCGTCGGACGCGCAGTCGATGACGAGGGTTCCTCCCGTGATCTTGAGATCGTCCTTGCAGCTGATGCCGTTATCGGTGGAGCTGATGGAGAGCGTGCCCATGCCGTTGATCACGAGATCGTCCTTCGAGAAGATCACGGCGTCGGGGTTGGCATCGCCGTCGGCGACGAACGTTCCGGTGACCGAGAGCTCATTGCTGCTGCTCTCTGCCGTCGTGACGAAAACCTTGTCGGCGGAGCGCACGTAGATGGCGGGCGCGTCGTCGTTGACGATCGAGACGCCGTCGAGCACGATCTGCACCTTGTCGGTATCCTCGGCTTCCACGTAGATGGTGACGTCGGTCGCAGCGCCCTGGATGACGTAGACGCCCTCGTCGGTAATAGTGATGTCCTGGCCGTCCTGAAGCGTGTGATAGACGGCGTTGGAGAGATCGGCGTTCTGCGTGAGATCGCGCTCGGTGAACAGGTCGGCTGCGGAGAACACGCCGCCCGAGACGCCTGAGAGCTCGGTCACCTGAGCCGTGTACGCGCCGTCCGCCGCAGATGCGGGATCGGACGCGGCTTCCTGCTCTTGAGCGCCGCGCTCGGCATCGACGGCCGTCCCTTCGATCGTGCCGGCGTCGGCATCGGTCGATGCGGGTTCCGGTGCCGAGCAGCCCATCAGCGCCACCGCGAGCCCCAGGCCCGCGAGCACGGCCTTCATGCTGGTCGTGGTCATAAGAACCATCTCCTTTCCAAAGATGTCGCTCAGGATGATGCCGCATGAACCTAAAGCGAACCGAAAGGATCCGGACGCCCCTGCGACCGGGACAGCCCTTCTCGGACGGCTGCATCCATGGTGCCGCAGCTTTGCCCTCCCCTGCACCTCGATGCCGGGCGTCGCCCCGGAACATCCCGAACGAGGCCCGGCCCGCTTTGCTACAATCATGTATGCGAAGCGGGCCGGACGACCGCGGGTGCTTCGGCACGTGAGGAAAGTCCGGGCTCCACAGGGCAGGAAGCTGGCTAACGACCAGGCGGGGCGACCCGACGGAAAGCGCCGCAGAAAAGAAGACTCCCGCTGCCCGCAGGCGGTTCGCCGCACGCGGGTGAGAGAAAAGCTGAAACGGTGGTGTAAGAGACCACCAGCATCCTGGCGACAGGGTGGCTTGGCAAGCCCCTTCCGGAGCAAGCGCAAATAGGAGCGCCATGGTGTGGCCCGCACTGCGCTCGGGTTGCGTGCTCGAGGCCTGCGGCAACGCAGGTCCTAGATAAATGGCCGTCCACGACAGAACCCGGCTTACAGGCCCGCTTCGCGTTTCCCTCGCCTCCCGATCCATCTCCCCGAACGGCATTCCTGTCGCAACCGGAACATGGTATCGTTGCTGTATGAGGTTTCGGCACGCGTATGGAGGAGTCCGTGGCTTTTCTCGGCATCGATATCGGGAGCACGATCACCAGAGCCGCTCTCATCGATGAAGACCTTCACATGCTTGCGCTTGCAAACGCGCCCACCAATATCGACGGCTCGCTTCAGGCCGCCATCGACGATGTGCGGGCTGTTTCGCGCAAGGCGCTCGACCAGGTGGGGTTCCGCATCGGAGCCATCGATGCCGTCGGGATCAGCTGCTCGGGCACGGCCGACGATGCAGACGGCTGCGTCCTCTCCCCCATCCTCCAATGGAACGAGCCCGTGCCGGTGCGCACCATCGCGCACTCGTATGTCTCGGCGCCCGTCTTCGTCACCAACGACGCGCAGGCGGCGGCGGTGGGAGAAGCCCATTACGGCGCCGGCATGCCCTACGATCGCTTCTCCCTCATCCGCATGGGGTCGTTCATCGAGATCGCCATGGTGATGGGGGCGAAACCCGTCGAGACGGACGCCCTGCCCGCCTCGGTAGCCACCGAGGTGGAGTTTTTGCACGAGGCGCGGGGGCTTGTAGATCCGGACGAAGGGCGCGACGGCGGCCTCTCGGGCATACGGCTGAACAGGATATCCTCATCGCAGATCATGGAGGGAGCGCGGAGGAAGCATCCCATCGCCCTCCACGCCACCGACTGGCTTGCCGAGCGCATGACCGAAGGCGTTGTGAGCGCCACCACCGAGCATGCCCCGCAGGCGATCATCATCTCGGGTGCCATGCAGCGCGACCAGCAGTACCTGGGCAGGCTCGTCACGCGCAAGCTCGCCCAGACGCGCTCCGCCATCGCCGGCATCCCCGTGGAGAGCGCCCTGCTCGGCAACGACGCCAAGGCGTTCGGCGCCGCCATCATCGCCCTGCAGCGGGCATAGCGGGCTGCAGGCCGCATCCGCCCCCCAGCTCTTAAACGGAACACTTGTTCTTGTCCGCCCCCTGGCCTATAGTTGGAATCGAACAGGTATTCGATTCATGGAGGGGCCGTGGACACCTACACCAAGCTCGGCATTCTCGCCGAGGCAGCGCGATACGACGCAGCCTGCACGTCATCGGGCGTGGAGCGCGGGCCGAGCGCGGGCCGCATCGGCACGGCCTCGTCCGCCGGCTGCTGCCATTCCTTCACGCCCGATGGACGCTGCATCACGCTCCTCAAGGTGCTGCTCTCCAACGCCTGCTCCTTCGACTGCGCCTACTGCGTCAACCGCCGCTCGGCGTCCTGCGCCCGCGCCTCCTTCGCCCCGCGCGAGCTTGCCGAGCTCACCATCGATTTCTACAAGCGCAACTACATCGAGGGGCTGTTCCTCTCGTCGGGCGTCCTCGGCACGTCCGACGCCACCGCCGAGCACATGATCGAATGCCTGCGCATCCTGCGCCATGAGCTGCGCTTCAACGGATACGTGCACGCCAAGGTCGTTCCCGGCACGCATCCCGAGCTCGTGGACGCGCTCGGGCGCCTGGCAGATCGCCTCTCCGTCAATCTCGAGCTGCCCAGCAAGGGCTCGCTCGAGGCCCTCTGCCCCGATAAAACCTCCATGCAGGTCGCGCGATCCATGGCGCAAATCCGCGCGACGCGCGACGGCGAGGAGCGGCACCTGCTGGGCGCAGGCGCGGGCGGGCATGCCGAGTCCGCAGCCCTCGCGCAGCCAGATGCGTCATCCAGCGGGTCTGCTCCCCTCCCCGTGCGCCGGAACGGAGCTGCGCTCACCATGCGGCCGCGCCCGGCCGTGGCCCCGTCGCGCCGCTCGTTCGCGCCTGCCGGGCAATCCACGCAGCTCATCATCGGCGCCACGCCCGAGGACGACAACCGCATCCTCACGCTTGCGCAGGCGCTGTATACGCAGTACGACCTCAAACGCGTATTCTTCTCGGCCTATATCCCCGCAGTGGACGACGAGCGCCTGCCCGGCGGCGAGGCGCCCGTGCCGCTGCGGCGCGAGCATCGCCTCTACCAGGCCGATTGGCTCATGCGCTTCTACGCCTTCGCGCCCAACGAGCTCGTCACGCCCAGCGAGCCCTGGCTCGATCTCGATGTCGATCCCAAGCTGGCTTGGGCCTTGCGCAACATCGAGCGCTTCCCCGTGGAGGTGATGGACGCGCCGCTCGAGCTTCTGCTGCGCGTGCCGGGCGTGGGGCCGGTGGGCGCGCGGCGCATCGTCCGGGCGCGGCGGGGCGCGCGGCTCGGCTTCGACGACCTCGAGGCATTGGGCATCACGCTCAAGCGCGCACGCCACTTCCTCGTCTGCGCCGGCGCGCGCGACCCTGCAAGCCCGCTCGATCCCGAGCTCATCAGAAAGAAGGTGGTGGAAGATGCCCGAGCAAGCGCCTATAACAGCGCACGGCGCCTCATCGAGGCAGCGCAGCCTCGCCTCTTCTAACGCACGTTCCGATGCGGCGGTGCCGCCCGATGCGTCCAATTCGGTCGATGCCGCGGTCCGCGCGCTCATGCGCGCATGCCGAGGAGGCAGGTGCGCGTTGCTTGCATGCGAACCCACGCTCGAGGGGGTGCTCGCAGCCGTGGGCATCGCCTATCTCGCCCACGTGGACGAGGAGCACGTGCGCCTGACGAGCTCCGTCGACGCACAGCCCAAACTGGGCGAGAGCACGGTGGGGCCCTTCGCCGCCGACGAGCGCACGATCGCCCTCGCAGGTCGCGTGTGGCGCGGCCTCGATGCCGAGGTGGCCGCAGGCTGTCCGCGCGCACGTGAAAACCGTTGTCCGAGCAGCTGCGCGGGGTCGTGCGTCTCCAAGATACCCTATGCCTGCGCGGCGGACGATCCGTCCATGCCCGAGGCGGTCCATCGCTATGTGCGCCTTGCGTTCAAGGCGGGGTCGGCCGTCTCCGCCATGACGACGCATCCTGCGGTGGTCGCGCTCGACAGCCTGGCCCGTCTCGTACTCAACGAATGCGAGCGCACGCGCCAGTTCGCGCGTTTCTCGCGTTTGGCCGACGGCTCGTACCTCGCATCCTTCAGGCCTGCAGCCAACACGGTGCCGTTCGTAGCGCGCCACTTTGCGCGGCGGCTCCGTTCCGAGCGGTTCTGCCTGGTCGATCCCGTGCACTGCGTGGCCGCGCTTCACGAGGCGGATTCCGAGCGCTGCCGCATCGTCTGCCTCGACCAGGAGCTCGCCGGCGAGCTCGCCGCACGCGACGACCTCTCATCCGACGAGCGCTACATCCGCGCCCTCTGGAAACGCCTCTACGACGGGCTCGCGCTCGAGGGGCGCGGCACGGCGGAGCGCGGCTACGACCTGCGCTCATCATGGATGCCCAAGCGCTTCTGGAGCGACCTGCCGGAGCTCGATCCGCGCAACGCCGTTCCCGGCCCGTATGTGCCCAAGCGCTATCAGGGCGTCCGCGCGGACACCTTGGGGAGCGGTCGATTGTAGGCGCACCCTGCAGGCGCGCGGCGGCGAGGTCGGCCGCCTACTCCGTGCTCATCCAGAGCAGACGCTCGGCCACGGTGTCGGTGGAGGCCAGCGTCATGTTGTTGATGAAGATGACGTCGTCCACGCCGTGCTCGCGCACAAACTGCGGGATGTTGTAGTCGGAGTAGCGGCAATCGAAGACGTAGACGGTCTTGTAGTCGTCCACGAGGCACGGCACGAAGGCGCAGCCGTACGACTCCTTGATGACGAGGCAGATCGGCCCCTCCTCCATCGTGGGGTTCTCGATGACGGTAAGGGGCTTGTCGCCGCCGATGAAGGCAGCGTACTTGGAACCCCGCGCCCAATCGCTCACATCGGTGATGACCTGCCAATCATAGCGCGCGCCCGCCTCATCCCAGAAGACGAGCTCGTTGGTGCTCGTGGGGATGTAGGCGTCCACGTAGTCGGGATCGGCCTCCATCTCGCTCAAGCCCAGCGTGTCGTAGAACGAGCCCAGGAACGGCTCGAAGCGCATGCGCTCCCAATTGAGGACGTCCGCCGGCTCGGTGCCCTTGACCTTGCAGAACTCCACGTAGGCATAGTAGGCGCCGAGCTGCGTCCAGTGGTGGTCGGTGCGGAAGTAGAGGTACTCGTCGTTGTGCTCGCGCAGCGTATCGTACACGAACACGGGATGCACGTTCTCGTTGTAGAGGCTGTTGAAATAGCGGATGGCTTCGCGCGGGTCGGTGCCGCCCAGGCCGGCGAGCTCATCCTCCGAGAGCATGGCGCCCGAGTTGTTGGGTACGAGGATCGAGTAGACGTTCGCCTCGCCGGCGAGGTTGTCGGCACAGGTGTTGAGGGCCGTGCAATAGGTCTCGACGGCGGACTGCACGAAGTAGTACACGCTGTAGGCGGCCCCATCCTTCACATAGAGGCCCGCCATGATGGATGCCTGGATATCCTCCTGCAGGGTCTGGGCGGAAGGCACCTCGACGGGGCCGTCGTTCACGCCGGGCACCACCGCAGCATCGCCCGCAGCGGCGCTTCCATCCGCATCCGCGCCCTCGACCGGAAGGCTATCCGCGGCCACGTTGCCGCCCACCATCTGCATGGACGGCTGGATGCCGTGGAGGTTCTCGAGCATCAAGCCGGCAGAGACGAGCGGCTCGCGCAACGGATAGGTGTCCGAGTACCACAGGCCGAGATCGGTGAAGAACGATCCGTCGAGAAAGCCCTCGGTCGTGAAGGCGGGGAAGGAGGCGAGCTCGCGCTTCTCGACATCGGAGGTGGACGGGCGGAGGAAGAACAGCAGCCCGATCAGGGCGAAGACCGCGAGGATGCCCCCGAAGCCGAGAACGGAGTACAGGCGCATGTCCATGAGCGTGCGATGCCGGGAGCGGAGCCTGTCGTTCGACGAGGCCCTTCTCGTGCGTGCGCGCGTGCGATCTGCCATGGCCCCTCCCCTCTCAGAACTGGAAATAGATGAACGGATTGTAGCTCGCGCCGGCAAGCGCGGCGAGCGAGATAAGCAGCAACAGCGGCGGCGTGAGCATCTCGAGCGCTCCGACGACGCGCACGGCGACGTCGCCTCCGCCGGCGACGGTCGAGAGCCGCCTCCGCAGCCAGGAGCCGAAGCCCGTGCAGGCGAGCGCCGAAACCGCCAGCAGGAAGATGTTCTGCAGGAAGGCGGTATGGACGGACAGGTTGAAGAGGCCCGCCCCGTTGAGGCCGATCATGCCCGCGAGCACGCTCGTCATCTCGCCGAAATCCTCGAACCGGAAGAGCACCCAGCCCACGAGCACCACGAGAAGCGCTGCGGCATGGCCTACCGGCTTGGGAAGCCTATCTCGGATGACGAAGCGCTCGAGCAGCAGGAAGGCCAGGAAATAGAGGCCCCAGAGGATGTAGTTCCAGCTGGCGCCGTGCCACATGCCCGTTAAGAACCACACCACGGCCATGTTGCGGACGTACTCAGCCTGCGAGCAGCGGCTTCCGCCCAGCGGAATGTAGACGTAGTCGCGGAAGAAGCTCGAGAGCGAGATGTGCCAGCGCCGCCAGAAATCCTGCACCGAGGAGCACTGATAGGGGTGGTCGAAGTTCTCAAGGTAGTGGAAGCCGATCATACGGCCCATGCCGATGGCCATATCGGAATACGCCGAGAAGTCCAGGTAGATCTGAAACGCATAGAAGAGCATGCCCAGCCAGCACCCGCTCGCAACCTGCGTGGCGAGCGCGTCGCCGCCGATGGGGAGGAGCGTGTCGGCCACGGCTGCGCAGGAGTTGGCGAGCACGACCTTCTTGGCAAGGCCGCATGAGAAGCGCCGCACGCCCTCGTAGATGTCGCGTTCGGACACGGTGCGCTTCTCGATCTCGTGGGCGACCGTCTCGTAGCGCACGATGGGGCCGGCGATGCACTGGTGGAAGAGCGAGCAGTACAGCAGGAGCTTCCAGTAGGCGCCCTGCGCGCGGATGGTGCCGCGGTAGACGTCCACCACGTAGCTGATGAGCTGGAACGTGTAGAACGAGATGCCGATGGGCAGCACGATCTGGGGGACGTCGGCGGGCACGCCCGCAAGGGCATGGGTGCCGGTGAGGATCCACGTCCAGTATTTGAAGTAGCCGAGCAGACCGAGCAGGCAGGCAAGCTCGACGATGAGCCAGATGCGGCGCATGGAACCCTTCGATCCCGCGATGCGCAGGGCGCAGAACCAGCTGACAAGGGCTTCGAAGCAGATGAGCAGCACATAGCGCGGGCCGCCCCAAGCATAGAATACGAGCGACGACGCGAGCAGGACGGGGTTTTTAAAGCGCGTGGGAACCGCCAGGTAGGCGGCCATATGCAGCGGGAAGAAGATGAGAAGGAACGCGAAGCTCGAAAAGACCACGGCGTCGACCTTCCTCAGCGATCCATGCGGGCAGTTACGATGCGCGAGACCATGCGCACGTCAGCATCATACCATGCGTCGCCGCATAGCCCGAATCCGGAATAGGGAAGCGAGCTCGTTCGGATCGGTCCGTCAGCGTTGGGTTTTATATCGTCCGTCGATCAGCCCCACCATGTCTTCGGTATCAGCCGCATCATACGGTTTAATGATTACATGGGCATGTCTTTAAACCGTGGGATCGCACGAGAAACCAAAATAGGTCGGGCGGTGCCCTCAGAGTCCGCCCGCTTCCCTTTTAGCGCGGAAGGGAGCTCGGAGATGGCTGGGAACACGCTTGCCGGTACGGGACGGAATCGCGCGGGAGGATTTTGGCGTGCAGCGTCCGCATGCTGCGACTTCGGAAGACGTCTCTGCCTACTCGCATCGGCTGTCTGCATCATCGCGCCCATCGCCTCCCATATCGTATCCCCGCCGACCGATTTCGGCTACGCGATGGCCCCCCTGATGATGTGCGTCCAAGGCCTGGCCTTCTACCTTCTGTGCGCGGCACTCCTCTACAGCATGGGCGGGGTCGCACAGGCCGCCGGCCTCCCCAAGGGCTTCGAGGGCAGATGGACCGTGCTCGCCCGGCGGATCCGCGTGCTCGCCGCAGCGCTCCTCGTCGCCGCACTGGTCGAGACCGCCTTCGCTGCGATGCTGGCGGCCATCGCCTCGCTCCGATTCGCACAGGCCGAGTCCACATTCTTCCTTGCGGCCTTCCCGCCCTTCAAGCTCTGGCTCGGCGTCTTCGGCATCGGGGATGGGCAGGGCGAGATAGAAGCTCTGAGGTTGACGGGCATGCAGATGCCCATAGATGGCGCCGCGCTGTTCTCCTCGCTATCCCTCTTGGCGATCTCCTCCGTCTTCGATGCAAAAGGCAGGACGCGGTAGGCAGGGCTTCCCTCGCATGCAGCCTCTTTCGGCACGTTGAACATATCGCTCCCCAGCCGAAGCATCGGAACTGCGGCCGAATCCTCATGAGCCGTTGCCGAACCCCATGAGCCCCAGCCGAACCCCATGAGCCCCAGCCGCGAACTACGCATTAGTTTTCTCTACAGAAGTCTTTTCGCATTCCATCTGGGTTTTTGTGCCAGCTTTTTTCTCTGAGAGAAAACTAATGCGTAGTTCGTAGGCTCGACTGGAGTTCGAGGGGGGGATGCGGCTGGGGTTCGCGGGAGAAAAGAAACGGCTCCGCATCTGCGGAGCCGTTGGACGATCGATGAGGGCAGGCGGCTAGTCGAGATCGCCGAAATCGCTCATGTCGGACAGCGAGGCTGGAGCGGAAACCTGCGCCGGAGCGGCGGGAGCCTCGTAGTGCGGAACCTCGATCGCGGGAGCGGACGCGGCGACGGAGCCGGTGTCGGGGAAGACGGAATCGGCATCGTCCATGAAGTGCTGGAGCAGGTTCTTGTACTCCACGCGGAACTCCTCGCGGGAAGCCTTGAGACGATCGATCTCGTCGAGCTCGGTCTGCTTCTCGGCAAGCGCCTGGCGGATGACCTCGCGGGCCTTGGCGTCGGCGTCGTTGCGGATGCGCTCTGCGTTGTCGCGGGCATCGGCCACGAGCTTGTCGGCAGCCTTCTGGGCGACGATGAGCGCCTGGGAGATCTGGCGCTCGGACGCCACGAAGTCGGCGACGGGCGCGGCGACGGTCTCGACGGGAGCGGCGGCAGGGGCGGCGGCGAGCTGCTCCTGCGCGGCGGCAAGCTCCTTCTCGGTATTGGTCAGGCGTGTCTTCAGGTCGGCGATCTTGCTGAGCATCGCCTCGACCTCGCCCGCAACGACCTCGAGGAAGTCATCGACCTCTGCGGTGTTATAACCCTGCTTGGAGGCGGAGAATGCCTGCTGCTCGATATCCTGCGGTGTGATAGCCATGTTCGTCCCTTTCGTGTTTAAGTGCCGTTTAAGCAAAAGACAGCATCAACATGCCTAAGTCTAAAGTATATACAGAATTACGCTTTGCACCAACCGTAATACGACAATTGCGATAATCGGCGAGAAATCGATGCCGCTGAACGGAGGTATGTAGCGCCTGAACAACGACAGGTACGGATCGACGAGTTGGCGCAGCGCACCCCGGATGCTCTCGAGCGTTTCGCCTCCGCGAGGAATCCACGACATGATGCACCACACGATGATGAGCATCTGGTAGACGGAGATGAGACGGTAGAGGAAATAGCTGATCATGGCACCTACCTAGCTTTGCGCGAGCTCGCGCGTGCGATCGAGCGCGGCGTTGACGGCGAAGTGAACGATATGGAGCAGGTCGCCCTCCATCGCCTGCAGCGCAGCGATGGTGGTGCCGCCCGGCGAAGCGATGCGCTCCATGTAGGCGCGTGGGTGCTCGCCCGAATCGATCAGCTGCTGGGCGGTTCCGCGCATGGTCGCCTCGACCAGCGCACGGCAATCGACGGCGGGAAGCCCCGCCTCGATGCCCGCACGGGTGAGGCAGTCCACGAAGAGGGCGAAGAAGGCAGGCGCCGAGCCCGCCACCACGCCCGCGACGTCGAGCTGGTCTTCTCGCATGGCCTTGACCTCGGCCACGGCGGAGAAGAGCCGCTCCACGAAAAGGGCATCGTCGGCGGAAGCGCCCGCACCCGGCGTGAGCGCGATGGCACCGAGGCCGGCGGCGACGGGCAGGTTGGGCATGAGGCGCACGATGCGCTCGGTGCCGCAGAGCCCGCAGAGCTTGGCAAGCGGAACGCCCGCCATGATGGAGATCACGAGCGCGCCGCCGAGCTGGCCGGCGAGCGGCTCCACGACGGCGGCGGCGACCTGCGGTTTGACCGCGAGAACCACCGCATCGGGGCGAAACGCCGCAAGCATCTGATCGGCATCCTCGAACACGGCGGCTCCGAGCTCGGCGAAGGATGCGCGGATGGCGGCATCGGGTTCTGCGATGGCGATCTGGGCGGGATCTGCGGTTCCGGACGAAACGATGCCCCGGGCGATGGAGCCGCCCATGGCTCCGGCGCCCACGAACGCGAGCTTGACGCTGCTGGTATCCATAGGCACTATCCGGAGATCTCGCCGTCGGCGACGAGCTTGTCGATATCGGCCTGGGAGAGCGTGAGCCCGTGCGGCAGCACCGCGAACACGCGGTCGCCCAGCTCGACGATCTCCCCATCGATGCCGAAGGAGAGTCCGTAGCAGAAATCGAGCACGCGCTTGGCGATATCGATGTTGGTATGGCGGAAGTTCAGCACCACGGGCTGGCTGGTGCGCACGCGGCGCACGACCGTCTGGACGTCCTCGTACGACGCCGGGCGCAGCACGTACGGAGGCAGGTTGCCCGAAGACATGCGCATGCCCGTCTGGGCGGGCGCATAGCTCGTCGCGGGCGCATAGCTCGGATTGGGAGCCGCAGCGGGGGCGCCGCCGCTCGAGAGGGGACGGCCCGAACGGGTGTAGACCGAGACGCTCTCCGCCTCGGGGCGCGGGGTGTTGCCGAGAAGCCCCCTGCGCTCGCCGCGCGGCTGCTCCTCGTAGTAGTCGTCCCCGTCATCGATGTCATCGTAGTAATCGTCGTAGTAATCGTCATCGGCGTTGCGCGCGAAACGATCGCGGATGCTGTCAAGAAAACCCATGACACGCCCCTCCCATTCAATGCGCGGACCTTCCGCGCAGCCGTTACCGGTCGATACCCCTATTGTAAGGCGTATGCCGGGTCGAACACCGTTCTTCCCAACCGTATCATTGTAGAACCCTCCTCGATGGCGAGGGCGTAGTCGTCGCTCATGCCGCACGATAGTTCATCAAGTTGACACCCGGTATCGCGGGCGAGAAGGTCGCGGAGCTCGCGCAGATCCGAGAACGCGCGGCGCGCGGCGGCGGCGTCATGGGCCGGGGCCATGCACATGAGGCCCTTGAGCGAGACGTGCGCAAGCTCGATGACCTGCTCCGCGTGGAGGCGCGCATCCTCGGGCGAGAAGCCCGACTTGCTCTCCTCCCCCGCCACGTTGACCTCCATGAGGATGGGCACGGTGATGCCGAGACGCTCCGCGCGGCGCTCGATGGCCTCGGCGAGGCGCAGCGAGTCGACGGAGTGGATGAGCTCGACGGCGCCCACCACGTCTTTGACCTTGTTGGTCTGCAGATGCCCGATCATGTCCCAGCGCACCGAGGCCAGCTCGGGGTATGCCAGAGCCGCCTGCTGCTTGCGCTTGAGCTCCTGCGGACGGTTCTCGGCGAAGACGGCGTATCCGGCCGCATAGGCGTCTGCAACCTCCTCGATGCCCACCGTCTTGGAGACGGCCACGAGGGTCACCGCATCGGCGCTGCGCCCCGACGCCTTCGCCGCATCCGCGACGCGTTCGAGAATCTCCGCGCGGCGCTCGCGGATAAACGCTGCATAGTCCATGCCGCTATCCTTCCATGATCGCAAGGGCGCCGTGGCGTCCGCAGGTTCCGCCGCTTGCGCGGTAGCTGAAGAACCGGTCGGGGTTCGAGAAGCACGAGATCTCGTCATCGAAGATGCAGGCGGCGTCGAGACCGGCATCGACGAGCGTCGATGCGATGCACGAGCCCAGATCGACGTTGCGGGCGCCCACGAGAACCCGTGCGCCGAAAGCCGCTGCGAACCGCTCGGCGAGACCCGGGTCGACCGCGTACTCGCCGCCCAAGATGTGGGGCCCGATGTAGGCGCTCATCGTGCGGGGATGGGCGCCGGTGATCGCGGCGAGGTCTGCGGCGGCCGTGCCCGCGATGCGGGCGTACGTGCCCTTCCACCCCGAATGCACCACGGCGAATCCGCCCTCGGCGACGATCATGACGGGAACGCAATCGGCATAGCAGAGCAGCACGGGAACGCCCGGCACGCTCACCGCCACGGCGTCGGCGCCCGAGCGCGCCTCGGCCTGCGCAGCAGCGAGGGATTCGGGATCATCCGCCGTTATGCATACCACCTTGTCGCCATGCACCTGGAGCGGGTTCACGAGGCGGGCGGGATCGGCCTTGGGGCTCAGCGCCGCGAGCGCGCGCCTGCGATTCTCCCGCACGCAGGCGGGATCGTCGCCGCACGCATCCCCGAGGTTGAGCGAGGCGTGCGCGCCGGCGGACACGCCGCCCGTGCGCTCGGTGAAAGCGAACGCGACCCCGCCCGGGCGGCTTGCGCCGCCAAGCAGGGTCACGCCATCGACGGTATGTCGCGTAAGCGACGCCATAGCATCCTAGAGACGGCTGCGCTTGAGGAAATCGGGGATGTCGAACTCCTTGTCGTTGCTCGTCATGGGGTTGCGCGCGGGAGCGGGCGCGGGCGTTGATGCCGCAGCGGGCTGCGCGGGCGCATGGGACGGCTGGCCGTAGCGGGAGGAGCGGGCGTCCTCGCGCTTGGGCTCGGGGCGTTCGACCGCGAACGAGGGAAGCATCTGCTGAGCGGTCGCCTCATTGAAGCCGGCGGCGATGACGGTGACGCGCACCTGATCGCCCAGGCTCTCGTCCACCACGGTGCCGAAGATGATGTTGGCTTCGGAATCGACGTTGGATGCCACGAGATCGGCGGCGGCGTTGATCTCCTGGATGCCGAGATCCTTGTTGCCGGCGATGGAGAGGAGCACGCGGGTTGCTCCGTCGATGGTGGTCTCGAGCAGGCGGCTCGAGATGGCCTCGGTGGCGGCATCGACGGCGCGGTTGTCGCCGGAAGCGGTGCCGATACCCATCATCGCGGTGCCGGCGCCCTTCATGATGGTGCAGACGTCGGCGAAGTCGAGGTTGATGATGCCCGGAACGGTGATGAGGTCGGTGATGCCCTGGGTACCCTGGCACAGCACGTCATCGGCCATGCGGAAGGCCTCGAGCATGGTGGTCTTCTTCTCGGAGAGGTCGAGCAGGCGATCGTTGGGAATGACGATCAGCGTGTCGACGCTCTCGGAAAGCTCGGCGATGCCGTCGGTGGCGGCACCGTAGCGCTTGCGGCCCTCGAAGGTGAAGGGCTTGGTGACCACGCCCACGGTAAGCGCGCCCACGTCGTTCTTGGCGATGTCGGCGACGATGGGAGCTGCGCCGGTGCCGGTGCCGCCGCCCTCGCCTGCGGTGATGAAGACCATGTCGGCGCCGGCAAGCGCGCGCTTGATCTCATCGCGGCTCTCCTCGGCCGCCTCGCGGCCCACGGAGGGGTTGGCGCCCGCGCCGAGGCCTTTGGTGATGTCGGTTCCGATGTGGACCTTGATGTCGGCGTCGGAGATGGCGAGGGCCTGCGCATCGGTATTCACGGCAACGAATTCGACGCCGCGGATGCCCTCCTCGATCATGCGGTTCACGGCGTTGGTGCCGCCACCGCCCACGCCGACGACCTTGATTACGGCGAGGTAGTTGTTCGGTGCGTCGAAAGTGCTCATGGTTCGTCCTCCTTTAGTGGTGCCAGCAAACGTTCAAGTTCAAGTTAAGCTCGATGTTTAATGCAAAGCGGTGTATATTTGCACAAACGCGGCCGTTTCGTCAAACCTTTTCACCGAGTGAACATATCCGCAGGTAAACGGTAGTGCTGAGCGAGCTGTTAACATTCAAGCGGCACTTTAGCTTTGCGCGGTGCCCGCGCGGGGGCTCGGCGTTCGTGGATGGCTGCATCGAGTGCGCGCGACGAACAACGAGGCCTTGGAGGACGGACGACGAGGCTCGGTCTTTTCAAGCGCCGCCGAAGCGGTAAACCCATGCCTTTTACCTTGTACGCAGAGACGCCTCGCCTTTTCTGGGAATGCTCGATGATACGTTCTTCTTAACGAGTGTTCCCTCTGTTAAGGGCGTACTTGATGGCAGAGACACCGTTCCAGCTATCACCCGCGTTTGCGCGACGAACCAGAGAGCTCCCCAAGCCGTGGGCATATGGCTATATCCTGCAGCCCGCGTATCACCGGAAGAGCGGTGAGATGGAACTGGATGTAAAGAGGTGCAACGATGCTGATCTACTATCTGATTACAGGTTCGGCCCTGGCAGCCATCATATACCTAGCCGTCAGACTTGCCGTCAGGGATGCGATAAGGGATGCGCTGGGGCGCAAAGAGCAGGGCGAAGCTGAGTAGGAAAGACAGCCGCTACGCGCCTGTTCCCGGCTGCACGGTGCTCAAGTCGATGCGCCGATACGAGGGGTTCGAGGGTACGCGCACGTTGACGTAGGTGATCTCGCCCGGATGCTGCTCGAGGATCTCGGTGAGCACGGCCGCCTTCTGCTCGATCTGCGTCGGCGACCCCAGCGAAACCTCCACGCCGCTCGACAGCACGCAGGAGATGCCCTCGAGGCTCGACGCCGAGAAGTACACGATGGAAGACGAGATCTCCTCGGGAAGCTCGTCCAAGTACGTGTCGATGCCGAGCAGCACGTCATCCTCGACCGTGGATCCGGCAGAAGGGTTCACGGTTACGGGCGCGTCGATGATGAGCAGCGCGCCCCGCTGCGCGGCAAGCTCCTGCGCCGCATCCTTGGCGGTCTTGCCATCGGAGAGATCGAGGGTGGCGGGCTCGAGCCAGACGTTGCCCTCCCCTATGTACCAAGCGAATGCGCTCGTGCTCATCAGCACGAGCGATCTCACCCGACGCTCGTGCACCACGATTCTGATCCTGTCGGGAAACTCGCGGTGCACCTCCACGTCTCCGACCCAGGGGTTCCGGCTCAGATTCTCGACGACGGCATCCGTATCGAGGCTCAGCAGCGTCGTCCCCTCCTTCACGCCGGCAAGGTTGGCGATATCCTCCGCGCTCAGATGCTCGGTCGCCTCGGTATCGATGGATGCGATGGTGAAGAGCGACGACATGCGCAGGATGTAGAAGACGATGGCACATGTTGCGGCAAGCACCGCGATAACGATGGCAGCCCGTCCCAAGAAGGAGAAAGCCTTGCCCGCGGTGAACCCCGACGACGTGCGCGTGCGGGGCATGTCCGCTTCGGAGAGCACCACGCGCGTGCCGCCGCGTTTCTGCAACGAGTCCGGCAGGGTCGGAGCGCTCTTCTGGGAACTCGCCTCGGGCGCGTCGGGTTTGGATTTCGTGCGCGGCGTCGCACGGCGCGAATCATCTTTTGCCATGCTATGCTCCAAACCCCAGAAAACGCACCTCGGGTTCGAGGGCGATGCCGTACGACGCGTGCACGCTGTCCCGCATCAGCTGCATGAGCGCGCATACATCGTCGGCGCTCGCGCGGCTCTCGTTCACCACGAAGTTGGCATGCACCTCGGAGATGCGCGCGCCGCCGCGCTTCGCACCCTTGAGGCCGCACTTCTCGATCAGAGCCCCCACGGAGCCCTCGGGCGGGTTCTTGAACACCGACCCGCAGGTGGGCAGCCCGATAGGCTGGGTCAGCTTGCGGCGCTTGAGCAGCGCATCCATGCGCCGCGCTATCCTGTCGCGCTCATCGCTCGAAAGATCGAGCGTGGCTTCGAGGATGATGTCGCCCGGGAGAAACGACGTGCTGCGATACCCCCATGCGATATCGGATGCTGCGAGACGCGCAAGGCCCTCGCGCTTGCGCAGGACCACGACATCGCGCACGACCGAGCCGATCCATTGGTCGCGGCTGCCGGCATTCATGGCCAGAGCGCCGCCCACGGTTCCGGGGATGCCCGCGCAGCACTCCAACCCCGTCAGCGACGACTTGAGCGCCGTGTTGACGAGTTTGGAGGTGAGCGCCGCACCGCCGCACGTGATGGACTCCCCCTCCACGGCGATGCGCGTGAACTCGCGCCCGAGGCATATGATGCAGCCCCGATAGCCGTTATCCGAGCACAGAATGTTGGAGCCCTTGCCCAGCACGACCCACGGCACGTTCTCATGCGCCAGCACATCGAGCGTGTACGCGAGGGCGGTGTAGCTGTGCGCGACCACGAGCAATGCGGCGGGCCCGCCTATGCGCAGCGTGGTGCGATGGCTCAGCATCTCATCGCGGCGCACGTCGGCATCGATGGCGCCCGAGAGCTGCATGTAGGCGTTGAAGATGCTCACATGCTCCGCCCTATGCTGCCCGCAGCCTGCTTGGCCTCGATGAAGGCGGGGCCGATCTGGGTGATGTCGCCCGCGCCCTGCGTGATGAGCATATCGCCGGGCATGCAGGTATCGACGAGCAGATCGATGATGGTGCGTGCGTTGGGGACGTAGGCCGCATGCGCGCAGCCTCCGCCCTTTTTGACGGAGTTGACGACGGTCTTGCCCGAGACGCCCGGAATGGGCATCTCGCCCGCCGAGAACACGTCCATCACGAGCAGGATGTCGGCGTGGTCGAAGGCGTGCGCCCACTGCTTCTCGAGCGACTGCGTGCGGCTGTAGCGGTGGGGCTGGAATACGCAGACGATGCGCTTGAAATCGAGTTTGGAGGCGGCCTCGAGCGTGGCCGCGATCTCGGTGGGGTGATGGCCGTAGTCGTCGATCACGGTGATGCCGTCGACATCGCCCACATGCGTGAAGCGCCGACGGGCGCCCTTGAACTTCGAGAGCGCCTCGGCGGCCTGGTCGAGATCGGTGCCGAGCACGTCGGCGACGGCGAGGGCGGCGGTGGCGTTCGAGAGGTTGTGCTTGCCGGGATTCGCCTGGATGGTGAAGCTCGCGATCTTTCCCGCAGGCGTGCGCACCGTGGCGGCGCTCTGGATGCCATGGGTGGCGCCCATCGTGCAGCGGTAGTCGCAGGCCGAGTCGAAGCCGTAGGTCACGACGCGGCGCCCCGTCGAGCGCGCCAGCTCCACCAGATGCGCGGAGTCGCCGCACACCACGACGGTGCCGGCATCGCCGACCAGATCCATGAAGGTGCAGAAGGCCTTCTCGGCGTTCTCCAAGGTGCCGTAAAAGTCGAGGTGGTCATCCTCGATGTTGGTGACCACCACCACGTTGGGATCGAGGCAGAGGAACGAGCCGTCGGACTCGTCGGCCTCGCACACGAAGAGCCCGCCCGAACCGTTGCGACCGTTGGTGCCGTAGCCTTCGACCACGCCGCCTATGAGGAACGTGGGATCGAGGCCCATGTTGTCGAGCATGGAGGCGACCATCGACGACGTGGTGGTCTTGCCGTGCGTTCCGGCAACGGCGACGGTCACCGTGTCGCGCGAGAGATACGAGAGCATCTTGGCGCGCGGCCAGACGGGGATGCCCAGCTCGCGGGCGCGGATGAGCTCGGGATTGGTTTCGGGAATGGCCGTGGAGATGACCACCACGTCGGGCATGACGGCGTCGATCGTGGGAGCCTCGTGGCCTATCTGCACCTCGATGCCCGCATCCTCGAGCTTGCGTACGTAGTACGAGCTCTTGAGATCGGATCCGGTGACCTTGCACCCGCGCTCATGCAGCACGAGCGCGATGCCGCTCATGCCTGCTCCGCCGATGCCGATGAAGTGCGCACTCATGATGTTATCAACGTTTGACATAGCTCTCTCTCCATGACGGAATGCACGCTGCCGGAGCATGCAGTACTACTCTACCCGAAAACTACACGTTCGGAATCGTGGCGAAGCACTTCGCACAAAACAGGTGGGCTGACACGGGGCTTTGCGCGGAGCGGGGGTGCGCGCGGCGGCTGACGCAAGGCACGGGAGGCGCGGTTGGGCCGGGTCATGCGCCTGCATCCGCCGAACCTTATGCGAGAATAGATAGAAAACGGGCACGATAATGCATGCGTAAGAATCATGTGAGGAGGATCCATGGACGCACGGGCAGGCTTGGACATGCTGCGGGCCATGTGGGATCTCTTGGTGGAGCGGCGGGGGTTCTTCGGGGAGCTCGTGCTCGAGCACCTCGCCATCTCGGCCGCCTCCATCGTCATCGCCATCGTGGCGGGCGGCCTCTTCGGCCTTGCCATCGCCGAGCGCCCGCATGCCGCCAAACCTGCGCTCGGCGCGGTCAACTTCCTCTATACCATCCCGTCCATCTCGATGCTGGGCTTCCTCATCCCCTTCTCGGGCGTGGGCAATGCCACGGCAGTCATAGCCCTCACCATCTACGCCCTGCTGCCCATGGTGCGCAATACCTACACGGGCATCACCAACGTAGATCCCGCCCTCATAGAGGCCGCTCGCGGCATGGGCTCGACCGATGGGCAGATCCTGCGCAAGATCAAGCTTCCGCTGGCCCTGCCCTACATCATGAGCGGCATCCGCAGCATGGCAACCATGACGGTGGCCTTGGCGGGCATCGCATCGTTCATAGGAGCAGGGGGCCTGGGCGTGGCCATCTATCGCGGCATCACCACCAACAACGCCGCCATGACCATGGATGGCAGCCTGCTCACGGCGCTTCTCGCCCTTGCAGTCGATCTCGTGCTCGGCTTCGTGGAGCGGCGCAGCCAGATGAGGAGCTCGGCGGCGAAGCGCGCCAATCGGCGTATAGCGCTCGCGTCCGCTGCTGCCGCCGCCGTCATCGCAGCGGCCGCCGGCGTGCAGGCCCTGAGGCCCGCCGAGGTCATCCATGTTGCCACCAAACCCATGACCGAGCAGTACATCATGGGCTACATGCTCAGGGACCTCATCGAGCAGGAGACGGATCTTACGGTGGAGATAACCGAAGGCGTGGGCGGCGGAACCTCGAACATCGAACCCGCCATGGAGTCCGGGGAGTTCGACCTCTACCCCGAATACACCGGCACCGCTTGGAACGCCGTTCTCATGCGCGAGGATATCTACTCGGAGGACCTCTTCGACCAGCTGCAGCAGATCTACGGGGACCAGCTGGGCTTCGAATGGGTGGGCATGTACGGCTTCAACAACACCTACGGGCTCGTGGTGCGCAGGGAGGTCGCCGACCGGTACGACCTGCACACCTACTCCGACTTGCAGCGTGCGGCCGATCAGCTCGTCTTCGGGGCCGAATACGACTTCTTCGAGCGCGAGGACGGTTATCGGGCCCTGTGCGACGCCTATGGCCTCGACTTCGGCAACACCATGGACCTCGACATCGGCCTCAAGTACCAGGCGTTGGCCGAGGGACAGGTGGACGTGATGGTGGTCTTCACCACCGATGGGCAGCTCGCCGCCGCCGATGCCGTGGTCCTCATCGACGACCTGGCGTTCTTCCCCTCCTACCTCTGCGGCAACGTGGTGCGGCAGGAGACGCTCGAACGGCACCCCGAGCTGCGTGCAGTGCTCGAGAGCCTCGAGGGAACCATCGCCGATGACGATATGGCCCGGATGAACTACGAGGTGGAGACCGAAGGCCGCTCGCCCGAGGACGTGGCGCGCGAGTACCTCGAGCAGAAGGGGCTGCTGCGATGAGCGCTTATAGCGAAGGTGCGGCCATGGCCGCAGCAGACGTGCCGGCCATTGAGTTTCGCCATGTGAGCAAGGACTACGATGGGAAGCCGGCGCTCGACGACGTGTCGCTTGCCATCGCACGCGGCGAGTTCGTGTGCGTGATAGGATCCTCGGGAGGCGGCAAGACCACCCTCCTCAAGATGGTCAACGGACTCATCGAGCCGAGTTCAGGCGACGTGCTGGTGGAGGGCAGGAACGTGCGGGAACAGGACCTCATCCAGCTCAGGCGCAACATCGGCTATGCCATCCAGGGCAGCGTGCTCTTCCCGCACATGACGGTGGAGCAGAACATAGCGTATGTGCCCAGCCTCTGGAACGGCAACGACCGCGCACGCACCCGCAAGGCCGTCCGCAGATGGATGGGCATCGTGGGGCTCGACGACGAGCTGCTCGGACGCTACCCGGCCGAGCTCTCGGGCGGGCAGCAGCAGCGTGTGGGCATAGCGCGCGCCCTCGCGGCGTCGCCGGAGATCCTGCTCATGGACGAGCCGTTCGGCGCTGTGGATGAGATCACGCGGGAGCAGCTGCAGGCTGAGCTGAAGCGCATCCACGGCGAGACGGGCATCACCGTCATGTTCGTGACGCACGACATCGAAGAGGCGTTGAGGCTGGCCACCAGGGTCGCCGTCGTGGATGGAGGATGCGTGCAGCAGTATGCCGCGCCCGACGAGCTGGCCGAAGCGCCCGCCACGGACTTCGTGCGCCATCTGGTGGCGGGCAGATAGGAGGAGAGATGGCTGCGAACGATAGTCCCACCGCCATGCGCGCCATTGTGGTGCATGAGCCGGGCGGCCCCGAAGTACTCAAGCTTGAACGCAGGCCCGTTCCCACGCTTCGGGCGGGCTGGTCGCTCGTGCGGGTGATGGCGCGCGGACTCAACCATTCCGAGATCTTCACGCGTCAGGGCCTCTCGCCGAGCGTGCGCTTCCCCCGCATTCTGGGAATCGAGTGCGTGGGCGAGATCGCCGCCACCACCGATGGCGATCGCCTTCCCGTGGGGTGCCGCGTGGCCTCCATCATGGGGGAGATGGGACGTGCCTTCGACGGCAGCTATGCCGAGTACGCGCTGCTCCCCAACGAGCAGATCTATCCCGTGACATCGCAGCTTCCCTGGGAGCAGCTGGCTTCGATTCCCGAAACCTGCTACACGGCCTTCGGTTCCCTCAAGAACCTGCGCATGGAGCCCGGCATGAGCGTATTGGTGCGCGGCGCCGCAAGCGGGGTAGGCATGGCGTTTGCGCGCCTGGCGCGAGCGGCAACACCCGACCTGCGCCTCGTGGGCAGCACGCGCAGTGCCGAGCGCGGAGCCCTTCTGAGCGCGGCCGGGTTCGACGATACGGTGCTCGACGTGGACGGCGTATTGGATGCTGCAGGCAGGGTTTTCGACCGTGTGCTGGAACTCATCGGACCGGCCACGCTCAAGGACAGCTGCCTGCATGTGCGCGAGGGCGGCATCGTGTGCAGCACGGGGCAGCTGGGAGGCAGGTGGTATATGGACGGTTTCGATCCCATCGTCGATCTGCCTCCCAACGGCTATCTCACGAGCTTTTACTCGGACAACGTCGATGCGCGGCAACTGGACGAGCTCTTCGCCTATATCGAGGAGCATGATGTCGACGTCGCGCCGGAGCGGGTCTTCCCTCTGGGAGACATGGCAGATGCCCACAGGTATCTCGAGGGGCCGCACGGATTCGGCAAGATCGTCGTCACAAGCCTAGGATAGCCGAGGGAGTGCATGCCGTATGAAAACGGCGGTTATCCTTGGGCAGGCCATGCGGGCTCCACGTTCTCAGAAGAAGACACGGCCTTTCGCCTCCGCCAAGCTGCCGCAGGGACGCCTCCCAGCCCTCTCATCGATATTCCAAGACCTGGCAGCGTGTAGGCACGCAAGCAGGGAGCGGACCCTGGCCGCCCGGACAGCCCCGTGCGGCTACGTATCCAACCGGATCAGATCGGCCAGCGCTTTGTTGCGGTAGACGACATCCGTCCTCGCCGCGAAGCCCTCATGCTCCCAGAAGGCATTCCCGACCTCGTTTCGCGCAAAGACGAGCATCGCGACCTTGTTGATCCCCTCATTTCGCAAAGCGATCAGGGCATGGTCGGCGAGACCTTTGCCGATTCCCCGTCTTCGATGCTCCGGACTCACCGCCGTGTGATATATGTAGCCGCGTCTTCCGTCATGGCCTGCAATGATGACGCCGACCACGGCGTCTTTGTCTATGCAGACGAAGCATGTGGCGGGGTTCCTGTCGAGAAACGCCGCAATTCCCTCTCTGGAATCGTCCAAATCGTTGAGCCCCATGCCTGTGCATGAAAGCCAGAGCTGGTACACGCTGTCGTAATCATCGATGGTCATTGCCCTGTATATCATACTGGCCTCCACACGTTTGATTGCACGATGCTATGGTTCGGACAGGCTGCTATGCGCCGATCACGTTCCGGGATCCTTCTTCGACAACGACGGCTTGGGAATTGCCCAGCGGGCATATGTCCAGATCCGAAAACTCGTCCATGATCAGAGCGGTCGCCTTCTTGAACGGTGCCGTGAGATAGTGCGGGAGAACGTAGAAATCGATCAGGCCCAGGCCCGCATCATCCTGTTGCGAATAATCGCTCGGTTTCTCGTCCATCCGCTCGATATAGGAGATGGCGGGCGCGCACACGATCGCCCCCGCAGACTCGCCGATCATCAGCTTGCCATTGCCAAGCTGCTGCTTCAACAGCCCGTCCGCACCGGTTTTCCTCAGCTGGTCCATGAGAAAGAACGAGTTTCCGCCCGTGAAGTAGATGATGTCCGCTTCCTCGAAAACCGCCCTGACGGTTGCGTACTCCTCGCTCGAAATATCGATCTCGGCCAGCTGCGCGCCGAGCTTCTTGAAGAGCTTTCGAGCAGACCCCACATATCCTGTGTACCCTTCGCGCAAAGACGCCGTCGGTACGAACGCGACCTTCTTCGCTTCGACCTCTTCTTTGGCCAGGTTTCCAACGCTCGAAAAGTGCGAGCACAGGAATAGTCTCATGATGCGTTCTCCCTTCTTGTCCGGTTCGGAAAACGGGCGTTACCATCTTACACACTCCGTGAGCCATGGGGACGCGGAGGATGATAGCGCCGAGGAGGAACGCGCATGGTTTACACACCGACATAGACTTGACCACGGCCATCTTGGGGGCGTGCCCGTTCCCAAAATGTCCCTGGTGTAGCAAATTCCCGGCTATCTCTCCCGTTCGGGCGAATTTGTATGCACAAAGTGCCCCTCCACGGCCGATATTATGCAGACGCGGGCTCTAGAAGGATCCCCGAGCGGAAAATCTGCTACACCAGGGACATTTCGTGCCATGCGGACGGGACCGGAGGGCCGAGGGGCCAGCTGCGTCCGCAGCCATGCGAGGCTGCCCTCCCTCACTGACACCGAAGCTTCAGCGCAAACACTACCTTGGTGTTCGCGATACGTGCCGCAGTGTTTGCACAAGAGCCTCGGTGTTCGCAGAAGGGGCTGCTAAGCGCTTGCGACATGCGCGCCTGCTGCTAACGCACCGCCTTCTCCACCTCATCGGCCAGAGCCTGCGCGGCATTCGCGGCACCGAGCGTCGAGGCCGCCTCGCGCATACGAGCACGCTTGGAGGCGTCGTCCACGAGCGCGAGAAGCGCATCGGAAAACGCAGGATCGTCGAGATGGGCATCGCTCAGCATATCGGCCGCCCCCGCATCCACGAGCAGGTGCGCGTTAACGGTCTGATGGTCGGCGGTGGCAAGCGGATACGGGATGAGCAGCGCAGGCACCGAGCGCGCGGCGATCTCGGCCACGCTCGAGGCGCCGGCGCGCGAGAGCACGCAATCGGCTGCCGCAAGGGCTTCTCCCATGTTGTCGATATAGGGTGCCACAGACCAGCGCTTCCGCTCGTCGGACGTGAGCGCAAGGTCGGCCACCACGGATCCGTGCTCATCCTTGCCCGTGGAATGCAGGATGCGCAGCGAGCGCCGTGCGAGCAGCTCTTCCTTGAGCGCGCAGACCGCTTGGTTGATGTGGCGCGCTCCGAGGCTGCCGCCGAAGACGAGCAGCAGCACCTCATCGTCCGTCAGACCCATCGCGGAGCGAGCCTGCGCGCGCGAGGCGGCGACCACGCTCGCGCGCACGGGGTTGCCGGTGACGGCGATACGCTGCGCCTTTCCGGAAAATGCGGCCTCTGCCTGCGGAAACGCAATGCAGATCGTATGCGCCTTCCGCGCGGACACCTTGTTCGCAAGCCCCGCCACGGAGTTCTGCTCGTGCAGGAGGTAGGGCACGCCGCGTTTGGCGCACCAGCGCAGCAGGGGCAGCTCGACATAGGCGCCGAAGCCGATAGCCGCATCGGGAGCGCCCGCTTGGGCGAAGTGCGCATCGAGTTTCTTCACGGCTGCGGCGATCTGCCTGACCGCCATGACGAGCGTCCAAGGACGCGTGCGATCGAAGCCCGAGACCTCGATGGGCACGAGCTGAAAGCCCGCTTCGGGCACGAGCGTAGCCTCGAGACGGCGCTCCTGCCCGAAGAACACGACCTCATGGCCCCGGTTGCGCAGCTCTTCGGCGAGCGCCAAGGCGGGATTGATATGGCCGGCCGTTCCGCCGGCGGCGATAGCGATCTTCATCGGTGCTTCTTCCCCCTACCCGAGGAGCCGCGCAGCCTGTCCGTGGCGCTCGGCCCCAAATCGATGCGCTCGCGCGGGCGCGCGCCCGAGGAGCCTCCCTGAACGACGGTGAACGAGCCGCGCGTAAGATCGGTGGAACGCTGCTCGTACGGATCATGCGCGTCGCGGGAGCCGCGCGCATCGCCGGATCCGCCTCGACCCCCGCCAACCTGCCAGCGGCTCCGTGCCCGATCGTGCGTCGTCTCAGGCAGCTTCGAGACGCGTGAAACCGACAGCGTGAGGCCGGCGAGCATAAGGCAGGATATGATCGTGGAGCCGCCGTAGGAGATGAACGGGACGGGCTTGCCCGTGAGCGGGATCATGCCCAGAACGCCGCAGATGTTGACGAAGAGCTGGATGATGATCAGCCCCGTGCAACCTGCGGCGATGAGGCGTCCGGCGAGGTCGGGGGCGTTCTTGGCGATCTGCGCGCCTGCCCAGCCGAGCAGGGCGAACACGGCGAGCATGCCGAGCGTTCCCGCGAGCCCGAGCTCTTCTCCGATGACGGCGAAGATGAAGTCGTTGTACGCCATGGGGAGGTACGAGTACTTCTGGCGCGAGAAGCCCAGACCCACCCCGAAGAGGCCCCCCGAACCGAAGGCGTAGAAGCCCTGGATGAGCTGGTATCCATCGCCGTAGTAATCGCGCCAGGGATCGAACATGGTGAAGATGCGGGCGCGCGAGTACTCGTCGCGCAACGATAGGATGAGAAAGCCCGCAATGCCCACGATCGCGAGGCCGACGACGAGATTGCGCGGCAGTCCGGCGAGATACCCCATGACCAGAAGCGTCGCGGCCAGGATCATCGTGGTGCCCTTATCGGGCTGCGCGAGGATGAGGACGAGCGGCACGCCCACGCCCACGGCCATCAGCTTGACGAACCGGTCGAACGTGAGGGACGCGTCCTCGAAGTAGCGCTGCGCGAGATTCGCGGCCGTGAGCACGACCGTGACCTTGGCGAACTCCGACGGCTGCAGGGTGAAGCCCGCGATGCCCAGCCAGCGCGAGGCGCCGTAGGCATCTTGGCCGGCGCTTGAGAGGAAGATCGCCAGCAGCAGCATCACCGTGAGCACCCAGATGACCGTGAGGACGCCTCTCGACCAGGTGCGATAGTCGATCCGGGCGAGCATGAGCGCCGCCACGGCGCCCACGGCGAGGAAGACGGCCTGGCGCTTGACGTAGTAGGCGGCGTCGTAATTGGTGCCCTCCGAGATGAGCGAGGTCACCGAGGATGCCGAGTAGATCATGAGCAGACCGAAGAGCGACAGCACGAGCACGCAGACGCCGAAAATGAGCCGAGGCGACATGAAGCGCGCGGGCACGCCGAGGATCCGGCGCTCCATGTTCCTGCCGTTCTTTCCTTTTTTGCCGTTCTTGCCGCCCGCCATACGCTAGCTCCCGTCCGTCTGGACGATGCGGGAGACCAGCTCCTTGAACGCGCGACCGCGCTGTTCATAGTCGTCGAACTCATCGAACGACGAGCATGCCGGCGAGAGCAGCACCGTATCGCCCGGAGCCGCCGCCGCGACGGCGGCATCGAGCGCTTCGGCCAGATGCGGCGCCTCGAAGATCGAGAGCGCGGCGGCGCGCTCCCCGACCGCCCTGTGCAGCGCCGCGGCGATGCGCGGCCCCGCCTCGCCGAAGCAGACGGCAACCTTGCAGGTGCGCGCGACGGTATCGGCCATCGACGCGAGGTCGGTGCCCTTGTCGTGGCCGCCGAGCAGCACGAGGACATGCCCTGCGGGAAACGCCGTGAGGGCTTTCTCCACCGAATCGGGATTGGTGGCCTTGGAGTCGTTGATGAAGCGCACGCCTCCCCGCTCGCCGCAGGGCTCGATGCGATGCTCGAGCGGGGCGAAGGCGGAAAGCCCGGCGCAGAGAGCGGCATCCGAGACGCCGGCTGCGAGCGCGAGCGCGGATGCCGCGAGGGCGTTTTGGATGTTATGCTCGCCGCGGATGGGCAGCTCATCCGTCGTGATCAGCGGATGCTCCCCACCATCGAGGCGAACGACGAGGCGCTTGCCGCGCACAAACGCCGCGCACGGAGCGTCGGGCGAGCCGTGCACGTCGAGCAGGCAGGTGCGCACGCCGCGCGCAATGAGGCGATCCGCGATGGCGCGGCACCATGCGTCCTCGTTGGACACCACGGCGAGGTCGTCTCCCCCCATGTTGGCGAAGATGCGCTCCTTGGCTGCGGCATATGCCTCCATCGACCCGTGCCAGTCCACGTGATCGGGCGTGATGTTGAGCAAACACGCCGCGCGGGGGCGCAGATCGCGCGTCTCCTCCAGCTGGAAGCTCGAGAGCTCGGCAGCAAACCAGCTGCCGGGCGCACGATCCCGCACCTCGGCCGAGACGGACGTGCCGATGTTTCCCACGAGAAGCACGTCGCACCCTCCCTGTTCGAGCAGGGCGCCCACGAGCGCGGTGGTGGTGGTCTTGCCGTTGGTTCCGGTCACCGCGATCCAGCGCTCGGGGCTCTCGCGCCACGCGAGCTCGGGCTCGCCGATGATCTCGCGGCTGTGGAGGACGGCGTTGTGGAAGAAACCGCTCACGGGAGGGATGCCCGGAGATGCCACGACGAGGTCGTAGGCGCCCCGCACATCCTCGGTGCCGAGGATCACGCGGGCGCCGCGCTGCTCGAGCGCGCGCGTTGCATCGTTCGCCTGAGCGGTAAGGCCGCCGTACACGGTCAGCGAGCTCACGCGCCCCTCGGCGAGAAGATCGGCCAGAAGGGATGCGGCGGCGGTGCCGGCGCGGCCCAGGCCCAAGACGCACACGTCTCCGTAGCACTGCACGGGCGATGCCTCCTATCCCAGCTGAAAATAGAGGGCGAAGCCTACGGCGGCGCAGGCTGCGGAGATGATCCAGAAGCGAATCACGACCTTCGTCTCGCTCCAGCCGAGCTTCTCAAAATGGTGGTGCAGCGGCGCCATCAGAAACACGCGCTTACCCGTGGCTTTGAAGCTCAAAACCTGGATGATGACGGAGAGCGCCTCGATGATGAAGAGGCCCCCCATCACGAGCGAGGTCACCTCGGTTTTGGTGAGCACGGCGAGCGCGGCGAAGGCGGCGCCCAAGGCCAGAGAGCCCGTGTCTCCCATGAAGATGGTGGCGGGATAGCAGTTGTACCAGAGGAACCCCAGGCACGCGCCGCCGATCGAGGCGGCGAAGATGGCCAGGCCGAGCTCCTCGTTGCGGAACGCGACCATCGCCATGACGAGCATGACCACCATCGTGCAGCCGCCCGCAAGGCCGTCGAGGCCGTCGGTGAGGTTGACGGAGTTCGAGAGGCCCGCCATGAGCAGGAACACGAAGAACACGTAGAGCCAGGGAACGGAGAGGGTGAAGCCGCCCACGGGGATCGAGAGCGCGAGCACGCCGAGATCGATCTCGAACCCTCCGGGGAAGGCGATCGCGGGCGAGATATGGCACACGTTGACCGCGTAGAGGCAGAACCCCACCGAGATGGCTATGAGGCCCGCCATCTTCTGGCCCGGCGTGAGGCCGAGCGAGCGCTCGTGGGCCACCGACTCGATGTCGTCGAGCAGCCCGAGCACGCCGGTGAGCAGGGTGGCCACCACGGCGAGCACCATGCTCGGGTTCCAACCGCCGAGAATGGCGCAGGTGATGAGCATCGAGAGCAGGATGATGAGCCCGCCCATCGTGGGCGTTCCCTGTTTGGTGAGGTGCCGCTGGGGGCCGTCGGCGCGGATCTGCTGGCCGACGCCCTCGCGCTTCATCAAGCGGATGAAGAGCGGCATGAGCACGATGGAGATGATGCCCGAGATGCCGATGGCGAGAAAAACCTGGTAGGTGGGGTATGATGGGTTGCCGATCATGCGAGAACTCCCTTGACGAACTCGTCGAGACCGCTGCCGCGCGAAGCCTTGGCGAGCAGCACATCGCCCTCACATAGTACGGGAACGAGCGCCTCGAGGGCCTCTGATACCGAATCGAACATCAAAATCGCGTCCTCCGAGGCACCGACGGTGCGGGCCCCTTCGGCGATTGCGCGCGCGAGACGCCCTCCGATGCAGACGATCATGTCGAGGTCCAGGGCGGCGGCGTAGGCGCCCACGCATGCATGCATCTGCGCCTCGTCCTCCCCCAGCTCGAGCATCTCGCCGAGCACGGCGAAGCGCCTGCCCGTGCACGACATCGAGGCCAGCACGGCGAGCGAGCTCGCCATGGACGCGGGGCTCGCGTTGTAGGCGTCGTCGATCACGCGGACGCCCGTCGCGGTCTCGCGCACGTCGAGCCGCATGGAGGTGAGCTCCATGTGCGACAGCGCACGCGCAGCATCATGCGCATCGACGCCCGCACGACGTGCGATCGTAAGCGCGAGCATGGCATCGACGACGGCGCTCGCCCCGGGAACGGGAAGCTCGAGGGCGATTGCCGTGCCGTCTGAGAACAGGAGATCGGCGCCTGCGGTAGCATCGTCGTGCAGGGCGATGCCGAGCTGGCGCACGTCATCGTCCTCATGCGACCCCACCGTGAACGTGCGGACGCCCGCAGGCTCGGCGATGGCACGCACGATGAAGGGCGTGAAGTCGTTGGCGCTCGTGAGCGCAAGGGCGGGTTCGATGCCGCAGGCGGCCTCCATTCCGCTGACGATCTCCGCCTTGGCCCGCGCGATGTTCTCGCGCGATTTGAGATGTTCGAGATGGCTCACGCCCACGTTGGTGATGGCGGCGAGCACGGGACGCGCCGCGCGCGCCATGCGCTCGATCTGGCCCAGACCGTCCATGCCCATCTCGAGCACGAGCGCCTCGGCGTCCGACGGGGCGTTGAGCAGCGTGAGCGGCATGCCGATGAGGTTGTTGTAGTTGCCTGCGGTCGCATGGGTGCGATACCGCACCGACAACGCGCAGGCGAGCATGTCCTTGGTGGTGGTCTTGCCCACCGAACCCGTCACGCCCACGACGATCCAGCCGGGGTGGCGGGTACGCTCGTAAGCGGCGAGGCGCAGCAGGAACCCCTCGCCGTCGTCGTCCTGCGCGCGCAGCAGCGCACGGCCGTTCGCCTGCGCGTAGGCGAGCACGTCGGGGGCGGGCGCAGCCGAGAGCACCGCAGCGGCCGCCCCCGCTTCGAGGGCGGCGCGCACGAAGCCGTTGCCGTCGCTCTTCTCGCCCTTGAAGGCGACGAAGAGCGCACCCGGAGCCGCCTTGCGAGAGTCGATGACCGTCTCGCCGAAGACACGCGTATCGGCGCCGGTCAGAAGCTGCGCACCGGTGTGGGCGGCGATATCGGAAGCAGACAGTTCCAGCATGTCGATGGTTCCTTTTTCGATCAGTTGACGGGCTGCACGCCCACGTCGTTCACGGCCTCTTCCATGATAGTCGAGAAGAGATAGGCAGACGAGGCGCTCGCGAGGAAACTGACGCCGTTGAGGCCCACGTACACGAGCACTTCGGGGTCGTCGGCGTTGGCGAACCCGCAGAGCGAAGCCGTGAAGTGCGCTCCGGTGTAGCCCTCCCCCTCCACGGACTGCTCGCCGGTACCCGTCTTCCCTGCGACATCGTAGCCGACGACCTGGCCGTTCACGCCGGTTCCGTCGGTCATGACCGCGCGCATGCAATCGACGGTCATCGCGGCCGCCTCGGGGCTGATGGCACGCTCGCCCGCTCCCCAGTCGACCATCTCGCCGCCTTGGGCGATGAGGAAGTGGGGCGTGGTGAGCACGCCGTCGTTCGCAATGGCGCCGAACGCGCGCACGATCTGGATCATGGGAATGGCGACGCTTTGGCCGAATGACATGAAGCCGCAGGTCGAGCCGTCGTAGTCTGCATATCTCGTCACCATGCCCGTTGCCTCGCCGGGATAATCGATGCCCGTGGCATGGCCGATGCCGAGCGCATCCACGCCTGCGGCGAAGCGCTCGGCTCCGATGACCGACTGCGCGATCAACGCGGTGCCCGTGTTATAGGAGTTCTGGAGGATCTCGCGGACGGTGACCTGCTGCTCGTGGTCGCGCTCCCAATCATCGAAGACGTAGTCGTCGCCCACGAGGACCGTTGCCGGCACGGAGAGCACCGTGGAGGGCGTCACGAGATCGTTGTCGAACGCCGTCGCGAGCGTGATCACCTTGAAGACCGAGCCGGGTTCGTAGGAATCGGACGTGAGCCTGAGGTTGAGGGCAGCAGGATCCGTATGCTCGAGGTCTTCGAGATGCGCGAGCGGCGTCGAGCAGGCCGCGAGGATCTCGCCGGTGCGCGGATCGGTGACCATGACCGAGCCGGACTCCGCCTTGTAGGTCGAGACGGCCTCGACGAGCGCGTTTTCTGCCGTGGTCTGGATGTTGACGTCGATGGAGATGACGATATCGGTGCCGTTCTTCGCCTCGATGATCTGCGATGCTCCGCCCGCGATGGGCACGCCGCCGAGCCCCTCCTCGACGATCATCTGGCCGTTCTCGCCGCGCAGGATGTCGTCGTAGTAGTATTCGAGGCCGGTGAGACCGTCGCCGTCGGTGCCCACGACGCCGAGGATCTGACCCGCCACGTCGCCGTAGGGGTAGACGCGCTTGGTGTCGTCGAGATAGTAGATGCCCGCGAGGTCCTCGGCTGCGAGCTCGGATGCGAGCTTCTCGGCCACCTCCTTATCGACTTTCTGCTTTATATAGACGAAGGTGGTATCGGAATTCAGATCGCCCAGGTAGTCGTACACCGACCCGCCGAGGTTCTGCGCGAGGATCTGCGCCACGCGCGAGGGGTTGTCGATGTCCATGGGGTTCGCGTAGACGGTGGTGCACTCGACGCTCATCGCGAGCACGTTGCCGTTGCGGTCGTAGATGGTGCCGCGGCGCGCGTAGAGGGTCATGACGTTGGTGCGGCGGTCCTCGGCGGCCTGCGACAGCTCGCGCGCCTGGACCACCTGGAGCCAGACGAGGCGGAGCGCCACGGCGGCGAACACCGCGAGAAACAGCACCTGGATGATCGAGATGCCGTGATCGAATCCACCCGATCCCGAACCGCCCGCGCGCGACGCACGGCGGCGGTAGCGCGCACGCGAGGCCTCGTCGTACGAGGCCTCGGATGTATTCCTGTTCCGATGGGAGCTGTATCCGTTGCGCGCCACGATGCCGGGCCCTGCCCTACAGGTCGGCTGCCAGCTGCGTCGTGTCGAGGGTGCTGTTGTGATCCGCCGCCGGGGCCTCCGCCTCAACCGCGGCCTCGGCCTCCTCGTCCGCAGCGGCATCCGCCTCGGCAACCTCTTCGGCGGACGCCTCTTCCTCGGTTTCGAGGACGATGACATCATAGGATGCCGCGTTGACCATGCCGTAGTTCTGGGCGGCGATGCGATCGATGCGGGTGGCGCTCGCCATGAGCGAACGCTCCACGCGAAGGTTGTCGTTGCTCGTCTCGTAGCTCGTGATTTGCTCGCGCATCTGCGCGTTCGAGGTGAGCTGCGAAACGGTGAGGGACGTGAGCGCAACGCGCATGGATCCGAGCGCGAAGATCAGAACGGCGCCCGCGACGACCATCTTCACGCGCGCGAGGAACTGGGATGAGACGCCTGCGCGTGCGCGGGCGTCGAGGCCTCCGCCCGTGACGACCTCGAAACGGGGTTCTGCGTCGAGTGCGCGCTGGGTGCGGTTCTCGTACAGCTCCTCGTATTCAAGTGCTTCTGCGTTAAAGGTGTTCATCTGCGTTCCTTGTTCGTATGTCTTTCGTCAGTGCTTCGTCGATGGTGCGTATGTGGCGGGTGCGCGAAGCCTAGAGCTTCTCGGCCACGCGCATGAGGGCGCTTCTCGCCCTCGGGTTCGCGTCCACTTCGTCCGGCGAGGCAGCCATGGCCTTGCGCGATCGAATGCGGACTATCGGTACGTTCCCGCAGACGCACACCGGGAAGTCCGGCGGGCAGGTGCAGCCCCGGGACATCTCGGAGAAGATGTGCGACACGATGCGATCTTCGAGCGAATGGTAGGAGATGACGCAAATGCGTCCGCCCGGATTGGCCCAGCGAAGCGCTGCGTCGAGGCCCTGTTCGAGCGCGTCGAGCTCATGGTTGACCTCGATGCGCAGGGCTTGGAACGTTCTTCTCGCCGGGTGCCCTCCGGTGCGCCTGGCCGCAGCTGGAATGGCGCTCTTGACGAGCTCCGCCAGCTGCAGGGTCGAGGTGATGGGCGCTTTGCTCCGCGCGGCTACGATTCTGGCTGCGATGCGCGGAGCATGACGCTCATCTCCGTACATGCGGAGGATTCGGATGAGGTCGGTTTCGTTGTAGTGGTTGATGACCTCGGCTGCGGTAAGGGTGTTGTTCTCCGAATCCATCCGCATGTCAAGAGGGGCGTCCTCGTGGTACGAAAAGCCCCGTTCCGGAGTATCGAGTTGCGGCGACGAGACGCCCAGGTCGAACAGAAAGCAGTCGACGCCGGGAATCTGCGCCGTGACGAGGAGGTCGTCCATCTGGGAGAAGTTCCCCTTGAGGACGAGGGTCTCGGCCTCGGGAACCTCGCGCGCGAGGCGCTCGGATGCCGCTTCGAGGGCCATGTCGTCCTGGTCGATGCCGATCAGAAGTCCCTCGGGCGCGATCCTCCTCGCGAGTTCCACCGAGTGCCCGGCCCCGCCGAGGGTGCAGTCGCAGACGACCTCTCCCCTCTTGGGATCCAGCTCGGCGAGAACATGAGAAAGCATCACGGGTACGTGCCGATATTCAGCTGTCAAGTTGCCCACGGGAACCTACTCGCGGTACAGGAGGGCGGCGAAGTCCTCGTCGGTGAGGGCTTCCTGCTTCTCGTTCCATGCGGCCGCATTCCAGATCTCGAAGTGGTCGGTGTTTCCCACGATGACCACCTCGCGACCAAGCAGCGCGTGCACCTTGGCGTCCATCTTGCTCAGGCTGACGCGTCCGGCCGAATCGACATCGGACATGACCGTCTGGGCGTTGATGTAGCGGCGGAGCGCCTCCATCTTGCGGTCGCGCGGATCGTAGCCGTCGGCGAACAGGGAGTCAACGTAGTCCCTGTGCCCCTCGGGCGTGAAGCCGTACACGCAATCCAGAACCCTGACGAGGTACACGGTGCCATCGATCTGGCGGCGAAAATCGGCGGGGAGGGTGAGACGCTGCTTGGCATCCAGGTTGTGCTGATAGGTGCCGGTTACGTACATCCTCTCCTCCTCTCGCATCGCGTCTCGTTCACGGGCAGAATTGCATGGCATCTACTATATACGTCTTTTGCAACATTTCACGACATTTTTCCCCACAATTCGACTTTTCGGTAGAAAAAGGGGGCAAACGGTACGCGGTCTATCAGGGGCGCACAACATGTAGCGGGTACGGATGTTCGTGGCACAAGCCACTTCGCAAAACCTGCGCATGCGCGGTCTTGCAGGCGGGCGCATGCGCGCTTGTCCGTCTCGGTCTATTGTTCGGGACGCTTTTTTGCGGATCGCCGTCCCGTTCAATCGACCGAGACGGGCACGCCGGGCTCAGTGTGGTTTACGAGACGGCAGCGCTTCTTGCGCGTGAGGATCTAGGCCACCAAAGGGTAGATGTTGATGTAGCGTGCCGGGCAGCCGAAAATGGTGGTGTACGCGCCTTTCACGAGGCAGATGAGCCCATCGTGCGCGCGACGTCGAACCTCGGGCACCTCGAACACTTCGAGCAGATGGCGGAAGTGCTCCTCGTCAAGGACCATCTCGTACGAGAAGCGCATGATGGGGATGTTGAGCGCGGAAAGATGCGACTCGCGCAGGCGCTCGCTTCTCAGCACGGAAACCGCATCGCGCCCTCCGGTAAGGTTGGGATCCGTGTATTTGCGCCCGCCGTCGAGCTCGCCGATGATCCTGCGTCCACCGGGGATCTCCCACATGAAGTCCACGCGATACGCCCTGTCGCTTCCCATGGGATCCGGTATCTCCACCTGCAGGTTCGGCACCATGAATCCCAGCTCGATAATCTTCGCTCGGGCGATGGACTCTCCCCCGCTCTCGCTTCTGCCGTCGGCGTAGCGCGCCGATTTGCGCGCGGTAACGATGCCGTGCGTGCGCTTCGTCGCGCACCGGTCGAGCAGCTCGCACAGCTGAGTGCTCGTCATGCCGCGAACGCGGCAGCACGAGTCGGCCAGCGCGAGGCCTTCGGCGAAGTCGAGCGAGCACAGACAATCGCGCACGGTCCGCTCGAACGGGGTGACGCGCAGACCTCCCGCCGTTTCGCATGCGCCGTCGCGATTGCGATGGCATGCGATGGCGGGCGACGAGGTTGGAGACGGGTCGGCGACCGCTCGGTGAATCTTGTTCAGCTCCTCATAGGGAACCGAGAACCCCAAGGCGGCTGCAGCCGTGAAATGGGAGAAGATCCACGTCGGGTGTTTGGCGGCGAGGGCACGGGCGCACTGGAGATGCCGCTCCACGGGATCGAGCGCCGACCAGTACGACGGACGGGCATACATGCCCCGCAGCGGAGAGACGACGACGCCGCGTTTCGCCAAGCGGTTGAGCCAACGGCGCTCGCTATCGGATCCGGGCAGGATGCACCGCTCGAGCAGTTCCGCTTCATCGGAGAGCAGCTCCAGGTAATGGCTTCGACCTGCATTCATGGCATCCTCCTGCGATCGATGAATTGGTCGCCATGCTAGCGCATTCGCTCTTCCGTGTGGTGGGGAATGATTTTCCCACAGAATCGACACTGCAGCTTTCCGTAAGACAAGGTGCGGCGGCAGGTACGCTCGGCAGGCATGTCCGTTTCGGTCTATTGTTCGGGACACGTTTTTGAGGATCGCCGTCCCGTTCAATCGACCGAGACAGGCACCTCCTGCATGTGCGCACGCGGATGCGCGGCGAGATAGGCCATGCGCACATGCGTACGGTCGATGTGGGTGTAGAGCTGCGTCGTGGCGATATTGGCGTGGCCGAGGATCTCCTGCACGATGCGCAAGTCGGCGCCTCCCTCGAGCATGTGCGTTGCGAAGGAATGGCGCAGCGTGTGCGGATGAAGCCCCTCGATGCCCGCCAAGCGTCCGTACCGCGCGCAGATGGCATGCACCGACTGGCGCGAGATGCGCCCGCCGCGCGCGTTGAGAAACACCGCGTTCGAGGGCTTTGCCTTCGCGAGCTGCGGTCGCCAGCGCACCAGATAGCCCCCCAGCGCCTGCGCCGCGCTTCCCATGATGGGCACCACGCGCTCCTTGGACCCCTTGCCGAAGACGCGCAGCATCTCGTCATCGAGGTAGACCTCGCGCTGATCGAGGCCGCACAGTTCGGAGACGCGCAGGCCGCAGCCGTAGAGCACCTCGAGGATGGCGCGATCGCGCTGGTCGAGCGCCGTGTCGCGGAAGGTCTGGTCGAGCAGGGCGCGCACCTCGTCGATGGAGAGCACATCGGGCAGGTGCTTGGGTTTGGCGGGAAGCGGCAGGTCGGCAGTGGGATGAGCCGTGCAGATCTGCTCGGCGACCATGAAGCGATGGAAGCCCTTGATGGCCGACACCGCGCGCTCCACCGTGGTGGGAGCCAGCCCCACATCGACGAGCGCCGAGATGTGGCTCTCGATGAGCGGGCGCGTGATGTCCTCGGGGGCAAAAACGCCCTCATCGGCGAGATAGGCCAGATAACGGGCAAGGTCGTGACCGTACGCCTCGACGGTGTTGGACGACGATCCGCGCTCGATGGCCAGATAATCAAGATACTCGCGTGTGGCACGCGTAAGATCCAACGCAGCTCCTAGCCCTCGTCGGACGCGGACTGGCCGTGCGTGCCCGCCGAGGCGAGCATCTCGCGCGCGTGGGCGAGCGACGTCTCGGTGGCGTCGCCCGAGAGCATGCGGGCGATCTCGTGCACGCGCGCCTCACCCTCCACCAGGCTGATCTGCGTCTCGGGCAGCTCGCCTGCGGTTTTCTCGACCACGTACTGACGGTCGGCACGGGCCGCCACCTGCGCCAGATGCGTCACGACGAGCACCTGATGCGTGCGGGCGAGATCGGCGAGCACGGAGGCGAGGGCAACGGCAGTGGCACCTCCCACGCCGGCATCCACCTCGTCGAAGACGAGCGTGTCAACGGCATCGGCGGCTCCCAGGACCACCTTGGCGGCAAGCATCATGCGGCTGATCTCGCCGCCGGACGCGATGCGCCTGAGGGGGCGCGCCGCCATGCCGGCGGCGGGACGGTAAAGCAGCTCGATGTGCGAGGATCCCGCAGCGGTCCATTGGCTACGCGGCAGGTCCTCGAAGGTGAGCTCCACCTGGGCATCGCCCATCTCGAGACGCGCCATCTGCGCCGATATCGCCGCGCAGAGCGGTTCGGCGGCATCGCGGCGCACGCGCTCGAGCTCGGCTGCAGCTGCAGCAAGAGCCTGCTCGGCGGCGTTGGCTGCGGTTTCGGCTGCGCGGATGCGCTCGCCTCCGCCCTGGTGCGCCTCGACCACGGCCTCGGCGGCCTCCTTGCGCTCGAACACGCGCTCCATGCCCGGCCCGAAGGCGCGCATGAGGCCCTGCAGGGCGGAGTAGCGCATCTGCATCTGCACGAGCGCCTCCTCGTCGATGTCCATGCGGTCGCAATAGCCGCGCAGGTCGCGCGCTACGTCCTCGATGGTCGCAAGGGCTCCATCGAGCGCATCGGCATACGTGCCGAGATGCTTATCGTGGACGGAGCAGTTCTCGAGCAGGCGGCGGGCCGCACCCACCACGTCGAGGGCGCCCTCATCGCCCGCGAGCGCATCGTAGGCGCCTTCGGCACCCTGCAGCAGCTGTTCGGCATGCTCCGCTTTGGGAAGCTCCTCGCGCAGCTCCTCGAACTCGCCTTCGCGCGGGTTGACCTCGCCGATCCGACGCAGCACGAACTCAGCGTCGGAGAGGCGCTCGTCGCTCGCCCGCATGAGCGAACGGATTTCATCGAGCTCATCGGCGGCGCGGCGGGCGTCATCGAGCGCAGAACGGTATGCGTCGAGCGCATCTGCTGCCTTCTCGCCCGCCCAGGCATCGACGAGCTCGACATGCGCGGCTGCGGAGAGCAGGCGCTGATGCTCGTGCTGGCCGCACAGATCGACGGTGGCGCCGATGCGCTCGGCAAGCTCGCGCACGCTCGCCAGCGACCCATCGATGGTGGCGCGGCCGCGCCCGTCGGAGGTGAGGCGGCGCTTGACCACCGTTCCGTCCAGATCATCAGGTCCCAGGTAGAACAGCGCCTCGACCTCGAGCGCGTCGCAGCCCTCGCGCACGCTCGAAGCGTCCGCGCGCTCGCCCACGGCCAGCTTCACCGCCGAGAGGAGCGCGGTCTTGCCCGTGCCCGTCTCGCCCGTGAGCACCGTGAGGCCGCGCGCGGGCTCGATGCACGCATCGCGGATCAGCGCCACGTCGTGCGCATGCAGCATCTCGAGCATTACTTGCCGCCCGTCTTGCCGTAGAACACGCGCGAGACCGACTGATAGAAGCTTTGCGCGGAATGGTCGAGCAACAGGATATCGCCGGGGCCGCGCCGAATCGTCACGTGCATTCCCTCGAACCCCTCGACGTCCTCTTCGCCCAGCGGCTGGCCGTCGGCGATGAAGTGGCGTTTGGAGGGCCGCTCGGGCGACATGGTGATCTCCACCACATCGGAGGGGCTCGTGAGGAATCCTCGGGCCATGATGGTGTGCGGTGCGATGGGCACGCAGACCATGCCCGAGAACTCGGGGGTGACGATGGGGCCGCCGGCGGCGAGCGCATAGCCCGTGGAGCCGGTTGCGGTGGAGACCACGAAGCCGTCGCCGCGCAGGCGGTCGATGTGGTGGCCGGAAACGGAGATGTCGAACTCGACCACGGAGCCCTGCCCGCTGCGCGACACCGCGAGGTCGTTCAGGGCAAAGCTGTCGAGGGAGTATGCGCTGCCGTCGGCGCGCTCGAAATCGGCGGTGATCGCGAGCGTGGCGCGGTGGCTCACATGAAGCTCTCCCGCGAGCGCGGCGGCGACCGTCCCGATCAGGTCCTCGGGACCTGCCGAGGTGAGAAATCCCAAATGCCCATAGGAGATGCCCACGATGGGGATCTCGGAGTAGCCCACGATCTTGGCAGCGCGCAGCAGCGTGCCGTCGCCGCCGAGCGAGACCACGAGATCGCAGCCTTCTGCCGAGGTCTGCCGTGCGGGGAACAGCCGCTTATCGTGCGCCCATGCAACGGAGACGCCCTCGCCTTCAAGCCAGGACTCGAGTTCGCGACCGCCGGCGATGGCGTCGGCGCGCGTATGGTTGGGGACGAGCAGAACCTTCACGATCGCTCCTCATATGGCATGCGTGCATTCGTTTCGAGTGTAGCACAGCGGCTTTGCGCGGCCTGTGCGGCGCCATGCCGTCAGCGCCGGGCGGCGAGCAGGTATTCCACGTTGCCCTTGGCGCCTTTGACGGGGCTCTCGCATGTGCCGAGAATCTCATAGCCCTGCTCGACGAAGGCCGCGCGCACCCGTTGGAGGGCGTCGAGACGCACGCGCCCATCGCGCACGATGCCGCCCTTCCCCACGTCCGCGCGCGGGGCCTCGAACTGGGGCTTCACGAGGCTCACGAAGATGCCCCCGGGCTTGAGCAGGGCGGTCACGGCGGGCAGCACGGCGATCACCGAGGTGAACGAGACGTCGCACACCGCGAGGTCGATCGTGGCGAGGCGCTCGGGGGTGGCGGCGTCCACGATGTTGACGCGCTCGAGCAGCTCCACGCGCGGATCGTTGCGCAGGCCCCAATCGAACTGCGCGTAGCCCACGTCCACGGCCAGCACGCGAGCCGCGCCGCGCGCGAGCAGGCAGTCGGTGAAGCCGCCCGTGGAGCAGCCCACGTCGAGGCAGTCCTTACCGGAAGGATCGATGCCGAAGGCGTCGAGCGCGTGCTCCAGCTTGAGGCCGCCTCGGCTCACGTAGCTTTTCCGTCCGCGCACCTGAAGATAGATACCCTCATCCACGGCCTCGCCGGGAGAGCTCATGCGTCTGTCGGTTGTGGAGACATCTCCTGCGAGAACGGCGCGGAGCGCCTCGTCGCGCGTGGCGAAAAAGCCCCGGGCAACCAGCTCGTCGTCAAGACGGTGCTTGCGCGCCACCTACTGCGCGCTTTCCTCGTCGGCGGCTTCGTCTGCCGCAGCAGCCGTCTCGGCCGCGTCGGAGGCGCCGTCATCTTCGGCGAGATGCGCCTGCTCCTCGGGAGAGAAATCGGTGGCATCGACCATATCCACGGCCGCAGACCCCAGAGCGATGGCCTCGTCGAAGAGGTCGAGGGAGCGCTCGAGCGAGATGTCGGCATCGCGCACTGCGACGACGATGTCGTCGAGGCGATCGCTGATCTGGCCGAACGTCCGATAGCCGGAGATGTCGATCTTCTTTGCCATGCTATGACTCGCTCTCGATGGGTTGCGGCGCATCGGCGAGCACGTCGATGCCCGCCTCGATCTCGCTTGCCAAGCTGCCGAGCAACCCGTTGATGAAACGGCTCGTGTCGTCGGAGCCGAACGCCTTCGCAAGCTCGACGGCCTCATCGATGGCGACGGGAATCTCCACATCGTCTTCGCAAACCATCTCGTAGAGCGCCATGCGCATGAGATTGCGATCGACCGCAGGCATGCGGTTGACGCTCCATGCGCGGCTATGGCGCGCGATGGCGCGGTCGAGCTCGTGGCGCAGGCCGTCCACGCCCAGCGCGAGACGGGCGGCGTAGTCATCGGGTTCGGGGATGTACTCGTCGATGGCGGAGTCGAACAGGACGTAGTCGCCGCTCAGGACGTCATCGACCGAACGCCCCACCGCTTCAGCTTGGAACAGAAGCTGAAGAGCTTGAATGCGCACGCGCGTGCGCTCGGAGAACTTCAGCTTGCCCAAGGTGCTACTCCTTGGGGAAGACGAGGCTGTCGATGCACACGTCGACGGTGCCCACCTCATGCCCCACCTGGCCGCGAATGGCCTCGGCGACGGCGGTGCGCACGTTTTCGGCGAGCTTGGTGAACGGATAGCCGTAGAACACCGCGAGATGGACGGTGATGTTGAGCCTGTCGTCGGACACCGATGCCTCGACGGGTTCGGGCGCGGGATTGGCATTCTTGGTGAACACGGATACGAGGTTGGCGGCGAAGTCCTTCTCGCCCACCGATGCGACGCCCTCGAGCTGCTCGACGGCGCGAGAAACGATTGCGCTCACCACGTTGCGCGAGATGCCGATGCCGGAGATGAAGAGCTCATCCGCTGCCATTGTGTGTGACCTCCTGACGTTTATCCACGCGCCTGCACGCGAAGAAGGATCCGTCTAACAGATAGAGTATAGACGTTTGCCGCCAGCTCGTGCAGCGCGTTCGCCCTCCGAAAGGCATGTCACGCGAAAACGGCATACCTCATGCGAAGCGAAGGGCGCGATGCGCGTGCGCGGTGCGTGCCTACACGCGGCTCACGAACTTACCGTCGCGGGTATCGACCTTGATCGTGTCGCCCACGTTGAGGTACATGGGAATCTGCACCACGGCGCCCGTCTCCACCGTCGCGGGCTTGGTGCCGCCCTGCACGGTATCGCCCTTGAAGCCCGGGTCCGTCTCGGTGATCTCGACCTCGATGAACATGGGCGGCTGCACCGCATAGAGCACGCCGTTGGCATAGTTGAGCAGGCAGACGTCGTTCTCCTTGAACCACTTGGCACTGTCGCCGATCATGTCGGCACCCACCTCGATCTGCTCGTAGGTGTCGTTATCCATGAAGTAGTACAGGTCTCCGTCGTTGTAGAGGTACTGCATCTCGCGGGTCTGCATGTTGACGCTCTCGAATTTGGCGGACTGCTGGAAGTTCTCCTCGTTCACGCGGCCGGTGCGGATGTCGCGGTACTTGGTGCGCACGTAGGTGTTGCCCTTGCCGGGCTTGACATGCTGCGCCTCGAGGATGACGCAGTCCTTGCCCTTGATGTTGACGCCGAGGCCGACCTTGAGATCGGTGATGCCGAGAGTTGCCATAGGAGTTGCCTTTCTTCCCGTCCGGACAGGTTCCGGACGAACCGCATTTCGTAGAAAGTATAGGACAAACTAGCCGCACTCGATAACGACCAGCTCATGGGTGGATGTAGCAAAGGGCGCATAGCCGTCCTCGGTCATGACGCCCGTGTCCTCCAGGCGGATGCCGAAGCGGCCCGGCAGGTAGATGCCCGGCTCCACGGTGATGACGGAGCCCGTCGGAACCTCGCCCTCGTAGGTGCGGCCGAAGACGGGCTTCTCGTGGATCTCGAGGCCCACGCCGTGGCCGAGGCCGTGGCCGAAGTAGTCGCCGTAGCCGCTCTCGGAGATGATCTTCACGGCGAGGTTGTGGATGTCCTTGCCGATGCAACCGGGCTTCGCCGCAGCGGCGCAGGTCTCGTGGGCACGGCGAACGATGTCGTACACCATGCGCTGCTCGTCGGTGGGTGCGCCCAGAATGACCGTGCGCGTCATGTCGGCATGGTAGTCGCGGTAGAGCGCGCCGTAATCCAGGATGATGAAGTCGCCCTTCTGCACGCGATAGTCGCTCGGCTGGGCATGGGGGTTGGCGCCGTTCGCCCCGCCCGCGACGATGGAGTCGAAGGAGATCCCGTCGGCGCCGTGCGAGAGCATGTAGTTCTCGAGCTCCAGGCGGATCTCCTTCTCGCTCATGCCCGGCTTGATGAAGCCGCACATATGGGTGAAGGCCTCGTCGGTGATGGCCTGCGCCGCGCGAAGCAGCGCGAGCTCCTCCTCGTCTTTGACGATGCGCAGGGCGGCGATATCGCCGTGCATGCGCGGGAACAGCGCTGCGATGCCCTTTTTGCCGCACGCGACGCCCAGCTCGTCGAAGAAGCCCACATCCATGCTGTCCTCGATGGCGACCATGCGGGCGCGCGCGGATGCGATCTGCGCGGCGGCCCATGCGGCGCCGCCCAGCATCTCCTGATCGATAGCCCAAGGACCCTCGGCGCCCAAGCGCTCGATGAAGGTGTTGTAGTAGCGCGCGTCGGTGTGGAGCCGGAGCGCATCCGCCGTGATGAAGGCCGTATGCGCGCTTTCGGAGTCGAAGACGCGCTCGGCGCCCGTCAGCCAGCGAAGGCTCGCGTTGTCGCGCACGATCGCCGCATCGTAGCCGCGTTCCTCCATGAGCGCGCGAAAGCGCTCCACGCGCGTGTTCAGTGCATCTGCCATTGCGTAGTACCTGCCCCTCTAATAGCGATCATCTAGTTGCGCGAATCGACCCATGCGGCGGCATGCTCGGCGAGAAGGTCCTCGGAGAGCGTTGCCAGGCGGATGCGTCCGAATGCTTTCGGTAAGAACATCTGGAACCGGTTGGTGCGCAGGAAGCACTCGCATTTGAGCGCACGGGCCAGCTCGGGTGCCGAGAAGGGCACGCTCTCGACGTAGCCCAGGCCGAGCGCATCGAGCGACTCGTCGATGGCGAGCACGTCCTCCACGGCGAAATCGCCCTGCCCCGCCGCGAGGCGGGAAGCGAAGCGCATGCCCTCGGCGAGCAGCGTCGATGAGGGCACGTCGGCCCCGAACAGCGGGCGCGCCGCGCGCAGGAAGGTGCGGCCGAAGCCGAGCGAGTCGCGCGTGGCGACGGCGGTCGATGCGGCCACGCGCCCGCGGCTGCGGAACGCATCGCCGATCACCGTGGCGCGCGCTTTGGGATCTCCCTCAAGGTAGCCGTCGATGCCGTCCCAGAGCTTGCCGAACGCCTTCTCCGTATCGGCGGCTGCTCCGCACACCATGAGCGCACGCCCGTAGAGCTCCTCCTCGCTTGCGAACGAAGGCTCCATGAGCTCGAAATCGCAGTAGACGAAGCGCATCGCCGTAGGATATGCATACATCTCGCGATGCGCTCCCACGGTGAGCCCGACAGGCGTGCAGCCGCCCTCGAGCGCCGCGCGCAGATCGAGCGGATACGCCATGAGCGAGATGCCGTTGCACCAGCCTTTTGCCGCAAAGGATGCGAGCGAGAGGGCGCCGGTGTCACCCATGACGCACAGGCCGTCGCCCGACGTGACGCCCAGACGGTCGAGCTCGTCGAGAACGCGCTGGGCGGCATCGAGCGTGAGCGCATCGGGTCCCTGGGGCATCTCGATGCGCTGCACCGAGAAGCCCGCGTCGGTGAGGGAGCGGCGCACGCGCTCCACCTGCTCGGCGGGAACCGCCGCCGTGGGGGCGAGCACGGCGATGCGCGGCGAGCCGAGCACGCTCTTGAGCTCCTTTCCCGCCCGGTCGGCGAGCCCCGTGCCCATGCGGGTGTCCATCGAGCCTCCCGGAACGGTGACCCACTGGCGCACCAGCACGTTGTCGGCCGCGTCGGTCATAGCAGGCCCCTTTCCCACAGCAGCTGCCCGGAGAGGGCGGCCACCTCGTCGAAGCTCTTCTTGCGGATATCGATGGTGATATCGGCGGCGCTCTCGTACAGCGGGCGGCGAAGCGCATACACGCGCGCGGCGTTGGCGCGGTCGCCGAGATCGGGACGGCGCTCGGGCCGCTGGATCTGGCGCAGCGAGTCCTCAAGGTCGCCGTCGAGAAACACCACGGTGCCCATCTCGTGCATGAGATCGCAGTTCTCGGTGCGCTCGATGATGCCGCCGCCGCAGCTCACGAGCAACGATTTGCGCTGGCGGAGACGTTTCAGGGCGCTCGTCTCGGCAATGCGGAAGGCATCCTCGCCGTCCTGCTCGAACACCTGCGCGACGCGCTTGCCGAGGCTGAGCTCCACCATGTGGTCGGTGTCGACGTAGGAACGATGGAACAGCTCGCCGAGGTTCCGGGCAAGCGTTGACTTGCCCGCACCCAGAAAGCCGATGAAGAAGATATGGTCGCAGCCCTCATGGACGACGACGTTGTGCCCGAGGTTATCCACACGTGTCTCCTTGGAGTTCCAACCCTTTGATTTTACCACCATGCAGGCGCATCCGTCACCACGAGGGGCGACTGACAGGAGCCGCGCGCACGAGTGCGCTATTCTCCCTCGAATCGATTGCCGCGCAGCGCCACGGCCTCGAATGCGCGGAACAGGTAGGTGTACCAGAGCTCGCGCATGCTCTGCGGACGCACGAGGATGGTGCGCACGCCCGCAAGGTTGCCTGCGCAGATGTCGGTATAGACCTGATCGCCGACCATGACCGCCTGCCCTGCGGAGACGCCCAGCTCATCGAGCGCGCGGCGCATCGCGAACGGAAACGGCTTCATGGCGCCGCCCACCCATTGCGCATCAAGCTCCCGGGCGGTTGCCTCCACCAGCCTGGAGTGGAGGTTGTTCGACACGATGCAGACCGAGAAACCCAGCTCATGGGCGCGGTCGATCCATGCCCTCACCGCTTCGGGAACGCGCTTGGTCGTGCGCGGCACGATGGTGTTGTCGCGGTCGAGCAGCAGGCAGCGGATGCCATCCCGGGCGAGTTCGTCGAGGTCGATCAGCTCGACGCGGGCAACGTAGCGCCAGGCCTTGAACAGCGCCATGCGATCAGTCCCCCGGGGCGTTGGCGATGGCCGCCTCGTGCTCTTCGAGCGTCTCGGAGAACACATGGTAGTCGCCTTCCATGTAGAAGTACATGTAGGAGGTGCGGTCGGGATCGCATGCCGCGTTGATGGACGCGATGCCGGGCGAGCAGATGGGCGTGGGCGTGAGCCCGCCGTTGAGATAGGTGTTGTAGGGGTTGTCCTCCTGGAGGTCGCTCTGATAGACCTCGCGGCCCACGATGTACTCGGTGGTGGCGTCGGACTGCAGCGGCATGCCCTCCTCGATGCGGTTGTAGAGCACCGAGGCAACCGTCGCGCGATCGCTGTCGGTGTTCGTCTCTCGCTCGACGATCGACGCCATCGTGAGGATCTCGTAATCCGAGAACTCGATGCCGTAGCGCTCCGCGAGCGTCGAGCGGATCTCATCGAAGTCGATGCCGGCTATCTCGGCGGCATACTGGTCGAGCATGGCGCGGATAACGACATCGGCCGTGACATCGACGCCCGAGAAATCGTAGGACTTGGGGAACAGGAAGCCCTCGAGGGAGTCGTTGGCCGCATCGGCGAGGAACGGATAGTCCGCAACGTAGTTCGAGGCTTTTGCCTGCTCGAGGAAGACGTCGCGCGGAATGCCGAGGCGGCTCTCCACCAGATCGGCCGTCTTGGCGACGGTGAAGCCCTCGGGCACCGTGAGGTTGCCCGCCGTCGAGTTGGGACCCTCGATGAGCTGGCGCACCACGTCGGAGGGATCGGTGCCCGTGACGAAGTAGTAGGGGCCGCTCTTGAGCAGCTGCTCGGCCTCTTGGCGCCTGATCGTCTGCATGAAGGCGGCGCGGTCGTCGATGATGCCCTCCTGGTAGAGGAGCTCGGCGATCTCGCCTGCGCCCGAACCGTCGGGGATGACGATCTCGGTGCCGACGCCCTGCTCGAACGGGGGGCGATCGTCGGTGGATGAGGTCCCCATGATGCGGGGGATCACCACGAACATCACCACGGCGGCGAGGCCGGCAACCACGATGAAGCCGGCTAGGCCCTTGACCAGCGTGCGCCCGATCGAATGCTGCGTTCTGCGCGACGTGCCCACACGCTCCTGCGCACGCGCCGTGGCGCGTGCGGTGCGCGAGGACACGCGACCGCCGTCGAGGATGGAGGTGGAGGTCGAGGGGGTGCCGCGCAGGGTCTCGAGCCCCTCCACAGCTGCGGGTTTCACCTCGTCGGACGTGGTGACGACGCTGCGCGCCCGCCTGCGCTTCTGCGCGTTCGTATCGGCGGCGGCGCGGTCGCTCTCGGGTGCTTTCTTTTCAGCCATGATCCTCTACCCCATCGGTTCGCCGGGCGTCGAGCCAGGACTGCAGAATGAGCGATGCCGCAACCATATCGATCTTGCCGCGCATGCCCCTCTCGTCCAGACCCTGTTCATGTAGGATACGCTTCGCCTCCGCAGAAGAGAGGCGTTCATCCCAAAACTCCAAGGGAAGTGCGCATTTTTCGGCGATCTCACGGGCGCGAGCCTCGATGGCCTCGGCCTGCGGACCCTGCTCGCCTCCCATCGTGAGTGGACGGCCGCACACGAGCACGTCGGGCTCCCAATCGCTGAGGACGCGGCGCCATGAAGGCGCGTTCGAGAACACCTCGGCAGCGGGCAGCACGCAGACGGGAGAGGCGATGCGGGCGGCGGGGTCGCTCACGGCCACGCCCACGCGCTTCTCGCCTATGTCGAGTGCGAGCGCCCTCATCAAGCCAGCATCGCGCGGGCTGCGTCGAGCGCCGCATCGATGCCCGCAGGATCGGTGCCGCCTGCCTGCGCCATGTTGGGCTTGCCGCCGCCTCGCCCGCCGACGAGCGCGGCGATCTCCTTGACGACGTCGCCTGCGGAGAAGCCTGCGGCGACGGCCGCATCGGTGGCGCCGGCCAGAAGCGCCACCTTGCCGTCATCGGTGGCGGATGCGAGCACGCAGGCGCACGGACCGTCCAGCTGCTCGCGCACGCTGTCCCACGCGCTGCGGATATCCTTGCCGCCGATGCCGTCGAGACGGGCGATGACCAGCTTGTAGGCGCCCTTGTCGACAGCTCCCGCGAGCGCGGAGGCGAGTTTGGACGACTGGCCGCCGGTAAGCGCCGCAGCAAGCTTCTTCTCGGCCTCGGCGCGCTCGGCGATAAGCGCCTCGACGCGCGCGGACACGTCGGCGGGGCGGCACTTGAGCGTGGCGGCCACGGCGTCGATCTCGGCGAGGCGGCCGTCGAGGTAGTTGATCGCGCCCACCGAGGTCACGGCCTCGATGCGGCGGGCGTTGGAGCCCACGGAACCCTCGGAGACGATCTTGAACAGGCCGATCTCGGCGGTGTTGCGGGCGTGGGTGCCGCCGCAGAGCTCGCGCGAGAACGGCGCGTCCTCGGCGCCGCAGGACACCACGCGCACCGCATCGTCGTACTTCTCTCCGAAGAGGGCGATGGCACCGGAGGCTTTCGCCTCGTCGATGCCCATGATCTGGGTGATGACGGGCTTGGCTGCGAAGATCTCGGCGTTGACCATGCCCTCGACGCGATCTATCTCGTCTTTGGTCATGGCTTCGAAATGGGTGAAGTCGAAGCGCAGGCGATCGGGCGCCACGAGCGATCCCGCCTGGTTGACGTGCTCGCCGAGAACGGCTCTGAGGGCGGAATCGAGAAGGTGGGTCGCCGTGTGGTTGCGGCGGATGAGCTCGCGGCGGCCATGGTCGATGGAGGCGGTGACGTGCGCTCCGAGGGCGAGCGCGCCCTCCTCAACCGTGCCGATATGCGCGACAAGGCCTCCCTCATGATGGCGGGCGTCGGTGATGCGCACGCGCAGGCCATCCGCGCAGAGAGAGCCGGTGTCGCCCACCTGACCGCCCCTCTCGGCGTAGAACGGCGTGGCCGAGAGCACGACCTCGACCTCGGCGCCCGCCTCAGCGTGCGACGTCTCGACGCCTTCGCTCACGACGGCGAGAACCTCGGCATGGGAGGTCTCGACGTCGTAGCCCTCGAAGACCGTCTCGGGCAGCTTATCGGAGAGGGCGACCCACACGTCGTTGAAGGTGCCCCAGGCGTCCTGCTCGGCATGCGCGCGGGCGCGCTCGCGCTGCTCGGCCATACAGGCGTCGAAGCCCGCCATATCGACCGTGCAGCCTTTGTCCTCGCAGATCTCACGCGTGAGGTCGATGGGGAATCCGTAGGTGTCGTGCAGCTGGAAGGCCATGGCTCCCGGCAGCTCATCGCCCGCATCGAGCGCCTCGAGCGCGGCGGCGAGCTTGGCCTCCCCGGCATCGAGCGTGGCGTTGAAGCGCTCCTCCTCGGCGCGCAGCAGGCTCAGGATGAGCGCCTTGTTCTCGGTGAGCTGCGGATAAACGTCAGCCATGAGGCGCATGACCTCCTCGGAGTACGTGGAGAGGAAGATGCCGCCGATGCCCAGCAGGCGGCCGTGGTAGACGGCGCGGCGCAGCAGGCGGCGCAGGACGTAGCCACGGCCCTCGTTGGAGGGCAGGATGCCGTCGCCGATCATGAAGGTGACGGCGCGGCTGTGGTCGGCCACGATGCGCATGGAGCGGTCGGCGCGGGCGTCGGCGCCGTACGTGCGGCCCGAGAGGCTCTCGCCCACGCCGATGAGCGAGGTCAGGACGTCGCCATCGTAGTTGGTGCCCTTGTGCTGCATGATGGCCGCGATGCGCTCGAGGCCCATGCCGGTATCGATGTTGCGGTGCGGGAGGTCGGGCAGCGAGCCGTCCTCCTGGCGATCGTACTGGGTGAAGACGAGGTTCCAGAACTCGAGGTAGCGCTCGCCCTCGTCGCCGGGGGCCTCGCCCTCGAACTCGGGGCCCTGATCGAAGTAGATCTCGGAGCAGGGCCCGCAGGGGCCGGTCGGGCCGGCGGCCCAGAAGTTGTCGTCGGCGCCGAGACGGGAGATGTGCTCGTAGGGCACGCCGTGGGAATGCCACAGCTCGACGGCCTCGTCGTCGTCCTCGAAGACCGTCATGTAGAGCCGGTCCTCGGGCAGGCCGAGGTGCTCCTCGTCCGTGATGAACTCCCACGCCCACGCGATGGCGTCGGCTTTGGAGTAGCCGCCGAAGGAGAAGTTGCCGAGCATCTCGAAGAACGAGAGGTGGCGCGAATCGCCGATGTTGTCGATATCGTTGGTGCGCAGGCACTTCTGGCAGGAGCATGCGCCGATCTCGGGCATGGTCTTGATGCCCTGGTAGTATTCCTTGAACTGGTTCATGCCCGCGTTGGTGAGCAGAAGCGACGGATCGTCGGGAACGAGCGATGACGACGGATAGAGCTTGCAGCCCTTGGACTCGAAGAACTTCAGGAAGTCGTCGCGGATCTCGGCCGTGGTCATCGTCTTGTAGTCGGACATAGCGCCTTGCTCTCCTCAGCTATCCATTCCCGCACCTGCGGAACCGTGCGTGCATAACTGAGTGATTATACCCCATCGGATATGCCTGCGCTGCGAAGGCGCGCGGGCGGCTACTCCCTCACGCTCGCGGGATCGATCTTCTCCTGAAGGCGGCGCAGGGTCTTGCGCAGCAGACGCGAAACCTGCACCTGGGAGATGTCGAGCTGCTTGGCGATCTCGACCTGCGTGAGGCCCTCGACGAAGCGCATGCGCACGGCCTGCTGCTCGCGCGGGGAGAATCCCGCGATGGCCTCGTCGAGCACCAGACGATCGTCGGTTGCGGCAAGCTCTTTATCCTCGTTGCCGAGGTGGTCCATGAGGGTCGGGGCCTCCTCGTCGTCGGCGCCGCTCTTCTGCTCGAACGAGACGGAGCTGTACGCGCTCGACGACTCCATGGCTTCGAGCACCTCGTCCACGGAGACGCCCAGATGGTCTGCGAGCTCGGAGACGGACGGCATGTGCCCGAGCTCCACGGCGAGGTCGTCGGTCGCGCGGTTGACCTTTTGGGAGAGCTCCTGCAGGCGGCGCGGGACACGCACCGACCAGCCCTTGTCGCGGAAGTGGCGGCGCAGCTCGCCGAGGATGGTGGGCGTCGCGTAGGTGGAGAACTCGAGGCCGCGTTCGGGCTCGAAGCGGTCGATTGCCTTGATCAGCCCGAGGTAGGCTACCTGCTCGAGATCGTCATCGGATTCGCCTCGGTTCCTGAACTTGCGGGCGAGGTAGCGGGCGAGGCCGTCGTAGGCCATGATGAGCTGGTCGCGAGCGTCGATATCGCCGGAGCGCGCCGCACGGAAGAGCCGGCGCGTGCGGAGACGGTTCCACTTGACCGGGCGCTGACCGCCCGCGTCTGCGGAGCGATCATCGTCTTCATCGACTACGACCTCGTCTTCGGCGTCGTCGCGCTCCTCCGCGCCATCGAGGTCTTCATCCTCCCCCTCATCGAGATAGAGCTGCTCGTCGCCGTCGTCATCGTCGGTGAGGTCGATGTATGCGTCGTCTGGGTAAACCGACATGCTAGCCGATCCTCTTCGCCAGATGGAGCCGCGCTGCAGCCCCGTCCACCTCGAACTCGTCGCAGACGGCCGCGAGCAGCAGGCGCGCGAGATCGAGCTCCGCGGTGTCGTCGGGCACGGGTCCCAGCGAGAAGTCCATGGACATGCCCTCGTCGGAGAGGGTGAAAACGATGGAGCACACCTCGGGCCTGCTGGCGCAGGAGAGCACGAAGCCCTCCTCGGCGGCCATACGCACCTCCTCGACATCGTCGAGGCTCATATCGAGGAATACCGCGAGGTTGGCGGCCATCATGCGCACCGAGCGCGCGAACGATGCCTCTGCGGGCACGGACAGTTCAACGTGGGAGGTTTTCATGGTGCTCTTTCTACTCAGCCTTCTCTTCAGCCGCCGCGCCGTCCGCATCCGCCTCTGCGCCGGCTGCGGGCTGCTCCGGTGCGTAGACCACATAGGCCGACTTCTCTTCGGCTGCCGGAGAAGCCTCGTCGGAGGGCGCCTGCACGGCTGCGTCCTCGGGGGCGGCGGGGGCTGAGAGCTGGGAGTCGGACGTGCGCCTCTTGCCCTTGCGGCGCCTGCCGGTAAGGCGGCCCACGGCGTTGGACACGGAGGTGACGGCGCCGGTTGCCGCACGTGCGGCGCCGGTGGTGACGGTGGAGACCGCCCCGGTGGCACCCGAGACGTCGCCCAGGATGCCATTGACGTTATCGACTGCGGTGCCCACCTTGTCGAGCAGCTCGGGAACCTGCTTGACGGCGGGATCGAGCTCGTCCATCAGGCCGTCTACCTTGCCGATGACGGGCTGGACCTGGCCGATCGTGTCGTTGGCGGTGACGGAGAGATCATCGACGACCTTGCGCGTCTTGCGGATGGTGAGCGCGAGCTCGATGACGGCCCATACGCCGGCGCATGCAAGCACGATCAGGGCGATTCTCAGGTAATCCATGGTCTCCTCCTCGGTCTGGACCGGTCCCGGAAACGGTTTACGTGTTCTATTCTACCCATCATGGCAAGGTTTCCGTTCCTCGTCTTGGTCCAAGCGGTCGCGGGCGGATGCCTCGGTGCGCCAGGCCTCCCATCCCCGGGGGCCGGGCTCATAGAAGGCGCCCCGGTCGAGACCATCGGGAAGATAGCGCTGCTCCACCCAGCCGGCAGGATAATTGTGGGGATAGAGGTAGGGGCCGTATTCGTCCGAACCCGGGCGGTGGCGGTCGCGCAGGTGCGCGGGAACCTCGCGGCGCGGGCCCGTGCGCACCTCCGCGAGCGCTGCGTCGATGCCCTTCTCGGCAGCGTTGCTCTTGGGAGCGAGGCACAGGTAGAGAGCCGCCTGGGCGAGGTTGATGCGACATTCGGGATAGCCGATGGCCTCGGTTGCCTTGAAGGCCGCCTCGGCCACGAGCAGCGCCTGCGGATCCGCATTGCCGATGTCTTCCGAAGCGCAGATCATGATGCGGCGCGCGATGAACTTGGGATCCTCGCCCGCGTCGATCATGCGCGCGAGCCAATAGAGCGCGGCGTCGGGGTCGCTGCCGCGCATGGATTTGATGAACGCCGAGATGATGTCGTAGTGCATGTCGCCGTGCTTGTCGTACGGAAGGCCGCGGCGCGGGGTGGCGTCCTCCACGTGGGAGCGCGTGATGACGACGGGGATCTCCGTGCGCTCGTCGGCAGGCTGGGCCATCTGACTCGCCAGCTCGAGCGTGGTGAGCGCCGCGCGCGCATCGCCGCCTGCGAGCATGACGATCTCGTCCTCCGCGTCCTGCTCGAGCGTGAAGCGCCCGTCGAGACCGTGCTCGTCGGCGAGGGCGCGCTCGATCAGCTGGCGGATGGCCTCGTCGGAGAGCGGTGCGAGCTCGATCACGCGCGAACGCGAGATAAGCGCCGAGTTGACCTCGAAGAAGGGATTCTCGGTGGTTGCGCCCACGAGCACCACCACGCGGTCCTCCACGGCGTGGAGCAGGGCGTCTTGCTGCGTGCGGTTGAAGCGATGGATCTCATCGATGAACAGGATCGTGCGCTGGCCGCCCGTGAGCAGGCGGTTCTCGGCGGCCTCGATGGCCTGCCGCAGATCCTTGACGGTGCCCGTGATGGCCGAAACCTCCACGAAGGCGGCGTGGGTGGTGTTGGCGATGATGCGCGCGAGCGTGGTTTTGCCCGTGCCGGCGGGACCGTAGAGGATGATCGATGAGAGCGCGTCCTGCTCGATGGCACGGCGCAGCCACGAACCCTCCCCCACCGTGTCCTCCTGGCCCACGTAGCCGTCGAGCGTCTGCGGGCGCATGCGCACGGCGAGCGGGGCGTTGAGGTTGCGCTTGTAGCGCTCGATGTTGCTGAACAAGGTATCCATGTAACAGATTGTAGACCAGATTCCCGATCCGAGCCGTTCGTCCGCGAGCATGCGTGCTACTATCGGGAACGTTGAAAGGATGGACATGGATCGTATTCCCCTTATCGGCATATGCATGCGCGTGGGCGACAACCCCAACCACGCGAGCGTTGATATCCGCTACCTGCGACGCATCGAGGAAGCGGGCGGTATCCCCGTGGCGCTCCCCTACGGCTTCGAGGCCGCCAAGCACGTGGACTCCGTGCTGGGCATCATCGACGGCCTGCTGCTCACCGGCGGCGGCGACCTCTGCCCCGAGTGCTTCGGCGGCTCGCCCTATGCCAAATCCTGCTCTGCAAAGCTGTCGTTCCTCTCAGCCGAGCGCGACGTGTTCGAATACGCGGCCGCACAGGCGGCTTGGGACATGGACATGCCCACGCTCGGCATCTGCCGGGGCATGCAGGTCATGAACGTCACCCTCGGGGGCACGCTGGTGCGCGACATCTCGGAGCTCGAGGGCGTCCATATCAACCACGTCGTGCTCGACCGTCAGGAAGATCCGGTCCACCGCGTCACCGTTCAGGAGGGTTCCCGGCTCGCACGCATCCTCGGAACCACCGAGCTGGGCGTCAATTCCCTGCACCATCTGGCGATCTGCGAAAAGGCCAAGGGCGGCGAGATCGTGGCATGGGCTCCCGACGGCACGCCCGAGGCGCTCGAGTTCCCCGAAAAGGACTTTTTCCTGGGCGTTCAGTGGCACCCCGAGATCATCGCCAATACGCCGCAGCTCTTCGAGACGTTCGTGAACGCGTGCCGGGAGAGACGCGCCTCCTAGCGACGCAGCCGCGCGCACGTTTGCCCGTCTCGGTCGATTATCCGGGGCATGTTCAGGCGTTTTGCGGTCTCGATAGGGCTTCGATGTGCGCGAACCGGCGCCCCGCAGGGAGCCGGACGGGCATGATGCAGCCGGCTACAGTGTGCGGAGAGCGTCCACGAGCGCGGTCTTAGCTGCGGTCTTCTCGTCCACGCGCTTGATCGCGCGCGCCGGGCACCCGGCGACCACGGTGCGGTCGGGCACATCCTCCACCACCACGGCGCCAGCGGCCACGACGGAGCCCTCGCCCACGCGACATCCCTCGATCACCACGGCGTTGGCGCCCACGAGCACGTTGTCCTCCACGATGACGGGCGTGGCGCTCGCAGGCTCGATGACGCCCGCCAGCACGGCGCCGGCGCCGATGTGGCAGTGCGCACCTACGATGGCGCGACCGCCCAGCACGGCACCCATGTCGATCATGGTGCCGTCGCCCACGACGGCGCCGATGTTGATGATGGCGCCCATCATGATGACGGCGCCGTCGCCGATCTGGACCTGCTCGCGGATGATGGCGCCCGGCTCGATGCGCGCGTTCACATCTTTGTAGTCGAGCAGCGGCACGCCCGAGTTGCGGCGGTCGTTCTCTATGACGCAATCGACGATGGCATCCGAGGCCTGCATGAGCACGGGCGCGATGTCCGCCCAGTTGCCCATCACGATGAGGTCGCCCGCGCCGAAGACATGCGTCTGAGGCCCGAAATCGGGGCGCGCCGCGCCCTCGGCAAGTTTGAGATAGGCTTTGACCGGGGTGGTCTTGGGCGCGTTGGCGATATGGGCGATCAGTTCTTCGGCATTCATGCTGCCTCCCTCTTAAAACATCAGCTCGTCGAACGTGTAGAATCCCGGCGCACAGCCGAGCAGGCGCTTGGCAGCAGCCACGGCGCCCATCACGAAGATCTGCCGGCTCGTCGCGCGGTGCGTGAGAACGACCTCTTCGTCGGCACCGAAGAAATGCACCTCGTGGACGCCCGCCACGGTGCCGCCGCGCACGGCATGCACGCCGATCTCGCGCTTCGCGCGCGCGCCGACCATGCCGAAGCGGCCCGGCACCACCGTGTGCACGCCGTCGGGATCGACGGCGGCGAGCAGCGTCTTGGCCGTGCCGCTCGGCGCATCGGCCTTCTTACCGTGATGCGTCTCGACGATCTCGATGTCGAAATCGGCGAGCGCGGCGGCCGCCTCGGCGGCCAGGCGCCTCAGCACCGCCACACCGAGCGCATAGTTGGATGACCAGACGACGGGAGCGCAGGAACCCAGGGCCTCGAGCGCGGCCAGGTCGTCCGCCGTATAGCCCGTCGTTCCCGACACGAGCGCCGTGCCTGTGCGCCGCACGTAGGCGGCGACGCCCGGAAGCGCGGCGGCGTTGGAAAAGTCGAGCGCCACATCGGCCGCAGGAGCTGCGTCGGCAAGCTCGGACGCGTTGTCGATGTCGTAGGTTCCTCGCACCTCGAAGCCCTCGTCGAGCAGGGCGGCGCGGATGAGCGTGCCCATCCGCCCGCCGCCGATGATGATCGCGCTAGGCAAGCAGACCACACTCCCCCATCACGCGTTCCACACGGGCGCGGTTGGCGTCCGACAGAGGATAGAGCGGAGAGCGGTAGCTTTCCTCGATCATGCCCATCATGGCCAGGGCTGCCTTCACGGGGATGGGATTGACCTCGCAGAACAGCGCCTGCACCAGGTCGAGGCCCTCGAGCTGGATGCGCAGCGCCTCGCGGCAGTCGCCCGCCAGATAGGAGGCGACCAGATCGTGGCAGGCGGCGGGTTGCACGTTTGCCCACACGCTGATGACGCCCGAACCGCCGAGCGACAGGATGGGGACCACCATATCGTCGTTGCCGGAGTACATGCGGAAGTCGTCCGAGAGGTACTTCGCGACGCTCGTGGCGTAGCTGATGGATCCCGAGGCCTCCTTGATCCCCATCACGTTGAGATGCGGGCTGAGAAGCGCTACGTTGGCTTCGCTGATGGAACACCCCGTGCGACCGGGGATGTTATAGAGGATCGAGGGGATCTCGGTCTGATCGAGGACCGTGGTGAAGTGGCGGTAGATGCCCTCCTCGTTGGACTTGTTGTAGTACGGGGTGATGAGAAGCAAGGCATCGCAGCCCACCATCTGGAGGCTCTTGGCCTTGTTGAGCGACTCCATCGTGGAGTTGGAGCCCGCGCCGCCTATGACGGGAATGGCGCCGTCCACGCGATTGATCACGTGCTGGGCCACGGCCACGTCCTCGGCGTCGGTCATCGTGGAGCTCTCGCCCGTGGTGCCGAGCACGAGGATGCCGTCGGTCTTGTTGGCCAGATGGAAGTCGACGAGGCGGTCGAGCGCGTTGAAGTCGACCTCGCCGTTCGCCTTAAACGGGGTGACGAGGGCGACGATGGAGCCGGTGAGGTTGCGGATGTCGGTTGCCATGTCCGGTCCTTTCCTAGAACAGCTGGTCGAGTGCGGAAGAGAAATCCTGATCGATGTCGAGCGTGGCGAAGTAGTCGGAGGGCTTCTCGGCGCGGCGTATCAGCCGCACGGTACCGTCCTCTCCCAGCAAGAGCTCCGCGGAGCGCAGCCTGCCGTTGTAGTTGTAGCCCATGGCGTGCCCATGGGCGCCCGCATCGTGGATGAAGAGCACGTCCCCCACCTCCACCTCGGGAAGCGCGCGATCGCGGGCGAACTGGTCGTTGTTCTCGCAGAGGCCGCCCACGACGTTGGCCGTGAGCGTTGCGGGCGCATCCTCCTTGCCCATCACGGTGATATGGTGATAGGCGCCGTACATGGCGGGGCGTATGAGGTCGGCGGCGCAGGCGTCCACGCCCACGTAGGTCTTGTATGTCTCCTTCATGTGGATGACGCGGGTGATGAGCGCGCCTGCGGGCCCGCACATCCATCGACCGAGCTCGGTGAAGATGCTCACATCGCCCATGCCCGCAGGCACGAGCACGTCGTCGTAGGCGCGGCGCACGCCCTCCCCGATGGCGGCGATGTCGGCCTCGGCGTCCGTCTCGCGGTAGGCAACGCCCACACCGCCGGACAGGTCGACGAAGGAGATGCGCACGCCCAGCTCGTCGCGCACGCGCACCACGAGCTCGAAGAGCAGGCGCGCCAGCGCCGGGTAATACTCGTTGCCCTGCGCGTTGGAAAGCAGAAACGAGTGCAGGCCGAACTCGGTCACGCCCGCGTCGGCGAGGCGCGCATAGCTCTCGAAGATCTGGGCTTCGGTCATGCCGAACTTGGATTCTGCGGGACGGCCGGCGGGATTGTCGGGCACCTCGAAGCTGCCGCCCGGATTGAAGCGCAGGCACACGGTTGCGGGAAGCGTGCCGTCGAGCGCGCGGGCAAGGCAGTCCACCATGTCGGCGGAGTCGAGGTTGATGAGCGCGCCCATACGCGCGGCCAGGCGGTAGTCCTCGTCGGGGGTGTCGTTGGATGAGAGCATGATGCTGCGCCCGGTCACGCCGCAGGCGGCGGCGAGCATGAGCTCCGTGCCCGTGGCGCAATCGCAGCCGCAGCCCTCCTCGGCGAGGATGCGCACGATGGAGGGGTTGGGCGTGGCCTTGACGGCGAAATACTCCTTGAAGCCGGGATTCCATGAGAAGGCCGCAGCAAGCGCTCGGGCGCGGGCGCGGATCTCCCGCTCGTCGTAGAGATGGAACGGCGTGGGGTATGCCGCGCAGATCTTCTCGAGCGCTCTGCAATCGATGAACGGACGCTTCTCCATGCCTGCCCTCCTCGACAAAAAACCGATAAGCGCGCTGCTTATCGGCCGGGAAGAGCATGATCGATAAGATAGCGCACCTGCTGCTGCAGACAGTCCTACGGGTGTTTCCCGCAAGCCCACCCCCGCGCCGTGCCCGGATGCGGGAATTCGGCGAGCCTTGCCTCCGCCCGGGATCATCGCGCGCCCGCTCCCCCGAGCATCTTCATGCTCGCTCCTCTATCTGCAGATGAGCTTATCACCGGAGCATGCCGCGCGCAACGTGCGACTCGCATCTGTAACAGAGTGCGGCGGTTGATCGCCCGGCGGACCCCGCAGGCCGACCTCCCCTGCGAACGGAGCGGCTACCTCAGCGAATCCACGAAACGCGCCAGGCGGTCGAGCCCTTCGACGAGCACCGCATCCTCGCAGGCGTACGAGAGGCGCGCATGCCCTTCCGCCGAAAAGCACGAACCCGGCACGAGCGCCACGCCCGCCTGCTCGATGGCGCGCAGGCAGAATTCCTCGCTCGAGATTCCGAAAGGCGCGATGTCGATGAGGGCGTAGAACGCACCGCACAGCGGGGCGCATGCGACGCCCATCGCGGCGAGCGCATCGCGCACGAGGGCACGTCGGCGCAGGTAGGCGGCGCGCATGTCGTGCGTGGGCGTTTTAAGGGCGGCGACGGCGGCCTTCTGGAGAAATGCCGGCACGCTCGACACGAGGCTCTGATGCACCTTCGCAACCTCGGGCGCGGCCGCAGGAGGTGCGATGAGCCAACCGAGGCGCCACCCGGTCATGGCCCACGACTTGGAGAAGCCGTTCACCACGAAGGTGCGGTCGGCAAGCTCGGGATGCGCGGCTGCAAAGCGGGTGAAGCCCGGCACGTAGACGAGCTCGGCGTAGATGTCGTCCGCAAGCACGTAGAGGTCATGCGCACGGGCCGCCTCGGCGACGATCGTCAGGCTCTCGGACGTGTACACGCACCCCGTCGGGTTGTTGGGCGAGGTCACCACGACGAGCTTGGTGCGCGGCGTGACGGCCTCCTCGAGCGCGGCGCGCGAGATCTGAAACCCCGTTCCCGCCGTGTCCACGACGACGGTCCGTGCGCCGAAGAGGGCGGCAAGCTGCTGATACCCCAGGTAGAGCGGCGAGAAGAGCACCACCTCGTCTCCCGGGTCGAGCACGGTTGCGAACGATGCCGCGATGGCCTCGGTTGCCCCCACGGTGGCGAAGATGCGCTCGGGGTCGGCGGGGATGCCGCGCGCGCCCTCCCAGGCGGCGACGGCCTCGCGCAGGTATGCGAAGCCCGCGTTGGGCGGATAGTGGGTGTTGCCTGCGGCAAGCTCCTCCGTGACGGCCGCGCGGATGTGCGGGGCCGTGGTCTCGCCCGGCTCGCCGATGGCAAGCGAGATGCATCCGGGGGTGGCGGCGGCGAGCGCGGTGAAGCGCCGGATCCCCGATACGGGCAGGTTGGCAAGCTTGCTGCTGAGCGGACGCGGCATGAGGCTCCTTCTCGTGGACGACGATGCAAGCATAGCATCCCGCACCCTCCCCGGCCCCTGGCACCGAACCGCCTTATTCCTGCGGATTTTGGCACTAGAAGGCCCTATTCCTGAGGAATAAGGCGGTTTGGCGGCTCAGACCGCAGGAATAAGGCGGTTCGGTGCCAGGGGCCTGCAACGCCTTGCGTATCCGCAACCCCTTGCCTATAGTGGGGAAAGCACGTGAACACGCACATGAAACGGGGCATCCATGGCACGGCGCGCCAATATCGAGCAATACGTCTTCGGCACCACGTCCCTCATCGCCAACCGCATGGCGGCATCCATCGACGTGCAGCTCGAAGGCATCACCTACAAGCAGTGGTTCTTCCTCATGATGATCGACCGCATGGACGCGCTCGAGAAGAGCGTGCATGATGTTGCGCAATTCGTGGGGACGACCCGCCAGAACGCACGCAAGATCATCGAGCAGCTCGAGCACAAGGGCTATGCGGAGACCTCCCCGTCGCGCTTCGACGCCCGCGCGCTGAACGTGAAGATCACCCGCAGCGGTAAGAGCCGCCTTGCCCGAAGCGCCCCGGTCGTAGCTGCTGCAACGGGCGCGCTGTTCGCCGAGGTGTCCGATGCGGAGTTGCAGGCCTTCGCGGCGACCTTGGGAACGCTCGTCTCGCACCTCGCCGCAGAGGACGCGGAAGGGTAGACCTGCTTATGCCTTAGGCGCGCAACGACGGCGCGCCCGTCACCCGCTCGCCCAGCCAGTTCGCGAATCTCTCGGTATAGAAGCGATAGTAGGAGTGGGCGTGCGCCGTGCGCAGGCGCTCGAACGCGGGGGTGCCCGCCCAGATCATGGAGGGGATGGCGAAGAGCGGCAGGTAGAGCGGGCCGAAGATGAGCGATTGGATGCAGTGGCCGTATTCGTGCACGAGGAGCTTGCCGTCATGGGCTGCGGGCAGGCGGCGGCGCGCTCGCATCGCCTTGCCCGTGACGCCGGGCACGAAGATGAACGGTCCGAGCGAGAGGCCGCGCCGATTGCGCCACCTCTTCACGAACGCGCAGCGAAACCTCCCGTCCTTCTCGCCCGGCACGAGGGCGTACATCAGAGCGCCGGCCAGCGTCTGGGGAAGGCCCCAGGCAAGCTGGACGATAAAAAACGCCACGGTTTTAGCTACACTCGACATGATGCAAGTATAGGCGCTCGAGGAGGTGCCGTGAGCGGTCCGTCCCATACCATCGTCGCAACCGAACGCGTGTGGGCGGCGCGCGTGATCGCGCTCGTCGCGCTCTGCGCCTGCGCGACCATCGCGTTCTGCGTGCGCGCTTGGCCGTTCACGCCCAGCGCGGCGCTGCTCATCGCGGTGTCGGCGGCGGTGCTCGCGGTCGTCTTCAACCATATCGCACGTCGCGAGGTGAGCGTGGGCCTCGCCCCCATCGCCGCTTCGGCGGTTTGGCCGGCGGCGCTCGCCGCATACCATGCCGCAGGCGGCACCGTCGCGCTGGTCTGCACGGTTGCCGGATGCTGGATCAGCTGCTTCATGCTCGTCTGGTTCTCGCGCATGGCCCTGGCCAACCGGCCCTTGCACGATGCCGCCGAAGCGGGCACCGCCCTCGTGCTCGGATGCGCCGTCAAAGGCGGCAGGCCCTGTACCACGCTCAGGCTGCGGCTCGATGCGGCCATCGCGCTCTGGCAGCGCCATCCCGCCCTCGCCGTCATCGTCACGGGAGGCGTCTCCGACCCCGGCGAGCGGAGCGAGGCGGCCGTGATGGCCGACTACCTCGTCGCCGCGGGCATGCCCGCCGAGCAGATCGTCGTCGAGGACCGTGCGCTCAACACCGAGGAGAACCTCGCCAACGCGCGCGCCCTGATCGACGCTCGCGACCTCCCCCGCCCCATCTGGCTCGTCACCAGCGACTTCCACATGTGGCGCGCAGCGAAGATCGCCCGTCTGAACGGCCTCGAGTCCATTCCCTGCGGCGCGCGCACGCCCCTCGCATCGCGCCTCGTGCAGTGGTGCCGCGAGGTGCTCATCATCTGTTTCGGCAGCTGAGCGTCACGCAGCCGGATCCGCCGCAATCAGCGGCTTGTCGAGACTGTGTTTCTCCTTGCATTTTAAATACCTACACTTTACTATGAATTAGCTGATGCGGGTCACCCCGCTTTTCGATAGGAGAGAATCTATGGCAGACACGCTGCTCAAGGTAGCAGGACTATCCGCAGGCGCTGGCGATAAGGCCATCCTGCACGGCATCGATCTTGCGATCGATGCGGGCGAGACGCACGTGCTCATGGGTCCCAACGGCGCCGGCAAATCCACGCTGGGCCATGTCATCATGGGCGACCCCACCTTCGAGGTCACCGATGGCAGCATCCTCTTCAACGGGGCCGACATCACCGAGAAGAGCCCCACCGATCGGTCGCTGGCCGGCATGTTCCTCTCGTACCAAGCGCCCGTCGAGGTGCCCGGTCTTCCGCTCTACACGTTTCTGCGCACGATCTGCCAGATGCGTCCCGAGCTTAAGACCACCGCGCGCAAGTTCCGCGACGAGGTGGGCGCGCTCGCCGACGAGCTCGACCTCGATCAGGGCCTCATCATGCGCGAACTCAACGTGGGCTTCTCCGGCGGCGAGAAGAAGAAGATCGAGATGCTGCAGCTCCTGCTCCTCAAGCCCAAGCTGGCTATTCTCGACGAGACCGATTCGGGCCTCGACGTGGACGCGCTTTCGATCGTCTCCAAGGGCATCGAAGCCTACCGCCAGCGCTGCGACGGATCGCTGCTCGTCATCACCCACAACACGCGCATCCTCGAGCGCCTCGACGTGGATCGCACGCACGTCATGGTGAAGGGGCATCTCGTGGCGGAAGGCTCCGCGTCGCTCATCCACGAGATCGACGCGCATGGCTTCGAGCATTACGAGCACGCGCTCGAAAGCGAGGGCTAGAGCATGGCACGTACGCAGGTACAGGATATCAACCAGTCGCTCTACGACTTCGTCATGCCCGAGGTGGGCGCCGAGCGCTATGCCGACGGCCTCACGCCCGACATCGTGCGGGCCATTTCCAAGAAGAAGCATGAGCCCGCATGGATGCTCGAGATGCGCCTGCAGGCGCTCGAGCTATACCAGAGCATGGAGATGGCCCCCAACTGGGGCGCCTCCATCGAGGGCCTCAACATGGACCACATCTCCACCTACGTGGCCCCCAACGCCAAGCGCACCAACAGCTGGGACGACGTGCCCGATGAGATCAAGGAGACCTTCGAGCGCCTGGGCATTCCCGAGGCCGAGCGTGAAACGCTCGCCGGCGTGGGCGCCCAGTACGACTCCGAGATCGTCTACCACAACATGCGCGAGTCCGTTGCCGACCAGGGCGTGATCTACACCACCATCGAGGACGCCCTCACCGACCCCGAACTCGAGCCCATCGTGCACAAGTACTTCGGCAAGCTTCTGCCCATGATCGAGCACAAGTTCTCGGCGCTGCACTACGCCGTGTGGTCGGGCTCCTCCTTCGTCTACGTGCCCGCAGGCGTCACCCTCCCCTTCCCGCTCCAGAGCTACTTCCGCCTGAACGCGCAGGGGGCGGGCCAGTTCGAGCACACGCTCATCATCGTCGAGGAGGGCGGCAACCTCCACTTCATCGAAGGCTGCTCGGCACCCAAGTACAACGTCGCCAACCTGCACGCGGGCGCGGTCGAGATCTTCGTGGGCGACGGCGCGCACATGCGCTACTCCACCATCGAGAACTGGTCGAAGAACATGTTCAACCTCAACACCAAGCGCTCTACGGTGGGCAAGGACGCCCATATGGAGTGGGTGTCGGGGTCGTTCGGCAGCCACGTTAGCTACCTCTACCCCTCCACCATCCTCGCCGGCGACAACTCCGACTGCGAGTTCACCGGCATCACGTTCGCAGGCGCCACGCAGGACCTCGACACGGGCTGCAAGGTCACGATGAACGGCAAGAACACCAACGCGAGCATCAACACCAAGTCCATCTCCAAGGACGGCGGCATCAACACGTTCCGCAGCTCGGTCATCATCGGCCCGCATGCCGAGAACGCCCGGGCGTCGGTGAGCTGCCAGTCGCTCATGCTCGACGATATGAGCCGCTCCGACACCATCCCCGCCATGGACGTGCGCTGCGCGAGCGCGAGCGTGGGGCACGAGGCCACCATCGGGCGCATCTCCGACGACACGGTGTTCTATCTCATGAGCCGCGGCTGCTCGGAGGGCGAGGCCCGCACCATGGTGGTCAACGGCTTCGCCAACCCCATCTCCAAGGAGCTCCCCATGGAGTATGCCGTCGAGATGAACAACCTCATCAAACTCGAGATGGAAGGGGCGATCGGTTAGATGGCGGATACCATGAAGCTCTCCCATATCAACACCCCTCCCGCGCAGACCTGGAATTACCTGCACATCAACGATGTCAGCTTCGACGTGCCTGTAGCCGAGGAGCACGGCGCAGCCTTCAACCGCCTGCCCCGCATCTTCGACGGCATCGAGTGCGGTCTCGGCGATGAGGCGTGCGGCTGGATCGTGGCGAGCTCGGCCGAGGCGCGCTACATCGAGGTTCCCGCGCACACCAGGCGCGACGAGCCAATAGTCATCGATATCGTCGCCGAGAACGGCACCGTCGCCGATACGGGCGTCTGCGTTCGCGAGGGCGCCGAGGCCACCATCGTCGTGGCCGTGAGCGCCACGCTTGCCCGCGACGCCCTCTCCGCCGCCCTCACGCGCGTGCTCGTGGAGCGCAATGCCGTGCTGCATGTGGTCGAGATCGTCGCGGCCGGCGGCGCGTACCGCCACATCGAGGGCCTCGGCATCGACGCCGCCGCCGGGGCGCGCGTGGACGTGAGCCAGTACTTCCTCGGCGGCGCGCGCGTGGCGGCCGGCATGGCGGCGAATCTCGCAGGCGACGGTGCGACCTTCGAGCTGGCGTGCCGCTACCTCGTGGGCGCAGGCGAGCTGCTTGACATCAACCACGTCGTGCGGGCGCGCGGACGCGACACGCGGGAGGACATGATCGTCTCGGGCATGCTCTCCGACGGCGCGTCCAAGACGCTGCGCGAGACCATCGACCTCATCCACGGCGCCAAGGGCTCCCAGGGCAACGAGGCAGAGACCGTACTGCTCGCGGGCGAGAACATCCGCAACAAGACGCTTCCCGTCATCCTCTGCGACGAGGACGACGTGGCCGGCAACCACGGCGCCACCATCGGCGCCATCAGCCCCGAGCAGCTGGCCTATCTGTCGGATCGGGGACTTGGCCCGGACGAGGCGGCCGCGCTCTTCATGCGCTCCATTTTCGACGACGCCCTCATCCACGCACCGGAGCCCGTCTCCGCTGCAGCGGTGGCGCTGCGCGCGGAGACGGTGCTGGGTGCCGAGGTGAGCCGCGACTCACTCGAGACGCTCGACATCGACTTCTTCAAGGAGGTCTAGCATGGCCGGTGCGACTTCCCAACTCGACGCCATCCGCAAGAACCCCTTCCGCGCGGACTTCCCGCTGCTCGCCGCCGAGCCCGGGCTCGTCTATCTCGACAGCGCGGCCACATCGCAGCGCCCGCGCTGCGTGCTCGAGGCCCAGACGCGCTTCTACGAGACGATGAACGCCAACGCGCTGCGCGGCCTCTACCGGCTCTCGGTGGAAGCGACGGAGGCCATCGACGACGCCCGCGCCGCCGTCGCGCGCTTCATCGGGGCGGCGGATCCCGCCGAGATCATCTTCACCCGCAATACGAGCGAGTCGCTCAATCTCGCGGCGCGCTCGCTGGGGCGCATGCTCCTCTCGCCCGGCGATGAGGTGGTCATCTCCATCATGGAGCACCACTCCAACCTCATTCCCTGGCAGCAGATCTGTGCCGAGCGGGGCGCACGGCTCGTCTACCTCTATCTTGACGACGAGTACCGCATCCCCGAGAGCGAACTCGACAAGATCGGACCGCGCACCAAGATCGTCTCGGTGACGCAGGTCTCCAACGTGTTGGGCGTGGAGAACGACATCCGCGCCATCGCCGCGCGCGCCCATGCGCAGGGCGCCGCCTGCGTTGTCGACGGCGCCCAATCCGCCCCGCACCTTCCTGTGAGCGTTGCAGATCTCGGATGCGATCTTCTGGCGTTCTCGGGCCACAAGATGCTCGCCCCCATGGGCATCGGCGTGCTGTGGGGCAGGCGCGCTGTGCTCGAGGCGATGCCGCCCTTCCTCACGGGCGGCGAGATGATCGATTCCGTGACGGAGCAGGATGCCGTATGGGCACCGCTTCCGGCGAAGTTCGAGGCGGGAACCCAGGACGGCGCGGGCATCGTGGCGCTCGGGGCCGCCATCGAATACCTCGAGGGCATCGGCATGGATGCCGTGGAGGATCGCGAGCGCGCGCTCGCCGCCGTGCTGACGGAGGCACTCGCATCGCTGCCCTTCGTCGAAATCGTCGGGCCGCTCGACGGCGCGCGCCACATCGGAGCCGTCTCGTTCAACGTGAAGGGCGTCCATCCCCACGACGTGTCGTCCTTGCTCGACATGGGCGATGTCTGCATCCGCGCGGGCCATCACTGCGCCGAGCCGCTCCTGAAGCGTCTCGGGCAGAGCTCCACCTGCCGGGCGAGCGTGGCGCTCTACAACGATATGTCCGACATCGATCGCCTGGTCGCAGGCCTCGAAAAGGTTTGGAAGGTGTTCAATGGCTGAACTCGACCTCTACAACGCCCAGTTCATGGACCACGTCCACAACCCCGACTACAAGTACGAGCTGGAGGATGCCACCTGCAACCATGCGGGCATCAATCCCTCCTGCGGTGACGAGCTTGCCTTCTCCATCCGCCTCGGCCAAGGCGGCACCATCGAGGAAGCCGCGTTCACGGGCCATGGATGCGCCATCAGCCAGGCATCGGCCGACATCATGAGCGACCTCATGATCGATAAGACCCCCGAGGAGGCCATCGAGCTCTGCCGGCTCTTCATGGGCATGGTGCGCGGCGAGGTGACCGACGAGGCGGAGCTCGCCAAGCTCGATGAGGCGCAGCTCCTGCGCGACATCTCCCACATGCCCGCGCGCGTGAAGTGCGCCGAGCTTGCATGGCGCACCCTCGAGGAGATGCTCGAGAAGCATTGCCCGGGTGCACAGGAGGCGAGCTGAGATGGCCGAGATGTTCTCCACCAAGGGCCGCTACGCGCTGCGGACGATGGCTGATCTGGGTTCCCATGAAGGCTGGGTCTCGCTCGGCGACGTGGCGGAGCGCCAGGACATCTCGCGCAAGTATCTCGAGCAGATCATCTCGCTGCTCGTCAAGGCCAAGCTCGTCGAGAGCCAGCGCGGCAAGAAGGGCGGCTACCGCCTCGCCCGTCCTGCCGATGAGTACACGCTGGGCGAGATCCTGCGCGCTGTGGAGGGCAACCTTGCGCCGGTTTCGTGCCTCGACTGCACGAGCGGCGAGCTCTGCCCCAAGATCGAGAGCTGCACCACCGTCGACATCTGGCGCGATCTGGGCAAGGTGACCTCGGCCTTCCTCGACAGCAAGACCCTCGCCGACCTTATCGGGCCCGATGGATCCGATTCCTGCGCGGTCTGAAACCGGGCGATGCGGCATGCTGTCTTCGGTCGCGTCCACCCTTGCTGTTCCGCACGCTTTCCTATACCACGCCGGCGCGTGAAAATGGCATAATTTTCCGCTTTTCTGCCGAAAAATGACGCCGGAAACAACGGGGTCGCATTCACGGGCTGTTTGACCTGCGCAAACGAAAGGCAGGTTTTCACCCGATGGAGAATCGAGCCCCAAAATCGGCAGAAAAGCGGAAAATTATGCCATTTCTGTAAATCGACGTGTACGAAAGCCCTGGCGGGTCAAGCGACCATCCATACGACCCGGTCATAGCCCGCAAAAAAACAGCCCCGCAGAGCGGGGCCGTTTTTGGTGCAGCGGTTGAGGCGAGCACGGGAAAAGCCTATGCCCAGCCCTTCCCGTCGCTTCCAAAGTCGACGATGAGCTCCTTGGCACGCGTGACGATGGCGTCGAAGCCGGGCTTGAGGAACTTGCGCGGGTCGTAGTTCTTGCCCTCGAGATCCTTGCCGCTCACAACGAACTCGCGGGTGGCCTTGGCGAAGGCAACCTGGAGATCGGTGTTGACGTTGATCTTGGAAATGCCCATGGAGATGGCTTTCTTGATCTGGTCGGTGGGGATGCCGGTGCCGCCGTGGAGCACGAGCGGCAGGTCGCCGACCTCGGCCTTGATCTTCTCGAGCTGATCGAAGGACAGACCCTCCCAATCGTCGGGATACAGGCCGTGGATGTTGCCGATGCCGCAGGCGAGGAAGTCCACGCCGAGGTCGGCGATGGCCTTGCACTGCGCGGGGTCGGCGAGCTCGCCCTTGGCGGTGATGCCGTCCTCGGTGCCGCCGATGCCGCCGACCTCCGCCTCGACGGAGATGCCCTTGCCATGGCAAAGCTTCACGATCTCGGCCGTGCGCTCAAGGTTGATGTCGAAGGTGGCCTCGTGGGATCCGTCGTACATGATGGAGGTGAAGCCGGCGTCGATGGCCTTGAAGCAGTCCTCATAGGTGCCGTGGTCGAGGTGCATGGCGACGGGCACGGTGATGTTCATGTAGTCGCAGAGGTCGCGCACGACGTCGACGACGACCTTGAAGCCCTGCTGCCACTTGGCGGCACCGGCGGTGCACTGGATGATGACCGGCGACTGCAGCTCCTCCGCCGCAGCGAGGATGGAGCGCGTCCACTCGAGGTTGTTGGTGTTGAAGGCGCCCACGGCATATCGGCACTTCTCGGCGGCTTGAAGCATCTGGGTGGCGTTGACAAGCATGTGAACCTCCAATTGTCACAAGGGGCGTAGATTACTTGCACTGTTTGCTATTTTACCGCGCTGAGGCAGATGCTGATGCCATAATCATATGAGTTCGGACGAATGAATCGGCAAGGAGCAACGATGGAACACCCTAACGCATGGAACGAGTACACGAACGAGCAGATCGCCGAGCTTGAAACCTTTTGCGAAGGCTACCGCACCTTCATCTCCGCCAATAAAACGGAGCGCGAGTGCGTTACGGCGGCGATCGAGATGGCCGAGGCGGCGGGCTACGTTTCGCTCGACGAGGCCGTCAAAGGCGGGAGCGCGCTCAAGGCGGGCGACAAGATCTACGCGAGCAACAAGGGCAAGACGCTCATGCTCGTACATCTCGGAACGAACCCGCTCGAACAGGGCGTGAACATCCTTGGAGCGCACGTCGACAGCCCGCGCCTCGACGTCAAACAGAATCCCCTCGATGAAAAGAACGAGATCGCCTACCTCGACACGCACTACTACGGCGGCATCAAGAAGTACCAGTGGGTCGCCACGCCGCTCGCCATCCACGGTGTCGTGGCGCTCGAAGACGGCTCGACCGTGTCCGTGGTCGTGGGCGAGGAGGCCGGCGACCCCGTCTTCTGCATCAGCGACCTTCTCCCCCACCTCGGCCGCGAGCAGATGGGCAAGAAGCTGTCCGACGGCATCGAGGGCGAGATGCTCGATGTGATCGTGGGCAACAAGCCGCTCAAGCTCGAGAAGGACGCCGAGGAGAAGCGCCCCGTGGTCGCAGGGATCCTCGCGCTGCTGGACGAGAAATACGGCATCGCCGAGGAAGACCTGCTCTCCGCCGAGCTCGAGATCGTGCCCGCAGGACCGGCCCGCGAGCTGGGCTTCGACCGCGCCCTCATCCTGGGCTACGGCCACGACGATCGCAGCTGCGCCTATACCAGCCTCGTCGCCCAGCTCGAGTGCGACGTGCCCGAGCGCACGGCGGTGACCCTGCTCGTGGACAAGGAGGAGATCGGCAGCTTTGGCGCCACCGGCATGCGCAGCCGCTTCTTCGAGGACGTCATGGCCGAGATCCTCACCCTCGCTGGAGAGACGGATGCGCTCGCGCTGCGTCGCTGCCTCGCGCGCTCCAACATGCTCTCGAGCGATGTCTCCGCTGCGTACGACCCGTCGTTCGCCAGCGTCTACGAGACCAAGAACAGCTGCTTCCTGGGCCACGGCCTCACGTTCAACAAGTACACGGGCGCAGGAGGCAAGGCGGGTTCCAACGACGCCGACGCCGAGTACGTCGCCACGATTCGCCGCATGATGAACGGCGCGGGCGTGCATTTCCAGACGGCGGAGCTGGGCAAGGTGGATGCGGGCGGCGGCGGAACCATCGCCTTCATCCTCGCCGAGTACGGCATGAACGTCATCGACTGCGGCGTGCCCGTGCTGTCGATGCACGCGCCGTGGGAGGTCGCAAGCAAGGCCGACATCTTCGAAGCGTATCGCGGCTACAAAGCCTTCCTCGACCTCGCCTAAGCTGACGCAGCGCCCACCCATCGCCACGGCGGTCAGCGTATCGACCGCCGTGGCGATGGATCGCCTGTAGTTCAGGTCCCCTCTAGCCCAAGCAACCTTCCCGCTCAATACCGAGGTTGTCTTCGGTGTACGGCTTTTCCGAAAATACGCCCACTTTTGGCGATATTGTGCGTGAAGGGGGTGCCGAATCGTCATCAAGAGCTTTACCCGCCCTCCGCTGACCTGCGTAAATACAAAGGCGGGCAAGCCGCGATGGCAACGTGGCATCCGTTTCATACACAATAACGCCAAAAGTGGGCCGAAAAGCGGATTGTTCATGCAAGAAGGCACGCCGATGCCACAAACGAAAGGCGCGGATTCGGTTTCCTTAGGCGCATCGGTTTGCCGTACCCCGTCCGTCGCATTCCTGCCGCAGAACGGGAAACCGATTCCAACGTATTTATCCTGAGACGCGCTCGTTGTAACCCCCGAGGAACGGGGTCGCGTTTTTTCCGTGACGTTTCCGCAGGCCCCGCCGCGTTGTGGGAGCATAGGTGGCCATAAACGCAGCCATGTCGAGGAGGCGGCCATGGAGGCTGAAAACAACAAGGAGTCATTATTCGGCGATCTTTCGATAACCCAGGTGGCGGCGGGCGCGCTCGCGGCTGCTACGTCGTTTGCACTCTCCCATAGAATCGGCATCGCGGGATCTGTGATCGGCGCTGCCGTGGGATCTATCGCCGCAAGCGTTGCGGCGCAGCTCTATAAGAATATGATCTCCCGTTCCGTGGAGGGCATCCGCAGCATCGAGCTCGAGGGGACCCGCAGAATCGGCGAGGCAGGCTCCCAAGCCGTCGGCAAACACGAGAAGACATCCCATCCCCACGCGCGCGCCATCTCGATCGGCGCCGTGGTAACCGCTTTGATTGTGGGCGTGATCGCCGTGGGCATCTATGCGGCCGGCGTGACGGCGGTCACCGACGGCCAGGGCATCGGCGTGCAGGCACCGGTCGTCGAGTATATGACCGGAACATGGGAGGCAACGCAGCCCGAAGAAGCCGACGAGAGCCAAACTGCAGATGCGGAGAGCTCCGCAACGGACGAGAGCGCAGAAGCCGCAACAGAGGCGAGCGCCGATGAAACTGCGGAATCGCCCGTAGCCGACTCATCGGCAACGCAGGCTACGACCGAGGATGGAAGCGCAGATGCCCAGGAACCCTCGGACGGCGCCGAGGCGCCCGTCGAGGGAGAGGCTGCCGCATCTGCGGAGCAGGGGCAGGAGCAGTCGGAAGAAGCGTCCGGCGCACAACCCGCCGCATAGGCGTCGCCTCGTCGGCACCCGTCGAAAGAGCCGGGCCTCCTCCCCTGTTATCCACCCAATCCGAGCACGTCGAACAGCTTGAGACGCGCCTGTGCGGCGCCGAGCTCCGCTGCTGGCACCTCGTCGGCAAGATGCGACACGACGCCCCGCATGGGGTTGCCGTCGAGCACGTACACGCGGCTGCCCAGCTCGACCGCCTCGTCCACATCGTGGGTGACCACGAGCGCCGAGAGTCCCAGTTCATGCACCATGCCGGCGAACCAGCGCCTGATCTCGACGCGCGTGATGGCGTCGAGCGCCGAGAAGGGCTCGTCCAGAAGCACCATGTCGTTATCCATGAGATAGGTGCGCAGCAGCGCGGCGCGCTGCCTCATGCCGCCCGAGAGCTGCGACGGCCACAGGTCCTCCGTGCCCTCCAGGCCGAATGTGGGAAAGAGACGCCGTGCCTGAGCACGCGCCTCCGCACGATCGACGCCGCGTAAAAAGAGCGGCAGCGCAGCGTTGTCGAGGATGGTCCTGCTCGGCAGGAGCAGGTCCTTCTGGAGCATGTAGCTCACACGCCCGGGCGTGCCCGTGATGTCCGCGCCGTGGAGCAGCACCGAGCCCTCGGCGGGCTTTTCAAGACCCGCGAGCGCATGGAAGAGGGTCGTCTTGCCGCAGCCGCTGCGGCCGACCAGGCAAACGATCTCCCCCGCCTGCACGGTGAGGGAGATGTCGTCGGCAACCACAAGGTCTTCCCAAACGAGCTTGAGATGCCGCGCTTCGAGCACGGGAGCAGCTTCGGCCATGGTCGCAGCCGCCCTAGAGGTAGTCGCCCGTGAAGCCGGCCTTGGGATCGAAGGCGTTCTCGACCAGCCGCTCGGCGTTCAGCCACTCGTAGAAGCGCTCCCAGCGCGCGGGATCGATGACGCCCCAGCTCGCGGCATCGGAGATGTACTCGGGCGAGATGGACGCCTGGGCAGCCTGGATGAACGCGGGGTCGAGTTCCGGAACTGCTGCGCAGAGCAGCTCCGCTGCCTCGGCGGGATTCTCGGCGGCGAACTCGTAGCCGCGCTTCGCCGCGCGCAAAAAGCCCCTGACGAGCTCGGGGTTCGCTGCGGCGAACGCATCGTTCGCCGCGATGACGGGCGTGTAGTAATCGAAGACCGGGTCCATATCGGCGAAGGAGAAGTAGTTCACCGCGTAGTTCTGCAGGTTGGCGTTCTGGACCGCCCACCATTCGTAAACCCAGACCGTGTCGAAGAGGCCCGCCTGCAGGCCCATGACCTCATCGTCCACCTCATAGGGCACGAGAATGACCTTGGAGTAGTCTCCCCCATCGGCCTCGACGATCTGCTCGATGGTCGCCTGCTCCACGGGCAGGCCCCACGTGGCGTAGGTATGATTCTCCATGCCCTTGGCGCTCGTGATGCCGTCCTCGGCGCGGCTCATGATACCGCAGGTGCTGTGCTGCACCACGGCAGCCACCGCAGTGTAGGGCATGGGATTGTCGGAGGAGAGGCTGTTGGCGATGAAGTCCTGGTAGCTCATGCCCATATCGGCTCCGCCCGAACCGATCATGGCGTCCGCTCCGTCGGCGGGAACGGACACGATCTCGACCTCGATGCCCTCCTCCGCGAACCAGCCCCTGCTCATGGCGACGTAGATGCCCGTGTGGTTCACGTTGGGCGCGTAATCGAGCACGAAGGAGACGTGGACGAGATCGGCGGAGCCTCCCTCGGGCGCACCGCCCCCTGCAGGCGCGGATCCGCAGCCGGCAAGCGCAGCTGCGCCAAGACCAGCACCAAGACCTGCGCAAACGTTGAGAAACGTGCGTCGTGAGAGCTTATTCATCGCTGTTCCTTTCTACATGCTTCCACGGAATGCATAGGCGCTCGAGCAGCTCGATGAGCTTCATCAGAGCCAGCGAAAGCGCCGATACGACCACGATCGAGGCGAACATCTTGTCGTACGAGAACGACTTGCGCACGCGCGTCATATACACGCCGAGGCCTGACATGCCGCCCAGCCACTCTGCGATGACCGCGCCCACGATGGCGTAGGTGGCGCTGATCTTGAGGCCCGAGAAGAACTGCTCGGCCGCTGCGGGCAGCTTGGCGTAGATGAAGATCTGCACATCGGTGGCGTTCATGGTGCGCATGAGGTCGATGATGTCGCGGTCGACGGAGCGGAAGCCGTCGGCGAGCGAGACGGCCACGGGAAAGAACGTGGTGAGCACGATGAGCACGATCTTGGGCAGGATGCCGTACCCCAGCCACAGGACCAAAAGCGGCGCGATGGCGATGGTGGGCACGGTCTGCGAAAGCGTGATGAGAGGTTGCACGGCGAGGTAGAACGTCTCGAAGCGATCCATGAGCACGGCAAGCGCGAAGCCGAGCGCCACGCCGATGGCGAGGCCCGTCAGCGCTTCGATGAGCGTGGTCGCCGCATGCGCGCAGATGAGCGCAAAGTCGTTCGCGAGGGCGGTGACGACCGCCACGGGGCTCGGCAGCATGAACGCGGGTATGAGGCCGAGCGAGCACACGAGCTGCCACACGAGCAGCAGCGCCGCAACCGCGACGACGGGTATGAAGCGTCTTCTTGTTTCTGGTAGCATCGCGCTCCCTACGCTGGCATTACCCAGATCAGGTTCTAGGGTCGAATGATTGGGTCATTCCTCTCAGCCGGGCCAAATCCCCAGCTCCCCGTATGCGCTCATTATAGCAGAGGTGGACTCCGTAGCAAAGCCGCAGATAGAACGGCATGAGGGCCACTGAGTTTCCTGCCGTCTTTCTCGTCCATAGAGTCCATCTTCACGCCTCGAGCACAGTCCACTGAGTCCATGTAGTCCACCTGAGTCCGCACCCTCAGCTGGACTGTTAGGTGGACTCTAGAGCCGAAATACTGAAAAAGGTAATGCGATTGGAACACCATGAGATACTCCGAAGGCTCACTCAGGCTCCTCCACGACGATCTGTATCAAGCGCGCTACTGCTACCAGATGGTCAATGAGGAAGGACACGTCATCAAGAAACAGGTCGCGCGCAACTTCCACGCGGCCTCACAGAAAGAAGCAGTCCTCGAGAAGGCGCGCATCAGGGACCAGCTCGAGCGCGAAGCACTCATCGAGGACATGCTCCCCTGCCAGAAGAAGAACCCCAAGCTCTCCAAGTTCATGTTCGAGCAGATCGACGGCATGCTGAAGTCAGGCCTCATCGAACCGACAACCGGTGCAAAATACAAAAGCGAGGCCAACCTCATCCTGCGATTCATCGACGACGTGCCCGTCCACAAGGTCACTGCTGCGATGGTCAGGAAGATGGACCAGGACATGCTTGCCAAGGAATATGCAAGGAAGACGGTCGCACGTGCGCACAACGCCCTCAAGAGGTACCTCTACGAGGCTCTTGAGAAGGGGCTCATCATCGCCGTCCCCATCACGAGGACGGTCAAGCCCCCTCGCGTGGAGCGCAAAGATCCCAACGCCCTGGATGACGAGACACGTAAGAGGCTGATGAGCATCCTTGACGAGATGCCCGACGACCAAATCACGCTCGCAATAAGGCTTGGTCTAGGAGCCGGCCTCAGGAACGAGGAGGTCATCGGGCTCAAATGGGAAAACGTTGACCTGGATACAGGCATGATCAGGATCCGAAGTGTCATATCGTCCGCCGGAGGAAAAGCGATAGAGAAGGGGCCCAAGACCGCGGCTGGCAGGAGGGACATACCCATAGACCCCATCCTGGTAGAGAAGCTCAAGACAAGAGCAAGGGAGGTCTTCGAGGCGGAGAGACCCTCCGACCTGCAGGGTTTCTACGTGGTGGGCGACAAGGACGGAATCTTCCTGCGACCGGCCGATCTCACCCGCTCCTTCAGAAGGCTTGCCAAGGAGCATGACATCTACGGCACCACCGGGGAGCTCGCGACCTTCTACTCACTGAGGCACACATACGCGACGATGCTCTTGCGCGCCGGGGTCGACGCCAAGACCGTCGCAAGCCTCATGGGCCATTCGAGCGTTGCGATGACCCTCAACGTCTATGCCAGCACGGATCCACAAGCAAGAGCGGCAGCAGGTGCGGTCGTGGCCAACCTCATGTCCCAGCGGTAGAGATTGGTGTGGGTTCTGTGGTCGAGCACCTTAGAGCAACTTAGAGCAAGTTGTTGGACGCTCGCAGCAGAACCCACTTTCCCACTTGCCATATGCTCCGGCCATCCGAACTGAATGGTCGAGCAAGGCTGGTGAGAACTCAATGAACGAACGAGTCGCAAAGGTGGCATCGCTGAGGGACAACTCTCCCCTAGCCGACAGGCCTGAGTGGCACAGCCCCAAGGATCTACAGGAGGTCTTCGGCATCGGGAGGTCGAAGGCGTTCAACGTATGCAACGAGCTTCCCCACATCTATATCGGGCGCTCGATTCGCGTCAACAAGAAGACGATTGCCAAGGAGCTCATCGAGAAAGGGAGGCTGCCTTAGGAGTTGTCCTATTGCTTGGCGCCAGCCTAAGGCTCTCTATTGTCGGGATGGGGAGCTCGTGGGCCTGCGCCAGACCCTCATACGAGTCGCCGCGCCAGTCGTATGCGTCCGCACTCGCCATACCACTCGAAAACCAGGCAATCATGCACAGCTTCTTGAAATGGTGGCCTTTGAATAATGCATCAATCTAATGAGGATCTACAGAATGACTGTAGCAAACGTCCTCCATAGCACGTTATGCGCTACAGCTCTGACTTGGCATAGAAGATTCCGAAAACCTGTGCCGAGCATCCGCTTTCCTGGAGAAGGGACTTTATCGCAACGAAGTGGGCACCAGTCGTGAGGACGTCATCTACCACGAAGACGAATTCGCAGCCGTCGCACCCGTGGGCAACCCTTCCGAGCGAGCCCCTGATCAACTCGGGGCTTCTCGTGCCCTGGGAGTGAGACTGACCGATGAACTCCATGGTCTCGACATCCCGGCAGAACCTGAACCCCGTCCTGTCGCAAACGATATCGCAGGTCCTCACGTTCCTGTCATCGAACTCTGGATCGTCCGGGGTCATCGAGGTTGGGGCTGGCACAATACCCACCCGTCCTCCTAGGTCGACAAGCCTCTCATCAGTGTTCCTGAGGGTCTTCGACGACATGAACTCGATAATGGCAGAGGCGTAGTTCTCAATCGCCCGCTGCTTGTGCGGAGCCCTGCTGGGCTTGTTCGTAAGACCATTCGCGCCGCCAATCGGAATCTTATAGTTGATTACCTCCTGGTTCGCGTAGGAATGTTCGTACCCGGCATATGGCGTATACCTGAGATAGTAGAAGCAAAAGTCGGAGTCCCCGAGATTGTACGGACGGTTGAGACGGTCGACGGTTGACCAGCTGTCCCCAGCCATGTCAGACGACCATTTCCATCGCCTCAGTGACGGACGAGGCAACCTTGGCGCCCTTCTCTAGGAATGCCCGCGCCCAGGTGACAGACTCGACGACCCCAGGGAGGAACACTAGCTTCTTCCCCTGGTCGATGCAGGCACGAGCCTGCGTCCGCGTCCCGCTGGTCTCGCCAGCCTCCACAATGATGGTCGCCTCGGAGAGCGCGGCCATTGTCACGTTGCGCTCAGAGAAGTAGAAGCGCTGCGTGTTGAAGGGCTGATGGTCGTAGCGATAGATGGGCACTTGGCTGATGAGGAGGTGCTTCGCGGCGACCTCGTCCTGAAGGGCACGGTTCTCCTTCGGGTAGTACCTGTCGATCGGTGTGCCTATGACGCCAATCACGCTCCCTCCGACAGAGATCGCCTGTGTCATGGCCTCGGTGTCTATGCCAGCTGCCAGTCCAGCGACAACTGTGATGTCGCGATCGGCAAGAGCCCGCGCGATCCGCCTCGCGGCAAGCGCACCCCTCTCGGAGGGGTGCCTAGTCCCGACCACGGAGACGCAGCGAGACTCGACGAGAGACAGATCGCCACGATAGTAGAAGACCGGCAGTGGGTCCTTCTGCGCGCGAAGGGATCGCGGGAACTGCGGCGTGCCCTCGACAAGGACGGAGAACCCCCCGATCCGGGAGTCGACGTATTCCCTGACTTCACCATACTTCGACTCGTCGGGCATAAGACCTTCGATTGCCGCCATCGCGCGCGTGGGAAGGGTTCCATTCTCGGCGAGCACCCTAGACATCTTGCCGCGCGAGGTGCCATCTATGGCGTAAAGGTACTCGTATGCCATAAGTTCGTCATACGGCGAGACAACCCTCTCGTCGGCCAAAGCCGTAACCATGTTGCACCTCCTCTAACCTTTGCTAATACGATACCACTGGAGACGGACAGTATTCTAGAACGTATGTACCGAGCGACTCACCAGCTTTGCAAAACGACGCCCCGCCGAGCGATGATCGGCGCCCCGTCACCCCGCCCAAGGACGCTCTAATCCCCTTCGGTCCCCCAGCGGGCAAACCTCGCACACCGTCGCGGGCCCCTCCCACATCCCGCTCCCGGTGACGGCGGAGGGACTGCCCGTCCCACCCGTGTCCCTCCGCCTTGCATGGCCCGCCCGCAGGGGGACCGAAGGGGATTCCCCCGCCTGACCAGACGGGAGGACATGACATGCAGACCCAGCTCAGCCTGAACCTCGGCATCGACGAGAAGGTGGACGTGCGGAGCCTCATAGTCCACGGGGACATCGAGCGCGAGACGCCCAAGGCGAGGCGCGAGCAGCCCGCGCCCGAGTTCGAGCGCGTGCTCATGGACGGCTCCGACTGCGCGTTCCGCCGCAGGTGCGGGGGCAGGAGCCAGATGCTCGTGCTGCTGGCCACCCAAGGCCAGTACTACGTCACCGACGAGCGCACGGGGAGCCGCCACGCGCTCACCACCGCGCGGCTCGGCACCTTCTGCAAGGGCGCCACGGGGGACGCCCTCACCCCGCCATGGAGCCGCCAGCCGCTGCAGGACTACGACGCCAAGGGGCGCGCCGCCGTGGTGGCACTCCTCAACAGCGGGGACTTCCGCGAGATGTGCAAGCGCGATATGGTGCGCGTGGAGTCGTGGGCGGCATCCCGCATGGGGGCCAACGCCAAGTGGAACCTCAGCGGCACGTGGGAGCACGCGAGCCTCGTCTGGAGGCTCGTGGAGCCGACCATGGGGCACAGCCACTGCCGCGAGGCGCTGAGCGCCGCGCTCAGGCTCACGGGCTTCTACGGCGAGGGGCGCGACGAGGCCACCGCCGAGTGCTTCCGCGACAGGCTCTACATCTCGCAATTCGTGGAGGCCATGGGGCGCGACGTGACCCGCGACCTTCTAAACGGGTGCCTCAACAAGAGCGCCGAGCACCCGAGGGGAGGCACCGCAGACTTCCTCCCCCGCCTCGCGTGCGTCCTGCGCTCCTTCGAGTGGCGAGGGATAGCCTACGAGCCGCGCCGCGCGTGCGAGTACGCGCTCTCCCTGCTAGACATGCCCGCACAGCGCCGCCGCACCCGCTCGTACAACATCCAGCTGTGGGCAGACGCCCTCGACATGCAGCAGAGGGTGAGGGGCAGCGTGGAGGACAGGTACCCCGCAGACCCCGCAGCGCTTCTTGCCGAGCTGGAAAGGGAGCGCGAGATGCGCCGCCACGAGGCCAGCGACGCAGCCATCGCTCGCCGTGCTGCCGAGCTGGACGGCAACGGCTTCGAGTCGGACGGCTACCTCATCCGCCCCGCCGCCACCGTGCGCGAGATTCTCGACGAGGCCAACGCTCAGCACAACTGCGTGGCCGGGTTCATCGACAAGTACGCCAGCGGCCAGACCGACCTCTGGCTGATGCGGAAGTGCAGCGACCCCGACAGGCCGCTCGTGACCGTCGAGGTGAGGGGCGGCGCGATACGTCAGGCGTTCCAGAGCCACAACAGGCAGGTGACCGCAGCGCAGCGCGGGTTCCTCGCCGACTGGTGCGAGGCTGTTGGCTACAACATGCCGACGGGAGGGAGGATGCGCGCGCTGGGAGCGTAGCGCAGGACTATTGACACGACACAGAGGGGAGGGGCGGAACACCCCTCCCCAAGTGCAGTTTTCGTGGAGACGAAGCCACGAGGGCGGCGCGCTGGCCATGCCCCAGCGCGCACTGCCGCCGCATGGCTCGTGGGGGGGCTCGCCATGGGCGCGGCGGCGGATGACTTGATCCGTGAGGTCAAGCAGGAACCAACCGACAGTGTCCGTCCTCCCCGCCAAACAGCCCGCTCAAGCCTATACCGCTACCAACTGAAATGATTCAGCTGCCAGCTATGTTGCTGCCCCTACAAGTTGGGTATTATCTACCGTAGTGCTTTATTCCCTCAAAACGGGTTGCACTACCTGCGTATTCAGTGTCTTTATTAGGCGAGGAGGCCACATGGACATGATGCAGAACACCGACAGCACCCTGAAGGATCTCGTCTTCGAGGAGGTCGCCGAGGAGGACTTCTTCGCTGACTACACCGGCGGATGCTCTGGCAAGCGCTCCGACTGCTGCACCAGGGTGTGCACGCGCGACGGCTATGTAGCCTCCGAGGAGGAGTGGGGCAAGTTCCTCGCAGTCGAGGGCGGCGTCATCCAGTACTAGCCTCCAGACCGCTATCGGTTTTGGCCGCAAGCCGCACCCGCTCCCTGGCGTGCGGCTTGCTTTCGATTGGCTCGCAGATGCAGATACCAGTGACACAGATAGAACTCGTGCAAAGCGGCTTAATCGACGTTGATGTCGACTCGCCCTACGTGTACGGAGTCGAGACGGCTAGCAGGGTCTTCACGTCGACGCTCGGACGCATGAACACGGAGGTCGTAGGGCTCCTGTGCCTTGGCAGCACGCACAAGGTGGTCGGCTACTCTACCGTGGCCATGGGCTCGGTCGACCGGGTCACGCCATCCGTCGCGCAGATCCTGAGGACCGCCCTGCTTTCGAACGCCTCGTACATCATCGTGGCCCACAACCACCCGAGCGGGGTCTGCGAGATCACCGAGCCCGACATTGCGCTGACGAAGCGAATCGGCGCTGCGGCGCAGCTCATGGACATAAGCCTCATCGACTCACTCGTCGTGTGCCCGAGCGGCGAGTTCGCGTCGATCCGCGAGAGCATGGGGAGGGAGCAATGACCATCGAGGACTCGCGCGTCTTCAAGGTCAGGGACTCGGTCGACCTGTTCCTGACCGACGGGACGTATCTCACCGCCTACTACATGAACTCGCGCAAGAGGCGGACCTTCCGCGTGAACGACGAGACCGTCGCCCTGCTCGAGCGCATAGATGGTCGCAGGAAGGTCGCTGAGCTTCGGCAGCTCATGCTCGAGGAGCTTGGGGCGAAGCCCGAGTCAATCGACAGGACGCTCGACTCCCTGCATGCGAGCAGGGTCATCACCGAGGTTGGTTGCACCTCTCCCCTTGAAAGGGACGACAAGGAGCGTTACGCGAGGCAGACCAACTACTTCGCGGAATTCCTAGGGGACGAGGTCGACGGCCCGCTCGCCCAGCGGAGGCTGGCCGAGTCCCATGTGGCGGTGTTCGGCTGCGGGGCGGTCGGAGGCGACATCGCAATCGAGCTCGCCATGGCCGGCGTCAGGCACTTCACGTTGGTCGACTACGACGTCGTGGAGCCGTCCGACGCTAGCCGGCACCTGTACTTCGACCTCGCGGACATCGGAAAGCCCAAGGTCGAGTCGCTGGCAAGACGGCTCAGGGAAATAGACCTGAAGGTCTCCGTCGAGGAGGTGTTCTCCAGCGTGAGGCCCGAGGACGACATCGAGCCGATCGTCTCTGAGTGCGACTTCGTCGTCAACACCATGGACGAGCCGTACATCGGCTACACCTCCGCGAAGGTCTCCCGGGTCTGCGTCAAGCATGACAAGGCCCACTACATCGCCGGGGGCTTCGACGCCCACCTCGCAAGCACGGGCGAGCTCGTCATCCCTCACGTCACGCCGTGCGTGGAGTGCTACGCACGCTACTTCAAGGAGAGCCTGAAGGACTGGAAGCCCGCAAGGCACCCCGTCGAGGAGCGGGCCCTGGAGATCGGCGGGCTCTCCCCCATGTCCCTCTTCTCCGCGTCCTTCGCCGCCATTGAGATCGTGAAGTACCTCACGGGAATCGTCGACATGAGCTGCTCGTACAAGCCGCGGGGAGAGTGGCTCTTCGGAGACATGAGCCTCAGCTACCTGGACGTGAGAAGGGACCCGGAGTGCCCCGTCTGCGGGGAGGGGGTGCGGCTGTGAACCCTAGGCTGAGCCCAAGCGTCTCCGTCATCCCGCTCGGCGACGGAGTCGTCGAGTTCTTCAAGACCAACACGAGGCAGCAGGTGCGCTTGCGGACACCGGACGACACGATCCTCCGCATCGTGAACGGCCTCGACGGCACCAGGAGCACCGACGAGATTGCGGCGGAGCACGGCGTGACTCCCCAGTCGGTTGCGAAGCTCCTCTCCCACCTGGAGCGCAACGGGATCCTCGACAACGTCGAGCCCAGCAGCGACCTCGACGCCTACGAGGTCTTCAGGAGGCCCATCTCCTTCCTGCAGGACTTCTCCACCTCCCACGAGCACCTCGTACGGATGTGGTGCGCCCTCAGATCGGCGAGGGTCGCGGTGGTCGGCCTCGGAGCCGTGGGGTCGTGGGTCGCGTGCTGCCTCGTGCAGACCGGCGTCAGGAGGTTCGTGCTCGTGGACCCGGACGTCGTTGAGCTCTCGAACCTCCACAGGCAACTCGGCTACCGGACGGCCGACGTGGGCCGCCCGAAGGTCGACGCGCTCGCGGACGCGCTCGGGAGGTACAGGCCCGACCTCGAGATAGAGAGATGCCCCGTCGAACTCGGCGAGGGTCCTCTCGAGCGAATCGAGGGCGACGTGGGCCTCGTCATCAACTGCGCCGACAAGCCCACGGTCGACCAGACCTCGAAGTGGGTCGGCGAGTACTGCATGCCATGGGGCATCCCGCACATCGTGGGAGGCGGCTACAACCTGCACCTCTCCCTCATCGGTCAGACCGTCATCCCGGGCAGGACCGCCTGCGTGAGGTGCTTCGAGAGGCAGCTCGAGAGGGACAACGAGATCGACCCGGCAAGGGTAAAGAAGCTCCAGGTCCCCAACCGGAAGGTCGGCAGCCTCGGGCCGCTCTGCGCCCTCAACGCGAGCATGGTCGCGATGGAGGCCGTCAAGGTGCTGACGGGGTGTGCGGAGTCCGCGAACGCCAACCGCCGCGGAGAGTTCGACATTACGACGATGGACGTGTCCTACACGGCCTACGAGAGGCTTGATGACTGCGATTGGTGTGGTGAGCATGGGAAGTATTCAGGTCAGGGGCGCTAGGGAGCACAACCTCAGGGGAATCGACGTCGACATCCCGCTCGGGAAGCTCACCTGCGTCACCGGCGTCTCGGGCTGCGGGAAGTCCTCCCTCGTCCACGACACGCTGTACGCGGAGAGCCAGAGGATGTTCCTGGAGGGACTCTCGGGCAACGACATGGGACAGCAGCTCATGAAGGCGCCGGACGTCGACTCGATCGACAACCTCAGGCCGTCCCTGAACGTCTCCCAGAGCTACTACAACTTCAACCCGAGGTCGACTGTCGGCACCGTCACCGAGGTCTCCCACGGCCTGCGCTCGCTCTTCGCCCTGATCGTGAGCTGGGAGACGGGACTCCGGCTGGACGACGCGTTCTTCTCGAGGAACAACCCGTCGAGCTGGTGCGCGGAGTGCCAGGGAACCGGCGAGGGTTACGCGATCTCGCTCGAGAAGCTGATCCCCGACCCGACGAAGAGGCTCTCCGTCGGGGCAATCCTGTACTACAAGGGCGGCAAGTCGTCTCCCGAGCGCAAGACCCTCCTCGCCGTCTGCGAGAGGTTAGGCATAGACCCGGAGTCACGGTTCTGCGACCTGAGCGAGGACCAGGTCGACGCGCTCCTCAACCGGACCTCTCCGTTGGAGTTCTCCATCCGCTACAAGAATCCGAGGGGGGTCTACCGTCAGGGGAAGGTGACCTCGAGGGGCGTCCTCGTGGAGCTGGAGGAGAAGCTCAAGGACGTCGACACCCCATCGACCCTGGCCAGCATCTCGAAGTACCTCGAGCGCGTGCCGTGCAAGGCGTGCGGCGGCTCGGGCCTGAATGCCGAGGCGGCAGCCCACGAAGTCCGCGGGATGACCATGGGCGACACCGAGCAGGCAAGCCTCGTGGAGCTGCTGGAGTGGACCAAGTCAGTACGGTCCGCCTATGCCGACGGCCCCATCTCCAAGCCAGTTAGCACACTGTGCGAACGCATTTCGCGACGGTTGGAGCGCCTCATTGAGCTGAAGGTTGGCTACCTCAGCCTCTCCAGAAAGGTCCCTACGCTCTCGGGGGGTGAGTCCCAAAGGGTCAGGATTGCCAATCAGCTGTCGTGCTCCCTCAACGGCCTCGTCTACATCCTCGACGAGCCCTGCCGTGGGCTGCATCCTCGCGATGCAGAGTCGATCATCGCTGCAACGAGGGAGCTCGTGTGCAGAGACAACACCGTGGTTGCCATCGAGCACGACCCCACGTTCATATCCAAGTCAGACTGGGAGATACGGCTCGGTCCCCTGGGAGGGCCGAACGGCGGAAGCGTCGTGAGCATGGGGAAACCACAGAAGCGGCTGGGCCCCAGCCCGTCTCGCAAAAAGCCCGCACAGGCTCAAGATTTCCTGGCTCTCGAACACCTATCGCAGAACAATGTCAAGGACGTCAGCCTCCGCCTTCCCCTGGGCGTAGCGACAGCGATAACGGGAGTATCGGGATCAGGCAAGAGCTCCTTGCTTGCAGCGATGCAGGAGGCGGTTGCCTCGATGACTGCGGAGAAATCCATCCCAAGATCGAAGGTCAACAGCGTGCAACTCGTCAACCAGAAGCCCATCGGAAAGACACCGAGGTCGACCGTCGCCTCTTACCTAGGGACGATGGACGAGGTTAGGAAGACATTCGCGGAGACAGAGGCGGCAAGGAGGCTCGGGCTCGGACCATCCGCATTCAGCCTCAACGTCTCAGGGGGTCGGTGCGAGACCTGCCAGGGAACGGGTCTCGAGAAGGTGTCGTATAAGTACCTGCCAGACACCTACATCGAGTGCCCCGAGTGCCACGGCAGACGGTTCTCCGACGAGGTCCTGTCAGTAAAGGTCTGGGACATGACCATCACAGACGTGCTGGACACCCCCATTGTGGAGCTTATCGAGAGGGTTCCGAAAGACAGCGCGACGCACGAGATGCTCGACTGCGTAACGAGAATCGGGCTTGGGTACCTGACCCTCGGCCAAACGTCCATGAGCCTGTCCGGCGGAGAGGCGCAGCGCATCAAGCTCGCCAAAGCCCTAGGCAAGACGAGTGCCGATAAGGCCGTCTACTTCCTGGACGAGCCGACATCGGGGCTCGAACGGGAAGATGCGCGGCTGCTCACGGCAGCGCTCCTGTCTCTCACCTCGAGCGGTGCGACGGTTGTGTTCACGGAGCACGACCCCGCATTCATCGAAGAGACAGCGGACCACGTCATTGACCTCGGAACCGAGGCAGGAAGTGATGGCGGAGAAATCGTCTGCACGGGATCGCCGGCAGAGGCCTTTGGCAATCCCCGGTCATCCTGGGCGAGCATCCGCAAATAGGCCCTCGGAGCTCAAAGGTATCCACTCAAACCATCCTCGCCGGATGATAGCTGCAAGATGCGTAAGCATTTGCCATGGGCGCGGCGGCAGACGGGTTTGCCCGCGCGAGGCGCGTGTTTGGATAGGCCCGCCGACCCAATCCCAGGCAGAGAATTAACGTCACCCTGCCATGCAATGATTCTCCCAGACCGCAAAGAGACAGGGAGGCCAGCATGGAACACACGATGAATCCCCCTCACGCGGGCTTCCAGCCTGCACCAGCGACACAGCTCGTCGCCGTGGAGATCCTCGTTCGTCGCGTAGATAAGGAGGTCTAAGAGGTCCTTCACGCGCGACGACGGCCTCCCGCCATGCGTCTCGATGATTCCGCAGAGCTTGTCGGCGATGGAGTTCGCAACTGGGTAGACGCGATAGTCGAAGACGGGAACTCCCTCGACCTCGATCCTGTCCGCAGGCGTTAACAACTCAGGCTCCCCGCAGGGAATCTGGTCGACTACCAGGTCGACCGACACCGGCTGGAGCCTCCTGGCGCCGAGCAGGGGCACGAACGTCACCTTGAGGCCCGACCGGTACTCGTCCTCGGCCTTTATCGGCTTCGAGCCAGCGAACTCGAAGCGCACGAAGTCCCCAAGGTCGAGAGAGGCCAGCTCCCGGAGCTCCGAGAGCGCAGCACCCAGATCGGCCTCCCGCGAGAGCAGGTCGATGTCTCGAGTCGCGCGGGCGGACGGCGTCCGCGCGAGCATCGACTGCCCGCCCTTGAGGAGGAACGGCGAGTCGGGCACGCTGAAGACGCGACAGAGCAGCCGGTGGAAGTAGAAGCCCGAGATGGCGCGCCCGACGTCCATACCCGACCTGCGCGCCGCGGCAGTCACGGCCATCCCCAGGGCCTCGGGCGTCCTATACCGCATCGCCAGCTCCCTCTCCAAGCAGCAGCCTCGTCGCCACCCCGACCTTTTTCCGCCCGAACTCGCTTCCGACGAGCCACTCGAGACGGGCCACATCAAGCCCACCCTCCCTCGCACCTTCAAGCGCGTCGGCGACGAGCGACGGGTCCTCGTCGTCCAGGACGAGGTCGACAAGCATGCGCTCCGGCCTCGTCACGGGGAGCCCCTCGGAGAAGGACACGTCCTCTCTCTCGACGCACCTCGTGGCGAAGGTGGCGCTCAGCGCGTTCGACCTCATGCGGCGCGGCGCCACGAGGCGGTAGGGTGACAGGTAGAAGTCTCCGATTCCAAGTATCGATGCGGCCGTGTGGCCTGCAACCGCAATGCCGTCCCAAAGCTCGCGGCTTGCCCGCTCATGGAAGAAGAGGGCCGGCTTGGTGAGCTTCCAGACCGCGATGAGCTCGTCGAGCTCCGTCGGGGGCACGCCCGCTATGCGGTACGCGCCATGCGCGATTCTGACCAGGCTCCCCGAGGCGCACGCCTTCGCCAGGGCGTCGCGGGAGACGCCGAGCCGCTCGGCCTGGGCGGTGGTGAACACCCGCTCGGAGGCCGAGAGCTCATTGATGGCCGCTATGTTGCTCCTTCTACTCATGGCATGTTTGTATCAGATATCCATACATTCGTGCCATAGTTGCTATTCGAAAGAGTCCTTAGGCAAGGGTGCTGTCGCCGCCCATCACTAGGCGATACAGCACGCCGCACTCGTCGCGCTCTCCCCAGGGATCGACCGCGTCCTCGTCCGTCGCCTCGAACCCGCACGACTCGTGGAGCCTCCTGGACGCCTCGTTGCCCCCGTAGATGATGTATGTCACATCACGCGCGCCGAGCGAGCGCAGGTGCTCCGTGGCATGCCGCAGCAGGAGACTGCCATAGCCCCGGCGCCGGGCGCCGGGATCGGTCTCCACAGCCTCGACGAACCAGCGGCCCCCGCCGCATGAGACCGCGCGCAAGGCGCTCCTCCACACGCCGCCATCCTCCTCGACGAGCACGAGGTGACCTTGGTCGGAGACAAAGCCCTCGAGGAACTCTCGATACGACGAGCGCATCTCCTCCTCGCTGGAGAAGCCGACCGAGAGGTCGCCCATCGACTCCGCGTACACGTCGAAGAGCCTCTCGACCACGCTATCGTCGACCGTCCTTACCACGATAAGCACCTTGCGCCACACCTCCTCGCGATCGACACCGATTGTAACCTCGGAGCAGGGCACACCGTGCGACGAGCGCAGGCTCCCATCCCATCAACCGCTCGCCGATTGGGCACGCGTGTGCCAGGAGGAACGGGTTGCCCCAGTGACCGTCTGGGACCGCCTTCCGGGACAGCGTTGGATTTCGCATAAAAATAGCCGCTCTACCTGCGGCTGAAATACAAGGTTGGGTAATGCTCATTACCCAGATCAGGTTCTTGGGTCAGGGCCGCGTTGGGCCCAATCTCAGCCGACGTGCGTCAGCTCCCCTGTCGGAGGCTATTGTAGCGCAGCGGCATCACACGAAACCAGCCCCTTAACTTTACGGGCCGCGTACCAAAAATGTCTCTAATGCTGCAAGGTACCGGTCTGAAGCTAGTGGGGAGTACGCTTTTATGCAAACTGCGCAGCGTAAATGCCTAGATTATGCATCTTGTCATCACGATACCCGCCTCGCAGCCGGTACCTTGCAGCATTAGAGACATTTTTGGTACGCCGATCGATTGGCATGCTGCCTAACGTCCTCAAAAAGCTGCCAGCAGATGCTAGACTACAGGTTGGCTGATATCTACAATCTTCTTGCCCGACTGGATGCCTTCTTTTTGCCGCTGAACTATGGAACAGAAGACATCTTTGAATCAGAGGAAAACGGCAGCAGCAAGTATAGGCAAGGGTCCGAACGTGTTGTTGCTTCTTATGCCAGCATTGCAGTGGTAATCAAATCCACCTTGGGTGCACCTCTTCTGACAGGCACATCAGAAACACAGGCGCTTTCAGCTAGCAAGTTCCTTCAGAAGTTCGGAAAAGACTCTTCTGCAGAATGATAGCTTTGAGCGCGGATGCGGGCTTGTCGTCTGCATGAAGGGGCATGTGGGCGTATTGGACAAAACGACTCTCTATGTCCCCGCCTGGGCGATCTAGTCACTCCGGTAAGGATGCCAAAAGCGCCTGCATCCCGTCCCCGCTGAACATCACCCCGTGCAGCCCGCATCAGCTCGACCCGCCGAGTATTACACGGCGCGAGCGCCGCTCTCCCCCAAGGTCAAACCAGTAGATGCGTCTTGCCGGCGCCTACACGACCCTTCGGTACCGCCCGTTCTCGCGGGACATGAGGCGCTCGTTCACCAGCTCGCGGCGCAGGGTGCAGAAGTCGTCGTTGACGTCGGCGATGATGAGGTTCACCTCACGCTCCGAGTACACGCGGCCGGATTCGAAGGCCTCGGCGAGCCACTCCAGCACGATGAGCCGCTTCTTGCGCTGCGCAGGGATGGTGCGCAGGCGACCGTCCTCGTCGAGGAAGGACCTCAGCACCCTCTCGCGCCACATGCGCTCGCGCTCGTCCTGCACGGTAGCCTCGTCCGACTCCTGCTGCAAAAGCCCAAGCATCGTTCTATCGAACAGCGATCGGTTGAGCGAATACATCGTGTAGTACTGAGACTTGCGCGAGCTGACGGCGCCTATGTCCGCGAGTTTCTTGAGGTGGAACGAGATGGTGGAGGGTGCCATGCCCAGTCGCTCAGACAGAAGCTCGACATAGGCGTCCTCGCTCGCGAGGGTGCGCAAGATCTGGAGCCTCGTGCGATCTGCGAGGCACTTGAAGAGGGCGATCGTTTCCTGTTCCGTCATGCCTTCGTCCCCCATATCTCACGATAGGCATGCTCCACCTCGGCGAGGGCGGCGAGTTTCACGTCCTCCTGCACGAGACGCACGACGTCGCCGCGCTCCTCCGCCTTCTGCCGCGCGACGCGCCAACTCGAAGGAATGCGCTCGAGGTTCCCCTCGAAGAACCTGCGCTGCGCCTCCTCATCCGAGGACTGCCCCGCAGCAGCCTGCAACACCGAGATGAAGATGCCGTACACGTTGCCGCGTATCTTCTCCAGATTCGCATCATCCGTGCGGTCCTCGCCCTTGAGAGCAGCTGCGCATTGCGCCGCATCGGCCACCTTGACCTGAAGCGCTTCAATGAGCTCGTCCATGATATCCCTTTCCTCTAATATAATTCGATATATATCGAATTATATTAGAGGTATTTGATTTTGCAAGAACAGAATTGATGGCGCCCTCTGCATTGGAGAAAACCGACTTCGTCGCCATGCGGAATAACGAGAAGATCTACGCCCAGGTGGGTGATGAAACCGACTCGCTGCCCCCGGCGGTGCCGCAGACGGTCTCACCGGTAACCTCGACCGACGCCCTCACTGACCGGCGAAGAAGGCGGCATCATGTTGATTCGTGGGCGATGCACATTATCCAGATCAATACACGGATTGCATGATCGGGCAATTCCCCGCAGCCGTTCCGCATGCGAGCCGCGTACCAAAAATGTCTCTAATGCTGCAAAGTTACGGCTGCAAGGCGGGTATCGCGTTGGCGAAATGCATAATCTAGGCATCCACGCCGTGCTGCTTGCATAAAAACGCGCTCCCCACCGGCTCCGAGCCGGAACCCTGCAGCATTTAAGACATTTTGCGTCCGCCGATCGATCGGCCATCGCTCACCGGTTGAGAAGCGGATCGCCAAGTCTCCCAAACTCTACTTCTGGGATACGGGGCTGGTATGCTACTTGCTGGGTATCGAGTCCCCGATTGAGCTCAGGAAATATCGCAAGTACGGCAACGTGTTCGAAAATGCCGTTGTCGCCGAAATCGGCAAACGCGCATACTCGACCGGCCGCGTGCCGCGATGGTCGTTTTGGCGCGATTCCAACGGCAACGAGATGGACCTGCTGCTCGAACGTGGCGTCGATGTAGATGCGGCCATCGAGGTCAAATCCACTTCATCCTTTTCTCCAAGCATCTCAGACGGGCTCGCGAAGTTTGCCGACGGCATAGCGCATATCGGGAGGGAGCGGTGCATACTCGCCTACAACGGCACCGAACGCGTAACCTCCGAAGGGATCAGGTTCTCCCCCGTCGATGACCTCGACCGCGCCATCGAGCTTGCTAAAGCGGGTACACCGGGCTGGGGCTAGCAGGTCCGCGCCCTGCGAAAACCAGCAATCCTGTGTCCTGCCATGCGGAGGCGTCCCAGATCCGCTTGACAGATCCGGCGGTTCCAAGCAGGCAACCAGAATGTTTTTCGAAGCGATATATGGGGCGACGGTTTCCCTGACCACAATGTGCTACAGAGACATCTACCCCGTGTCGGTGATGGGGCGCATCATCACCATGGCATCATCGATTCTCGGCATAGCGATCGTTGCTCTTCCGGCTGGCATCATTACAGCTGGCTATATGGCCAAGATTCAGAGAACCGATGCGTAAGGCGCGCATCCCGCTCTGCATCGGCATCAAATCCTGAATAGATGAGGACGAGCGGGGACTCGGCCGAACCGCGCAACGGACCCCGCCGCCCGCAGCCGCCCTTCACAACGTCTCCATGCCCAAGTTCTATGCTATCCCTTGTTCCAAAACCTGCTATTCTTGCCGGGTCCGTAGTATCGATAGGGAGCGTACGCCTTGTCATCCATCGTCACCCGAAGCAAGCTTTCCTCATTCAGGATCGTCATCCTGGGTTTCGCAGGCATCATCCTGCTCGGCACCCTGTTGCTCATGCTCCCCTTTGCCTCGCGCAACGGGCAGCCGTCCTCCTTTTCCGACGCCATCTTCACCGCAACCTCGGCAACCTGCGTGACCGGCCTCATCGTCAAAGACACCGCCACCAGCTGGTCTGCCTTCGGGCAGGCAGTCATCCTCATGATGATCCAGGTAGGCGGTCTCGGCGTGGTCATGGCGGCGGCTTCGTTCTCCCTGCTCTCGGGCAGGAGGATCTCTCTCCGAGAGCGCAGCATGATGCAGGAGACCTTCGCCGCGCCGCGTGTCGAGGGTGTGGTGAGAATGGCGATCTTCATTCTCAGAGTCACCTTTGCAGTCGAGTTTGTCGGGGCGCTCATCATGATGCCCGTCCTCTGCAGCCAGTTCGGCCTGCACGGCGTCTGGATGTCGGTGTTCGTCTCCATCTCGGCGTTCTGCAATGCCGGATTCGACATCATGGGCAGGCTCGACTACCTGTTCCCCTCGCTCTCCGCCTACGCCACGAACCCCGTCATCAGCATCGCCATCGAGATGCTCATCGTATGCGGAGGCATCGGCTTCGTCACATGGAACGACATCTCCAAGAACAAGCTGCGCATCAAGCGCTATTCCATGCAGAGCAAGGTCATCCTCTCCGTTTCCGCCATTCTCATCGTCCTGCCCGCCATCTTCTTCTTTTTCTTCGAATACAGCAATCTGCCCCTCCTTGAGCGCCTGCTCGCCTCCTTCTTCCAGTCGGTCACCACGAGGACGGCGGGATTCAACGTGGAGGATATGTCCAAGATGAGCGAGCCGGGCCAGGCGCTCACCATCCTGCTCATGCTCACGGGCGGCTCGCCCGGATCCACCGCAGGCGGCATCAAGACGACCACGCTCGCGGTGCTCATCGCCAACTTCTTCGCCGTCTCGTTCCGCAAGGAGGACGCCAACCTGTTCGGCCGCAGAATCGAAGACGATATCATCAAGCAGGCATCGACGATCTTCATCATGTACATCGGCCTCACGCTGCTCGGCGCCGTGATCATCTGCCTCGTCGAGGGGCTTCCCTACATGTCATGCTTGTTCGAATGCGCGTCGGCCATCGGAACGGTGGGCCTATCCCTCGGTATCACGCCGACTTTGAGTGCAGCTTCGCGTATTATTCTGATGATGCTCATGTTCCTCGGCCGCGTGGGAGGCCTCACGGTTATCTACGCAGCCACCAAAGATATGCGCAGGAGCCTCTCCAAACTCCCGCACGAGCACATAACCGTCGGATAAAGGACAGAGATTATGAAATCGATTCTGCTCATCGGCCTCGGACGCTTTGGACAGAACATCGCCAAGAAACTCGACGAACTCGGCCATGAGGTGATGGCCATCGACATCGATGAGGAACGCGTTGACGGCATCCTCCCCTACGTGACCAATGCCCAGATCGGCGACAGCACCAACCCCGAGTTCCTGGCAACGCTTGGCGTGAGGGATTACGACGCCTGCATCGTCGCCATCGCGCACAGCTTCCAGGGCTCGCTCGAAACCACGTCGCTGCTCAAGGAGATGGGCGGCAAGCTCGTGGTTGCGCGCGCCGAAAGCGACGTGCAGAAGAAGTTCCTGCTGCGCAATGGAGCGGACCAGGTGGTCTATCCCGAGGCGCAGATGGCGCATTGGACGGCGGTCCGTTACAGCGCCGACCACATCCTCGATTACATTCCCCTTGAAGGAAACTACTCCATCTTCGAGGTCAAGGTTCCCGAGCACTGGGTCGGCAGAACGATCGGATCGCTCAATATCCGCCGCACGTACGGCATCAATATCATGGCGCTCAAGCGCTTCGGGCGTCTCGATATGACCGTCTCGGCCGATACCGTGCTCCCCAACGACTGCTCGATGCTCGTGCTCGGGGAGACGGTCGCGCTGCAGCGCTGCTTCGATATCTAGCCCGCCTGTGAGGACTGCCCGAACGGCGCAGCATCACAGGTCGTGGAGATCTACCTATGGAAACAGGGGCCGCAGATCGTTGCGGCCCCCGTTCATGAGCATTGGGACGTTCGCACGCGCTATTCCTTGGGAAGGATCGCGTTCAAGACGATGCCCGCGATCGAGCCCACGGCGAGACCGGTGAGCGAGATGGTGGACGTACCCAAAGGAATCAGGATGGCGCCGGCAGCGCTGTACTTGACGCCGATGGAGAGCACGAGGATGAGCGCCGCGATGATGATGTTGCGGGTGACGGTGAAATCGACATTGCTCTCGATGAGATTGCGGATGCCCACGGCGGAGATCATGCCGTAGAGCACGAGCGAGACGCCGCCGATGACGGGCGACGGCATGGCGCCGATGATGGCGGCGAACTTGGGGCAGAAGGACAGCAGAATGGAGAAACATGCCGCGATGCGGACGACACGCGGGTCGAAGACCTTGGTGAGCGCGAGAACGCCGGTGTTCTCGCCATAGGTCGTGTTGGCCGGAGCACCGAAGAGCGAGGCGAGGATGGTTGCCAGACCATCGCCGAGAAGCGTGCGGTGCAGGCCCGGTTCCTTGATGTAGTTGCGGTTGCAGGTGGAGCTGATGGCGGACATGTCGCCGATATGCTCGATCATCGTGGCCAGCGCGATGGGCATGATGGTGATGATGGCCGTGATGGCGATGCCGGAATCCATCGTTCCGCTGGAGAAGAGCCCGAAGACGGTGTTGTTCCAGTCGATGGGAAGGCCGACCCAAGGAGCTGCGGCAACGGCTCCGAAATCGACATCGCCGAGCAGCGCCGACACGATGAACGAGACCACGACGCCCAGCAGGATGGGCACGATCTTGACCATGCCCTTACCGAAGATGTTGCAGAGGATGATGACGGCGATCGCCACGAGGGCCACGCGCCAGTCGGCGTTGCAGCTGTCGATGGCGGAGCCGGCGAGGATCAGGCCGATGCTGATGACGATAGGCCCGGTCACGACCGGCGGGAAGTAGCGGATGACCCGCTCGGTTCCGAAGGCCCTGAAGAGGGCGGCAAGAACGAGATAGAGCAGGCCTGCGGCGGCAACGCCCAGGCAGGCATAGGGCAGCAGGTCGGCCTCGCCCTGAGGGGCGATAGCGGCATAGCCTGCGAGGAACGTGAAGGAGGAGCCCAGAAACGCAGGAACCTTGCCCTTGGCGAGGAAGTGGAAGAGCAGGGTTCCGATGCCGGCGAAGAGCAGCGTCGCCTGAACCGAGAGGCCCGTCAGGGCGGGAACGAGAACGGTTGCCCCGAACATGGCGAACATATGCTGGAGGCCGAAGAGCACCATCTTGGGAATGCCGAGAGACGTCGCATCGTACACGGCATCGCTCGAATCGGCAGCGCCCATGGTCTCGATTTCGTCGTTGGACATACGCATTGCTCCTTCACTCAACAGGTTGCAGATTCCAGGTGCATACTGTACGACATATGGGTGCGCCGCGCCGTCGCGCCGTGCGTTTTTTTCATCTTGGACACGTGCGGGAAGGCCCGGGAAGCGCCCCGCATCAGCTCACCGCAAGCATCAGCTTGCCCTGCTCGTCACCCAGCTCCGCCGCGATGGCACCATCGGGATCGTGGTCCATGACCACGGCATCCACCTCGTCGAGCGACCCGAACCTCACCAGGCAGGAAGCGTTCACCTTGCTGGCGTCGAAGAGCACGCACGTGCGCGGGGCGCAGTGCAGGGCGAGCCGCTTCATCTCCCCCATTTCGAGGTAGTTGGTCATCAGGCCGCGCCCGACCGTATACCCGGTCGGGCAGACAAACGAGATATCGGGACGCAGGTCCTCGAGCGCCCTGCGGGCGATGTGGCCGGCGGTATAGCGATGCGCCTTGCGCAGAAACCCTCCGAGAAGGATGACATCGGCGAAGGGAAGGGAGCGGTCCACGTAGTCCGCAATGGTCAGGTCCGTCGTGACGATGGTGATGCCGGTTCTTCCCTCCAGCGCCCTGACCAGTTCGAGCGCGGTGGTTCCCGAGTCGACGAACAGCGACGAGCCGTCCGGCACAAGCGTCGCGGCAAGCTGCCCGACGCTTCGCTTGGCCTCTACGTTGACGTTGACGCGCGTATCCTGAACGGATGCGGTCACGCGCTGCGAAAGCGACACGGCACCGCCATGGGTTCTGCGCAGCCTGCCCGCACGGTCGAGGGCATCGAGATCCGATCTGATGGTGACCTTCGATATGCCCAGCAACTCCGAAAGATCAGCGACCTGGACCGATGCCTCGCGCTCGATAAGCGACATGATGGCCGCACGGCGTTCATCAACAAGCAGTTGCCTTTTCTCGGGCATATGCCGTCTCCTCCTGCATTTTTTTGCAATATGGAGAAATTATGATTATCTTTTCTCGTATAAACGCAAGTAAACCGCTTGTTTTTCCTTTCTATATACAATTGTGAAGATTCGGTGGAGCAGCTTCTGCAGGATGGGGTGAGGAAAGGGCTTTCCTTTGCCTTCGGTTCGCGCCTCCCCGCGCGATGCCTCCGCGCTGATGCATGGCAACGTCCCGGCACGCTCTCGCTATACTTTGGATGTTCGATTCCTGCGGCGTAGCGCGCCGCATCTCGAGGAAGGAAGCGCTCCCATGCTCGTCACCGCCGATGAACTGCTGCAGGACGCTCAGGCAGGCACGTACGCCGTCGGCGCCTTCAACATCGAGAGCCTCGAGTTCGTGATGGCCGTGCTGCGCGCGGCCGAGGAGCGCACCTCTCCGGTGATCATGCAGACCACGCCCGGTACGGTGGCATACGCCGGTCTCGACTACTACGCCGCCATGGTTGGAGCCGCCGCGAAGAACGCCCGCATTCCCGTTGCCCTCCATCTCGATCACGGCGACTCCTTCGAGCGCTGCGTAGCGGCCATGCACGCCGGCTACACCAGCGTCATGATCGACGGCAGCCGCCTTCCCTTCGAGGACAACATCGCGCTGACCGCCGACGTTGCACGCGTTGCGCGCGCCGTCGGCGTCCCCGTGGAAGCCGAGCTCGGCAAGGTGGGCGGCAAGGAGGACGACGGCCCCGCCGTTACCGGAGAAAACCCCTATACCGACCCCGACGAGGCTGCGGAGTTCGTCGAGCGCACGGGATGCACCTCGCTCGCCATCGGCGTGGGCACATCCCACGGCGTCTATACGGGCACGCCCCACATCGCGCAGGACGTCGTCCGTGCGATCAGGAATCGCGTCGATGCCCCTCTCGTGCTCCACGGCACCTCCGGCGTGCCCGACGAGCAGGTTGCCGAGGCGATCGCTCACGGCATCTGCAAGGTCAACTATGCAACCGAGCTCCGTCAGGCGTACACGCGCGGATTCATGGACTACATGGCCGCCCATCCCGCCTGCTTCGATCCCAAGAAGCCCAATGCGCGCGCCATGGACGAGATCGTCGCGGTTGTGGCGCACCACATGGACAACCTCGGTTCTTCGGGCAAGGCGTAGCCGCCCACCCGCACGCAGAGCACAGCCAAGGAGGTTTACGGGAACAACCATGATCTACACGCTCACAGCCAATCCTGCGATCGACCTCAACGTGTCGTGCGAACAGCTCGTCCCCAACAGCGTGTCGCGCACGACCGACCCCGTGTACACGCCCAACGGCAAGGGGCTGAACGTCTCGTTCACGCTCAAGCATTTCGGGGTCGATTCGACGATCCTCGGATTCTTCGGAGGTTTCTCGGGCCGCTACGTCGTCGACGGCGCCCGCGAGAAGGGCTGCCAGGTCGAGCCCGTATGGGTTGACGGCATCACGCGCATCAACACGTTCATCTCGCTGACCGATGGATCCGGCGATGAGTACAAGCTGCCTACGGCCGGCTGCGCCGTGCCCCGCGCGCAGCAGCTCCAGATGCTCGATCTGCTCAAGGCCCTTCCCGACCTCGACGTGCTCGTCATCTCGGGCTCGCTGCCGCCCATGATCGAGCCGAGCTACTACGATGAGATCATCGACGTGCTCGAGGAGCGCGGGGCGGGCTTCGTGCTCGACATCTCGCATCCATGCTTGGCGCACCTCATCGAGCGCGGTCCGCTGCTCATCAAACCCAACGATGAGGAGCTTGAGCAGGTCTTCGGCATCCACGTCGAAAACGAAAATGAGATCGCCCCCGCGCTCGAGAAGCTCGTCGCGCGCGGAGCGAAAAGCATCCTGCTCACCCTGGGCGGAGAGGGGGCCTTCTTCGCCGACGGCGCGCATGTATGGCGCGCCAACGCGCCCAAGGTCGAGGTGTTCTCCGCGACATGCGCGGGCGATGCCACGCTCGGCGCGTTTCTCTCCCTCTGGCTTCGAGGAAGCGGCGCGGAAGCCGCGCTGAAGCGCGCCATGGCGACGGGCGGAAATGTCGCGATGTGCGCCGGCCTGGGGGATTTCGCGCTCGTGGACGAGATCGAGGAGCAGATAACGGTACGGATGGTTTCCTAACGTGGCAACGACGGATTCCCAACAGCCCTACGAGCACGGGCTGAACGGGAGCCGTATGCAAGATACGGTTGGCATTCCAAGGGGGGTGCCGCAAACGAAAGGGGTGCGATATGGCGTACGACATCATTGCCGCAACCGGATGCCCGACGGGCATCGCGCACACGTTCATGGCCAAGAAGGCGCTGGAAATGGCGGCTGAGGCCAAGGGGCTTTCCATCAAGGTGGAGACCCACGGGCAGGTGGGCGTCGAGGACGAGCTCACCGCGCAGGAGATCAGGGACGCCAAGGCCGTCGTCATCGCGGCGGACAAGGATGTCAATCCCGATCGCTTCGCAGGCAAGCCGATGGTCTCGACCGGCGTCTCCAAGTGCCTCACGCAGGAGGCTGCCGAGGCGCTGATCGATCAGGCGCTCGCCGCGAAGCCCGTCGGCACTGCCGCCGAGACGGTCGAGGAAGCTCCCGTGGCCAACGGCGAGAAGGAGTCGATCGGCCACGTCATCTACAAGCACCTGATGAACGGCGTCAGCCACATGCTGCCCTTCGTGGTCGCCGGCGGCGTGCTCACCGCCGTCTCGTTCCTCTGGGGCATCTACTCCTTCGATTCCACCAGCTCCGACTACAACTCGTTCGCCGCGATGCTCAAGATCATCGGCGGCATCGGCATGAACCTCATGGTTCCCGTCCTCTCCGCCTACATCGCCGAGTCCATCGCCAAGCGTCCGGGCCTCGTCCCCGGCTTCATCGCGGGCATGATCGCCATCACCGGCCTGCCCGTCTCGCCCGAGACCGCCCTCATCGATGCCAGCGGCGTGGGAACGGGCTTCGGGTTCCTCGGCGGCATCGTCGGCGGCTTCCTCGCCGGCTACACCATCAAGCTTCTCGAGAAGGTCTTCGCCGGCCTGCCCAAGAACCTCGACGGCCTGAAGGCCATCTTCCTCTATCCGCTGTGCTCCGCCTTCATCGTCGGCCTTGCCATGCTCGCCATCTCCGGCCCCATGGTCGCTATCAACCAGGCCATGATGGACTTCCTCGGCAGCCTCGCAGGTGGCAGCCCCATCATCCTCGGCCTCGCCATCGGCTGCATGTGCGCATTCGACATGGGCGGCCCCGTCAATAAGGCCGCGTACGTCACCGGCACCGCCCTCATGGGCGCCGACATCGCCGCCGGCATCACCGACGGCTCCGGCACCGCCATCATGGCCGCCGTGTCCGCAGCATGCATCGTTCCGCCGCTGATCACCACGTTCGCCGTGACCGTCGGCCGCAAGTATTTCTCCGACGATGACTTCAACGCCGGTCTGGTCAACTTCGTGCTGGGCTGCACCCACATCACCGAGGGCGCCATCCCCTTCATGACCAAGAACATCTGGCCCGTCATGCCCATCATGATGCTCGGCTCCTCCATCGGCGCCATCGGCTCACTGCTCTTCGGCGTCCACGACCCTGCTCCTCACGGCGGCTTTTTGGTGCTTCCCGTTGTCACCAACGCATTCCAGTGGGTCATCGCCATCCTGGCCGGCGCGGTCGTCGGCGGCCTGCTCTTCATCCTCTTCAAGAGGTATCAGTTCGCGAAGAGCGGCGGCAAGATCGTCTAGGCTGCTTTGTTCGAGCACCAGAACGGGGTGCGCCCCGATGCAATCAGAACCACCCGTTATGCGGGTGGTTCTTTCTTAGGGTTAAGCCCTCGCGCTTCGGAGCCGACGGCCCCGTAGGCTACGGCTGAACCGCTCCCCTGTAAGCACCCCCCCTAAAACTACGCATTAGTTTTCTCTACAGAGCCTTTTCCAGATGCTATCTGGGCTTTTATGGCGAGTTTTTTTAATGCGTAGTTTTTGGAGGCCAAAGCTATCCGCAGGCAGAGCCGTTCACAGAGCGGATGGACATGGTTTCCAAACAGCGCGGGCCTGACGCTATACGTTACCAGAGGCGAGCAGATCGCGCACCTCGAGGAGGTTTGCGCACACGTGGCGATACAGGCCGTTCACCTGCTCGGGCGATTCGCGATCCGGAACCATGATGGGGATGAAACCGCCCGCCGCAGCAGCACGGATGCCGTTTGGGCTGTCTTCGAGCACGACGGTGCGCGCGGGGTCGGCGCCCAGCCGGTCTGCAGCCTTGAGGAAGATGTCGGGCGCGGGCTTGGCCCGTTCGAGATCGAACCCCGAGATGATCATCGTGAACGCATCGCTCCAGCCGATCATCGAAAGATGGTGCTTTATCTGAGCGATCGTGCTGGCAGATGCGATGGCGCGGGCGATGCCCTTCTCGTTGAGCCAAACGATAAGCTCATCGAGGCTGGGTTTCTTGTCGACACGTTGCTCGAAGGCCTCATCGGAAAGCGACCAGACCTCGTTGAGAAACGCCTGCCCGTCGATGCCGGGATACCCGATGGAGCTGAAGTGCTCCTCGACCAAACGCGCAAAGGTCGTCCCCGATGTGGCGCGAGTCAAATTATCGAATTCAGCGGAGAAGGGTATGTTCAGGCGCCTGCAGGCAGTGCGCTTGGAACGCTCCCAGACCTTCTCGGTATCGATCATCAGGCCATCCATGTCGAAGATAACGGCATCGAACATGAGCTTCTCCCCTATTCCCCAAACGGCCAGAGACCCGCTGCGAGGGCACGCACGACCTCGGCGACGGAATCGTCGGAACACGGACCGATATGATAGCGCGCGGCGGCGAGCGCCTCGGGCACGGCATTGGCGACGGCGACCGAATGGGGCACGTGCTCGAGCATCTCGAGATCGTTGCCGCCGTCGCCGAAAACCATGACCTCATCGATGCCGATGCCCGCAGCTTCGCACAACAGATCGATGCCCGTAGCTTTGCTGTAACCGAGGGGAACGAGGTTGAGAAACCCCGGCATGGGCAGGTTGAGCCCGATGCCGGGAACCTCGGCGTTCAGCCGCGCGAACAGCGCTTGCGTGGCTTCCATGCCGCCGCTCACGAAGATGTTCGTCTTGACGATGGGAAAGTCCGGAACGGCGTCTACCGTTTGCGTTTTGGAAGCATAGGAGGGGAAAACCGGAGCGAGATCGTCCGCAGTACCCGCGACGAGGTAGACCTCGTCCACCTGGGGGCCGCCGAAGCAGATGAGCCCCGCGTGCGGAACATCGCGCACGACCTCGGCGATACGTGCAAGCTGGCCGTGATCGAGATATTCCTCATGGATGAGCTCGCCATCGAGATAGACCTGCATGCCGTTGACGGCGAGCGCGGTCTGAATCAGCGATGTGTCGCCATCGAGGGTGGGAAGCGCCCCCGAGAGTGCGCGGCCCGTAGCGATGCCCACGCGCATGCCCGCACCGAGCGCTTCCGCAACGGCAGCACGGGTGTTGTGGGAGATGGCGTTCTGCCCCGGCGGCAAGATGGTGCCATCGATGTCGGTGAGGACGAGCTTGATCATGTCGATCCCTTCTACACGGAATCCGGGCTCGCTGCGAGACCTCTTGAAAGAGGCCCCTCCCCTTTCATGCGAGCGCACCGAATAGCTAGAGTGGGCGCGCCAGTCCGTGGGCAAGCGTTTCGATGATGATAGCGCAACTCGCAGCGCCTGCGTCGAGGTGGCCGATACTGCGCTCCCCCAGGCGTGCGGCACGACCGATCTTCGCCTGCATGCCGCGCGTGCTTTCGAGGCCATTCGCAGCTCCAACGGAAAGCGCTTCAAGGGCCTCATGCCAATTCTTTCCTTCAGCAAGGGCAGACTCGAAAGCGAGGGTTGCGGGAGCAGCGGTGTCGATAAGGGTCTTGTCACCTTCTTTTGCACCGGCAAGATCCTTGAGGGAAGCAACGGTTGCCTTCAGTGCATCTCGCAGATCGATGGCATCGAATTCATCCAAATCAAGGCCATCGGAAAGCGTGTTGAAGAAGGTTCCGTAAATCGGACCCATGGAACCACCGATGTCCTCAACAAGAGTATTGCCGATGGTTTTTAATGCATCGGATAAGGTCATGTCGTTGGTGATGCGGCTTTTGGAAATGAGAAAACCCTTGTTCATATTGATGCCATGATCGCCATCGCCCGTTTCACCATCGATTTCAGAGAGATACGCCGCATTCTTGTGGATGGCCTCGCAGATGGCAAGTGCGATTCCTGCGTTTCCAGCGTTCTTGACGGTTGTCCCCGTACGCATGCGGGTATCTCCAGCCTTGACGGCATCATCCTCTGCAACAGAGACGGCGGCCGATGCAACGGATGCAGCAGGAGTCTCGAAGGCAGTGGTTTTGACAGTAGCCATGCTCCCGAATTGGGTGAGACCATCGCACTCCACCGGCATATCGATGCAGGCCTTAAGCTCATCATCGAGTTTCATGACAGTAAGGGTGATCCCGTTCATTTCGAGCGAGGTGAAGTAGTTGCCGACATATGACTTATAGACGGAGATGCCCTTCTCTTCAATCAGGTCGTAGACCTTGGAGAAGAAAATGTACTGCTCCATGAGGGGAGTTGATCCCAAGCCTGAGATGAGCACGGCAACCTCATCGCCGGCACGGAAAGGCAAGTCGGGAAGGATGATGTCCATCATCTCTACAGCCATCTCATTCGCGCTTTTGAGCTGTTCGATACGAACGCCCGGCTCACCATGGTGGCCGATACCCACCTCCATAGTGCCAGGTTCGATAGAGAAATTTGGCTTACCGTTGGCGGGAATAGTGCAGGGACCGAGACCGATGCCCACCGAGCGGGTGTTGTCGACAGCCTTCTGCGCACAGGCGATCACTTCGTCCAGATTACCTCCCATAGCAGCCTTGGCGCCTCCGCACTTCCACATCATGATCTCGCCGGCCACGCCGCGGCGCTTTTCGCGCTCGATAAAGGGAGCAGAAGGCACGTCATCATTCGCTACAACGGTACCCACTGCAATGCCGTCTTTCTCTGCAGCGCGTTTCGCCATCTTGACGTTCATGTTGTCGCCTGCGTAGTTGCCATAGAGCACGGCAACCCCCAAGCCCTGATCGACTGCGCGGATGCACTGCTCGAAAGCTGCAGCGGTAGGTGACGAGAAGATCTCCCCTACAGCCACCGCATCGACCATGTTGCGACCGCAATAGCCGATGAACGCCGGCTTATGGCCCGAGCCGCCGCCAGTCACAACGCCTACTTTGGGACGTTCGTTGAATGAGTTTGACACGACCGTGCGGGGATTTGCCGGATCGACGTGAACCCTGTCAGCATGGCATTTTAAAAAGCCCTGCAGCATGTCCTCGACAACAAGGTTGGGGTCATTGATGATTCTTTGCATAGCTATCGCCTCGCATACTTATTCTCGATTTGAGCCATACATTCGATCTTGGGAGTGGACGGCCCGTCAAGGTAGGAGAGCTCCAAGAACCTGTCTACCAGCCGAGTTACGTACTGAAATGCAATTATGCGAGCACCAAAACAGATGACCTGGGCATTATTGGAGAGAACGGCACGTTCGACAGATAGGATATCGTGAGCAACTGCGGCGCGTATGCCAGTCATCTTGTTAGCCGTCATAGCCATTCCGATACCGGTGCCACAGATGAGGATACCTCGCTCGCACTCTCCCGCTACAATTTTCTTGCAAGCAGCCTCGGCCATGAGGGGGTACAACACGGGTTCTTTGCTGTAACAGCCCGCATCGATAATCTCGTAGCCTTTGGTCTCGATATAATCCTTGATCTGGTTCTTGAGATCGAAACCAGCCTCATCGCTTCCAATCACGATTTTCATCTGCATATCCCTCCAAACAGTGAGGGGCGCCGGACGCACGTCGACGCCCCCCCTTGCAACCTATGCTCTATAGATTTGTGATTGCGAAAACGCATTTGATAGGCTTCGCTTCAAAGTTCACAAGCTGATAGGACGTGCCGGCAGGCAGGAAGAACGTATCGCCTTCATCAAGCACGAAGCTCTCCTGGAGTTCGTTGAGGTTTATGGTCACCGGACCATCAACGCAATAGATTGCTCCGTCGCCTTCGTGTGCGTCTGGCTCGGAGTAGCGTGGGCCATAACCGCCGGCGGGAAGGATCATCTCACCGAAGTTCCCGAAATCGTTAGAGGTGATAAAGCGGAGAAGCATGGGGTGCTTGGTGCCATGGATGTTATTCAGTTTGTCAAGATGGCGAATCGGATATATTGCACCCGTCTTGCGCATTGACGGGCCATCGACCGGAAATCGGCCCAAATCGTCTGTGCAATGCTCACGTGAGATGACTTCGATCTTTCCGCTCATGTCAGGCAACGCATTGTTATTGATGCCCTTATAGTATTTGGTCTCCTCATCGGAAGGAATGACCGCAGGCGGGATGTTCTCATCCCATGCTTTCGGGGCGATGAAGTAGAGGATACGACTCTTATGCTCCGTGAAGTTGTGGCCGGAATGCCATGCGCCCATGGGCATGACCAGTCCGTCACCAGTTTCGAGCCAGCAGAACTGACCGTTGCCGCTTCTCTGAACTACAGGACCTTGGAGAATATAGTAGGATTCGTCACCGGGATGGATGTCCAACGGCATGAAACATGAGCCGGGAGCAAGCTCATAGATACCCAGCATGAAGGTGTCGGTAGTGATGATGGTGAACGTGTTGTCCGATGTGGATGCATCGTTCGGTGGATACAGAGCCGTGGAGTAGTCCTGTTTCCTAATCAACATCGGAGTCTTTTCGTCAGGATTAAACGGATAATGTTCGAGAATATCCATGAGCTTTGCCATGGCACGGTTCCTTTCATGATGGTTTCAACAGAAGCGCGACTCGACCTTGCAATGCCTGTAGTGCAGTTGCCTGATCAATCAAGCAAACCCGGTGCAGAGACGTGGCATGAGCTTAGGCCCAACCGTCCTCATCTTCGACAACCGCCTCGTCCTCAACATCCTTCTTCAAAGCCAGCAGGCAGGCGGCGGTCACGAGAGAACCTGCGATCAGGGCGATGAAATATCCGATGATGCTGGAGCATGCGAAGAAGATGACGAACACACCGCCATGCGGAGCGATGATGCCGACGTTCATGATATATGCCAAAACCGCTCCTACAGCAGACCCGGCCATGAGGGATGGGATGACGCGGAAGGGGTCGGCAACAGCGTACGGAATGGCGAACTCGGTGATCATGCATGCGGCGCCGACGAAACAGCCGGTGATAGAACCCGTGGAACGCTCTTCAGCGGTGAATTTCTTCTTCCCTAGCACGTTTGCGAGTATCACTGCGAGGGCGATGCCCAGAGGGGGTGTGCAACAGGCGACGAAGTTGGCGCCCATGGGCATACAGGCGGCATCGCCGGGAGCGGTGGCATCGGCGAGCATGCCGACCGCAAAGGCGTAAGCAATCTTGTTGACGGTACCGCCCATATCGAAGGCAAGCATGCAGCCTTGAACTATTCCGAGCAGGATTTTGGATCCCTGTCCGAGTCCGGCGAGGAAGCTGGTAAGAGCAGCGTTGAGCGCAGCAAGAGGAGCTCCGACGATGTAGAACATGAGGTAGCACACGGCACCGACACCCACAAGCGGGATGATCAGCGTGGTGAGCAGCGAGCGAAGCATGCCGGACAACGGAATCTTCTTCAGCAGGTTGACGATGTATCCAGCAAGAAGACCGGCAACGATACCGCCGATGAAGCCGGAAGGGCCATAGTTAAGGCCATTTGCCGCAGCACCCCAGGGGTCAAGCGCAAGCCAGCCGCCGAACATGCCGGGGGCTATGCCCGGTTTATCAGCGATACCATACGCCACAAAGCCGGCCATGATGGGCACCATAAAAGTGTCGAGCCCGATCTTACCGATCCAAAACGTAGTGGAAGCGAAGTTGCCGCCCTGAGCGATAGTGCTTGGTATGTCGTACCCGCCAAGCAGGAAGCCGAGGGCTATGTAGATGCCGCCTGCAACGACAAACGGAAGCATGTAGGACACGCCAGTCATGAGCGCGCCCTGAATCTGACGACCGATACTCTTGTTCTCGTCCATGTTTCCCTCCAAACAGTAAGGACACTGGATGCTACAAAAAATAGGTTTTAAGATCTTGATGGGTTACTGTTCGCACGCGCTGAAGATTACATCGGGCGTGGCAATGACGTCGCCAGGACGGCAGGAGAACAGGATATCGTCCTTACGTGCAAAGCGCTCTACGTTTCGAACCTGCACGTCGGTGGCGAATACGATGAGATCAGCCATTTCTATCTCACTGGGCTTTAGCTCGTTCTCGATGCCGATAGCACCTTGGGTTTCAACCTTTACCCTGATGCCGTGCTTCTTACAAGCCTTTTTTATTGCGTCTGCTGCCATGTAAGTATGGGCAATGCCGGTCGCACAGCTGGTAACGGCAACGCAGACCTTGATCTCGGAAAGCTTCTTCATGGTAACCTCCTCTCTATTTGATTCGTTAGCCGACAGTGCAACGTACGAGTCGCGCACTACAGGCGCATTCGCTCCAACCCGAATGCGCCTGTAGATGACATTCGATTACTTGCCGTTCATTAAGACCGTAAGGACGTGTTTGGTGTACTCCTTGATGAAGTCAACTTGAGCCTCCTGCACGTCATGCCATTGTTTGTGACCATAGTCAGTTGCAAGAAGCTGTTTCATGTTCTCGGTTGCTGCCTGGCCAAGATAGCTGTAATAGTTGAGCTTGGCTACTCCTGCGGAGATTGCGGCCTGAATCTGGACTTCATCAACACCGGAGCCGCCGTGCATGACTACGCGGGTAGTGTCGGGCATGGCTGCGCGGATATCACGAACACGTTGGATGTCGAGCTCTGGCGGTTCGGCGTATATGCCATGGGCTGTGCCGAAGCAAACGGCGAGAGCATCAACTCCCGAGCGCTCTGAAAAGTCGGCGGCCTCGGCGGGATCGGTGAAGGTGGTCTTAATGGTTTCGCGGGTCCAGCCTTCGCCCATAGCGAGCGTCATGATGCCGAGCTCGGCCTCGACGGAGATGTCCATGCGGTGCGCGAACTCGGTGAACTCCTTGACCTTTGAGAGGTTCTCCTCGTACGGGAGATGGGAGAGGTCGTACATGACGGAACTGAAACCAGCCTGGACGCAGCGGAGCACGAAGGTGAAGTCCGAACCGTGGTCGACGTGGACGCACACGGGAACCTTGGCCTTCTTGGCATACTCGACCATGAGGGGACCGATGACCTCGACCTTGATGCCGCCCTCATCATGGACCTGTGCGTGGTCGATGATGATGGGGACGTTCACTTCTTCAGCAGCAGCGATGACACCGCGAACTGTCTCGAGATTGGGCGTGTTGATGCAGCCGATGCAATAACCGCCATCTTCCGCGTCCTTGAGCATCTGGGTCATATTCGAAAGCATCGGACAATCCTCCTTTGATCGGAGACAATAGAGACCTAGATATAGCTAGTCGGCAAGCTGGAGCCCCATGCTGCTGTCACGGCGGGCATCGACTTCAGAGGCAACGCGTTCGAGGTTGGCAAGGCCGCGAACCGCGAGTTCCTCCCCTGTTTCGCTGAAACGGCGCCAGATTGCGCAGTTGCCTGAAAGCTCTTCAAAATTAGGATCGAATGATTCGATGACGCAGTAGCCGTCATATCCGATGTCTTCAAGAGCGTTGAAGAATTCGTGGAAGTTGACCATGCCTGTTCCTGGAATGCCGCGCTGATTCTCGTTGACGTGAACATAGCCCAAGGATTCCTTACCGCATAGCATGACGGGATCGCGGAAACTGTTCTCTTCATGGCTCATGTGGAAGCAGTCGAGATGGACTTTGATGTTATCCATGCCGACGGCCTTGCAGAATTCCTTAGCTTCAAGGGCGGTATTCAGGAAATGGGTTTCGAATCGGTTGACACACTCGACGACTATAGTCAATTCAGGATAGACATCCTTGGCATATTCGCATACTCGACGCATGTTCTCGACGCCCCATGTCCACTCCTGTTTAGTTTTCATCTTGCGAGTAATGTAGCCCCAACCTGCATAGTTAACACCACCAGAAACTTTAGCGCCGAGCTTCTTGGAGATGATGACGATCTTCTTCATGTGGTCGAGAGCGGCGGCGCGGATGGCGGAGTCGGGTGAGATGGGGTTGGTGTCGAGGCCGAGCGTGGTGGTAGTGACGGGAATGAGTCCGGTTTGATCGAGCTCTTTCTTGACCCGATCAACAGGAAAGGCATCGGGATGAGCGATGGCAAAGTCGATGACCTCAAAGCCCAGTTCAGCTGCTTTGGCAACAATCCAGATGTCCTTCTCGGTAAAGTCCTCAGTCCAGATAAACGTATCGACGCCAAACTTGAATTTCCTCACGGTGTTTCTCCTCTCAACGGAGCTGCTGACAAACTGAACGACCTGTGGATGATGTGAACGGAGAGCTTGCCGACTCCTTCTCATATGATGTTATTCGAAAGTAAGTGTAAGCTATACGTAAGTAATACACAAGTACTTTGCTCAAGAATAGCCTCTTGAACAGCAGATTTTGCAAAAAAGTCTTTCGGTTTATTTACGTTTATGAAATTATGATTTGCGGTCCGTTTTCGAGCTTAGAGACGGCCTTGCCGAGAAGTCCATCCGGATCCCGATCAATGACAATGCGATCGACATCATCGAGGGTTGCAAAACGCACGAAGTTGTGTAGTCCCACTTTCGTGCTGTCCATAAGCATGATGCACACACGGGCATGGTGGATGAGCGCACGCTTAATCTCGCATGCAGCCTCGTTCTCAACCATGAAGCCCTGATCCTCAGAGAAGCTATTAGCTGCGAGAAACGCCTTATCAACGAAGATCTCCTGCATGACCTCAAGAGCCAGCGGGCCGCTAAGATAGTGGTGCTTGTAGCGCAGCGTTCCCCCAAGCATAACCAACGTTGCATAGGGTAGACGCGAATTGACGTAATTGGCTATGACAAGATCGTGCGTGACGATTGTGATGTTTCGTTTGTTCTCGAGTTGTGTTACGAATTGGAAGGCAGTCGATCCCGAATCGACGATAAGGGAGTCCCCATCGCGCACCATGTCGGCAGCAATTCGTCCGATTTTGCGTTTGACCGCCACATTCACATTCATACGATCATTGATGTCAGCGACGGAGAGGGTATGATCGATGGGGAGGGCTCCGCCGTGCACGCGCTGCAATCGACCGCGGCGCTCGAGTTCGTTTAGATCGCCACGGGATGTAACGGCAGACACACCGAACTCATTGCATATTCGGTCAACCGTGATAGAACCTTCCTTTTCAAGCATGCGGACAATCTCGGCTCGACGCTCCTCCACCCGGAATACGCGCGGAACATCTCTCTCCTCAATTTGCGGCACGGTGCTCACCACCTTCGATTTACTTACGTTGAAACTATTGTATCAGCGAATCGAAAGAGTACGCGCCCATTTTGCCTTCGTATGCGACAAACACCTGAGCAACACGTCTATACGAGAAAGCGACCCGACGCTATACGACGGGCCGCCTTGATGCGCAGCGCTGGAAGCTGAGGTTACGCCCTACTCCTCTTCGAGGTTCTTGTTGATAAGGGCGGCGATGGCCTCGGGGTCGGAGGAAGATACAACGCTCGAGCGGAAGTCCTCCTGCATGAGCATGACGGCAACCTTGGAAAGCAGCTTGAGGTGGGTGGTCCCGGCCTCAGCGCCGGGAACGAGCAGGGAGATGGCCGTCTTGACCTTCTCTTCATCCATGGTCTCCCAATCTGCAATCTCGCCGGAGAACTTCACCACGATAACGGCAGCGGACTTGATGGCCGTTGACTTGGCATGCGGAATGGAAAAACCGTTGACCATGCCCGTCGAACCCTCTTCCTCGCGCTTGTGGAACGCATCGAGAACGGCGACGGCATCGTCTGCGATGCCGAGCTCGACGGCCTTCTCGGACAGGAAGGAAAGCACCTCTTCGACGGTGGTGGCGGGATTATCGAGAAACACGTGGGATGCCTGCATGAATTCGCTCATAGTCGATCCTTTCTTGGGTATGCCCAATCGATAGCACGGCGGGCATGCGGCCATGCCATATCAGAGACAGTTTAGCGCATGAGGAGAGGCATGGGCGACGGCAAGCGATGGAATATCGATTCACGAACAAGCAGCGGAAAGCCTCTCGCAATCGCGTTCGCCTTGGATCATAATGATTACTCGGATCCATCGACTGCGCTGCAATCCGAAGGGATCGAACACATGCCTTTTCTCACTCCCATCGTCATTGGAGATATCCTTCTCGCAACCGGACTCATCCTTTGGGTTGCGTTCTGCCTGATCGTGCAACGCAAAAAGATGGTGATTCGAGGCGACCTCAACCTGCTCGCCATGCTCCCGCCGCTGGTTTTGGTGGGCTATGGAATCTGGCATGTCTTCTCTACACCCTCCCCTGAATCGGTGGCGGTGCTGCTCATCGCTTTCTATATTCTCACATTCTTCGGTCTCAACAGCGGCGGCGTCACCGAAAAGGGCATCGTTGGGACGGGCGGTATCGTGTACGAATGGGATCGAATCAAAGATATCTGGTTCCAGACAACACGAGACAAGCGCTTCGCAGTTATGTACACGCTCAAAGGCATGCCCGGCGTGCGACACTTCCGTATGGCAGATAATGACCGCAAGAACATGTCAAAACTCATCAAACGCTGTTGCGGTAAGACCCCTGCTAACAAAAAACCCAGCGATTAACGCAAGATCGCATCACCTGAAGGAGCTGGCCGGCATTCTGTTGATCCGCATCATCGCGTGCCGGATGCGGCTAGCTGCCGGAGCGTGCGAGCAGTTCCTCGACCTCGGCGCGCGTGGCGAGGTCGGCGGAAAACGCGCTCGCAGAGCCCGTGCAGCAACCCCAGCGGAACGCCGTGGCATAATCGCCGCCGGACTCGATGAGGCCCGAGATGAAGCCCGCCACCATGGAGTCTCCCGCACCGACGGAGTTCACGAGCTCGCCCTTCGGCGCAGGGCTTGCGTGGACGGACCCATCCTCGGCAACCAGAACGGCTCCCTCCCCCGCCATGGAGACGAGGACGTTGCGCGCGCCGAGCTCCTGCATCTTCTTGGCGTACGGAACAACATCTTCGCGCGTGGCGAGCTCGACGCCGAAGATCTCGCCCAGCTCGTGGTTGTTGGGCTTGACGAAGAGGGGCTTGTATGGAAGGACCTTCATGAGCAGATCGCGCATGGCATCCACGACGATATCGACGCCGCGACCCTCCATGCGCGCCATGATGCGCTCGTACATATCGTCGGGAAGCGTGGAGGGGATGGAGCCCGAAATGACGAGGATGTCGCCCGCCGCGAGTTCGTCGAGCTTGGCGAAAAGCGCGTCGATGTCGGCCGGCTGGATGTCGGGGCCGATGCCGTTGATCTCGGTCTCCTCCTTGGCCTTCGCCTTCACGTTGATGCGGGTCATGCCCTTCTCCACCTTAACGAAGTCGCAGGTGACGCCGAACTGCGCGAGCATGTTCTCGAGGGCGATGCCGGTGAATCCGGCGTAGAAGCCCAGGGCGCGGCTCTCGTGGCCGAGGTTGCCGAGCACGATGGAGACGTTGACGCCCTTGCCGCCGGGCAGGATCCGCTCGTAGTTCACGCGGTTGATCTCGCCCAGCGTCAGCTCGTCGAGACGGACGATGTAATCGAGGGCGGGATTGAATGTGACGGTATGGATCATGCGGCACCTCCAGCAAACGTGCGGTTCTTGTCAACGAGATCGTTTTGGCTGCATGAGCGGCGCCGATATGGCGCGCACAGCCTCTCAGTCACTCATTCCAGTCGATCGTATAGCCGTTCTCGGCCAAAAACTCGATGACCTGATGGTAGCCGGGCATCGACTTCTGCGCGCCGATCTTGGTGGTGCAGAGCGCACCTGCGGCGGATGCCACGATCATGGACTCCTCGAAGGGGCGGCCGGCCGCGAGCTCGGTCACGAGCGCGCCGAGGTAGGCGTCGCCCGCACCCGTGGGATCGATGGTCTCCACATTGAAGGACGGCGCCGCATAGACCTTATCGCCCACAAGCGACGCGGAACCCTTGGATCCGAGCGTGATGACGGTCTGGCCCACGCCGCGCTCCGCAAAGAATGCCAGCGCACGGCGCATGCTCGTGGCGTCGCTCGGGTTGATGCCGCAGAGCTCCTCGCATTCCGCCTCGTTGATGCACAGGATATCGAGCGCGGCGTAGACCTCGTCGGGCAGCTCGAGCGCGGGCGATGCGTTCATAACCGTCTTGAGGCCCATCTCATGCGCGAATACGACGGATTTGACGGTGGCCTCGAAGTCGCATTCGAGCTGGGTGAGAAACACATCGCCGCGCTCGGCGAGGCCGCGCAAGGCAGTGCGCACGGTATCGAAGTTCATACGCTGGTTGGCACCCGTATCGACGATGATGCGCTTATCGCTTTCGGTGCGGATGATGAGGGCCGTTCCCGTGGGGAAGTGGCGCGAGACGCTCACGTTCTCGCACGAGACGCCGTAACGCACGAGCGATGAGACGAGGTCGCGGCCGAAGGCGTCGGGCCCCACGCACCCGAGCATATAGGTCGAGGCTCCCATGCGCGCGGCGGCCACCGCCTGGTTGCCGCCCTTGCCGCCTGAATTGATGAAGAATCCCGTGCCGTGGACGGTCTCGCTTGAACGCGGCATGCGCTCGCATTCAATGGAAAGATCGGCGTTGAGCGAACCGAACACGATGACCTTTGACATTATTCCTCCTCTTGAGATGCCTCCTCGGGCCCTTCCTCGCCTTCATAACGGGCACGCGCCTCCGCCTCGCGGCGTGCGCGGTTGCGCTCGAACTCCTCGGGCGTGAGCACGTCCTCGATGCGCAGGTTGACGCCTGCGACCTCGAGGCCGGTCATGGCGAGGACGCTCTCCACCACGGCGCGCTTGGTGTCCTCGAACACCTGCGGCGCATATGCGCCGTACGCCATGAGGATGGAGATGTTCACCTTGACGGCGTTCTCGGGCGTAACCTCCACGGTGACGCCCTTGGTGGTGTCGTCGACGCCGAACGTGCTCTGGAAGCGGTTGAACCAGCTGCCCTTCATGCCGAGCACGCCGGGTACGTCGCGCACGGCGATGGCGACGATCTTCTCGATAACCCCGTTGGAAAAGGTGAGTGCGTCGTCGCTCGAGGCTTCCTCGGGATTCGACGGGTCGCTGGCGGCGGCATCGGCCAACGCGAGCTCCAGCTCCATCATGGGAGCATCTTCGGAGGCTTCTTGGAACGTACGGGAAGTCTCGTCCGTCAGCCCAACATCTCTGCTGTCATCCATGCTGCTGTTTCCTTCCAAAGACAGGCCGCTGCTAGGAGCGCCGATTGGAGATGAACCGCCTGATCGTGCGCACGATCTTAGGGTCGCCGTCGGCGATCTGGCCAACGGCGACGCCCACCGTCACGAAGGCGGCGACGATCAGGGCACGCCATACGCCGATGATGAAGATGAGCACCGCGATGACAAAGCCGAGACAGCCGAAGATGACGGCATATTCCTTGCCCGGGAAGGTGCGCTTGAACCACGCGGACACCTTGCCGAAGTAGGCGCCTACCGATGTTTTGCCCGCCTGCGGAGCCGGATCCACCATGGGCGGGGTTTCCGGCGCGGGTTGCGTGTGCGGGGAGGCCTCAGCGGCGGGCTTCTCCTGCTCGATCGTCATCTTGGGAGCGTTGAACTCATCGGCCATGACTATTCCTCCCGATTGGCTTCCGACTCGGCCTGGGGCGCGTCGGAAGAATGGAACGTTGCCATGTCGAGGGTGATCTCGCTCGTCGGCTCGGAGACGGGCTGATCAGGCGTATAGGAAGCTGCAGGATAGGCGCCCTCCGGAGCGGTATCGAGCGCAGATGCGGGGGCGGGAGCGGGAGCCACGGCGGTGGTTACCTCCTCGGGTTCCTCGAACTCGATGCTGATGGATGAGATGCTGTCGCCGCAGACGGCCGCGAGGCCGGTTGCGAGGCGGCTGTGGAGCTCGTTGCCCTTGGAGATCACGTCCACCGAAGTGCCCGGCAGCACGCGCGCGTATACCTTGATGTTGCGGCGACGGCGAGCGTCCACATCGACCTTCACGGCGGTGCAGGTTCCGTCTTCCTCGATGATGTGCGCAGCCTGGCTTGCGATGGCGTCTCGGGATACGGTGATCCTACCGCCGTCCACAGACGTCACGAGGATGATCTTCTTGTTGGCGCGCGAGAACAGCGAGCGGAAGAGCATGATCACAAAACCGCACGCAACGAGGCAGACAAGCACCTCGAGCACGAAGAAGTAGGTACGGTTGCCCGTGATCAGGCCCGCAGCCTGCCGCTGCCAAGGGCCGACCCAAGGAAGAACAAGGGAGGCGAGGACGAGCATCCCCGCAAGGGAGAAGATGAAAAGACAGAGGCGCTTGAACCCATTCATGGGAGACTCCTTAGACGAACCGGCATCTCTGCAAGCAGATTGCTGCACGGTATTAGGATACCGCAAGAGCGGGACAACGGTATTTGGAGGCCCCGCCAAAGGACAGCACCCCCATTCAGGGAGTATCCCCCATTGGGGGAGTATCCCCGAAGGGGGATGAAAAAACGGCAGCCCGAAGGCTGCCGCTGCAACGTGCTCCGAGCAGGAAGCTTACTCGTCTTCGAGAGCAGCCGCGATCTCGTCGGTCACATCCATGGTGTTGTAGACGTTCTGGACATCCTCGAGATCGTCGAGCTTATCGGCGAGACGCTGGACCTTCTTTGCATCGGCGACGGAGACGGCGGTGGGAGTGGTGGGAACGCGCGTGAGCTCGGCGCCCTTGACCTCGATGCCCTGCGCCTCGAGGCCCTTCTGAACATCCTGCATGTTGTCGTACTGAGTCCACACGATCCACTCGTCGCCGGCGTCCTCGTAATCGTCGCCGCCGGCCTCGGCAACGGCCATCATGAACTCGTCCTCATCCTCGGCGTTGGGGCGATCGGCAACCTTCTTGTCGTCGCTCTTGATGACCTTATCGACCGCGATGGTGCCCTTGCGCTCGAACTGGAAGGCTACGGAGCCGGAGGTGCCGAGGTTGCCGCCGGAATGGGTGAAGGCGGAGCGCACGTCGGCGGCGGTGCGGTTCTTGTTGTCGGTGAGGCACTCCACGTAGAAGGCGACGCCCGCGGGGCCGTAGCCCTCGTAGACGATCTCCTCGTAGACGGTTGACTCGGCACCGGAGCCGAAGGCCTTATCGATGGCCGCCTTGATCTTGGCGTTGGGCATGGAGACCATGCGGGCGCGGGCAACGGCGGACGCGAGGGAGGCGTTGTTGTCGGGGTTGGGATCGCCGCCCACCTTGGCGGCAACGGTGATGTTGCGGGAAAGCTTGGAGAACAGCGACGAGCGCTTGGCGTCGATAGCCGCCTTCTTATGCTTGGTGGTTGCCCACTTTGAGTGTCCGGACATGCAGGTCTCCTTGAATCGGATGGGTAGAACATATCTATGATACTAGAAAAAGACACCTCGAGGCGCAATCGTCTGCACTGTTTTGGGCTGCGGCACCGCGCGGCATTCTGTGATCATTCTGTGCAGCTGCCCGCGTCAAGAGCGCATATCCCATCCCCCGCGCAGCGCCGCCAGCTTTTGCGTTGACTGTGTTCAAAAAACTCAATAGAGTTTACTTTTGTGAACAGCGTCGAAGCCGATACATGCCAAGGCGCACGGCATGGTGCCCATCGTCAGCAGGGACCCTGCAGCCTGAGGCCGCCCCGCGAAGGACTGCTGCATCCAAGCCAACGCGCCCACGACGATGCTCGGAAAGGACACGAAGAGCAGTGAAGGTTGACAACGCCATCATCATGGCAGCGGGAACGTCCAGCAGGTTCGCCCCCCTCTCCTATGAGCGGCACAAGGGCCTCACCCTCGTGCGGGGCGAGGTGCTGATCGAGCGGCAGATCGAACAGCTCATCGCCGCCGGCGTGCCGCAGATCTACATCGTCACCGGATACAAGGCGGAGCAGTTCGACTACCTGCCCCGAAAATACGGCGTGCAGCTCATCCATAACCCGAGCTACCTCGTACGCAACAACAACGGCTCCATCTGGGCGGCGCGCGACGTCCTCTCCAACAGCTACGTGTGCTCGTCCGACAACTACTTCTGCGAGAACCCGTTCGAGAGCGAGGTCGACAGCGCCTACTACGCGGCGGAGTACGCGACGGGTCCCACGGCCGAGTGGTGCATGGAGGAAGACGAGCAGGGTAATATCTGCTCCGTCACGGTGGGCGGCTCCGATGCGTGGTACATGATGGGCCACACGTTCTGGAGCAGCGCGTTCTCCCGCACGTTCCTCGCAATCCTCGAACGGGAATACAACCTTCCCGAAACCGCGGGAAAGCTCTGGGAGAAGATCTTCATGGAGCACCTCGACACGCTCAAGATGCGCATCAGGCGCTACGCCCCGAACGCCCTGTTCGAGTTCGACACCCTCGATGAGCTCAGGCTGTTCGACGAAAGCTACATCGCCGACACGCGATCGGCCCTGATCAAACGCGCCGCGAGCGCGCTGGGCGCATCCGAAGCCGACATCTCGAACATCACGTCCCTCAAGAGCGACAACACGGAGGCTGCTGGCTTCCAGTTCGATTGCAGGGGCGCGACCTATTCCTTCACCTACGGCACAGATGAGCTGACGCAGCTCAAGGGTTAACCGGTTTGGCGCGCAGCGGAACCGGGAGAAAGGACGAAGACATGGCAGAGCTTATCCGCGAGATCGAGGAAGAAGACATCCCCAAGTTGAAGGAGCTTCTGACCCTCGTGTTCGAAGACGACGCATATACGGACATCGAGCGTCTCGGCGGCATGATGAACCACTCCTACAAGATCACGCGCGCCGACGGCAGCGAGTATCTGTGCCGCATCCCGGGCGAGGGCACGGGAGAGCTGGTCGATCGCAGCGACGAGCGGAAAAGCACCGAGCTCGCCTGCAAGCTGGGCATCGACTCCGAGCTGATCTTCTTTGGGGATGACGGCCGCAAGGTCATGCGCTTCATCAAGGATCCGCAGCCCAACAGCCTCGAGATCATGCGCAGGCCCGAGAACCTCACGCAGGCAGCCGCCATCTTCCGCAAACTGCACGCCTGCGGCGTCGACACCGGCGTGCGCTTCGAGGTCTTCGAGATGGCCGCCCTCTACGAGAAGGTCATCCGCGAGGGCGGCGTTGCGCTCTACGACGACTACGACGAGGTCAAGCAGACCGTCATGGACATCAAAGCGTCGATCGACGCGATGGGCGCCGCGCGCAAGGTTCCCTGCCACAACGACAGCCTCGTGGGCAACTGGGTCATCGGCGGCGACGGCAAGCTCTGGCTCATCGACTGGGAGTTCTCCGGCATGAACGAGCCCATGTGGGACCTCTCGTGCCTCTCCATCGAGCACGACTACACGGCCGAGAACGACGACCTGCTCCTCGAGGTCTACTACGGCAGGCCCGCAACCACCGACGAGAAGAAGCGCTTCATCGCAGCGAAGCTCTACGTCGACTACCTGTGGACGCTCTGGGGCCTCACGCGCGTTCCCTTCGACGGTGATTTCATGCAGGAATACGCGGATGCCCGCTACGCCAGGCTCAAGAGCAACATCGACGTGTACCGCACGATCGGCTAGGAGGTCCCCACCATGTTCGCAGGCATCATCGCAGGCTTCACCTGGGCGGTCGAGACGCTCATCCTGGGCATCGCGCTCGCCATGTCCCCGTTCGTCTCAACCGAGCAGGCCGTCATGCTCGCCCCGTTTGCCAGCACCTTCCTCCACGACGCCTTCTCGGCCATCTGGGCATGCATCTTCAACGGCGTCCGCGGCAAGCTCTCCGACGTTGCGAACGCCCTCAAAACCCGAAGCGGCAGGTTCGTGGCCCTCGCTGCCGTCATCGGCGGCCCGGTGGGCATGACGGGCTACGTGCTGTCCGTCAACAACATGGGCGCCTCCATCGGCGCCGTGGCAAGCGCCATCTTCCCCGCCATCGGCGCGGTGCTCGCCTATTTCTTCCTCAAGGAGAAGATGCAGTGGTACCGCTGGGTCTTCCTGATCCTGTCGCTTCTGGGCGTCTACGGGCTGAGCTACTCGCCCGAGATCAACATCACCAACTTCTGGCTCGGCTTCGTCGGCACGCTCATGTGCGCCTTCGGCTGGGGCATCGAGGCGGTCATCATCGCCAAGTGCGTCCAGGACGACGCCGTGACCGACGAGATCGCCCTCCAGATCAGGCAGACGACCTCCGCCCTCGTGTACGGCGCCATCATCCTGCCGATCCTGCGCGGCTGGGGCTTCACCTCGTCTCTGTTCGCGGGAACGGGGATGCTCATCCTCATCCCCACCATCGCCCTCGCCGCGCTCGCGGCAACCGCCTCATACCTCTTCTACTACCGCGCCATCACGCAGATCGGCGCCTCCAAGTCCATGGCGCTCAACGTGTCCTACTCCGCGTGGGCCGTCGTCCTCTCGATCGTCATCTTCCGCGATATGAGCCTGCTGAACCCCGTGACCATCCTCTGCACCCTGGCGGTCCTCGTGTTCGGCATCCTGGCCGCCGCCGATTACAAGGACCTGCTCAAACGCGAGTAACTTTCCGCATGGCACGCTCCGCCGCGCCCCGTCAACGGCACCCAGAGCGCCGCTGGCGGGGCGCTCTCGTTCCGCGCTGCCGGCAAAGCCCCGCCATCAAAGGTTCGTGTATTTTCCCCGCAACGGGCAAATGGGATGGACATGTGCGACAACCTGCGGGATACTGGCATGCGGAAATCGATAAGAATGGAGCGATAATGACCCAGTTCAAACTCGCAAGCGTGCTTCTCGACGACATGCGACAGTTTCACGAGGCCCCTCGTCTGTTCTGCCACTCCAGCACCACCGTGCTGCCGGCGGGAAAAGACGGGATCGCGACGCTGGCGGGTGCGGGGTCGTTTGAGTTCCTCACCTACTTCAACGGGATCTCCGTGGTCAAGTGGAAGAAGTACACGACGGTTGAGAACTTCAACCTCCACATCGAGGTCAAGGGCGCTGCCGCCAAACTCGTGCAGACCCGCGTCGACGTTCACGACTATTACCCCCAAACCGTAGCGGACTCGGCGACCGACCTTCCCGCAAGCACCGCATGGGCTGCCTACGATCTCCCCCTCACGGTCGAGCCGCAGGACGTGCTCGTCAGCTTCCGTCTCGAGACGGAGGGAGAGGTGCAGCTCCGCAACGCGTTCTTCTACACCGAAATCGAGGAATCCTGCATCCGTGACGTCGAACTCGCCGTCGCCACGACGACCTTCCGCAAGGAAAGCTACATCACCCACAATATCGATCTCGTCCGCACGCACATCCTGGAGTCGGACGAGCGGATCTCCAGCCATTTCCGCATGTTCGTCATCGACAACGGGCGCACGCTCGACGCCGAGGGCCTCTCGGGCGGCGGCATCACCGTCTACCCCAACGACAACGTGGGCGGCGCGGGAGGATTCGCCTACGGCATGCTGCTCGCCCAAGAGCAGACGGACGTCACGCACGTCCTGTTGATGGACGACGATGTGGAGATGTCGCCCGAAAGCTTCCTGCGCACCTTCGCCCTGCTGTCGCTCGTCAACGACGAGTACAAGGACGCGTTCCTCTCGGGTGCGATGATGGAGTACGACGTGCCCGACAACCGCTGGGAGGACCTGGGGTTCATGACCAAAGCGGGCGTATGCCGCGCGCTCAAGCCCGCGCGCAACATGAGCGTGCTCCACGATATCATCAAAGACGAGACGTTTGAGCCGGACCACGATTCGTTTGCCGATCTCAAGCAGACGTACGCCGCGTGGTGGTACTGCTGCATCCCGCTCACCCAGATCCGCAAGAACGGCATGCCGCTGCCCATCTTCGTGCGCTATGACGATATCGAATATGGCCAGCGTTGCGCTCCCCTATTCATGACGCTGAACGGCATCTGCGTGTGGCACCTCGGCTTCCACATGCGCTACAACGAGGCCGTCGAACGCTACCAGACCACCCGCAACGGGCTCATCACCCAGTTCACCACCGGCGTTTCTCCCCAAACCAACTTCCTTGACGAGATAACGCACAGCATGCGCATCGAACTCATCAAGTTCAACTACGCAGCTGCCGAGCTGCTGCTCGAGGGCTTCGAGGACTTCCTCAAGGGTCCCGACTTCATCGCCGGGCGCGGCGTCGCCGAGAAGACCTTCATGGACTCGAACAAGAAGAAGGAGAAGCTGCTTCCCCTTGAGGACATCCGCGCTGAAGCGATGGCGCTCACCGGACGCGACGTTCTGTTCCTCGGCCATGACGAGATAGCGCGCGATATCCCCTATTCGGGCACGGCACGCGGCCCCATCTACGACATGGGCTACCGCGCCATCGTCCGCAACTCGCTCAACGGCCAGCTGTGGGGCAGGATCCAGCCCGCACGCGGGAACGCCGCCATCATCGAAGCGTACGGATGGGTTTACACCGTGGGATGCATTGCAGGCGTCGACCATATCGTCGCCCTCGACGTTCCTAATCGCACGGGTATCATCCGCCATCGCGATGCGGAGCGCTGCAAACAGCTTTGGAAGCGCTTCAACGACGATGTGAAGACCTTCCACCGGGATGAGAAGCGCCTGCGCGAAGCCTACGCTGCGGCGCGGCCCCGTCTCACGAGCGTGGAGTTCTGGCGCACGTATCTCGGCCTCGAATCCTAAATCGCACAGGACATCGAACGGTTAGGCGCCGAACGGTTCATCCGCTCGGCGCTTTTTTCTCATCCGTTATGCTGCCGTTCCAGCCCCGAAATGCACCAGACCGACAGCGATGACGGCGTGCCCGTCTCGATCTATTGCTTGAGACACGTTTACGCAGAAATGTGACCCGAACAATCGACTGAGACGGGCACGCCTGGGCACGCAGCCGGCATGCCCGGACGCGGCACCCGGTCCGGCACCTCGAATCATCCGGCATACGCTTGCACGCTGCACGTGCGCAGGCGCATGCTTACATGTCGGGAAGATGGGTCCAGTTATCCTCGACGAAGATATCGTCGTGAACCGCATACCACCGGCCACCGCTCGTATCGTACACGGTTCCGTCGGAGTCGTACTCCCCGTCGTCCGTCACGTACCAGTTAGCATGCCAGTGCACCGAGGTGGTGATGATGGAATCGCCCTCGTGCTTGGCATCCGACGAGATCACATTGCCCGTGAAGGGGTTGGTCATATCGTCCACCAGACCCTCCATGGCGATCGTCGGCGTATCGGCATTGGTCATGAACTCATCGGACGTGGTGAAGCCATGCGCATCGAAGTCTTTCACCATGAACAGCGGGTTATAGCCCTGCACCGGCAGGTTTCCATCGTCGAACACCCAGTTGGGGAACTGCTTGATGGGCCACCCGTGGTCCGAAACGATGATGATGCGCGTGTTGTCGTAGCAGCCCTCTGCCCTCAGATAGTCGAACCACTCCCCTAAACGCAAAAGCGCGGCCATATTGACGTGGTAGTGGGTCTTATGCGACCAGTCCCCGTCAAGATCCGCCGGCACGCCGTTCGCCACATACCAGCTTTCGTCGACAAGCCCCTCGTTGTTGATATAGAGGGCCGGCTCGTAGTCGGGAAGCTGCAGGAGGTCGGGCATGTGCGGAGTCTGGTTCTCGATGAGGACGAGGTGGTTGGTGGGGTCATCCTCGATTTGCGTGAGCCCCGAAAGGTTGGCGAGAACCGCATAGGTTCCGAGGAACTCCCTGTTGATCGCATGGTTCGCAGTCGTATTGTGATACGTGCCTCCGCTATACGCGAACGGCTGCGCAACCAGCGGGCTCACCTTGAACAAACCGTAGGCGAAGAGGTTGCGCCTGAAGAGCTCGTGCTCCACCACATCGAACTCCGCCGAAAGCGACTTGGTGTACATCCATTCGGCATGATGGGTTCGGACGTTGGGGATCTCCTCGAGGTCGGTGTAATCGACGTCGCTGAATCCGTAATGGTAGAAGGGGGGATCGTTGAGATCGATCTCGAAACCCGCGTTCGAGAACATGGTGGGCATGATCCGGATGGCCTCGTCGTGCTTGTCGACGAGCAGCTCGTCGGTACGCTTGTTCATCTCGGCCGGCACATACTCATACCCGCCGTAGATGCCCGGAGCGCCGTAGATGGTGCACTGGCCGTGGCTCAGCGTGTTGGGATAGTACGTGAAGCCGTCGAACGTTTCCTTCAGATCGGGGCGCTCCTGCAGGATATAGGGCAGATACATGCTCTGCGCGCGGTCGATGAAGACGACCACCACGTTCTTGCCGGTCCGTGAAAGCCGGTAAATGGGCTCGACTTCCTGATTGCCTACCCTGCCTTCCTCTATCAACCGCGCAGCCTCCGCTTCCATTTCGCCGGCGGCAGCGCTGATACCCGCGATGTTGGGAACCGAGGTGCCGATCGCTCCGATGAGCAGGATGGAGAGCACGGGGACGACCAGCTGATGGGCGCGTTTCCAGATGGCGAACAGGACGAGCGCGAGCACGCCGAGCACGGCGAGGTTCAGCAAGACTTGATTGTTCGTGTATGCGGGAGCTTCGTCGAAGACGAGGCTCGAATTGAGGTTGCCGAGATCGCGGCCGAAGAAGAGGAAGTCTGCAAGGCCGCAGACGGCAAGAATCCACAGCGCGCATGCGATGGCGTTCTTGGTCTCGCCGCGCGACAGCAGATAATAGGTGCCCGCCCACAGCACGAACATGCCGAGCGCCATCGCGGTGGCGCTCGCGATGTTGCTGAGCGGGTTGACGAAATCCCTGATGTTCATGAACTCGACCGGAGATGCGGCGATAAGCGCGGACGGAGCGACGATGCCTACCGTCACGGCGAGCAGCAGCGCGGACAGGAAGAATCCCGTATTCGTGGAACCATCCCATTTCAGCGGCTTGAACAGACCGAACTCGCGGTCCTTCAGCACGTAGGGCTTGAGCAGCACCGCCTGGAGCAGCGCAACGGCGATGACGACGAACGCGATGCGCTTGGCAGACGAGAGCGAACCCCTCCAGAGCAGGAAGCCCACGGCCGCCGCCAGGACGAGCTCGATGATGATCGTGAGCACCCCGCGCGGATGGCGCAGCACCTTCATGAACACGTTCTTGAGAAGCGAGAACAGCTGGTTGCAGGTCCAGTACATGACGAGTCCCGACGGGCTGTCGTAGAGAAGCACCAAGAAGACGAGGGCGAGCACGTACGCCTGGATCTTATCGCGCCAGTGAAGGCCGCGCGTGTAGATCAGCGTGGATCCGATGTTGAGCAGCGTCATCGCCACGGGCAGAACGTTCAGAGTGAAGCCGCCGATGGTGAGCAGCTGGTCGGGCGCACCGAGATTCGAAAGGAACAAGAACGATGCGTTTTTCAGAATAGGCAGGTGGGAGAGGTAGCTGTACGCCGCCATGAAGAACGGTATCTGGAGCAGCAGCGAGAACGAGCCGCGCAACGCGTAGATGGGCTTGTAGCCTTCGAGGCGGTAGTAGGTGCTGAGCATCATGTACTGCTCGTCGCCCTTGAACGTGGCCTTGATGTGGTCGACCCACCGGGCCATGCCCGCCTGCCGTTCGCGCTCCTCGTCCTGCTGCGCGTCGGCCATCTTGTACAGCGGCAGGCAGAGGACGTTCACCACCAGGCTCACGCCGACGATGGCGAGGCCGGGGCTTTTGAGCATCCCGTACAGGATGCTGAACGCGCACTCGATGACGAAGATGATCGGAGAGACCACGAACTCGTACAGATGGGTGAGAATCATAGCGGCTACTTCTCCTCTGCTTCATCTTCGTACTGGGCAACGAGCTCATCGCGTTTGCGTACAAGATAATCGACGGTGACAGAAGCGGATTCGCCGCGATGCACCCAAGCTTCGTCGCGCGCGGAGGCGATTCCGGCCTTGATCCCCTCGTCGGAGAGCGCCTGATCGATCATCTCGCGCATGCGCGGAAAGTCGCTCTCGGAAAGCGGCAGGCCGAAGCTCGTATAGGCTTGGAACTTCCAGAGCGGCTCGTCGAGCCAAGCGGAATCGAGCTCGTCATCGTCATAGGCCGCCTCGGTGTAGATGATGGGCCGGTCGAACACGAGCGCGTAGTCGAAGATGACGCCGGAGAAATCCGAGATCATGATATCGGCGCGGTTGAGGATGTCGAAGTTGTCGTTATCGAAGTTCCACTCGATGGACTCGCCGTCGGGATAGCGCTTCATGAGGTCGTCCATCATGGCTTTCTCTGAGGTCATCGACTGCGGGTGCGGACGCACGACGATATCGTAGCCGGTGTCGATGAGCGCATCGATGATGCTGCTCCCGTAGCGCGCAAGGATGCCGCTGCTCCCCCACGTGGGCGCGAGCAGCACCGTCGGCTTCTCATGCTCGGGATGGGGAGTCGTTTGATGACGAGCGAGCATCGTATCCATGTAGGTGCAGCCCACTGCCTCGATCTCCTTGGGCGGGCGCTTCTGGGCGCGCTCGAGGCCTCGGATCTCCCCCACCATGTTCTCGCCGGTCACCAAGCAGGCATCGTAGAAGGCGAGTCCGAACATGCGGTAGCTCGCCGCCGTGCACGCCGCATGGAACACGTGGGCGTACCAGCTCACGTCCTTCGACCGCTTCCACTGCAGCACGTCGAGGCCGGGCGTGGTCGAGAGGCAGATATCCGCATGCATCATGTTGAGCCGTGCGAAGGCGCCGTTGCCCTCGCCGATGAACTCGCACGACACATGCTCGTACGGCTTGTCCAGAGCGGGATCGTCGGGCGAGCAGGTCCAGTACTTCGCCTCGATGCCGCGTCGCTCGAGCTCGTCGCAGATCGGCTCGAACACGTTCCAATAGCGCTTATGATCGGAGAAGACAACGTACGGGATCCGCTGCGACGACTCCTCGGCCTTCGCTCCTCCGCTGGCGAGGAACTTGAGTTTGATGATGTATTTGCGAAAGAAGAAGTATCCTGCGCTTAACACGCCGATGAGCAGCGAAAAGAGCATGCTGCCGGTGCCGGGATCGATGTAGTTGCTCAAATTCGACGGGTCCATGTGCTTCCACGATCCTTATTCGCATTCTTCTACCACACAGGAACAGAAGCTTACTCTTTATTACATATGAAGCGCAGACAGGGGACAGCTACACGGATTATCCTCATACGTGCGCAGGCGCGGCTTGAGAGGGCTATGTCCAACCCCGATAGCTCGCGTCGATCTCGCAGAGCTCGTCGAAGGAGTCGATCTCATCGATGTCGTCGAAGGTGCACGCACGCACCGCGATGCTGTAGCGGTCGTTGCAGATGACGCAGGGCACGTCGTCCCAGAACCGCTGCCTGGTCGCCTCGTCTTCGAACGCGCGGGGAAGGTCCTCGGCAAGCTTGCGTCCATCTTCGGCGTTCCAGTATGAGATGCCGTACATATGGTGGCAGGCGTCGCCGCCCCGTTTGAGATCGACGATGCGCCCGCCGCGCGTCACGAAGCACCAGTCATCGGTGTGCTCCACGCTCACGCCCAGGTAGTTCGACCGGAACTGGTACCGCGTGATGAGCGAAGGGTTCTTGAGATAGAGGTCCGACTCGAACACGTAGGCATTCTCGAAGTGCTCTCTGGCGAGCACGGCGGAGGATATGTTGTTGGTCTCGGCGTAAGCGGGATTGTCGATGAAACGGATGGTGGGATAGACCTCGAGCAGCTCGTCGAAGTCGGAGGCGCGATACCCGCGCACGAGCCAGATCTCGTCCACGCCCGCAGCGAGCAGGGCATCGAGCAGCGTGTCGATGATGCGCACTCCGTTCACGCGCACGAGCGGCTTGGGCCGCGTCTCCGTGACGGGCATCATGCGCGATCCGAACCCGGAGGCGAGCATGACGGCGCGTTTGGCGCGGTAGGGTTCGAGCTCGTCGAGCTCCCCCTGCGTTGCGGTGCCCGCCTCCGCGTGGGCGACGAGCTCATCGAAGCGTTCCTGCGTCAACCTAGGCATGCGCACCCTCCTGCGCTTCGTACAACGTGAGGGCGGCATCGCAGTAGTCGCGGGCTGCCCGATACCAAACATAGAGCCATTCTCCCACCGGGTTGCCCTGCGCCTCCTTGAAGATGGCCCACACATACCAGTAGTAGCCCACCACGCCCACGGCGCCGAGGCAATGGCGCACCTCCTCGGGGCTCGGCTCATGCCCGAAGTACAGCGGCAGGATGTCCACGGTCTCCTCGACCGTATAGCCCGAGCCCTGTGCGACGAAGTTGCCGATGTCGCATGCGGGATCCCCCATGGCGGAATACTCCCAGTCGATGAGCCACATGTCGTCGCCGTGCACGAGGAAGTTGGGCCCATAGAAGTCGTTGTGGCACAGACAGGTCGGCGCATGCTCCTGGGCCATGTGCTTGGCCACGCGCTCGGCGCGGCTGAACACCTCGGAGAAGTCCCTCGGCAGCGGATACGACATCTTGCGCAGCAGCCCCTCGATGTTCACGGCCTCATCCCAGAAGTCGAACGACCAGGGCGAGGTCTCGCCGCTGTCGTGGAGCCTCCGCGCGAGCGCGAGGCCTCGGGCGACGTGGTCGGCGTTACGATAGTCGAAGGGCACGCATCCCTCGATGAAGCGAGAGATCTTCCATCCGGAGACGGGATCCTCGTAGATGAACGTCTCATCGAGGCCGAGGTGCTTGGCAATGCCGAGCGCATGGGCCTCGGCGGCGCGGTTGATGATCTCGTCGGTGCCCCGCCCGGGATGGCGATAGACGAAAGGCCGGCCCTCCACCGAGAACTTGAACGAGAGGTTGGTGAGGCCCTGGCTGATGGGGGCGATGTTGGAGATGTCGCGGCGGCCGCATCCGAGGACCGAGCAGATGTTATCGAGGATCGATGAGTCCACGTTGTCGACGAACGCCTGGTCGAAGGCCACGAGATCCTCGAAGCTCTTGAACTCGTGCACGGCATGCACATCGATTTCGCGGGCATGCACGCACAGCTCGCCCAGATGACGGGAGAGCACATCGTCCCAATGCACGTCGGCGAAGCCGGGCTGCGCTGATTCATGCACGAGCGCCTTGGTCACAACCGCCCCATCGGCCTCGGACAGGAAGAGCGGGGTTCTGATGCGGGGCGCATCCCCCGCTCCCCTGCTGAGCGCGGAGATGATCCCCTCGCCTGTTATGACGGCGCGCCATCCCTGACGGTCCGGATCGCCGTGCACGCAGCAGCAGGACGAGCACGATGCGTCAACCAAGAAGGGGTTCTCATCGAAGTACTGGTCGGACGCGCAGACAAACGATCCGGGAAGCAGGCCCGCCACCGTGAGCAGGCTCGAGGCGTTGCCGTGCCACACGTAATGGGGATTGATGGCCACCTGCACCCCGAACAGATCTTCCAGATAGAAGAAGGCCTCCTTCATATAGCCGGTGACCACCGTGATGTCGCGGATGCCCGCCTCGTGGAGCTGGCGGATGAGCCGCTCGATAAGCACCTCGCCGCGCACGGAAAGCAAGGCCTTGGGCAGCTCGTATGAGAGCGGCGCCATGCGCTTGCCCACGCCGGCAGCGAGGATGATGGCACGTTTCGCCCTACTCATCTAGATCTTCGCCCCGCTCGTAAGGCCGCGGATCACAGCAGCCGCGACGTTTTTGGACTGCGGGCGGTACGTCTCGCCGCCGAGGATGAGACGCTCCACCTTGATGGAGCCGAGCTCTCGGGCGGAGACCTCGTAGGGGTTGGCCGAGAGCATCGCCATGTCGGCGACCTTGCCGGGCTCGAGCGAGCCTCGATCGATCTCGTCGAAGGTGGTCCAGGCGCCGTTGTAGGTGCACATGCGCAATGCCTCCTTGCGCGTGAGGCGCTCGCGTTCGTTGGGATTGTTGACGGCCTTGTCCATCCACATGATGGGATCGGGATCGGTGCAGGGCGCGTCGGAGCCCGCCGAGACGACGATGCCCTTGTCCCAGAAGGTGCGCAGGGGGTTCAGGCGGCCCGCGCGCTCAGGGCCGAGCAGCGCCTGCAGATAGCTGTCGGGTTCCTGCGGCCAGTCGATGAAGGAGGTCTGCAGGGGCATCTGGATGCCGTATGCGGCGCAGATGTCGATGCCCTCCTCGGTGGGCAGGCAGTCGTGGATGATGCCGTGGCGGTGGTCCGCGCGCGGATGCGCGTCGAGGACGGCCTTGAGGCAGCGTGCGGCCTGCGCGAAGGCCGCATCGCCGATGGCGTGCATCTCTATCTGCAAATCGAGTTCGTGGGCGGCCGTGCAGAACTCGATGACCTGCTCGTCGGTGTAGTAGAGCACGCCCGTGTCGTCGGATCCGAGATAGGGCTCGATCAGGGCGGCATCTGCCGAGCCGAAGCAGCCGTCGAGAGCGCAGGCGAAGCAGCCTCCGATGCGCGGGAGGCCGCGCGAGGTGGCCGTCTTCACGTCCATCGACTGCGGGAACACGCGCATCTGGAAGCCGTGCTGCGCGGCCTTGCCCACGATCTTCTCGAGCGTGATGTCGAGATCGCCGGCAAAGCCCACGCCCGAGACCGTGTGCACCATGCCGATGCCCTTGCGAGCCAGATAGTCCATGGCGTCGAGCATATTGGAGACGAGCTCGGGGAGCGAGAGCGATGCGGAGATGAAGTCGGAGACGGCGAAGAAGGCCTCCTGGTTCATCTCGCCCGTGTCGGGATGATAGCCGCGCAGGCCACGCACCTTGTCGTCGATGAGCGCAAGCAGCTTGGAGTTGACCACGCAGGCGTGCCCGTCGTACTTGCCCATCATGAAGGGCCGGTCGGGGCATACGGAGTCGAGCTCCGTGCGCGAAAGCAGGCGCCCCTCCTCCACCGAGTAGGGCGAGGCGCCGAAGGCGATGAGGGTCTTGGCCTTGGAGCGCGCGGCGAAATCGGAGACCATCTGCTTGATCTCCTCGTTCGAACGCGCATCCATGACGTTGAGGCCCGCATTGAACGTGGCGAAGCTCGCGAAGTGCTCATGCGTATCGACGAAGCTGGGGACGAGAGCCCGCTGACCCAGGCTGATGCGGGGCTGGCCGTCATAGGCGCGTGGAAGCTCGTCTCCCACGAAGACGATGCGGCCCTTGTCCTCCACCAGATAGCGGCAGACGTCGTCGGTCGCGTTGACGGTCAGGATGGCTCCCTCGTAGACGTGCATGAACGCTCCAATCGTCTGCAGGAAACGCTAGAGATGGTACAGGTTCCCGAGAACCGATATCTCAGTAGGAACTCCATCGAAGAACTCGGTCTCTCCGGTGACGTCGAGATACCAGTACCATACTTGGTCGATATGCGGCGTCTCGACGCCCGCGACCGCAGCGAGGTCTCGGATGGTCTTGAGTCCGTACGCGAAATCCGCTCTGAAATAGCGAGATGAGAAATCCGGCACCCATGTTCCCGGAGCGATCTCCTTCATCGGCGATCCAAGCCCCTTGAAGGCGGGAATATGCGCTATCTTATGCGTCATCGCAGCTGCATCGGGGCTTTCATAGTGCAATTTGAGGGAACGAACCTCTGTCAAATCGATGTCGAGCAGACGCTCGAGGGCACGGCAGATTTCCTGGTTTTCCGCATCGCAGGTAATGAGCAGCTCCGAGCTCGCGTCATCCCATGTCTCATAGAACAAGATATTGGCAGGATAGGTCACGCCGGGCTTCCAATCGGAAAACAGCGAGCATAGGCGCGTGGTATGGAGAATCGGATTTGAAGGCGTAAGCGTTTCGATGAGGTAGTTCGGCAGCGTGCGCACGGGGATATCGAAAAGCTCTTCGATAACAGGCGCATATCCAGAGGCAGCATCGGCGGGAACCGAGGCCAGCTGGAGCTCCCCTCTCCTACCGAGCATGTAGACGCTCTTCCCGCGCTCCTTAAGACGCGCAACGCAATGGACGCGCTGCAGGCCGAGAAGAACCGCGCCTGTATCGACACAGCCCTTGAACGAGAACTCGGCATCGGCTCCTGGCAGCACGACGATGACTTGACCGGCCTGTATCAACCCCTCAAGTTGCTTGCCGAACGACGGAAACATGAACGTGGGATAGGTCACCCAGATCATATCGGCGCCCTCGACAGCGGAGGAAAGATCATCGGTGACGCTCGAAAGCACGCCCTGCGCCAGCAATTCGTTCTCTGCACCGAGCACGTCGATGGTCAAAGACACGTCGGCCGGGGTTGAGGTGAACAGGCGCACCGAGTTTCCCTTAGAGGCAAACTCCGCAGCGATGAGGGTTCCCATGTTGCCTGCACCTACGACAGCGATCCTCATGTCGGCTACGCTCCGTTTCTGTTACCCGAGTGCTTCCTTCATCACGTGGACGAGCTTCGCGTTATCCTCGTGCGTACGGACGGCCACGCGGATGAACTGACGGCCATCCCGTTGGATCTTCTTGGAAAGGTCCTTGATGAGGATGCGGTGGTCGGAGAGCAGGCGCTTGGCGAGCTCACGCGAACCCATGGCGCCCGTCAGCTCCACCATGAGGTAGTTGGCCTGCGAGGGCAGCACGCGCAGGCCCTCGATCTCAGAGAGGTCGGCAGCAAGCTGGGCGCGGGCATCGCGCAGGCCCGTGAGCGCACGGCGGTAGTCGCCCAGATACTTCTCGGCGATCTGGAGGAAGAACTCGCCGAAGGAGTTGATGTTCCAAATGGCCACGTCGCCCTTGATGAAGTCGATGAGGGTCGTATCGGCAGATGCCGCCACGCCCAGGCGCACGCCCGGCACGCCGTACGACTTGGAGATGCTCTTCATCACCACAAGCGTGGGATACGCCGTCAGAATCTCATCATCGAGCAGCGTGTTGTCCTCCTCCTCGGCAAAATCGGAGAAGCTTTCGTCGTAGATGAGGCGGATGCCCTGTTCCTCGCACCATGCGGCAAGGCGGAGCACGTCGGCCTTGGGCATGTAGGCGCCCGTGGGGTTATCGGGGTTGATGAGCACGAGAGCCTCGAGGGCCTTATCGGCGAAGAACGCCATGAGGTCGTCGGCCGTGTAGGAGAAATCGTCGGTTTCGGGCACGAAGGAAACCGAGCGCTCGGGAACGAAGCGGTTGGGATACTCCTCGAAGGTGGGGCGCACGAAGCCCACGTTTCCCGCGAACGTGCCCAAGAGCGACTTGATGAGCTCGGCGGCTCCGTTCCCCACCACGATGCGCTCCTGCGCGATGCCGAAGGTCTTGGCCGCGAGCAGCGAGTTCACGCGCATGCCCGAGGGATATTGCGTGACGAGCGCATCGAAGCTCGCGCGCATCTCGTCGAGCAGGCGCTGGGGCGGAAAGTACGGGTTCACGAGATAGCAGAAGTCGATGAGGCCGGGATAGCGCCAGTACCCGCCGAAGCGCGACTCGAAGGAGCCGAGATGCTCGTCGGCATCGGGCACGAACATGGACTCGGCGATGTCGAGGTCCTGGAGGTCATCGATCTCGTACCAGAGCTGGCCCGTAAGGCGCTTCGCCTTGAGCTCGGAGTCGTCGAGGTGCATGATGACGCGCAGCACCTGCTCGTAGTACTCGTTGTTGCCGAGCGCCTTGACGTAGGCCTCGAGGAACGGGATATAGTGCGTTATCGAGAAGCGCCTCGAGAACTTGTAGATGTTGACGGTCTTGTAGTACTCGGCGATATCGGCGTACTCGAACTTCTTGCCGGGAACGAACGCCACGATATCGTCGTTCTCATCGACCTTGACCACCGTGCCGTCCATCCAGCTCTCGTACTTGTCGACGAGCGCGAGCGTGGGGCGCGGATCGTCCATGAGGTCGCGCAGCACGCCGTCCTCGAAGATGATGTCGCTCTCGAGCAGGATGGTGTCGTCCTCCTCGAGGTCGCCGATAGCGAGCGAGAGCGAGTAGATGTTGTTCGTCTTGTCGAAGAAGGGGTTGAGGCGCCATTCGATGGGCGTCTTCACGTTGAGCGTGGCAACGTAGCTGCGCAGCTTCTGAGATTGGTAGCCGTCCACGATGACGATGCGGTTGAGCCCGAGCTCATCGAGCTGCGAGAGGACGCGTTCGATGAGCGACACGCCGTTGACCTCGACCATGCACTTGGTGTTATCGGCTGTGAGCGTCTTAAGCCGCTTGCCCATGCCCGCCGCAAGGATGATTGCCTGCATGACGTCCTCCGTTACTCGGTTCGGTTTGCCTCGCGTTCCAACTCGTCGTGCTTCTCGATGAGATAGTCGACCGTGCGCTCCACGCTCTCGCCGCGATGCGCCCATGCCTGCTCGCGCGCCCGCTCGCGGCCCTGCGCGAGCGTGGCGTCGGAGATGACGCGATCGATGACCTCGCGCATCTGCGGGAACTGGTCCTGCGAGAGCTCGATGCCGAGCGTAGGATAGATGCTGAACTTCCAGAGCGGCTTCTCGAGCCAGGCGGCGTCGTACACGGAGTTGTCGAACGAGCTCTGCGTGAAGATGATGGGCTTGTCGAACACGAGAGCGTAATCGAAGACCACGCCCGAGAAGTCGCTGATCATGATGTCAGCACGATTCAGGATCTCGAAGTTGTCGTTATCGAAGTTCCACGTCAGGTCGTCGCTGTCGGGATAGGCGGCCATGAGGCTGTCGAGCAGGTCCTTCTCGGCAACCAGCGATTGCGGGTGCGGACGGATGACGATCTCATAGCCGGTCTCGAGCAGCGCATCGATGATCTTGGCGCCGTACACCGAGAGGATGGAGCTCGTGCCCCACGAGGGGGCGAGCAGAACGCAGGGGCGCTCGTTGTGCGCCGGCTCGAGGCTCTTGAGGCGATCGGCCATCACATCGAGATAGGTGCAGCCCACGATCTCGAGCTCTTTGGGCTCAAGGTCGCGCAGGGCCTCGAGGTCGCGGATCTCCTCGGCCTGGAACTCGCCCGAGAGCAGCACGGCGTCGTAGTAGTCGAGGCCGAACATGCGGTAGCCGGCGGCGCTTCCCACGGCATGGAGCGTATGGACGTACCAGGCGGCGTCTTTGGAGCGCTTCCACTGCAGCACGTCGAGGCCGGGCGTGGTGGAGAGCACCACGCGCGCGTTCATCATGTTGAGACGCGCGAACGCCTTGTTGCCCTCGCCGATGAACTCGCACTTCACGTGCTCGTAGGGCATATCGAGGGCGGGATCGTCGGGCGAGGCGGTCCAGTAGTGGAGCTCCACGCCGCGCTTCTCGAACTCATCGCAGATGGGCTCGAACACGTTCCAATAGCGCTTATGGTCGGCGAAGACCACATAGGGCAGCTTCTCGGAGTTGGCGGTCACGTGCCCGCTGGAGAACATGAACCTGAGCTTGATGAGGATCTTCTTGAAGAAGAAGTAGCCCGTCGTCAGCAAGCCGATGAACAGCGTGAAGAGCATCGACCCGGTGCCGGGATCGATATAGCGGGCGATATGGGGAAGACTCGTAAGCAACATGGCGCATCCTTGACTGGCGAGAAGACCCGTTCCTAATCCAAACGTTCCCAGTTGTTGAAATCAAAGATATCATCGTGGACGGAATAGGTGTGACCATCTTCCGTGTTGAAGGTAGTACCCATCTGGTAATCGCGCACATTCCATTGATCCGAGGTCGTGACGACCTGGGGCTCGGCGTTCTTCTCATCGCTCGTGATGGGGTTGCCGGTGAACGGGTTCACCGGATCCTCGACGAGGCCGTCCAGAGCGATCGTCGGCACGTCTCCCACCGTCATGAACTCGTGGGAGGTCTCAAATCCCGTCGAATCGAAATCCTTGACCATGAGCAGCGGGTTGATCATCTCGATATCGAGCGAATCGTCGTAGATGAGATCCTCCCACTGATGCAGCTCGTATCCATGGTCGGCGACGATGATGATGCGCGTGTTGTCGTACACGCCCATCTCGCGCATATAGTCGAACCAATCGGCGAGCAGGATCATCGTCGCCATGTTCGAATGGTAGTGCGCGAGCATAATGTCGTTGCTCATATCGACCGTCCTGCCGTCCACCGTGAAGCGGCTGTAATCCTCGAGTCCCTCGTTGTCGAGGTAGTTCGAGGGAACGTATTCGGGCAGCTGAAGGAGGATCGGGGTGTGCGTGGTGGAATTCTGCATGATCATCATGTTGTCGCTGTCGCCCTCGTCGATGCCGGTGATGTCGCACAGGGTCGCAAGCACCGTGTAGTTGTCGAGGAACTCGGGATTGATCGCATACGTCGGCTGGCTGGATGGCCTTCCGGCTGCGGTTGGGAAGATGACCTCCTGGAAGTCCGATGCGGTTGAGAAGTACGTGCCGTCATCGTAGACAGAAGCCCTGAAGACGGACGGAACCGCTTTGAAAACGCTGTAGAACAGGAGGTTGCGCGCGGAGATGGTTCCCTGATTGCGGGAGTCTTCCGCAAGGTACAGGCGATCGTAGGCACCCGCCGTGTGCAGGATGGTCGCATCGGGCACCAGCGCCTCGAGGCTCGAGTAGTCGGTCGTGTTGAACTGGTAATCGACCAGGGGCGGGTCGAAGACGGTGGTCGCATATCCGTTCTCGGAGAAGAGGGACGGCATGACGGCGAGGGCCTCCATGTGCTTCGTCTCATTGGGCGTGTCGTCGCGTGCATTCATCGCCGAGAGCGTGTAGTCGTACCCGCCGTACAGCGCGGGCGCGCCGAACACCGTGCGCGGGCCGTAGCTGATCGTGTTGGGATAGTACGTGAAGCCGTCGAAGCCGTCCACGAGGTCGGGGCGCTCGTTGAAGATATACGGGATATAGCCGCTGATGGCTCGATCCATGAAGATGATGACGACGTTGTTGCCCTCGGTCGAGAGATTGAAGATCGGCAGCGGATCGCCGTTCTCGTCGAACATCTCCACCTTCGCCCGGCTGGCGATCTCAAGGGCCTCCTGCTCTTTCTGGCCCGACACCTCGGCGATGGTCGAGATGTTGAGCACCGAGAGGCCGATGACCGCCGCAGCGGAAATGCCCAGCACTGGCCCGATGAGCGTGTCTTTGAAATGCCAGAGTGCCGCCAGGGCCACGATGAGGACGATGAGCGCGGCAGCATTCATCAGGATGTTGCGCGTCTCGAAGACCGGCTCCATCGCGTAGACGAGGTCGGCGGTGATCGTGCCCAGCGCGTCGGGAAACGCGAAATAGTCGAGCAGCAGCACTCCCGCCAGAATCGTTGCGCCGAATGCGATCACGTTCTTGCCGCGATTGTTCGACAGGTAGAAGTACGTCCCCACCCAGAGGATGAAGAAGCCGCCCGCAACGCAAGCGGTGTGGGCGATATAGGAGAGCGGAGAGACGAAGTCGTATATATCGATGAACTCGGCAGGGGAAGCGGCGATGAGCGCCGAGGGGATGAGCGCGCCGACGAGCGCGGTGAGCAGCACCCCGGCGAGGACGAACGTGCGCGGATGCGCAGGAGGATCCTCGTGGGCACGCGCACCGCCTTTTGGGGAGAGCGCCAGCGGTGCGATGACGAGGATGACCGCCAGCAGCGCGAGAGCGGTCATGCGGCGATGCGGCCACGAGCTGCCCGTGAGGGTCAGATACCCCCAGTACAGCAGATACGCCCCGAACGCCGCCAGAAAACCGATGCGCGCTACCCGCAGACAGCGCATCGCAAGGGCGCGCAGCGTGTCTTTCTGACGGCTCAGCAGCTTGAAGAAGATGTTCTTCACGAGCGAGAAGATCTGGTTGCAGGTCCAATACAACACGAGGCCCGAGGGGCTGTTGTAGAGGAGGACCAGGAAGACGAGGGCGAGGCCGTAAGCTTGGAGTTTGTCGCGCAGGGCCAGGTCGCGCGTGTAGATGAAGGTCGAGACGCAGTTGAGGAGAGTCATGGCGATCGGCATGACGTTGATGGCGAATCCGCCGAGAGAGAACATCTGGTCGGGTGCGCCGAGGTTGGAAAGGAACAGGAACGACTCGCCCCTCAGCAGCATAAGGTGGGACAGGTAGCTGTACGCCGCCATGAAGACGGGAATCTGGAGGAGCAGGGACACCGAGCCGTGCAGCGCCGAGATGGGCTTGTAGCCCTGCTGGCGATAGTACGTGGTGAGCATCATGTACTGCTCGTCGCCCTTGAAATGCTCCTTGATGTGGTTGACCCACTTCTCCATGGACTTCTGCTTGTCGCGCTCCGCCTCCTGCGCGCGGTCCGCCATGCGGTACAGCGGCAGGCACAGGAAGTTGACGACGAGCGAGACGCCGATGAGGGCGAGCCCGGGGTTGCCGAGGACGCGATAGAGGATCGAGAACGCCAACTCGACGATGTAGATAAGCGGAGTGACGACGACGTTATAAAGAATGTCTAGCATCCATGATCTCCGAGTACACTCAAGACGCCATGGCAGGCCATAACCGATAAACCCAACTTACCTAGTATGCCAGCTTTGAGATGCAGCTGCATGCAAAACTACAATAAAATCCGTTTCGTTTTGCCAATATGGCCCGTTTGACCGTCTCGGCGGTGCCGATCGCGAAAGATGCGCGCCATCAGGCCACGGCGTACTTGGCGAGCACGCGTTTGAGCTGCCGGCACCATGGCTCCCAGATAAGCGCCAGGAACGCGATCGTGGCGGCGCCGTGCAGCGCATCGAGCGGCAGACTCGCCGCAAGCGCCGCGAGCGATCCCTGCCACGTGAGAGGCCGCACAAAGCCCACGATATGCATGCCGTCCATGATAAGGCCGAAGAGGATTGCGGCGGAAAAGCCCCAGGCAAGCACGCGGGGCTTCGACGAGAGCAGGCCCTTCTCGGCAAAGAGGGCGGACATATACCCGATAAGCCCCCAGGCATACATCTGCCAGGGCGTCCACACGCCCTGACCGAAAAAGAAGTTCGACGCGAGCGCAGCGAGGGCGCCGACGGCGAAGCCCCCCTGCCTGCCGAGCACGGCCCCTGCAACGATGCAGATGGCCGTGACGGGCTTCACATCGGGAAACGGTGCGAAGATCACCCGACCGGCCGCCGCGACCGCCGCGCACACGACGATGGGGAGGATCTGCCTGAGAGCCGGCCGCGAAAGCTCGATCGATCCGAGCACGAGGACGATGACCAGCACGACCGAGAGCAGCGTGAGCGCCGCCGTTGCGCGGACATCGCTGGCCAGCAGCGCGACGAGGACGAGGGGGACCGCGCAGAGCGCCGGCAGCTCGAGGACGCGCATGATGCGGGAGAGGCCGCTGGGACCCGCTCCTGCCGCAGGCTTGCCATACTCCCCCATCGCGTCCTACACCGCGCGGATCGTGAAGGTTTCCGCGCTGGAGGATGTACCCAGCTGCACGTTGGCGCCATCGCGGGGCGATGTGGTATCGAAGCGCAGATAGAACGAGGGATTCACCGCCGTGGCGATCATATAGCCGTTGGGCGTCTTCGAAACAACCCAGCGCTGGTCGGTCCAGTCGACGGAATGGTACTGCTGGATGTTCGCGCCGATCACCGCCTGCGAGCCCGCCAGATCGAGCACGAGCCCCGAATTGACGTTGGTGATCTTATAGGCGTTGCTGCTCGCATCCCAGGTGAAGACGAACCGCTGGCTGGGATAGTCCCGGTCGGTCGAGAGGCACACGTTGGCGCGATCGGCCGTCGAACCGCCCGCGACGCGCAGCACGAGCGTGGGCGACGACACGGCGGCTATCTCGTACGTTCCATTATCCAGCACGCGCCCTGTGGTCGTGGCAGGGCCCTGAAGGGCGTCGTTGAACTCGAAGTTGAGATCGACGTCCCCGGAGATGCCGGCGACCGAACCCGTCCAGCTGCACTGCCAGAGCCGGTAGCTGCCCGCGTACTCGCATTCGCTGTAGATTTGGGCAATCCACTTGGACCAGTTGTCGAAGACGCTCGACGTGAAGTAGTTCTCCCACCAGCTGAGCATGGAGTAGACGCCGGGCTCGTATCCCGCCTTCTCGATGCGCGTGCAGAACGCCGTCGCCATGGCGGCGAACGTCGCGGGAGACAGGCCGGCATGGGCGGTGGGATCCTCGATGTCGATGTAGACGGGATACGAGGGCGTATGGCCCGCGAGGAACTTGATGACGGCATCGGCCTCCCTGCCGGCCTGCTCGGCATTGCGCGCGTAGGAGTAGACATAGACGCCGTAGGGAATGCCGAGGCGCTCGCATTCTCTGACGTTGTATTCGAACTCGGAATCAAGATAGGTGCTGTAGCCTATGCGCAGGATGGCGAAGGAGATGCCGTCCGCCTTGACCTTCGCCCAATCGATCCTTCCGTTCCACTCGCTTACATCGATGCCCTTTGCGATCGCGCCGGGGATGACCTGCCCGTTAGCGTTAACCCAACCGGCATCGGTGTGCGACCACGGAAGGGGTTCGGTGGAGAGCTTGCCGGCGGCGTCGAAGTACCACTCCCTGTTGTTGATCGTGTAGATGCCGTTCCTATACATCCTGCCCGTGGTCCGGTCGAAGTAATAATCTGCTGCCGGGCTGCCGTAGCCGGTGACCCAGCCGGTGCCCATCGAACCCTCGGGGCCCCACGAGCTGCCCGCGCCCCTGAAGTAGTAGGACTCGCCGTCGATCTTGTAGATGCCGTCTTTGAGCATCCTGCCCGTGGAGCGGTCGAAGAAGTAGGTCTGGCCCTGGTAGCCGCGCACCCAGCCGGTGCCCATCGAGCCCTCGGGACCCCACGAGCTGCCCGCGCCCCTGAAGTAGTAGGACTCGCCGTCGATCTTGTAGATGCCGTCTTTGAGCAGGGAACCCGTGGCCGGATCGACGTAGTAGGCGTTGCCGCCGGCCGTCACCCAGCCGGTCCGCACGCCGCCGTCGTCGCCGAAGAGGTAGGTGCGGCCGCCGACCGCGATGAAGCCGCCTTTATACATCCTGCCCGTGGTCCGGTCGAAGAAATAGTCTGCGGCGGGGTCGCCGTAGCCGTGCACCCAGCCGGTGCCCCTCGAGCCCTCGGGGCCCCACGAGCTGCCGGCGGGACGGAAATAGTAGCTCTCGCCGTCCACCTCGAAGATGCCGTCTGCGAGCATGCGGCCATCCGCACCGAAGCAATACGTGAAGCCGTCGATCTCCGCCCAACCCGTCTGCATGACGCCCTCGGCACTGAAGAGGTACTTGTAATCGTCCGCCTCGAAGATGCCGCCTTTGAGCATCCTGCCCGTGGTCCGGTCGAAGAAATAGTCTGCGGCGGGGTCGCCGTAGCCGCGCACCCAGCCGGAGCCCATCGAGCCCTCGGGCCCCCACACGCTGCCGGCGGGACGGAAGTAGTAGCTCTCGCCGTCCACCTCGAAGATGCCTCCGGAGAGCAGCTCGCCCGTGGCCGGATCGACGTAGTAGGCGTTGCCGCCGGCCGTCACCCAGCCGGTCCGCACGCCGCCGTCGTCGCCGAAGAGGTAGGTGCGGCCGCCGACCGCGATGAGACCGCCCCGGTACATCCTGCCCGTCTCGCGGTCGAAGTAATAGTCTGCGGCGGGGTCTCCGTAATCGGTCACCCATCCGAAACCCATCGATCCTTCGGGACCCCATGCGCTTCCCGCAGGACGGAAGAAGTAGGCTTCGCCCGCCACCTCGAAGATGCCGCCGGAGAGCATGGCGCCCGTCTCGCGGTCGAAGAAGTAGTCGTGGCCCTGGTAGCCGCGCACCCAGCCGGAACCCATCGAGCCTGCGGGCCCCCATGCGCTGCCCGCGCCCCTGAAGTAGTAGGATGCACCGTCGATCTCGTAGATGCCGTCCGCAAGCGGCGCTCCCGTGTACGGGTCGATATAGTAGATGAAGCCGCCGTCCGTCACCCAGCCGGTTCGCACGGCACCGTCGTCGCCGAAGTAGAAGAGGCCTCCATCGACCGTGAAGAAGCCTCCCCCGTACATGGCGCCCGTCTCGCGGTCGAAGAAGTAGTCGGCTGCGGCCTCTCCGTAGCCGCGAACCCAGCCGCGCCCCATCGAGCCCTCGGGACCCCAGGCGTTGCCGCTGCCTCTGAAGTAGTAGTACAGACCGGCCACCTCGAAGATGCCGCCTCTATACATCGCGCCCGTCTCGCGGTCGAAGAAGTAGTCGTGGCCCTCGTAGCCGCGCACCCAGCCGGAACCCATCGAGCCTGCGGGCCCCCATGCGCTGCCGGACCCGCGAAAGTAGTAGAACTCGCCATCCACCTCATAGATGCCGTCCGTGAGGTATTCCCCCGTCTCGGCATCGAGACAGTACGTAAAGCCGTCGATGGTTTGGAACTCGCCTGTTACGGCGTGGGCAAGGTTCGGGAAGATCGCCATTGCCGCAAGCATGAAAGACAGGATCGCCGCGATGCGAAATCGGCATTTCCATATGTTCGAGGGGAAGGTCATGGGAATCAGCTCCAAGAGAATAGCGGTGTTGGATGCTCGTTTATGGCCTCTTTTTGCAGTAGTTGCTCAGTATAGGACACCGCGGTTGGCTTCTTTACCGGCAAACATGAACATTCACGTAAAATGCTGGGTTCACCCCTCCATCCGGCATGGGCCCGCCATCCTCGCACAGCTCGTCTCCAAGCGCCAGGATGCACATACACGCCGATTCGCCGGGATGGCATAATTCTCCGCTTTTCAGCCGTTTTCGGGGCTCGATTCTCCATCGGCCGGAAAGGACACCCGCGTTTGCGCAGGTCAGACGGGCCGTGAATGCGACCCCGTTTTTTCCGGCACCGTTTTTCGGCAGAAAAGCGGAAAATTATGCCATTCTGACGATTTCACGTGTATGCCCGTCCTTGGAGCGCCGCACGGCGGCGGGCGGGATGGGCGCCAAACAGCCGATGACTGCTGGCATCGAAAAGGGTTCCTGCTCAAGGAGTGCGGATAAGCCTGCTTCAGCCTGCTACAATAATACGGTTACATGAACGGTCAGCGAGATCATGGAGGACGGAGCAGTGCTGCCAGTCGAACAACAGTTGAAGGTCATCACGTCGGGCACCATGCAGATCGTGCCGGTGGAGGAGCTCAAGGCCAAGCTCGAGAAGGGCGTGCCCCTGAACATCAAGCTCGGCGTGGATCCCACGTCGCCGGACCTGCACCTCGGGCATGCCGTCCCCTTGCGCAAGATGCGCCAGTTCCAAGATCTCGGTCACAACGTCACGCTCATCATCGGCAACGGAACCGCCCTCATCGGCGACCCGTCCGGACGCGACTCCACCCGCCCTCCCCTCACCGAGGAACAGGTCGAGGCCAACGCCCAGACCTACGTCGAGCAGGCCATGAAGGTGCTCGACCCCGACAAAACCTCCATCGTCTACAACGGCGACTGGCTCAAGCCCCTCGATCTCAACAAGATGCTCGCGCTCATGAGCAAGTTCAACGTGGCCCGCATCCTCGAGCGCGAGGATTTCCACAAGCGCTACGCCAACAACCAGTCCATCGCCCTGCACGAGTTCATCTACCCGGTGCTGCAGGCGTATGACTCCGTGGTGATCGGCGCCGATCTCGAGATGGGCGGCAACGACCAGATCTTCAACCTGCTCGCCGGCCGCGATCTCATGCGCGCCGAGGGCATGGAGCCGCAGATCGCGCTCACCGTGCCTCTGCTCGTAGGCCTCGACGGCGCCAAGAAGATGTCCAAGAGCTACGGAAACTACGTGGGCCTCACCGATGAGCCCAACGACATGTACGGCAAGCTCATGTCCATCAACGACGACATCATCCCGATGTACTTCCGCCTGTGTTCCACGCTCTCCGTGGACGAGATCGATGCGATCGACGCCGCCTTCGCCGACGGCTCCGCCGATCCGTACCTGATGAAGCGCGAACTCGCACGCAACATCGTGGACCTCTATCACGGAGCCGGCGCAGGAAAGCTCGCCGAGGAGGCCTTCGACGCGCAGTTCAAGCGCAACGAGGTGCCGGACGACATCGCGGAGTACGCCGCCGCCGATGTGGTCGAGCTCAACGATGAAGGTCTGGTGTACCTGCCCAAGGTGCTCATCGCCTGCGGCATCGCGGCAAGCGCCGGCGAGGCGCGTCGCGCCATCGATGGCGGCGCGGTGAAGCTCGACGGTGCGGCGCTGCCGGCGAAGAGCTACAACATCGACCCCGCGCAGCTCGCCTCGGGCACCGTGCTGCAATCGGGCAAGCGCAAATGGGCACGCCTGGTGTAGTGTCCGAGCTCATCCGATCCATACCCGAGCTCCTCGCCCCTGCCGGCGAGCCGAACGCCTTCTACGCGGCGCTTGCGGCTGGGGCGGACGCCATCTACTGCGCGCTCGGCAACGACTTCAATGCGCGCCGCATGGCCGATAACTTCACGCCGGAGACGTTCGAGCGCGCCTGCCGCGACGCCCATATCGCCGGAACGCGCGTCTACGCGACCGCCAACATCATCATCCAGGACGACGAGATGGGCCGCGCGCTCGATACAGTCGCCCTGGCGTGGAAGCTTGGCGCCGATGCGTTCATCATCCAGGACTGGGGCCTCTTCTACGAGGTGAAGCGCCGCTGGCCCGAGGTCGAGTGCCACATCTCCACGCAGGCCAACATCCACGATGCCCGTGCCGTGCGGTGGTGCGGTGCGCACGGGGCCGATCGCGTGACGCTCTCGCGCGAGCTCTCGCTCGAGGAGATCGCGCTCATCGCCGAGGAGGGCATCGAGCTCGAATGCTTCGGGCACGGCGCCATCTGCTTCTGCTATTCGGGCATCTGCCTCATGAGCTCCTTCTTCGGCGGGCGCTCCGCCAACCGGGGCATCTGCGCCCAACCCTGCCGCCTGCCCTACGAGCTCATCGACGGCAGCGGGAGCAACCTGCTCGCGCCCGGTCGCGAGCGGCCGCTGTGCCCCAAGGACCTCTATGCATTCGACGACCTCGATGCCATGGCCCGCGCAGGCGTGGGATCGCTCAAGATCGAGGGGCGCATGAAGTCGCCCGACTACGTTTTCGCGGTGGTCTCCGCCTATCGCGGGGCGCTCGACGACCTGGCAGCGGGGCGTGCTCCCGAGCCCGGCGCGGATGCCGCGCGCAGGCGCCAGCTCAAACGCGCGTTCAACCGCGACTTCACGAACGCCTACCTCGCCGGCACCGCAGGCGACGAGATGATGAGCTACGACCGGTCCAACAACCGGGGCGAGCTCGTGGGCAGCGTCACCTTCTCCGAGCAGCTCGAGGACGAGGTGCGCGCCACCCGGCCCAAGGCCGGCGGGCGCACCCGCTTGCGACGCCACACCCGCGCCCGGCTGCGCGTCGCCCTTTCCGCTCCCGTCGGCGCGGGAGATCTGCTCGAGATCCGCCCGAGCGCCGACCCATCGCAGTACTTCACCGCGCATGTGGGAGAGAATGCGGACGCCGGCGATGAAATCGAGTGCATCGGTGTGCGGACGGCCGATGCCGGCAGCCCCGTGCGCGTCATCCGCAGCCAGGGCGCCTTCGATGACGTGGGCCGCGCGCTCGCGCGCGAGCATGTGCGCAGGCGTTTGGTGGACGTGCGCATCTCGGCGCATCTCGGCGAACCGTTCACCGTGGAGCTGACCTGCTGCGATACCGGCATCTCCGCATCCGCGCAGGGCTTTATCGTCGAGGCGGCGCGCACCCGGGAGGTGGATGCGGACGAGCTTATCGAGCATGTGTGCCGCATGGGATCCACGCCGTTCGAACCCCGCGAGACGTTCTGCGAGCTCGATGCCGGCTGCGGCATGGGCTTCTCCGCCGTGCACGCCGTACGCGCCCGAGCAGCCCAAGCGCTCGAACAGCGGCTCATCGCGCCGTATGCAAGCCGGCCCGCGTTGAACGTCACATCCTCGGCCGCGCTCTCCGACGTTTCGAGCCCGGCGCACGATCTCGAGGTCTGCGCACTGGTGGCCAGCCCCGAAGCCGCGCGCGCAGCCCGCAAGGCCGGCGCCGAACGCATCTACGCCTCCGCCGACGCGCTGGAGGAAGGCAGCTGGCCTCACGACGTCATCCCCTGGCTCGACGAGGTGTGCCGGGAGGCCGATCATGCGCGCCTCGATACCCGCGTACGTGCGGGCGAACCGGTTGCCGTGGGCACCCTGTCCGAGTTCGCCCATGCGGTCGAGCAGGGCGCGCTCCCCGAGATCCGCCCCTGCATCCCCGTGCACAACGGCAGCGGCGCGGCTGCGTTCGAGCGCTGGGGCGCAGCAGGGCTCTGGCTCTCGCACGAGATCACCCTCGAGCAGATCGAGCGGGTTGCACGCGCCTCCCGCATGCCCCTCGGCGCCGTGGTGTCGGGCCGCGTCCGCGTGATGACCTCCGAGCACTGCGTGCTCCAGGCGGCGAATCGCTGCATCCATGATTGCGCCCGGTGCGCGCTGCGCCGCGACGACATCCGCCTCAAGAACATCGACGGCCACCTGCTGCCCGTGCGCACCGACATCCGCGGGCGCTCGCGCATCTACAGCGCGTGGCCCGTCGATATGACGCCCCACATGTGCGAGCTCGCCGCAGCGGGCGTGTCGCGCTTTCTGGCCGACTGCACCCTGCTCGACGCCGCCCAGACCGCCCGTGCGGTCGCACGCGTCGCTCAAGCGCGCGCGGCCTGCCTCGCCGGTGCTCGTCCTGCGGAGAAGGAGCCCCATACGACCTCGGGGCATCTTTTCTCCGGCATTGGGTAATTTCTCCGGTATTGGGTAATATATCTAACATGCAACTCGGATCCTGTACTGAATGAGAGGACATACCCATGGCTGTCAATCGCGATCTTCTCGAGTCAACCCTCAACGTCATCCGTCAGAGCCTGCAGGCCGACGGCGGCGATGTCGCCCTGATCGATGTCGACGACGAAGGCGTGGTCACGCTCGAGATGCAGGGTGCCTGCGCGGGCTGCCCGCTTTCCACCTACGATATGAGCGAGGGCATCGAGCGCATCCTCGTCGAGCACGTGCCGGGCGTCACGCGGGTGCAGCCGGCCGTCTAGCCCACGCCGAATCTCCATGTGGCTCGACAGCATCTACCATAGCCTCGACCCGGTGGCCTTCACCATCGGGCCCTTCTCGGTGCGCTGGTACGGCCTCGCATATCTTGCGGGATTCATCTGCGTCGGCCTCATGATGCGCGCCCTCGCCAAGCGCTGGAAGCTCGATCTCACCGGCGACGATATCTATTCGGTGGTTATCGGCATCGCCTTCGGCATCATCATCGGCGCGCGCCTAGGCTACGTCATCTTCTACGGCGCGGGGCACTACCTCGCGCATCCGCTCGAGATCATCATGTTCAACCAGGGCGGCATGAGCTTCCATGGCGGGGTCGTCGGCGCCGTGGTGGGCGGTGCCATAGCGGCGCGCTCCATCAAGGCGAGCTTCCCCACGCTTGCGGATCTCATCGCCTGCGGCGCCCCGATCGGGCTCTTCTTCGGGCGCTGCGCCAACTTCGTCAACGGAGAGCTATGGGGCAAGCCGACGAGCCTGCCCTGGGGCGTCATGTTCGAGGCAGGCAGCGGCGTGTACCGCCACCCCTCCCAGCTCTACGAGGCCCTGCTCGAGGGCGTCGTCCTCTTCATCGTGCTCTTCGTGCTCGCGCGCAAAACCCCGCCGCGTCCGCAGGGAACCTTCCTCGGCACCTTCCTCGTGCTGTACGGGATCTTCCGCCTCCTCATCGAGTTCGTGCGCGTGCCCGATGCCCAGCTGGGTTACCTTTTCGGCTTCGTCACCATGGGCCAGCTGCTGTCGCTGCCGCTCATCGTTGCGGGCATCGCGCTCCTTATCTGGGCGCAGCGCGCTCGGCGGCCGCAGACGGGGCGCTTTGATTAGAGCCTCCCGTGCCGCCTTCGGCGCACACACGGCCTGCGTCATCTGCTAGACTCGAACCGCAGTGGAATCCGAGGGCATGGCGAGAGCGTCTGTAACGCCAATCATGGGATCCCGGTTCTACCCCGGGCCAGCGCAGCCAGCTATGCTCAACCTGCCCTCCCTATGCCCGCATGCGTGCGGGAAAGGAGGCGGGTATGAAAACCCCCACGTTCAAAGCCGTCCGTTGTGCCCTGATCGCGCTGGCATGCGCCCTGCTCATGCTGCCCGGCCGGGCCTTCGCCGCAGGCGAGAAGATCACCGTCGCGGTGGTCGGGCCCGACGTCGAGGGCGCGCCGGCCTATTACGCGCCCGAGACCGAGGTCGAGCTGGCCGACGGCGACGATGCCTGGACCGCATCCTCGACCGTCTTCGAGAGCGCAGGGCTCGCATTCGAGGCGGAGGACTCCGCCTACGGCGTCTATCTGGACTCCATCACAAGCCCCGTCGACGGAACGGCGCTCGCATACGACGATGCAACCGGCTGCTACTGGCAACTCTTCGTCGATGGCGTCGCCTCCGAGGTGGGCATCTCCGATGTCGAAGTAGCCGATGGCACGCAGATCGTCTGGTTCTATTCCGCGTTCGGCGATGAGATCCCCGAGAGCATCGGCGTGCTGGCAGACCCCGATGCGGCTGCGACGGCGGACGAACCCGTACAGGGCGCGGGCGGCATCCGCACCGGCGTCATCGTTGCGGCCGCGGCGGTGGTGGTCGTGGTCGTGTGCGGCGTCATCTACCTTCGCAAGCGCAACGCCGCGTAGCGCTGCATGGACAGAGCGGCATTCCAGACCTTCCATCCGGCGGTGCCCGCCGTGCTCTTCGCGGGCATCATCGTGATGGCGATGTTCAGCCTCGAACCGCACCTCGTGCTCTCGTCGCTTGCCTTCGCCCTGCTCTTCGCACTCGTCACGCAGGGCGTCAAGGCAGCGCTCGACAAGCTCAGGTGGCAGATGCCGCTGCTCGTCCTCGTCTGCATCATCAATCCGCTCTTCTCCGCGCGCGGAACGCACCTGCTCGTGAAGCTCGGTCCCTTCCCCGTTTACGCGGAGAGCATCGCCTTCGGGCTTGTGATGGGCGCGCTGCTCGTCTCGGTCTTGATGTGGATCGAGAACATGGCCTACCTCGTCGGCCGCGACGAGGTGCTCATGCTGGGCGGAGGCGCGCTTCCCACCATCGCGCTCATGCTGTCGATGACGTTGCACCTGGTGCCCCAGCTCGTCTCCCGCGCCGCCACGGTAAGAACGGCGCTTCAGGCAACCACCTCGAGGAAGCGAGCTGCCGGCAGGGATGGCGCCGGGGAACGCCGGCGTCAAACGGGCGGGCGGCTCGATACCGCGCGGGTGCGGGTGATGGACGCGCTCATGTCGTGGGCGCTTGAAGACTCGATCGAGCGCGGCGACGCCATGCGTGCGCGCGGCTGGGGCGCATCGGCGCATCGGAGCTCCTACGATCCCCATCCCTTCCGCACGCGCGACCTGCTCGCGCTCTCGCTCTTAGCGGGCCTCATCGTGCTGTCTGCGTTCAGCGTGCACGATATCGTCGCAGGATGGAACTTCTACCCCGCCATGACGGGCACGGCGCCCGCATGGTCGTTTGCGGCTCCGCTCGCGCTCTTCGCCGTCCCGCTCGCCATCGTCTGCGCCGAGCGCATCCGCTGGGAGGGGGGCGCATGAGCGCTGCGATCGACATCCGCAACCTGACGTTCTCATATCCGGGAAGCGCCGACGCCGTGCTCTCCCATACCGATATGGTCGTGGAGAACGGCGCGTTCGCGGTGCTCTCGGGACCCACCGGTTCGGGCAAGACCACCCTTTTGCGCCTGCTCAAACCCGAGATCGCTCCTGCAGGGGAGCTCTCGGGAACGCGCACGGTCTTCGGCGCGCCCCTCGAGGCGCTGGGCCTGCGCGATTCGGCCGCGCACATCGCCTTCGTCTTCCAAAACCCCGAGAACCAGATCGTCTGCGACACCGTGTGGCACGAGCTGGCCTTCGGCCTCGAGAATCTGGGCACGCCGGTGGGCGAGATGCGCCTGCGCGTGGCCGAAACCTGCACCTATCTGGGCATAGGCCCGTGGTTCAGAAAGCGATGCGCGGAGCTTTCGGGCGGCCAGCAGCAGGTGCTCGCGCTCGCAGCCGCCCTCACCCTGCACCCGCGCCTGATCCTGCTCGACGAGCCCACCTCCATGCTCGATCCCGTTGCCGAGAAGGAATTCCTCGCGCTGCTCTTCCGCGCGAACCGCGAGCTCGGCACCACGGTCATCGTGGCCACCCATCGGGCGGCGGTATACCGCGCGTACGCCACGCACGCGTTTCTGCTCGATGAGGGCAGGATCATCCCGGTTCCGTTCGATCGCCTGATAGCGCCCGAGCCATGCGCTGAGACGTTCGATCATGTCGAGGGAGCCTACGCCGTGCGCCTCTCCGACACGTGGTTCAGATACCGCCGCGACGGCGAGTGGGTGCTGCGCGGCCTCGACCTATCCATCGTGCAAGGAGAGCTGCACGCGCTCGTCGGGGGAAACGGGAGCGGGAAGACCACCGTGCTCTCGCTGATCGCGGGCATGCACGAGGCGCAACGCGGCACGCGCGAGAACGCCCTCGCCTCATGTCAGGCATATCTGCCGCAGAGCCCCAAGGCGCTGCTCGCCCGCGAAACCGTGTTCGATGAACTCATGGAGTGGGCTCCTTCCTGCGGATACGGGGAGCGTGAGGTCATGGACGCACTCGCGCGCGCAGGCCTCGCCGACAAGCGCGATGCGCATCCCTACGATATCTCCGGCGGACAGCAGCAGCTGCTCGCCCTCGAAAAGCTGCTGCTCACCGAGCCCGAGCTGCTGCTGCTCGACGAACCCACCAAGGGTCTCGACACGCAGGCGACGGAGGCGGTTGCCGCCCGTCTGCGCACCGCGCACGAGCGCGGCGCCACGATCCTGTTCGCCACGCACGATTTCAGCTTCGTGAAGCGCATGGCCGCATGCGTGACGCTGCTCTTCGACGGGCAGGCGGCGGCCACGCTCGATCGTGACGAGTTCTTTGCACGCAGCTGGCTGCTCGGAGCCTGACGGTCTCGCGCGCCCGCACCGCGTCCACCGTCCGCCGGGCAGCTTTCATCCCCTCCTTATGGGCGATTGACGCCCCTGCCGCATACCTGCGAAGCTTGGGTTGATATCATATCAATAAAGATCGCATATTTGAGGAGCATGCCATGCATACCATCATGAAACGCATCGTCATCGCTTCGCTCGCCGGCATCCTGCTGATACCGGGGTTCGCGCACGCCCAAGAGGCTGCCGCCCCGGACGATATCGGTCCTCAGATCGAGGCGGAAGGCTCCATGACCGATCATCCCTCCGAGCCGGAGATCATTCCCGATGAACCTGTGGAAGAGAACCCCCTCGACGAGGCCGGCTCCCCCTCCGCCGAGGAAGGAGCCCCCGCCGTCGAAGAGGGCGCTCCCTCCCTCGATGGCGCTCCCGTCATCGAGGACGACGACCCGCTCATCGAGCCTCCTGCGGCGCATGAGAACGGTTGGGATCATGCCGAGGACGGCACGTACTATTGGCTCGACGGAGAAAAGGTCCTCGGCTGGTTCGAGCTCGATGGCAGCACCTACTTCTTCGACCGCGATACGGGCGCCATGCTCTCCGGCGGCATCTTCGAGGTAGACGGCGAGTGCTACTACTTCCGTCCCGCCGGAAGCGTGTGGGGCCCCGAAGGGTCGATGGGAGGCGGCTGGGTGCACGGCTATGGCAGTCCCGCCGCCGACTATTACTTCGACAAGGCGACGGGCAGGATGTACCGCAGCGGCTCCTACACCATCGCCGGCGGCACGTACCTCTTCGGCGACGACGGCGCTGCGACGACCGGATGGGTCGACGACGGAGGCTTCAGGTACCGCTACGCGTCGGACGGCCGCATGTGCGAGAACGGCATCTTCGAGGTGGACGGCGAGTACTACTACTTCCGCGGGGCCGGCAGTTCCTGGGGCCCCAAGGGATCGATGGGCTACGGCTGGGTTCTCGACCACAAGGGCGACGACTACTTCTTCGACCGTGACACGGGCGCGATGTGGCGGGGCGGCATCAGCGAAGTCGATGGATCCTTCTACTACTTCCGTCCCGCCGGAAGCGTGTGGGGCCCCGAAGGGTCGATCGGGCACGGCTGGGTGCACGGCTACGGAGACCCCGCCGCAGATTACTACTTCGACCGAACCACGGGCAAGATGTATCGGAGCGGCTCCTACACCATCGCCGGCGGCACCTATCGCTTCGATGACAGCGGTGCGGCGGTAACCGGCTGGATCAGGTCCGGAGGGTACTGGTACTGCTACAGGTCGAACGGCCGCATGTACGAGAACGGCATCTACAAGATCGATGGCGAGTCCTACTACTTCCGGGGCGCGGGCAGCGCGTGGGGGCCCAGGGGGTCCATGGGCTACGGCTGGGTTCTCGACCACAGGGGCCACGACTACTTCTTCGACCGCTCCACGGGAGCGATGTGGCGGGGCGGCATGCGCGAGGTGGACGGCGCTACCTACTTCTTCCGAGGCGCGGGCAATTCATGGGGTCCCGAGGGGTCGATCGGACACGGCTGGGTGCGCGGCTACGGCAATCCCCCCGCCGACTACTTCTTCGACCGCAACACGGGCAAGCTCATCACCAGCGGCTGGCTCAAGGATTACGACACCTGGTACTATATCGACCCCGCAACCGGCGAGTTTCTCACCAACGGAATCCATACGATCAACGGTCGGTGCTACTACTTCCGGGGTGCGAACAGCCCGTGGGGGCCCGAAGGCTCGATGGGGCGCGGCTGGGTGCGCGGCTACGGCAATCCCCCCGCCGACTACTTCTTCGACCGCAACGACGGCCACATGTACAAGAACGGCACCTTCATCATCGACGGCTGGCCCTACATCGCCGACTCCTCGGGCAGGATCAAGAGAGCGCCCGCTCGATATCCCGCCATGCTCGACAAGGCGCAGGGGTATTACAGCTCCACGGGATACCTCATCCTCGTCGACTGCACCAACAACGTGTTCTGCGTGTATAAGGGATATCGGGGCAACTGGGTTCCGTGCAAGGAATGGAGGTGCACGACGGGCAAGCCGAGCACGCCCACGCCGAGCGGCATATACTACAGCGGGGCGAAGGGCTACAGCTTCGGCAACGGCTACACCTGCTACTACTACACGCAGATCTACGGCGACTACCTCATCCACTCGGTTCTGTACTACCAGGGAACCTTCAGCGAGCTCGACGGACGTCTGGGCATCCACGCAAGCGAGGGATGCGTGCGGCTGGAGCTGAGCAATGCGCGGTGGGTATTCGACACCATCCCCTATGGGACGACGATCGTCATCTATCGCTAGCACGCACGATGCATGGGTGCTCGGAGGCGCGGATCCGATAGGGCCCGCGCCTTTCTCATGCCCGTACGAGCGCGCCGCGACGGCGCGCCGCCTCCGTTTTGCTCGTGGCAATGCCGTGATGATTCTCTCCATCAGGATCATTGACCGTATAATGAGCATGTATGTGTATGTAAGGAGGCACTATGGGTATTCGCTCCCGCAGAGCTCGTTCACACTCCAAAACCCATGCGGTGGGCTTCGGCATCGCCGGTTTCGTCGGTTTTCTCGCCATGCTCGCCGTGGCAGGAGCGCTTTCGCTGTCCACGATCGTACAGGGATGGCTCGAGGACCTGCCCGACTACACGTCGGCCGAGGCGTATCTCGTCGCGGAGCCAACGCGCATCTACGACAGCAACGGCACGCAGATCGCCGAGTACTACCTGCAGCAGCGGCGCTCCGTCGGCCTCGACGAGGTTTCCCAATACGTCATCGACGGCACGATCGACACCGAGGATCACCGCTTCTACACCCATAACGGCATCGACCCGCAAGGCATCATCCGCGCGGTGTTCGCGCAGCTCGCAGGCCGATCCGAGGGCGCGTCCACCATTACCCAGCAGCTGGTGAGAAACACCGTCCTCTCGGCCGAGCAGTTCGATTACACCGCCAAGCGCAAGGTGCGCGAGGCGTACATCGCGCTTCAGATGGAGAAGATGTTCACCAAGGACCAGATCCTGAACATGTACCTCAACACCATCTATTACGGCAACGGCGCCTATGGCATCGAGGCGGCTGCGGTCACCTATTTCAACGTGCATGCGAGCGAGCTCACGCTCGCCCAGGCGGCGCTGCTCGTGGGTCTGCCCCAGTCGCCATCCACCTACGACCCCACGGTCAATCCCGATCTCGCCGTCAGGCGCCGCAACATCGTCCTCGACCGCATGCTGCGCGAGGGCGACATCACCCAAGAGGAATACGATGCGGCGACGCAGGAGGAGCTGGAGCTCAACGCCGGATCGCTCGGCAACCCGGTGGGCACCTATCCGTATTTCACCGACTATGTGCGCGAGCTGCTGCTGGAGGACTTCGACGAGGCGACCATCCTCCAGGGCGGCCTCAAGGTATACACCACCATCGACCCCGATATCCAGCGCGAGGCGGAGATCGCGGTCACCGAGCGCCTCAACATGGATGACAACCTGTCGCTGACGAGCGCGCTCGTGTGCATCGAGAACAGCAACGGCTACGTGCGCGCCATGGTGGGCGGACGCGACTATGACCTCAGCGAGTTCAACGCGGCGACGGCCGCGCGCCGCCAGTGCGGATCCACCTTCAAGGTGTACACGCTCGTCGCCGCGCTGCGCGCGGGCATGAACCCCGACATCACGCTCACCTGCACGTCTCCCATGCAGATCACACCCACCTGGCTGGTCCAGAATCACTCGAACTCCAACTACGGCACCCGTTCGCTCAGAAGCGCCATGTGGATTTCCTCCAATACCGGCCTGGCGCAGGTCGCCGAGGCCATCGGCGCGGAGAAGATCATCGAGACATGCCGCCTCATGGGCATCGACGTCGATCTGCCCGCATACCTGTCCATCTCGCTCGGATCGGTGGGCGTGCCGCCCATTCAGATGGCCGAAGGCTTCTCGGTGCTCGCCACCGGCGGCTATCACCGCGATCCGTGCTGCATCACGCGGATCGAAGACCGCAACGGCAATGTGATCTACGAGCACAAGGACAATCCTGAGAAGGTGCTCGAGGATGGCGTGGCCGAGGCGGCGACCGACGTTCTCAAGGGCGTGGTGACGTCCTCCGGAACGGGCTGGGTCATCGCCAACATGTACAATGCGAACGCCCCGCTCGCCGGCAAGACGGGCACGTCGGATGGGGCTACCGACCTCTGGTTCGTGGGCTACACCCCGCAGTACACCACCGCAGTGTGGTCGGGAATGCTCGAGAGCCGCGAGACCGTCTACTTCCAGGGCGCCTTCGGCGAGACCGAGCTCCTTCCCCAGCCCATCTTCTCCAACTTCATGAATGCCATCCTTGCAGGCGTGGAGTGGCAGGACTTCCCCGATAGCGGCATCCGACCCGCGTATCTCCCCAACACGTCGTGGAGGTTCGTGGGTACCTCGGCCGCGGCAAACGATCCCGAACTCGCGAAGAAGGAGGCCGAGGAAGAGGCTAAGAAGCAGGAAGAGGAAGAGAAGAGGCGCGAGGCCGAGGAGAAGCTTAGGGAAGAGGAAGCCCGTCAGCAGGCCGCTGAAGAGGCGGCTCAGCAGCAACAGCAACAACAGCAGCAGCAGACCGACAACTCCGGCGGCGGAAGCGACACCGGCGGCGGGGGCGACACCGGCGGCGGAGATGACTCCGGCGGGGGCGGGGGCGACACCGGCGGCGGAGATGACTCCGGCGGGGGAGATGACTCCGGCGGGGGCGGGGGCGACACCGGCGGCGGAGAAGAAGGCGGCGGATAGCCTTCACGCGCACAGCGCATCGACGACGGGGCTCCTACGGGAGCCCCGTCTTTCCTCCATGCACGCACGAAGAGGCCGCCCGTCTTCCGCATGTCCCGGCGATGTATCGGCAAGGGCGGCGGGGAGCCGATGGAACGGACTCGCTCTGATGACGGACGGCACGGACGCCGCTCGTGAACACAAAATGTCTGAAATGCTGCACGGTTTAGGCTGCGGGGCACGTATCGCTCTGACAGATTGCATAATACCGCCGTCTAAGCAGCGAATATGCATAAAACTGCGTTCCCGGACGGCTTCACGCCGAGGGTCTGCAGCATTAAAAGCATTTTTGGTACACGGACCTTCGAAAGGCGGCTCTCGCAGCGGAATCGGCAGCGCCCATCAGGCCCGCATGCGCCTCACCAGATAGCAGCGGTGGATGCGGGGGGTGCGCTCGAAGTCGTGCGGGATGGTGCGGGCGGTGATGTCCTCCATCTCAACGCCCGCGCGGGCGAGCGTGCCGACATCCGGCTTGAAGCTGCGCAGATTGCATGAGAACACGCACATGCCCCCCTCCGCAAGCAGGCGCGAGACGCCGATGAGCAGCTCCGCATGATCGCGCTGCACGTCGAACGAGCTTTTGCGCATGCGCGCCGAATTGGAGAAGGTGGGCACATCGCAGAATACGAGTTCATAACGGGACGCCCCGCGTGCATGGCGCTGCTCGTCCACCCATGCGAGCACGTCGGCCTGCACGAAGCGGTGCGCATCCCCGGTGAATCCGTTGCGCTCCATGTTGCGGCGCGCCCAGTCGAGCGAGGGCCGCGAGAGATCCACCGTGGTGGTCTCGTGCGCTCCCCCATCGGCCGCATAGCAGGTGGCGGTGCCCGTGTAGGCGAAGAGGTTCAAGAAGCGTTTGGGTGCGGGAGCCTGTTTCATCATCTCGCGCAGCTCGGAGCGCGTGATGCGATGATCGAGGAAGATACCGCAATCCAAGCGCCGCCCGAAGTCAACCTCAAAGGCGAGGCCGCCCTCGTCGACGACGCGCACGGCATGCGAGTCGGACGATCCCTCATCGGCGTACTGGGATCCCCCGCGGGCGCGAGAGCGGGTGCGCAGGCTCACATTGCGTGCATCGACGCCGCAGATGGTCGGGGCGAGCGCGACGACATCGAAGAGGCGCTTGCGGGCCAGATCGCGATCGACCGATGCGGGAGGCGCGTATTCCGCAATGGAGAGCCAAGGGCTCCGGTCTCCTTCAAGGGAGCCGTACAGCTCGATCGCGACGGCGTAGTCGGGCAGGTCCGCGTCGTAGACGCGGTAGCAGGAAACGTCCTCGCGCGCCGCCCACTTCCTGCGCTCGCGGGCAACCTTGGCGAGACGGGCGGCGAACTGATCGGATGCGGCAACCGACACCGCGATCTCGTGTGCCGACCCATCGGGGGCCGTGCAGGAAACGCGCGGGCGTGGAGAAGCGGATCCCGCCTCGATCAGCTCCATGCACGCATCGGAGCGACCGAGCAGCAGATGCCGCTCTTCGAGCACGAGGGCGCCGAAGGCTGGAGCCAAACCCTTGCGCGAGAACAGCGCGGCGCGACATGAGGCGGGACTTGCGAGCAGCGCCTGCTCCGCACGGTCGATGAGGGCGATCTCCTGCGCTGCGGCATCCTCGAAAACCCACGACGTGTCGATGACGAGCGCCCCCGCTTCGCCGAGATCGGCAGGACCGGCAGATGAGACTTCGGTGACGAGCCCGAGCTCGCGCATGCGCGCGCGGATGCGCGAGATGCCCGCACCCCGCTCGCCGAGCACGAGGATCTGCGCCGACGGCTCGATGCGCTCGGCACGGGCCGAGGCGATGAGCCGTTGGGCGGCAGCGCCATCGAAGCGCAGCCACGCCTCGCATCCGAAGCCCCTGCGCAGCAGGCCGGGCGCAACGTGCTCTGCAACGAGCGCGGCCTCGCATGCGAGCGCCTCGCCATGCGTGAGCACGGCGAGCGGCGCGGTTCCCTCCCAGCCGCACTGCCGGATCAGCGCGGCGGCATAGTCGCTCCTGATGCCCGTCTGCCGGGACGATCCCCACCCGCGCGAGAAGAGCGGCTGCGCCCCCGACAGCACGATGCCCACGGCGGCGCGTGCATCGCGGATGCGCACCGAAACCACCGTCTCGGGACGTGCGCGGTCAACGAAGGGACGGACCCCTCTGCGCGCATAGATGCGGTCGACGATGGCGTCTTTGGCGCGCTCGGCGATGAACTGCGTGTTCTTGAGCTGGACGTTGGTGCCGTGGGCATCCACCATGAAGCTGGTGCGCGGCGCAAGCTCATCCTCCCACGCCATGCGGCTGAGCGATGCATAGAGCCGATCGGAATCCTCGGCATCCACATGCGCGAGCACGGCTATCACGCGCGAGGCGAGCCGCGAGCGCAGACACACCGACAGGCCGGTTTCGAGTTCTCCCGTAAACGCCACCTGACCGCGCAGGGGACGCACGCCGCAGACGCCGAGGGATCTGAGCTCTGCTGCGAGCAGATCCTCGAAGCGGGCAGGGCATGTTGCTGTGAATTCCACGTGCCACCTCCATCATGTGCATCATCCATCATACGTTGACGCGCCGCGCCGTGCTCGTCTCGACTAAGATAAGGAACGTGAACGCACACGTGGAAGAAAGGTCATGCCATGGCGGATGAGACAGCCACCAAAAAGGAAGAGAAGCCTGCGTTTTTGAGCGTGCCTGCCGAGCGGGCCGCAGAGGTTCCCGCAACCGCGCAGGCGACGCTCGTCTGGAAGGGGGCGGACGGCGCGGAGCTCCGCTACACCGCAACCGCCGGCCACGTGGAGGTGCGCGACGATGCCGGCACCCTCATGGGCATGATGTTCGCGCTCGCCTACACGGTCGTCGATGCCGACGGCGCAGCCGATCCCGCGCGCCCCGTCACCTTCGCCTACAACGGCGGCCCCGGCTCCGCCTCGGTACCCATCAACTTCGGAGGCATCGGTCCCAAGCGCGTCGCGACCGACGGAACCAAGCACGTGCGCGCCGACGCCCCGCTCGAGGACAACCCCGCAACCCTGCTGCGCGACAGCGATCTCGTCTTCCTCGATGCGCTCGGCACCGGCTGGTCGCGCCTCGCCGAAGATGCCGACGCCGCGGCCATCTTCGGCATCGACGGCGATGCCGACGCCTTCGCGAGGGCCATCTGCTCATGGCTCGAAGCGAACGGGCGCTGGTCGAGCCCCGTCTACCTCTTCGGCGAATCCTACGGCACGGTACGCAATGCCGTCCTCATGCGCGTGCTCGGCGAGCGGTCGGTGCATCTCACCGGCGTGGTGATGCTCTCCGCGCTCTTCGACCTCGCGCAGATCCTACCGGGAAGCGACACCTACTACCTCGGCATGATGCCCACGTTCGCGGCGGCTGCGCAGTTCTTCGGCAAGGCAGGCGCGGGCGTGGACGAGGATGCATGGTTCGATCGCGCGATGGCCTGGACCGAGGACGTGTACGCGCCGGCGCTGCTGCGCGGCGACCGCTTGGGCGATGAGCGCGAGCGCGCGGTGGCGGAGGAGCTCTCGACCTTCATCGGCCTCCCCGCCGACTACATCCTCGAGCACCGTCTCCGCGTGGGCCTCGGCGATTTCCGTTCGGAGCTGCTGCGCGCCGAGAAGCGCGTGTGCGGCCGCTTCGACATGCGCTTCACATCCGATACCCCCTCGCCCGTCCAGGATTCCTCCTTCATGCACGGCGAGGATGCCTCGGACGATGCCGTCTGCCCGCCATGGGTCATGGCGCTGCGCACATTCTGCACGAACACGCTCGGCTATCATGGGCCTGCGGTCTATCTCGACGGCAATTACGAGAAGGTCAACAAGAGCTGGAACTGGCGCCATCAGGAGCCCGGCACCGGCTGGCCTGCCGACACGCCCAACGTGGCCGTCGACATCGCAACGGCCCTGCGCCGCAACCCCACGTGCAAGCTCGCCATCATCGGCGGGCGCTTCGATGCCGCAACCACCTACTGGAACGTGGTCCACGACATGAGCCGCCAGTTCCTCTCGCCCGAACTCAAGGAGAGGATCCGCTGGTATCGCTATGGATGCGGCCACATGGCCTACGTGGACGTGCCCACGCTCCATGCGATGGGAGCCGATCTGCACGCATTCTACGAGATGCGCTAGGATACCGGTCCCGCACGGCGCCGGAGCGCCCTGCCGCCCATCGCTTTTCTTGGCTTCTACACCGTCATCGAGCCGAGATGGAGCCGAGATTCGGATAGCATGGAACACAGGTATGGACAGGTGCGGGCGGACGGCCCGCTCGGATGAAGGGACGCTCACTATGGACAGCGCAATCCAGGCGAAGGTCGATCTCTGGGCAAAGAAGGTTTCGATTCCCGACCTCAAGGAGGAGCTCGACGCCCTTATCGCCGCCGGCGATGAAGACAAGCTCTTCGATGCCTTCTACCGCAGCCTCGAGTTCGGCACCGCAGGTCTGCGCGGAACGCTCGGTGTGGGCACCAACCGCATGAACGAGTATGTCGTGGCCCAGGCCACCAAGGGCGTCGCCGACTACCTCAACGCCCACTACGACAACCCCACGCTCGCCCTCGCGCGCGATTCGCGCCTCAAGGGCGAGGAGTTCCAGAAGGTGGCCGCCGGCGTGCTCGCGGCGAACGGCGTGCACGTATACGTGTATCCGCGCATTGAGCCCGTCCCTACGCTGTCGTTTGCAGTGCGCTATCTCCATGCCTCGGCGGGCATCGTGCTCACGGCCTCCCACAACCCCGCACCCTACAACGGCTACAAGGTCTACAACGACAACGGCGGACAGATCGCCAACGAGGCCGCCGATGAGATCAGCGCCAACATCGCCAAGGTCGACCCGTTCGAGGTCGAGATCATGGACTTCGACGAGGCCATCGCGGCAGGGCTCGTGGAGTGGACTCCCGAGGAGGTGCTCGATTCCTTCATCGAGAACGTCAAGAAGGTCTCCGTGCCCGGGTTCACCGCAGCCGACGGCTACAAGGTGGTCTACACCCCGCTCAACGGCACCGGAATCGAGTGCGTGACGCGCATCCTCGAGGAGATCGGCGTGACCGATGTCGCGATCGTCCCCGAGCAGGCCGAACCCGACGGCCACTTCCCCACCTGCAGCTACCCCAACCCCGAGTTCCGCGAGGCGCTCGAACTGGCCCTCAAGCTCGCCGAGGAAGTCAAGCCCAACCTGGTCGTTGCCACCGACCCCGACGCCGACCGCATGGGCGCCGCCATCCCGCACAACGGCGATTACGTGCTCATCTCCGGCAACGAGATGGGCGTCCTCATGATGGACTGGCTCGCCCAGCAGGCCGCCAAGAACGGCGAGAACGTGGCCGAGAAGGTCGCCGTCACCACGATCGTCTCGTCCTCCATGCCCGACGCGCTCGCCGAGAAGTGGGGCTTCGAGGTGCGTCGCGTGCTGACCGGCTTCAAGTACATCGGCGACCAGATCGACCAGCTCAAGGATGCCGGCGAGGAGAACCGTTTCCTCATGGGCTACGAGGAGTCCTACGGATACCTCGTGGGCACGCACGCACGCGACAAGGACGCCATCGTGGCGACGATGATCTGCGTCGAGATGGCCTCCGATTACGCAGCACGCGGCATGGATCTCTATGAGGCCATGGAGGAGCTGTACCGGGAGCACGGCTACTACCTCAACGGCACCGTCAACGCCAGCTTCCCGGGCGCTGCGGGCGCCGAGAAGATGGCCACCATCATGGCGGGCCTGCGCGACAATCCGCTTGCCGAGATCGCCGGATACGCGGTCACCGGCATCACTGACTTCAAGCCGGGCGTGGAGATGGCGCGCGTGGGCGGCCTGCAGAAGGAGGCGGCGCAGATGCTGCCGGGCACCAACGTGATCGAGTACCGCCTCGAGGGCGGCAACAAGGTCATCTTCCGCCCCTCCGGAACCGAGCCCAAGGTGAAGGCCTACCTCTTCAGCGTGGGAGCCACGCGCGAGGAGTCCGAGGCCGTGCGCGCCAAGCTCGAGGAGGCCAGCAGGGCCATCCTCAGCTAGCATAAGGTGCCGAACGACCTGTCCATTCGACGCATCGGTACCCTATTATGGGCAGGTTAATTATCTTGACAATGTCCGCCTTATGACAGGAACCGGGCTTAAAATACCGCCCGGACGATCAGATCGATTGATAAAGAAAGGTTCCACCATGTCAGATGAAATCAAAGACGAGCTTGCCGAGAAGGCCGAAACCTTGAAGGAGGGAGCGGTCAGCGCCCTCAACGATGTCCGCGAGGAGGCACAGGAGGTCGCCCAGGAGGCTCAGGCGGCCTTCACCGGCCAGACGCTCGACTCGGCCTCCGTCGTGGGCGGCGCAGGATATAGGGCCGACAACAAGACGAGCAGCCCCATGGGCATCGCTTCCCTCGTGCTGGGCATCATCTCCATCCTCGCGGTCTTCATCAGGCTCAGCCCCCTTGTCGGCCTCGTCCTGGGCATCGTGGGCGTCGTCCTTGGCGCCATGGCCCGCAAGGAGTCCCAGACCGGCATCGCCACCGGCGGCTTCGTGTGCAGCATCATCGGCATCGTCATCAACGCCATCTTCTTCGTCTGCGCCCTGATGGCCCTCGGCACCCTGTACACCATAGCCACTTCGTCCTAGTCGAGGATACGTGCAGCCCGAGGTCATCGTATTCGAGCTCGCCATCCCCACCTACTGGCTCTGTGCCATCGCAGGCTTGCTTGCATGCTCTGCGGTGGCACGCTTCCGTTTTCGGCGCTTCCGCAAGCTCGCGAGCGTGGATGCGACGAACGCGGCGGGTCTGATGCTCGCCGGGCTCATCGTCGGGGCCCGGCTTCTCGCCATCGCAACCCTTGTCCCCATAGCCGTGGAGCACTGGGGCGTGCTCTCGCATGACCCGAGCCGTCTGCTCGCGCTCTTCTCCAACGGTATGGTCTTCTACGGAGGGCTCTTCGGGTCCTTGGCCGCCCTCGCGCTCTATGCGCGCCGCTACGGCCTCGATCTGAACCTTATGCTCGACTTCTTCGTCCCGCTCTTCCCCCTCTTCCATGCGTTCGGGCGCGTGGGATGCTTCCTCAACGGATGCTGCTATGGACGGGAATGCGCGCATTGGGGAGTCGCCTTCGCATCGAGCGCCTCCGCGCCCGCAGGCGTTCCCCTCTTCCCCATCCAGCTGGTCTGCGCAGCCCTGAACCTCGCGCTCTTCGCATGGGTCGCGCACTACGAGCGGAGGCACCGCGGAGACGGGACGAGCATCTACGCGTACCTCGCCCCCTATGCCGCAGGCCGTTTCATCATCGAGTTCTTCCGGGGCGACGGCATCCGCGGCATCTTCCTCGGGCTCTCGAGCTCGCAGTGGATCAGCATCGCGGTGCTGGCCTGCCTCATCCTGAAGGTGTCGAGCAACCTGTCCACTCGACGCATCCGGCGCCCCTAATCCACGCTCTTCAGGCTTTCGACCATATCGACGCGCTGCAGCTTGGGCGCGATGGTTGCCATCACGATGAACGAGAACGCCAGCGTCATGCCGAACGAGATGAGGAAGCTGGACAGGTGGATATCGCGCCCGAACATCACGGCATCCACCTCGGCCGTCGTGACCACGAACCCCTCCATGACCATGCCGAGCGCCAGCCCCGCGAGCGCCCCCACGATCACGAGCAGAAGCGTCTCCCGGAAGAGGTAGCCGGCCACCTCGCGGCGGTTGAAGCCGAGCACCTTGAGGCTCGCGATCTCGCGCGTACGCTCGATGAGCTGGATGTTGATGAGGTTGTAGAGCACGATGAACGCAAGCGCCGCCGCAGCTGCCACGAGCACGACCACGATGAGGTTCACCGAACGCAGGCTCTTGCGGTAGGCATCGATCGTTTCCGTATTGAAGATGACCGTGGACACATCGTCGCGCTCCCCGAGCGCCGCCGACACGTCGAGGCGCGTCTGCTCGTCGGGCGCAACGCGGACGAGCAGGGAGTCGGGCTGGCAGGCACGCCCCGTCGCCTCCTCCCACGCAGCCGCGCCCACGAAGAGGTAATGGTAGACGTAGTTCTCGCAGATGCCCGTGACGACGAGCTCGTATCCTGCGCCCGTCGCGTTGCCGATCTCGTCCTGATCGTAGACGACGACCGTATCGCCCACGCCGATGCCGAGACGCCGGGCGATCTTCTCCGTGAGGATGACGGCATGGGCATCGAGCTCGATCGCACGCCCGCTCCCGCGCTCGCGCAGATCAACCAGGTTGGCGAAGGGTACCGGTTCCTCCACGATGTTCACCTGGATCGCCATGGCGGCATCGATCGAGCCCGAGCTCGCCTGCATGTTCTCGAGATCGTAGCGCGCGAACGCATCGGCGGATCCCACGTCGATGAGCAGCCGCTCCACATCTGCCGCATCGTCGTCGGACAGTCCCTCGTCCACGCCCACGATCACGTTGTAGCGCGTGATGGGATGGTCGTTCTCGAACTGGTAGGCGATGATGTCCCAAATGGAGTCGTGCAGGCCGAGGCCGGTGAGGAGCAGGGCCGTGCAGCCGGCGATGCCGATGATGGTCATGGCGAGACGGCGCTTGTAGCGGAAGAGGTTGCGGCAGGTCACCTTCCATGAGAAGGAGAGGTTGCTCCAGATGATGCCGACGCGCTCGAGCAGGATGCGCTTGCCGGCCTTGGGCACGCGCGGCAGCATGAGCGTGGCGGGGACCTCCCTGAGCGTCGCCGCAGCAGCACCGAAGATGGCGAGGAAGGTCACGCCGAGGCCCAAACCCGAGGCCGTGAGCGCGATGCGCAGGTCGATGGGCATGGGGAACGGCAGCAGCGGGATGTTGTAGATGATGGCATAGGCGAACTCCACCACCCAGGGCAGCGCCTGCGAGAAGACCAAGATCCCGAGCACGCTGCCCACCACGCCGGCGAGGGCGGCATAGGCGACGTACTTTGCCGTGATGCGCGCCGTGGAAAAGCCCAGCGCCTTGTGCGTGCCGATGTCGATGCGCTCATCCTCCACCATACGCGTCATCGTGGTGAGCGAGACGAGCGCCGCCACGAGGAAGAAGATGAACGGAAAGACCGCGGCGATGGAGTCGATGCGCTGCGAGTCGTCGCGGTACGATGCGATGCCCGCGTTCATGGTGCGGTCGAGCACATACACCGACGGCACCTCGAGCGCATCGATGTCGGCGCGGGCCGCAGCGAGCTGGGCGGCGGCGTCGGCGAGACGGCTCTCCACCTCGGCGCGGCTGTTGTTATAGGTTTGCAGGCCCTCCTCATAGTCCGCCCAGCCCTCGGCAGCCTGCCTGCGCGCAGACGAGAGCTCGGACGCTGCGGCGTCGAGGACGCTCTGCGCGCGGGCGAACTGCTCCTCGGCGCGCGCGGCCTGGCTGTAGTACTCATCCCAGCCTGCGGCGAGCTGGTCGCGCCCGGCATCGATCTCGTTGCGGGCGTCCTGCGCCTGCGCGAGCAGCTTCGCCTGCGCGGCGAGTTCCTCACGGCGTTCATCGATGCTCGTGCGCGCTTCCTGCACCCCAGCTTGCGCCTCATCGAGCTGCTGCTCCTTCTCGGCGATAAACGCATCACCCTGGGCAATGCCGTCGTCTATCTGCTCCACCGCCCCGCCGAGCGCGGTGATCGCCTTCTCGGCCTGCGCAGGGGCGATCGCCTTCAGCGCCTCGACGACCTCCTGCGGATCTCCCTCGAAATCGATGCTGCCGAGGTCGTCGATCACACCCTGGGCGAACGCTTCGATCTGAGCGCGCAGCTTTTCGGATTCGAGATCGATGAAGCTCATGTCGAAGAGCTCCTGCGTTGCAGCGATGGCCGCCTCAACCTTGCCGCGCGCCTGCTCCAGCTGCTCGTCCGTCGGCTCGCCGTCGAGCAGGGCAAGTTCGCGCAGGGCGTCGAGGGCGTCCTTATCGGCGAGCAGGTTCTCGCGCACCGTCTCAAGCCGTGCGCGCTCCTCCTGCCATGTCGTCTCCGCCGCAGCGAGCTGCTCACGGGCGGCATCGATGTCGGCCTGGCCCATGTTGAGCTGCTCTTCCGCCTCATCGAGCTGCTTGGAGCCCGCATCCAGCCCAGCCTGCGCGGCGTCGATGTCCGCCTGGGTCATGCCGAGCTGCTCCTCCGCCTCATCGATCTTCCGCCCGTTCGCCTCGAGCAGCGCGCGCACGGCCTCGAGCTGGCGCTCCGCCTCTTGGCGCGCGGAAGCGAGCTCTGCGGCGCCGGCATCCAGATCCGCCTGACCCTGCTCGATGGCCTCCCCTGCGGACACGAGCTGAGCCAGGGCCTGCTCCAGCTGTTCTGCAGCATCGGCGAGCTCGCGATCGGCCTCGTCTTTGCCCTCGTCGTACTCCTTTTGCGCGTCATCGAGCTCGGCTTCGGCATCGGATCTGATCTGCGCGAGGCGCTGCTCTCCCAGCCCCATGTCCTCGATGCGCGCAGCCACCTCGTCCACGCGCGCCTGGTAGGCGGCATCGCCGCTCATGAGCTCGCGCGCGCCCTCGACGGTCACGAACACCTCGGTGTAGGGCAGCTCCTCCGAGAACGCCTCGGGCGACACGAACATGTACTGCTGGATCACGCCCGATCCCAGATTGGTGTAGCCGAGCGTGACGCTCGACGGGTAGAACGACGAGTGGATGAGCCCGCTCACCGTGAACGTGCGGTAGCAGAGCACGTCATCGATCTCGGCGGTGCCGTAGAGCACCTCCACGGTGTCGCCCACCTGTATGGGCTCGCCCATCACGCGATCGGCAGAGAGGACGCATTCATCGGGAGCGGACGGCCAAGCGCCGCTCGCGAGCACCAGACGGTTGAGGTAGTCGTCATCGCTCTCCACCGCCGAGCCCGTCTCGTTGGCGACGCCCGTGCGCGCGGCGTCCATATCGCACGACATGATGCGCATGGCATAGCGTTCGCCGTTGAGATAGGCCATGATATCGGCGGCATAACCTCCCACCGCCTGATCGACGCCCGCCACCCGGGATATGCTCTCCACCTGGCTCTCGGTAAGTCCGAGCGTGGAGATCACGCGCAGGTCGTAAAGGGCGGTCCCATCGTAGAAGGCGTCGGCGCCGAGGCGCATGTCGCGCCCCGCCATGGAAAGCCCCGCGTAGAAGCCCGTGCCGAGGGCCACGATGCCCACGATGGCGAGAAAGCGCGTCAGCGACGAGCTGATGGATCGTGCGAGCTCTGTGGCGAAGGGATGGCGCATGCCCGCCTCACCACTCGAGCGTCTCCGCGCTCAGCGGATGCGCGTTCATCTCCACGCTCTCCGCCTTGCCCGAGCGCACGCGGATCACGCGGTCGGCGATCTCGCAGAAGGCGGAGTTGTGGGTCACCACGGCAACCGTGCGTCCCGTCTCGCGACAGGTATCCTGAAGCAGCTTGAGAATCTGCTTGCCGGTGGTGTAGTCGAGCGCTCCCGTCGGCTCGTCGCAGAGCAGCAGCTTGGGATTTTTGGCGAGGGCGCGCGCGATGGACACGCGCTGCTGCTCGCCGCCTGAGAGCTGCGCGGGAAAGTTGTCCATGCGGTGGGAGAGGCCCACCTGGGCGAGCACGTCCTCTGCGGGAAGCGGCTCTCTGCAGATCTGGCTCGCGAGCTCCACGTTCTCGAGCGCCGTGAGGTTCTGCACGAGGTTGTAGAACTGGAAGACGAACCCGATGTCGTGGCGGCGATAGAGCGTGAGGCCATGCTCGGAAAGGCCGCTGACCTCGCGGCCGTCGAGAGCGATGGTTCCGGAAGTTGCCGAGTCCATGCCGCCGAGCATGTTGAGCACGGTGGTCTTGCCGGCGCCCGAGGGGCCCACGATGACGCAGAACTCGCCCTGCTCGATCTCGAAATCCATGCCGTCGACGGCATGCACCTCGATATCGCCCATGCGGTAGATCTTACGCACATCTTTGAACTCAACGAACGACATCGCGCCTCCCTCCGCCTCACTCAAGCGTACTCCATACCCCAGGGCATAAGCTCGTTGAAAGCCTGCCCATGAGAAAAGCGAAGTTGCAGGAGAAGGCACCGCCCACGGTGCCGACGAATGCATCAAGAATGCAACGTTGTGCCTGGATCGCGGCAAGTCCGAGCGGATGCCCGCGCTGATGGGCTGCACCGCCCGTTGCCTCACGCGTCCTTCCGCGAATCAGCCTGCGGCGCGCGCGCCTCGGAGACGATCGACGAGGCGATGATGAGCACGGCGCCGAGGATGCTCGCCCAAGACAGCGGTTCGGCGAGCACGAGCGCCGAGCAGAGCACGGCGACGACGGGATCGAGATAGGAGAGGATCGAGACCTCCTGGGCGCCGAGATGCGAGAAGGCCGCAACGTAGCAGGCGTATGCGACGCCCGTGTAGAGGATGCCGAAGCAGAGCAGGTAGATGAGGGTGCGCGGACCCATATCGATCTCTGCGAACGCGCCCGTCGCGAGTGCATACGGCACGGAGACGATCCCCGCGACCGCAATCTGGATGAGGGTGCGCACGCGGTAATCCACGTGGGAGAAGGTGGCGTTGAGCAGGATGGCGCTCGCATAGAACGCGGCGGCGCCCAGGGCACGGGCCACGCCGGAGGCGGTGGCCGCTCCATCGAAGCCCGTGATAAGGCCCGCGCCCGCGAACGAAACGAGCACGCAGACCATGCGCACGACGCTGGGCTTCTCGCGCAGGATCAACGGGGAGGCGGCCACCACGAGGGCGGGCGCGAGGTAATAGATCGTCGTCGCGATTGCAACCGAGGTGGTGCGGAGCGCTTCGAAGAGCAGTACCCAGTTGGCTCCGATGCAGGCCCCTGCCGCAACGATGCGGGCAAGCGTTGCCGGGGCGATGCCCGAACACGAGAGCCTCTCGCCGCGTACACGGAATACGACGATGAGCGTGGCTGCGCCGATGATGCCGCGTGCAACCGCGATGGCCGCCGGGGGCATGCCCGAGAGCCGCACGGCCACCCCGTTCGTTCCAAAGATCACGAGCGCGGCGATGAGCAGGGCGCGGGCGCGGAATCTGCTACGCATCCTCAGGCCGCTTCCCGTCTTCATCGAGCGGATGAAAGTCGATGATGGCCTCGCGCATGCGCCGCTCGCGCTCGGCCAAGGCCTCGGTGAACCCTGCGAGCGGGTTGAAGGGAATGAAGATCTTGGCCCGGTTCTCAAGCGACATACGCGGGCGCTTGGACGTTTCATCGCGCATATCATGCACCACTCTTGTGCCCTCCGATCTGCCTGTTGCGTTCGCGTTGCGTGGCCTCGGGGAGAAGGTCGATGCCCTTGAGCACGGCGTTGTTGCCGAAGCGCGCCTTCACGGCGGCGATGGCCTCCTGACGCCTATGTTCGGCATCGAGATCCTGCTGGTTGGCGAAGAGGTCGAGCTGGATGCCGCTCGCCCCCTCGTCGATGATGCCGCCCGCCACGACATGCATGCGCCTGATCATGCGATCTGGGCTCACGTGCTGCTCGAAGAGCTCTTGGACGGCACGGTAGATCGCCGTGCGCGAATTGGTGGGCGCGACGAAGCGGAACGTGCCGCCCGACGACTGGATGGCCCGATACCACGCCCGCACGCCGCCCTCCTCGCGTGCCTGCGCACGGGCGTCCGCCGTCATGGCATAACCCACCCAGATCGACACGCTGGCGGCGAGCTTGCCCCGCTTCACGAGGTCGAGCGCAACGCCGTCGGCCATCTCCTTGGCGACGGTGAGAGCATCGTCGAAGCGGTAGCCGTGCATGAGCACCTGGCCGCTCGAAAGCGAGTGCGACTCCGACCGATAGGCCTTGATGTGCTCCATGCGCACGGGTTCGATACCCCAAGCATGATCGATGAGGATCTCGGCGTCGATGCCGAACTCCCGGTAGAGCGGTTCCTCGGGCGCCAGGGCAAGCTCGCCCATGGTGCGGATGCCCATGCGCTCGAGCCGGCGTACGGTTCCCTCGCCGATGCGCCAGAAATCGGTGAGGGGCGTGTGGTTCCAGAGCGTGGCCTTGTAGCGCGCCTCATCGAGCTCGCCGAAGAAATCGGCGCTGTGCTTGGCGGTGATGTCGAGCGCCACCTTGGCCAGGTAGAGGTTGGGGCCTATGCCGCAGCTCGCGGGAACGCCCGTGGAGGCGAGCACGTCGGCGCGGATGCGCTCGCCCAGCTCGCGCGAGGTGCATCCGTAGAGCACGAGGTAGTCGGTCACGTCCATGAACACCTCGTCGATGGAGTACACGTGGATGTCCTCCGGAGCGAGGTACTTGAGGTAGATGCCGTAGATGTCGGCGGAACGCTCCACGTAGAGCGCCATGCGCGGCGTTGCCATGATGTAATCGAGACCCTTGGGGATCTCGAACACGCGGCAGCGGCTGCGCACGCCGAGCGCCTTCATGGCGGGCGAGACGGCCAGGCAGATGGTTTTGTCGCTACGCTCGGGATCGGCCACCACGAGACGCGCGGTCATGGGGTCGAGGCCGCGCTCGACGCATTCCACGCTGGCGTAGAAGCTCTTGAGATCGATGCAGAGGTAGTGCCTGTCTTGAACGCTCACGAAGACGCCCTATCGCAGCTTGACGACAGCCTTCGCAAGGGCCTCCGCAGCCTCATCGCCCTGGTAGAAGGCGACGATGGCGAGCGCGAAATCGAGCGCCGTACCCATGCCGCGGCTCGTGATGAGGGCACCGTCGCGCACCACGGGCTCGGAGCGCACCTCGGCGCCGCCCGCCTCGAGCGCGTCTTCGCACCCGGGGAAGCAGCAGGCGCGCTTTCCGGACAGGATGCCCAGCTCGGCGAGGACCGTGGGCGCGGCGCAGATGGCGGCGAGCGGACGGGCGGCTCGGGCGCGGGCGATGAGCTCGTCGCAGAGCGGCTGGCAGGCACGCAGGTTGGCGGTGCCCGGCATGCCCCCCGGCAGCACGAGCATGTCGTAGCCGTCGAACGAGAAATCCCGGTCGGTGATGGTGCGATCGCATAGGATGCGCACGTTATGCGCCGAGGTGACGAGGGTGGAATCCGAGATGGAGACCGTATCGCACGGGATGCCCGCGCGATAGAGGATGTCCACCACGGTAAGGCCTTCGATCTCTTCGAGGCCATCGGCAACGAACACGGCGACGCGCTTCTCGGTCATGGCAGCCTCCAAACTAGAACATGTTTTCGGTCTATCTTCATTGTACTCGTTGCCGTGGACGGAATGGAGATGCTCTGCGAGCAGGTGGCGCACGGTCGCGCGCAGGTTGTCCTCCGCGTGGAGCAGGTCGGCGGGCGTGGGGTGCTCGACCGTGCCCGCAAGCTGTGTAACGCCGCAGGCGAGCAGCGCCTCCGCGCCCTCGCCCAGGCACCCGCAGATGGCGATGCAGGGCACGCCGGCCGCGCGGCAGCGCATCGCCACGCGGGCGACGACCTTGCCGTGGGCTGATTGCGCATCGGCCCTCCCCTCGCCCGTGATGCACCAATCGGCATCCGCGAGCAGGCGATCGAATCCGAGCGCATCGAGCAGGTATTCCGCACCGGGCACGACGTCGGCGCCGAGGAAGACGCGCGCGGCGAGCCCCATGCCGCCCGCAACGCCCGCCCCGAACGCCGTGCTCTCATCGCGCCCGAACGTCTCGGCGAGCACCCGCGCGAACGACGCCATGCCCGCTTCGAGCTCGGCGCAGATCTCGGGCGTAGCGCCCTTCTGCGGACCGAACGTGAGCGTTGCGCCATCGGGTCCCAGCAGCGGGTTGTCCACATCGCAGAGCGCCGTGAAGCGAACGCGGGAAATGCGCGGGTCGAGCTCCGAGAGGTCGATCGACGCCACGCGCGCGAGATCCGCCCCGCGCCCTTCGAGCTCACGCCCCGCGCCGTCGAGGAAGCGGGCGCCGAGCGCGCGCAGGGCGCCCGTGCCGCAATCGTTGGTCGAGCTGCCGCCCAATGCGAGCACGATCTCCTCCGCACCCGCATCGAGCGCCGTGCGAATCGCCTGCCCGAACGCGTACGTGCTCGTAGAGCGCGGGTCGCGCTCCGCCTCGAGGATGAGCGTGAGGCCGCAGGTCTCGGCCATCTCGACGATCGTCCGACGCGTTCCGTCAGCCGCACGGCGCAGCACCGCGAGCGTGCCCTCCCCGCCATCCGCCATCGGATACGCGCGGATCTCCGCATCGGGCAGCATGGCGCGGATCTCATCCGAAATGCAGGCGATGACCTGCTCGGATGAGAGCGTTCCCTTGAAGGAGTCGGGCGCGATGACGAAGACGGCCATGCACTCCCCCTATTCGCTGCGCAGCGCTTCGACCGGATCGGATTTGCTCGCGGCGCGGGCCGGGATGAGGCCGGCGATCACCGTGAGCACCACCGAAAGCGCCACCAGGAAGACGGCGGCGCGGAGAGGAAGCTGGGCGATCTGCCTCACGCCGAACTGCTCGTACACGATGGCGTTGGCGGGAAGCGTGATGAGATAGGTGATGCCCACGCCCATGAGGCCCGCAATCAGGCCCTCGATCACCGTCTCCGCATTGAACACGTTCGAGACGTCGCGCTTGGAAGCGCCGATGGAACGCAGAATGCCGATCTCCTTCTTGCGCTCGAGCACCGAGATGTAGGTGATGATCCCGATCATGATGGAGCTCACGACGAGCGAGATCGACACGAAGGCGATGAGCATGGCGGAGATCATGTCGACGATGCGCGTGACCGAGCTCATGAGCGCGCCCACGAGGTCGGTGTAGGTGATGACCTTATCCTCATCCTCCTCGCGCATCTCATCGTTGTAGGCATCGAGGATGTCCACCACGCTGCTCTTGCTCTCGAAGTCGAGCGGGTAGATGTCGATCTCCGAAGGCCGGTCGAGGGTGCCGTAGCCCAGCTTGACGAGATTGCCGTCGTAGCTTGCCCGCTCAGGCGTCATGAGCGACGACATGAGCTCGGTGAGCTGGCGCTCGTCGAGGTTGAACTGGAACGCGCTTGCGAAGGTTTCCTCGTCCAGATGCAGGGCGTTCGCCATTCCGATCGTAAGCTGCGCCATGGCACCCTGCATGGCGGAGACGATCTGGTCTTGGATGGCGGAGGTCATCTGCGTCATCATCTGCGTGAGCGCGCTCTGCATGTAGGCTTGGATGGCCGTGGATATCTGCTGGCCGAACGATGCTGCGATGGTCTCCACGTATGCGGAAAGCAGGCGCGAGACGACCTCTTGGGAAAGGCCCGCGATGTCGGTGGGAACCTCGGGCGCGGCCTCGGAACCCTCGGCAGGGTCGCCACCCTCGTCGGGTACTGCGGACTCGCCCGCGTCGTCCGTCGCGCCGATGCCGAGCTTGGCCGAGATGGTGGCGACGAGCTGGCGCTCGAGGTCCTCGGCGTCGATGAGGCCGGCGGTGGCGGATGCAAGCGATGAGCGCACCTCGTCGGTGGAGACGTAGTCTGCGATAGTGGCCTCAGGATTCTCCGCCTGATACGCGGCGAACCCGGATACGATCTCCTGGATCGCCTCGTTGAGGCGCTCTTGGCCGCCCTCGACGAATCGGATCTCGACGGAGGCGAGGATGTCGATGAGATCCTCGCGCGAAAGCTCCGGGAACACCGCAGCGAGATCCTCCGCCGTGAGCTCAGGCAGCTGGCTCGTATCGAAGGACAGCGACGAGAGATCGAGCTCGGGCATCGAGAAGCCCGACACGTCGATGGCGGTGAGATCGAGCCCCGAAAGATCGAGCGAGAGCGCACCGGTGTCGAAGGTGATGGCCTGGCTGATCTTGGTGCCGTCGATGGAGATGAGCGTGGACATGTCGAAGGTGGAGCCGCTGTCCTCGGCCAGCTCGTCGAAGGTCTTGCCCGAGAACACGTCCATCTCGGGGTTCGCGAGCTGGCTCTGAACGATCTCGCTCTCAGCCGCCGCGTCCATCACGTGCAGGACAAGTTCGGGCGTGTAATAGATGCCCGTGGAGAGCGTGGTGGCATCGACGCCTTCCTTGGGCCGCACGACGCCCACGATCCTGAGCTCCTCGCCCTGCTCCACCAGGCTCGCCATGTACGCGGCATCATCCGTCTTGTTGGTCCAGACGTTGAATTCGGCATCGTACTGGTACATGTCGCTCGCATGCACGAGCGAGAAGACGGGCGCCATGAGCTCGTCATAGGTATAGGTCTTGTCGGATGTGTCGGATACCACCGCATCGCCGCCGCTCTGAAGGCTCCCGATCATGGCGTCGAGCTCATCGTGGTCGCGTAGGCCCATGCTGTACTCGAGCAGATCGGAGAGCCGCCCGTTATAGCCCAGCACGAGCACGAGCTCATGGGTTCCTTCGGGCCATCGCCCCGCCAGCACATCGTATTGATCGGAGAAGATGTCGTAGTTGCCGGGCAGCTGATGGAACACGCTGGTGGTTGACAGCGAGGATGACATGAAGGAGCTCCCGAAATCGCCGCCTAGCGACGAGAAGGCGGTGTCGGGGTTCACCTGCAGCGCCCCATCCGAGGTGTCGGCGAGAAAGATCTGGGGCACCGCATCGTAGATGTAATCGATATGGCGCACGTAGGCGTTGATGCCTCCACCGTCATCGTCGAAAAAGGCCTTGAGCGAGGCGAGGTCGTTCTGGCTCACGCGGGAGAACATGCGCGAGAGGGAGCTGCGCGATTCGACGGTGTTCTCCTCGGGTGCCTGCGTGGAGGCATCGGCCTGTTCGGTTGCGGCCTCCACTTCCGCCGTATCTGCAGCGTCATCTTGCTGCAACGCACCCGAGCCCTCCGCCATCATCGAGGCGAGGTCGAAACCGGAGCTCTGGATGGTGAGCGGGTAGATGGAGAGCGTATCGCGCTCGACGCCTTCGATGTAGGCGTTCACGCCGTTGGCCAGCGCCAGGATGGCGGCGATGCCGATGATGCCGATCGATCCCGCGAAGGCCGTCATGATGGTGCGGCCCTTCTTGGTCATGAGGTTGTTGAACGACAGCGACAGCGCGGTGAGGAAACTCATCCGCGTTTTGCGGGCCTCCTTGGCCGTGCGCTGCTCCAAAACGCCGGGATCGACCGGATCGGAGTCGGCCGTGACGCGGCCGTCCGCCAGCTCGACGATGCGGGTAGCGTAGCGGCGGGCAAGCTCGGGATTGTGGGTGACCATGATCACCAGACGATCATGGGCGACTTCCTTCAGGAGATCCATCACGGCAACCGAGGTCTTGGAGTCGAGCGCTCCCGTCGGCTCATCCGCGAGCAGGATCTCGGGATCGTTGATGAGCGCCCGGGCGATGGCGACGCGTTGCATCTGGCCGCCCGAAAGCTGGGAGGGGCGCTTGTCGACATGCTGCCCCAACCCCACCTGCTCGAGCGCCTCCCGCGCGCGTTCGCGGCGTTCCGCCTTCGACACGCCCGAGAGCGTGAGGGCCAGCTCGACGTTGGAGAGGATCGTCTGATGCGGAATGAGGTTGTAGCTTTGGAACACGAAGCCGATGCGGTTGTTGCGGTAGGCATCCCAATCGCGATCCTTGTAGTGGCGCGTGGAGATGCCGTCGATCACCAGGTCGCCCGCATCGAAATGATCGAGGCCGCCGATGACGTTGAGCATGGTGGTCTTGCCCGAGCCCGAGGGCCCGAGAATGGCGACGAACTCGTTGTCGCGGAAGGTGAGCGACGCATCGTCGAGCGCAACCTGTGTGAACGAGCCGGTTACGTACGTTTTCGATATGTTCTTAAGCTCGAGCATGCATATCCCGTCTGTTGTTCATGAAAACAAGCATACCCATTACCCGTAAGGCCCCGGCGATTCGGTTCTCGATTTGAGCAGATTCCCATGATTTGTCGCCGGGGCACATAGCAGAATATGCTCAAAAAACAACGTTTTACGTTGAAAACCCCACGGAAGCTGCGGCTTGCCGTAAGGTGGGGATGGAAGGATTTTCCTTTCATTGCGGACGGCATACCCGCATCCCCTTGAATCCCGTCCGCAGAACACCTTCCTGTTAGAACCGGACCCGCCGCCTCAGGGTCCGGTTCGCTTTTATTCGATATGCACCAGGGGCGCTCCTCGCTTGCTCGGAATCGGCAGCATCGTATCGATCGCACGGCTCTTCCCTTGATCGGATACGTTGAGGGTGCCGCCGTAGCGGGAGACAATCTCCTCGAGCTCCCCCGCAGGGTAGACTCCCCCATCCTTCGCATAATGCTCCACATGCAGCAGGGCGAGCTCTCCCACCCGGCGCAGGGTGAGCGAGACCGAGCGAAGGTTCTTGTCGTAGAGGTCACACACCTCCTCCATCGCACGATCGAGGAGCAGTGAGAACAGGCCGTAGAGATCGGCTGCGGTCATGTGGCGGAGCGCTGTTCCATCTGCGATGCATGAAAGCGTGACGCCGCGGCGCGTGCAGGTGAGGCTCTTCTCGGTGAGGATGGTGTCGAGGGCATCGTTTCCGGTCTTGACCTGCGTATCGAACACGGAGATATCGCGCACGACCGCCTTGAGCGTCTCCTTGTCGATGGCAACATCCTGCCCGGAGAGGTCGCGCGCCACCTTATGGCGGATATCATGCACGCGTCGGTTCACCGCCGCGATGGTATCGCGGGAAAGCAGGTATTGACGCTCACGCTCCGCGGAGAGCCGCGCCTGGGCATCGACCTCTCCTGCGAGGCGCACGTTGTAGAGCATCTCGTATTCGGCGAAGAGCACGAAGTAGCTCACGGCACCGTGGATGACCCTCAGCGCAAGCAGAAACCCCAGAGCAGCACCTTCCCTTTCGAGGCCGCGGATGACGACGTCGAACGCAATCACCACGAGGATGACGCCCACCGCCGCACCGAGCATCAGACGGGAGTCCTTCCCAAGGCTGCCGAGCTCGCCGAGATGGCGGATGAACAGGTAGTGGTAGATGACGATGATGGCGATGACCGAGAGGTCGGACACCACGACGGCGGGAAGCTCCGCTAGCGCCGACCCCGTGGAAGCTTGGAACAGGATCCTGAGGAACTCGCCGAGGCCCGAGCCGATGTTCTGTATGGTGTAGCCCGCCGTGGCGCAGAAAAGAGCATCCCAGAAGCCCATCTCGAAGCAGCTTCCCGCAGCTGGAACGAGAACGATGAGGTAGAGCGAGTAAACAACGAAGTTGAGCACATAGCGGGCCCCGGAGAGAGGGCCGCCCGTCTGTCCGAGCATGATCGCAATGGAGATGGCGAGGTTGAATCCCGCAACTAGGATTGCTGCCCGCATGCAGCGCATGGGGAAGCGATCGCGCCGAGGGAAGCGGTCGGCCATCAAGAACGTGGGCACGAGGAACAGCAGCGGCTGCATGAAGAGCGAGGAGACCAGATAGACGACGCCGAGGATGCCAGACGGTTCCAGAGAAGGGGACAGCATGCGCTATGCCCCGCTTCCCAGGTATACGGCGATGGCAGCAAGCGCCGCCCTCTTGTTTGCACGGCTCGCCCAAACCGTATCTCCCGTCGAGAGCGTGATGGCCGCATCAGCTATACCGCGCACGTGGCTCATGTTGACGATGCAGCCGCTCGAGATACGCAGAAACGGATTGCCGCCGAGCTCGCCCTCAAGCTTGCGCATCGATCCGCGTACCGAGAGACGCGACCCATCGGACAGGTGGTAGACCAGATTGTGGCCGTCCATATCGATAAAGACGAGGTCACCCGCATCGAACATGCGCATGCCGTCGCGCGAACGCACCGAAAGCATCCGGCGCATCCGCATGAGCATCACCTGCATGGCGCGGTTCATCCGCAGGCGGAAGTCCTCGTAGGTGAAGGGCTTCACAATGAAATCAAGTGCGTTCACGGCATAGCCGTGTACTGCGAAGTTTGCCATGTTGGTAACGAAGATGATGGGCGTTGAGGTATCGTGCGCGCGCAGGTCGAACGCCGCATCCATGCCGTTTTGGCCGGGAAGCTCTATGTCGAGGAAGATAAGGTCGAAATCCTTGCTTACCAGCTCGTCCAGACCGATGGCGCTCGCCATGCGCGCGACCTGGAACCGCTTGCCCTGCTCGGCGCCGTATATCTCAATGGCATGCTTGAGCAACGCGGCTGCTGCGTCCTCATCCTCCACGATCAAGATCCGATACATCTCGCCTCCTCGCGTGGAACACCTCTCCGAGGAACATGTTTCACCCTGTGCCAATTTTGACACAGCGCGTACCGAATATGGCACACCCCGTTAATCGGTTTCGCGAAGCCTAGCCTGTATGCGTGAGGTACCCTCATGCGATTTCCCAAGGAGGGAAGGAAGATGGCAAAGAAGAGCAGGCTCAAGATGAGCAACAAGAAGTTCCGGGTGCTCCAGGGCATCGGAATCTTCTTCCTCGTGCTGATCATCGCAATCGCAAACGCTATGGGAAGCGTGGCGAAGGGATTGCTCGACTCCTATGTGAGCAAGGGCAGCACGAGCGTCGTCGTTCCGTCCGACAAGGCAGGATGGGACGGCGCGTACTATGACGTCCAGTACGCAAGCGCCGAGGAGGCCAAGGAGGCAGCCTACGCCGTGGCGCTCGAAATCCAGCAGGAGGGCACCGTGCTCCTCGCAAATGACGGTGTACTGCCTCTTGCCGCCGGCTCCACCGTGCGTCCCTTCGGCTATGCCTACGAGAATCCCGTCTACGGCCAGCTCACCACGGGCGGATCCGCAAAGATGGCCAAGGATCCCGTGACGCCGGAGCAGGGTCTCTCCGCCTTCTCAATCGATACCGCCGCCGTAGAGCGCATGCATGGCGCCGAGGTGGTCGCCACCATCGAAGCCCCGGGGACCAAGGCCGCTGGAGAGGCAGGTTCCCTGCTCGGCGGCGACTGCAAGCTCTACGAGTACGATGCCGCCATCTACGACGGCCTCGAGGCAGCAGCCCCCGGCACCACGGGCATCGTCTTCATCACGCGCGCTGGCCAGGAAGGCCAGGATCAGAAGCACGATGCCTACGAGGACGGGACGCCGCACTACCTTGCCCTCTCCGCCAATGAGAAGGGTGCCATCGCAGCCTCCAAGGCCACCTGTGACAACACAGTCGTGATCTACGTGGGCTCCGCCACCATGGAATTCGGCGAGCTCATGGAGGGCGAGTACGCAGTCGACGCCATCCTCTACTACGGCCACTGCGGTGACCGCGGCATGAGTGCCCTTTCCGACATCCTCACCGGTGCCGTGAACCCTTCCGGCCGCACCGTTGACATCTGGCCTGCCGATCTCACCGATGGCCCCACCTACACCGCCATGGGCGTCCATACCTATGACAACCTGCCCACCGCCTCCGGAAGCTACACCGACGGCGGAGAGTTCAATCGCACCTTCAACGAGTACCGCGAGGGCGTTTACATGGGCTACCGCTGGTACGAGACGGCAGATGAGGTCGATCCCAGCTTCGATTACGACGCAGCCGTGGTGTTCCCCTTCGGCTACGGCCTCTCCTACACCACCTTCGAGAAGACGCTCGATTCCGTGGCCGAGGCCAACGGAATCGTAACTGTCACCGTAACCGTTGCAAACACCGGCAGCGTCGCAGGCAAAGACGTCGTCGAGATCTACCTTGCAAGCCCCTATACCGAGCTTGACGCAGCCACCGGCATCGAGAAACCAGCCTGCCAGCTCATCGCGTTCGACAAGACCAAGCTCCTCGAGCCCGGCGAGAGCCAAACCCTTACGCTCACCTTCGCAACCGAGGAGATGGCCTCCTACAGCTACGCCCACGACAACGGCAACGGCACGATGGGTTGCTACGTGCTCGAGGCCGGCGACTACGCCATCAGCCTGCGTGCCAACAGCCACGATGTCATCGACAGCGCCAATGTGACCGTGGCAGAGACCATCTGGTACGACGGCTCCGACAACGACCATATCCGTGATGCCGAGAAGTCCATGCAGGCCTCGCTCGACGTTGACGGCAACGCCATCATCGATGACGCTGCCACCTATCAGGCTGCCACGAACCGCTTCCAGAGCATGACCGACTACATGGTGGAAGACTCCACGATCCTTTCCCGTGCAGACTGGACAGGTACGCAGCCCGACCTCCCCGAGGCCCGCTCCATTCCCGAGGCCTACACCGACCGCCACGATCTCTACATCACGTTCGACCCGGCCACCGACCCCGAGTACGGCAATGTCGAGGGAAGCCTCGTGTACACCGCCGAGGCGCCTATTTCCGGCGCGAAGAATGGCCTCACCGTTGCCGACCTGCGCGGTGCCGACTACGACGACCCGCGCTGGGAGCTCCTGCTCGACCAGATCGACTGGGACGCCGATGCCGACAACATCAGGCTCAACTTCTCGGGCGATGCCTATGCAACCCAGCCCATCAGCTCCATCGGACTGCCCGGAACCGTTGACGAGGACGGCGCGAACGGTCTCAAGGTACCCGGCGGTTCGGACGGTGGCTACGACCTTACCAAGTCCTCGTCTACCGGATTCGCCCCGCTCATGGCCTCCACCTGGAACACTGAGCTCATTTACCGCATGGCGGCAGCCTTCGGTCAGGAATCCCTGCAGCACGGCATCAACGGCTGGTACTCCCCCGCCATCAACCTTCACCGTTCCGCCTTCTCCGGACGCGTCTTCGAGTACTACTCCGAGGACCCGCTGCTCTCCGGAAGAATCGCAGCAGCCGCAGTCTCGGGTGCGGGCGACCAGGGCATGTTCTGCTACCTCAAGCACTTCGCCCTCAACGAGACCGACACCGGCCGCTCCCAGCTCATCTGCACCTGGGCTGACGAACAGACCATGCGCGAGCTCTACCTTCGTCCCTTCGAGATCGCCTTCCGCGAGGCACGCATGACCGTGAACTACTCCGCCGAGGACGGCACCATGCAGAGCCGCGTCATGCGCGCCGGCACCGCCGTCATGGCCTCGCAGACCTGCCTGGGCACCCAGCTAGGCCACACCAACCGCGCGCTGCTCATCGATCTTCTGCGCGGTGAGTGGGGATTCGAGGGCATGGTCATCTCCGACTACTGGACCTGGAACGGCGACAACCACCGCGACCTCGCCATGCGCAACGGCTGCGACACCTACCTCAACATGCCCATGAGCATGATGTGGTCCATTTCCGACTACGACTCCGCCACCAGCCGCGCCGCCATGCGCACCGCAATCCACAACACCGCCTATGCCGTTGCCAACTCCAACGCTATGCAGGGCGCGGTGCCCGGCGCCACCTTCAAGGAGAACCCCGCAAGCTGGCAGTACGTCATCTGGACCATTACCGCAGTAGCAGTCCTGCTCATCGCCAATGCGATCCGCTTGATCGTGAAGCGCGGGCGCGACGAGCTGGCCCACCCCGAGCTCTACAAGCGCGGCAAGCGCGCCGAGGCCAAGCTCCAGAAGAAGCTCGCAAAACTCGGCTCGTAAGAGCTCGGAGTTCCCTCCCCCTTCCTGAGAGCCGGACCCCGTTCCCGGGGTCCGGCTCGCTTTTTCCGCACCTAATCGCGGACTATGCCAACCGTGCAAGCGCAGGATGCGACATGAGCACGACCGTTTATGTCATGATTGCCTCGCGTCAAAGTTATTCGCCTATCATTTTTCATGGTGTATCCTGCGAGAAAGGATTGACATGGCATACCAAGACATCATCGCCGGTCTCACGCTCGAGGAGAAATGCGCGCTGCTCTCCGGCGAGAGCGCATTCGGAACCCGTGGATACGCCGAGAAGGGCGTGCCCGTGCTGCACTTCGCCGACGGACCCCATGGCATGCGCGTGCAGGGCGAGAGGGCGAACCACCTGGGCATCGGCGGCTCCCTGCCCGCGACCTGCTTCCCCACCGCCGTGACCGTCTCCAACACCTGGGATCCCAAGCTGGCCGAGCAGATCGGCGCGGCGCTGGCCGAAGAGTCCGCCACTATGAACAACAACGTGGTGCTCGGCCCCGGTCTGTGCATCAAGCGCGATCCGCTCTGCGGCCGCAACTTCGAATACATCTCCGAGGACCCCTACCTGTCGGGAAAGATGGCCGCCGGCTACGTGCGCGGCATCCAGGGCAGGGGCCTCTCCGCATGTCTCAAGCACTTCGCCTGCAATCAACAGGAGACCCGTCGCCAAGCTTCCGATTCCGTGCTCGATGAGCGCACCTTGCGCGAGATCTACCTCACGGGCTTCGAGATCGCCGTCAAGGAGTCCGATCCCAAGAGCATCATGTCGAGCTACAACCTCGTCAACGGCGTCTATGCCAACGAGAACAAGCACCTGCTCAAGGAGATCCTCATGGGCGAATGGGGCTTCTCGGGCGCCGTCGTCACCGATTGGGGCGGCTCCAACGACCACGTTGCCGGCGTTGCCGCAGGTTCCGCGTTCGAGATGCCCGCACCCGGTCTCAACTCCGCCCGCGAGCTCGTCGATGCCGTCAACTCGGGCAGGCTCTCCATCTCCGACGTGGATGCCCGCGTCGAAGAGGCTCTGAAGCTCGTTTTCGAAACCGATGCCGCCAAGAAAACCTATCCCGCGGCCTTCGACGCCGACGCCCATCATGAGCTTGCGCGCGCCATCGCCGCCCAAGGCGTCGTCCTTCTCAAGAACGATGCCGTGGAGGGTGCACCGCTGCTGCCCCTCTCGCCCGAGACGAGCGTCGCCCTTATCGGCGACTACGCCGAGACCCCGCGCTACCAGGGTGCGGGATCCTCGCTCGTGAACTGCACCAAACTCGACACCCTGCTCGAGGTCGCCCAGGCCGACGAAGCCATCAAGCTCATCGGCTACGAGCGCGGGTTCGCCCGCGACGGCTCCGCGAACACCGCCATGGCCGACGCCGCCATCGACCTCGCTCGCCAAGCGGATGTCGTGGTGATGTGCCTCGGACTCTCCGAGGTCAACGAGTCGGAGGGCGCCGAGCGCATGCGCATGACCCTCGACGCCAACCAAACCGAGCTGCTCTCCAAGGTGCGCAACGTCAATCCCCATGTGGTCGTGCTGCTCTTCTGCGGCAGCTCGATCGAGACCGACTGGACCAATAACGCCGCATCCGTCGTGTACTGCGCGCTGGGCGGACAGGCTGGGGCTTCCGCCGCAGCCGACGTGCTCACCGGCCGCGTGAATCCCTCCGGCAAGCTCGCAGAGACGTGGCCCGTGCGCTACGCCGACGTGCCCACCGCCGGCGCGTTCCCCAGCGAGAAGCTCACCGCCGAGTATCGTGAGGGTCTCTACGTGGGCTACCGCTACTTCCTCACCAATCGCATCCCCATGGCGTATTCCTTCGGCTTCGGCCTCTCCTACACGAGCTTCGCGTATTCCGACCTCGAGGTCGTCAACGAGGGCATCGAATTCACGCTCTCCAATGTCGGCGACGTGGCGGGCACCGAGATCAGCCAGCTCTACGTGTCGCTTCCCGAGCACAAGGTCTTCCGCCCCGAGCAGGAGCTCAAGGGCTTTGCCAAGACCACGCTCGCGCCGGGTGAGAGCAAGCGCGTCCTTATCAAGATCGATGACAAGGCTTTCCGCTACTTCAACGTGAAGACCAACAAGTGGGAGATCGAGGGCGGCACCTACGACCTCCGCGTCGGCGCTGCCTCCGACGACATCCGCCTCATCACCAAGATCGACGTCGAAGGCACCAGCGCCCCCAACCCCTACGAGGGCATGAATCTCCCCGCATACGAATCGGGCGTCGTCAAGAATGTGCCCGACGCGCAGTTCGCCGCCCTGCTCGGCCGTGCCATCCCCTCGAGCGAGACCCCGATCGATCGCAACATCTGCTTCCGCGATCTCCGCAAGAGCCGCTCCCCCATCCTGATGCTCGTCTCCGCCATCGTCACCAGCATGGTGAACAGCTCCTACAAAAAGGGCGCGCCCGACCTCAACGCCCTATTCATCTACAACATGCCTCTACGCGCCATCGGCAAGATGGCCGGCGGCATGGCCGATATGGGCCTTGTCGACGCGCTCGTGCGCGAGGCCAAGGGCTGGGGCGTTCTCGGCATCATCCCGTTTTTGCTCATCGGCATCTTCGCCCACAGGTGGGGTCTCGCGGTGCTCGTGTGGGTCCTCTGGGTGATTGCGCCCATCCTCTTCGCCTTCGTGAAGAACCTCGTCCAGAACCGCTCGTTCGCCGCAAAGCTCTCCAAATAGCCGCGCGGGACTTCCCAGAACAGAAAGGACAGCACCTATGAGCTTCATGTCTAATTTCGCAGAGAAGCACCCCAAGGCGGCTCAATGGATTCGGGAGGGCGGGCTGTTCGTTCTCTTCAGCTACGTGGTCACCTTCATCAAGTACCTCCTGCTCACGTTCCTTCCCGCACTGTTCGTCCAGTGGGTCGGCAACGTCGAGTGGACCTGGCCCGGCATCCAGATCGAGGTTTTGGGCGTTCCTCTTACGCTGGCCATCATCGGCAACAGCCTCGCCGACGGCGGCCTTGCCTTCACGCTCGCCAACTTCACCACCATCTTCCTAGGCGAGTGCATCAACTTCCCGCTGCAGCGCAACGTCACGTTCCGCAGCCACGGCCCCCTGCTCCCGCAGATTCTGGCCCACCTGGTTGCGACCATCGCGGTCATGCTGGTCATGAACCTCTTCACCTGTATCTGGAATCCGGTCACCGCAGCCTTCGGCGTGCCCGATGCCGTGCGCAACATCGTCACCACCATCGTGACCGGCGGCGTTGCCATGGTCATCATCTTCGCTGTCGACAAGACCATCTTCGCGCCCGGATTCATGAACCCCGACTACGTCGAGGAGGCCGAGGAGGCCGAGGCAGAGTAGCGCATACACGCTGCATATCCTTCGATCCCCCACCCGCCCGGCCATGTGTCGGGCGGGTGCCTTTTTGACAGCAGTATCATTAAGGGGTACGGATGGTTCCCGAAAGGAGCACCCCATGGATCTCATGCCAGCGAAGAAGCTCAGGTTCGGCCTCATGCGCTTGCCCGTTCTCGACCCAGATGACCGCACGAGCGTAGATATCGAGCAGGTCAAGCAGATGGTCGACCTATTCATGGAGAAAGGCTTCACCTACTTCGACACCGCATGGATGTACCACGGCTTTGCAAGCGAGCGCGTTGCCAAAGAGGCGCTGGTCGACCGCTACCCGCGCGAGAGCTTCACGCTCGCGACCAAGCTCCACAACGGCTTCTTCAACTCGCTTGAGGACCGTGACAAGGTATTCGATGAGCAGCGTGCCAAGTGCGGCGTGGACTACTTCGACTACTACCTGCTCCACGGCATCGAGGCTTCGAGCCTGCCCCATTACGAGAAGTTCGACTGCTTCCAATGGCTGCTCGACAAGAAAGCCGCAGGGCTTGTACGGCACGTGGGCTTCTCCTACCACGACAGCCCCGAACTGCTCGACAAGATTCTCACCGAACATCCCGAGATGGAGTTCGTGCAGCTGCAGATCAACTACCTCGATTGGGAGAGCTCCTGGATTCAGTCGAGAGGCTGCTACGAGGTGGCATGCGCTCACGGGACTCCCACTATCGTGATGGAACCCGTCAAGGGCGGAACCCTTTCAAGCGTCCCCGCAGAGGCGGAGGTACTTCTCAAGGGCCTCGATGAACAGGCCTCAATCGCCAGTTGGGCGGTGCGCTTCGCCGCGTCGCTTCCCGGCGTGATGTGCGTGCTCTCCGGCATGACGAGCCTTTCGCAGATGGAGGACAACCTCTCCTTCATGGACGGCTTCACGCCCCTCACCGAGGTAGAGACCGCCGCGTGCTTCAAGGTGGCGGACATCATCAACAGCCGCACGGCAATCGCCTGCACCGCCTGCCATTATTGCACCGACGGCTGCCCCATGCAGATTTGCATTCCCGAGTACTTCTCGCTCTATAACGAGGACATGCGCGACGACCTCGCACATAAGGGCTGGACAATCAACTTCACCAACTACGAGAAGCTCTCGGCCGAGTTCGGGAAGGCGAGCGAGTGCGTGGGGTGCGGACAGTGCGAGGCCATGTGCCCGCAGCATCTGCCCATCATCGAGACGCTCGAGAAGGTCGCCGCGCACTTCGAGCGCTAAAGTGACAGTTGGGTAAAGTGACAGTTGGGGACGGTTCTTTTCTGTCATGACAGTTTGGAACCGTCCCTTTTGTCACGTAACAAGAAAGGCTCCCCGAAGGGAGCCTTTCTCATGGGAAGGGAAGAGCTTGAGGAAGCGGCTTTATGCCTCCGCGGTCTCGGCGGCCAGCTCAGCACGCTCCTGCTTGCGCTTGAAGTGGTTGCGGATGCCGGTGCCGGCGAGAAGCGCCGTGATGAGGCCGGGGATGACCGTGCCAGCGATGCGGATCTTGTCGAGCGGCTGCATGCCGGGCACGTAGACGCTTCCGGGCACAGCTCCGTTCATGGCACGGCAGTTAGCCGTGGTATAGAGCAGGTGGTGCGCCGCCTCGCGCGCATAGTGGTACTCGGCGCTGTTCGCGGCATCGAACACATAGGTGTTCTCGTTGGAGCGCAGGAACGCATCGGCGCCGGCGCGGATCATCTGGCTCTGGTCGAAGGCGGGGCTGCCCGCGTTGGCCGAGTCGGTGATGATGAAGCCGTCAAAGCCCCACTCGTCGCGCACCAGCTGCTGGATCAGTGGGTAGCTGCCACCAGTCCACGTGGCGCCAAGGCGGTTGAAGGCGGTCATGATGCCCTGGGCAGCGCGCATCGAGGTGGTGTTCAGCGTGTAGGTGCCGCTGTCGTCCACGGTGTAGTAGGTGAGCTCCACGTCCGGCGCATGCATGCACATCTCGAACGGGCGCAGGTAGATCTCGCGGGCAGCCTGCTCGCACACCCAGGTGGCCACGGAGCGGTCGATGCCGCCGTCGCCGCGGTGGTTCTCCTGATCGTTGAAGGCGAAGTGCTTGATGGTGGAGTAGAGGCCCAGCTCGGCTGCGCCGTGGATCTCATGCGCGGCAACGGTGCCGGAGATGATCGGGTCCTCGCTGTAGTACTCGGCGGCACGGCCGATGAACTGTGTGCGATGGATGTTCATCGAGGGAGCATACCAGCCCATGGCACCGCTCGTGCCCTGGAGGTTGGCCTCGGAGGCGAGCATGCGGCCATAGCTCTCGGCGAGCTCCTGGTTCCAGGTCTGCGCCATCACGACGGGCGAGCAGAACATCATGCCGGTGGAACCGTAGATGAGGCCCGCCGCAGTATCTGCGTCGATGACGAAGGGCTTGCCGACGGACATAAGATACTCGCTGCCGTAACCGGAGTGACCGACGATCTCTTGGTAGTCGGCTGCAGTGAGCTGATCGAGCAGGGTCTCCCACTTCGGGTCATCATAGGACAGGCCACGCAGGTCGATCAGCGAGAGGCCGTTCGCAGCCGCATAGACGGGCGTATCGGTGATGGTCGCGTCATCGGTGGGATTGAGCGAATCATGGCTGTCGAGCTGGGAGATCAGCTCGGAGTTGGCAGGCTTGCCCCACACGAGCGACGCAGGATTGCCATCGGCGTCGGTGCCGTTGATGGCATTGCCCCACGTGGAGATCTCGCCCTCGATGGGCTGGCCGTCGGGAACGGGCATGGTACCCATCCAGTTGGCACGGGTGAGCTGGGTGCCCTCGGGTTCGGCGTAGCCGAGCACCGCGGTGATGGGGTTGCCGCTGTAGGCATCGGTGGAGAAGGTCTTCGCGTCAACGGTGGGCTCGTCCTTAAGGGCGTTCTTGCTGTCGATGGTAACCACATGGGCTGCAGCAAGCGCCGCATTGCCCGCCACATCCATGCCGTCCGCCACGGTCTTTCCCTTGGCGGCGAGGATGTTGTTCACGGCGTCGTGCGCATCTTGGCCGGCCACGATGTAGTAGGTGCCATTCTCGATGACATAGGTGCCTGCACCGTGCGCGTCGAAGCTCGCAAGAAGGGCGGGGTCGACAGCGATCTCGAGCGTCTGGCTCTCGCCGGGCTCGAGGAGCTTGGTCTTGTCGTAGGCAACGAGCGCCACGGACGCTTTCTCGATGCCATTCTTCTGGTCGTAAGCGGTGTAGGGAGCCTGGGCGTAGATCTGCACGGCGTCCCTGCCCGCAACGTTGCCGGTATTGGTGACGGTGACCTTTGCGGTGATGGACTCGAGGCCCTTCCACTCAACCTGCAGGTCACTCCACTCGAAGGTAGTGTAGGAGAGGCCATGGCCAAAGGGATAGACGACCTCGTCCGCGTAGTTGAAGTCGCCGGCGTTCTGGGTGCCGAGCACGACATCCTCATAGCGGGTCTCGTAGTAGCGGTAGCCCACGTAGATGCCCTCGAGATAGCTCACGTAGTTGTAGCCTGTGAGGTTGCCATCGGCATCGAGGTAGGCGTAGTCGCCGTAGTTCTGGGCTGCGGGACTTGCCAGCGCATCTGCGACGAAGGTATCGACCGTGTGGCCGGAGGGGTTCACGTTGCCCGCGAAGATATCTGCGAGCGCCTCGGTGCCGAAGCTGCCGGTGGACGGCACGAAGAGGATGGCCTTGATCGACGGGTAGTCCGCCACCCAATCGAGCTCGAGCGCGCTCGCGGTGTTGACGATCAGGACGACGTTGTCGTAGTTGTCGTTCAGGTACTGCAGGATCTCGAGCTCGGTTGTGTCGGGCTCGATGTAGCTCTTGACCTTGTCCTCGGGGTTATCGGCATGGTTGTACATGGAACGGGGCATATCGCGACCCTCGCCTGCCACGCGGCGCCACACGAACACGGGCACGGTGCCCTTGGCGCTGTCGAGCACGCCCTCGGCGTTCTCAAGCTCGGAGAGCGGGCATTCGTTGATGCGGAAGTCCTCGGCCTCGCCGAAGTTGATGGAGCCGGAACCCATGGTGTAGGCGGCACCGACACCGGTGGTATAGAAGTCCATGAGGGTGCTGTTCACGGAAAGGCCGCGTGCCTCGAAGGCGCTCACCAGCAGGTTCTGGTCACCCGAAGCGCCCGTGAACTGCGTCATGATGGATTGCGTGGCCGTAAGGTTCTTCACGTTCTCGGAGAAGAACGAGAAGGTGGTGCCAGGCGCGAACGGCATCACGGCGTCATCGTTCTTGAGCAGCACATAGCCCTCGGAGGCGATCGCGTAATCGAGTGCATGCTCTGCCTCGCTGATCTCCTCCTCGGTGAAGTCGCTCTTGTAGTAGTCGGCGTCAACATCCTCCGCGCCAGCCGGGGCCTTCCAGCTCTGGCTGTAGCCGAGCATGTCGTTGGCCATGCGCGTGATCATGCCCATGGAGGGGACGACGAAATTCATCGCAGCCATGATAGCGACCATGACGAGGCCGACGATCACCTTCACGATGCTCTTGATCACCCGCCCCACCTTGCGTGCGGTAGAGATCTGCTTTGCCATTTCTCTTCCTTCCCTTCCTGAAAAATGACGATATTGCCACATTTATCATTCTAGAGCTGCGACCTGCTGGAATGATAGTCTACAATCATGCTACAAGTGTTGCATTCGCAAGATGAGGAGCATCACCGTGCCCACCTCCCCTGCCGCAAGGCGTATCAAGGATGCCTACCTCAAGCTGTTGGAACGGTTCCCATACGGTCCCATCACCGTGACGCAGATCGCACAGCAGGCGAAGGTCACCCGCGTCACGTTCTACCGCCTCTACGAGACGCAGGAAGCGGTTCTGCTCGACATCCTCGACGAGTTCACCGAGAGCAACCAGGTGTACATGGACGAGCTCGATCCTTCCGGGCGTTACGACATCCCTGTCAGGCAGATGCTCGAACATCACCGTCGCAACATGCCCATGCTGCGAACGGTGCTTTTGAGCAGCATGGCGCCCGTGCTCGAGCGACGCATCGAGAATGGTGTGCGTAATCCAGTCAGTTCAGCTAACGTGCTCTCCAACATGATGCTGAGCTTCTATGTGGCGGGGGTCTCAAAGGTCATCTGCGACTGGATCCGCGGAGGCTGCACTGAATGCATCGATGAGCTCATCAAGTTCTTCCGCGATTCCAGCGCCATGCTCTCCCACACCTGATGATTCAACCAATCGAGCCGAATTCGTGCCAAACGGACAGAATCCGGCGATTTATGTCCGAGAAACACGAACTAGGCAATCTGGTCGACGTTTCCGAACGCAAAAGACCCCGCCGGACGAATCCGACGGGGCCGCATGGGAGGGGGTCTGCCTCTGCAAGCCTACACGGCAGCCTTCTGGGCACGCTTGAGCTTGATGCCCACCACAAGGCGCCAGATGGCAACCGCGAGCAGCGCGATCGAAATCACCGAAAGAGCGGTTCCGAGCAGGCGGATGGGATTGCTGAGCCCGGTGATGGTCGGACGTAGAGCTCGGGCATCGCTGGAGGTGGAACCATAGTTGAGATTCGCGACGCGGGCGTTGAGCCACATATAGAGCACATGCTTGGTAGCGGTGCGGAGCGTCTGCAGGTAGTCGGCAGAGCCGGAGCCGTCGGAGATGCCGTTCATCATGACCATCCACAGGTCGCCGCCGGCCTTGAGGGCCTCCTCGCCGTTCATGTACTCGGGGTGGTCGGAGAAATCGGTGATGACGGCGCCGTTGAAGCCCCACTCGTCGCGCAGCACGTCGGTGAGGAGGGCGTGGGAGCCGCCCGACCACACCGCGCCGATGCGGTTGTAAGAGCTCATGAGGCCAGTCGCACCGTAGTCTTCGACCAGCATGCGGAAGGGCTCGAGGTAGAGCTCGCGCAGGGTCTGCTCGGTCATCCAGGTGTAGACGGAGTCACGGTAGATGTAGCTCTCGGAGTCGTTGGCGATGAAGTGCTTGACGTAGCAGTACACGCCCGCCTCCTTGGCACCCGCGACCTCCTCGCCGCACATGATGCCGCTGATCAGCGGATCCTCGCTGTAGTACTCGTAGTTGCGGCCGTCGAGCGGGCTGCGATGCAGGTTGGTGGCGGGAGCGTACCAGCCATCGTAACCCAACTGGGCAGCCTCCTCAGCGATGAGCAGACCGTACTGATGCGCCAGCTCGGCATCCCAGGTCTGGGCGAGCGTCACGGGGTTGGGCCAGCCAAGGCCGCACCCCGAGCCACCGCTCTGCGCAATGAAGCCGCCGAACTGCGCGGGGCCGTCAAGATCGCGCGTAATGGGCTTGCCCACGCTCTCGAGGGCAGGGAGGCCGGAGTATGCGTCGCCCAACAGGGCTTCCATCTCGGACTGCGTGAGCTGGTCGAGGAGGGCATCCCACTGCGGGTCATCGAAGTCGGAGCCAAGCGCGATACCAAGCTCGGTGAGCCCGCCGTTCTCCATCACGGAGAGGCCGTTCTGGGCACCAGTCACGACTTCGGAGGTGCCAGAACCCCAGCCTTCGCCGTCAACAGCAGTGGCAGAGGGAAGGTTAAGGGCGACCATCTCGTCGGTCATCTCGCGCTCGGCAACCGCGACGGGCCAGGTGCCCGCGAAGTCGGCGCGGGAGAGGTACGTGATGTCCTGGCCTGCGGTGACGCCGTCAACCGAGACACCGTCCACGGCGTCCTCGCCCGTGAACTTGTTGGAGACGGTGGCGCCGGTCACGGCATCGGTGTCGAGCAGGGCCTCGCTGGCAAGCGAGAGCTCGTAGGTCGCCTCGGGGGTGTGGGAGTCGCGGCGGAGGGAGACCTCGTAGGTGCCGGCCTCGAGCTCGTAGCCGGCAAAGCCGTTGGCGTTGGCGTCGTAGCAGTCGTAGCTCGCCATATCGCGTGCGGCAAACGAGAGGGTCACGGTCTCGGACGCGCCAGGCTCGATGAGACCCGTCTTGGCGAAGGCACCCAGCTCGGCGGCACTCTTCTCGATACCGCCCTTGGTATAGGGAGCCGAGAAGTAGAGCTCCACCACGTCACGGCCTGCGACGGAGCCGGTGTTGGTCACCTTGACCTGGATCTGGATGGTATCGTCGGCGGCAAACGTCGCTGCGGGCTCTCCCACGACCTCCCATTCAAAGCTGGTGTAGGAGAGGCCGTAGCCAAACGGGTACTGCACGGTTGCATCGTAGTCGATGAAGCCCTCGGCTGCTGCAGTCTCGTAGTAGCGGTAGCCAACGTAGATGCCCTCAGCGTAGTCGGCGAACTTGGCGGAGTCGTAGAGCACGCCAGCCTCGCCCAGGTTGCCGTTGGTAGTGCCGTTGGCAGGATACAGGCCCTCGGAGCCCGCGTACGAGCCGATGCCGTCCTTGCCCATCACGGCATAGTTGGGGGCACTGGCAAGGTCATATGCCCAAGTGTCGACCGTCTTGCCGCTGGGGTTGACTTCGCCCCAGATGATGGAGGGGATAACCTCGGCTGCATACTCGCCGGTATAGCCCACGAGCAGGCACGCGTCGATACCGGGGATGGTCTCGAGGCCGCCCAGGGCCATGACGTTTCCGGTATTGAGGAGCACGATAACGTTATCGTAGGTCTCACCAACGTAGGCTAGGAGCGCCTCCTCCTCGGTGGAGAGCTCGAGATAGCAGCGGGTGTCATCGACAACAACTTCGCCGCCGGCCTGGACGATCTTGTACTGCTCCTTCGGGGCGTCGTTGCTCTCGCCCATGAAGCGCTGGAGCACCACGATAGCGGTGTCGGAGAAGCCCTCTGCGTTGGCAAGCAGTTCGGGCGTGTAGAGCGAGGTATCGTCGATGGACGGCTCATAGAGGCGGCTCGACTGCTCGGGCCATGCGGAGAGCGTGCGGTTGAACTCGCGCGACTCCTGGAAGCCCGCGTACATGTCGGTGAGCTCATGGTTGTACTCGATGCCCGCAGCGTCAAGCGCGCCGAGCAGGTCGACCTTGACCTCGGCGATGCCACCCGAGCCCGAGCCGCCGCCCAGCCACTCGGTGGATGCCCAGCCGAAGACGTTTACGCGCGTGACGTCGGACGAGAGCGGCAGCGTCGCGCCCTCGTTGCGGAGCAGCACCGCGCCCTCGGCCTCCACCTGGTCGGCGGTCGCGCGCGCCTGCGCCACGGTGGCCTCGCGCACCGTGGGGTCGAGGTCAACGCTCGCAGTGCTCATGATCTTGTCAGTAAGCGGACCCGCGATGGGCATCGCCACCAGGTTGACGGCGAGCGCCACAAGTGCGAGCAACAGCGCCAGCACGAGGCCGATGCTTTTGCGTACGAGATGCGGCTTCTTAACCCGCTCATTCTTCTTAGCCATTCGGATTCCCTCCCTCAGGTTACAATCCAACACGCTCATCCTAGGCCTCGCGCACAGGGAAAGGGCCATGCTGGCATAATCGGTTTCAGGTTGGCATGAATCGGAGGGGAATGCCGTGGTCGAGGTGCTCATAGTCGAAGACGATGCGGAGGCGAAAGATGCCCTCTCCGCATGCCTCGAGCGTTACGGACGCGAGAAGGACACCGCATTCTCGATTACGTGGATTGCAAGCGCGCTCGAGTTCTTAGAGAAACGGCCGAACGCCGACATCATCTTCATGGACATCGAGATGCCGGGGATCACCGGCATGGAGGCGGCCGAGGAGCTGCGCTCGTATGACATGGATACTCCGCTCGTCTTCGTAACCAACCTCGCCCAGTACGCAGTCCACGGATATGCGGTGGATGCCGTCGATTTCATCGTGAAGCCCGTCGACTACGGATCGTTCTCGTTGCGCATGTCCCGCGTCATGTGCAAGATGGCACATTCCGAAAAGCACTCAATTGTACTTGGCGGCGGCTCGGCGCGCCAGGCAATCGAGACCCGCGAGATTGCCTATGTAGATGTGGATGGCCATTATCTCGGTTACCATCTTACGGGCGGCGAGGTCATCCGGGTGCGCGGCAGTATGGTACAGGCGGAACGCGAGCTCGCGAGCAGCCCCTTCGTACGCATCTCGAGCAGCGAGCTCGTGAACATGGCGCAGGTACGGCGTCTCGAGCGTGATTCGGTTACCCTCGAGGGCGGTGAGGTCCTCTGGTTCAGCCGATCGCGCAGGAAGACCGCCTCAGAGAGAATCGTCCGTTTCTTGGCAGGCGGGCGGGTATGATGCTCGAGCAAATGCTCGGTTTCCTACGGTTCATCGCCCTGCTTGCACAGATCGGCTTCGGGGTGTGGTTATTCTCGTCGCGTCTCCCGATACGGCCGCACGGAAGGCTTTGGGCGGCACTTGTGTTCGCGGCCTTCTTCATCTTCCTCGCGATTCTGTTCCCCCATGTCCCAGAGGAGGTCGAGGATGGGGAGTCGCTGCAGATGCAGCTCATCATCTTCTCGGCATTCCTCATCACGTGTGTGGGGATGGTCTTTGCCCACAGGAGCGCAGATCCGCTCACGGCGCTCTTCTGCGCCACGGCAGGCTACACCACGCAGAACCTTGCCAGCGGCCTCGACGGGCTGGTGAAGCTTCTTGCTTTGGAGATCTGGGGCGTTCCCGAAGGCGATTTGCGTTTGTGGGTTCCCAGCTTCGTCATCTGCAGCCTTATCGTATTTATTCCCGTCTACCGTATGTTCGTCAAACGCATACGCACCGTAGACCTCGAGTGCATACAGCACAAGGGCATGGTTGGGACGCTTATCGTGGTCATGTTCGCGGTCATCCTCTTCGATATTGTGAACAAATCCCTGCCGGGATTCGATGTGCCCCTTGCCGTAACGTGCATCTCACGCATCATCCATGGCATCGTTTGCATTTTCGTGCTCTATGCGGAATACGAGATGGTGTTCAACCGCGCGCTCGAGCTCGAGGTTGCCGCAACCGAGAAGATCCTCGATGAGCGAGGCCGTCAATACGAGCTCTCGCGCGAGGCCATCTCCTCGGTTAACCGTCGCGTACATGACATCCGCCACCAAATCGCACGCAGGCTGGATGGTGCCAAGATTGAAAGCAGCGTTCTATCCGAGGTGATCCGCGCGGTCGATATCTATGATTCCAACCTCCGCACGGGCAACGAGGCGCTCGATACGGTGCTCGCCGAGAAGAGCCTCGCAGCCAGACGTGCCGGCATCACGCTCACGTGCATAGCAGACGGGACCGCGCTCTCCCCTATGGCGGCTACCGATGTGTTCACGCTTGTTGGAACCATGCTCGACCTTGCCTTCGAGGCTGTCCGCAATCTGGATAACGAGGAATACGCAACTATCTCCCTCTCTGTTCGTCCCTCGGGCGAGATTGCCGCCGTCCATGTGGAGTGCTTCTGCCCAGACGGGTGGCAGGCCGATATGGCGATACTAGATAGGATCGTCGAACGCTATGGTGGTTTAGACTCGAGCTCGATCGATGAGGGGATCCTCTCGCTCGATGTTGCGATTCCCCTGTAAGCTTACCGATCATTTCCGCAGCGTTGCATCCTGCACATGGCCGAGTTCGTGCCAAACGGACAGAATCCGGCGATTTCTGTCCGAGAAACACGAACTCGGCAATCTGGTCGACGCTTCCGAGCGCAAAAGGCCCCGCCGGATAGATCCGACGGGGCCTCGTTGAGAAGGGGTCTATCTCTTCGAGCCTACGCAGCGGCCTGCTGGGCGCGCCACTTCACCATCTTCTTGTGACGGCGTACGAGGTACCACACGTACAGGCCGATCATAAGCGCGCAGATGCCATAGATGCCCAGCTGCAGCGGATACGGTCCGGTGGTGCCCACGGCCATGGCCTCCGAGTTCACGGTCATGTACAGGATGTTCTTCGTAGCCTGACGAAGCGCCTGGTGGCCGGCGGGCGTGGAGAGCGTGGACTCGTCGAGACCGGCGAAGATGGGCAGATTACCGAACGAGAGCTCTAGGTCGTTGCCGGCGCGCAGAGCACGGTCGAAGTCCATGGTGGTTGCAGCCATGACGCAGTCGGTGATGACGGCGCCCTGGAATCCCCACTCCTCGCGCAGGACCTCGGTGAGCAGCGGGTAGCTCTCGGCAGCGGGCACGGCGCCGATGCGGTTGAAGGAGCTCATGATGCCGAGCGTACGGCCGAGCTTGACGCCCATCTCGAAGGGCCTGAGGTAGATTTCGCGCATGGCCTGCTCGTTTGCCCAGGTCACAAGGCCGCCGTTATCGCGGTTGGTCTCCTGGTCGTTGAGGGCGAAGTGCTTGAGGTAGGTGTAGACGCCCTTGCTCTGGATGCCGCGGATCTCGGCCTCGACGATGGAGCCGGAGAGGAATCCATCCTCGGAGACGTACTCGTAGTTGCGGCCTGCGAACGGCGAGCGGTGGATATTGCACGCGGGGGCGTAGAGGCCGCCGGCGCCGATTTCGTGGGCCTCGGCTCCGAAGACCTCGCCCATGCGGAAGACCAGCTCCGTATTCCAGGTGGCACCGAGCATGGACTGGCCGGTGTACTGGTTGCCGCTGAGGCCGCCGAGAACCAGGTTGGCGCCGTTGGGACCGTCGGTGTCGATGACGTGCGGCTTGCCCACGCTGGGCACGGCACCGTTCATCCAGCCGCCCATCTGCACAAGATAGGCCATCTCGTCGACCGAGACCTGCTCGAGGAGCTCGTCCCACATGGAATCGTCGTAGGCGACGCCCTTCATATCGGAGAGCTTGAGACCGTGGTTGGCCACGACGATATCCTCGACATCGGGGTTGTCGACGGTGGTGTCGGTGATGATGGCGACCTGCTCGGGCGTTGCCTCGATGCCGGAAGCGCGGCGCTCGGTGGGCATGGTGCCCGCCCAGTCGGCGCGGGAGACGTAGACAAGGCCATCACCGTAGCTCATGTCGTCGAAGCGGTTCACGGCGGTCACGAGATCGCTCGAGCGCTTGCCGTCGTTTGCATCGTTGTAGATGATGTCGGAGTTGACGGTGAAGGTGCGGGAATCGACCATCTCGTGGCTGTTGTTCTGCAGACGGACCTCATAGGTGCCCGCCTCGAGCACATAGGCACCGCCCTCGGCCTTGATGCCCGCGTAGTCGTAGGAAGCGATGTCCTCCTTGTTGAAGGTGATCTCAAGAGTCTGGCTCTCCCCGGGTTCGAGAAGCTTGGTCTTGGCGAATCCCGCGAGCACAACCTCGGCCTTCTCGATGCCGCCTGCGGTATAGGGGGCGTTGACGTAGACCTGCGCGACATCCTTGCCGGCGACGGAGCCGGTATTGGTGACGTTGACGCGCACGGTGACGGCGTCGCCCGTGGCGGAGAAGGACTCGATGGTCTTCTCGAAGGTGGTGTAGCTCATGCCGTACCCGAATGGATACTGCACGGTGGCATCATAGTCGATGAAGCCATCGGCAGCGGCAGTCTCGTAGTAGCGATATCCCACGTAGATGCCCTCGACGTAATCGACGAAGTGGTACGGCAGGTTATCGCCGGTCTCAGAGCTGCCGCCCATGCCGTTGTTTCCGTAGAACACATTGGTGTAATCGAAGGCACCCATAGCGTAGTAGCTGGGAGCGCTCTCGACCTCGTAGGGATAGGTGTCGACCAGGCGGCCAGAGGGGTTCACGGCGCCTGCGAGCACATCGCCGATGGCGTTGGTGCCGGTAGATCCGGGGGTTCCGACCCAGATAGCGGCGTCGATGCCCTCGTCCTCGAGGAACCCGAGCTCCATGGCGTTGGCGGCGTTGATGATCACGATGACTTTGTCGTAGCTGGCCTTGGCCATGTCGAGCAGGTCCTCCTCGGCGGGGGTGAGCTCGAGGTAGCTGCGACCGGCCTCGGAGCCCTCATAGGCGGCCATATCCATGGGCAGGTCGCCACCCTCGCCGGAGCGACGGGTGATAACCACGATGGCGGTGTCGGAGTAGTCGGCTGCGGCGGAAAGCAGGTCGGCGGGATAGGCGCTCTGTGGAATCTCGTAGAGGTTCCAGTCGGTGCCTACGATGCCCATCTCCGCAGTATTGGGGGTGTTCTCCTTGTACCAGGAGGCGAGATCCTCGTTGACCTCGAGGCCCGCGTTGCGCAGACCCTGCATCAGGCTGGTGTTGACGCTCTCGTCGGCGGCACCGGAGCCCGTGCCGCCGTAGGTGAACTGCTCGATACCCACGCCGAAGACGTTCACCTTGGCACCTGCACCAAGAGGCAGCGTACCGTTGTTCTCGAGCAGGACAATGGCCTCGCTCTCGACCTCCTGCGTCATGGCGCGCGGTTCGGCGCGGTTCTCCTCGGTGGAGAGGTTGGGCGCCATGATGCCGTTGATCATGGCGAAATACGGACGCACAACCGTGGTCGTGAGCCCCAGGATGAGCACGAACGGAATCACGAGAATGGAGAGCACCCAGAGCAGGATCCTGCTCGGTCGCCTCACCGGTTTGTTGGGATCTTTGGCCATTTCCTTTCCTTCCCTTGTCTCCCGACCGAAGCGTCGGGCACGTTACTACCTCACGCGCGATAGTATTTGATTCAGTGATTCGCCAGAGCGTCGTTGACTTATGCTGCACGGCGCCTTGACCTAATCGGCTGAGGAGAAGACATATGTATCGGATTCTCATCGTTGAAGACACGCTCGCAGAGTCGGACAATCTGCGCGCGCTGCTCTCCCGCTACGGAGCGGAGCGCGGCGAGCAGTTCGCCGTCGAGGTCATGGCAAGCGCGCTCGAATTCGATGAGAGAAAGCCTGCGGCAGATCTCGTCTTCATGGATATCGACATGCCCGGCATGAACGGCATGCAGGCTGCAGAGGCTCTGCGCGAACGTGACAGCGAGACGTTGCTCATCTTCGTCACCAACCTTGCCCAATACGCCGTGCACGGGTATGCCGTCGACACGCTCGATTTCATGGTGAAGCCCGTCTCCTACGATGATTTCTCGCTCCGCATGGATCGGGCGATGCGGAAGCTGCATAAGCGCACGGGAGCCACGGTCACGCTTCCCACCGCAGATGGCACGCGCATCATCAATGTGCGCGATATCGCCTATGTCGACATCCTGCGCCATGACCTCTACTACCACATCGACGGAATCGCGGAACCCCTACGTCTACGAGGATCCATCAAGGCGGCAGCGGAAGAGCTTGGCGATGACTTCGTACGCATCTCCTCAAGCTGTCTCGCCAACATGGCCCACGTGAGGCTCATCCGGCAGGGATCGATTGTGCTTTCCTCGGGCGAGGAGCTCTTCTTCAGCCGTGGATGCCGCAAGGAGGCGCTCGAGACGCTCAACGCCTACGTGGGCAGGAGCCTGTGATGCCTATTCCCTTGATGACGGTCTCCCTGTTTACAATGTGCGCTTCGTTGCTGCGCATCGTACTCGGTGTTCTGCTCATCACCGTACCGCTGCCCCTTCGCGATGGCGCGAGAGCAAGGATCCCGGCTGTGCTTGCAGGCCTACTCTGCACGTATGTGTTTCTTTTGGTCGTGTTGCTGGCGCCCGCTTCTGAGACGTCCGGGGTCGGGTTCTTCATCGGCCAGCTTCTCACATTCTCGCTATTGCTCATCGCATGCGTCGGCGCAGTTCTCTTCGTGTACGACACGAACATCTGGACGGCGCTGTTCTGCTGCTCCGCGGGCTATACCGTCCAGAATCTCGCATCAGGGGCAACGGAGCTGGTTTGGACGTTGATCGGTGGCGCGAGCCCCCGTTCGGTCTCCTTCAACTCCCCCGAGCGCTTCATGCTGTCGTCTCTCTGCACGGTGGTGGTGTACATTGCTGCATACCTGCTTATCACACGCTACCTGCATCGTGAGGGGCTCGAACGCATCGAGGACCGGTCCATGATCCTCATCATGGCCGTGGTCATCCTCGTGATCATCGGATTCGATCTGGTCATCAAGTGGTTGGTGGAGCAGGGAATCGGCGCGGGTGCCATGGTGTTCCTGCGCGTCTTCCACGGCCTTGCCTGCTGCTTCACGCTCACGATGGAATTCGAGCTGCTTATCCGGAGACGCACAGAGGCTGAGCGCGACACTCTGCAGGCCGTCATCTCCCAGCAGGAGCATCAGTACAAGCAGAGCCGCGAGACAATCGCCGCCGTGAACGCACGCCTGCATGATATCAGACACAATATCGCACGGCTCGGCGCCGAGGAAGGCCTCGACTCGAGCCTTCTCAAAGACATGGTGCGCGAGATATCAATCTACGACACCAAGGTCCGCACGGGCAACGAGGCTCTCGACGTCGTGCTCTCCGAGAAGCGCCTCATGCTTGAGCGCGAAGGCATCACCCTCACCTGCGTAGCCGATGGCTCCGTGCTCTCGTTCATGGCTTCCGCCGACATCTACACGCTCTTCAATGAGATCATCGACCGCATTGAGCCCTCAAAGGCAACGTCGATTTCCCTCGTGGTGCGTAAGGTCCTCGGCTCCGCGTCAATCCACATCGAGTGCAACGGGCACGACCTCGAAGCCCCCTGGCCTGAGGCGGTTCGAGGCATCATCCACCGCTATGGCGGCACGTTCTCCGCAGGCGATCGAGAAGGATTACTTCAGTTCAGCGCGCTCTTCCCTGCGCAATAGTCCTCTCCTTTCGCCGAGTTCGTGCCAAACGGACAGAATCTTGCCTGTTCTGTCCGAACAACACGAATCGAGGCGCCAGTGCTATGCGGCAAGCGGCGAGTAAACTGTCGAGGTGTACCGTATTCCCCTAAACGTTCCGCACTTCCCGCGGGATACCACCAAGAATCGCTCGCCGCACCTGACCAGATACGGTATTCCATATGCCTCGAGAATCCTGATAAGAATGCGGGGATTCATGATGTCCTTGAACGAGAGACGCATGACAGGGGTCCCGCTCGCGCTTATACGGGATTCGCGCAAACGCTCATCGGCCAATACGTCCACCGTGCGCCTGCCTTCCGTCATCACCGGATCGATGTACTTTTCTCTTCCATCGAATTCCCCGATGATCTTGGTACCATCCGCATGCGTCCACAGGAAATCGACCCGGTAGCCCATCCTGCCTTCAATAGGATCATCCACCTCGACCTGGAGGTCTGGCGGAGCATACCCTAGCTCGATTATCGCCGCCCGTGCCATAGACTCACCGCCGTTCTCAGATCTGCCATCAACCCATCGGGCAGCTTCACGTGCGGCAACGATTCCGCGCCGATGAGGATGACAATAACATTCGAGCAATCTTTCATAGTCGTCCTTTGATGCACCAGCAAGGCGCACGTACGAGTCGGCAACTGCCAAGCTCTTCTTGAAGTCTCCCGAACACGCGCAGTCTGCCGCCGTCTGCTCGAACGTGGTTACGCGAACACCGTAAACAACCTCGCCGTATGGCGACTCCGTGTAGTGATACGTCATCTGATTGGCACTGTTCAGGTGAGATGCACTGCTCACAAGCCTGTGAACGGTCTGGAGATCGCGATACGATACGGAAAGCCCATGCACGAGCGCTGCGGAATAGTGGGAGAACACCCAATCGGGATGGAGCTTGCTCAGAGCGCGGAGGATATGGAGGTGCTTGGAAGATCGGGAGAGACTCTCCCAGTATGCGTACCGGGCAAACAGCCCTCTGAACGGTTGGACGGCAAGGCCCTTTGTGCACATGCGCTTCAGCTGCCGACGCGATGAGGCCGAATCGGGAATCAGGCACATGCCTCTCGACTCGGCAATCGCGAACTCCCTCATATAGTGGTCACGCGCCGCGCTGCTCATATCCTCACCTCCGATTTGATGATTTCTCAACACCATAGCGGATGCATGCCAGCAACCATTTCAGCTTGTCGCGAACGGTATATGAAGAGGGGCGTAATCTGCCGAGTTCGTTTTTGTTGGACAAAAAAAGCCTAATGTTGTCTGTTTGGAACGAATTCGCCGAGAAGAGACATTCACGGCTGAACAGAAAACGGCCCCGGAGCGAGGCAGGACTCCGGGGCCGTACGGGCGGGGATGTGCCCGAGTGATGCTAGCTGGCGGCTATGCCTCCTTGCCGGACTTCCACCACTTGAAGAAGCCGAACAGGACGCCGAGGCCGATGACGGCGGAGGCGGCGTAGAGGCAGATCTGCCACGGAGCGAGGCCGTAGGAGATCACGGTGCCGGGCGCGACGCCGTTCATGGCGTTGGAGTTGGCAACCACGTAGCAGATGTTCTTGATGGCGGTGCGCATGGAGGCGACGGCCGCAGGGCTGGAGATGTCATCGATCGGGGCTGCGTACGAGGCGATCGTGAGCATGTGGTCGTTGCCTGCATAGAAGCCCTGGTTCTTGTTCATGTAATCGTACAGGTTGAAGTCGGTGATGGCGAAGCCCTGGAAGCCCCACTCATCACGCAGGATGCCGGTCATGAGGCTCGGGCGCCCGCCTGCCCACTCGGTGCCGATGAAGTTGAACGAACTCATGACGGCGGTGCAGGCCGGCATCTCCTTGGTGGAGATGGTGCCCTGGTCGTCGGAGATGTACCTCATCTCGATGGGATCGGCCTTGACGCAGTACTCGAACGGGCGCAGGTAGATCTCGCGGATGGTCTGCTCGGAAGCCCAGGTCAAGAGGTGGGCGGTGCGGTTGGTTTCCTGGTCGTTCATGGCGAAGTGCTTAATGTAGGCATAGCAGCCGTTGGAAGCTGCACCGCGAACGACCTGCGCCGCAAGCTCGCCGCCGAGCACGGGGTCCTCGGAGTAGTACTCGAAGTTACGGCCGGCGAACGGGCTGCGATGCGTGTTCATAGCGGGAGCATACCAGCCGTTGTAGCCCGAAGCGAGCGCCTCCTGGCCGATCATCTGGCCGACGCGGTACATGAGTTCCTTGTTCCACGTCTGCGCCATGACGACCTCGGAGCACCACGCGCAGTTGCCGGTGGAACCCATGAGGCTGGTGAACCCGGCGGGGCCGTCGGGATCGCTGGTCTTGGGCTTGCCGATGGAGGGAATCTCAGCGGTGTTGTAGGCGCCATCGTTCAGGACCGCAACCATCTCCTCGACGGTGACCTGATCGATGAGCTGATCCCACAGCGGGTCGTCCTTGTCAACGCCGCGCAGGTCGATGAGCTGGAGGCCGTTGGAAGCGCCTGTGGTGGGCATCTCGACGTCGGAATGCTCGGCGGCATAGGCGGCGGCGTCGAACATCTCGACGGTGATGCCGGCATCAGCGGTGGTCTTGTCCTCGGCACCGTCGGGGAAGGTGCCCGCGAAATCGGCGCGCGAGAAGTTCGTGGTGTTGGCCTCGATATAGGCGGTGGTGTCATCGAACTTGTTGGACGTGGGGTTGCCGGTGGCGGAGTCGGTGTCGTACACCTCGGCGCCGAGGGCGACCGTCTCCTCCGCGATGACGTCATGGCTGTTGGCGCGCAGGCTGATCACGTAGTCGCCCGCATCCTGCACATAGGCTCCCTGCGAGCTGTCCCAGCTTGCCATGTTGCGGACGGGGAAGGCGATCTCGAGCGTCTGGCTCTCGCCGGACTCGAGGAGCTTGGTCTTGTCGAAGCTGCCGAGCACGACGGCGCTCTTCTCAAGGCCCCCGGGCGTGTAGGGAGCGGAGTAGTAGATCTCGACGACGTCCTTGCCGGCAACGGAGCCGGTGTTGGTGACGGTTACCTTGGCGACCACGTTATCGCCTTGAACGGCAACGGAGTCGAGCGTTTCCTCGAACTCGGTGTAGGACAGGCCGTAGCCGAACGGGAACACGACGGCCTCGTCGTAGTTGATGAAGCCCTCGGCGGCTGCGGTCTCGTAGTAGCGGTAGCCATAGTAGATGCCCTCTTCGTACTCGACGAAGTAGGCCTTGTCGCCGTCCTGGGAATAGAAGCCCGAAACGTCGGTGTACTGGAAGCTGCCGAAGTTGACGAAGGTCGGGTCTGCCGTGAAGTCGGCGGCCCAGAGGTCGGTCGTGCGGCCGGAGGGGTTGATCTGGCCGGCGATGACCTGGCCCACAGCGGTGGCGCCCGTGGCGCCGATCGAGCCGACGTGCAGGATGGCATCGACCTCGTACTCGCCCTCGGTGAGGATGCCCACCTCCATGGTGGTGGAGAGGTTCAGCACGACGACGACCTTATCGGCGCCGGCCTTAGCGGCCGCGATGACGTCCTTCTCCTCTTGGGTGAGCTCGAGCTGATGCTGGCCCTCGACGTAGTTGGCGGTTTCCGCGTTGGCCGTGAAGTTCTCGGAGATGCCTGAGTTGAGCGTGCCGAGCAGATCCTGGGAGAGGTCGCCGCCCTCGCCGCCGCCGCGGCCGATCACGATGATGGCGGTGGTGCCGGAAAGGGTGGCCTGAGCGTCAGCGGGATAGTCGGACCAGGGAATCTCGCCTGCATAGTAGGCCGAGGTCTGGGGGCTGTCCATGACGATGTCCGCCTTGGGGTAGCTTTCATAGTTGGCGAGCGCGTACTGATAGAGCGCGTCGTTGACGGTGAGGCCGGCGTTCTGGAGGCCGGCAAGGAAGTCGATGCACGATGCGGGATCGACGGTGCCCGAGCCTGCACCGCCGTAGACGGGGTCGGCGGCATAGCGGCCGATGAGCGTCACGGTACCGGAAGCAGGCAGCGCATCGTTGTCGTTCTTCATAAGGACGATGCCCTCGCCCTCAACCTCGACGACCATCTCCTCGGCTGCCTGGGTTGCAACGACGCGGCCCCGGTACTCGGAGGTGTAATACTGGGAGTCCCAGTCCTCGGAGCCTTCTGCGATGCTGATGGTGGCGGGATTTCCGCCGCCCGGCGCATACTTGTCGAGCGTAGAGTCGAACATGGCGGCAGCAACGTTGACGGCGATCACCACGACCGCAAGGATCGCGAGGACAACCGGCAGAACTTTGCTGCGTCCTCCTGTCTTGCTCATTTCTCCTCCTATGCGAAAGGTTCCTCCTCGCCGCTCGAAACCTTCATAAGGCACGGGCGACAACTATCCATTTATGAATATACCATGTAGAAACTGGCTCTCCTGGTGCATACCAGGCCGTTGTCGCAGGTTGTCGTTTTGGCGGCGCAACTGGAACGAGCGGCGCATCTGCTTGACGGCATGGATTGCCGCCCGTCGCCGATGCGAGCACCTTCGCGCTCTCCGAGGCGATTATGGTTAAGGTATGCAAAAACGCGATGGACGACGTTCGAGGGGCATGCATTGTATCGAATCCTGATCATCGAAGACGACAAAGCCGCCGCCCACGCGCTGCGGTCGTTCATCTCGCGCTATCTCGATGAACATGGCATCGATGCGCACGTGGAGTGGATGCGGACCGCGTTCGAGTTCATCGAATTCAAGCAGCACTGGGACCTCGTGTTCATGGACATCGGCCTGCCCGGCGTCGATGGCATGGAGGCCGCACATCTCCTGCGAGAGCGCGATGCAGAGACGCTTCTCATCTTCGTGACGGACCTCGCCCAGTTCGCGATGAAGGGCTACGAGGTCGATGCGCTGGACTTCGTGGTGAAGCCCGTCAACTACCAGAGCCTCTCCATGCGCCTCGACCGCGCCATGCGCATCCTCGCGGGCAAGCAGGTCAATAACATCTACCTCTCCACGCGGTTCGGTGCACGCGTGTTCCCCATCACCGACCTCATCTTCGCCGAGGTACGCGGCCACAACCTGGAGTACCATCTCCCCGACGAGACCATCACCGTGCGCGGCACCATGTCCAAGCTCGAGGAGGAGATGGACTCCGCACGGTTCATCCGCATCTCGAACAGCTGCCTCATCAACGCCGACCGGATCCATTCCATCAACGGATCGACCGTGCGCATGAGCACGGGCGACGAGCTCGCCATCTCCCGTACCAAGAAGAAGAGCGCGCTCGAGGCGCTCGCGAGCTACTACGGAGGGGGGCACTGATGGGCGGCATCGAGGGCGTGCTCGTCCCCCTTCTCTCGCTCATCATGTTCGCAACGCCCGCGCTGCTCGTCTCCGCCCCCTTCCCCCGCCGCAGCCATTTCGAGATCCGCGTTGCAGCCTGCCTGACGGCGGTGCTGGCGCTCTTCATCTTCTGGAATCCCGCCATCGACCTCTCCACGTCCGAGACGATCCCGGTGAGCGAGTTCGTCTCCATGGCGGTCTTCTTCGCCGTCACGCTCGCCAACATGATGCTGCTCATCCTCATCTGCCATCGCGTCTCGGCGCTGACGGCATGCTATGCGGCAACCATCGCCTATACCGTGCAGAATCTCGGGTCGAGCTTATCCGAGCTCGTGGCACTCCTTACGGGCACGGCCGTCGCTCAGGGCAAGCTCTTCGCGATGGTCCGCATGACCACCTTCTGCCTCGTCGCGTACGTACTCTACTATCTGATCGTCACCAGGCGCATCTCGCGCGAAGCCCCGCTGCAGGTCCCGGGCAAGCGGGTGCTCGCACTCTTCTTCACCGTCATCCTCGTGAGCATCGTGTTCGACATGGGTGTGAAGCGCCTCCCCGGCCTCGGCCTCGGCATGGGCTACCTCATCCTCTTCCGCGTCACGCAGATCGTCATGGTCGCCACCATCCTGGTGCTCGAGTTCGAGCTGCTCTACTCGAGCAACATGAAGGTCCAGGCGGCAACCATCGAGCGTCTCATGCGCGATCGGGAGCGGCAGTACGAGCTCTCGCGCGACACCATCGATGCCATCAACATGAAGATGCACGATATCCGCCACCAGATCCGCCATCTCGAGGATGGGTCGGAGGGAACTGCGGTGCTCGATAAGGAGGTCCTGCAGGATATCGCGCGCGAGGTCAACGTATACGACACGCATGTCACGACCGGTAACGACGCCCTCGACACCATCCTCACCGAGAAGACCCTGCTGGGCGAGCGCGAGCAGATCTCGCTCGCCTCGATCGTCGACGGCGAGGCGCTCGCCTTCATGTCGCCCACCGACCTGTACGTGCTCTTCGGCAACGCCCTCGAGAACGCGTTCGAGGCGGTGCGCAAGCTCGATGACCCCGAGAAGCGCAACATCTCGCTGCTCGTCCGACGCGTCGCCAACATGGCGTCGATCCACATGGAGAACTACTATGCGGGCGAGATCGTCTACGACGCGTACGGCAACATCATGAGCAGCAAGATGAATTCTGAGGAACATGGCTACGGCGTGCGCTCGATGCGCCAGATCGTCGAGAAGTACGGCGGCACGATGACGCTCTCCGCCGAAGGGCAGACCTTCTCGGTCAACATGCTCATCCCCATCCCGTAAGTACTCCTTGGGACAAACCGCTCGGAGCGGTTTGTCCCAGCCACCGCCTTGCCCTACTGCGCAAAAGCGGGACAAAGTGCTCGGAGCGGTTTGTCCCAAAAGGCGGCACCCCGCCCGGAGAGAGGGGGCGGGGTGCCGTAGTACTATCGCGATCCCTGCTTGGGAAGGAGCGGGAAGATCGCCTGATCAAAACTAGTCGGTGATGACCTCGATCTCGGGCTCGGTGAGCGGAGCGGCCTTGTAGGTCTTGGTACGCTCGTCATCGATGACGCCGGACCAGTTCATGCCGAAGGCGAAGTCGTAAGCGTTGCCCTCGGAGTCGACGTAGCACTCCATGTCGCGCGGGACGTCGCAGAGCTGAGCCTCGACGGTGTCCATGTCCTTGGGCATCTGGTACTGGAGCAGGCCATAGGGCTCGCTCTTGCCGCTGATGACGCGCATGAAGGATGCCATGGAGACCTCGCCCCAGGAGAGGAGGATGGCGTCGGCGTACGGCTCGATCTCGTGGAAGCACATGGGGTGGTTGGCCTCGATGATGAGGATGAGCTTAGCGGTCTCGGGGAGCTTGGACTTGATGTCGATGACCCAGTCGAGCTCGGACTCGTTGGTGGCGTAGGTGTCGGCGCCGAAGTGCGCGCGGTTCTCCTTGGAGCCATCCTCGAGGATATCACCGGCAACGGAGACCTTCTTGACGTTCGGACCATCGGCGGTGTAGGGACGGTACTGCAGCGAGACGGGACGCCAGACGATAGGACCGCCGGTCGCACGGTCGAACCTCGGCTCATCGTTGCCGGAGTAGCCGTCGAAGGCATCCTGCGGGTTCTTGACGCGCACGATGGCGTACTCGACATCGGCAAGATCCTCGGCGGTGAGGGTCGTGATGTCGCTCGCCTGGAGCTGGGGATTGCCCTGCTCGTCAGCCTCACCGGTGGGCTCGCCCACGGTGTCGGTCACGACGTCGAAGTACTCGGAAGCGAGACCCTCGTCGATGCAGGTGTTCGCGTTGGCCTGGACGGCGGGAGCAAACGGGGGCATGCCGGGATCGTAGGGGCTGAACTTCCTCGGGATGTAGACCTTGGGCTTGGAGGCCATGCCGTCCTTGGCGATCACGTTGCCGGCATTCTTGAGCATGATGATGCACTTGTCTGCGATCTCCTCGGCGCCCTTCTTCATCTCCTCGGACTCGAAGAGGGCCTTGGCGACGGACCTGTCGCAGTAGGGCTGGTCGAACAGCTGCACCTGGATCATCAGGCGGGCGATGCGGCGAGCGGAGTCGTGGACCATCTTGGAGGCCTCTTCGGCACCGCGCTCCTCGGCGATCATATCGAAGGCCGGCTTGCCGTGGGTATCGGGGTAGAACTGGCCGCCGTACTGGTCGACGCTTGCCTCGAACATGATCTTGAGGCGCTCCTGCTCGGAAAGGTCGTCAAGACCGCGCTGGGTGGGGCCGATGATGTTCCAGTCGGAGCAGATCATGCCATCCCATCCGGCATTGCGCAGGATGGAGAGCTGCTTGGCGTTGAAGCCGCCGCCCACCAGCGGGCCGTACTCCTCGTCCTCGCTGTAGGCAACGCCGTAATTGGGCATGATGGAGGCCATCTCGCCGGTCGAGGAGTCGAGCTTCAGGCCACCGTCGAGGAACGGGATGAGGTGGGCCTTGTAGTTGCCGCCCTCGAAGACGTCGTACTTGCCGGGCTTGACGTGGTCGTTGCAGCCGGTCTCGATGGCGCCGGCGCCCACGAAGTGCTTGAGCATGGTGGCAACGGACTCATCGCCCCAGCCGAGATCCTGCGTGGCCTCGTCGTCGCCCCAAGAGGACTGCATGCCGCCGCAGTAGGCCTGCACGAAGTCGCGGGTGAGCGCGGGGTCCTCGGACTCGGCGCCGTTGAGGCGCTTGACCGTGGGGTTGGTGTAGAGGTCGATCTGGGGTCCCAGGTTGACGGTGACGCCGGTGTAGCGCCAAGCGCGGCTCGTCCACATGCCGGCCTTGCGCCAGAGGTCCTTGTCCATGAGGGGGGCAAGGCCGCAGCCGGTGGGGATGCCCAGAGAGGAGTACGGATCGGTGGAGTTCATGTACGGAATGCCGAACGGACGCTGCTCGCACAGGCTCTGGACCTTGTTGATCCACTGGATATCGGTGGCGTAGGACTCCTCGTTGGAAGCGAGGCGGGAAACGCCCGCCGCAGAACCCTTGGCGATGAGGCCGAACTCGGGATCCTCGGCGCCCTCGGTCTTGTCGGCGACGCCGCCGTGGAACATGAGCTTGATGCAGTCATCGTCGGACAGGTGCGCGGCGAAGTCGATCGCGCGGTCGTCGATGGCCTGGCGCCAGTCCTCGAAGAGGTCGAGCTTGCCGCTGCCATCAAGATCCTTGAACGCAAGGCCGTTGACCTGGATGATCTTGGCCTCGTCCATCACGCCGATCACGACGCCGTTGGGGTTGGTCACGCGGAACCAGCCGTCGCGGGTCTGCTCGGAGGTCCAAAGGGCCTCCACATCCTCGCCGTCCGGATCGATGGGGTACGCGGATGCGTCGGGCGCGGCATACGCGTCGCCCGCGGGTTCGGGAGCAGCCTCAGACTCGCCATCGGTCTCGCTGCCGGTCTCAGAGGCAGGCGCTCCTCCGTTTCCGTTTGCGCAAGCGGCCAGCGTCAGGACGCCTGCACCGGCTGCCACCTCAAGGAAATTCCTTCTCGTCAGTTTCTTGCTCACAGTCTCTCTCCCTTCAAAAGCCCAACTGTGCTACCGTTGCGGTAGTCACCTCGATGCTGGCGTCGCGGCCGCACGCATCTCGGCAACTACCGCATCTCGGATGCTACGTCGTGCTCCGACGCACTGAGATTCGCTGGGCAGAAGCTGTCGAGATTGCGTCAGAAACGTCGCATGGGGAGTAAGCAGATGGATGGAAAAGGAATCGGCATTCCGCCAAACCCCTCATCGAAGCTGGTTCGGATTCTTATTGTGGAAGATGATGTGAACGAGGCTGCGGCTCTGACAGCATGCCTCAAGCGGTACGAGCAGCTGCACAGCCAGCCCTTCGTCATCTCACGCACCAACACCGCGTTCGACATCATCGACACCGTTCCCGATGCCAACATCATATTCATGGACATAGGCCTGCCCGGCATCAACGGCATGGAGGCAGCGGGGATGCTGCGCATGAGGGGTGTGCGCACGCCCATCATCTTCATCACGAGCCTCGCGCAGTATGCTGCGAGCAGCTACGAGGTGGACGCCCTCGACTTCATGGTGAAGCCGGTGAAGTACGAGAGCTTCGCACTCCGCATGGACCGGGCGTTGCGTGTAATCCGCCGCACGCTGGGCAGAAGCATCGTCGTCAAGACCAAGGAGGGCATGCAGGTCATGCCCATCACGGATGTAACCGCCATCACCGTAGACGGCCACACCATCAACTACCACCAGACCGACGGTACCGTGTTCGAGGCGCGCGGATCGATGGGCAAGGTGGCACAGGAGCTCGCGGGCACACCCTTCGTGCGGGTGACGAGCGGCGCACTCGTCAACATGGATTACGTGCGCTCCGTCGACACGTGGGGCGTCAAGCTCTCAACAGGCGAGGAGTACCCCATCAGCCGCCCCAAGCGCAAAGATGTCCTTCGCGAGATCGCGAGCTACTTCGGAGGGAGCGACCGGTCATGATGAACATGCTGCCCGGCATCGTAGGCAAGCTGATTCCACCGATAAGCTATTTGGTCCCGCTGCTCATCCTCATGAACGCATTGGAGAAGCGCGATCGCTACCCCTTTAGAGCCGTGTGCTCGGTCGTGCTGTTCACAGTCTGCTTCAGGGGATTGCTCGGCCTGCAGCCGGCACCCTCCGCCGCGTGGGATTCTTCCGAGAACATCTCCCTTCTCCTCTTGGTATACCTCGCGGTCCTGCTGCTGATGGCCGTCGTGGCGCTGGCATGCTGCAACGTCTCCTTCGTACACGCGTTCTTCTATGCAGCCGCAGCGTACACCGTACAGAACCTCTCGTTTGTCACGCGTATCTTCATCAACGAGGCGGTGCGCTCCTTCGTTGCTCCGTCGGATGGCGGGCCAGGCCTGAATCAAGGAGTATCGCTCGTGTCCATTGCGCTGGGAGCGCTTCTCTTCTACCTGCTTTTTATCCGCAAACTGGGCACCGCGGGTCTCGATGTGGTGAGCAACAAGAGCTCCGCCTTTGCCATCTCGGCGACCCTCTTCTTCAACATCGTCTTCAGTGGCGCCTGTAGCAGCCTGCCGATGGACGCCCTCAACCCCGCACAGATGTCCACGCTCAGGGCGACGCAGGTGGGACTCGGCATCCTCATCCTCTACATGGAGTATGAGCTGCTGCTCAACAGGCGGCTCACAATAGAGGCGGCAACCACCGACCAGCTCATCCGCGACCGTGAGCGGCAGTACGAGACCAGCCGCGACACCATCGACGCCATCAACATCAAGATGCATGACATCCGCCACCAGATCCGCCACCTCGAGGACGGATCTGAGGGAACGACCGTGCTCGATCGCGAGGTGTTGCGCGAGATTGCAAGCGGAGTCAACGTGTACGACTCCGCAGTCAAGACGGGCAACGATGCGCTCGATACCATCCTCACCGAGAAGAGCCTGCTCTGCGACAGCCTCGGCATCGAGTTCACCTGCTCGGCCGACGGATCGCGCCTCTCGTTCCTCTCCCCCGCCGAGTTGTACTCTCTCTTCGGGAACATGCTCGACAACGCAATCGAGGCGACGCGTCGGCTGGATGATCCAGGGAAGAAGGTCATCACGCTGGGGGTACGCTTCAACGCAGGGCTCATCACGATCCACGAGGAGAACTACTTCGCCGGCGAGGTGCAGTTCTCAGAGCATGTGCCGCAATCTACCAAGAACGACCCCCTCAACCATGGCTATGGCTTCCGATCGATGAAGATGATCGTGGAAGGGCATGACGGAGCTATTGACTGTGGGACAGGTGGCGACGTGTTCTTCCTCGACATCGTCATCCCCGTGGACGAATAGCCCCTGGGACAAAGTGCTCGGGACAAAGTGCTCGGAGCACTTTGTCCCACCACCCACAAAAGTCAGCACCCCGCCGGAGAGAGGGGGCGGGGTGCCGTAGTGCTATCGCGACACCTGCTTGGGAAGGAGGCAGGAAGATCGCCGAAGGAAGGAGTTACTCCTTGCTCCACTCGCCAGGCTTGACCTCGGTCTCGGGCTCGGTGAGCGGGGCGGCCTTGTAGATGGCGGTGCGCTCGTCGTCGATGACGCCTGCCCAGTTGAGGCCGAAGGCGAAGTCGTAGGCGTTGCCCTCGGAGTCGACGTAGACCTCCAGGTCGCGCGGCACGTCCTCGAGGCTGGCCTCGACGGCCTCCATGCTCGCGGGCATCTGGCACGGGAGCAGCGCGGAAGGCTCGACCTCGCCCTTGAGGATACGCCCGTAGGCAGGCGCGAAGGCGCGGCCGGAGCTTGCCCAGCTCCAGAGGATGACGTCGGCAGACGGCTCGATCTCGTGGAAGCACTGGGCGTTGTTGGTGCCCTCGACGATCAGGATGATCTTGGCATCGGGCATGGCGGCGCGGATCTCGAGCAGCTTGTCGAGATCGCTCTCGTTGGAGGCGGTCACGCTCTTGCCCTTATAGGAGCGGTTCTCCTTGACGCCGTCCACCATATCGCCAGCAAGCGACGGGTCGCGCGCGGTATCGGCGGTGTAGGGGCGGTACTGCAGGGAGATGGGCAGGTACTTATCATCGGAAGGCGTGCTCTCGTCGGCAGCGCCGAACATGCCGCCGCCGCTCGGCTCGCCGGCACCGGTATCGGGGCTGGAGATGATGAGGATGGCGTACTCGCACTCGGCCAGCGTGGCCGCATCGGGCATGGAGGCGTCGCTCTCCTGGTACTCGGGCGTGGACTCGGTCTCCCCCGCAGCGTCCTCTCCACCAGCATCACCGCCAGGGCCGCCCATGCCGGCACCGCCGGTGTAGGTACCGGTGGGCTCGCCGATGACATCGGTCACGACGGTGAAGACGCTGTTGGCAAGCTCCTCGTCGATGGCGAGTGCGAAATACTTGGGCTCGCTGGAGAAGAAGCTACTCCCGCCCTTGAGGACCTGCGGGATGTAGCACTTGGGCTTGCCCTGGATGCCGCCGTCGGCGATGACGTTGCCCTTGTTCTTGAGCATGACGATGGACTTGTTGGACGCCTCCTCGCCGAATGCGGCGGCGGACTCGTCCTCGAGGACCTCCTTGGCATACTCGGTATCGGAGTAGGGATTATCGAAGAGCTGGACGTGGTTCATGACGGTGAAGATGCGGCGCGCGGAGTCCTGCAGGCGGGCGAGCGCAGCGTCCTCGCCGACGGCCTCCTTGTAGAGCTCGTAGCCCTCCATGCCGATCTCGGGAGCCCAGTCGCCGCCGACCTGGTCGACGGTGGCATCGATGAGCTTCTTGAAGCGCTGGGCCTCGGTCATGTCCTTGACGCCGTGGGCGCGGTCGCCGAAGTCGGTCGGGCGCAGGATCTGCCAGTCGGTGGTGACCATGCCATCCCAGCCGGCGTTGCGCAGGATGCCGATGTTGCGCGCGTTGTAGGCGCCGCCCCAGTTGGGGCCGAGCGATTCGTCCTCGGTGTAGGCGATGCCGTAGTTGGGCATGACGGCCGCCATCTCGCCGGTCGCAGACTCGAGGTTGAGGCCGCCGTCCAGGAAGGGGACGAGGTGCGCGTTGAAGTTGTCGCCCGGGAAGACATCGTACTTGCCGGCATCGTTGTGGTCGTTGCGGCCGCCCTCGACGGCACCGGCGCCCACGTAGTGCTTGAGCATGACGGCCACGGAGTCCTTGCCCCAGCCCTTGTCGTCGGTGCAGTCGTCGTCGCCCCACGTGGACTGCATGCCGCCGCCGAAATACTTGGCGACGTCGCGGTTTGCCGCGGGATCCTCGCAGATCGAGCCGCCGAGGCGGGTCCAGACGATGTTGCTGCCGATGTCGACCTGAGGTCCGAGGTTGACGCGGAAGCCGCAGGCGCGCCATGCGCGGCCGGTGTAGCGGCCGGCCTTCTTCCACAGCTCGGGATCGAAGGACGAGACCACGCAGTGGTTGTCGGGGATGCCGTAGAGCTGGTAGGGATCGGTGGAGTTCATGTAGGGGATGCCGTGGGAGTCGTTCTCCTCGCACCACTGCTGGACGGCGTTCACGAACTTGATGTCGGTGGCGTAGGAGTCGATCGTGGAATTGGCGCGGGAGACGCCGGCGCGCAGGCCCTGCCCGAGCTTCTCGGCAACGGCATCGTCCAGGGGCACCGCGGAGCTGGTGAAGCCGTCATGCCACATGAGGGGCACGATCTCCTCGGCGGTGAGGGTGGCGGCGAGCGCGGCGGCACGGTCCTCATCGGACTGGCGCCAGTCCTCGTAGAGGTCGAGCTTGCCGTCGCCGTTGGCATCGCGGAAGGCGAGGCCGCCCACCTGGATCATCCTCTCGGCGCTGGAAACGCCGATCTCCACGCCGTTGGGGTTGGTGTAGAAGATCTGGCCGGCGCGGGACTCCTTGGTCTCGTACAGGGCCTCGACGTCCTCGCCGTCGGACTCGATGGGATACGCGGACGCATCGGGTGCGGCGTAGGCATCGGCGTTGGCGTCGGTGCCCGCATCGCCGCCGTCGGCGGGCGCGGTGCCACCGGTGTCGTTGCAGGCGACGAGGCCTGCCGCGGCCGCTGCGAGCGCAGAGCCGGCAAGGAAGTTCCTACGGGTGAGCTTTGCCATGTCTCTCTCCTTTTGACATCGCCCTGTTCGGCCAGGGCGTTCTCCTTGGCTACCACGATGCCAGTTCGGGAGGGGCACGGCGAAACCTGCCGTAGACGGTCGAAACCATGTCGTAGTTGGAAGCCGCCTACTCGGACTCCGACTCGATCTGGTTCCCGGTGTAGAGCCTATAGTACGTACCCTGCTGGGCCATGAGGTCGTCGTGCGTGCCGCGCTCGATGATGCGGCCCTGCTCCATGACCATGATGCAGTCGGCGTCGCGCACGGTGGAGAGGCGATGCGCGATGACGAGCGTGGTGCGGCCCGCCATGAGCGCGTTCATGCCGCGCTGCACCAGCTGCTCGGTGCGCGTGTCGATGGAGTTCGTCGCCTCGTCGAGGATGAGGGCCGGCGGGTCGGCCACGGCCGCGCGGGCGATGGTGATCAGCTGCCGCTGGCCTGCGGAGAGGTTGCCGCCGTCGCCCGAGATGACGGTGTCGTAGCCGTCGGGCAGGCGTCTGATGAAGCCGTCTGCCGAGACGAGCTTGGCGGCCTGCACGCACTCCTCATCCGTGGCATCGAGGCGCCCGTAGCGGATATTGTCCATCACCGTGCCCGTGAACAGGTGCGGATCCTGCAGCACCATGCCCAGCGACCGGCGCAGATCGGATTTGCAGATCTTGTTCACGTTGATGCCGTCGTAGCGCACCTTGCCGTCATCGATATCGTAGAAGCGGTTGATGAGGTTGGTGATGGTGGTCTTGCCGGCGCCTGTGGCGCCCACGAAGGCGATCTTCTGCCCCGGCAACGCATAGAGCGAGACGTCGTGGAGCACCTGCTTCTCGGGCGTATAGCTGAAATCGACGCCCGCGAGGACGATCTCGCCCAAAAGCGGCATGTAGGTGACGGTTCCGTCGGCCTGATGCGGGTGGCGCCAGGCCCAGATGCCCGTGCGCACATCGCTTTCCTCGTAGCTGCCACCGTCGCGCCTGCGCGCGTTCACCAGCGTCACATAGCCGTTATCGGTCTCGGGCTGCTCGGCGAGCAGGTCGAGCACGCGACCCGCGCCGGCGCTCGCCTGCGTGATGGCCGCAAGCTGCTGCGACAGCTGCGCGATGGGCTGCGTGAAGCCCTTGTTGAGCGAGAGGAACGAGACGAGCGTGCCCAGCGTGAGCCCGCCCGTGCCCACCGCGATGAGCGACCCGACCACGGCGCAGAGCACATAGCTCACGTTGCCGAGCGACATGACCACGGGCATGAGGGTGTTCGAGAGGAGGTTCGCCTGCATGGCAGAATCGCGCAGCGCATGGTTGCGCGTGCGGAAATCGGCAATGGAGCGTTCCTCGTGGCAGAACACCTTGACGACCTTCTCGCCGGAGATGGTCTCCTCGATAAAGCCGTTCACCGCGCCGAGATGCTCCTGCTGTGCGGCGAAGTAGCGCGCCGAGGCAGCGCCGATGCGGCCCGTCGCCATGAGCATGACGCCCACCATGAACAGCGTGGCGAGGGTGAGCGGCACCGAGAGGACGATCATCGAGACGAGCGTCATGGCCAGCGTCACGCCCGAGTTGACGAATTGCGGGATGGTCTGGCTGATGAGCTGGCGCAGGGTGTCGATGTCGTTGGTGTAAACCGACATGATGTCGCCATGGCTGTGCGTGTCGAAGTAGGAGATGGGCAGGGTCTCCATGTGCTCGAACACGTCGATGCGCAGATCGCGCAGGGTGCCTTGGCTGATGGTCACCATAACGCGGTTGTACGCGTAGGATGCGATGACGCCGAGCACGGCCACTGCGGCGAGCCTGCCCAGCGCAGCCGCGAGGGGTGCGTAATCGGTTGAGCCCGACTCGAGCATGGGCACGATATAGACGTCGATAAGCAACTGCGAGAAGAGCGTCGACTTCAGCGTAGCCCAGGCGGCGACGAGGATGCCCGCGATCACGATGCAGAAATGGATCCTATAGTTGCGCCACATGAGGGAGAAGACCCCTGCGATCGGCTTGAGCGCGTCCTTCGAGATGCCCGCGGCCCTGCTGCGCGGATCCGGCGTGCGGCGGGCGCTGCTGTTCTCTGCCATATCCTCCCCTATCCCTTCCGGTCGAAGTCGCCCGACCCCGACACCTTGGTCTGGGCCTCATAGACCCCGCGGTAGATCTCGTTCGTCGCCATGAGCACGTCGTGGGTGCCGAAGCCCGAGACGCGCCCCGCGTCGAGCACGAGCACGCGGTCGCACGCGCCGAAGCTGCTCACACGTTGGCTGATGATGAGCTTGGTGGTATCGGGTATCTCTTCGGCGAACGCGCGCTGGATGGAGGCATCGGTTGCCGTGTCCACCGCGCTCGTGGAGTCGTCGAGCACGAGCACGCGGGGGTGCTTGAGCAGGGCGCGCGCGATGCAGAGGCGCTGGCGCTGGCCGCCGCTCACGTTGGTGCCGCCCTGCTCGATCATGGTGTCGTACCCATCGGGGAAGCGCTCAATGAACTCTTCGGCGCACGCGGCGCGGCAGGCCGCGCGGCACTCCTCGAGCGTGGCGTCCTCCTTGCCCCAGCGCAGGTTCTCGAGGATCGTGCCCGAGAAGAGCGTGTTCTGCTGCAGGACCACCGACACGGCATCGCGCAGCACCTCGGTATCGTAGGAGCGCACATCCTCTCCCCCCACGAGCACGGCCCCCTCGTCGACGTCGTAGAGGCGGCTGACGAGGGCGACGAGCGTGGTCTTGCCCGAGCCCGTCGCCCCCAGGATCCCGACGGTCTCCCCCGAGCGGATGGAGAGGTCGATATCGGAAAGCGTCGCCTCGCCCGTGCCCGTGCGGTACGAGAAGGTCACGTGGTCGAACGCGATGGAGCCGTCGGCGACCTCGGCGAGGGCGTCGGCGGGGCTCACGATATCGGGCACCTCGTCGAGAACCTCGGCGATGCGGCGCGCGCTCGCGGCGCTCATCGAGACCATCACGAAGACCATGGTGAGCAGCATGAGGCTCATGAGCAGGTTCATGACGTAGCCGAGCAGGCTCGTGAGCTCGCCCGTGGTGATCTGCCCCGCCAGGATGGAATGCGTGCCGAACCACGAGAGGGCGATGATGCAGCCGTAGATCGCGGCCATCATGGCGGGGCTGTTCCAGACGATCAACCCCTCGGCGCGCACGAACAGGTCGTGAACCTCCCCCGCTGCGGCGGAGAACTTCCTGTTCTCGTAGTCCTCGCGCACGAAGGCCTTCACCACGCGGATGGCGGTGACGTTCTCCTGCACCGAGGCGTTGAGGGCATCGTAGCGCTCGAACACCCGCCCGAACAGCGGCATCGCCCTGAATACGATGAAGGCGAGCAGAATGCCCAGGGCTATCAGGACCGCGAAGAAGATGGTCGAGAGGCTGGGGCTGATGATGATGCACATCGCGATCGACGCCAGCAGCGTGATCGGGGCGCGCACGGCGATGCCGATCACCATCTGGAAGGCGTTCTGCACGTTGGTGACATCGGTGGTCATGCGCGTGACCAGGCCCGCCGTGCTGAACTTGTCGATGTTGGAGAACGAGTAGGCCTGGACCTTCTCGAAAAGGCTGTCGCGCAGGTTGGACGCAAGGCCGATGGAGGCCCTGCTGCCGAAGACGGCCGAGCCCACCCCCACCACCAGGGCGACTGCAGCGCATGCCACCATGGCAGCGCCCCACAGCGCAACCTGGCCGAGATCTCCGGCCGAGATGCCGCGGTCGATGAGCAGCGCCATGATATACGGGATGAGCACCTCGAAGCCCACGCTCGCCACTGTGAGCACGGGAGCGAGGACAGCTGCCCTCCTATAGTCTCCCAGCAGCGAGATGATCCGGCGTATCGTCGCCATATGGCTTCTCCTTCTATGCAGATGCGCTCAAGCGGGCACTGAGGCGGGTACGGGCGCAGGGCATGTTCCGCCTCTCTCTGGGCGGGATGTCCGCAGAACGAGACCCGGACGGCGGAAGGAACCGTCCGGGTCTCGAGGGAAGGCGCGCCAAAGGGCACAGAGCGGGTCTTTCCCGCCGGGCCTAACCGAAGAAGTCGAAGTCGATGGTGTCGAAGCCGTCGATGCCGAAGTCGGCCGCGTTGCCCTCCATCTTGTTCTTATCCACCACGGTCAGGGTGATGTCGCCGCTTCCGAGGTGCAGGGTCACGGTCTCGGCCGTGGCCTCGTAGGTGCCGGAGCCGGTCAGCAGGTCGGCATGGTTCTCGAGCGGGGTCACGGTCACGGTGCCGTCCTCGGCGAAGGTGACGTCGAGCATCTGCTCGCTGCCGCCTGCGGCGCCGTAGACGGTCTCGCCGGTAGTCTTGACCGAGCCCCTCCACTGGCCGATGATGAAGCTGGCGTCGGCCTCGGTGCCATCGGTCGTGGCGACCTCGCCGCCGGTGGTGTCGTCGGTTGCAGGCGCGGTATCGCCGCCGGCGCCGCCGCAGGCCGTGAGGGCCAAAACGAGCGCCGCTGCGCCAAAGAGCTGGGCGATCTTCATGTTCTTCATGGTTCTCTCCTTTTCGATCTCAATCCCCTTCCGGGGTTTCCACATACCATTGAACCGCAAAACGGCCCCCGTTTCCCATTTCGTCGTAAACTGTCCATATCTCAGCGCAACCTGCAACGCAATGTGGAGGGCCCGTGATATACCGGATTCTTATCGTCGAGGACAGCGCGGAGGCGGGGCAGGCCCTGCATGCGCATATCGACCGCTATGCGCGCGAAGCGGGCATCGAATGCGCGATCACCTGGAAGACGAGCGCATTCGATCTGGCGGGAGACGACGAGGCCCGCTACGATCTCATCTTCCTCGACATCGAGCTGCCCGGCATCAACGGCATGGAGGCGGCGGAGGCCATGCGCGAGCACGATCCCGAGACGCCGCTGATCTTCGTCACCAACCTCGCCCAGTATGCGGTGCACGGCTATGCGGTGGATGCGCTCGACTTCGTGGTGAAGCCGGTGTCCTACTTCGACTTCAGGCTCCGCATGGACAAGGCCATGCGCACGATCGGCTGCGCCGCAAAGCGCTCCTTGAGCATTCCCACCGAGAGCGGTTTCCGCGTGGTGGCGGCGGCCGACATCGCATACGTGGACGTGGCCAACCACGATCTTGCCTACCATCTGGCATGCGGCGAGACCATCACCGTGCGCGGCACGCTCTCGAGAGCCGAGGAGGAGCTCGAGGGTGCCACCTTCGTGCGCATCTCCAACAGCTGCCTCGTCAACATGGCGCACATCAAGGAGATCAAGGGCAGCGACATCCATATGGGATGCGACGACACCGTCTACTTCAGCCGCTCGCGCAGGAAGCCCGCGCTCGAGACCATCGCGCGCTATCTCGGCGGGAGCCTCTAGGATGCCCGCCTCGAGCTCGGCATTCCAGGCCATCGGCCAGATCGTCGTCTGCGCTGCGGCAACCTGGCTCTACGCGCGCCATCTGGCCAAGCAGCCCTCGTTTCCAGCGCGCCTGGCGGGCGTCATCGTCGTGGGCGCCGCCGCCATCGCGTCGGGCTACTCGCTCCATCCAACCCTCACCGACAACATGAGCTTTATTGCGGCCCTGCTCATGTTCTCCACCGTCATCGCCGTGCTCACGATAGCGGTGGCGTTTCTCTGGAAGGCGTCCGCCTGGACCGCGCTGTTCTGCGCATCGAGCGGATGCCTTGTGCAGAGCATCGTCTACGGCCTCGACCGCTTGGCGCATGTCACGGGCGTGGTGCAGGTTGAGTTCACGGGCGATCTGAGCGCTGCAGACGCGCTCTCCTATTTTGCCTGCGCCGTCATCGTGCTCTTTCTCTTCCACCACCGCATCGCGGGACGCCTGCAGCGCAACGGCCTCATGGGCATCCGGAACCCCCTTATGTTCTTCGCCGTGATACGTGCCATGGCGGTTGCGCTTGCGCTGGACCTATCCATCAAAGACGTCATCTCCTACGACATCCCCTTCCGCTACATGGTCATCTTCTCGACCATTCACCTCGCCATATGCCTGTTCATCGTGGTGGCGGAGTTCGAGATCATCTACAACCAGCGCCTGCAGACCGATGTGGCCGCCATGGAGCGCGCCATGGCCGAGCAGGAGCGGCAGTTCGAGCTTTCGAAGTCCACCATCGACGCCATCAACCGGCGCGTGCATGACATCCGCCACCATGTGGTCGAGCTTCTCGCCGATGAGGGCGACGGGGCGCCGGCGCAGGAGACCCTGCGCGAGGTGGTGCGCGAGATAAACGTCTACGACGCCGCCGTGAAGACGGGCAATGCCCCGCTCGACGTGGTGCTCACCGAGAAGGGCCTGCTCTGCACGCGCGACGGCATCACGCTCTCGTCGGTTGCCGACGGGACGGCGCTTGCGTTCATGGCCGCGGCCGACATCTACACGCTCGTGGGCAACGCCCTCGACAACGCGATCAGCGCCGTGCAGGAGATCGGCGACAAGAGCCGCAGGTCCATCTCGCTCAACCTGCGCTCGCAGATGGGCATGGCGTCGCTCTCGGTGGAGAACTACTTTTCAGGCGAGGTCTCACTGGTAGACGGCCTGCCCGCCAGCAAGGGCTTGGGCACCGGGAAGATGCTTGCCATCGTGGAGCGCTACGGCGGCACCATCTTGTGCAGCACCGACGGCGATGTCTTCCATCTGGATATCCTTGTTCCGCAAGGCTGACGGCCGCCACCCCCGGACCGTTGCGGGGTACACTGTCAGGTGAGCCGGCTTCGGCTCCCAGATGGATACCCGTCTTGAGGAGGTTCACATGAACAGGGAGAAGATCCGCGTCGTCCAATATGGATGCGGCCTCATGGCCAAGATGATCGTCCGCAACCTCTACGAGAAGGGCGCCGAGGTCGTGGGCGCCATCGACGTCGACCCCGATGTGGCGGGAAAGGATCTCGGCGATGCGCTCGACCTGGGATTCAAGACCAATGTGATCATCTCGTCCGATGCCGACAAGGTGCTTGACGAGAGCGATCCCGACATCGCCATCCTCACGCTCATGTCGTTCATCTCCGACATCTACCCCATGGCCGAGAAGTGCCTCAGCCGCGGCATCGACGTCATCACCACCTGCGAGGAGGCCACCTACCCATGGACCACCAGCTCGGCGCTCGTGAACAAGCTCGACGCCATCGCCAAGGAGAACGGCGCCACCATGGCGGGCTCCGGCATGGAGGACGTGTTCTGGGTGAACTCCATCGGCATGTTCGCCGGCGGCGTCAACCGCATCGACAAGATCGTGGGAGCCGTGTCCTATAACGTGGAGGACTACGGCCTGGCGCTCGCCAACGCGCACGGCTGCGACCTGACGCCCGAGGAGTTCGAGGCGACGCTCGCCCATCCCGAGGTCATCGAGCCCGCCTACGTATGGAACTCCAACGAAGCCCTTGTCAACATGCTCGGTTGGACCGTCAAGAGCGTGAAGCAGGAGAATAGGCCCTTTATCGCCGAGACCGACACGCCGTCCGCCATCGTCGGCCACACCATCCCCGCCGGCAAGGTCATCGGCATGAGCACCGTCGTCACCACCGAGACGATCCAAGGCCCCGTCATCGAAACCAGCCAGATCGGCAAGATCTACGGCCCGGATGACGGCGATCTCTGCACGTGGCGCATCGAGGGGCAGCCCAACGTGTCGTGGGAGGTCCACAAGCCCGACACCCCCGAGCACACCTGCGCCACCATCGTCAACCGCATCCCCACCGTGATCAACGCTCCTGCGGGATATATCACGCTCGAGAAGCTCGAGCCGCTGCAGTACCTCAGCTATCCCATGCATCTCTACGTGGAGTAGCGGCGTGTGCGGCATCGGCCCGGCGTGCGGGCCGATGCCCTCCGCCGTTTGCCGCACATCCGGTCGCTTCATAGTTCCTGCTGTCGTTTGACCTGCAAAAACGCAACTCTTGCCGCACAAGTCCGGAGGTTGTGCGGTAAGATGCCATGCAAGGGGCGCTCGAGTTCCATGGGCATCATTGCCGCCATACGGGATTTCCTCACACCGCTTCCGGTATGGGCCGAACGCGGCGAGATACTCATGCCGCTCTTCGGACAAGCACATCGGCTGTGGCTCATCGCATGCGTCTGCGCGGGCCTTCTGCTCACGCGAGCCCACCGCAGGCTCGAACACTCGCCCCAAGCGAAGCGCCGCTTCGAGCTCGGCATCGCCACCGCGCCGATCGTGCTGCTCTGCGCTCATATGGCCTCGATGCTCTGCTTCAGCGCGTTTTACCCCAGCTGCCTGCCCCTGCACCTGTGCAACCTCTGCGAAGTGCTTGCCATCGCGTTCGCGCTCACCGGAAACGGGCTCTACGGGAACGTGCTCTACGGCGTGGGGCTCGCAGGGTCCGCCTCCGCGCTCATCTTCCCCGGCTGGGGCCACGCGCCGGCCTTCTCGCTGCCGTCCATCTGCGGCTTCGGAGAGCACCTGCTGGTGCTTGCCTTCATCGTCATGAAGCTCCGCGATAAGGGCATCCGTCCCGCCTTCTGGGACATTTGGCAGCCCATCGTGTTCACGGGCATCTACGTATGCGCCATCTACCCCTTCAACAAGCGGCATGGCACCAACTTCGCCTTCGTCAACTGGGCGCTGCCCGACACGCCGCTCGCAGCGTGGGACGAGATATACGGAAACCCCGGCTATATAGCCGTATACGCGCTGGCGTTTTTGCTCTTCGAGCTTATGCTCTTCCTGCCCTGGCGCACGAGGGGCGCATCTGCCGGAGGCGGCTCCGAGAGGCGATGGGGGGCGCGCACGCGCGGCTAACGCGGCATGGCAGCGACAACCGCCTGATAGACGGTCTGGTAGCTTGCATCGTTAGCGCGGGCGAGAGCTGCCACCGACGTGTATTCGGGGTATGCGCGCACCTCGCCGCTCGGCAGCACCACGCGCTTGGCGAGCGCCGTTCCGTACGGCGTCTCGAGCGAGATCTCCTCGCGCGGCAGCGCCGTACGCTCCAGGGGGCTGCGACGGATGCCGATGGTGGTGGTGTCTTCGAAGATGATCTGCTCGAGCCCGGCGATATCCTCGCCGGAGCAGAGCACCTCGAGCTGATAGCCGGGGCGGTTCTTCTTCATGTAGCAGGGCAGGAAGTGCGCCTCGCGGGCGCCCGCGCGCAGCAGGCGGTCGAGCACATGGCCGAGCGCCTCCCCCGTGCAGTCATCGACCTCGGTCTCGAGCTTCCAGAGACTGGGCGACGTCTCGGCAGGGCCTCCCTCCTCGATGAGCATCGCGCGCAGCACGCTGGGAATCTCATACGCACGTTTGCCCGCACCGTAGCCCACGGCCTTGACGGCGTATGCGGCGGGCAGGGCGTCGCGCGTGCGGATGGCGGCGGCGAGCGCGGCGCCGGTTGGGGTAACGAGCTCTCCCGTCCGCCCCGTAGGCGCAAGAACGAGCCCGTGCGCCATGCAGATGTTCAGCGTGGCGGGAACGGGGATGGGGATGGAGCCATGGGCCGTGCGGATGCGGCCCTGCCCCTCCGCAAGCGGCGAGATGACCGCATCGGAGACGCCGAGGGCATCGAGGCACCAGGCCGCTGCGGCGATGTCGACGATGGAATCGACGGCGCCGACCTCATGGAAGCGGACCCGGTCCTTCTCGGTGCCATGCGCCTTGGCCTCGGCCTCGGCGAGGATGTCGAAGGCGCGCGCGGCGATGCCCTTGGCGCCCTCCGGCAGCCCGGAGCCTCCGATGATGGCCAGGCAGTCCGCAAGGCCGCGATGCTCGTGATGGTGGCCGTGCTCGTGGCCGTGGCCGTGATGGTGCGTTTCGGCATGGTCCGCATAGAGCCACGCCATGTCGTGGTCGTGGTTCTCGTTCTCGGCATCGAGCACCACATCGAAGTCGCATGCCGCCAGCGCCCCCGCCATCGTGCGGGAGATGCGCACCTCGTAGCCGTCGACGGGAAGCGTCGCAAGCGCCGCGCGCAGGCCCTCCTCATCGGCACCGAGATCGAGCAGGGCGGCCACCAGCATATCGCCGGCAAGACCCGTGCCGCATTCGAGATAGAGCGTCTGCGCCATGGCTATCCCTCCTTGAGCTCCGTGCGCGGATGGTCGATGAGCGCGGCTTGGTATCCTGCACCGAAACCGTTGTCGATATTGACCACGGAAACCCCGCTCGCGCATGAGTTGAGCATGGCGAGCAGCGCCG